>ENA-ORXR01000004-ORXR01000004.1-marine-metagenome-genome-assembly--contig:-NODE-4-length-512148-cov-11.522719_pt1 | contig 512148 bp, 438 predicted proteins | sample MGYA00237866_ERZ511479 | MGnify/ENA metagenome assembly ERZ511479 | reverse complement strand
ACTGGTGATGTAATCAACTGATGCGATGCACCCATAGCTATTGCGCTTAGGGGATACAAATCCAAGCAAGCTGGCCATCCTGTGGCGATCAATCGGAAAACCACTTGTGGTTATGGCAGCTGCACCCATCGGGCAGTATTCAGATAATGATCGTGCATCGGCAACACGTCTTAAATCATTTAGTAACACTTCAATCGCTGCGGATAAATAATGACCGTAAGTACTCGGCTGCGCAGGCTGACCATGCGTGTAGGCAACAATCGGTGTGTCACGTTCAGCTTGTGCTTTTTCAATCAGTGTTTGTGCCAGCGTGTAACCTGAATTCAGCAGGCTGTCAGTGCGCGCCAGTAGCTGTAATTTAAAAACGGTGTGGTCCATATCGTTGCGCGAGCGGGCTGTGTGTAACATCCCACCCAAATCGGCACCCAGTCGATCGCGCAATTGCTGCTCGACCATAAAAAAATAGTCTTCAAATTCACCTGTGTAAGTACAGGCTTCAATGTCAAGTTCTTTTTCAATGGACTGCAGTGCGTTCGCGATTTTAGATACTTGCTCAGGCTTCAAGATACCGGTTTCATGCAGCATAACCAGATGAGCCCGGTTGATCTCCCCAATAGAATAAGCGAAGTGATCTTTGACGCCATCAAATAGTGGCTCAAGAACAGTGCTCTGATAGACCGGATGCGGAAATACAGATGTGTCGTTCATCCTTTAAGCCCTGCCATAACAACGCCACGGATAATAAAGCGTTGGAATACAAGGAACACAACTAAGGTTGGCAACACTGAAATCGCAGCCCCCGTCATAATCAGTTCCCACTCTACACTTTGCTCAACACTGAACGTGGTAAGTCCGACAGGCAGCGTATACATCTCCTGACTATTGGTCACGATAAGCGGCCATATAAACGCGGTCCAGTTGCCCAGGAAAACAAAAATGGCCAGCGCTGCTAATGCAGGTTTTACCAGTGGCATAGCCACGGTCCACCAGATTTGTAATTCGTTTAAGCCATCAATGCGTGCAGCTTCAATAAAGTCATCTGGCACGGACTCAAAAAACTGTTTCATCAGGAATACACCAAATGCGGTCATTAAGCCTGGGAACATAATGCCCCAGGTGGTATCGAGCCATCCGAACTGCTGGGACATCAGGTACCAGGGAATAACCAGCATCTCTGTTGGAATCATTAGTGTCGACAGAATAGCGATAAAAACAATATTGCGCCCACGGAAGCTGAACTTGCACAAGGTGTAACCGACCAGGCTGTCAAAGAGTACGTTTGATATGGTGGTTAGCGTTGCTATCAACAATGAATTGACAAACCAATTCATAAAGCGGCCATCGCCAAGCACGTAGGTATAGTTCTCTAACGTTGGTTCTTCGGGTATTAAATTAAGGTTGTATACCTCGAACGGAAATTTAAACGATGTAGAAAGCATGTACACCAGTGGCATTACCATCAGTACGCCGCCTAAAAACAGGATAATCCAGCGAAGCAGCTGCCAGGCATTTTTCGTGCGCTGGGTTCGAAGTGCACTGTTTTCGAGAAGGGCTTTTGAGGTTGCCTTAATTTCGAGTTCGTTTGCCGTTGTATTCATACCATCAGGCCTTTAGCAAACGAAGTTGCAGCAAACTCACCAGCAACAGAATGACAAACAGCACAACCGTTTGGGCAGCGGCATAACCCATATTAAAACTGTTAAAGGCGGTATCGTAGATCATTAACACCAACGGCTTGGTCGAATTTAACGGCCCGCCAGGGTTGTTGGTTGTCATGTTGAACACATGATCGAAGATGCGCAAAAAACCGATAGACGAGAACACCACCAGGAAAACAATGGTGGGCTTTAACAGCGGCAAAGTTATCTCGCGCAAAATGGTCCAGCTTGATACACCATCAATGTAGGCCGCCTCGTAGTAGGTTTTGGGAATGGCGCGTAGCCCCGCCATAAAGATGATGACCTGAAACCCAAGGCCTGCCCAAATTGCCGGTGCCAATACACTGGGTAGCGCGTTGGTTGTGGAATTAAGAAAACTGATTTGCGAAATACCAAACGTTGACAGCCAGTTATTGAACAAGCCGATAGGCACTGGCTGATAAAACCATCTCCACACCCAGGCCATGGCCACAGCACTGGTCATGAATGGCAGGAAGTACAAGGCACGAATGGTCCCGTGCAAAAACCTGACACGATCTAAATGGTAGGCAATGAAAAAAGCCAGTATCAGGCTGACAGGTGTACCGATAAGCAAATAGACAAAAGTATTTTTGAAGACTTTCCAAAACACCTCATCTTGGATGAGTTCTTGATAATTTTTTAGGCCTGCCCATTCGCGGGTGCCCAGCAAATTCCATTCTTGAAATGACAACAGGATGGCATTGGCGGTAGGGTAGAACCTCACCACGGTATAAAACAGAATGGGAACTGCCAGGAACCCCCAAGCCCAAACGGTGCGTTTTTGGGAGACGGGCAGGCGTGCGTACCAGCTCATATCAGCTGTCTCATATCAGAAGTCTTTGTTAATGAGAGCAGATACTGGTAGCACGCCGTTTAGCATGGATTTATTTTCTATGCTTATTTGCTGTTTTTACTTGCTGTTAAAGTCATCCAATATTTTTTGCTCACCCTCGGCGGCAACTGCAATTGAATCAGCCACAGATTGGTCTTCAAGCTGTATGCGTTCAACCATCTCCACCATTAGCTGGCGTTGATCGCTTTCACTAACAAACTCGGTGGACTGAGCATAACTCAAACCACTTACAAACGGGCCGTACACTGGATTACTGCTGTTTTCATCGGTTAACGCAGCTGATGGTTTCGCCGGCAACTCACCCACAGTATCAAGCCAGATTTGCATTGCCTCATCAGAGGTGATGTATTGCATAAACTTGATAGCAGCGTCGTACTTTTCTCCTTCTGCTTTAGTGGTAATGGCATTGACCCAATATGAAGAGTAATTGGACTTTGTGCCATCGGGTCCTGCAGGTAACTCGGCCACACCCCACTTAAGTCCTCTGGTTTTATCCAGTGCGCCAATCCTGAAAGAGCCATCGATGTGCATGCCAGCCCGGCCCGCTTTAAAAGCAGCCTGTGGTTGATCCATAAATCCTGCTTGCGTCACACCGTGTTTACCAGCAAGGTCAACATACCATTGCAACGCTTTTTGACCCGCTTCATCGTTGTACATAACCTTGGTGCCATCGTCACTGTAAGGCTGGCCACCAAACTGGCGTACCAACACTTCACGCCACCAATGGTGATCTTGTGCTGTCATACCGGTGGTTATGCCCACTTGCGTTAAATTGCCAGCATCATCTTTTTTGGTTAATTTTTTTGCTGTCTCTACTAATTCATCCAGTGTTGCTGGTGGTGCATCTATGCCAGCCTCATCGAACAACCGCTGGTTATAAAACAAAGCCAGTGATCGCACGGCAGTAGGTAATGCCATGTACTCACTATCGCGCTTCATCGCCTGCACCATGGGGAAAAATTCCTTATCGACCATATCTGGTGATACCGCGCTAGCAGGTAGTGGCTGTATCAATTCAGCATCCATATAATCATTTAACCAGCCGTAAAAAAGCTGCACCACATCAGGGCCTTCACCTGCAGGGATGGCGGCCGCGACTTTTGTACGGTAGTCGGCATAAGGGAAGTGATTGGTTTTGACGGTTATGCCCGGGTTGGCGTTCTGGAAATTCTCGATGAGCGTATCCATTGCGGTTACCCGCGCTTCGAAAAAGTATTGCCAATACTCGATCTCAACTTCAGCACGCGCTGTTGTGCTGCTTAGCGAAAATAAGATGCCTGCTGTTGCAAAAGTTAAAAATTGTTTGGTACGTTTGAACATGCCTTCTCCCTCGTAGATTGCAATCGACTGTTATTGTGCATTTTTCGGTTCCACCAGTATTAACCCAGCTATGCGCGTTTATCAAGCTTCTTCAATTAAATAGCGGTTTTGGGTTGTTTCTAGGTAGCATCTAAGTGCCAGAACCGTTCGTGCATGGCATTACGCTAAACCTTGCGATACAGTGGTTGAACGGTAAATTTGCTAGATAATTTATGCACTCATTCGAGTTAACCAGAATTGATCACGAGCGAGGCCACCCGCGCCTGTTAGATCTGCACTTCGCTCTGCAGCGACTGCGCTCCACCGTGTCGTTCATGCATTCCGGCGCGCACCCGGATGATGAGGCGTCGGCGATGCTGGCAGCAATGAGTTTCAGGGATGGGCTCGATGTATCTTATGCCTGCGCGAACAGGGGTGAAGGTGGACAGAACACGATAGGGACAGAGGCGGGTACCGCTTTGGGTACGCTGCGCACCGCTGAAATGGAGCGCGCAGCAGCTGTGCTCGATCTCAGGCTGTATTGGCTTTCAACGCATGTCGCTGACACCATTTCCGATTTCGGGTTTTCCAAAAGTGGCGTTGAAACATTGGAGAGATGGCAGCACGCGCATTCGCTACAGCGATTCGTTACGATTATCCGCCGTGAGAAGCCAGACATTCTTTGCCCCACATTTTTGGATGTTCCCGGCCAGCACGGACATCATCGTGCGATGACACAGTTGGCTCACGAGGTTATTGATGCCGCAGCTGACGCGAAGTTTAAGTGCGACCACAACGGGGTGTCGCTTGAACCCTGGACGGTAGCCAAGTTATACCTGCCAGCCTGGGGCGGCGGAGGGGCGGCGTACGATGATGAGTTACCGCCACCACCTGCAAGCCTGATCATTAACGCCGATGGTATTGATGAGCTGACCGGTTGGAGTTGGGAGCAGATCGGCCAACAATCCAGGCGCTATCATTTGACTCAGGGTATGGGACGATGGGTGGCTGCCGGTGAAGAACGCAATTGGCCATTGCACCTGGTGCATTCAATTTTTACCAAACCGGAAAGTTGTATTACAGACAACTTGCCATTAAATCTTTCTCAGTTAGCCGGCTATGCTCAAGCGCCACAAATAAGCGATGAGCTAGTCGCGGCTCAAACGGCAATTGATGATGCGATTAGTGCTTTCCCAAAGTTTGATGATGTTCTGCATTGTGCAACGTCTGCACTCAGCAGCATTCGAGAAGCCCAGACACGCTGCCCGGATAGTGCAACGGCACAAATACAACACAGGCTAATCCGCAAAACGACCCAGCTTTCCCGGGTGATCAGGCTCGCCAGTGGCATTAACGTATCTGCAGTCGCAGAAAAATCCCAACTACGCCCGGGTGAACGCTCCGGATTGCGCATGGAGATTCGTGAACCGAGAACGAGTGCGTCAACGGCCGGTACGTTAACGGCTAGTGCGTTAACGGCTAGTGCATCAACCAAAGGTGCGTCGTCGCAGATAAAGTACGCGACCAGTGTCGCGCTGAGTGACGCCTGGTCTTTGACCACAGACCAGCTACAACTTTTAGATAACGCAACGCCAACTGATCCTTATCCTGAGGATTTCTTCCCTGACCAGTCAAGAACGCCTGCCATTAGAATCAAACTCAATGTGAACGGTATTAATAGTGAATCGTTAGTTGATATGGTCAACACACCCATTGCACTACCCAAGTGCGTTGTCAATTTGTCTTCAACATCGATAGTAATTAATCAGCAATCGAATGTTCGCAAATTTACCATCGCTATCGAAAAACAGATTCCACGTGATGCGCAACTCTCGCTGTCGCTTCCAGAGGGTTGGAAGGCCGAAGTCGATGCGCAAAGCATACGGGTGACTTTGCCAACTCAGCTGACGCCCGGGCACTTTGAACTTGATGTATTACTTGATGGAGTCGGCGCTTGTCACGAGCAAATTATTGAGCATGCTCATGTACCAGATCGCGTCCTTGCAACACCAGCAAAGATAGACGTGGTTGTACTCGATGTGTGCCTGCCAGACAAACGCATTGCCTATGTTGGTGGTGGTAATGATCGGGTGGCAGAATTGATATCAGCAATGGGGATGGATGTCACGACACTCCATGACAGCGACCTGACCGGCGGTAGAGCGTTGAGCCAATTTGATACCTTGGTTATTGGCCTGTTCGCAATGCGTACGCGCACAGCGCTGGCAGAGAATATCGAATTTATTCATCAATGGATTGAAGCAGGTGGCCATCTGCTCACCTTATATCACCGACCATGGGATGGTTGGAACCCGGACACAATACCTCCGCGTTACCTGGAGATCGGTCAGCCATCGTTGCGGTTTCGGGTCACTGACGAGGCCGCCGCCGTTACCCACTTACTGCCTGATCACAGCTTGTTAAATCATCCAAACAAAATAACAGCTGAAGACTGGCAAGGTTGGCAAAAAGAGAGGGGTTTGTATTTTGCCAAACAGTGGCACGAAGACTATCAGGCAATGCTGTCGATGAGTGACCCCGATGAGGAGCCGCTTATTGGCAGTTTGTTAAGCGCTCAGGTTGGGCAGGGCCGACATACACATACGTCATTGATACTGCATCACCAGATGGCGAATCTGGTGCCGGGTAGCTTTCGGCTTATGGCGAATTTGCTTGACTAGTTTTTCCCCGCTAAATTTTTCTGCACTGAGCTTTTCTACACTGGGCCTTTCTATATTGGGCCTTTTCCACATTGGGCTTTTGCTGAATGCGTGATCGCTCTGCAATCGGTGTGGCAGTCGCCGTGAACGAATGAACCAGAACTTAACTGCCGGTGGTTGGTTATTCACTGACATGTGCCTGCACATAGGTGCACTCGTCCTGGTAAAATCATTAGGCTCAGATTACCCCACAATACAGATCGTTTTTTTCCGCGCGGCCACAGGCTTGCTTGTTTTACTGCCGTGGATTCTTGTGGCTGCTGGCTCGTTTGCCACTATTAATCACTGGCGCTTGCAACTGGCCCGAGTTGTATTTTCAACACTGGCCATAAGCTGCGGTTATTACGCGGTAGCGCGCATGCCATTGGCGTTGTTCACCGCACTGAATTACTTGCGCCCGGCGGTGCTAATGATCATGGCCGTGCTGGTACTGAATGAAGTCATTAGCAAGCGACGCTGGTTTGCGGTAGTGCTGGGTTTTGTTGGCGTGCTTATCGCTGTGCAGCCGGGCGGGTATGCATTCAATGGTGCAACGGCTGTGTTGCTAATTTCTGTGGTGGCAGGCTCTACGGCGACCATAATACTAAGACGTTTAAAAGGCACACCTGAAATTGTCATGATGGTGTTCTATACCGTTGGCCTGCTTATTTTTACGGCCCCCTTCGCACTCACTCAATGGGAACCCGTTGCACGCCAGGATATTATGGCTGTTATCGCCATTGGTGTGTTATCCCAGTGCGCTCAGCTTTGTTTTTTAAGAGCACACTGGTCAGGAGAGGTTGGGTTTCTTGGTCCGCTGAGTTACAGCAGTTTGATTCTCTCTGCAGGCTTTGGATATATCATATTCAATGAAATTCCAGGTTTGGCACTGGTCATTGGTGCCGGTTTTATCCTGCTCTCTGCTGTGCTTGTAAATCGGCGTGAACATCATTAAGGGTGTATCAAAAAATTGTGGAAGCCTGAGCTAAGTTACCACTAGCTCGGCATTACCAACCAATTTCAAATGCGCTCAACAATTTTACACCGTGTTTTTCTTAAATAAACCTGCGCGATTGATAAAGAAAAGCACCAGGCCTAATACTAGAATGGATACCGCAGAATAGAAAAGCGACCCTCCGTCACTCTTGCCTTCGTGCAATACCTCAATGCCAAGCGGTGTGAACAGGTGAAAAAACACGGCACCAGCCATAACAGCCGAAGCTAACAAACCACCGATGGCATGAAAGCGTTCACGCATCGAGTGACCTTTTCTCAGACCGATTTTGTTCAACACCCATAGCAGGGCAGGTAACAATAGAATCACTGAAGCAATTAGTTCAAACGAGCCGACCACATAAGAGCCAACACTGGAAAACAGGTTTCCCAGTGACACATTAATTGTGTCTGCAATCCATTGACCGATGGTGCCAAAAATGTGCTCTGTGTCGGGATGCTTTGTGAATTTGTAGGGAAGCGAAAACAAAAATACCTTTGCCGCCCACAAAGCGATCAGCCAACTCACAACAGGTTTGATATAGCTCATTATTCAGAGCCTAATAAGTTAGAGATTTTGTCATTGGCGCTCTCTATATACCCAGGGATATCCTCGAGCCATGTTTTTTGCACTTTTTTATCGTAGTTCAGGTAAAGCTTGTCGTCCTCAATCTTCCATTGGTCACCTTCTATCTTGACAAGGTAATCCTGCGACACACCATAGGCGCAATAGCCACCATACTGTGGAGCATATTGCTCAGGGCTGCCTTCAAACAGATCGGCATGTTCTTGTGTGGAGAACAACCAGGTAGCACCGCTCCAGTCAACAGAAAACTCCTCTACACCTTCTACCGCTTTACCTTGAGTAAAGTAGGCAACAGTGTCAAACCCACGGATGGCAACACCCGAATCTTCATACGAACCAAACAAACCTTTTTTTTCTAAAGTGTTTATTTTTGATGCCCCTAACACATTGCCGGTAAGCATCAGCAGAGCACAAAGTGAAATAACGCGTGTCATTGTATTCATATATTTTTTCCGTCCTTTTAAAGTTGATTAGAATAGGTTGTAGTCACACCGCGTACTTTTAAACATACAGGTAACGCCGGTACGTGTTGGATTTATGGTTCTATGTTTTACCCGCCACTCGTTGTACATACGCACCGTAGCCAGAATTCACCATTTGCTCTAGTGGTACAAACCGCATAGCCGCTGCATTCATGCAATATCGCTGACCTGTTGGTGCCGGGCCGTCGTTAAAAACATGTCTGAGGTGATGATATCGACTCCATTTAATGGCGGGTGATCGGTGTCGGCAATCAGTGACTCGCTAGTTGCAGTTTTCGACAACGCGTCCTGACTGATTTGGTTCTTACTGGATACGGTTGGTATAAAAAATACCGCAGCGCATAACGCAAGAGCTAACGAAATACCTGATACCACAGTTAGTGATTTCATTTTCTGTTCCTCTCAGAATAATTCATTGCGAATGTGATTAACGACTCACAATCACACGATGTGTACACCTTGTCTGAGGCTGATGGCAATATTTAGTTCCATCAATAAACAGGTATTCGACACAGACTATACAGTATTGTAGGAATGACTCCTTTACATGTAACTATTACCCAATTTGCGGTCGTTATAACGATTTGTGCAGCCACATATCGTGCAGTGTTTGGTATTTTCTGCAAAAAATATGACTCTCAGGCTTTAAAAAGTTGATGCCGCATCACTGTATTAACTGGCCAACAAACTCAATTAGCGTCAAACAAAGCCAGCGTCTCCTCAACGGATATCGAAGCCAACGATGTGCCATCTCCACTTTCAATCATCGTGTTGGCGAGTTCCTGTTTGCGTTGTTGCATTAAAACGATTCGTTGCTCGACTGTGTTGGTGGCGACAAGTTTGTAGACGAACACCGGTTTGTTCTGGCCAATTCGATGTGCACGCGCGCTGGCCTGTGCTTCTGCAGCAGGGTTCCACCATGGGTCATAGTGAATCACGGTATCGGCTGCTGTCAGATTTAACCCGACTCCACCTGCCTTAAGGCTAATCAGGAACAAAGGCACATCCCCACGTTGAAACGCATCGATGACTTCATCACGCTTGCGTGTACGACCGGTTAGTTTGACCCAACGGTGACCACGCGCTTTGAGTTCGCCTTCGAGGATATCGAGCATCGATGTAAATGAGGAGAATAAAAGTATACGTCGGCCCTCGGCGATTAACTCGTCGATCATGTCAAGCGCAAGCGTGGTCTTGGCTGAGTCTACTGCACGTTTTGCGCTGTCGAGTTTCACCAGTTCTGGATGACAGCAGCATTGGCGCAACTTCAGTAATGCATCGAGCACAGTGACATGGCTTTGAGCAAGCCCTTTTGATTGCAGAGCTTTGCGCACGCGCTTTTGCATCGATGCGCGAATGCTTTCGTAAAGCTTTGCCTGCGCGGTGCCGAGGTGTACTTCCCGTAGCATCTCTGTCATTGGGGGCAGGTCAGTGGCGACTTCTTCTTTGCGGCGACGCAGCAGGAATGGTTTTACCGCTGCCGCCAATCGATGCTGGCGTTCAGCGTTGCCGTGTCTCTCGATGGGTATTCGGTAGTGGGTGTTAAAGCGTTTCGCATCGCCCAGTAAGTCCGGCATCAAAAAATCGAATTGCGACCACAGCTCGCCCAGGTGGTTTTCGAGCGGCGTACCGGATAAGCAAAGCCGCCTCTCTATTGGCAATGATTTTATTGCGCGGGTGGTTTTAGCGAGTGGGTTACGAATCTGTTGCGCCTCATCAAGTACCAACATATCGAAACCGTGGGCGGCGAGCAGCTCGTTATCACGCAAGGCAAGACCATAACTGGTGATAACAACAAGATGTGCCGGTGGACCGATTGCGTCCAGTGGGGTGTCGTGACGCTCCTTGCCATGCCAAATCCGAACCTTCAAGCGTGGTGTAAATTGCTCGGCCTCCCGTGCCCAGTTCAGCAGCAGGCTGGTTGGTACAACGATTAAAACAGGGCCTTTCAAACGCCGGCTTTGACGCAGCCACAAAATGTGTGCAAGGGTCTGTAGAGTTTTTCCAAGGCCCATGTCATCGGCCAGAATACCGCAAACGTTGCTGCTGGCCAATGCATTTAACCAACCAAGTCCGGTGCGTTGGTAAGGCCTCAGTGTTGCTTTAAGTCCTCGGGGAATGGGTGTTTGGTCGAATTCGCTGGTGTCGACGTTGGCTAATTCTCGTAAACGTTTTGCGAACTTAAACGGTTCGGATGTTCCGCGCCAGGCCGTGTTGAAACCTTCATCAATTAACACATCATCCAGATTTTGCAGTGCCAAAGCTCGCATGCGCGACAGGCGTACCTTGCCGTCTTGAATGGCTGGTGTGCCAAGTTCTTGCAACACCTCTGCAATGGGTTTAACTAACGCTGCATCGACTTGCATGAATCGACCGTCGCTCGTCTCCGCGAACAGGGGCTTGTCACCACCACCGCGTTCAATATACTCAGCAACTTGCTGCATCAGATCATACCGCTCGCCATTGAGCACGATTCCCAGTGAAAGATCAAACCAGCCGGGGCTTCCATCGTCTGCACGTTCGACCAGGCCATCAAAATTGTTCGGGCGCAGTGGTTCGACATGTACTGGCGGTAGAACTATAAATTCCCATTCATCGCGTTCGAACGCTTCGCGCTGTTGCACTAACTTAACGTAAGCGCTGAAGCGTTCAGTAGGCGTATTGCCAACAGCTTCGAAAGTCGGCGCGAGTTTACCGGTGTCCTGTTGCATACGCGGTAGCATGTTAGAGGTGCGTTTCATTGTCTCGAAGAAAATATGCGTTTCAAGCTCATAATTGCGTCTGATGCGAACGGTTTCATCGTGTTCGTTAACCACACGCGTAATGACTGCACCTTCATCGAGCTTGCACTGCAATACAACCGTGTCGTAGCGCATCAGTAACGCAAGTTCCCAGCTATCAACGTGCGCGTTATTATCGGGTGAATGCAGCAGCAGCACAGGCGATGGCTGTACGTCGATCAAAGGTTCCAGTTTGACTGGCGGCAGTGGCAACAGGTCTGTGGCATTTATTTTGTTCTGTTTATTAGTTTGTGCACTGGTTTGCGTATTGGTCTGTGCGTTAATTTGTTTATTGGGTGGCGAATGACTTTGCCAATCAGATAACTCTTGAAGTTGTGATTCTGACATTGCGGGTGCGTCGAGAAGCAAGGCTAGTTGGGTGCCGGTAAGCACTGTGTCGATCGGTCCTGCGGTAATGCTGATGGGATCGATCCACCAGGGTTGATCGGTATTCATTACCCAGCAGTGCTTGAGTCCGGCGATGGCAGGAACCATCCGCAGTCTGTTGCCGGACTCTGGTTGCCAGTCGATAGTCAACGCGCGCGATGTACCGATAGTCAACGGCTGGCGACGATCGGCTTGCAGAAAACAGCGGCCTGTATTGATGCAGAGTTCCAACATCAACTGGCCAAAGTGCCCCGTCAGTTCGTAACGGCCCGTATCGTGGGTATAACGTCCACGATCGGCCTGCAGCCGAGCTGACCCCATGGCTTGAATGTCTTTATCCATCGAGCTTAGTTCTAGTGAACTGGTAAAGTGGTGTTCTGTCTCTGCTCGGCGCCCCTTGTTGAACTGACCGGAAGCGGTGCGCGGCGCATCCAATAAGGTCACTGAAACACCGACGCCCCAGTCGCCGCTTTGCTTTAATGGGCTCAACGAATAGATACGTGAACGCGGCTTATCCCATGAGCTGTCGGTAAAGTGTTCGGGTGCAGGTTCTGTTTGCGTCGCCTGCCATCGCTCCATCCATTGTCTGGCCAAGAACTCTGTGTGGCCATGCTCGTCATGTCCGTGAGCCAGGCTTGCGTGATGTGCGAGTATTGATGCAACCGCGTGTTTGCAATTGATCGTTACCGGACAGCTGCACAAAGCGCTTGTGGGTTCGTTTGACTTGTCGAGAAATACGGAGACATCGTAGGGTGAAGCCTGCGTTCCCTGTACCTGCGCGTTTATTAGTTTTTTGTTGCGATCAAAACTTAGTTGCACAACCGCGCCATTGCGGTAGAGAGAGCGACCTCGCTGCACAAAGCGTGAATCGAAAAACTTCGTGAGTTGATTCACGGCACGTAAGTATCAATTTTAATTATGACAGTGCTCATCAGACCTCCCTGGAATTATTGTGAGCTGCTTGGCTTGGATGCTAGCACAGAGTCATGGCCACCGATCGGGCTGTGCGTTAATACTGGTTAAATATCCAGTAGTCTGGAAAATGCCCTGATTGAGGGTGTGCGTTCACACCAGTCATCGATTTTTCTTGCGCGCCTTGCGAGAGGCAGATCGCTTCTTTTTACGGGATTTCTTGTCAGCAGGCTTCGGTTTCGTGGCTGAGAGTTTGGGCAACAAGTCTGGCGGTGAGTTCATTGGAAATGGATCATTGGATGAGAAAATTGACTTGCCTATGCCAAAGTTACCAGGATTTCTCAGTGCGTCGGCAAGCCTGTGGACGGGGTTATCGTCAGCGTCGAGTTTCGTTAAGCATTCCCTGGCGCGCTCCAGTTTGTACTCGTTAATCAAAAACTGTAAAAAAGCACGGCAGTCGTCAATAATGTCTGCCGCGTCGTCAGCTTGAATCATGACCTTGCTTGGAATGATAGAAAATAAAATTTCATCCAGCACTGACGGTGTAATTGATGCGATCGTGCACGAGCAGTAGTTGAATGCCATTGACATAATTAGCGACGCAGAATCAAATTCGCTACCGCTGGCTTTTCTCTCTGCTGATGCATGATACCGTTTCAGCAGTTTCGCTGTTATAACATCGTGTCTATCCCAGTCTGGAGCGTCTGTTGCGGTACGTTCCAGCAACAGTAGTGCGGCTATCAAGTCATCCTTTGCACCCTGTTCCTTGAGTATGCGTTGGTAAGGGTATGGCGCTTGTAAAGTAATTGAAACTGGTTGGTTCTTCGTCAATATCTGAGTGTCGAATTCTTCATTTCCATTACCGTTTAAAGCGTTGACGAACTGGGTGTTTCGTAAAGCGGCAGGTAAGGTTCGCGCGATAACGTCAAATAATTCGATATCGTTCTCAGTAATTGGTCTTAACATCCGGTCGTCGTGCGGGCACATAACATTGGGATACGCGTTCGGGGCGGCGACTTTCCACTTATGGCGAACAATATCTTTTCTTATTTCGGGATCAATATCATTCGCATTGTCGAATGCGAGTATTCGATGCGCGGGAATCGTTTCCATGTCTCCGTTTTGCATTGTATCGACTAACAAACAATATCGTTCGTAGTCGTTGAGCGATTCGAATAAAAGTACACCAAACGATTCCTGTTGTTGACCAATGATGCAAAGGGCTCCATCGCTGATGCCCAATGACTTTGCAGTAATCCCTATGATGCATTGATCGTGTGGAACGATTTTCCATGGCGCAAACTTATACAGAGCAGCGGTCGATTCGAAAAAATCGCTAACTGAATGGTTACTGTCGGCAATGTCGGAATAGAGCTGAGGGGAACTGTCACCGCCGAAATCGTCTGCCATGGCTTCGGCAACCTCATCCAACTCGGGGGTTGGGCCAACCGAGACCGCAATGGATGTAAACGCGCGTTGCAATTGTTCTGCAACATTCGAATCACTAACGCGTATATGCGTAGGCGCTCCGGGTAAGCCAACACTTGGGTTGCTAATGGCTTCTTTCAATGAGGAAACCGCATCAAACTTTTGATCGTCAGGGGCCATAAGAGACATGCCAACCACTTGTTGAAATTCATTCAACCACACGGGCATTAGAGGGCGATAGTTCTCACCAGGTTCACCTGTTATGAATCCGGGTACTGTGATGGTACCGCCTACCCACTCTCGGGATTTTTTTTCTGCGCTGGTTTTTTGCGATGTTGGTAGTGCACTGACAGATGCGGTGGCGACATGATCAGCAGGCCCGTCCTGTTTTTTTGTTGGAGTCGACAGGGTTAGTAACTCTGGTGAGATATTCCATCGGTCACCTTCAATATCAGCGACACCCACTGTTTTTTTATTGATCTTCAATACTATGCCGTGTTGTTTGATGCCTTGTTTATCGTTAAAGCTGACCGGGTCGCCGGGTGTGAATTGCGCCATAGCCTCTTTGGTGCTTTGAGCTGAACGCGCTTTGCTCCGATCAACAATGTACCGATTAACCTGACGCAGCTCTTTTGTACTGAGCGCATCGAGCTCGGTCAGGATTTTCTGTAAATGCGGGGGATAGTCTGTAGACAAGGTAAATACCGGTATTAAGTGACTGTAGAATGCAAACACTAAACCGTTAAGCGTGATATTTCAAGCGCTAGTAAAAACCTTGGTCAGGCAGTCATTACCGGGCAAGCCTGGCGTAAGACCACAGTGAATAGCTCAGTATCATTCAACGACTCGGGCCAAACTGCGCTCTGGTTGATGGGCTGGTGCTTTTAACCCACGCCAAAAGCCAGCATGGCATCGGCTACTTTTTTAAAACCTGCAATGTTAGCCCCTTTTACGTAATCAACCGACCCGTCCTCACGCTCTCCGTATTCTACGCAGCGCTCGTGAATGTCGTGCATAATGTCGTTGAGTAAGGTTTCAAGTTTTTCTGCATCCCAACTGATTCGCTCGGCGTTTTGGCTGATTTCCAGGCCTGATACGGCTACCCCTCCGGCATTGGCAGCCTTACCCGGGCCGTACATTATCTGAGCGTCTTGAAATACATGCACACCGTCTAGCGTTGTGGGCATATTGGCTCCCTCTGCAACGGCTATCACGCCATTTTCGACCAGCTTTTTGGCATCCTTATCATCCAGCTCGTTTTGCGTTGCACATGGCATCGCCACATCGCAACTGACATCCCAGGGCTTTTTCTCTTTGTGAAACTTGGCGCCTTTAAACTCATCACAGTATTCTTTTATCCGGCCACGTTTAACCTGCTTAAGCTCTTTTACCCAATCCAGTTTTTCTTGTGTTATGCCGTCCTTATCATGAATAAACCCATCGCTATCAGATAGGGTGAGCACTATGCCACCTTTACTCAGAATCATCTCGGCAGCGTGTGTGGCCACATTGCCAGAACCGGATATCACGGCTGTTTTATCCTCAATTGATTCGTCCTGGTGTTTCAACATGTTTTCCAAAAAGTAGACAGCGCCGTAGCCTGTAGCTTCTGGTCGCATTTGACTGCCGCCATATTCGAGTTGCTTACCCGTTAATACGCCTTCCCAACGATTGGTTATGCGTTTGTACTGACCAAACAAATAACCGATCTCTCTGGAGCCAACGCCAATATCTCCGGCTGGCACATCGGTGTCTGGTCCAATGTGGCGATAAAGCTCCGTCATAAAAGACTGGCAAAAGCGCATGACTTCAGAATCAGATTTACCTTTTGGGTTGAAGTTAGAGCCACCTTTACCACCGCCCATAGGTAAGCCTGTCAGTGAATTCTTGAACGTTTGTTCAAAGGCCAGGAACTTTAATATGCTTTCGTTTACCGTTGCATCAAAGCGCAATCCACCTTTATACGGCCCGATGGCGTTGTTGTTCTGTACCCGCCAACCGCGTTGCACTCTGATGTTGTGCTTGTCATCTTCCCAACAAACACGAAAAGAGATCACTCTGTCTGGTTCTGCGATTCGGCGAAGAATTTGTGCTTCGTGATAATCATCCTTGTCCTCAATAAAATCAAACACATCCTGCGCAACCTCCCGTACCGCCTGAATAAATTCGGTTTGTCCCTGATTACGTTTCTCTACGCCTTGCATGAATTTTTCAAGGTCAACGTGGTCTGATTTACTCATAAAGTTATTCTGATTTTAGGATGTGAGGCTGATTGAGTTATTACTGCCAGATACTAAACCAGATAGTTGTTATTTTGGTTTAATACTGTAACTTTTTCAAAGCGATGGCCATTTGTCAACGACTGCACTGCTGGGCGATATTGCTAGCAGTTTTGAGTATTTTCGCTAAGTTACTGGCGCTGGTGGTGGGTGTCGGTTTTATCTTGCTCTTTTACAAACAGGTTTCTCTGGTTATCGCCTGTATTCCACAGCTTAGCGTAATATTCATAGCGAACTGGGTTGGATGAACCTTGGCACTAAATAGCTGTCATATATTTGGTATTCTTTAAAGCCGCCATCAGGCTGATTCGCTCAGTCGCAGAAGAATTTTATAAAATTCAGGTGTATTTGGATTCTCATGAATAGTCCTGTATTGATAGCTGTAGCGTTTTTCGCAGGGCTGGGTGGTGGTTGGCTGAGCAAGTCCATGTGGGAATCGTTTAAACAGAACTACAATATTGTTATTACCAGTACTGATGAAATTCAGGGTATTGTCGATCGTAGTGAAGTGGCCGCTACAGACTCTCTTCTTGAAACGCAATCTGAATCCTCACAGCCAAGCCCGTCGAACTTGGGTGATCTTAATGAACTGGATAGTTTGCCTCAAGCGTTGCAACAAACGCCATCAGACACAACCGATACCGCTACCGCCACTTTCAAAAAACTCCTCAAAGAACGTCAGTACACCGAAGCCATAGCTCTGTTTCAGGAGCGTAAACAACAAAGCGACCGGAGCGCGGCGCTACTAAAAGTGAGCCTCCTGAAAGAGCTTGAGTTGTTAACCGAGGTGCGCAACAGCAGCGACTTCTCTGAATTGGTGCAAAGCTATTTATCCATCTATTACGATGACCTGGATGTCTTGTTACTTTTGGCGGAATTTAATCAAGCCAATGGCAGTTATCTTGAGGCTGTAAATGTTTTTTTGTTGGCGAGCACTTACGCATTCTCTAGCCTTGATCAGGAGAATGTGGATAATCGGTTTAAAAAGTTTGTATTAGAAACCGATAATTTATACACAGGACAACAAGACTGGTGGTCGTTGATTAGTTTTTACGCGCATATCGAAGCGTCTGGATTGATGACACCCACATTTGAATATCAGCAGGCACTTGCGCACTTGAGAAGTGGTGATGAGGCCTTTGCCATTGCGCAGTTTAATCAATTGCTGGATGATAACGAGGTAGGTGAGTTAGCGCGCCAGGCCTTAAGTAGTCTTACTGACACGACCGAAGCCCCAACCATTGTCTATAGCGATCCATTCGACGGGGCAGATTTAATTGCGTTGGAAAGGCTGGGAAATCAATTTGCTGTCGACTTATTGAATAGTCGGCAAGATAGCGTGAAATTACTGATTGATACGGGTGCTTCGATGACCGCCGTATCAACAAGCTCATTCAATACACTCAATGCCAGTGGCGATGCTGTCGAACAGGAAAGGCGGGTTTTTCGCACAGCAAACGGGCTTATTCAGGGAACGGTGTTTTTAGTCCCGGAATTAATTCTGGGCGCTCAGCGATTGCAGAATGCACAAATTGCGGTGATTGACTTTGATAACAATCGTGGCATCGATGGTCTTTTGGGTATGAACATCCTGGGTCAGTTCCGTTTTCATATTGATCAGGAGAAGTCGCAATTGCTGTTAGGAAAAAAGTGAGTATATCTATGCCCCTGGCATCTACTACAACTCCGCCAACTTATTATAAAAATCCAGAAATATCTCATCCCGCTGCACATCATGTGCTTCGCGTATCAAATGTCGTGTCTCATCTTTTTTCCAAAACAGCTCTTCATCCAGAATGGGAGAAGAGGTTAGCGCAGTAGGTACCCAATCCGGATTGATCAACCAGGCTATATCAATCATGTCCCAGATAACCCAGGAGCGACGTGGGGTATCCTCTATCGCGAACATGGTGTGCAATGGATTGTTTGTATATAAGTGGTGTAGGTAGTCCCCCATGTCGCCTTTGCCTTTTACAAACTGCTCCATCTCGGGCAATGATATTTTTAGCTGAGCACCAACGTGGTAACCCGGCAAATAAATCAAAGGCACACCAGAATCAAACATCAATCGCGAGGCGTGCAGGTCCTGCACTAAATTTAACGAAGGTCTGTTGCAGTTTGGTGCGTGGCTCGGATACGCTGATGTCCAGATAACAACAATGTTCTCACGAATTTCTGGTGCCAGTAACAAGGCTGCCGCAATGTTGGTAACGCAGCCCATGGCAGCTATGTACAAAGGTTCAGTGCCGCTCTTTGCCAAATCTATAATCGCATCAACTGAATCAGAGAGTATCGGCTCATCAGACGTTTGCATATACTCCGTAGCACCTCGAAAAACTTTGTCGTCCGGTGACATACCCAGCTTGTCGTAGACGGTAAGAATTTCCTGATAGCTTAATTCCATGCCTTCGGCCGCGCTGACGAATTTTACATCCTCCGCTCGAGTGCCACTTTTATGTAAACGATGTATCCATCCCTGAAATCCGCCAACCAGGTGCTCGGGAATTGCTTTGCCTTCGTCAATGGCACGTTCTGCATTGAGCAACTCTTCACGATGATGGGCAAACGAAAACGGTTCTGTTGTAACTGCCTCAACGGTCATTTTATCCGGAGACAATAAAGCCCAGGCCAGGGCGTACTGATCATCGATTTCATTCGCGGTATCGGTATCAATCAATAAACGCACCTTTGATTCAGGTGGTGCTAAACGTTGCTTTATTAACTCCGGGTCAAGTGCCGGGAACTGATCTGATGTTGTCATGGGATCTTCCTTGTGGTGCACATTTGAAATAGATTAAACACGCCCACTAAAGCCGGGGTCGGCGTGTTTGCTGCGTTAAAATAAAACTGACTGAGCCTGTACGAAAAACATTTTCATGGAATACAGCGTTACCGCTCTCGTCAAAAGCCGAACACGCTTGCAGTAGCAACGGGTGGTTTTTTTTCACCTCGAGTAGCTTGGCTGTTTTTTCATCAGCGACTATGGGGCTGATCTCTTCACAGGCGGCAGACCAGACCAATTTGAATCGCGCACCAAGTATGCGTAATATAGATTGATTAGGACCGGTTTCTGGAAAGTCCTCGGCGCAGGCGTCACGCATTAAGTCGCTTGGCGCATAGGTATGTACCAGCATCTGTGGAATACCGTTAACTGTTCTGAGTCGTGTCACCCGGGTTACGGGTGTTGCTTGTAAGCTCTCGGGTAGTTCGGAATAAACCGATTCGCCAGGTGTGAATAATTCAAGCGATAGAAATTGTGATGCAGGCTCGTCTCCGGCTTTTAACGTGGCATCTGTAAATGAGGTTAAGCAGGTGTCAGAGGCAGGGGACAATGTGATGACCCGATAACCACTACCTTGTTTACGTTCCAGATAGCCATCCTGCACAAGAATATCCAGCGCTCGTCTTATCGTGACTCTGGATATATCAAATTGACGCGCCAGTTCATCTTCAGTGGGCATGCGCCCGCCTACCGGATAACGCCCGTCTTTAATCCGCTCCATTAAAATGCCAGAGGCTTCTTTGTATTTGGTGGTTTTATTTGCAATCATTTGATTCACGCCAGTGCATTTTCAGCATCGCGTAGTACACGCCGATTAATTTTCCCAGAAGACGTCATGATAAATGCGTCAACAAACTCTACTTCACGTGGGGCTTTGTAGGCAGCCAGGTTAGTACGCACATGTTCACTCAGAGACTTTTTCATCGCATCATCTGCAGGTTCGCCATCACGTAACTTCACATACGCTTTAACAATGGAGCCGCGCTCGGCATCCGGTTTAGCGATCACGGCTACCTCTGCAACGCTGCCGTGACCTAACAAAGATTCTTCAACTTCTGCAGGGCCAATGCGAAATCCTGATGATTTAATCAAGTCATCGGTTCGACCCTTGTACCAGAAATACCCTTGTTCATCGCGCACAGCCAAGTCGCGGGTGCGAAGAAAATCACCCAGTTCCATCTCACGTTCTTTTTCAGGGTTATTAAGATAGCCAAGGAAACGGGTGGGTGATTCAGCCAGAGTGACAATTTCACCCACCTCACCTGCGGGTACTTCGATACCCTCTGCATTAACTAACAACACACGGTGTCCAGGATAAGCGCGGCCCATTGAACCTGGTATGCGCGGGTATAAAGCAGCGCAATTGCCAATCAGGTGATTAACTTCAGTTAGTCCGTAGAACTCATTGCAGACAACACCGAGAGAATTTTCTGCCCAGTTTAAAGTTTCAGATGCCAGTGCCTCGCCACCAGTGCAGATAACACGCAAAGACAATGTGTATTCATCGCGTGGCGCTTTGTGTTGAGCTAATCGTTTTATCGCGGTAGGCGCAAGAAACGTATGCGTCACCTTGTGCGCTTCCATAAAACGGTAGGCATAGTCAGCATTAAATCGACCCAGTGATGTGGCGATGGGTCGCCCGGCCATCCAGGCAGGGAATAACATGTCAAGCAGACCACCAACCCATGCCCAGTCTGAAGGTGACCAGTAGACCGCGTCTTCATCTTCCATTGATAAGTTAAAGAACAAATTGATTGAGGGTGTATAGGCTGCTAACACGCGATGACCATGCATTATGCCTTTGGGTTGACCGGTTGATCCCGAGGTGTACATCAGCAGCGCAGGATCATCAGCGCCACCAAACTCTGGCGTGAACGTCGGCGCCTCGGTCTCTAATGCAGCCTTAAGATCTATTTCATTTTCAACAGGGTCTCTGATTAAAACGTGTTCCAGATGTGGAAACAGTTCAGGTGCATCGGTTCGAAGGGATGCCCAAGCGTGTTCTGATGTTAAAAGTACTTTAAGCTGGCAGTCGTTTAATGCATGCTGTAGTGATTGTGGTCCGTAGAGTTGCGACAAAGTCACAGCCACTGCCCCTAATTTGCAAACAGCCATATGCGCAATCGCTGTGTCAGGATGCTGACCGGTGTGCAAGCCAATTAAATCACCGCGACCAAAACCGAGCTTTTGCAGTGCCGATGCCAGGTTAGTGGACGCAACATCAACATCTCTAAAAGTCCAGGTGCTAATCTTGCCGTCGGCCTCTTCAAAGATAAGCGCTGTGTTATCACGACTAGTTTCATCAAGATGACGGCCAAGCGTCATGTGGAAAATGTTGCTTTGCTCTGGCCACTTGATGTTCCAGTCACCGTTGGAGGCGTGCAGGTTCAAATGTGAGAGCGTTGCCTGATCAAGCGTGCTTAATTCATTCATGGGTGTCCTTCGTGTTTGTGCGACGTCAACACCAGCGCCGATTTACCCAGTGTTTGATCGGAATGGTTTTGTTCGACATCAGCTTGTTTAGAATGGTCTTTGTCAGAATGATTTTGATTAGGTTGCGTCAATTTTAGATAACCTACAAAATCAGCATCGCTGATGTCCTCCAGACGAACCACCGTTTTGGTATCAGCCCCATCAAACTGAACCAAGGCAAAATCGCCTTCAGTGCCCGTGCAACGATTAACAATGTGCGCTTTACCAGAAAGGCTGACCCATTCGCCGTTGGTGTGTCCGCATTCGCAAACGTGTATTGGAGGAAAGCTGATTATTTTGCAAGCGCTGCAACTTTTGCCTAAAGCGGCGCCTTGCTGTAGGCCGCGAATGTATGGCTCAAGCCAGCCGGGGTGCAGCTGATAGTCAAGCGTTAGTTGATAGTGCGTGATCAAGCGACAGGTCCTTCAAGTAGGGTCACAGCGGCGGTTGTGCAAATGCCACCGTGCGTATCCGCCAGCGCAATCCGTGGTAGTAACGATGGCTGCAAGTTTGATTTATAAAGGCCTTCCAGAATAAGTGCGCAAGTGGCGACCTGGGCAACACCGGTTGCACCTACCGGTGCGCCTTGCCCCATTAGTCCACCTGAAAGATTGATCGGTAGCGGCCCGTCTTTATTAAAACGTTCCGATGCCATATCACCTGGAATATCTTCGCTTAGACCAAGCGCGTCAATAGCTTGCAATTGTGCGCCGGCATAGGCGTCGTAGACTTCGGCAATCTCAATATGGTCAGGTTTAAGGTTGGCCTCCGAACAGGCGCGCTGCATAGCATTTCGTTTGGCGGCAAAATCGCCAGGGTCTGATCGTGCACCCAGGTGCAAAGTATCTGACGCTGATCCCATACCAACAATACCTGGCGCTGTTTTTCGTGCAGCAGGCGCAACGCTTGCGCTTGATAAAATCAACGCTGCCGCACCGTCACTCAGTGGTGAACAATGCAGGCGTCGATAAGGTGTTGCCAGCATCGGTGATTCGTCGATGTCTTGTTGAGTATGAATTCTGCCGAGATGGGCGCATGGGTTATGCACGGCATTGGCGCGATTTTGTTGAGTGACTTTGTCTATATGGTCCGTATTCACATTGACACGACACATAAAGGACTGAAATGACAATGCGTACATCGCCGTGGCACTTACGCCTGTCATGCCATCGGTCCATGCATCAAAGGAAAAGCTGTATAACGATTTAATTGTTGTAGCCGGCAGTTGAGATGCAGACGGATCAACCCCCACGACTGCCACGTGCTTATGCGCACCGGATTGTATTAGCCGTGCAGCGGTTTGTACCGCGAGTTGACCTGAAGCTCCACCGCCTTCTACTCGCAACGTTGACGCGCCGATAAGGCCAAGGTCACTGGCCAGCACGGAAGCCGGGTTTAATTGCAGGGTAAAAAAGTCACTCTCAGAGGCGACCACTAACCCATCAATGTCGCCTCGCTCAAGTGATGACATTAATAAGGCGTCGTTGAATGCCGCTGACGCCCAGTCTCTGAACGATGAGCCGTCAGTTCGTCTGTTGAACGCTGTGATGGCGGCTCCGCAAACGGAAACCTTTGATTGAGCCATGCCACTTCCCTTAGAAGTTAAGACAAGAAGGTAAGACAAGAAGATACGACACAAAAATCATGCATATGGTAACAATATGACTTAACTAATTCGTAAAGACAAGTTATTGTGATTCCGTAAGCTTCGATTGAGCCCGTATCTGTAAAAGAATGACTAGCTTCAGTGGACGCCAGTGACTGACCATCCAATCGACATCGATGCGGCCGAAGCGACGGTCTCGGGTCGCGCCGAACTGACGTCTGCTGCATGGATTTGTTTTTGTGCCGGTGGCTTGTATGGTTGGAGCGCGCTGGTGCCTGTTATTGAGACTCTGTACGGCGGGACGACAGCGCAAGCAGGACTGGTGTTTTCCATTGCGATTGTTGCCTTTACTGTGGCGGTTATCGTGGCACCGCGTCTGCCTCATCAGTTTATCGGGCTGAAGGGCTGCGTGCTGTTCGGGCTGTTGGGTGCTGCGTTTCTGGTGCTTGCCATGCATGCGTCGACCTATCCAATATTCCTGTTCTCGTTTGGCGTTGGATTTGGCATGGCCAGTGGTGCGATTTATATCAATGCCCTTGGAGTGGCTGCCAATGCTGCACGATCTGCCGTGGTGACGCCATTGATGGTGGCAAGCTTCGGTCTGGGCGGTGTGGTGTTCGCGCTTGTGTGGCGCTGGTTGATCGTGAATGACTGGAGTGCCTTTGTGTTGTTGCCATTGTTACTCGCGTTGTTGCTGGCGTGTTGTGTTGGTTGGTTCGTTGCCTTGCGAATGAACGCTGCATCGACCGCAGCAAACTCCTCTGTGTGGAACGCTCAAGTGAACGCACGAACTCCGTTGAGGAACTCTACACGTGTAGGGCGGGCGCGTGTGCCACGCCTCACAGTGCTTGCGTTGCTATGGGTAAGTTTCGCGCTCGGTTCGGCTGGCGGGCTGATGGTGCTGGGCCTGGCCGGAAAAATAACCGAGTCGGCAGGCGCATCCGCTTCCATCACAACGCTGGCGATAGCCGGGGTGGCGCTGGGTAACACTATAGGTCGCGCGTCAGTCGGTGGTATTAATGCGTGGCTCAAACCGATCAATACCGCGTTGCTGGCTGTGCTCATTGGTGTTGTTGGTTTAATCGTGACCACGCTTGCAACATCGGCGATCCTCATAGCGACCGGCATCATCATTGTCGCCACCGGCTACGGCGCGGTGGCATCCACCATACCGGTGCTGGTGGGTGACCTGTTTGGCAAAGCCAATTTTTCAAAACTCTACTCGATGATTTTCACCGCATGGGGCATGGCGGGATTACTGTCGCCATGGCTGGCTGGCGCGATTCATGACCGAACCGGCGATTTTCGTGCAGCACTGGTGCTGGCACTGCTGGCGACTATTGGTTCTTTTCTGGCATTGCTTACCTTGAAACTTAAAGCCTGTAAGCGAGGTTGAATACGCTGCTAACGGTATTTGTGAGTTTGGAGATGGATTTAAATCATACATAGAGTGAGATACGGTTTTGCTTGACATGTTCAAATGATTGCTATCAACTTGTCTATACATATTTGCTCAGCATCGGGTTAGCAAAGGTTATGTACTAAAGGACCGTGTCAGGCCATGGCGATTCTTGATTACCCATCGACCATCTGGGCAGACGCTCTGGAATTGTCGTCTGAACAGGTACCGTCTGCGTTGATTTTGGAAGGCACCTGGTGGCGTGAAACCGCTACAAAAAACCGTCTGTCCAAGCTGTCGAATGTCAGAGAATTAAATTTTCCCGATATGTTTATTGGGGAGTATGAAGGCGTTAATGTCGCTTATTGTTGCGCTTATGGTGCGGCAAGGGCAGTGGAACCTGCGCATATATTTGGGCAGATGGGTACGCCACTGCTTATTCAGATAGGGACCTGCGGTACGCTGGATGTCAATACTGGCACCGGCGTGGTTGTGCTCCCTGAGTCCTGCGCTGCCAGAGATGGCGTGTCGCAAATCTACGGTGCTGGAGAGACTGTTCATACAACAGACCAATGGGTCACTCGTGCAGAGACGTTGTTGCATGAACACAAGGTGGAAACAAGCCGGGCAAAACATTTAACCTGGCCAAGTCTTTTTGCTCAATCCGATGTTATGTGCAAGGATTGGACTGCGGAGGGGTTTATCTCAATCGATATGGAGACATCCACAGTTTGCGCGGTCGCCGATCATTTCGGTGTCTCTTGTGCATCCTTGCTTTCTGTTTGGGATGCACTGCCGCATGGCCGAACATTTATGGATCCGCTTAGTGAGGTTGACGCCAACAAGCTAAAGCGGTCCAATGAAATTGTCTTTCAGGTTGCGTTAGAACTTGCTAAACAAGCCGGAACAAACTCAACAAGCCTGAACGAAGCAATGTAATAAAAACCAGTTGTTTAAACCGGTAAATGGAGGAAGAAATGAAACAATCTTTAAAGTGGGGAGCTCTTGCCTTAACGTTGTCCGTTGTGCCGATTGTGCCATTGACGGCATATGCTGACACAGCAGACGGGGAGTCGTTGATTGGTAAGCCCTGGGAAGAAATAACAGCGATGGCGAAAGGCGGAGAGGTTAATTGGTTTCTCTGGGGCGGCTCTGACAACATCAATCAATACGTCACTGAATTTATCGGCGGCATTTTGAAAGATGAATACGACATCACGCTTAACCGGGTTGGTGTTAGTGACACGGTTGAAGTCGTCAATATTGTGTTAGGCGAGAAAGAGTCCGGGGTGATGGATAAGGGCTCTGTGGATATGATCTGGATTAACGGCGAAAATTTCAGAACCATGAAACAAGGTGATCTGGCTTATTGCGGCTACACGGAAACTTTGCCTAACAATAAATTGATTGACTGGGATAATCCATCGATAGCCAATGACTTTGGTGTGCCTGTTGAAGGTTGCGAGGTGCCATGGTCTAAAGCGCAATTTGCGTTTGCTTATGATACCGCTCGAACTGACGCACCACCTAAATCTATAGCCGAACTGCTCGAGTGGGCGAAAGCCAATCCGGGTAAATTTACTTATCCCGCGCCACCGGATTTCAATGGTTCAGTATTTGTTCGACACGTGTTTTATCATGCCGCAGGTGGCGTTGATAATTTATTGGGAGATTTTGACCAGGCTAAATACGATGAGGCATCTGCAAAGACCTGGGAAATACTCAATGATTTAGAGCCAAGCTTATGGCGTGAAGGTAAAACCTATCCTGCATCCATTGCAGCCATGGAGCAACTCTATGCCAATTCAGAAGTTGACTTAACGTTTAACTATGAACCAGCAGGCGTTGGACTTAACATCGAAAACGGTGTTTTCCCTCCCACCACGCAAGGCTATGGATTGACTGATGGCACCATAGGTAATACCAACTACACCATTATCCCTTTTAATTCTCCTAACAAGGCCGCAGCACTCGTGCTGCAGAACGTGTTGTTATCAGGAGAGGCGCAGTTGCAAAAGGCATTGCCTTCAGTATGGGGTGCAGCACCAGCGATTGACATGTCTCGCACTGAGTCAGATATTCAGGAAAAATTTGCGGCTATTGAAAAACACCCGAATGTTGCGCCAGCAGACGAACTGGCAAAAGCGGCATTACCTGAGCTGCAGTCATCGTGGATATCTGCAATTGAAAAAGGCTGGCTGGAAAATGTTGGTAACTAGTTGCGTTAATTGGTTGCGCTGACTCGTTGCGCTGACTGGTTGCGCTGACTGGTCGCGTTAACTAATCGCGTGGAAAAGTCGCGCTGTATCACGGCTCACTGAGTTGTCAGTGGGTCGCGTACTCCACATACCGGCGACGTATCGATTAATGCCTCTTACCTTTTATGTCTGACAGATTAAAAATCGGATTGCTGTTGTTCCCGGCATTGAGCATTATCATTGTGCTTTTTTTCGGTGGGCTGTTGATTGGGCTGATGCGCAGTTTTAACTACATGCCCATCATAGGATTGAATACACCAGACTTAAGTGCCTATGTATCCGTGTTTACTGACAAAGAATTTTATTTGTCATTTTTGCTCACGTTTCACATAGCCTTCACATCCACGGTTATCTCCTGCATTTTGGCAGTGGGTGCAGCGCTGCTATTGCGTCGACGGTTTATCGGCCGGGCGGTCATTAATTTTCTGTTTCAATTAAACCTGACGGTGCCACACCTTGTTGGTGCGATTGGCATCCTGTATCTGTTTTCGCAGTCGGGAAGCTTTGCAAGGCTTGCTGCACAGATGGACATGATATCGAGCCCGGCCGATTTTCCGGCTCTGGTTTTCGACCCGTTTGCCATTGGTATTATTCTTCAGTATGTCTGGAAGGAAGTCCCGTTTATAGGTGTGATTATCCTGGCCAATATGCAATCCATAGGCGAAGACTACGAAAGTGTTTCCCGGTCATTAGGTGCAAGTCGCTGGCAGGCATTCAGGCATGTTCTGATGCCACTGATTTTTCCCGGCATGCTCTCCGCTTCTGTCATGGTGTTTGCGTTTACTTTCGGTGCGTATGAAATCCCCGCCATACTCGGTGCAAACTTTCCAGCAGCGTTGCCCGTGCTGGCTTATCGCAAGTACACCGATGTTGATCTGGCGGCACGCCCCGAAGCCATGGCCATGGCAATAGTGATTGCACTGCTCAGCGCGGTGATGATCTTTTTATACGTTCGCTATTCGCGGCGCAGGATCAGAGGCTAATGGAACGTAACGGCAGTTTACTCGGCAGTAGTTTTCGTTTCTTAACGGGTACTATTCTTATTGTCTGGCTTGTGCTGCCATTGGTGCCGCTGGCAATCTGGTCTTTTGCCAAAGGCTGGTTCTATCCTAGTTTGCTACCCAAGGTTTGGTCTCTGCGAGCCTGGGAATATACCTTTTCGGAAACATCAGGCGTGTTAGACAGCCTATGGCTGACCATCGGAATTTCACTGGCGGCAACGGCTTTATCGGTTTTGGTTGGCGTGCCGGCAGGCCGAGCGTTAGGCATGTACGAATTCAAGGGAAAATCGTTTGTTGAGCTGTTAATTCTGGCACCCATGATTGTTCCGGGCATTGCTGTTGTGCTGGGTATCCATTCGATCTTTATTTCTATGGGGCTAACCAATACTGTTCAGGGTGTGATTCTGGTGCATCTGATTCCGACCATCCCTTATATGGTGTTGGTTATGGCGGGGATATTTGCAAACTACGATCCCGCTTATGAATTGCAGGCGCGTTCACTTGGCGCCTCCCCGCTAAAAACATTTTGGTACGTGACGTTGCCTGCGATCATGCCAGGCATTATTGTCGGCGCTTTATTTTCGTTTCTGGTGTCGTGGAGCCAGTACATTTTAACCTTACTAATAGGTGGCGGCAGGGTAGTGACCTTGCCGTTGTTGTTGTTTAATTTTGCGACGTCGGGGCGTAATGATATTACCGGAGCGATCGGTATTATTTATATTCTTCCTGGCATCGTTATTCTTTTACTTACCGCAAAGCACCTGTCCGGTCGCAGCGGTGCAGTTGGAGGCTTTGGCCAGATTTGACACACGTCTCTCTACAAGAACTAACCAAGGTCTATCCAGGTTCGACAGAACCGTCGCTGGATAAGTTGTCACTTGAAATCGCCAGTGGCGAATTAACCGCCTTGCTGGGGCCGTCGGGTTGTGGGAAAACCACCACCATGAAAATGATCGCAGGGTTATTAAAACCTACTGACGGCGATGTGGTTTTTGATGGCCGCTCAATTCTTCAGGAAAAACCTGAAGATCGTGGCGTGGTTATGGTGTTTCAAAACTACCTGCTGTTCCCGTACATGAGTGTGGCGGCGAATATTGGTTTTGGTTTGAAAATGCGCAAAGTAAACAAGGCCGAGATTGATCAGCGCGTCAACGACATGCTCGATCTGGTCAAGCTACCGGACTTGGGTTCGCGCAGGCCTAGTGAGCTTTCCGGTGGTCAGCAACAACGCGTCGCCTTAGCCCGTGCACTCATTGTGCAACCAAAGGTGCTATTGCTTGATGAGCCGCTGTCTAACCTGGATGCGCACCTGCGCTTTGAAATGCGCGATCTTATTCGTAACCTGCAACAGGATATGGGTATCACCACTATTTTTGTCACCCACGATCAAGAAGAGGCGGTGGTGCTGGCAGACAAAGTGGCGCTGATACTGGATGGCCGTTTAAAACAATATGATGTGTCCAGTGCGTTCTATTCACGCCCTATAGATGAAGCCACGGCGTTGTTTTTCGGCGGACAAAATTTTATTGCCGGTGAAGTGAACGGCGGTGTGTTTGCATCCTCGTTTGGTCAGTTTCAACTCTCTGAACAAACCGATAACGGCGCGGGCACCTTGACCATAAGGCCGGAGAATATTCGTATCGACACCGCAGGCGTTGCTACTAACACTATGAGCAATAAAGTTGTTGCAACCATAGTGGAAAAAATATACATGGGCACGCAAACACGATTGCAATGTCAGGTTGGCGATACCGTGCTGCAGGTGATCGCTAATCCTAATGATGTACTTGAACATACAGTCGGCAACGATATCTCGCTAATCTTGCCGGCTCAAGCGTTGTGGGTGTTGCGGTCTTAACTACGCCAATAAGGAGTAACGATGAAATTTAGTGTGCATGCAGGGCTCTGGATGGCGCAATGGACCGACGAGATAACACCCATATTAAAAACAGTTGCAGACCTTGGCTATGACGGTGTTGAAGTCTCCCTGCTGGGTATGTCTGATGAAAAGGCGGCAGCCTTGGGCAAGTCGGTGCGCGATCACGGTCTTGAAGTCACATGCTCCGACGGACTCTCTATTCAAAAAGACATCACCTCAGACGACCCCGCCGTTCGCGAAGCTGGTATTGAGTATTTAAAGTGGGCTATCCGAACTACATCACTGATTGGTTCGCGCGGTCTTGCCGGTGTTTTATATGCGCCGTGGGGTGTATTTGATCCCGCGAACAAGTCCGTAAGAGCTGAGCGCTCCGCCGCCGCATTTGCAGCTGTTGCAGATGAGTTAGAAGCGCACGATGTCACGCTTGGATTGGAGGCGATCAATCGTTTTGAAACCGATTTGCTTAATACCAGTGAGGAAGCTGTGAACATGGCGAATGCGGCAGGTTCTTCCAGAGTCGGTGTGTTGCTGGATACGTTTCACTTGAACATTGAAGAGAAAGACATCAAAGGCGCTATCACCAACGCTGCAAACAAGCTGGTGCATTTTCATGTATCCGACAATGACCGTGGTGTACCCGGTTCGGGTCATGTGCCCTGGGACGTTGTAAAGGATGCTTTGGATAACATCAACTATGACGGCTGGATAGTGGCGGAAATGTTTGTCATTGCCGGAAACCCTGCCAGTAAAGACTTGAACATCTGGCGCAACATTGAGCCAGAAGCCACGGCGGCTGCTCAACAAGCGCTGTCTTTTATGCGTGGGCAGTTTGGATGAGCGAGGAGTTTAATCAATCGAAGTTTTATTCAGCACTGTTGACGCGATTCGAAACGCTCGAAGATGAGCTTAATAAACTGGATGCAGCCACCGGTGACGGTGATCACGGTTCAACACTGGTCAAAGGCTTACGTGCCATTGTCGACAGTGATGGCGCGACTCCGGTAAAAACGTTTCGGCGCGCAGCAGGTGGGGCGTCGGGCTCGTTGTTTGCCGAGGTCATAGGTGCACTTGATAAAACTTTGCGACAAGAGAAAGATCTTGTCGATGCTTTGCAGTTAGCAGCGACACGTATTACTCAGATAGGGCAGGCTGTCGCCGGTGATAAAACCATGCTGGATGCGTTGTTACCCGCAGCCGCGTCCCCTGATACGGAAGTTAAAGCTATCGTAGACGCAGCTGTTCAGGGTGCAAATGCCACAGTGGATATGGTGGCGAAACGCGGCCGAGCCCGATATGTAGAAGGTAGCGGGGTGGGGCATAAAGACGCTGGTGCAACATCCGTTGCGGAAATGTTGTCTGTTTTCGCAGAACATCATTTGTAAACATAGTCTGCTAACTTAGTTTGCAAAGCTAGTTTGCAGAACTAGTTTGCGAACTTAGTTTGTAAAAATAGCTTGCGAGACTAGAGGCAAAACCAGTTGGCGAACCTAGTGCGAACTTTGTGTGCACCTGGTTTGCAAAACTAGTTGCGAATTTTGTGTGAACCTGGACAGGAACCTATTTGCGAACCTGGTCGAGAGCCCGAAGCTTAGGCTTATGGAAAAAGTGTCATGAAAAAACTATTCAATACCAAAGACAGAATGCCGGATGACATGATCGATGGATTTGTCGCAGCTTATCCCGATATTGTGCAGCGCGGAAATAATCCACGGGTAGTGCGGCGCACGGGGTTACGTACCAAGCAGGATAAAGTGGCTTTGCTCATTGGCAACGGGTGTGGCCATGAACCCATCGCCATGGGGTTTGTCGGCGAAGGTCTGTTGGATGCCAACGTCGTGGGTGATGTGTTCAGTGCACCTTCGGCAGATTTAATTGCAGAAGGCATTGAAGAGGTGTGCGGCAAAGCAGGGGCGGTATTGTTAATTTCGCGGCATGAAGGTGATGTGATCAATGGCAATGCTGCTGCGATGATGGCGCAGGACGACGGATTTGATGTGCAGCCTTTATTAATGTACGACGACATCTCATCTGCACCCAAAGGACAGGAGAGTGATCGGCGCGGTGCTGCAGGAACGATGTTCATTTATAAAATTCTGGGTGCCGCCGCAGAATCAGGTATGAATATTACCGACCTGGTAACGCTCGGTGAATCGGTACGAGCGCAAACCCGTACGCTTGGTGCAGCCCTTTCACCTGGTGTGTCTCCACTAACCGGTGAGCTGATGTTTTCACTGGCTGATGATGAAATTTATATTGGTATGGGGGTACACGGAGAACCTGGTGTCAGCCGCCGAAAAGTCGGTCCGGTTCGCGATTTGGTGGCGTACATGGTGGAAGAGATATTAAACGACAAACCGATTGATGCAAACACGCCCACCGTCGTGCTGGTTAATGGTTCAGGCGGCACCACCATGATGGAGCTGTTAACTGTTTATTCAGAAGTTAATACCTTACTTGCTGGGATGAACATCAATAACGTATCGCCCATGATCGGTTCCTTTTCAACAACACAGGAAATGGGCGGGTTTTCGATTTCTTTGTTCACGCCCACTCCAGCCATGCTGGAATATTGGCAAGCGCCACACGCCTCACCTCACTTTCCAACTATATACTCCGGCTCGGGAGCCAGTTAACGATGCAAAAACAAGCGCGTACATTTCATGGCGTGGCCGTCGACGCTGGCAGTGGTCTGGAAAAGATGCTTCGCGATGCGCGCGGTGCCAAGGCGACTCAAGATGATTTGAGTATTTTTAAGCGCAGCGTTATGCAAGAGCTTGGCGTCGGCGCTAGTACGGTATTGGTTGATTCGCAGTTAGGGCCGGATTTACTACCGGACTTTCCGGTTGGCTGCGAACCAACACTGGCCTATGAGGCAGATGTGTATCACATCTCGGATGATGACCGAATTACCGTGCTTCCCGAACACCTTAAACCAGAAGATTTTGCATCGTTGGGCGTGAAACAACTGAAGTTTTTCATCTACTATGCGCCCGATGATGCCCCATTGCTGAACAAGAAAAAGCAGGCTCTGGTGGCCGACATCGGTGAACAGTGCGCGCAACTTGGTTTGCAGTACCTGATGGAGCCGCTGGTCTATCACCCAACGATAAAACCGGGCACAGCGGAATACGCAAAGATAAAACCGGATATGGTTACCCACGTTACCGAGCTGTTTGCCCAGCCGCAATTTCATGCGGATATTTTAAAAGTTGAAATACCCGTTGATTTAAATTTTGTTGAAGGTTTTGGCGAACCGCAAAGAACCCGCGATGAAGCGCTCGATGCGTTTCGACAGGCTGCAGAACCTGCAAAGCAACTTGGCTTGGTGTACTTAAGTGCCGGGGTATCCTTTGAATGGTTTGAAGCGTCCTTGCAGATGGCTGATGAGGCGGGCGTTAAATTCAGCGGATTTATGTGTGGCCGCGCGCTTTGGGCTGATGCTATTTCTGAGTTTGGCAGTGGTGGTGAAGATGCATTGCGACTATGGCTGCAACAGACAGGTATCCCTAGACTGCAGCGACTGATAAGCGCTTTAGGCTAAGGCTTTCTATAAAAGAAAAGGGTTCAATCACTATGTCAGATAAGCTCACCATCGGGCTCATTAGAGCATCGCTGCCGAGTTACTTTCCTGAGAAGTACGATGTCTGGAGTCGGGCAGACTCTGCGTTATCGGCATTGTGTGAACAGGAATCAGCCGAGCTGTTTGTGGCATCCAGTATTCCCATGAACGCACGCGATACGCAACAAGCCCTGGACGAATGTGCCGCTGCTGGTGCTGATTTTATTTTGCTGTTGCACGGCGGCTTTACCATGGGTGATGTGGCCAGAACCATTGCTGCAGCACCGGTTAAAGCAGGCTTCTGGTCTGTGCCTGAGCCTGTGCGTACCGGCGATGTCCAGCTAAACAATTTTGTGTCGTTAAATATGTCTATGTCTATAGCGCGACTGGTTAGGGATTTGAAACAACATCCGGTTCAGTGGTATCACGGCGCACCTGAAAGCGATGCGCTTATTAGTCGCATGCGCACCACGATAAAAGCACTGAGTGCACAAAAGCAACTCGCTCAGGCAAGGATTGGTGTTATCGGTGGTCTGGCCATGACGTTTTACAACATGGAAGTATCAACGAACGCGCTTAAATCAAAATTGGGCGTTGAAGTTGCTCATCATGATATGCACGAACTGACACAACGCATGGATTCCATCGATGATGATCGAGCAACCAGGGAACTGGACTTAATTAAAAGAGCAGCAACAGTCAGTGGTGTTAGCGATGAGCAAATGATGCTGCAGTCCAAAGCAGTACTTGCAATGCATGACATCAGTACAGAGAATAACTACGCCGCTTTAGCTGTTAGTGATTGGCCAGCGTTGCAGGAATACCCAGGCTTTCATCCAGGGGCCGCATTCAGCTGGCTGGAAGAACAATACCAGTTAGCGGTTGCCTCCGAAGGTGATGTGTTAGGTGCCGTGACTCAGTTGGTTGCCAAATCCATCAGTGGACGAGTGGGATACCTGCTTGATATGACAGAACCCGATCTCGACACCGGGCAGCTGTTAATGTGGCACGGCGGCGGCGGACCTTTGTATTATGCAGACGACGACGGTGTTCGCTGGATCAATCACCCGATGATTGGCCGTGGCACCGAGCAAGGACCCATCTATGGCGCGATAGCTGATTTTGTTTTTCGTGATGGTCCTGTGAGTGTGTTTCGTATTGCCAGAGATGGCAGCGCTTTATTTCAGATGAACAGCGTTATTGCGGGTCGTGACCCCAGCGGATTTACCGGCTGTCGCGGTTGGCTTGAAGCGTTTTCAATGCAAGGTGATTCATTGACGCTTGAAGATACGGTCAATACAGTTATGGCGCACGGGTTAGAGCATCATTTTATTTTGGTGCCAGGCGATGTCTCTGCGGTGCTGGCGGAATTTGGCGCCTGGAGTGCGATGCAAACGCTTGGTCCACGTTTAGCTAAACCGTATTTATGTGCTGAAGATTTTAGCCAGGGCTGAGGAACATTAAAGCCCCCGCGGGAATGTTTTTTAGCAATAAAGATAAATAATTGGGTTAGGCGTCATAGGGTGATCTGATGAAGATGAAACCGATTCAAAACAAAAAAGAGCACAAGATAGCTTTAGCTGAGTTGCAAAAACTGTGGCGCTCCAGGAAAGGAACACCAAAAGGAGATCGCCTGGAACTCGTTATGCTTTTGGTTGAGGACTATGAAAAGAAGCATTGCCCTATCGATCCGCCAAACGCTATCGATGCCATTAAGTTTCGTATGGATCAAGCTGGTCTGAAACAGTCTGACCTTGTTCCTTATATAGGTACCCGTGGCCGAGTTTCAGAGGTTCTCAGCGGTAAGCGAGATCTGACCTTGCCGATGATACGAAAACTACACGCTGGGTCAGGCATTCCACTTGAATCGTTGGTGGATGTTTCAGATCTGCAGCAAGCAGCATCTTAGTCAAGCTCTACTCTGTTTGCCATAAATCAGTTCTGTAACCCTCACTAACACAAATAGTAAGAATCTATCCCACTATGTAAGCAAGGCATGGCATAAACTAAGCCTCAAACGGGTCTGAATAATGACATCCAAACCAGCGTATGCCGCAAAACACCATAAATATCACCATCCAACGCGGTTCCACCGATCACGACGTCCACGATGAGACGTTTGAGGTCCCAGCCTACGAGAGCCAAACCGTATTAGACGCCGTCTCGTGGGTACAACAAAACACCGATCCCACACTAAGCTACCGCTTTGCCTGCAGAGTGGGTATGTGTGGCAGTTGCGCGATGATGGTTAATGGCGTGCCGCGCTGGACTTGTCGTACGCATATATCCAAAGTCTTGGTAAACGATGCATTGACTATTGCGCCACTGCGTAATCTGCCGGTCATTAAAGATTTGGTTGTCGATATGGACCCGTTTTTTGATAAATGGTTGGCGTCCGAAGGTGTGCATCATGGTGGTCTGACAAGAGATGATCCTATCGCTGCAATTGATGAAAGCAGTGAATCTCGAACCCAAGCCAACGCAGGTATAGAGTGCATTAACTGTTCGGTCTGTTATTCGGCGTGCGATACCGTCACTGGCAATGCCGACTACCTTGGGCCTGCGGCACTGCAACGGGCTTGGACATTATTAAATGATGTCAAAGATGAAGGCAGAGATGCCATATTGGATGCAGTATCAGGTTCTGGTGGTTGCCATAATTGTCATTCGATGGGCTCATGCACTGCTTATTGTCCTAATGAGCTTGACCCGATGTCGGCCATTGCCGGGCTTAAACGCGCAACTGTTAAGCGCTTTTTTGCAAAGGGGTAAGTGATGCTTGGCTTACGACTTTACATGGCGCAACGAATCACCGCGCTTTTAATGGCGCCACTGGTGATAGGGCATTTGGCGGTGATGATTTATGCGGTGCAGGGTGGTCTGGACGTCGCTGAAATATTAGGCCGCACGCAAGGCTCTTTTTCATGGTTTTTGTTTTACGGTACGTTTGTGATTGCTGTTTCTATCCATGGCGCGATTGGTATTCGCACGGTGGTGTTTGAATGGTTAGGCCTTAAAGGTGTTTTGCTTGAAGCATTTATGTGGTTAGTCGGCTTTTGTCTATTCGCATTGGGCGCGCGTGCTGTTTGGGCGGTAACCTTCTCATGATGCGCCCAGCACGTTCCCATCCTTTATGGATAGCTTATATTCTGCATCGTGTGTCGGGGATATTGCTTGCCTTGTTTTTGCCTTTTCACTTTTGGGTGCTTTCGCTGGTAATCACAGATCCTGCCAGTCTGGATAGCTTCTTACAATTAACCGATTCACTGCTGGTAAAAATCGCCGAATTTGGCCTAGTGTTTTTATTAGCCGTGCACATGTTTGGCGGGTTACGATTAATGGCGATGGAGTGGTTACCCTGGAGCGCACCACAAAAAACCTTGGCAGCCACGTCTGCTGCTGCCTCGTTTTTAATCGCTGGTTTGTTTTTTCTAAAGGCGCTATGACATGAAAATTTCAGACATCGAGCGTCATGACACAGACATACTTATATTAGGCAGCGGTGGCGCTGGTTTGTTTGCCGCCTTACATGCTCAACAAAGCGCACCTAAAAACACGAAGATAACGCTGGCGGTAAAAGGCCTGATTGGTAAGTGCGGTTGTACCCGAATGGTGCAGGGTGGGTACAACGTAGCCCTCGGCGGAGGGGATACGGTTGAACGGCATTTTATGGATACGATTGAAGGCGGCAAGTGGCTGCCCAATCAGGACATGGCCTGGCGATTGTGTGAACAAGCGGTGGTGCGTATTCGTGAATTGGAAAACGAGATTGGTTGTTACTTTGATCGTAACGCTGATGGTTCGCTGCATCAAAAAGCGTTTGCCGGTCAAACAGCCGACCGTACGGTGCACAAAGGTGATTTAACCGGTATAGAGATCATCAACCGTTTAATGGAAAAGGTGCTTGCCAGCGGTGTTGAAAAAATGCAGGAGCATCGTGCGGTAGGTTTAATTCCCACTAAAGATCGAACAGCGCTTGCGGGTGTATTAATGATTGACATGCGCACCGGTAAGTTTCGGTTGGTGCGCGCTAAAACAGTCTTGATGGCAACTGGCGGTGGTCCTTCAATGTATAAGTATCACACTCCCAGTGGGGACAAAACCATGGATGGTTTGGCCATGGCTTTGCGTGCAGGACTCAGCTTGCGAGACATGGAGATGGTGCAGTTTCATCCCACGGGGTTGTTGGCAGGTGAGCATACCCGTATGACTGGCACTGTATTAGAAGAAGGCTTACGCGGTGCCGGTGGGCAGTTGATTAATCATGCAAACCAACGCTTTATGTTTGACTACGACGAAAAGGGTGAGCGTGCCACTCGTGATTTAGTTAGCCGTGGCATTTATGCCGAGATGCGTAAAAATAACAACCCAGAACAAGAGGGCGTGTTTATTTCCATGGCGCATCTGGGGCCCGACAATGTCCGCAAAAAGTTTAAAGGCATGGTGAAACGCTGCGAAGACAGCGGTTTTGATTTAGCCGCAGGCTTGGTTGAAGTTGTCCCCACTGCACATTACTTTATGGGTGGCGTGGTCGTTGATATTGATACGCGAACAGCAATGGAAGGTTTGTATGTTGCCGGAGAAGACGCCGGTGGTGCACATGGCTCAAACCGACTTGGCGGTAACGGTGTTGCTAACTCAACGGTGTACGGTGGTATTGCAGGCGACACCATGGGGCAGGATATTCGTAACATGGGTGCATTGCGTGAACCCGATGAAAGTGTATTAGCAGAAGAGCTTGCCCGTGCTGTTCACCCTTTAACTCGTAAACCAGAACTTGTTTTACCTTTACGAAAACAGCTGCAAGATCTTATGTGGGATGAAGTGGGTGTGATGCGCACCGAAATTGGTATGCATCGCGGCCTTGAGGGTATTAGTGATGTGTCTAATCAGCTAATGGATGTGGGTGTCGCCAGTGATAACCTGGCGTTTAATTTAACCTGGCACGACTGGTTAAACTTGCGATCCTTATGCGATATCTCAGAGGTGATAACCAAAGCTGGTATTGCGCGTGAAAATTCACGCGGTGCGCACTTTAGAAGTGACTACCCGGACGCAGGTAAGATGGAAGACAGCGATTATACTGTTGCAACCTTACAAAATGATGCGGTACACGTGACTCGTGAGCCGGTTCAATTCAGTATTGTGCGTCCTGGTGAAACGATTCTGCCAGCTGATGCGCCCGATACCTTGGTAGCCGTGCCATGATAGCTATAGAACATATCCAAAAAACCGCTGAAACACTCATGAACAAAGCGGCTATCGATATTCCCACCGATTATCACGACGCTTTAAAGCAAGCATCGAAAACAGAAGACGGCGAGCTTTCCACGTTTGTGTTGAAAGCCATGCTGGACAACTATGAAGTGGCGAAAGAAGATCGCTGCGCCATGTGTGGTGATACCGGCGTGCCACGTTGGTTTGTAAAGATGGGCAATGATGCCAGCGTTGAAGGTGGCATGGTAGCGCTTGAGGCAGCGCTTCGTCGTGCGACTGCTAATGCAACACACAATGTACCACTACGTCCTAATAGAGTGCATCCACTATGGCGAACCGATCACAACAATAACGTCGGTATTGGTGCGCCAGAAATCGAATACGGTTATGAACCGACCGGCGACTGGGTTGACCTAATCACAGTGCATAAAGGTGGCCTCTTTGGCACCGACTATCGCATGTTGTTCCCAAGTGATGGCATACAAGGTATTAAACGATTTTATCTTGATAGTTTAATGGCCTTTGGTAAACGCGGCCTTGCCTGCCAGCCAGCGATTATCGGTATTGGTTTGGGTGGCTCAAAAGATACCTGCATGAGCTTAGGTAAGCGTGCCAGTACGTTGCGTGTTGTCGGTAGTAGTAACCCCGATCCAAAAATTGCGGAACTGGAAAACGAATTTAAAGAGCTCGGCAATTCAATTGGCATGGGGGCGATGGGCTTTGTGGGCAAACACATGGTCATCGATTGTAATATTGAAGTCGGTTACTGCCATACCGGTGGTATGCCGATGTCCGTGCACGCGTTTTGTTTGTCTTCACGTCGAGCCGTTGCAAGGCTTTTTCCTGATGGTCGCGTTGAATACCGAACAGACCCTGATTGGTTTACGCCGTATCAACGACGCGAGGGCATTGAATGGGATGCTAGCTCTACAGCTAAGGAGGCTTTTGAGTGAGCGATGCGAAGTCCGGCTCAAGTACAAGCTCAAGCGTAAACCCAAGCGTAAACAAGGGCAGCAAAACCGGGCCAAGAGAAATTCGCCTATCCACAACACCCACCGCAGATGCCATAGCCGATTTACGTTTGGGTGATGTTGTGTATCTTGACGGACTGATGTACACCGCGCGCGAAGGCGTGTACATGCGGGCATTGGAAGACCAGGCCAACATACCCATGGACTTGCCAACTGATTCTGCCGCTAATTTTCATTGCTCACCTGCGGCACGTATTAATGAGGATGGTTCATTTGATATGGGTGCGGTAACCGCCACAGCCTCATTTCGGTTTAGAAAATGGCTACCCGAGTGGATGGAAAAAACCGGCGCTAAGCTGATTATTGGCAAAGGCGGTATGACATCCAAAGACTACAAAGATTACTTTGTACCTAACAGTGCAGTGTATCTTTCGACTGTGGGCTATGGCACTGGCGCGCTACTGGGGCGAGGGATAGAAAAAGTCGAAGCGGTACACTGGAACGAAGAGCTTGGTTTGGCTCAGGCCATGTGGGTGATCAAGTGCAATAAGATGGGCCCGTTTATGGTGGCATCCGATTTAAGCGGTGAATGTTTGTTTGAGCGCGAGAATGCCAAGATCGCCAGGAACATAGACAAAGTCTACGAAGGCACCAAGCCTGCTGTGCTAAAGCGTTACGGTGAAAGCGATGACCCCAGTGATGAAGTTATTTAACGATGTTAGCTCAGGGGAGCTACGTCAACAAACCATGGAACTTGCCTTTGTGGCGGACAATCCTGGTGACTGGTTGTTCCATTGCCACGCTCTGGAGCATCATGCAGCGGGGCTGGGTTCGCTTGTGCGTATAACTTGATTTAGATCAGGAAAAGCGCCTGGTTTAATGCAAGTTTCCAATCGCCATTTGATAGTCATGAGCCCGGTAATGCGAATCGAGCGACATAAAACCATAGAAACGAAAGGCACTAAGTTTGCTCAGCGAGGCGTCGTCTTTGACGCTAGCAAGGTTCGAAGTGATATCTTTCAGGAAATTTAAAACATGACCACCGAGTTGCCAAAAATGACAACGCCCGAAATGCACAACGGCGCGTTACGAACACCTATCGAGCCGTCGCTTCTGGGCACGGCCGTATTAGACAAGTCTGGTGAATTCGACGCAGGGACGTTTCACAGCTTTACGTTGACCTACACAGCCGGGCGTTTCGGTGTTGATGATAGTGGCAGCATTCGTGTGGTCTGGCGATTTGCAACCGACCAGACAAACCCGCAGTTCGATGATCCGACAGCAGCTGGTTACACTGAGGTCGTGGCCTCCAATAACGCTGTCTTGCAAGCCAGGTTTGACCCCAAAGGCAATATCCGGCCGTGGGACCGGACGCTGCAGATCAAAGTCGTAAAAGGTTTTATGAAAGAAGGCGACACGATCACGGTTCGCTTTGGTGTGACTGATAAAGGCGGCCCTGGCATGCGCCTGCAAACGTTCTGTGAAAGCCGGTATGAATTTCGTGTGCTGGTCGACCCGATAGCAACCTACAATTTTCAGACACTGCCTGAGCAACCGATTATCTCTATCGTGCCAGGCGCACCTGAAACATGGGTTGCAGTTGTGCCGTCCACAATTTCAAGTGGCGAGGCATTTTCGCTGAAGATCAAAGCTGAGGACACCTGGGGTAACCCGACAAATAAGGTGGCCGCGACACTAACGCCCAAAGCCAGCCAAGCGGTTGAAAACCTACCCGATGCGATAACTGTGAAAGAGGGTAGCTTTGCCACCGAAATTCCCGGCCTAAAAGTTAAAGGAGATGGCTCGCTGGAGATTGCGCTGCACGCTGCAGACGGATCGCTAATTACAACATGCAATCCTGCAACCGTTGAAGTGTCGCCAACACTGAAAAGTTATTGGGGAGATCTTCACGGCCAATCTGACGAGACCTTGGGCACCAACAGTGCTGCGGATTATTTTGCGTTCGGGCGTGATCGTGCGTTTCTGGATGCCTGCGCGCATCAGGGTAATGATTTTCAGATGACGGATACCTTCTGGCGCGATCTCAATCACGTTACATCGCATTTCAATAAGGATGGAGTGTTCATTACGCTTCCGGGCTATGAATGGTCGGGCAACACGGCACTTGGTGGAGATCGAAACGTGTTTTTCCCCGTGGAAGGGCGCACCATGCGCAGATCTTCACACGCCTTGATAGAAGATCAAAGCGATGTCGGCACCGACTGCCACACAGCAGGTGAATTGTTCGCAGCCTTTGCCGAACACAACGAGTGGGATGTTATTTGTTTTGCCCATTGTGGCGGGCGCTATGCCGATATCACGATGGCGCATGATGGTCGCTTTGAAAAATCGGTCGAAGTGCATTCCGCATGGGGCACATTCGAGTGGATTGTGCAGGATGCATTCAAGAACGGGTACCGTGTTGGTATCATCGGTAATTCTGATGGCCATAAAGGGCGACCCGGTGCGAGCTACCCTGGTGCAGGCTGGTTTGGCGCGGTAGGCGGGCTCACCTGCTTTTTGATGCCGGAATTAACACGCAGTGGATTGATCGACTGTATTAATGCCCGCCACCATTATGCAACGTCCGGTGGGCCAAGCGGGCGTATTCGTCTTGATGTCACTGCAACATTCGATGGCCCGGCAACGTTGTACCATGATGATCCATTGATCAGGGCTGATTGTGCAACCTCGGCATGTGAGACGGCGATGATGGGCGACATTGTTCATCTTCCTTCTGGTGATGTGCGACTTGAGGTGGGAGTTAAAGCGGCGTCACCTGTGCGCCGTATCGATATCTTCAACGGTCTTGATCATTTGGAGTGTCATCGCCCGTACACCAAAGAAGATCTCGGAAATCGTATCGGTGTTTTATGGGAAGGGGCAGAATACCGCGGTCGTTTTCGTGCGGTCGCATGGGATGGTACAGCTGTTTTTAATAATGCGACTGTTACTAACGTTGTGCCAGTAAACTTCTTCAATTGTGACAAAACGCTTGATTGTAAAGACGCCAAAGAATTGTCGTGGCAATCGGTGACAACAGGAAACTTTGCCGGTTTCATCGCGCATCTGAACGAAAGCACCTCGGGTGACATCAAACTCAGCACTGCGTTAGTGAACGAGCGCATTGCATTGGCCAACATCGGGTATGAAGACACCGAGCTGGATGCATCAGATATACTGCCGCGCGGCATACGCTTGTTCAGGCTGCCCGACAATAATCCACACACCTCGGTTCGGATCAAGCGCAAGCTAATGGCAGAGTCAGGACGGGATAATCCATTCTATGTGCGTGTGACTCTGGAAGACGGCACGCTGGCTTGGTCCAGTCCGATCTATGTTTTGCGCGGAGTCGCAAATTTGCGTTGATATTTGGAGTGTGCTTCTCTGGTGTCTTTTTCAGCGACGTTATGTCAACGCTTGCACCAACATTCCTATCCCCATTAAAAACGTTAAGCTGATCAATAAGCGTCTAAATAGATTATCACTGATTTTTTTAAACACATATATGCCGATTTGCAATGCGATTAAACCAACAGGAATAATCACCAATAAAGTACTCACAGCAGTGGCGTCATACGCACCACGAAAATACAATAGCGCGATGGTGATGCTTAATATAGCCACATTGAACGATTGCAATACAGCCCGTGTTTCGGATTTAGTCCACGGGCGTAGTGAAAGCCATATCGCAGGTATGGCGCCGGAAGCCGATGCAGCGCCTCCCAGTACACCACCAATAAACCCAATAAAGCCATCCAGCCATGGGGTTTGGCGACTGAAGGAAGGTAACGCTGTTCGAAAACTTAAATAAGCGCCACTAACAATTAACAGCAGCGCAATACACAGGCGTAAGGTGTAGGCATCTATTGCTTGAAGTATCAGAATACCTAATGGAACACCGACTAAACCAGGGAGCATAAAACGCAGAACGCGCTTTGGTTTGGCTTTAATGGCGGTGCGAACAACCCAAAGACCTTGTAAGCCAGCTAGTACCGACATTAAAGCGGCAATGGCAACTGCCGTTATCGGAGGCAGCACCAGTAAATAAAAACCAAGACTGAATAACGCCATGCCGGTGCCAGCAAGACCATTGATAAATCCACCTGCGAGCGCACCGAGAATCAGATAGACAATAGTGTCAGCACTCAATTGATTGGTATTTCCCTGGCATCATCCGAACCTTTGATCACATCGCAAAGCGCGGTAAACAGCTCTTCGATCACTCGCGTTCTGACGTAATCGCTGCGATACGCCAAACCAAAATAACGTACGGGTGCATCAGAGCCTAATGACACGTGTTTAAGTGGAATGGTGTTTTGTGGTTGTACGGTTCTTTTAGGCACAATCGACACGCCGAGCTTAGCGTGCACCATACTTTCTATTGCCTCTAAACTATCAAGTTCCATTGTTTCAGCAACATGAATTTTATTAGACGATAACCAATTTTCAATTAAGGTTCCGACAACCGCATTGCGATTAAAACGAATAAACGGTTGCGACTGCAACAAGGCAACAGGGTCATCACCCTTTACGCTGTTTGATGCAACCAGTTCAAGTGGTTCGGTAGCAAGCTCTTTAAATACAATACCCAGTGGCATTAAATGCGGTTTAGTGAGTACAGCTGCATCCAGTCGTCCGCGCTCTATGTCAACCAACAAGTCGCCGGTTAATCCGGGTCGAATGTGTAATCGTAATTGAGGGAATCGCGTTCTAAGCAATGCGATTGTTTGCGGCGTAAGACCTGTTAAGGACGTAGGCAGCGCACCAAACGTGACTTCACCACTTAAACCATCATCATCAATGATGGACGGTACGAGGTTGTCGTAATCAGCAATCAGTGCACGAGCTTTAAGTACTATCTCGAGTGCCATTGGTGTGAGTTCGGGGGTGCGTTTGCTTCTATCAAAAAGCGTCATGCCCAGTTCAGATTCTAAAATCTGCATTTGCTGGCTGACGGCTGCGTGCGTCACGTGGATTGTTTCGGCGGCAGCACTGAATGTGTGAGAATCAGCAACTGCGACTAAAGTACGCAATAATTTAATACTCATGGGCGAAAATCAGTGAATAGTGATAGATTGGCTTTCAAAACATGTAAGCTAATTTCACTTTTCTCAAGAAATACTTGAGATTACACTAACACACTGTGCGCGATATTCGATGCGCATTCACTTGGAGAGAGAGATGACAATGATGAGAACTGCTGTCGCGGCCGGTGTCGGTGCGTTGCTAACAGCAACAACGGCGTTTGCTGACTATCCTGAAAGAGCCATTAACATGGTCATACCTTATGGTGCAGGTGGTGCAACTGATATTTCTGCGCGGGCAATTTCAGACCCGCTTGGCGATGCTGTTGGCAAGCCACTGATAATGGCCAACATCACGGGAGCTGGCGGTGCTACCGGATCTGTGAATGTACAAAATGCCAAAGCTGATGGTTACACCATGTTGTTTGCACGAGTGGGTTCTCACTCGGTAAATCCAGCAATGAAGGCAACGCTGCCGTACACATTAGATGATTTTCGTTTTGTCACCGTTTATGAAATTAACCCGGTTGCATGCGCCGTTGCACCGTCGTCAGGTATTGAATCTATGGAAGACTTGATTGCCAAAGTCGCTGAGGGCGGTGTGAGTTATAGCTCGTCAGGTGTTGGTTCGTTGTTACACCTTGCAGGCGCCATGGTACTCAGTGAATTCGGTGTAGAAAATCCACTCGATGCAGCGACGCATATCCCACAAAAAGGTGGTGGTGCTGCAGCAACGGCAGTACTCAATGGCACGGCGACATTCTTGTGTACAAATTCATCTTCCATCGCAAGCTTTGTGGCTGCAGGTCAGCTTAAGGCGATATTGGTGACTACAAAAGAACCTATAGTTGGTTTTGATGCACCATCAGCTAACGACTTGGGTAAGCCTAACTTGAATCAGCTTGTCGGTTGGACTGGTATTGCCGGCCCTGATGATCTGCCTGACGATATTGCAGCCAAGTGGGAAGAGTGGATGGCGACGGCCACACAAGATGCCAAGTTCAATGAAACAATGACATCACGCGGTTCTGTTATTGAGTTAATGAGCCCAGCTGATGCTAATGAGTTTATCCAGGGGCAGTATGAAGTGTTTAAAGCCTTGGTTGATGAGCTGGGAATGCGCATCGAAGGTTAATCTCTTTAAAGGTATGCGATTTGTTAATGCGTCTGCTATTCTGCAGGCGCATTAACGTTTTTGGCCTATCGCTATGAGTACACGATCTGTTCAGCTACAGCTAGGCATAGCTGCTTGTTTTATTGCGCTATTTTTGATTTTCATTGGCATTCCTCAAGCTGTATCCTCACCTTCTAATGTAAAAAATATTGTTTTAGCACCCACCTTTTGGCCGTACTTGTTGTCGGGTATTACCGGGTTGACTGGGCTTGGATTGATCGGTGCTGCATGGCGGGACAAATCGGGTTCAGAAAATCTGATTGAAGAGCGCCCGAACGCAGAAGTGCTGAGCGCAGAAATGCTGAACGCAGACCTGTTGATTGAAGACTCGCCCAATCCAGACCTGCGGAATGAAGTAACACCGGCCGACGCAGTTGCAACAGAGGCGGCAGAAGCGATCACACCGCCAGGTGTTCAGGGTTGGTTACGCCTTGCAGCCTTGGCCGTCATCATGATCATTACCATGTATGCCTTGCCCCGACTGGGTATGGTTTGGACAACGATGCTGGTTTTTATCACTACCGCCACTTTGTTCCGCACACGTCATCCGCTTATAGCCTTGTTGTGTGCTGTGCTCATCCCCTTGTTGTTATATCTTTTCTTTGCGCACGTCGCAGGAGTGGGTATACCGCAAGGTAACTACATACGCCTCCCATGAGTTTTTTAGATAGCCTGCAAGCCGGCCTCAGCCTGGTTGCATCTTTTGAGGTTTTTCTCGCCCTGTTCGCCGGTGTTTGCATTGGTGTGGTGGGTGGTGCTATCCCTGGTCTATCGGCAACCATGGCTGTTGCGTTAACGTTGCCATTTACATTTGCCATGGAACCAATTACTGGCATTTTGTTATTGTTGGGCGTATACAAAGGCGGCATCTTTGGCGGCTCCATACCCGCCATACTGATTAAAACTCCCGGCACACCTGCGTCCTCTGCCACTATATTAGATGGGTTCCCGATGGCGGAAAAAGGTGAAGCGGGGCGTGCTTTAGGCATGGCACTGTGGGCGTCGTGCACTGCAGACCTTATATCAAACCTTGCCTTGATTTTATTTGCCGGTTGGCTGGCATCGTTTGCATTGAAGTTTGGACCGCCCGAGTTTTTCGCACTAATACTTTTTTCTTTAACCATCATTGCAGGAGTTTCGGGTGATAGTTTGCTTCGAGGTGCCTTGTCAGCATTAATGGGTTTGCTGTTGGCAACGGTGGGCCTTGATCTAGTTTACGGCACTAACCGATTCACGTTTGAAAATCCGAACATGATGGGTGGGCTTAATTTTATTGCTGTGCTCATTGGTTTGTTTGCCATTCCTGAAATTATCGCTATGGCCTGGAACCCAGTGGCGCATCTTGGTAAGGCGCGTCAACTGGGGGAATCAAAGGTCACGTTTGCCGATTACAGGCGAAGCTTTAAATCAATTTTTCGCGGCAGTTTAATCGGAGTATTCCTGGGTTCTATCCCGGGTATTGGTGCCGCGCCCTCGGCGTTTCTCAGTTACTCTGAAGCACGTCGTAAATCACCTAATAAAGAGAACTTTGGTAAGGGCGAAATAGAGGGCGTTGCAGCAAGTGAGGCTGGCAACAATGGAGTCGCTGGTGCCACGCTTATTCCGTTGCTTGCGTTAGGTGTGCCAGGGGACGTCATCACAGCCATCATTATTGGCGCGTTTATGGTGCACGGACTACAGCCCGGACCCATGATGTTCCTGATGAACGTTGACATTATTTATGGACTTTTCATTGGGCTTATAGTCAGCTCAGTGTTTTTATTTTTTGTGGGTAGCGTTGCCATCAAAGGGTTTAAATATGTAGCTGACGTACCCAAGCGTATATTGATGCCTGCTGTACTTATTCTGTGTATCTATGGCGTGTTCGCAGTTAATAATAATATCTTTGATGTCGGCGTTATGTTTGCCATGGGTTGGTTAGGCTATCTCATGATGCGATACAACATACCGGCGGCACCGTTTCTCATTGCGTTTATTCTTGGCCCGCTTTTAGAAGACAATTTTCGCCAGGCTATGTTGATGTCTGGAAGCAATCCGTTAATTTTATTCCGTGGCCCGATTACTTGGTTTTTCTGGTTGGCGACCGTTGTGACGGTGTTTGCAATAACTCGTAGCCTTGTTAGCAATAAAGCTAAAACGATAAGCTGATTTTATACTGCTCGAAAGGGTCACTAAGCTTATAAGAAACCAGGCCTGGAACAGCACTATGAAATTTTGTAGTTATTACAAGTCGGGTTCGCTACCTCGTAGTACGGGGAAGTAACAGTGTTAGTCTGCGCAAGGTGGCTCTGCACCAAGCCAAATGGACGATAAGAACTTGAAATTACCCAGTCAGAAAGTACCCAGTCAATTGTGTAAGGCAGTTCCGCTTTTGATCGCGTTAGGGCTGTCAGCGTGCGCCGGCACCGGTTCCCGAACCGGGGTTGATTCTACCCCAGGGCCAGACGATCCTGAAAAGCTGGCAGAGCTTGCCGAGGAGAGCTCAACGCGAAATATCGAGTCGTTAGACAATCTAACCGATGCCCAATTGAATCAAATATTGAGTGAGGGCTACTCGTCGTTTTACGCTGCGGCCAGCGGTTTAAAGTGGTTGGATAAGGCGCTAATCTTAAAGGCTGAATCAGAAGCGGTTGGAAAGCTTGCCACCGAGACTTCGGAATATATGGCAAAGCTTGCCAGCGACCTTGAAGAACTGAACAAAAACTACCCGTCGCTTTCGATTGACAATGAAGGCTTACCGGTTATGGAAAGCCTGAAACGCGAAGCGGCTCAAAAAGACCGACTTGAAAGCTTTGCACCGCTAGTTGGAAGTACCGGCAGAGAGTTCGAACGCACTTTGTTGCTGACACTGTCAGGTGCTTTCAATCAACTGCGATTTCTGGCTCGTGTGATGCAAGAACAAGAGAAAAGCGATGAGCGACAAGCTTTGTTGCTAGACATCCAACAAAATTTTGATCGGTTGTACGCTGCCGATGTAAAACTGCTTGACGATGTGTATTTTGTAAAGTAGCTGTTCAGGGTATGGGGCCTTATTTGTAATGGCAGTTCAGGTGCATTGCTGTCAGCTTGGCTTGTGATGAACCAACGCCAGCAGATCGTATCTCCTCTTGACACTTCTCAACATCTGGTATTCTTAGCCATTGTTGACAAAGAGCGAAACAACCGTGCAGCACCTTACCTGTCAATCATGCGGTTCACCTTTAAATCTTGAAGCTTACGATTCACGTTTCGAAATAATTAGTTGCTCGCATTGTGGCGGTCGTTACGACGTGTCGGACACGATTTCGATCCACCCCAGGCTGAGTAAAAAAGCTGGTCAGTCAGCCGATGATTCAGTCGCGCCAAAACCTGAGGCTATAAACGTACGTCGTCGAGACGGTGGGGTCGAGTATTCATGGCGTAATCAGTCCAGGCTTGTGACACTTGTTATGCTTGGCATTCTGACTGCGTGGATGTTTGTTCTTGCGTTTATCGTCATTGACTCATTAATACCCGATTTTAGTTGGCACAGAGGAAACCCGGCAAAATTTGGTTTGATTAACTGGCTATTGATTGTTGTGTTTATCTGGCTTGCCAGCGCTTTGGTGCTAAACAGCAATAGATTTTTCCTGTCAATGGGCAAGCTGCGCAGCTATCAGGGCCCAGTTCCGTGGGGGTGGAGAAAGTCCGTTTTATCCAATTCAATAGCCCAATTGTTCGTGGCCAGGCGCGTGGTACAAAAGAAGGAAGATGAGCCGACCACCTATTATGTTTTAAATGGAGTAGACATCAATAATAATCTAATCAATTTCCCCAGTCGTTTTTCCAGCATTGATGCTGCGCTATTTGTTGAGCATGGCATTGAGCGAGAGTTGGGTTTGATGAGCCGAGATGTCGCAGGAGAGGCTTAACAATATTGTGGACAACATTAATGGGGACGGAGGGATTTAATATTGACCACAATAATGCTGCGGACAATATTAAATCCCTCCGTCCCCATTAATGCTTGAGTTGATATTCAAATCGCTGTAGGTTGAACTGTCGTCCAGACACCAATAAGGAGATATCAAATGCTCAAGAAAACTGCTTTTACCGCTCTTGCTACATTCGTTTGTTCCATCTCTGTTGTCAATATCGCCGTTGCTCAGCAAGCAGCAGACGGATTCGCACCTGAAATCACAACCGGTGTGTCTGACAAAGTCATGCAAACCACCAGTGAGTACATGATTGCAGCCGCCAATCCTGTTGCCGCGGCAGCGGGGCAAGATGTTCTAGCCCGAGGTGGAAATGCGATTGATGCCATGGTCGCAACCCAATTTGTTTTAGGCTTGGTGGAGCCTCAGTCTTCCGGTTTAGGTGGCGGTGCGTTTTTGGTTTATTACGATGCCAACTCAAAAGCGATTACTACCTTTGATGGCCGGGAAACAGCACCCATGGCAGCAACGCCCCGACTGTTTCAAACTGAAGACGGAGAAAAGCTTCAATTCTGGGATGCGGTGGTGGGTGGTCTGTCAGTGGGTACACCTGGCACGGTAAAGCTCATGCATGAAACGCATAAAAAGCTAGGTAATTTAGCTTGGAGCTCGCTTTTACTGCCGGCAATCAAGCTTGCCGAGAACGGGTTTGAAGTCTCTGAACGATTGCATCAGTCTATTGCAAACGACATAGAACGTTTGTCTGTGCACCCCGATACCAAGGCCTATTTTACTAATGAAAGCGGCGAGGCACTTGCCGTAGGTCATGTATTAAAAAATCAAGCTTATGCCGATACCTTAAAAAAAATTAGCTCTTTTGGAGCGCACGCTTTTTATAATGGTCCAATTGCTGACGCGATAGTCGATAAAATCAACAATGCATCCAACCCGGGAGTCATGTCTGTATCTGATCTGGCGAATTACAACATTAAAGAGCGCGAGCCAGTCTGCGTTGAGTATCGCTCGTACGATGTGTGCGGTATGGGACCGCCATCATCCGGTGCACTTACTGTTGGACAAATTCTGGGTTTGCTACAACCTTATGATTTGTCCGAGCTTGGCCCAACCTCCGTTGAAAGCTGGCGCTTGATTGGTGATGCTTCTCGACTGGCGTTTGCTGATCGAGGCCGTTACATGGCAGACAGCGACTTTGTGCCAATGCCCACAGAAGGACTGCTTGGCCCGAACTATCTAAAAGAACGATCTGCGCTCCTTGTTGGCGACAAAGCGTTAGAGTCGGTAACCGCTGGTGAACCTGAGTGGGATCACGCCATGTTATTGGCCGATGATGAAAGCATCGAATTTAAATCGACCAGTCATTTCTCCATCGTCGATGCACAAGGAAACGCGGTTTCAATAACGACTACCATCGAAAACGGCTTTGGTTCGCGCTTAATGAGCGGCGGTTTTTTATTGAATAATGAGCTAACCGATTTTTCGTTTGCCACACATAACGAAGGCATACCCATTGCCAACCGCGTAGCACCCGGAAAACGACCGCGTTCGTCCATGTCGCCAACCATTATCATGAAAGATGGCTCACCTTACATGGTGGTCGGTTCTCCTGGCGGCAGTCGCATCATTGGTTACGTTGCTCAAACCATTATTGCTCACCTTGATTGGGGTATGAATGTTCAAGAGGCTATTAACATGCCTCATGCAGTGAATCGATTCGGTAAATACGATTTGGAAGAGGGCACTGGTGCAACAGATTTGCAGGCAGAGCTTGAAGCCATTGGTTATGAAGTCGGGGTTCGCGGGCTAAACTCAGGCTTGCACGGTATCGTGATTGAAGATGGCAAATTGATGGGTGGTGCCGACCCTCGACGTGAAGGCGTAGTCCTGGGCGAATAAGCTGAATTAATGGTGACGGACGGCAAAATAGGCCCTCCGTCCCCATAAATTCCCGTAGTTAGGTAGCCTAACTTTGGTTAAAGCGAGACGTTATGGCGAATTCATTTTTATTCTTGGTAGTTACCTAAACAGGCTGTGTCGCCCAAGCTACCCTGTCCGTTGTTAGTGTACGTGTTGCCTGAAGTTTCGAACGTGAGTGAACTAAACGGAGTGATAACTCGAATACCGCATTCACTTGTGTTGTCAAAGCTGGAATCTGTAACGTTGGCGATAATATTGTTGGAGGCGCCACCGTTGACAAGAACACCGTTCACGGCATCTGATCATTATCAAATCGATCAAGAATTAAACGTTTTTTACGAATCCCGTTCCCGGATACTAACTATCGATACAGTGAAAACATGTTTCGGCAGATCATTAAACAATGATTTCTTGATTGAGCATGAATCGACATCGAGATACCATGCGACAATCGAATTTGTTAGAGGCAGATTTGTCATAAAAGACAGTAGCACCAACGGTACTTACATTCAGATATCCGGGCGAAGGGTTGAATTTATTCATCGAGAGGAGTTTGTTCTTGCCGACTTTGGTCTTGTTGGCTTTGGTTGGAACCCTGAGTTAGACGATGATAGTGTTGTTTCATTAAAATATCGTCTGTTATCCCCTACGCGTAGCGGCTGACAAGAAGTCCATGGTGTAGCCAGTCCAGTTTCTTATATTCGCTCCAGTAAAGTCGCCTGGCCGGTTGACTCGTGCACGAAAATCATTCGTGTGCCTGAGATTTCATAAGGGTTCGCTGTTGTTGATTTAGGCATAAACATGGTGGCAATGGTTTTCATAATTCCGCCAAATTTGTTGCCCGTGGTTTCTTCCATGTTGTCCATTTGTGATACAAGAGCGTCGCCTTCGATCTGCCATTCGCCGTAACCCTTATATTCGATTGGGCCGAATTGCTCAGTTTGCTCGGGAGGTGGTATGACAATCGAAGTCCAGGTGCCGTCTTGATGAAATGTTTGAGTGACGGTAGCGCTATTTTCCTCGGCTACTGGGTTGAGAACACTGACTTTCCAATCTCCAACTAACAGAGATGGTTCGATCGCCCCAACTCGGTCTGCACCGTCATAAGGTGTTCGCTCCGGAGGCGAGCCGCATGCGCTTAGTGTGAATACGCAAAAAAGAATAGATAAACTTGTTCTTGAGTTCATGTCTTTTGCCGTCCGTATATACGTTAAATTCCATCCAACGTTAGCACTCTGCCCTAAAGCCGTGAATAACCCTTAATGGGTGTCACCCATCTGGCCATAAGCCTGGGTAATATCTTGTAGATAGAATTTAATAATAGAACAACAGCTTATTAAATTTTGTCGGTAACCTCACCCTATTAGTTGGTGATATATAACCAATTAGGCAATAGTTGGACCTATCAATTAGGGCTAGACTGTTTGTAGGAGGTTGCCCGTGCGGACAGCTATTGTTATTGACGATCATCAACTCTTTGCTGGGGGATTCAGCCATTTGTTGAGTGCCATTGCCACGATTGACTCGGTAGATTGTTTTGTTGACCCGCAAAGTACTGTCGGCTCTAATCTGAATGATAGTGTGTCGTTAATCGTCTCTGATCTCTACATTCCTGGTTACAACATGTATGTGTGGTTTCCGAGACTAAAAGAGCGGTTTCCGCTCGCAAGCTTGTTGGTTGTATCCTCATCTATTAGCCGCTCAGACCGTATGGACTGTTTGTCAGCGGGTGCAGATCTGTATATTGAAAAACATGCTGATCCAGACTTGTTAATTGAAGGCATCACGCATCTTTTACTTAATAAGCCCCTTAACGACGATTTTCTTGACCGCACCGCGGTCGAAGCACAGGAAATTGGATTAACCAATAAGCAAATTGATATTCTGGTGCATTTAGCTCGAGGGCTGTCCTTAAAAGAGATTGCTGTTCGATTTAATATCTCTCCGGAGACAGTAAAGTCTCACTTGTCACGCATTTACGAAACCATTGGTGTGAGTGGTCGAAGTGCTGCAAGCATATGGGCTAGACGACATGGCTTGCTATAACTATGGAGCTAATCTCTAGTACAAAAAAAAAGACTGAAAAAAAAATAAAAGACTCTCGGTTGCAACGTTTATTCGGTAGTAAATATTCGATTTACTATTTTGTAGCCCTGTTTTCATTCTATGTTGCGGGGATGTTAAAACTAACTGATCATATTCTTGCAAAATTTATTAATGGCTATGAATTCTCAGGTAGTTACCTGATTGGGCTTGGTGTTTTTTTCTGTGCATCAACTGTGTATCTGCATTTGGCGCGACGCAATGCATGGTTAAATTGGCGGTATTACATCCTCGGGTCGGTGGTGGTTTTTTTTCCATTGGTTTTTGCAGCCTCGGCATTGAAAGTATTCATAAATCCGAATGCAGAATATATTTATGTGTTGAATAAACAATATTGCGAGATCGAGGAATCGGTATCGTTGTGTGGATTTGCGTTCGCTAGTTTGGTGTCAAGTATGTCGCTGCGCGCATTGCCTGTTGTGTTAACCGTTCCTGCAATGTTCTGGTACATGTTAGTGAAGTCGGAATCACTGTTCAGAGAACGAAAATGAAAAGCTATCATCCCGATGGCGAGCTGGTTCATTCTCTTTGTGAACCCATGCGAAAAACACTGATAGATGAAACTTGCGGTGATGCCAGCCTTGCATCAATAGCCTATTTAAATTTAGCGGTGTTTGTCTCGATTGTATTTTGTTTTTTAGGTTTGGAAGCTATCGCCGCCATTTCGTATGTTGCCATTGCTTGCGCTGTATTTTGTTTAACCGCTGCCCTTGGACGGTATGCTTGTAAGAGCATGGACTTAGGCTCCCAATTTGTTGTCGCGGTGAGCATTGTCGTAGTGAATGAATTAGCCTTGCTGTTAATATTCATTTTTGATATCGCTGCAGATGAACGCGCAGCTTCAATTACAGCAACTGCGGTAGTGATAAGCGCATCCTTCATTTCCGTGCATCTTTGTGCCAGGCACAGTTTTCCTTTGATTTTATCTAAGTTATTGGTAGTAGCGGCTTGCAGTGTATTCCTAATATTCTATTCAAATGTCGTTGTATCCAGCAGTGAAGTGTTATCACTTTTGATGGTGGCATTTTTGATAATGATAGGGACGGGTTACTGGATTGTTTTGCGGCGAAGGCAGGAGTTATACTTACAAGTGCAGCTGCAGCAAATGAAGGCAGTTGCCGATAATCAGAACACAAAGCTGATTAAGGTTTTAGAAGAAAAGGAGCATAGTCAAAAGCTATACCAAAATGAATCTGAGCTGAGGCAAAAGTTGATAACGCATATCGGTCATGATCTTCGACAGCCTATTAGTGCTGCCATATTTATGTTGTTGAAGGTGCGAGAGAGTCAGCAAAGTGATGAGCAAGCGTTGCTTGTCGACGATACTCGTGAATGTATCCAGTCAGCTGGTCGGATGATTGAGAATATTGTGCAGTTTAGTCATTACGACAATCTGACCATCGAGGTTAATCCGACGCTGGTATGCCTGGATGACGTTTTGCGATCTCTTGCCAGAGAATATTCGGTACTTGCAGAAAAAGAGCATTGCACTCTACGCTTCGTATCATCCTCAATGGTCATTAACATTGATCCTGACCTGTTAAAACGAATTCTAAGAAATCTTATCGTAAACGTTATTCGTCATTCAGATGCGACTAAGTTACTGCTGGGAGTGCGGCATCGGACTGAAGGGATAGAGTTATGGGTGTTAGACAATGGCTGTGGACTGCCGCAAGTGGATACATTCTTTAAAAAAACAGTCTCAAATTCAACGTCTTACGGCTTGGGCCTGGGCATGCAAATTTCTCAGCAATTGGCGCAAACATGTGGTGCACAACTGAAATTTTATTCTCGACAAGGTGAGGGAACTCTATGCAACTTGCTTGTGCCAAATTCGCTAATTGTCGAGTCGTCGAATTTAGTTTGCAATAGTCACAAAGAGAGTAAAAGTGCTTAGTCACTTGTCACGTGCTGCCCGGCACACTAAGACATTTCCCAAACAACAATAAAGTTATTGGCAGGCATGGCAATCTTGCGCTGCGGTTTAAATCCGAGACTTGCCGCCACTTCATCTAATTGTGTTAAGTCAAGGATGCCGCTCCCGGGGTCTTGTTCGCGCAACCAGTGATCAAAATCTTCGTTGCTTGAGCTGGTGTGTTTGCCGTTGACGCGAAAGGGGCCGTAGACGATTAGTTTTCCACCGTCTGCCAGTACTTTAGCGCAACCCTGAAGTGTTGAATGTACCAACTCTTCACCCACGATATGGAAGGTATTGCAGGTAAAGCAAACATCTGCTTTTACAACTGGCCAGGGGTGGTTGTTTACATCGAGTACAATGGGTGGCAGTACATTGCTTGGCCCTAGCTCATCTAGCCAGCTATTAATCGTGGAAATATTCTCTGCAAGTTCAGTGGGTTGCCATTCAATATGGGGTAGGGCGCTGGCGAAATGGCATGCGTGTTGACCCGTACCCGAACCAATTTCAAGCACCGAGTGTTCACTTAGAAGCTCTTGCTTTAGAACGTTTAGAATCGGCTCTTTATTTCGTTCTGCAGATGGTGAGGAAATTTTAGTCATGTGTGCGTTTTAGTTGTATATGAGTTCTGGTTAAGCAGGTAATTTAGTTTTGTGCGTGCTTGAATATACGTGTCACTTTGCGAACCCATTTCTATAGGAACTGACGCTTGAAATCAGACGTTAAAAAACTCTTAAAGAATAACACGCAGCTGAATCAGTTAGATGGCGTGAAAGTCGTTAGTCACGTGCAGCGTGAAAAAGGTGAATGGTTTGTTAACACCTTGATGCTTGAGGGTTATTCTGTCCCCTTCAAATACACGCGCAAAAAACTGTACCGCAATTTAAAAGGCGCTGCAGTGAATCTCACTTACTATCCGCAAACAGAACAAGTCGCTGGAATGGAATTCGAGTCCATGAAAGTCGTCAGGATTCGTCGGACTTAATACCAAGCTATTACAGAAACACCAGGTAACTCATGTTCGACAAGATTTGTAAAACCTGTGGTTGTTAAATTTTACGGTTTTTAGGTTAAACGAATGTGACCAGAATTTGCACACCGAAGCATTGTTGTAAGATAATATCAAAGGGATATTATCTAAGGTAACAAACAGTGTTCATACTGGTAGGCATAATTTCTTTTGCATTGGCAGGCTTGGTGCGGTGGTGGATGATGCGCACCTACACCAAATGGGGCGCGGTACCTAACAAGGTAGGTGCAACGGGAGAATCTGTTGCAAGACACATTCTCGATAATAATGGTTTGCAGCATGTGCGGCTTGAAGTCTCTGAAGGCAAGCTCAGCGATCACTATATTCCATCGCAGGATTTGCTGCGTTTATCCACTGAGGTCAATAATACGCCTTCGGTTGCAGCACTTGCCGTTGCAGCCCATGAGGTTGGTCATGCTATGCAGGATGCACAAGAGTATGGGCCACTAAAAGCCAAAGCGGTGATGATGCCATTGGCGGCAGCTGCTAGTCAGTTCGGCATGATCATGGTACTGGGAGCTGGCGTCTTGGGCATAACCATCTTACTTAATGTTGGTATGTTGTTACTCGCTGGAGGTGTGCTTATGCAATTGCTTACGCTGCCTATTGAGTTTGATGCCAGCAAACGTGCACTCAGTGAAATCAAACGGCTTAACCTGGTAGAAGAAACCGAATACAAGGGTGCAAAAACAATGCTTACTGCAGCCGCCATGACTTATGTTGCTGGAGCTGCTTCATCAGTGGCCTTGGGTGCATTGATGGTTATGAGTGTATTTCGTCGCCCGACTCGGTAAAATGTTCAGCCTAATGATCAAGTAGTTATCATCGAGAAAGAACAATGAATTTGTCATGTGAAGTCATTATTGAAAAACCACTTCATCAAGTTTGGGACTATGCTAACAACCCTGACAATCTTAAACTGTGGCTAAATGACTTTATAAGATACGAACATCTTACTGGCGATATGGACGCGCCCAAAGTCGGAGATACGTCTAACCATACCTACGATCAAAACGGCAAAGAATTTACCATGAAAGAAGAGATCATTGCCTACGATCCGCCCAATCATATGACTTTGTTTATGACCAATAAGTGGTTTGATATGAACATCGTGAATGATCTTGAATCCGTGACGCCTGATCAAACAAGATTAGTAGCTAAAGCCGATACGGTTAGAAGTAGCCTGCTAATGAAAGTGATGATGTTGTTCATGCCCAATGCTAAAATGCAGAAAGATCACGAGATACAAATCAACAAACAAAAAGCCTGATTGAAGCTGAGTAGTAAAGCCTCTCTAATTGACGTAGTTTGATCTTGGCTGTCTGACCAATAAAAGAAAAAATTCATTATTCAACGTGTCTAAAAATGATTACATTGGCTTATGGGTTTTTGGCTACGGCTCATTAATCTGGCGCCCCGCAATGCCTGTGGTAGTGAGCTACAAAGCCACGGTGAAAGATTGGTCGCGGCGTTTCTGGCAGGGCTCCCATGATCACCGAGGCACCCCCGAGTCACCGGGTCGTGTATTAACGCTTGTTTCTATACCAGGGCAAAAGTGCGAAGGGCGGGTGTTTGGTATAGCTGAAACGGACCTTGAGCAAACACTGCAACAGCTCGACTATCGCGAGAAGAACGGCTACGAACGTCAGCAAGTAAAAGTGCTAACGACCGAAAAAGGCATAGTCGACGCGTTAACTTATATTGCCCCTGTTAACAATCCGGCCTGGCTAGGCGATGCCAGTGATGTGGTCATTGCAAATCAAGTTCAGCATGCCAACGGGCCCAGTGGTTCAAATAAAGATTACGTGTTGTCACTGCACACGTCATTGTTAGCCGATGGTATAAGTGATGAACATATCAAGTCGATCGCTGAATTGTTAGTCTAGTTCTCGCCAGTTTTTGTATCAACAAGTCTTACTTACAAGCCTCACCCACAAGCAACTCATCTGTCACGCTCAATTTGGCCGAGTACCAAAAAAATATCCCTGTTCGATTTGATAATCACCACGATGTCTTGCACGGAGAAGTCTAAATGAACTTAGTTCAGATAATTTTCCTCTTAAATAAAGCTGCTGTGACTTATATAACCAAAGAGAACACGGCCAAATACACCTATAAGCAAATGCTGGAAAATTAGGATGTGTTATGCGAAATGATACAAACTGCCGCAAATATGGCGGCCAAAACTGCAATGGCGGATTTGTAGCGCCGCGTAACATACTGCAGATCTAGAGTATGTACACTCTCTCTGAGTAGGCAATACTGGCCTTCCTCCCGAGCCATCCGCATCTCGGATGGCTTTTTGCACGCTTTGTGATTAGCCAATCATAAGCTCATAAATTCGTGACAGGCCCTGAATACGGGGCTTCCAACGTCAGAAGCGGCGTTTTATCAAGCGCTATCAATCAAACTAATGGGGCCATAAGTAGGATCAATTGTCTAATGCGCCTTGCGGCCGTTAACATGGTTGAGACCGCTAAAGACCGGTTTGCGCAAGCTCTCATCGCTGGGCTTTTGCCTGTTCGTTTGGGAAAGGTTCGGTATTTTTCATAAGGGACATGTTCGATGGTTGTACGCGTTCTTTTGTTTGTTTTTTAAGTTTGCTTCTAAAGCACCACCTGCTGTGTAGCTAGTAACGTCGGAGGAATTAGCTGAGTGAATAATCCATTTGCCGAAATGTCGGCCTATATATCGCCAGGAATCATGCAAGCCTACGTGGTCTTGATGATCTTGCTGGTTGTCGGCGGAACCGTTCTTGACATGATGCATAAGCAGAGTGCCAAGTTTTTCTTCGAGAATTCCAAACAAGCTAAAGCCGGCGCTAAGAATAAAGTCGGCGGCGGTAAGAAAGCTGGCCTCGCGATCAAGACAGTTGCAAATGAAGTTTTGACATCGTCAGAGTTCTGCAACACACGTCGTCGACAGTCGCACTTGTTGACCATGTATGGTTTTATCATTTTTGTCGTCACAACTGCGGTATTGATTTTTAAGTACACAGGTTCTGATACTGCAGCACCCGGGTTGCTCGGGTTTCTTTGGCACATTGGTGCGTTGATGCTTTGTGCAGGTGGTTACTGGTTTTGGTTTTCCATTCGCGTCGACGTAGCATCAGAGGGTGTTAAATGGAATCAGTTTAACGGTCGTGGTGATTTATTTATATTGGGACTGCTGTCTACAGCGACGTTTGCACTGCTATGGTCTGTTTTTCAGGCTATGGGTACTGGTGCATTTGCCATGTTGCTTTTTGCGCTGTTTATCGTGAGCTCAACCGTTTTGTTTGGTTCAGTTTACTGGTCCAAGTTTGCACATATGTTTTTCAAGCCGGCTGCAGCTTTCCAAAAGAAGGTGGCCATGGCTGATGGTTCGCGTGAAAACCTGCCCGAAGACTTCGATCTTTCAGACCCTGAAGTCCACTCGCGTTTCCCTGACGTACCAGAGTACATGGGTAAAAATCCACCAAATATGGGGCTTGGTATTAAAGCCGAACAACCTCGTCACTATTGATAAGTAAATTTAATAAGCGTTAAATTTTCGGAGAATTTGCAATGCCAACTTTTGTACGTATGACCCGCTGCGATGGCTGTGGACACTGTGTCGACATCTGTCCTTCAGACATCATGCACATTGATACAACCACTCGCCGTGCATACAACATCGAGCCGAACATGTGCTGGGAGTGTTATTCCTGCGTAAAGGCGTGTCCACATAACGCGATTGATGTTCGCGGTTACGCCGACTTTGCACCGTTGGGACACTCAGTGCGCGTTAAGCGTGACGAAGAGAAGGGCGTTATCGCCTGGCGCATCAAGTTTCGCAATGGTGAGAAAGACATGGACCTGCTTGCGCCAATCACAACCAAGCCCTGGGGCAGTGGCACACCGAAGCTTAAGGATGAGCCAGCGCCCACTCAAGATCAGCGTGACAGTCAGTTGTTGTATAGCGAGCCTAAATACATTCGTTTTGATGAAGGCGACATCCATACGCTTAAATCAAATGGCCTCAGAATGAAGAAAGGGGTTGAGCTCTAATGAAATACAAAACAGTCGTAGAAGATGACATCGATATACTGGTCTGCGGCGCAGGCTTAGGCGGGACCGGTGCAGCTTTTGAAGCTCGTTACTGGGGCCAAGACAAAAAGATAGTCATTGCAGAAAAAGCCAATATCGATCGCTCCGGCGCAGTTGCGCAAGGTCTTTATGCAATCAACTGCTATATGGGTACTCGCTTTGGCGAGAATAACCCAGAAGACCATGTGCGGTATGCGCGCATCGATTTGATGGGCATGGTTCGCGAAGACTTGCTGTTTGATATGGCACGTCATGTTGACTCAACGGTTCACCAGTTTGAAGACTGGGGCTTACCGCTTATGAAGAACCCGGAATCTGGTTCTTACTTACGGGAAGGTCGCTGGCAAATCATGATTCACGGCGAATCATACAAACCTATCGTTGCGGACGCTGCTAAAAAGTCAGCTGATCAAGTGTTCAACCGAATTTGTGTCACACACTTGTTAATGGATGAATCGAAAGAAAATCGTGTTGCTGGCGCAGTTGGCTTTAATGTTCGTACGGGTAACTACCACGTATTTAAGTCCAAAGCAGTTATTGTTGCTGCAGGTGGAGCATCAAACATCTTCAAGCCGCGATCTGTCGGTGAAGGTGCAGGGCGAGTGTGGTATGCACCTTGGTCGTCGGGTTCGGCTTATGGCTTGTTAATCAATGCCGGTGCGAAAATGACGCAAATGGAAAACCGCATAGTTCTAGCGCGTTTCAAGGACGGCTACGGTCCTGTTGGCGCGTACTTTTTGCATCTGAAAACTTACACCCAAAACGGCCAGGGCGAAGAGTACGAATCAAAGTGGTGGCCTTCGCTGCAAGAGATTGTCGGTAAAGAATACCTTGACCCGGAAATCTCTCACTTGTCGCACCGCCCAATTCCTACGTGCTTGCGTAACCACGCATTCATTCAGGAAGTCTCAGCTGGTCGTGGTCCAATTCACATGGTCACTATGGAAGCCTTTCAAGACCCGCATCTGGAAGATATTGGCTGGCATAACTTTCTGGGAATGACCGTGGGTCAGGCCGTGTTGTGGGCATCAACCGATGTTGATCCTAAATATGAAAATCCAGAGCTGACAACATCAGAACCATACGTCATGGGTTCTCACGCAACAGGTTGTGGCGCCTGGTGTTCTGGCCCGGAAGATCTATCCCCACCAGAGTACTACTGGGGCTATAACCGCATGACATCTGTAGAGGGATTGTTTGGCGCTGGTGATGCAGTCGGTGGTACACCGCACGCATTCTCTTCGGGTTCGTTCACTGAAGGAAGAATCGCTGCGAAAGCCGCTTGTCAGTACATTGATGATGGTAAGGGCGAAGGTATAGTAGTGACCGATGCGCAGCTCGATAAGCGCAAAGAAGAAATATACAAGCCAATGGAAACCTACCGCACTTTCCGCAATGAAATCACTGCAGGGTCGGTTAATCCAAACTACATCAATCCGCGTCAAGCGCTTGATCGCTTGCAAAAGTTGATGGATGAGTACGGTGGTGGTGTCACGGTTAATTACATGACAAACGAAAAGCTGCTCCATATAGGCTTAAAGAAAATGAAGTTGCTCGAGGAAGATCTAGAGAAGGTTGCAGCTGAGGACATCCACGAGTTGTTGCGTGCATGGGAAATCAAGCACCGCCAACTAACGTCTGAATCTGTTCTGCAACACACGCTGTTTCGTAAAGAAACTCGCTGGCCTGGTTACTACTACCGCGGCGATGCACTAAAGCTTGATGATGAGAACTGGCATGTACTAACTGTTTCCCGGCGTGACCCCGAAACTGGGGAATACACCATGGAAAAGGCGCCTTTGTATCATCTTGTTGATGATGAAAAGAAAGAGACAGACGCCGCTTAAAGTCTGTTAACAAAGGGAGTTACCGTTTTGGCATTGCCCCCTGTCGTGATTCTGGGGCGAGGCGAGTGCGGTAATTCCCTTCATTAGTTGTCAAACATGAATATTATTGATAAAACTGACGATGAAATTTCGACCATTGCAAATGCAATGTGGGAAGAATTAATCAAATATTCCAATGAAGGGGAATACGGAAAATTCACCCGTAATTTTTCTTACGAACTTCTATTTGGTCTAAATGAAGTTGAAATCGGGAAGCAATTTGCCAAAAGTGAATTGTCCCGTAACCTCGACCCAAACTACGATTTTATTGGTTTTATCCGTCGCAACGAACATGTGTCGGTGCTTTATCGCATGCGCTCAACCAAGCGCGAAGGTGAGTGGCTTGGGCGAATGGTTTTGGGTTATGACAAAGAGGGTGAAGTTAAAATATACGGCGCGTCGATTTTTTAGATCTGATTTTTTAGATATGATTTTTTAGATATGAAGTTTAGTTAAAGTGGTTTGTGTAAGCGTGATTGTTAGCGTGATTAGTCAGGTGACTAGCTGGCGTGTTTTCGATGGGCAGGGGTAATTAATGAGCGAACTTAAAATGGAAGACCCGGTTGGCGACGGTAAATTAGTCGAGCTAATGTATAAGGTCATTGATGCTAAAACAAAAAGCGTGCTAACCGAAGTCGAATTCCCCATGGGCTATATTCATGGTGTTAATGAGATTCTTGCGCCAACGGTAACTGCAGAGCTTGAAGGGAAGTTGCCAGGCGATGTTATCGATGTACCTATCGATTGCAACAAGCTGTTTGGCCCACGTGACGAATCACTTGTGGTAACCGATCATATTGATAATGTGCCTGAGGAATACCGCAAGGTTGGTACCTCCATTTTAATGGAGAACGACCAAGGCAATTCCAAAACTTTTCTGGTAACAAGAGTGGATGAAAAATCAGTCACTATCGATGGCAATAACCCACTGTGTGGTCGCGAGGTTATTTTTAAGCTGAATATAGTGAGCGTGCGTGATGCCACTGAGGAAGAAATAGAATTTGGTGGCCCGGTTAATGCCGAGCCTGATATCAGTGAGATAGTTGGTTCAGACCAAAAAGTAAAACCGATCTGACTTGTTGATAAAACATGTCAATATCGATTTGATTGGATTTAATTGAATTGACTAAAAATGCCGGCCTGGAATTAAACTCGGCATCCTGATTTATCGTAAATTGCGAAAAGGCCAAACGTTGCCACATCATCTTTACGCAGAAACGCTGTTAACACCGGGTCTGGATGTGGGCTTTGCCTGGCGACACCAGAATACAGGTCGAGATTTACTAAAAATTGTTGATCGAGAGTCGCCTGTGTATCGTGCGCTTGGGCAAGCCGTCGACCGATTTGAAAACACGGTGTTTGAATTAGCTTTGAATAAGCCAAACTTGATCGAGTGGGCTAACGCACAGGAAACGTTACAAGACGCTGCAGACCGACGAGAGTTGCGTTTAGGCGGCGCGCATGTTTTCCAGCAATGTATTGAATTGCTGCAAGGTATGCAAATGATGACCGACAAGGAGGAAGACCCTGCACGTCTTTCCGCCATTCACCATAATATCGGTGATGTTATGGGGTTCATCGGACAGCGAAGTGGCAGTGTGCATTTTTTAGAGCAGGCAGCCATGTCTTATGAGCAGGCGCTTGATTTACGTCAGAAAGACAACGACCCGCTTGAGTGGGCTTTTTCGACATTCAATACGGGGATGGCGATGCAGGCGCTTGGCGTGCTGGATGACGATATGGGTATCCTGAAAGAAGCGCTTGACCTGTTTAAGCAAGCGGTACACATGATTCCCCGTGATGAGATGCCAAAAGACTGGGCTGCGGCCATGTGTTGCGTAGGAACGGGTTTGTATCAAATCGGTACCCATCGTCGAGGTGCTCGTACTTTAGAGCAGGCTGTGGTGGCATTGCAAAATGCACTGGCAGAGCGCGGTGCAAATAAAGACTCTTATGAGTGGGCAATAACGCAAAATAACCTGGCGGCGACCATGCAGGCCTTGGGTGAGCATGAAGAGGACATTGCCTCGTTAGAGGCCTCTGTGCCAATGTACGACGCAACGTTAAAAGTATTAACAGAAGACAAGCTGCCACTGATTTGGGCCATGGTCACCGCCAACCGAGCATCGGCTAAAATGGCCCTGGCCGCAGAGTCTGATTATTTAGATTTGGCAGAAGCAGCAGTCAACGAATTTGAAGCAATCGAACGGCTGTTTCAAGGTACCGATTATGTCGGTTTTACTGAAAAAGCGACCTGGCGGGTAAAGCAGGCGAAAGAGCTGGTTGCATCGCTACAAGTATAAGCTGCCACAGCAGCCCATGAATTAAAGGGGACGGAGGGATTTAATTTTAACCACAAAGAAACTGTGGTTAAAATTAAATCCCTCCGTCCCCTTTAAAGTGGTTTTTGACTAGAAGTTAAGTAGATAAACGAATAGGACGGACAATGATATGAGTGCACCATCAAACGAAAGACCAGTGGTTCCTGAAGGTAAAACCGAGTACGTGACGACTCGTCAGATGAAAGCCAACGAGAAAGGTTTTGTTGGGTATGAAACGCAGTGGAAGCCATTTCAAAAAGAAGTGCCTTACCAGACACCCAAAAAGCCCTAGCCCCGTGTACATCGCTCATTAAGTACGTGACCCATTAATACGATACCCAATGAGTGCTTTGCAAGATGATTACAGCACAATGACTAACATGATATCGCCACACGGTGCAGATGCACTCCGGCCGCTTTACGTGTCCGACCAGGCACAGCGAGACCAGCTTGAGAGCGAAGCTGCACAATTGCCTTCGATAGTGGTCAGCTCAGCCACGGCAGGTAATGCGGTGATGTTGGCGGCGGGGTACTTTACGCCGCTGGCTGGTTACATGACAAAAGCGGATGCTTTGTCTGTGGGTCAGTCAATGACAACCACCAGTGGCCTGTTCTGGCCTACCCCTGTTTTGAATTTGGTCGCCGATGCATCCGCATTTAAAGTGGGTGATCGTATTGCGCTTCGTGACCCTAATGTTGATGGCGAGCCTGTGCTGGCGGTTCAGGTTATTGAATCCATCGACGTGTTTACAAATGATGAGCTGGATACACTGACTCAGCAAGTGTATGGAACGACCGATGCGAAACACCCGGGTGTTGCTGAATTCAGGGCGCAAGGCAGCACGGCTATTTCTGGACCAATTCAGGTGTTGAACTATAGCTACTTTGCTACGGAGTTTCCAGATACGTTTCGTACGGCGACTGAAATCCGCGACAGCATTGCCAAGCATGGATGGAAGCGTATAGTCGCTTTCCAAACGCGTAACCCAATGCACCGTGCTCACGAAGAGCTGTGTCATATGGCTATGCAGCGCCTCGATGCTGATGGTCTTGTGATACACATGTTGTTGGGCAAGCTCAAACCTGGTGATATCCCTGCACCGGTGCGTGATGCTTCCATTCGAAAAATGATTGAGCTTTACTTTCCAGCTGATTCTGCCGAAGTCACCGGTTATGGTTTTGATATGTTGTATGCAGGGCCGCGCGAGGCGCTGTTGCATGCCGTGTTCAGACAGAACATGGGTGCAACGCATTTTATCATTGGCCGCGATCATGCAGGAGTGGGTGATTATTACGAACCGTTCGAAGCGCAGGATATTTTTGATCAAGTGCCCGACGGTGCGCTAAAAATTGAATTGTTCAAAGCTGACCATACTGCCTATTCAAAAAAACTGAACAAAGTTGTAATGATGCGTGAAGCACCTGATCACAATAAGGAAGATTTTGTTCTATTGTCAGGAACGGCTGTGCGGGAAATGCTTGGCAAAGGTATTGCTCCACCAGAAGAATTTTCTCGACCAGAGGTTGCAAAAATTCTGATGGAGCATTATCAACAAGAGAATTCGTAGCCTGTCTTTTATTCAGATTCGTTTTTAAGCTGTGCGGTGTTGTTGGGCTTTGCTCGTACTTTAAAGCTTATTGTATTTAGCTGAAGTGCCACGGGACTTTTCTACGGGGTACTTTTTATTGTTGGTCTCTATCTTTTTCGCTGCAGCATCCAGTATGTCGATGCCAGCACGTTCAGCAACCAGTAATAAATATAAGAGCACGTCAGCGCATTCTTCACGCAGTTGGGATTGCATGGGTTCGCTCTGCGCTTCCTCTTCAAATTGTTGCTCTGGTTTCCACTGGGTTAGCTCTAATAGCTCGCCGGCCTCAAGGTTTAACGATAAGATTAAATCTTTTAGGGAATGAAACTGCCGCCAATCGCGAGCATCGCGAAACGCCAGCAACTGTTGTGTCAATTCTTCGATAGAGGGCGTGGTTGGATTCATGTTGCCTGTTACTCTTTGTTGTTCGCTTTTTTGTTCGAGTCGCCTTGCTCGCTTTTTAGGACCAATGGCCTTAGTCAAGTCTCATAATATCTGAACTTTTGAGTATGAACCGTAAAAATGACACTTCGAATAGTACAAATTTCTGATACCCACATCTCTGCGGATAAGCCGCAACGCCTGCAAGATCTTAACAATGCAGTCGAGGCAGTAAATACCCTGGCGCAACTGCCAGAACTCGTTGTGCACACGGGTGATATTTCACATGACGGCCTGCCTAGGGAGTACCAGTGCGCGCGAGAGGCTCTAGACCAGCTGAAGATGCCTTACTTTGTCATGCCTGGAAATCGTGATAAACGAAAAGAGTTACTGGCCGCGTTCGCCGATAACCGATACCGATTGCCTGAACAAGGTTGGGTGCAATATTCTGTAGAGCAATTTTGTGTTCGGCTGATCATGGTTGATACCGTTAGTCAAACGTCCAACAAAGGCCAACTGTGTGAGGGGCGTTTAACCCATCTTGAAACCATGCTTGAAACAGACAAAAGTAAATCGGTAGCGTTATTTTTACATCATCCTCCCTATAAGGCGACAGGCATTCCAGACCCATATCAATATGAGGATTGGAATGATGTAGTGAGACTCACCACGCTGCTATCGCGTTATTCAAATATTTGCGGTATGTATTGTGGGCATGTCCACCGGTATATTGATGGTGAGATTGGCAGTATTCAGGCAAGTGCAATAACCTGCATGGCAGGAGACTTGCGTAAAGGGGATGTGAGTGACGCACAGCGGGCGTTGCCCGTGTTTAAGGAACTGAATTTAAAAAACTGAGTTTGCACCTGAGTTTGCACCGGCAAAGTGCATGAATGCTTGATACGCGAAACCTGACCGCTTTAAATACGGGTATTTTTTCACAGATTTTCATGTCTTGGTCTTATGTAATCAATGCGTGCTAGCAGCCCGAACTGACAATGCCTATACTACCGCAATGAAACAGCGTAAATCTGTCCATATATTGCTCGCCACATTGCTGTGTTTCGCACAGCTTGTTGCCAGCGCGCACGTTGTCGGCCATTTTCAACTACACAATTCGTCTTCACAGTCAGTGGTCGCTGTAGGCCACACGCATGTGCATGCCGCAAAATCAGATCATCATCACGACGATAGCCCAATTCGCTCGTTTATCTTTACCGGCAATGTTACTGACAATGTTACTGGCAAGGATGCGCTTCCCAAAGACGCCTTGGTTCGAGTCGACCACAGCCCGGATGCTGCCGAAAACGATTGTGCAATCTACCATGTGTTTCTGAGCCTCGGCGGGGTTCTGTCAAATAGCATGGGCGATCGCACAACGACTGTAATCTGTGAAGGCCTGGCCTCTTTTGACAACACCTATCGCCCACATTTTCTTCTCAGCCATACTCGCATACGCGCGCCTCCCACAATCTCCTAAGAAGGAACGATATCTAATTGCGCGCTAAGCGCACACATTTTGGTTTTCTTATTGGAGTATCGAATGAAATTTGTAAAAACACTTGCCGTCTGTGCGGCTGGTTTGTCGACTATGGTTGTGGCTCAAACAGAACGAGAGCTCGGTGCACACGAACACGGTTCTGCTGCTTTAAACGTGGCTCTTGACGGTAATATGCTGTTTATTGAGTTGGAATCACCCTGGAATAATATTGTCGGGTTTGAGCATGCGCCAAACACCGAAGAACAGAAAGCACTGGTAGAAGACAGTTTGGCTTTGTTGGACAAACCCATGGAATTGTTTGAATTCGCTGGAACTGATTGTGTTGTGAGTGAGGTTTCTGTCGAGAGCACTTTGTCTGCTGAAATGCACGAAGAACATGACGAGCATCACGAAGAACACGAAGAACACGAAGAACACCATGATGATCATGCAAAGCACGAAGATCATGACGAGCACCATGATGATCATGCAAAGCACGAAGATCACGACGAGCACCATGATGATCATGCAAAGCACGAAGATCACGACGAGCACCATGATGACCATGCAAAGCACGAAGAACATGACGAGCACCATGATGATCATGCAAAGCACGAAGATCACGACGAGCATCATGATGATCATGCGGACGCCGACAGCACCCATTCTGAAGTCCTGGCGTCCTACGGTTTTACCTGCGAAAGCGGCGCTGATCTATCATCGATTAAAGTCGCCTTGCTTGAGCGCTGGTCTGGGTTTGTAGATCTGGATGTGCAGTTAATCGGACCTGCTGGACAAGCTTTGTTGGAGCTGAATGCGCAGCAAATGCAAGTTGACATGGATCAGGTTAGGTGAACCCTTTCTTGACTCTATGCGTCCTGTCTCACGTGCCCTGTTTCACATGCGGCTTGAGTTCGGGAATTATCGATGAGTGAATCTGTGAGCCACGTAGTGCGTTTGAACCAGGTTAATTTTCATTGGTCAAAATCACTTAAAGCCGTCATCGATATTCCCGAGTTCAGTATGAGACGGGGGGAAAGTGTTTTCTTGCAAGGCGCATCGGGATCAGGCAAAACGACGCTGCTGAGCCTGATTGCGGCTGTGCTGCAACCTCAGTCAGGACAGGTCAGTGTTGACGGTGTCGAGCTTGGTACGCTGCGTGGCGGGCAGAGAGATCAGTTTCGGGTAGATCGAATAGGTTTGGTGTTTCAGCAATTTAATCTGCTGCCGTTTTTATCGGTTAGTGAAAACATTCAGTTGCCTTGTCGGTTTTCTAAATTAAGACGTTCGCAAGCTGTGCATGCAGGAAAGTCAATTGATGAAGAAACTGATCGGCTATTAAGTGCGATGCACCTTTCGCCAAGCGACATAAAGAATCGAAAAGTCACAGACTTAAGTGTGGGTCAGCAGCAACGAGTAGCAGTTGCAAGGGCGTTAATTGGGCGCCCTAAGTTGATTATTGCAGATGAACCAACGTCTGCTTTGGATAGCGACACTCGACAAGCGTTTTTGCAGTTGTTGTTTTCAGAGGTTCATGCAGCTGGCTGCACATTATTATTTGTGAGTCATGATGCATCTTTGGGGTCCATGTTTGATCGTAGTGTCAATCTTAAAGATATAAATCTTGCAGCAAACAATTCCGACATGCTCGGAGCTACTGGATGATTGGCATTGCATGGAAAAGCATTTGCAATCGTTGGACGACAGCTGTGCTAGCCGTGTTGGCTATTGCGATGAGTGTGGCACTTATATTAACGGTAGAAAAAATACGCCGTGATGCGCGTGATAGTTTTGCCCAAACGGTATCCGGAACCGATTTGATTATTGGTGCACGTAGTGGTTCAGTGCAATTGTTGTTGTACTCTGTTTTTCGGATAGGAAACGCGACCAATAATATAAGCTGGAAAAGTGTCGAGGAGATACGACAACGGCAGGCAGTCGATTGGATTATCCCCATATCCCTTGGTGATTCGCATGCGGGGTTCAGGGTGCTTGGTACCAACCATGACTACTTTGAGCGCTACCGATACGGTGATAAGCGGTCCCTGGAGTTCGCCAGCGGTAAGCCTTTTGACGATGTATTCGATGCAGTCCTCGGTAGCGAGGTTGCCGCTCAACTCGGTTATAAGATCGCCGATAGTATGGTTGTGGCGCACGGAACGGGTAAAGTGGCTCTGGTTGAGCACGAGAACCAGCCCTTTAAGGTAAGCGGTATATTGAAGCCAACCGGCACGCCGGTAGACAGAGCAGTCCATGTTAGTTTAGAAGGTATTGAAGCCATGCACGTCGATTGGCGAAACGGGGCTGCGGTGAAGGGCGAAGGCACCGATGCGGATGTTGTTCGCGGCATGGATTTAAAACCACGAGCGGTCACCGCGTTGCTTGTTGGTTTGTCGTCCAGGGGGGCTGTATTTAGAGAACAGCGAGCTATCAATACCTACAGGGCAGAACCGTTGTTAGCTATATTACCAGGGGTTGCCTTACAAGAACTCTGGGGGCTGATAAGTGTGGCAGAAAAGGCGTTGTTGATCGTTTCTATATGTGTGGTAGTGGCAGGACTGGTTAATTTAATGTCCGTGTTGCTTGCAGGTTTGAACGAACGTCGTCGCGAGATGGCCGTGTTGCGTTCAGCAGGTGCAAAACCTGCCAACGTTTTCCTGCTGTTATGCATCGAGTCTGCCGTGTTAACCATCGGCGGGATAATATTAGGGCTGGCATTGCACTATTTGTTAACTGGACTGGGAGCCTTGTTTTTACAACAACGGTTCGGGTTGTCTGTTGCATTGTCATTACCTGGCAGTACAGATTTAAAAATATTGCTGGCCATTGCTGTGGCTGGTCTTCTGGCCGGTACGCTGCCAGCTTTGCAAGCTTATAGAAAATCGCTTGCTGACGGCCTTTCACATCGACTTTGAACAGATTTTTTCGGAGAATGACATGAATAATCGAAAAGCTGGCTTATCAGTTTCCATTGTGGGCGTAAGTACGGCCTTGGTATTGTCGCTTTTTATTACCGGAAGCGCCTTCGCGTGGTGGCCTTTTGGTGATGATAATTCAGATGTGGAAGGGCAGGTAACTGAGCTCGTATGGGAAGATCTAATACCAGACGACTTTGTCCAACCTGTGAACCCACTGATAGATATGACTCAAGAGGAAGTAGACAAACTACTTGATGGCAGTACAGAGTCCAATGCCAGATTGGAAAAATTAGAGGCGGAATTTAATTACGCTCCGATTAATCCAACTCTTGATGGCAAGCGTGTAAAAATCCCGGCTTACATCACGCCGCTCGAATTTGATGGTCAATCAGAGGCTAAAGAATTTTTACTGGTGCCCTACGTGGGTGCTTGCATGCACACACCGCCACCGCCAGCGAATCAGGTAGTGCATGCCATGTCTCCCGAGATTATCTCTATACCTAGTATGTACGAACCCGTTTGGGCCGTTGGTGTGATAAAAGCCGAAACAGTCAAAAGTGATTTGGCAGAATCTGGTTATAAGCTGGAAGTAGAAAAATTATTCCCCTACAAGAAAGAGCAATAAACGCCAAATTAAAGGGGACGGAGGGATTTAATATTGTCCACATGCTATGCATGGACAATATTAAATCCCTCCGTCCCCTTTAATTCTTTGAAATCGTTTCCCTCCACCTCCTTTATTTGGCAAAATCGAGGGTGTCGCAGAATAACCGGTATTTCAATGGCCATTGAAGGCAGGACCAGTGAAGTCAACACCAGTGATTCAATAGGGACTCGGATACGAATCGCGCAAACCCGATTGGTCATCGACAACATTAGTACCAACGTAGTGGCGGCTCTGGTCGTTGCAACTATTGTTACCTTGATTATTTTTCGTTATCGAACAGAACCCAGTAGGTTCGTTTTTATTTGGTTAGTGGTTTTTGCGTGTTTTACCATCTGCAGGTACATATATGCAAAGCGATGTAAGCACACCAGATTAACCGGGGCAAACATAAATCATGTGCTTAATATTACCGGCTTGTTTATGTTTTTGTCAGGCGCCTGGTGGGGTGTATTAGGGTACTCCTATATTGACGCCGACTACCCGGTTATTAGCATGATTCTACTCATGGTCTTTACGGGAATGGCCGCCAACTGCGCTGCAACTATGTCCTACGTGTTGCCGTTATATCTTGTTTTCGTTTATCCAATGATGCTGCTGGCAGCACTAAAATTTTATTTAATTGACCATGCCCAATATCAATGGGTTCCAGTTTTGATATTTATTTATCTTTTTTTTAGTTCTATAACCACGCGTCGCATACGAACATCTTTAAAACAATCCATACTACTGCGATTCGAAAATTTGGATTTAATCGACGACTTGCAAATTCAAAATGAAAAAACCGAATCAGCATTAAAAAAGGCGGAGCAGGCTAACTTGGCAAAATCTCGCTTTTTTGCTGCTGCCAGTCATGATTTAAGACAGCCGTTGCAGTCGCTTGGCATGTTTACAACGTCGCTCGAATCGCAAGTCGATAAGCCTCAGCAGAAGAAAGTAGTGTCCCATATTGCTAGTTCAGTCCGGTCTTTGGAAGGCTTGTTTAATGCATTGCTCGATATATCGTCGCTCGATGCCGAAACAATCAAAGTACGTAAGCAACATTTTTATCTTGATAGTCAAATCGGACAAATGGTCACAGACCTTAAAGAGCTGGCAACTGATAAGCATCTTTCCCTGGTGAACGATGTTGGCTCACATCCCGTTTATTGCGATCCAATTTTATTAAACAGGATAATCAGAAATCTATCAGATAATGCTTTGAACTACACACAAAAAGGTGAGATTAAAATCAGCAGTGAGCAGCGAGCAGATAAGGTCGTTCTTACAATATCCGATACAGGCTTGGGTATAGCCGAACACGATGCGAAGCATATATTCGAAGAATTTGTACAATTGAACAATCCTGAGCGCGATAGATCCAAGGGTTTGGGTCTGGGTCTATCCATTGTGATGCGTATTTGTGAATTGCTTGATCTGGATTTGGACCTTAAGTCGACAGTTGGTGTTGGTTCCTCATTTTCCATTAGCCTGGATGTTGGAGACGAATCAAAAATATCCAATAAGGCCATTCAACAAGCAGAGCTTCCAGGTTCGCTGAACGGGTTATTTGTTTTGGTTGTTGATGATGAAGAAGACGTCAGGCTGTCAATGGAAAGCTTGTTAGGTGTTTGGGATTGCACAGTTATGCTGGCAAGCTCTGGTGCGGAAGCTACGCTGCAATTAAGCGAGTATGGGTCCTGTCCTGATGTGGTTATAACAGACTACCGTTTGCGTAATAATGAAACTGGTGCAGAAGCATTAGCTTTAATCAATGAGACTTGCGAAAGAGAAGTCCCTGCTATTGTGATAACTGGCGATATTGCACCGCAGCGGCTGGTTGAAATTGATAAGCTGAATTTGCCAGTACTGCATAAGCCTTGCAATACAGTTCGCCTGAAAGGCTTGTTAAGTTCAATCCAATCATCAATGACTGATTAACAGCAAAATGACTGCAACTGTTTATAGAAAGCACTTGTTTGATATCCCGGAAAATCTTATCTACCTGGATGGCAACTCGCTTGGACCACTACCGCGTGCCGTTGCTGAACGCGTCGGAAGTGTCGTAACGAAGCAATGGGGTGAAAAGCTGATTAAAGGCTGGAACGAGTGCCAGTGGATGCAACAACCCAGTGATGTTGGTGATCGTGTGGCTAAGCTTATAGGCGCACCACCGAATAGCGTTGTCATGGGCGATACTCTATCCATCAAGGTGTATCAAGCGCTAAGCGCGGCCCTTCAGCTCAACCCCGACAGGTACGTTGTCTTGTCAGACACTGGCAATTTCCCCACCGATTTATACATGGCCCAGGGTTTAATCGATACATTGGGTTCGGCTTATTCTTTAAAACTGGTTGAGCCAGAAGAGGTGATTGATGCCATAGATGACACCGTGGCTGCGGTGCTGTTAACTCAGGTGGATTACCGAACCGGGCGTCTGCACGACTTGGATGCCATAACCAGTAAAACTCATCAAGCCGGTGCTATAAGCATTTGGGATTTGGCCCACAGTGCAGGTGCTTTGCCTGTTGATTTAACCAAAAGCCATTGTGATTTTGCTGTTGGTTGTTCTTACAAGTATCTCAATGGCGGGCCTGGCGCGCCTGCATTTATTTATACCCGTCCTGATTTAATAGCTTCTATTAACCCTGCCTTGGCTGGTTGGCTTGGCCATGACGCGCCGTTTGCATTTGAACCAAACTACCGTCCTGCTGCATCCATTAACCGAATGCGCGTGGGCACGCCACCCGTTTTACAAATGAGTGCGCTTGATGCCGCATTGGATGTTTGGGATACCGTGGATATGCAACTGCTGCGGCAGGTGAGCATGGAGCTATGTGATTACTTTATAAAAGAGGTGGAAAGTCGATGCCCTCAGCTTTCATTGGTCAGCCCCCGAGATGCAAAACAACGAGGATCACAAGTGTCCTTCGCTTTTGAGCAGGGTTACGCTGCAATGAGAGCATTAATAGAGCGTGGTGTTATTGGTGATTTTCGAGCCCCGAATATCATGCGATTCGGGTTTACCCCCTTGTATGTCGATCGCAGCGATGTGGCAGCCGCTGTGGATGTGCTGGAGGAAATAATGGCCAGGGAAATATGGAAAGAGCGTCAGTATCAAGTTGTTAGCGCAGTCACTTAGCCTCCCCCAATATTCATGCATGTCATGCAAGGTGTCATTTTGAGGGTCGAATTGTTAAAAAAGTCATTCCCGTTCGTTGCATGTGGTAGCCGTTGTGTTGTGCAACAAAACCGGGAGTGCGGACATGATAGAACCGTTTGGAGCAATATTAAAACAATACTATCCCGGTTTGAGGGAGCTGGGTTTTCATTCTGTTAGTGAGGAAAGCTACCTGCATTCGTTAGTATCCAAAAACACCCGTATAGAAGTTAGCGTCGATAAATACGTGTCGGCTGACATAGTACTGAAATTTGTGTCAAGCGCTGGTCAGCGCTATCCGTTGTGGCAAATCAGTCAGCTGATTGACATGCGTGGGTACATCTGCGATAAGCGCAATCTTGATCGAATTAAAAATCATTACGCCTTACGCGATGGTGCGAAAGGCCCCACTCAGTTTGACGCTGGTGTGAAGATCTATGCGTCGACATACCTGGAGCAAGCACAGCGTTTTCTAAGCCAATACGAATCAAGCATTGATGTTGATAGTGAAGACATTAAATTGCGCCTGCCAAGCCTTGAATATGGTTAATGTTTAACAGCGGTTAACTCTTGAATGTGATCAGCGTGTGAGCATCACAAATTTGTGCGTTCGTGTATGGTATTTAAATCATCACTGTAGGACGCCAGCATGAGTACAACTGTTCTGGAATTTATACACGATGTACACTGGAACGATGCTCCAGCCAATGTGCAATCGGCGGCACGCCTGGCTTTGCTCGATCTGTTAGGGGTCGCGGCCAGTGGAACAACAACCTCTCTCTCAAGCATTATTCGTCAGCACGCTGTGGACCATTTCGCTCCCGGCAGATCGCCTGGTTTTGACGGTTGCCGCATTATGTTTGATGGCAGGCGCTGCAGTGCGCCGGGTGCCGCCCTGGCAGGTGGTATGCAAATAGACTCGGTGGATGCTCACGATGGCTACAAGCTGGCTAAAGGTCATGTAGGTTGTGGTGTGTTGCCCGCCGCCCTGGCTTTTGCCGAGATGAATAGCGAGCTTAGCGAGGCTGACTTCATGAGCTTGTTTCTTATGGGCTATGAGATTGGCTCGCGAGCAGGAGTGGCATTACACGCCAGTGCTTCTGACTACCACACATCGGGTGCCTGGATTTCGCTTTCCACAGCAGCCATAGGTGCTCGCGCGCTTAAGCTATCAAAGGCGCTCACTCGTGAAGCCTTGGGTATTGCCGAATACCATGGTCCGCGAAGCCAAATGATGCGCTGCATAGATCATCCAACCATGCTCAAAGACGGGTCTGGCTGGGGTGCAATGGCAGGTGTGTCTGCCTGTTTGTTGGCTCGTGATGGCTTTACCGGTGCACCCGCATTGACTATTGAGGGCGATGACGTACAAACGTACTGGAGCGATTTAGGTTCTCGATGGACCATGCAAGAACAATATATAAAAGCGTTTCCTGTTTGCCGTTGGGCGCAACCTGCTATCGCGGCTGTGCAAAAACTGCGGGCAGATCACGACATAAACCACCTCGATATTAAGCGTCTGGAAATCGGTACCTTTCACGAATCCAGGCGCTTGGCTGTGGCTGCACCGCAAAACACCGAACAAGCTCAATACAGTCTGCCTTTTCCAACGGCGGTGGCGGCGGTGTATAACGAGGTTGGAATCGCTCACATAGATGGTGATGGGTTGGCTGACGAAGCTGTTTTGCGAATAAGCGAGCTCACTGAACTTGTCGAAGTAGAGGCCTATAACGAGCGCTTTCCAGCTAATCGAATCAGTCATGTTGTGTTAGAAATGAATGACGGTCGTGTGCTTGAGTCTGGCCCGATTGAAGCTGCGGGCGATCCTGAGTCCCCGTTTACAGCAGATGAAATTGAATCCAAATTCATGCGATTTGCCACACCGGTCTTAAGTGAATTTGGCGCTATTGCTTTAGCCGATGAGGTGCGATCTATTGGCAGTAAGCCATCACTGAGCACATTGAATGCGCTTATTTATAAGCAGGGCATGGTTTAGCAAGCTTGTCTGGTTAACTTGTTTAGCTGGCTCGTCTGGTCGGCAAGCTAAGCCACTTCTGGGCAGCTCCTCGGCAACCTCCGGGCAACTTTTCTGCAACAAAGTCAGAGTGCATCTTTAGTTAAAGTACTTCACGCAAATGATGAATAAACTCCTCAGTCAATGAGTTGTTTTGTGGCATTTTGTTCTGTCGCTTATAAGTGCGCACAGCTTGCATAGTTTTGATGCCTGGAATGCCATCGACCACTCCTTTGTACAGACCCAGGTCTTGCATGGTTTCCTGTACCAACATAATGTCGCTGGTTGATGCCGTTGGTGGCGAGCCTTTTTCGTTTACTGTGGGTTGCATGCCATTTACTTGCTCGAATTGCCTTAGCCAGTTTGACTTGTTAAGTTTGAATTGTTCAGTCTGACTAGTCAGGTTGGCTCATTTTATTTTCCCAGGCAAAGTGTAAACCAGCCAAGTCTGCATTTACACGCGTTGTACACTTATTTGGCGTGGGTTGTGGGTAAAATAGGCAGCTAACGAGAATCCTCATTTTGATCAGTTTATGACCAACTACATTGAAGAGCTAAAATGGCGCGGCATGATTCACGATGTCATGCCAGGTGCTGACGAGCATTTGCTGGAATCGATGCGTAGTGCCTATGTGGGCTTCGACCCGACTGCTGATTCTTTGCATATTGGCAACCTGGTTACCATCATGTTGCTGGCGCACTTTCAGCGAAGCGGCCACAAGCCGATAGCCTTGGTCGGGGGTGCGACAGGTATGATTGGCGATCCGTCCGGTAAATCGGCCGAACGCAATCTGCTCGACGAGCCCACGCTGCGGCACAACCAGGCGGCAATTCAAAAGCAGCTGGAACAATTTCTTGATTTTGACCCCGCGCTGAACAATGCGGCTCAAATGGTCAATAATTATGACTGGATGAAGGAATTTTCATTTCTCGACTTTATTCGCGATGTGGGCAAACACATCACGGTCAATTACATGATGGCCAAAGACTCGGTCAAAAACAGAATTACAGCGCTGGAAGATGATTCAGCGGGTGGCTCTGAAGGCATGAGTTTCACCGAATTTACCTATCAGCTGGTTCAGGGATACGATTTTTTTCATCTGTTTCAGGCCAATGATTGCACCATACAAATGGGCGGCAGTGATCAATGGGGCAACATAACCACTGGCACCGAATTGATACGCAGAAAAGCGGGTGGTAAAGCGTTTGCAATTACCTGCCCGTTAATCACAAAGGCTGATGGTTCAAAGTTTGGTAAAAGTGAGGGTGGCAACGTTTGGCTGGACTCCCAACGGACCTCTGCCTACAAGTTTTATCAATACTGGTTAAATTCCAGCGATGAAGACAGCGAAAAGTATATTCGTATTTTTACGTTTCTTGATGAGACGCAAATTAACGAGTTGATCAACGAACACGAGACCGCAAAACATTTGCGTGTCTTGCAAAAACGCCTGGCCGATGAAATCACCGCTATGGTGCATAGTTCAGCGGCTTTGGAAAAAGCCAGGCAGGCAAGCGCGATTTTATTTGGTAATGCCACGCAGGATGATCTAAAAGACCTTGATGAACAAACCTTTCTGGACGTTTTCGAGGGTGTACCGCAAGCAGATGTACCGGCAGCAGCGATAGAGTCTGGTTTTGATATAGTCGCCGCGCTGGCCACCGATACAGGATTTTTAAAGTCCAATGGTGAAGCTCGCCGAGCGATAAAAGAAAATTCTGTGTCGGTGAATAAATCAAAGGTAACCGAAGACTTTAAAATTACCAACAAAGACCTGATCAACGGTAAGTATGTCTTACTGCAAAGAGGCAAGAAAAACTACTTTGTCTTAAAAATGACTTAACATCACAATCAGCCAAGCGAGGCATCGATTGTTTTTAGTGTTTGAATGCCAGTTGTTTATGTATTGCTAAGACTGTCAAGTCATCCGTATCAAGAACGCTGTGGATTGTAATTAATGGCTAGTTGCTAACTTCTAAAGGCTGGCGACTGCCATTCGGGCTTGAGCTGACCAGCAGGTCGTAAATAATCCCTGTATCGGACCCGCGCAGAGTCACACGTTGTTCTGTGAATCTGGCCAGAGGCTTGAATCCGACGCTGTTAACATTAATTTCGATGGCGCAGTCGGGCAAGCTCATTTGTGATTCGTTTCTTATCAATTTGTTGTCGATCGAGCGAATATTAACGGGTTCTGGAAAAATCACAGCGTTTTCGTAGCCGGTTCGCAGGTGCACAATCACGGGGTTGCCGCTATAGGCTATTTTTTTATACTCGGCCCATTCACCCATTGGTATTATGGTGTTGAAATTCTGAGCCAGAATAGTGGTGTGGGGCAGGGTAAAAAACATGGCCACAACTGCAATGATCGTGATCTTAAGTTTTTTATTAGTCAGCCTCATATTGTGATACACCATTTTGCAAAGTAAAAGCTTGTGTTGTAAAACGCGATTGCGATTCACCCGTTAGCATATCGATTCCTCAACAATTAACAAGTTCCCTTAGTCGCAATTAACCCACGAAGGAGTATGCAGGTATTCGACCGCAGCAGCGTGCGACTGGGTCGATATTTCACGGGGCAAATGAATGACTTGGGCAACTATGTGAAGTTGTTGGCGGGCCAGCGGCTTCTGCTCTGATCGGTTTGCCGGTGTACAGCCCGGTAGCCCTCCTGTGTGGCTATGGCAAGAATGGCTAATGAGCGGTTAGCCAGATTGGTTGAAAAGGCCTTATAGATTTCGGTCTAAATCAGTCTGTAATGAAGTTTAAACACCTTCAAAGGGATATTTATCGCACTATACTTATGTAGAGTCAATCATAATTAAACCGGTAATGGCGATTTTTTACATGGTGTTTTTGTTGCACGTCGGAAAACGAGTGCGTAAACTTGTCATCGGTCAGCCGGATTGGATAGGACGATGATAGCCTGACCAGACGTTATAAGATCCAAACGAAACCAGGGATGAGGTATTCGTATTATGGTTAACAACACCGATGAGTAACAAAAAATTACTCTGTCAGAGAAAGGTTCTTCTACTTGATAGTCATGTTCATTTTAGAGAATCCGCTTCTCTTATGCTTCAGTCCATGCAATTCCATGTTGAAGCTTTCGCGTATTCAAAAGACACTTTGAGCGCTATTGCAGCTATCCATAGCAATGAAGAGGTGTGTTTATTATTGGACATTCACACCCCTGTTCAAGGCGGTTTTGATGTTCATGACACATTACTCGAGCAGGGGCTTTCAATTCCAGTGGTTTACATGTCAGCTCAGTGCGATGTGAAGGTGGCCGTGACCGCCATGTCAAAAGGGGCGCTGACTGTACTCGAAAAACCGCTTGATAAAGACGCTTTGAATCGTGCGTTAACAGCAGCTTTTTCTCATGCCGCACAGTTGCGCCGTAGAGTGCGGGCAAACAGTGAGGAATTTGAAAAGACGCGCGAACGTTTGGACAGCTTGACCAGACGTGAGTTGCAAATTGTGCAGGGTATTCTTGGCGATATGAGTAATAATGAAATAGCCATTGAATTTAGTATCAGTACTAAAACGGTTGAGCTGTACCGTTCAAAAGTGATGAATAAGCTCGATGCAAAAAATGCTGCTCACCTGGTCCGGTTGATCATGGCCTGTGAGCCAGCCTGCCGCGAATGAGGTGAATAATTTCTCTTGCATTGGTTCTTACATCTGCTTTAAAACGCAATTATGTGTGGCAGTTTTAGTCTTCATTCGGTATGTTTAGCGATGGAAGTTAACTGTCTGGACACGGTGCTCGTTGACAGCGCTGCCGACGATAGAATCAACCAGGGTTAAATCTCTGATTTATCAGGCTTTGTTGCTCACCCAATACTCGATTTTGCCGACTGGTTGTCAGTGCGTAGCGCTCGGCACTGGCATAGTACCGGGGTTATAATGTTTGTTCGCTAATCTGCTTTTTTGTGCTCGTCATAAGGCGATTTTTGGAGGTTGTAGAGATGTTTGGAGTTGTTTGGGAGTTCTTGGAAATGATTTCCGTAAAACGTGTATCGCTTTTCTCTTGCACGGTGTTGATTTCAGGCTGTGCGTCAGTTGCAACAAACACTAATCTGGTCAAGCCAGCACAATCTGTGATTGCGCAAGATTTTGTTCGTACCATGGCTCAAATAGACGACCTTGACCCGTCATCCACCGTCCTGCATTTCCTGCCACCAGCAAACGAATTGAGCATGGCTGGTGTGTCAACGGATTGCATAACCGAATTTTTCGGACCGGCGCTGAGGGAAGCTGCGACAGAGGGTGGCTACAAAGTACAGACCGCCTACAGTGTGCCCAGCAATATCAGTTTTTCTGTTAGCCAGTTTGACAAAGAAAACGAAGTGCAGGGGTGTGTTTATGACTTAACAATTGGAGATATCGACTTCCGTCGCGTCTATCAGCACACCAACAACGGCAAGGCCATCCCTCGCCAGTCCATGCTGGTAAGGGGCGTTGATGTCAGTAATATAGAATTGGACGATTCAATCTTTGATCTCGGTGATGACATGACCGCCGACAGTTTTGTTGATAATAGTATGCAAAGCGAAGACATTGAAAGTTCGGGTCCAACCGAAAGCCTGTTGAGTGCTACTTCAAAACAGACAACAGCAATTAACACAGACAGTGAGTTTGATTCTCCTGTGGCTCGAAACGATATTGAACGTCGTAATGCCAATGCACGGCGTAGCAGTGCCGAGCTGGAATTGCTTATTGTCAAACCTGGCAAAACCCCTATCGAAAATGCAAGTGCTTCGCTCTCGCCTGAAGACGAGGCTAAAAAACTTGGCGTGACGATCGATAGCATCAGCGAAGATGATGCAACAGTAGAAATTAGCGAAACATCGGCTCGAAACCGCAATGGGTTTGTTAATGTGCGCAAGAAAAACATTGCTGAACTGGGTTTGTCTAATTTTGAAGAAGAGTTGGCCGACAAAAAAAATGTTGCAGAAGAGATTCTGATTTTTGGTGACGACTCTTACGTACTAGGAGCCCGCAATAAACAATTGCTAGGGGAAATGGTTGATTCTTTCAACCCGGAAACCGACGTGGTTTCTGTAGTAGGGTGTTCAACTGGTGTCACTCAAATTGAACATGGTAATGCAGCCTTAGCCATTGGCCGCGCTAATCGAGTTAAGGAAGCATTGCTATACAGCGGTGTTCCACACGACAAAATATTTGAAGAGGGTTGTTGGTCCCCCACGCCTAACAGCACCCCATTTCCAAATCGCGGTGTTGTCATTACCGTGAAGCGAGCCGCAGACGCAGGTTAATCCAGGGCCGCGGTGCGCGACCCTGGATTATATTTCTCATTCAACTAGAGCGCATACGGCTTCGATTATTTCGCTTTGCAATACAATTAACCTCTGCGGCTGCATCTACTGACAATGGTAGATTGTTGGCATAAGTCACATCAGCGCGCGTAATCCCGATATCTTTTAGCATGTGTTCATCCAGCTTTAATAGTTGCTGGAATGCTAATCGATCCATACGCTGTTCGTAACGGGCTACCACAAACGCTTTGATGGGGGTTAACCATCTCTGCGCAAATGCTCTTGTATGGCTATAACCATCAGCCAATTGTGTGCTCCGAACAGGTCTTTTGCGCAGGCACAATGAATCAGTTATATCTGCGCAGTTGGGTGTTGTGCATTGTGTTCTCATAATTATCGCCTTTCGTTGTTTGTTCAGATGCTCAACGCGAGATCTTCGCGAGTGCACTTTGCTGCGTGACGGTTGACGCGGTTGTTGACTCAAGCAGTACCTTGGTTGAAAAAGTGAAGAGTGGATCCATGGATATGGCCCTGGTCACATACAATCCCAGAAAAAAGCTGCGTCCTGGTATGGAAGCGATTTACAGTGAAAGGCTGACCTGGGCCGGTCTGCGCAATGGTGTGTCGTTCGAAAAAAGACCTCTGCCAATTTCGGTCTGGGAAGAGGGATGCTCTTGGCGCCACACCGGTTTGTCCAGTTTGGAAAAGGCTGGGATAAATCATCGTGTTGCATTCATGAGTGCGCATATATCAGGACAGCGTGCAGCGATTCTTGCTGGTCTTGCGGTAGCGCCGATTCCTGTTTCATGCTGTGTTGACAATATTGTTGAACTAACCGAACGTGATGGGCTTCCGGAGTTGGAGTCTTACGGAGTAGGGATGCTACTCCAGCAAAAGCCTTCAGCGCCAGCGTTGGCTGCAGCCAAACAGATAAAACTGGGGTTCTCAAGAAAAAGAGGCGACGCTACAGCATAGCGCCGCCAACGGGATACCGGTTTTATTAAAGGCTATTTCCAAATAAAATTGGTGTTGGAGCTATTATCGCGTGCTGCCACAATCCCGAATTTGTTCAGCGCATCGAGCGTTAACCCAATGCCAGTGCAGCGCTTTTTACCTTGGGCAGGTTTGCGCTTGATCTGATGTTCTTTTTAGTATCGAGGGTATAATCGTCGTTCTTGATCTTTTCGTGTTCAAGGTGGCCGCTCCTGGCATCGTTATTCTTGAAGCTTTTGTTCTTGAAGTTTTCGTTCTTAAGGTTTTCGTGCAAAGCAATCATAAATCACTCCATGATGAGAAGTGTTGGTGAATACTGAAAGATCATTCCAGTAAACGAGTACTAAACGTTAGCCGTTTTGGGGCTGTTAATAACTTTGCGGTAGGCACCGGCGATAGTCAAATGACTTCTGTGATATCAACTATCACTATTTTGATCGTAGTGCTCAATAGTTGTATCCTTGATACGATGAAATCGTTTAATAAACTGATAAAACGGATGGCCTGCAATGTTACCCATGGGCACGATAGTCACAGTTTGCATGTTGGCAGGCGTATTGTTTGCTGCGCCTTATGCAGTTAAGGATAAGCTTAAACCATTACCGAACTACCTTGCATGGATAGTCGGTTGCCTGGTTTTCGTAGCTGGTGCGTGGAATACCTTTTGGCATGGCATCAGACACTTAACCGAATTCTGGGGTCTGGCAGCATTGGTATCGGGTGTTTTCATGATGTGCACTGCATTGTATATTTTGCGGTTTAACCATTTACCTCAATGGTTAAAATCGGCTCGCCCAGTGGTATTGATTTGTTTGCTGCTCAGCTTTGTGCTGTATGCCACCAAAATTGCAAGCTTATAAGACTTTCATTCTTTAAGGCCATCAATCGTAAGGCCAGCATCTGCAAGGCGATTAAAGAAAAGCTCCGCAGATTTTAAACAGTGGGTGGCGGTTTGTTTAAATAACAGCAGGGCTAAGTCAGCTGTTTATAGATTAATCTTGTTCCGTCGTATTTTCACTAGTCACAAGATTGTTGATTTTTGACAGCAGTAAAGCCGGTTGAACCGGTTTGTGTAATACGTCGTAGCCACTCTCGTTTGCAGCGGCAACGTGAGACGGGGAAGTGTCTCCTGTGACTATCAAAGCCGGGATATCCAAATTGAGGGCCCGTTTGAGTTGTACGATTGCTTGATCACCTGTTTGACCTTTTTGTAATTGGTAGTCGGCGACCACCATGTTGGGATACGTATTTGTTTCAATAATATTGTCTATTAATTCGTTAGCTGAATTTGCCGTAATCACATTTATATCAAAATTGTTTAGCATGCTGCCCATTGCCGTGCATATTTTTTCATCATCATCAATGATCGCAACCGTCACATGCTCTACAGGTGCGTCACTAGGCGACAGGTTCTCAACAACAGGATTGGTAATCTGGTGAGCATCACCCTGTTCGACACTCATGATGAACCTGGTATACGATTCGCTATCAGATTGCATGGTAATGTCTATGTCCAATAGATCTGATAGACGCTTTACAATAGACAGTCCTAAGCCCAGCCCTTTTGTCTGGCCGTCGGCTTTGCTATTAACCTGGTAGTACTCATTAAAAACCTTCTTTTGCTCCATTTTCGCAATACCATGGCCATTATCTTCAATGACTATCTGACGGCGATTTCCTTTTGGTGAACAAGTGATAGCAATGGTGTCAGCGCCGCTGTGCAGCAAAGCATTTTCAACAATATTTCTGATGACGCGCGACAATAAAATTGAATCTGAATAAACTATGCAATCGTTTAGATCCAGTTTAATTTCAATGGATTTATCAAGTGCTTTCACCAGGAATTCCTGTTCCAGATTGTGTAGTAGTGATGCAAGATTAAAGTGGTTTTTATCAGCCGTAACAATGCCAGCATCCAGCCGGGACAAATCGAGCATACTATTAAACAAGCTTCCCAGGTTATCTGAACACTGCACTGCATCTTGCAAAGTACTGCGTCCTTTATCGCTGTTTACATGTGCCTCCAGAGAGCCTAGAAATAAGCCTAGTGCGTGAAGCGGCTGGCGTAAGTCGTGGCTGGCGGTGGCAATGAAGGAGTCTTTCGCTTTTTGTTCTCGCTGGCCGCTTCTGAGCTCGGCAACGGTGCGACTCAATGCCGACTGTGCTTCATCAGCTTCACGCACCAACAGGTTTTTCCTCCTGTTAGATCTGATTAAAAACGCAACCATCAAACACGCAGCGAGCGCGAATGCTGCAGAGAACCATAGCAATAATGTGTGAAGATTATTTAATCGTTTTAACCAAGTGTCTCGGAAGCTGACTGAGCCGTAAAAGTATGCCAGGCCCATGTTATAGACTTGGCGCTTCAGCTGGTTAATTTCGTTTACGATTTCAAGCGCTTCATCTGTGCCAAGTGATTTTTGCTCTGCCATGTAAGGTTCGAATTCTCTGAGAAATTGTTTTGCATCGTGTTTAAAAATATCCAGTTCTGTATGGGAGTCATGGTCTTGAATAAAACGCAGCTGAAAATGAGCCAGGTTTCCCCAAATAATTTCGAAATCACTTCTATATTGCGCAGCAAATTTTTGCTTATCGGCCGGCTCATTTTCGCTGTGGATGTACCGATCAAGAGATTCAGAGTACACATCTAATGCATGATCAGTTTGCATCAGTGAATTAAACCCACCAGGGCCGATGTTAGCCGAGTGTGAGCGAATCGAGTCTATGCCTCGAAAAGTAAAAAACAAAACCACTGCGCTGCCTAACATACAAAGCAGAAGAATTGTAAAGAGCGATTTTTCCTTCAAAGAATTTCCAGTTCGGTTAGTTGCCAAACCGATGCGGCCTTGTTCTTTTCATTCAATAGTTCAGGAAAGTCATCAAAGGGAAACATAATTAAGAAAGGGCCAAGTGTTCTGGTATTGAGTATTTCGCCATTTTTTTTGTAAGCGATAATAATCGGGTACTTATCGAAGTCTATGTCACTTAGCAAAAACTGGTAGTTGTTTCCTGCCATAGCTTTGAACGAGGTGGACAAAGCACCAATACTCTTTAAAAGAGTATTAATTCTGACGCCGGTATATTCGGTAGGTTCGTCAGTCCAGGGAGCTGATGTGGTGAATGTGGTTTTTTCAAGTGCCCTGAGCATGTCAAGGTCAATTTCAATTTTTGTCTTTTTGTCTTTTGTGCTGCCCTCGATATTGCCGTGAACCAGAATGGTGCCTTCCGATCGATTGTCGGCAAAACTGATGTTGAGCGCACAGAGGGTGAACAGCAGAAGCGCTGTGTTTCGCCATAAGTTGCGCTTGGCTCTTTTTTGATACTTATCAGTAGATTGATGCATGCATGGTCTCCGGCTATTTTATTTCTCGCCTTAACGCTCATTTATGTCGTTTTGGCGATGCCTGTTTTTTATCCTGCTTCTTCGTCAGTTTGACTCGATAAAGTTTACACCAGCTGAGAGTACGTAAACAGTACGTAAATAGCCCCTTTTTTTAATATTTTTTCGGTTGATCAGGAACTGAACGGCGATTAATTGTGTGTCGCAGCTGACATTTTTGGCCTGCTGGCAGGGCCAGTGGGGAATTGCCGGAAAATGTAATGGCAATTTGCATTTATTATGACCAGGTTTTGGGATACTAAGCACTTGTAATTCGAAGATTTTCAGGTGCTTTGATATTAAAACTCCAATGATACCAAAAGCGTGGGCAAAGCGCGTTAGCGCCATCGCAGCATTATTTGCATCATTAGCATTTTTGGCCATCGACGCGCGGGCTGAAACGATTACGGTAACCGTCCACGACTTACAAGAGGCACTCAATGACGCTAGTCAGGATTCGGTGCCTCGAGAGCTGTACGACAGCATAGCTGCGCCCATCAATAGTTCGGGTTTTAGTTTGGTCAATGGCGAACTGCTTTATCAGGATTCAGACACTGATATCACTGTTGAAGATGGCTGCAACCGAACGGTCATTCTTAAAATAGATACTGAGGTCAGTCTGGCATCTGATTCTTCGTTGTCCCTGACGCTTGACTCACTCTACGATCCTGTCGTTGTATCGCTTGATGTTTCCGCAAACATTGTCAGCTCTGGCTTAGCTCGGCAAATTGTTGGTATCAGACTGGGCTCATGTCAGAATTTGGCACGTGACAGTTTCGATTTTGACGCGTTGGGACCGGCCCGTCTTACACTTCAGGCTACTCTGGAGCTGAATCCCGAGTGGACGTCGGAGACCACACTCAGTTTGTTTCCCAGGCTTTCGCTAAGTGGTGAGTTGCTGGAATTATCTATCAGCGTTAACGTAGATGACACGATATTGGCAAGTATTCTGGAAACGTTTATAGAAGATCGTGTAAATGAAACCTTCACCAATTCGCGATTGGGTAAAGAGCTGCAAGCATTTGAGCGTACTTCAAACGAAAAGTTAACAGATTCTCTTGAAAGTGGTCGTATCGATATAGAGTTACCTGAAGCCGATGATGCTCATGTGCTGGCGTTGTATCAACTATTACAACCCAATGCTCGCTTTCCCGTATCACTGGAGTTCATTCGTCGTCATCGTCAGCAGATTCTTGCTATGTTGTTGTTCGGCGCGCCAGGATCGATCGATCAAATTTTATCTGATGCTGCAGCGTGTCAAGCTGGCTCTGCATTTTTTGCACAGCTAAACCCGGCCAAGGCATATGAAGGTACTGTCTCTCAATGCACTCGGGTCGTGCCCTACGATCAAGCAGGCGATGCACTCTATACAGATACAAGCTGCTCTGTAGTGATGGATTATCAAAGTACGGGAATTGCAGAGTATTGTGATGTTGCCTTAGACCCGCAGCGATTAGGGAATGCCGCCTCATTTGCTTCTCAATTGGGCCAGTGGACTCATAGCGCTGGCTTACGGCTTGATATTGGTGCGTTAACAATAGAGGGTCTGGAACAACCACTAATGCAACGTTTCAATTACAAAACAGTGGAAACTGCTCGGGGGACTTGTGATTTAGAGATGCGCGTATATTCTCCGACCGCAAACGGCGAACCCCGCAAGGCCCTGCTTGCCTTACATGGCGGTAGTTGGCAGCATCGCGCGAGTGGGTTTCTCGGTATAGAATCTACCGCCACTCATTTTACTAATGAAGGTTTTATTGTATTCGCCCCTTTTTATCGGTTGGTTGGAAAGACTGACGGAAATATTGCCTGCAACAATGCCAGCCTTGACGCTATTTTAGCCGATGTAAATAGTGCCCTGGATTGGGTTAGCGAGCGTCAAAGCGATTTCAATGTCATTGGTCTTACGACCTTGTTCGGGCAATCGGCTGGTGGCCACTTAGCTTTGTCGCTGGCAACCTATCGATCAGAGCAAATTGATCGCGCAATACTGTTTTATCCGCCTACCGATTTTGCAGACTTTGCGTTGCAAATTAAATCGGGTAACTATCAGAACGAAACGGGCCTGAAGATTCTGGAAGCTATTACTGGCAGTAGCATCAACTCACTTGATATGTCATCTGCAATAGTACGCGAAAACAGTTTTCCCGACATCATTCTTGATCATCCAGATAATATTCCACCTATGTTCATCCTGCATGGAGAGATGGATTCTCTGTTGCCAGCAAGGCAGTCGGTGCGACTGTGTAATGCATTGGCCGGAAGCAAGGATTTAAATGATGGTGTGGCCACGCTGACACCTAATCTCTCAAGTTACGTTGCAGTGACTCAATGCGGGACAAAAGGTAGCCAGATGCATTTATTAGCCGAAGGAGAGCATGCCCTTGATTTGTGTGTGGCGCCAGAGCTGTGTTTGGCCGGCAGCCCAGAGAGCGCGAATGCGGTGGCAGATTCAATCCAATCCATGCTGGCGTGGTCCACAGACGAACAGCTGGGAATTGCACAAGTGAAAACAGGCACATTGCATTGGTATGCGTCATTTGTATTGCTGCTTGGTCTTATCTATAAGTTTGCGCCCAGACTTGTGCGCAGGTTCACCCATAATATTGCTCGAAGGTGCGCCGTTGAAATGAGATTGTCTAGCACAGACAGACACGGCCCAAATTTTTAGTGCGGGGATTTTTACTATTTCAACGCTACGCATAAGAAACCAGTATTTACTCTCTATCTTATCGGTGCTTACTCAGTTAGGCGCTCAGGATGTCTCCTCTGCTGTGTTAGTGGAGGCTTGGAAAGATCGTGGTCGAGAATGTGATGATATTTTTTTTATGCATTTAGATGTACTGGGTAATTATCACTTTGTTGAACAATCATCAAAGCCGCAACCACTTCTCAGTGCTGAGCAATTATTGTTATTCAATACCGAGCAAGATTATTTGCTAACCATTACCCACAGTGGTCGCGAATTTCTGCAGCAATTTGGTGGTCGTTAGAGTCAGTTTTTCTGTTGTTTTTTTCTTGTCTGTTTATTACACTTTAACGTGTAGTCGGTCTTATTGTTATGAAGCCGATCGAGCTGTTTCGTACAGTTTAATCCACTGTTGTGGCGTCACTTTGGTTGCGAGTTTGCCAATTAATTCGTAGGGAATAGTCTCAATTTTTTTGAAACGGATGCAGGACTTTCCCATGTCAGGCTTTCCATCCACGGCCATTGCATAATTTTTAGTAAACCATGCCAGTAATTTTGGATCGGAATATATGCCCATATGGTAAAGGGCAATAAAATTTTTTTGTGAGGCCAAATTGATAAAAGGTAATGGTTTGGATGGGTCGCAATGATACCCACCTGGATAGAGCTTATGCGGGACCACATAGCCGATCATATTGTAGTTGATTTCTTCTTTGAATCCGCTGGGCAGGTTTTTTCTTAGTACAGTGCGAAGCTTTGAAATGGCTTTTTTGCGATCGATGGGGAGCTGGTCGAGATACTGCTTAGGAGTTTCAATCGATGCGGACATGGTGTGCTACCAGGTTTATTTGTTGAGGCTTGATTCTATCGCGTCTATCTCTAATTTCAACTCTGATAACTCTATTACCTGCTCTTGATGTTGTGCCTTGAGCTTCGCTAATCTCTTTTCAGGAGAGATTCTTAGTATCCGTCTGATGAAGCCAACGGTCATTAGTGCACGTGAGGCTTTCATACCCAAGCTTCGTACTCGATAAATTCGTCCTAGCTTTGCAATTTTTTGAATTTTGGCTAACCGTGCCAGGCGCAACACTCTAAGCGTACGTAGAAAAGACACCAGTGGCAGCAATATAATTACAAGGTCAATCCAATTCTGTTTTATGTAGTTCAGCTTCTTACTAGTGGCGCTTATCATAACAATAAATTCGAGCGTAAACGCCAGCCAGATAAAGCCGGTTGCCAAGTGCAATAGCATGCGTAGCCAGAAGTATTCATGTACGGCGCTTTTAAAGACAAATTCTATTAAAAGAATAGGCAAGATTAACATCGCGATAACCAGCATGGGTTTGCTGAATAGGCGAGATAGCAAATTTGATAAATCCCTGCCGGGATGTTGCCAGCTTGATGATGGGAGCCACATCCGGTCACCCCATGCGTCTGACACGGTGCCTATTCTTAAAGGGGGTATCAGGCAGACTAGCAGGCGTTGTAGCTGCGGCCAGTCAGCAGCGTCAAAAAAACAACACTGAGAAAGAACATGGGAAAGGCAAACTGGTCATCGAGTTCGCGCCGATCAGCCACTGATGTGTTTTGTACGTCCGTGGTCACTTGTTTGTCCAACCGTATTTGTCCAACCGTATTGATGCAACTGTGGTTGTTATTGCTAGTTCGTGTGTGAGTGCACTTTATTGCAACTTGCTTCAGCGCTCTAAGTGGGCGGGTGTAATCCACCGCAAATCACAATAAGAAACACTTGCAAGATTGGTGTTCCAGCGGCTGTTTGCACTTGCCAAAATCTCTAGGACTTTTTGTGTGGCTTGTTAGTTGCTTTGCAGTTCTGTGATAACGCTCACAAAAGGACACCTGGTGGGTTTGCAGGGCTGAACCTCTCGGGAGAGAGAGCAGGCGCAACACGATGCAAGTGAATGAAACAAGTATTTCGATTACTGATAGCTATCTTTTTACTGAGTTCAGCGCAGGCTTTTGCCATTAGCGTACCTCTCGATGGCACCCGTACGGTTCTGACAGGCACTGATTGCGGTATAGCGACTTATCGATTTGGTACTACGGCTAGCTGGAACGGTATCAACCTTGACTTGTATGTTGAGGTTAATTCTGAAGACAACGATCTTACCGGTCTTGATTGCGTCTACGAGGATGGCGGTGTACTGAGTGTCAGACTGCGCGATATGGATGCGGCTGATGATGTCGCGTTTATGGATTTGACCCTTACGTTGGTACAGCAAGGCACGCTTATTCCTGTCGACGTAGACCGAATTACCGCAACAGGTTTTGACTTGGATGCCAACGGCGTTACCACGGGTGGAACTTCTACCGATACCGATGATATTTACGTCAGTGGGCCAGGCGCATCCTTTGTTTCTAATGCCACTAATGTCACTTACTCACAAGGTGCGTTTCCCGGTGGTCACAATATTCATTTGGAAGGCCAGGCCGCTGGCAACTGCCTTGATACCCCACTAACACCTGTACCTTCATGTCGCGCCTCCGCATCATGGATTGGTACCACACCCAATCTTATTTCCAGCATTAGTGTGCGTTTCCAAAACGACAATGCTTATGGTCAATACACCGGTACATTCAACGCGCTGCGTTTACTGCAGCTTTCCCTGCAGGATGTGCATGCAGAACAGTTGCTGGCTGATACAACCGACCGTGGTGATACGCCAGCCAGTTATGGCGATGCTGTTCATCAAATTGTCTCGTTGAATGCCATCCTTGGATATGGTCTGGCGCCTGATAACGACCCTGCGATGCAATCGGGTACTCCTGCTACTGGAGATGATAACGACGCAGCCGCCAATACACCAAAATACGATGATGAAGACGCGGTGTTTCGAAATGGCACGAGTCTATTAAATCAGACCTTAACCGCTGGTGAAAACGACAGCATTGACGTAAATACTTTTGGTACCGGTTTTTTGTCTGTCTGGATTGACTTTAACGGAGATGGTGATTTTACTGATGCTGGTGAGCAGCCCGCGAACGATATTGCCATTAACAGTGCGACAAGTGAGTCCACCAACGTCCCATTCACCGTTCCTTTTTCGGCGACCGGCGGCACAACCTATTCTCGCGTCCGATTTAGTGCAGCAGCTGGTGTTGGCCCAACAGGGCTTGGCGGTGCAGGTGAAGTGGAAGACTATCGGATTTTTATTGATCCGATGGACCCGGAATTTAATATGGCGAAAACGTCCGACACAGCGATAATTACTGCGCCGGGCACCATTACCTACACCTTTGAATTCACTAACACAGGTAACGTCACCTTAACTAATTTAACGCTGAGCGATCCTGATATTGATTCAGGCTCTCTTAGTGGTTGTCCTATTGCCTCGTTAGCGCCAAATGGCGTTGCAAGTTGCACAGCTACACGAATCATTTCGCAAACGCAAATCGACAACGGTGCAGCGCTAACCAACACCGCCACCGCAACGGCGACCGACCCGGCGGGTGATTCAACAAGTGATAGTGACCCAAGCGATAACACCGCCAGTACAACCATTAATGCCACTTATTTATCGACGATCGATAAGCCGACTCCGGCGCATGTTGATAATGACAGCTCAGGTGACATCAGTGTTGGCGATGATCTGAATTATACAATCACAGCTACGAATACGGGTACTGGTTCTTTAACCAATTTGGTGGTGAGCGATTCGCTCATTACACCTGGTTCCAATACTTGTGTAACCGTGGCGCCTGGTGCCACCTGCCAATTGATTGGTACCTACACAGTGACAGCTGCTGATGTTACTGCTGGTAGTGTTTTGAATACAGCCACAGCCGAATCAGATCAAACAACTGCAATTACCGATGATGTGACGGTGCCACTTCCGCAGCCCTCACACTCAATCACTAAAGCGCTGTCATCCAATGCTGACGAAGACGGTAGTGGTGATGTCAGTGTAAGCGACACCTTAACTTACACAGTGACCGCCATTAACGACGGCACTGCTAATCTGACCAGCTTGCAAGTTAGCGACAACCTGATTACACCTTCGAGCACCGTGTGCGCTTTGGTCATTCCTGGTGCTTCTTGTGTGTTAACCGGAACCTATGTGGTAACCGCTGCAGATATTGCTGCTGGTAGTATCAACAATACGGCGTCCGCCGAATCTGATCAAACTGCATCAACTGATGATACAGAAACGGTGGCAGTACCGAACGCTGCTTTGAGTATTGTAAAGCCTGCACCTGCAAATGCGGACGAAGATGCATCAACCGATATTAGTTTGGGAGATACCTTAACTTATACTGTTACCGCGACAAATTCGGGTACGTCGAATTTAACCAATGTTGTGGTGAATGACCCGCTACTAACACCATCCAGCGCCTCTTGTGCCTTAGTTGCACCCGGCGCAACATGTGTTTTGAGTGGTACGTATAGCGTGAGTGCTGCTGACATAGCAGCTGGAAGTATCGTTAACACTGCCACAGCTGATAGCGACCAGACGGACCCGGTTGATGATTCGCAAACGGTTGTTGTACCTACGCCGCAACACACACTGGACAAGGTGATTGCAGGCAGCACCGATACAGACAGCAGTGGTGATTTAAGCGCAGGTGACGCTTTGAGCTACACCATCACAGCAACTAATACAGGCACAGCCACGCTGACTAATTTGGTTCTGACTGATTCGAATATAACGCCTAACACCATAACCTGTGCAAGCGTAGCTCCGGGTAGTACCTGTGTGCTAAATGGTTCATACACCGTCACCGCGGCTGATGTTACAGCTGGCACTGTCGACAATCAGGCAACGTCGGTTTCTGATCAAACAGCGCAAGTGGATGCCGACGAGTCGGTTAGCTTGCCTGCACCTGCTTTAGCGATAAATAAACCTGCACCGATTAACAGCGATGAAGACGGTAGCGGTGATGTGAGTGCAGGGGATACCCTGACGTACACCATTACAGCGAGTAACACAGGGTCTGCGAACCTGACCAATGTGTTGGTTGCTGATACGATTATCACTCCATCAAGCAATACCTGTGCGTTAGTTGCACCTGGTGCTACCTGTGTGTTGACGGGTAGCTATGCGGTAACGGCTGCTGATATTGTTGCAGGTTCCATTGTTAATGAAGCCAGTGCTAACAGTGATCAAACAGATGAAGTCACTGATGATGAAACAGTGTCTCCTCCGACACCGGATTTGCAGCTAGACAAAGCAGCACCAAGTAATGCGGACGAAGATGGTTCTACCGATGTCAGCGCAGGTGATACCTTAACGTACATCATTACAGCGACCAATAATGGTACGTCTAATTTAACTAACGTCGTCGTGTCTGATGCGATGCTAACGCCTGGGTCAAACTCTTGCGCATCTGTAGCGCCAGGAGCCACCTGCGTGTTAACAGGCACTTACGTTGTGACACCTGCAGATGTATTGGCAGGTTCCATTATCAACACGGCCAGTGCTGAATCAGATCAAACCGTGCCGGTGCAAGACACCGAAACGGTTACCACACCAACGCCAAGCCATACCATAGATAAAGCCGCACCAGACAACGCTGATGAAGATGGCTCAACAGACATCAGTGTTGGGGACACACTAACTTATAACATCACCGCGACCAACAACGGTACAGCAACACTCACCAATTTGATCGTCAGTGATTCGATGATTACGCCAGCAACGGTGACCTGTGCATCTGTGCCACCTTCTGGTACGTGTTTGTTAACAGGTACCTATGTGGTGACTGCTGCAGATGTGCTGGCAGGCTCTATAAACAACACCGCAAGTGCTGAATCTGATCAAACGCCATCAAGCGACGACACGGAAACTGTGTTGGTACCCAGTCCTGCGCATTCAATTGATAAGGCTGCACCGAGCAATACTGATGAAGATGCAAGCGGTGATGTTAGCTTGGGGGATACCTTAACTTACACCATCACGGCAACTAACACGGGAGCCGCCTTACTGACTAACCTGGTCGTCAGCGATGCGATGCTAACGCCAGCTTCAAACACTTGTGCAAGTGTGGCTGTGGGCGCTACCTGTGTGCTCACGGGTACATACTCTGTTACAGCGGCAGATGTTGCCGCGGGAAATATTGTCAATACAGCCAGTTCGATTTCTGATCAAACACCTGCACTTGATGATACCGAAACTGTGGTTGTACCAACTCCGGCGCACTCAATCGACAAAGCTGCGCCGTCTAATGCAGATGAAGATGCCAGCTCAGATATCAGTGTTGGTGACACTTTGACTTATACCATTACGGCAACCAACACCGGTACCGCCGTGCTGACAAACCTTGCAGTCACTGATGCGATTTTAACGCCTTCAAGCAATTCTTGCGCGAGCGTAGCACCAGGTGCTACTTGTTTGCTGGTTGGAACATACGCTGTTGTAGCAGCCGATGTTGCTGCCGGTAGCATAGTGAACACGGCCAGTTCGGTTTCAGATCAAACGGCACCTCTGGATGACTCTGAAACGGTAAACCTGCCTCAACCTGGTCATGCGATTAACAAACCAGCGCCGGCCAATGCGGATGAAGATGCCAGTGGCGATGTCAGTGTCGGTGACACATTAACTTATACAATTACAGCAAATAATACAGGCTCTGCGGTGCTGACCAATTTTATTGTGTCAGATCCTTTAATTACTCCTGCCTCAATCACCTGTCCTACCGTTGTGCCGGGTGGCAACTGTATTTTGGTTGGAACCTATATGGTAACAGCCAGTGATGTCGCTGCGGGTGTCATCAATAACACTGCAAGCAGTGACAGTGATCAAACCGATTCGCTGGACGATTCGCAAGTGGTGAACTTGTTACAACCAGCATTGGGCATAGACAAGCCTGCGCCAATCAACAGCGACGAAGACGGCAGTGCTGATATCAGTGTTGGCGATACCCTGACTTACACAATAACAGCAACCAATACTGGCGCAGCTACATTAACCAACGTCGTTGTTTCAGACCCTTTGATTACACCGGCAACGGTTACCTGTGCCAGTGTTACTGCTGGTGCTACCTGCGTTCTGACAGGTACTTATAGTGTAAGTGCTGCTGATATTGCAGCAGGCTCTATAGATAACCTGGCCACGGCCGTATCTGATCAAACCGCGGCGGTAACAGATGATGAGACAGTTCCGGTGCCTGCACCGAGCCTGGCTTTGGATAAGCCTGCGCCTGTTAATGCCGACGAAGACAGTAGTGCGGATGTGTCTGTTGGGGACACACTGACCTACACTATAACGGCAACTAATACCGGGACCGCAACTTTAACCAATGTTGTCGTTAGCGATCCATTGACAACCCCATCATCAACCAGTTGTGCCACGTTAAGCGCGGGTGCAACCTGTGTGCTGACCGGCATATACACAGTCACACCGGCTGATGTTGCGGCAGGCAGTATCGACAATACAGCCACTGCAGAATCTGATCAGACCACGCCGGTTACTGATGTCGAGAGCGTGCCGACACCGACGCCAAGTCATTCGATAAACAAGCCAGCGCCGGCTCATGTTGACACAGATACCAGTGGTGATATCAGCGCAGGTGACACGCTTAATTACACGATAACGGTTATTAACACGGGTAGCGCAACCTTAACCAATATGGTTGTGAGTGATCCGCTGATTACGCCAGGTACTGTTACCTGTGCAACACTGGCACCAGGTGCCAGCTGTGTGCTAGCGGGTAGTTATGTTGTGACCGCGGCCGATGTTGTTGCAGGTTCTGTTGTCAATACAGCTACCAGTGACTCTGATCAAACCGATCCGTTAACAGATGATGAAACAGTAGATCTTCCTGCACCTGCACATACCCTTGACAAGCCTGCACCAGGCAATGCTGATAATGATGGCAGTACTGATGTGAGTGCTGGAGATGTTTTAAGCTATACGGTAACCGCCACTAATACAGGGACTGCAACACTCACTAATTTATTAGTCAGTGACCCACTGATAACGCCAAGCAATACTACCTGTGCCACAGTTGCACCGGGTGCCACCTGCGTTCTGAGTGGAACCTATACGGTAACCACCGCTGATGTTGCAGCAGGTTCTATTGATAACACAGCGAGCAGTGCATCAGATCAAACAGCCGTGGTGACAGATGATCAATCCGTGCCTGTTCCAAGCCCGGCTTTGACTATCAACAAAAGCGCGCCGAGCAATGGCGATCAGGATGGCAGTACTGATGTAAGTACTGGAGATATTCTGACCTATACCATTACCGCTACCAATGCGGGTACGTCCATATTGACCAATGTGATTGTTGATGATCCGCTTATAACGCCAGGCAGTCAAACCTGCGCCAGCGTAGTTGTTGGTGCAACCTGTGTACTGACCGGCACGTATGTTGTCACAGCTGCTGATGTTAGTGCCGGTGCAATCAACAACACCGCTACAGCCGATAGTGATCAAACACCTCAGGTAAGTGATGATGAAGTGGTTGTTGTACCAGCACCTGCACTGGGTATAGATAAAGCTGCTCCAAGTAATGCTGACGCGGATGGCAGTACCGATATTAGCGTGGGTGATGTGCTTAGCTATACCGTTACGGCTACCAATACCGGAACATCCATACTGACTAATGTGTTGGTTAGTGATCCGTTGTTGACACCGGGCAGCGCTTCATGTGCAAGTGTTGCGATCGGTGCAACCTGTATATTAGTTGGTACATACACAGTCGCCGCCAGCGACGTAGTAGCTGGCAGCATCAACAATACTGCATCGGCTAACAGTGATCAGACTGGGGCTGTCTCAGACACAGAAATTGTTGCAGTACCTGAGCCTAGTCATATTCTGTCTAAAGCTGTGCCCAGCAATGCAGATGAAGATTCCTCTGGTGATGTCAGCGTAGGCGATACGCTGACTTATGTCATCACTGCTACCAATAATGGCACTGCTGTTTTAACTAACATGGTGGTGAATGACCCGTTGATTACCCCTGCTAGTACCACGTGCGCATCGCTTGCGCCTGGCGCTACTTGTGTGCTGAGCGGCACTTACACAGTGACGCTAACAGACGTAGCAGCAGGAACTATCAACAACACGGCAAGTTCTGATACCGATCAGACTGACCCGGTAGATGATTCCCAAACCCTCAATCTTAATGCTCCTAGTCATGCTATCGACAAGGCAGCACCGACTAATGCGGATGAAGATGCCAGTGGTGATATCAGTGCCGGAGACACCCTGACTTACTCAGTAACGGCCACCAACAATGGTGCTGCTGCCTTAACCAATTTAGTGGTTAGTGATCCTTTGATTACTCCAAGTACAAACACGTGCGCGTTAGTGGCACCTGGTGCCACCTGCGTATTGGTTGGTAACTACGTGGTAACCCCGGCCGATGTTGCCGCGGGTGCCATTAACAATACGGCTGGCAGTGATTCAGATCAAACTGATCCGCTTAGTGACACTGAAACAGTTAATCTTCCTGCGCCTGCATTGGCATTGGACAAGGTTGCGCCCACGAATGCTGACGAAGATGCCACTGGTGATATCAGTGTGGGTGATACGCTCACTTACACCATTACTGCCAGTAACAATGGCTCTGCAACACTGACCAATGTGTTGGTGTCAGATCCTCTGATAGCGCCTAACAGTACTACGTGTGCCACGCTTGCATCCGGTGCTGATTGCGTGTTAACAGGTACTTATGTTGTCGTGGCCAGCGACATAGCTGCTGGAACAATAGATAACACAGCGTCTGCTGATTCGGATCAAACCGGACCACTAACTGATAACGAAACGGTGCCTGTGCCGAGCCCTGATTTGGCCATTAGCAAGCCTGCGCCGGTGAATGCTGATAATGATGCATCAAACGATGTCAGTGCAGGGGATGTATTGACCTACACCGTAACAGCGACCAACACCGGCACGGCAACCTTGACCAACTTACTGGTTTCTGATCCGTTATTGGCTCCAAATTCAATAAACTGTGCTGTTGTTCTATCCGGCGGTACATGTGTGTTAACAGGCACATACACAGCAACACCAGCCGATGTTGTAGCTGGCGCAATTGTCAACACCGCATCGGCGATCAGTGATCAAACCGACTCTGTAAGTGACGATGAAACAGTCAGCCTGCCTGCACCGGCTCATACACTTGATAAAGCGCTGCCCAGCAATGCTGATGAAGATAGTTCCAGCGATATCAGTTCGGGGGATACGCTCACCTATACGATTACCGCAACTAACTCGGGCACCGCAAACTTAACCAATCTGACAATCAGTGATCCGCTGATAGCACCTGCAACTATAACGTGCGCCACAGTCGCGCCGGGTGCCACTTGTGTCTTGGTAGGTGATTACACCGTTAGTGCTTCAGATGTTGCTGCTGGCAGCATAGACAACACGGCAACGTCCGGCTCTGATCAAACTGGTCCTGTTGACGATGCTCAAACAGTGGTTATTGCAGGACCAAGTCATACCATAAACAAGCCAGCACCTGTTAATGCAGATAATGATGGGTCTATCGATGTCAGTGCCGGGGATATTTTAACTTACACCATTACCGCAACCAATAATGGTTCGGCTAATTTGACCAACCTGATTGTCAGCGATCCGATGATCTCTCCTTCAAGCACCACCTGTGCATTGGTCACGCCTGGAGATACTTGTGTGTTGGTTGGAACTTATACTGTTACAGGCTCTGATGTTATTGCAGGCAGTATTGATAATACAGCCAGCAGTGTATCCGACCAGACTGCAGCTTTGAGTGATGATGAATCGGTGCCGGTGCCAAGTCCTTTACTGGGTTTAGATAAAGCAGCCCCTGTTAACGCAGATAATGACGGTACAGGTGACTTGAGTGCTGGTGATGTGCTCACTTATACAATTGCTGCAACGAATTCAGGCAGTGCCAACCTAACCAATGTCGTTATTACCGACACGCTGATCACACCGAGTACCAATAGTTGTGCGTTGTTGGCACCTGGCGCCGCTTGTACTTTGGTGGGCAGCTATACCGTAACCGCCGCTGATGTGGTTGCGGGAAGTGTTGTTAATACTGCGTCGGCGCAGTCAGATCAGACGCCAACTTTAAATGATACTGAAATAACTCCGATGCCCGGGCCGGCATTTGAACTAGTCAAGGCGCAACCTGTTAATGCAGATGAAGACGGCAGCACTGATATTAGTATTGGTGATACGTTAACGTACACCATCACGGCCACTAACATCGGCAATGCCAATTTGACTAATCTGGTGGTGAACGATTCGCTCATTACACCAAACACTGTCAACTGTCCTGCAGTAGCCGTGGGTGCAAATTGCCAGTTGATCGGAACTTATACGGTAACTGCAGCTGACGTTGCGGCGGGCACTATAGATAACACCGCTGATGCCAATTCAGATCAAACTGACCCGCTAGACGATGCGGTTAGTGTGCCCGTGCCAATGCCATCGCACGCTATCGATAAACCAGCACCGGCCTTGACTGATAACGATGCCAGCAACGATGTCAGTGTTGGTGACGTACTCAATTACACCATCACCGCTACCAATACAGGCACAGCTCAGCTGACTAATTTGGTCGTGAGTGACCCTCTGATTACACCAAACACAAATACGTGTGCTCTGGTGGCACCGGGTAGTACTTGCGTGCTCACTGGAAGTTACACAGTGACACCAGCTGATGTTATAGCCGGTGCAATAAACAACACCGCAAGCAGTGATTCTGATCAAACCGATCCTTTATCAGATGATCAGGTCGTCGTGGTACCGGTTCCTTCTTTACAGATTGATAAGCCTGCGCCTGCTAATGCAGATGAAGACGGCAGCACCGATATAAGCGTCGGGGACACTTTAACTTATACGATCACAGCTACAAACAATGGCACATCCAACTTGACCAACGTTGTGGTCAATGATGCGATGATAGCGCCGAGTAGCGCGTCCTGTGCCTTGCTTGCACCAGCTGCGACTTGTGTGCTGACTGGCGATTACGTCGTCACTGCCGGTGATGTTACTGCGGGAAGCATAGTGAACACGGCGACAAGCGATTCAGATCAGACCGCAGCAGTAGACGATAGCCAAACGGTTATGCCTCCGACCCCAAGCCATACTCTGGTTAAGTCGGTGCCTGTTAATGCGGATGAAGATGGGTCGGGCGATGTGAGTGTTGGCGATACATTAACCTATGTGGTTACAGCCACCAACAATGGCACTGCAACACTGACTAACATGATTGTTAGTGATGCGATGATAACGCCAGGTAGTATCGCATGCCCTGTGGTTGCGCCAGCAGCCAACTGTGTGCTTGCCGGTACCTACGTGGTGACAGCAGCCGATGTCGTTGCAGGCAGTATAGATAATACAGCCAGTTCTGTGAGCGATCAAACAGAGCCTGTCGATGATACTCAAACACAAATTCTCAATGGCCCCAGTCACACTATCAGCAAAGCTTTCTCGGGTAATGCCGACGAAGATGGCTCAACAGATATCAGTGCAGGCGACACACTAAGCTATACAGTGACAGCCAGTAATAACGGCAATGCCACCCTGACTAATTTAATTGTGTCAGATGCCATGCTAACGCCTTCTGTAAACACCTGTGCGATAGTTGCTCCAGGCGCTGATTGTGTGTTGGCTGGTACTTATGTCGCCACTGCGGCTGATGTGATTGCTGGCAGCATCGATAATACGGCTAGTTCTGTGTCTGATCAGACGGCTGCACTTGATGATACTGAAACAGTTGTGCTGCCAACTCCCGTACTGGAAATTAGCAAAGCATTACCGCTTAATGCGGATGAAGATGCCTCTGGTGATATCAGTGTTGGTGATACCTTGAATTACATCATCACGGCAAGCAACAACGGTACTGCCGTGCTAACGAATGTGGTGGTGGACGACTCACTGATAACGCCATCAAGCCAAACATGCGCTTTGTTACAACCTGGTGCGAATTGCTTGTTACAGGGTAGCTACACGGTGGTAGCAAGTGATATCTCTGCTGGCAGTATCAACAACACGGCCACAGCTGGTTCAGATCAAACTCAAGTCGTTGACGACTCTGTTGTGGTGAACCTGGCCGTACCCGCTATAGAACTGGTGAAAGCCTTAAGCGCAAATGCGGATGAAGATGCCTCTGGTGATATCAGTGTTGGTGACACACTCACATACACTGCAACAGCCTCGAATGTCGGTGCAACATCGTTAACCAACGTCGTCGTTAGCGATAACTTAATTACACCATCGAGTACAAGCTGTGCTTTGGTGCCTGTTGGTGGTACGTGCGTATTGTCAGGTACTTATACTGTGGTTGCAGCAGATCTCGCTGCAGGGGTTATCAACAATACAGCAACTGCTGATGCCGATCAGACTGATTCAGTCGCCGATAATGTTGTCACGACATTGGCTGCGCCAGCGTTAACATTAAATAAGTCGTTTGCGGAAAATGCAGACGACGATGCATCAGGTGATATCAGCGAAGGCGACACCTTAACTTATAATATTGTGGCAACCAACACGGGTTCTGCCACGCTTACGATGGTGTCGGTTACCGACAGTAAGCTATCGCCAAGTAATGTGGTGTGTGCAACCCTGGCACCGTTGGCAAATTGTTCGCTGAGCGGCGCTTATGTTGTCACAGCTGCCGATGTTGCAGCTGGGGTTATCAATAACACGGCTAGCGCTGATTCGGACCAAACTAATCCGATTGAAGACTCGGTACAGGTTACCCCTGCCGCGCCTGGCTTAACACTGGTTAAGCCGGCACCGGTTAATAATGATGTCGACCAAAGCGGTGATGTCACGCCTGGTGATATTCTCAGTTACACAATAACCGCAACTAACACAGGTTCAGCTAACCTGACCAATGTTGTGGTCACTGATGCGTTACTAACGCCGTCGTCTACAAGCTGTGCCTTATTAACAAGTGGGCAATCGTGTGTATTGACGGGCAACTACACCGTGACAGTGGCAGATGCGACTAATGGCGAAATCGTTAACACGGCCACCGCCACGTCCGATCAAACACCGTTTGCAAACGCAACTCAAACTGAAGCTGTAAACACACCTCCTGTAACGGTCGATCCCCCTGAGCCACCGGTAACCCAGGATGATTCGGAAACAAATCAGCCGTTAGGGCAGCCTGTGACTGTATCTGTATTGGGTGACGACAGCGATCCAGAAAACAATATTGACCCGACAACGGTAGTGATTATTGACCCCACAACAGGCGACCCGGTGACAAGCTTAGTGGTTCCCGGTGAAGGTACCTGGGTGGTTGATCCGGTTACTGGCGACATAACATTTACACCAGAGCCTGGCTATTTGGGAGATCCAACGCCCATAGTTTACACCGTTACTGATACTACTGGATTGGTATCAAATCCTTCAACAGTAACGATTGACTATGAAGAACCAGCAACGCTTACCGGTACGGTATGGCTGGATTCTGATCGTGATGGGCAAATTGACGTCAACGAAGCGGTCAAGCCGGGTTGGACTCTGGAGATACTTGATGATCAGGGTAACGTGGTAGCAACTGTTGTCACTGATGCCAATGGTGAGTACAGCGTTGCCGGATTAATTCCTGGGCAGTACACCGTTAAGTTTTATAACGAAGCCGGGGTATTTATCGCCGATTCGCAAACCGATGGTCCATTGCTTCCCGGCGGCACACAAGATCTGCCATTACCGGTTGATCCAAGCGGTGTTATTTACGACAGTGCCTCACGCGAACCTGTGGAAGGCGTTACTTTACAACTCATCAATAGTGCAGGTGTGCCAGTCGATGAAGCGTGTTTGGGTGCTAATCAGCAGGGTCAGACAACGCAGACAGATGGCCTGTACGCTTTTGATGTTTACCCGAATGCACACCCAAGTTGCCCTGATGGCGAAACCTACGAAATCGTTATAGTTTCTGTTCCACCAACACATGTAAGTGGATTTTCGAATGAAATCCCGCCACAAAACGGTGTGTTCGACAGCGATTCAGTTGAGGCTAATTGTACTGTTGATACGCATCCTTTATCAGGGGCTTGCGAAGTTCAGGCTCAGCCCGACGCGCCAGTGCAGGGCGAGGACACAAGTTACTTCACTCGATTCACTTTATCTACTGGTGATACAAATGTGATTTTTAATCATATAGCGATTGACCCGTTTGTTGAGTCGGCGGTTGCAGCCCTCACCTTGCAAAAGGCGGTCAGTACCCCAAGGGCTTCTACTGGTGATGTTATCTACTACACCATTCGTGTTGAAAATACCATTGATGTGGCCGCGTTAGATGTATCGGTTAAAGATGATCTGCCACGCGGGTTCCGTATTGTTGAAGAGACTGCCAAGGTCGCCGTTTTCAACGCCAACGCAGAACAACAGTCAACGCAAAGTGCTATGTCGGTTGGTGTTGACCCGGTTGTGTTCCTCGGTTTGGATATCCCAGCTCTGGGTGAGGGTTACATTCAAATCAGTTACGCCGTTCGTATCGGAGCGGGTGTTGTGCAGGGCAACTACGCAAACACCGCTGAGGTCAGCGCTGGTGGCACCAGTAACGTCTCCACCGCACGCGTGGAAGTGGTTGCCGACCCTGTGTTGCATCAATCGACTTTGGTTGGAAAAGTGTTTCATGATCGTGATGGTGACGGTTATCAGGAAAGCGCGTTTGCCTCTGATGTCACCATAAAAAGTGATTACTTTGGTTGGTCCAGTCATCACGCTGGCGATTTGTCAGGACGTGTTAGCGCATTTGATGAACCTGAAAATCACCAACTGGTTGTGTTCATGCCAGTGACTGATAACAACAGTTTTTCAGTGAGCACGGCTGAAGGCACCATTATCAATGTTGATCACATTGGGGAAGTCACAGAAAGTCATGTGGGTATGCGTGCTCACGGCATCACGGCGCAGCAGCTGCGTATTTCAACACGTAAAACCCGTGCCGTGCCAACACCAACATCCAGGCTGCAAAGTAACACCGAAGAACAGCCAGTATTGGAAATTACTGTTCAAAATATCGGTATTAACGAAGAAGGAATACCAGGCGTCAGACTTGCAACCGTTGAAGGATTGCTCATTGAAACTGATCAGGCAGGCCGTTTCCATCTGCCAGATGTCGACACTGGCAATAGCCGAATTGGCAAGCAATTTATTGTCAAGATTGATACAACCACACTGCCTGAAGGTGCGGTCATGAGCACTGAAAATCCCCGTGTGCTCCGCATTACCAGCAGTGCATTGAACACCATTCGATTTGGGGTGAAGTTGCCTGCGCAGCAGAGGCCTGCTGGGGCTAACCCGGTGCAAGAACGCAAAGCTGCTGTGGAAGCAACGTTGGGTTCGGTCTTTTTTGATACCGACATGCATAACATACGAGCCGATCAACGTGGTGTTGTGGAAGACATAATTAAGCGGGTTAAGCAGTTTAAGCGCGCACGCATCATCATTGAAGCCCATACCGATTCTCGACACAATATGGAGTACAACATAGCGCTGGCTGAGCGACGTGCTCGAACAGTGGAGCGTGAACTGCGCAAGGTGCTTGGTAATGAGCTGATGAACAACGTCAGTGTGGAAGTCGATACAGGTTCTTATGAGGAGGTTCTACATAACGATCCAAGGGCAATAGATTTTCAAGGAGACGAACGATGAAACGTCATCCATTAAAATCTAAAGCAATCGTGAACGTGAAATCGACGAGAATAAGCATGCGCAACACTATAATGTGTGCAGTGCCATCCCATACCGCTTGCTGTATGAAAGCTTTGCTGGGGGCCGCGCTTATGTTGCCCGTTTTCTTGCCAGCCGGGGTGCAGTCAGTGCATGCGGCCGATGGCAGTGAGCCAGCAGATCGTGCTCTGTGTGCAGGCGATGGTTGTGCTGAAGGCCAGGATAAAGCGAAGAGCACATCGTTGCAGCCAGCTTATACTTTAAAAATTATTACCTATGGCGAAGGTGCACCTGATAGTGAGAATTTATCGGAAGAGGGTTTGCAACAAAACCGTCGTGTTGATGTGACTATTTTAGGTGAACCAGAGGTGGCTGAAAATGCCAGCAAAACCGATTTGCCCGATGGCGGCATTATCTGGCTGACAAAAGATCCTTTAGAGCTTAATCGTCAGCTGGAAATATCAGCAGCGCCCGAGGTAAACACCATTGATGGCAATCTTGAGGGTGAGGTTCGTTTCAGATTGTTTTCCAACTATGCGGCGTATCTTGATCGCTGGGAAGTGGTTTTTTATGACTCACGAGATGATGACTTGTCTAATCCCTTAGCGCTAATTGATGGTGAACAACTGGGTACAGAATCCGAACTTGAATGGAATGGTGTGCTTGAAAACGGTGAGCGCATTCAAAAGGGTGATCAGCTTAATTACGTGCTGCGTGTTTATGATGCGGCCGGTCGCATTGACCAAACTTTTCCTCAGTCTTTGGTTGTTGCCGGGCCATCACGCAATATTGACGACGAAGCCGCTCCAACACTAGTAGAGCAAGCTCTGGAGGCACGTAAAGAGCGAAGTGCGCTGGCCCGTAGCGAGATCGATATTCGAGGTTCGCGAGTTCGTTTGTACGGGCGTGATTTACTCGATGCACAGAGTTTAACTATAAACGGAGAGAATGTTGTCCTGGATGACGGCAATGATTTTGCGGCTGAATATTTGTTACCGATAGGCGAGCATTATTTCAATGTTGAAATTAAAAACGCAGACGGTTCTGTATCCAGTAAGCAGTTGTCCGTTGAGTTGGACGATCAATATATGTTTCTGGTTGCATTGGCCGATTTAACGGTGGGGCAGAACACAGTTTCAGGTGCCATGGAAAAGCTTGAAGTAGAAAACGACTCTCACTACGATGGTGATCTTTTTGTGGATGGTCGCCTGGCTTTCTATTTAAAAGGCAAGATCAAGGGTAAGTACCTGGTGACGGCGCAAATGGACACAGACACGCAGGAGCTGAATAATCTGTTTGATGATTTTAATCGCGCTGACCCTGCCAGTGTGTTCCGCCGCCTGGACCCAGAGCAGTACTACCCAGTATACGGCGATGACTCAACAATAATTGACGATACCGATAGCCAAGGCAAATTGTACGTACGTGTCGACTGGGATCAATCCCGTGTGTTATGGGGCAATTTTAATAGTGGGGTGACCGGCACCGAACTGGCCCGATTTAATCGCAGCTTGTACGGAGCTCAGGTTCGTGCGCGCAGTAAGTCCTTTACACCACAAGGACAACACCGCACCGATGTGAATGTATTCGCATCGCAAGCGCAAAGTGCGCATCGACATAATGAATTTTTAGGCACAGGCGGTAGTTTGTATTACCTCAGTGACCGAGACATTGTTCGCGGTTCGGAAAAGCTTGCAGTGGAGGTTCGCCAGCCTGAATCTGATCGAGTTCTGGAACGTGTCGAGCTGGTAGAAGGACGTGACTATCAAATCGATGACTTGCAGGGTCGCATCATTTTAAACCGCCCATTACAGTCGATAGGCGCATTGGCGGCCCCATCTATTATTAAAGACACACCGCTTGATGGCAGTCAAATCTGGTTAATCGCTGACTATGAATACGTGCCGGGCACGTTTGAAGAAGACGACATCACAGTCGGTGGCCGAGGCAAGCAGTGGCTGGGTGATCACTTAGCCGTTGGTGGTACTTGGGTGCTGGACAGACGCGAAGGATTTGATCACCAGATTAAAGGCGTTGATGCCACCTTGCAGGCAGGTGCAGGAACATGGTTGAAGGCTGAGTTTGCGCAAAGCAATAACGCTCAGGCTGCTGGTAGTTTTGTTTCCGGCGACGGTGGTTTAAATTTCACACCATTTGCCAGTAACACACGACCAAATCCTACCGAAGGTAATGCATTTGGTGTCGAGGCAAGAATCGATATTGCTGAGCTGCGCGACTGGGATAGTGAAGCGTCTATGGGTGCCTGGTATAAGAATCGGGACGAGGAATTTTCCAGCAGCAGTTTTGATACTGGCAATGAAGTGATAGACGCTGGCGCTGAAGCCAGTGCAGCAGTCGGCAGCCGAGTGACTTTATCTGCTCGAGCCACACATCTAGAGCGCACTGATGTTGATTTGCGACAAACCGGCAGTGTGCAGGCGGAAGTTAAGTTGTTTGATCAGTTGTCTTTCGCTGGTGAGCTTCGGCAGATACACGAGGAAGACTCACTTAGCGGTGAAGACGGCGATGGGTCAATCGGCGCGCTCAGAATTGGACTGGATATATCTGATTCTGTGAACGTGTATGGTGCGACACAAACAACCCTCGATGCTACCGGCAGCTATGAGCAGAACGATCTAAACACGCTGGGTATCAAAACCGATGTAGGCCAAAAGCTATCATTAAATGCTGAGGCCAGCCGTGGAGATCGTGGCGACGCAGCGTTGATTGGTGCAGACTTCAAGGTCACCGATGGCTATAGCTTGTACACCAATCATACGTTTAACACTGATCGCACTGATGCGGTTCGCAATATAACCACGATTGGACAGCGTCGACGAATTGGTACCAAACTACGGGTGTTTACCGAACACCAATTTACCGACGAAGACCGGCAGGCAGGTTTGGGCCATACCTTTGGACTGGACTACAATCCAGGCAAAGCTACTACGATTAACTTGTCTTACCAAGTGGCCAATCTGGAAGACGACACCGGTGGTACTACAGATCGTGACGCGGCTTCTGTTGGATTGAGTTACAAAAAGAACAACACACACGCATCAACTCGATTGGAATATCGTCGCGATAAAAGTGCCACTGTTGAGACTCGTCAGTGGCTAACGGCTAACTCGTTTAATTTCCAGGCCAGCCAATCAGTGCGTTGGCAGGGCAAGCTGAACTATTCGCAAACCCAAGACCAGCAAAGCGGTGATGCTGATGCACGATTTGCAGAGGCAGGCTTAGGCTTTGCCTTACGTCCGTGGAGCAATGATCGACTAAACATGCTTGGCCGGGTGACGTACAAGTACGACCTGCCACCGCTGGGGCAAAGTGCGTCGATGGATGAAAGGGCGTTAGTCGCCAGCCTGGAAGGGGCATTCCAGATTAATCGCTTGTGGGAGATTGGCGGAAAAACTGCATTTAAAGAATCAGAAATACGCGATGCACGTGACAGTGGTGAATGGGTTGGCAACGATGCCATCTTGGCCGCTACCCGTTTACGTTACCACTTGTTGTTTAAATGGGATGCGCTGGCTGAGTATCACTGGTTAAGTTCTGCGGCGTCTAACGATGTAGAGCACGGCGCACTGGTATCCATTGGGCGTCACGTTGGCGATCATCTTAAATTTTCGGTTGGGTATAACTTCACGCGCTTTGACGATAATTTGTTGAATGACAACATTGATGCAGGCGGTTGGTTCATCAACCTTGTGGGTAAGTATTAATATGAAAAACGTTCTATCAACAACTTCTAAAGGGTTGTTTTCGTCTATCCTTTGTTTAGCAGTTTGTGTGGCCTGTAGTGGCAGCAATAACAATGAGGCAGGTGAGTCAAACCTTGATTCAGTTGGAGAGACCGGCAACAACTCGGTAGCCCACGCCGCATCCGATGTAATAGATACCTTATTGTCATCCGCGCCTGCCGGCTTGCCCGCCGCGGCTAGTGCAGCTATTGAGTACGCAGCTCATTTGTACGTAGCGCAATCTCAAGGAGCCACCGAGTTACAAGTCACAGCAACTGCAAGATTTCATCATCTTACAACCCCATTGGATGATGCGCCTGTACTTCAAGACGCAAACAACCTTGACACATGCGAGATCGGGAGCGAACGTTCTCAATTGAACGCTGAAGCTTTAGACCTGCCAATTGATCACATTATTAGCTCAGCGCAGTCTGGGCCTATTCAGTCGACAATCGTAAATGCCGGTGACACTATCGAGCTGGACGCTGATACTGGTAGTTATGTAACGCTGGTTGTAGACGGATCACCTATCGATGAAATCGAATATAAAATCCAGGAAGGCAGTGAATTAAATGTTGGCTTACCCGAACAACTGAATGTCACTGCGGCAGGGGACGAATTTCCTGCACTACAGTGGCAGTGGAGTACACCAGCTATGCTGGATGTTAGTTTGCGTTCAGCCATTCGATCGATTGACGCAAATCCTGCGTTAACGTGGCAAGCACCTCAGGCTGCGGCCGATGGGTCGTTAGCGACATCGCAAAGCAAGCTACTGATTCATGCAGGCTCAATTGATGAGCTTACCGGTGAGTTTCGATCTTTTCAGTGTGAGTTAAGTGATGATGGTGAATTCACCGTACCTGACGATGTACAGGCACTGTACGCCAATGGCTTTAATGCCAACTTTGTTGATGTGGTAAGAACCACTCGTACGCTTAGCACCAATGGCGCGACGACAATAGTTAACGTGTTTGTACAGCAGTTTTAAGTTTCATTGACCTAAAAGGCCCCCGTCTGCCGGGGCTGCGCTAGAATGCATGTCGTTATCAACGTGTATTTTCCAATCCAATGAGTTACATTCTGACCGAACGTCGAGGCCTGGTCGGCTACATTACGCTTAACCGGCCAGAGGTGCTCAACTCGCTGTCCCACAGCATGATCGGTGATATTCAATCTGCGCTCGATGCGCATATTGCCGACAACGACGTCGATGTCATTGTTATTAACTCGACCAGTCAGCGAGCATTTTGTGCCGGCGGTGATATGAAAGCCACACGCTTGCAAGCCATAGATCAACAATGGGATGAGTTACAGGCGTTTTTCAAAGAAGAATATGCCCTTAACCTGGCGATTTCTTTGTGTCCCAAGCCCTATGTCTCTTTTATCGATGGTATTGCCATGGGCGGCGGCCTGGGCTTGAGTGTTCATGGTGCTGTGTCGATAGTATCTGAAACTGCAAGGCTTGCAATGCCCGAAACCGCCATTGGCTTTTTTCCAGATGTTGGTGGTACCTACTTTTTATCAAGAGCACCCAACGATGCAGGCCTGTGGCTGGCATTAACCGGGCAGAGTGTGCTCGGTTCGCAAGCGGTCAGTGTCGGATTGGCTACGCATTGCGTGGAAAAAGAAAAATGGCCTGACCTTAAAGATGCGTTGGAGAAACATGGCCGTGTCGCACTTACCGAACCCTTAAGCGGTATGACCAACAATGACGTTAGTGGTGATTTCATTGAAACGCTCGAACTACGGCGCAAGTGGTTCAGTGAACCTGATCTGGCGTCACTAATTCAAACATTAAGCGCAGCAAGTAGTAAATCTGAGGATGCTGCAAAATTACTTTACAGGATTAAATCAAATTCACCGTTCGGTATGGACTTAACCAGACAGTGTTTAAGCGACGCTAAAGAGCAGGAGAATCTCGAAGCTTGTTTAAAACTTGAATTAATCGCAGCAGATACGGCCGTCAGGCATCCTGACTTTGTTGAGGGCATCAGGGCCGTTCTGGTCGATAAGAATAAAGCGCTGTGGCAAAGTGAAGTACCCGGTGTTTAGAGGCGGTCGGCTAGCTCGGAATTTTCTTTGATTGCTGCAGTATCGGGTTTAGCTCTCTGCTTTAACCTTTCTTTGTGCATTGGGCTCGGCCAGGACATATAAAGTCAATGGCAGCATGAACAAACTAAAAGACAGGGACTCGTTTTTATCGAATAGAGAAGGTAAAAATTCCACAAGCCCTAATAGAAAAAAAGGAATTGACCAGACGAAGAATGCCTTTTTAAGAGAAAGGCCACCGGAATTGCTCCGGCTGTCCAGCCCATATAATTTCTTCGTCGCTATCGCGAATCAAATCAAACCGACTTTTCATCGGTTTTTCGCTTCAGGACGATATTGTGTCTTGTAGCCCGGATTCGTGTTTGGTCTGTTTGCATTGGGATAGTGCAAATCAGATTTAAAATCCAGCGAAAGTTTCTCGAGTGTTCTGTATATTGTGTGCGGGTCTTTTACGGAGACCATGTTGCTCAACGTGCTACCACCGGACAAAGTTAGCGTAATGGTTCCTGCGTTGAACAGTTTCTCTAGTGGGTTAGTACTAACCGAAATTTTCGCAATGTTGTCAAGGTTAACCGATGTAACAGTAGTTTCCCATTCGCCGCTATAGGAAATTAACCGCTTTTCGTAAAAAGGCGTAGTCGGTTCGCCTGAATGCATATGATTGGCCTAAAAAAACGATAGTTGCAAAAAAAAGTGCACCAACCGTAAAGAAAATAAGTGGGCCAAAACCATCTCCAGCTATAAAGTAACAAAATATACCGAACAGCTGAAAAAACAGGTAAATAGTTATGACGGGTGTTAGTACGAATGAAACGAACACTGGTCGCCCCTGCCAAACGAAATTCTCATCACTTGCAGGAAGGGCGTGTGTGCCCTGTTCATTAATCAGTGTTTCTGTAGACATTGGTTACTTCAAGTGACGTTAAGTGGAACTCATGCATTGATCGCTATACAGACATTTGGATAAGTGGACTTTTAGTTGTACGGCTAGCCCGCGCACTGTTGCAAGCAATTGTGAGCATCAGCCGTAACCATCATTAAACATAAGAAATATTAGATAATTTGCCGGTACGAATACGGTATTGATATTGAGTTAACAAGTAAACACTAAAAATTTGACACGAAAAAACATCTAAAAATTCAGGAAATCGTCCCTGATAAAAGCGTTGATTTTGTCTTGCTTTTTGTATTGGTCACGCTATACTGTAATTAATTACAGTATAGCGGTATGTCTTGTCATGCTCTTAAAAAGTAGCGCAAAACCCCGTGCGATTCCTGGTCCTGCAGTTGGTTTTATAAAAGGACGCGGCGCCATAACGAACGCCAGCGGTCGCTACGAAACGCATACCATTCACGCAGTCGATGATGGATGGGAATCCATTAGCCCTACCATTCGCACGCAGTGGCAAGACGATAAAAGCAAAACTATCATCACCCGTAATCGCTCACCCGATATTCACTTTGATCGCTCTGTGAACCCGTATCGTGGGTGCGAACACGGCTGTGTTTATTGCTTTGCCAGACCAACGCACACCTGGCTTGGGCATTCGGCCGGGCTCGATTTTGAAACCCGGCTTTACGCCAAGCGCAATGCAGCCCAATTGCTGACTGCTGAATTAGCTAAACCTGCTTATCGGTGCGAGCCCATTGCTATTGGTGTCAATACTGATGCCTATCAACCCTTAGAAAAAAAGTTAAAAATCACCCGTCAAATTTTGCAAGTGTTGCACGACGCTAACCACCCGGCTTATTTAATTACCAAGTCCTCGCTGGTTGAGCGAGATATAGATTTACTTCAGGCAATGGCTGAAAAACAATTGGTGTCTGTGTGCGTATCTATAACCACACTTGATCGTATGCTTGCACGTAAACTGGAGCCACGAGCTACATCGCCACATCGTCGACTACAAACTCTGGAAAAACTAAGCAAAGCAGGTATTCCAACCCGAGTCTCATTATCACCGGTTATACCGGCACTAAATGAAGAGGAGCTCGACGATATCGTGGCGGCGGCTGCCAGTACAGGTGTGGCAGCGGCCTATGCAATCATATTAAGACTCCCTCACGAGCTGCAAACGCTGTTTCCAGAATGGTTGCGCGAGCATTATCCAATGCGAGCAGAACGCATCATTAAAGCCATCAGGTCATTGCGGGAAGACAAACTCAACAACAGTGATTTCAGCTCTCGAATGATTGGCTCAGGGCCGCGCGCCGAAATAATCGCACAACGTTTTGCTTTGGCCTGCAAACGTTCTGGCATCAGTGTCGGGCGTGATTTTCAGCTTGATACCTCCCGGTTTGTGCCACCGCGTATGGATGGGCAATTGCCGCTGTTTACCTTGTAGCCTGCTCCTGCTAGTCTGCACGCCGGTTTGAGGAAAACACGATGGCGACCTTTTTGCCCAGTAAGCAGCCCAGTCAGCAGCCCAACAAGCAGCCCAACAAGCAGCCCAATATTTTACTGATCATGGTCGATCAGCTAAACGGCACCTTGTTTCCGGATGGGCCTGCCGATTGGTTACACACACCGCACCTCAAAGCACTGGCGAAAAAATCAACTCGATTCCAACATGCCTATACAGCATCCCCATTGTGTGCTCCGGGCAGGGCAAGCTTTATGTCAGGCCAATTGCCTTCAAGGACCCGCGTCTATGACAACGCCGCAGAGTTTGCCTCTGACATACCAACCTACGCCCACCACCTGAGGCGGGCGGGTTATTACACTTGTCTTTCCGGAAAGATGCACTTTGTTGGTCCCGATCAATTACACGGTTTTGAGGAACGTCTTACCACCGATATTTACCCAGCTGATTTCGGTTGGACACCGGACTATCGTAAACCCGGGGAAAGAATAAATTGGTGGTACCACAATATGGGGTCGGTTAAAGGTGCTGGGATTGCTGAAATAAGCAATCAAATGGAATACGACGATGAGGTGGCAAACTTTGCCCAGCAAAAGCTCTATCAGTTGTCCCGCGGTTTAGATGAGCGTCCGTGGTCGTTAACGGTCAGCTTTACTCATCCGCACGACCCGTATGTCACTCGTAAAAAATATTGGGATTTGTATAACGATTGCAAATACCTTGAACCAGTTGAAGCGGCGTACGCCTATGATGACTACGACGCACATTCACAACGTATTATGCTGGCCAATGATTATGCGGCGTTCGATATTACCGTTGATGACGTACGCCGATCTCGACAAGCATATTTTGCCAATATTTCTTATCTGGACGACAAAATTGGCCAGCTTTTGCAAGTGCTTGAAGAAACGCGCCAGTCGGATAACACGGCTATTGTGTTTGTGTCTGATCACGGTGACATGATTGGCGAAAAGGGACTGTGGTTTAAAATGAATTTTCTTGAAGGTTCCTCGCGTGTACCATTAATGATTTGTGCACCCGACATGAAGCCTGGGTTAGTCACCACACCCGTATCCAATATTGATGTCACGCCTACTGTAGCTGAAATTGCGGGCGTGTCATTAGACGAAGTCAAGCCATGGACTGATGGCATGAGTCTGGTTGGAATGGGGCAAGGTCAATCAAGAGAAGCGCCCGTACTTATGGAGTATGCTGCCGAAGGCTCATACGCTCCTGTGGTATCGATAAGGCAAGGTGATTGGAAATACAATCGCTGCAAGCTCGATCCAGACCAACTGTTTAACTTAAAAACCGATCCACAAGAGAAAACTAATTTGGCACAAGCTGCAGAGCATCAATCGGTGTTAAAAGAATTTCAGGCTATGGCTGATAAGCGTTGGGACTTGGACAAATTTGATAACCAGGTGCGCGAATCACAAGCACGGCGTTGGGTGGTGTATGAAGCCTTACGCAATGGCGATTACTACCCCTGGGATTTTCAGCCATTGCAAAAAGCATCGGAGCGCTATATGCGCAACCACATGGATTTGAACGACCTGGAAGAAAATCAGCGCTTTCCTCGAGGTGAGTGAGTGGCTTTCGTATGGAGTAATGTATGGAAAATGAAAACGCTTCATCGGTATGGTTTGTGGAGCAATTGAATATGAAAAAAGCTAATAAACTGCTCGAAAAAGGGCGCTAAAAAAGTAACCCCTTAGCAATTTTACATAGCTGCAGACCTTTTCACTTTAACCGCGCAACAGTGTTCCGGGAACTTGATTAGGGAAGTAGTCTTCACAACTTCCTTCACGGTTAACGTCACCGGTAGCGCAATGCAGTCCACCACCAAATGGATACGCATCTCTAAACGGCACAGGAATAACATTCATGCCCAGCTTGTCCATTTGATCCTGCTGTGATGTTTCACTGGCTTCGACAATCACGGTTTTATGATCAAGCACCAGGCAGTTCATTGATAGCCAAATGCTCGAATAACACAAGGGTGGAGGAGTGTTATGTGATGGTGGCGCTGCATCAACAATTTCCCAGTCGTTAGATTCAAAAATATTGCGTTGTGCTTCTGGCAATCGACGATTCGGGTTGTTAATAATAAGCCCGGGGCGCAAAGGAACAAAGCTGGCGTCAATATGAATTGGGTACGGGTCACCCGGGAAATTAACAGCGTGCACTCGATGATCGGGAAAATGTCGTTGTAACCACTCCATGCCACGACGGTTGGTGGTTAAACCGTGTTGGCAAAACAAGTCTTTACCCAGACGCATAACATCGGCAGCGTCGAACAGGGGTTCGTGTTCTGTGGTGACAAAGTTCAGGTCAGCAGTGCGTTGCAGTCGCTCATCAATAGTTATCTCGTCAAAATACCCTTGCTTATAAGATGACTCACCCAGTCGTGGACGAGGTGCTTGCTCCCAACGGAAATTGGGGTCTTCATCAAAATAGCGTTGCATCAAGTCGTGATAGGCCAGGTACTCAAAGTATCGGCAACGAAATGACATGGGTGCAGACAGGATTTCGTTACCCACGGTAAGCAGTACATCGCGTGGCGGCATGCAACCGAACTGGCTGGCTGTAGAAAAATCCGGTGTATTGACAGCCTGGTTCCATTGAATCGGTGTCGGGCGATCAACTTTGACACCGCGCTCGGTTAGTACCCTGGCCAGGTTATCGAGCTGCGCGTTGGCTTTTTCAACCGTATCCAGTGGACGTGGACCCCACATACCGCGCATGTCGCTGTCTTCGGGTACCTTTGCTTCGGTGGCCGGTTCGTTTGGCGGTATGCACGTGTGATCGGCGCGACCGACAATGACGTGCTTTAGTGGATCGAACTCGTTCCATGAATTGACAACGGTGGCAGACATCAGTTTCTCGGTAGTGTTGGATCAGTGCGCCAATATAATCGAAGTTCACCTGGTGTTAAAGAGCGGCGTGAAAGCACGATTGCTCCCCCGCAAGCTAACGGGTCAAATTTGGATGAAATTGGCCGTTTTATGACTAATATCTCGACCGTCTGACTTGGATGCCATGGTTTTTTACACAATAGGCGTTGAGAGTGTCTGTTTACACCTTATTAACAGTAAGCTTTCAGGCAGTTAGGTTAAACTGTACGCAGTCGCTAATTTCAAGCGTACTTCACACAAGGGGATATATACGATGAGTCTCGTCGGAACGCTGGGCAAAGTTGCCCTCGGAATGGTAGTAGCAAGAGGTGTTGGCAAAGTCATGAGTGGCGGTGCCGGTGGAGCTGGTGGTGGCCTTGGCGGTTTGCTTGGTGGCGGCGGTGCTGGCGGCGGCCTCGGTGGTTTGCTCGGCGGTGCTGGCGGTGCAGCTGGTGGTTTGGGTAGCTTATTAGGTGGCCAACAAGGTCAACAGCCGCAGCAAGGTGGTGGTGGTTTGCTCGGTGGTCAGGGTGGCGGCGCAGCTGGCGGTCTTGGTGGCTTGCTTGGTGGTGCTCAACAAGGTGGCGCAGGCGGTCTTGGTGGTTTACTCGAAGGTCTTGGCGGTGCTCAAGGTGGCTTGGGTGGATTGCTAAACGGTGCAATGACGGGTCAGCAGCAAGCTCAAGCACCAACGCAACAGCAAGAAGAAACAGCAAAAATTCTGATTCAGGCTATGGTTAATGCGGCAAAATCAGATGGGCAGATTGACGAATCAGAGCAACAAAAAATTGTTGCTAACCTTGGTGAAGAAGTCTCAGAATCAGAGCGTCAGTTTGTATTGAGCGAAATGCAGGCGCCTCTTGATGCCGATGCGTTTATCGCCAGCGTACCCAAAGGTGCAGAGCAACAGGTTTACCTGATGTCCTTAATGGCTATTGATCTGGATTCTCAGGCTGAAGCGCAATACCTTGACAAGCTGCGCGAAGGGTTTGGTATGACGCAGGAAGCATCCAATGCTATTCACTCGCAATTGGGTGTGCCGCCTCTGTACGGCTAAATAGCAACGCATAGATTAATGGTTGTAACAAGAAACCCGGCTTGCCACAGTGAGTCGGGTTTTTTTGTGTTCGCAATAAAAACACGCCTTCAAACGTTTTATTGGTTGAACTATTAGATTGTCTGAGGACCAACAGACCAGCGATACTATCGCGGGTCAGGTTCGTTAATGTTTAACTTCAGGTGCCTATTCGAATGAAAAATCCGGTTCTATGGCTTAAGCAGGTCAGCAAAGCGTGTTTACTATTGTCGCTTCTGGGGTTTGTTTCTCAAGCTCTGGCTGCTGAATCTGACGATCATCTGGTTATGCACGATACCCAGATAGTAGCGCCAGGTAGCTCGGATGAGCTCAAAGAGACGCTTGTCAAAGCGTACAAAGCCCGAGGTGAAAATTACAAGCCGCGCACCGAACATATGATGGAGAACGGTGAGGCTGCATTTATTAATCGCCTCATTTTAGAGGACTCGCCGTATCTAATCCAGCACGCGCATAACCCGGTTAACTGGTACCCATGGGGCGAAGAAGCCTTTGCATTAGCCAAAGAACAGAACAAGCCCATATTCTTATCCATTGGATACGCCACCTGTCACTGGTGTCACGTGATGGAAAAAGAGAGTTTTGAGAATGTCGATATCGCCAGGCAACTTAACGAGGGTTATATTGCGGTAAAAGTTGACCGCGAACAGCGCCCCGATGTTGATGCGAGTTATATGTCTGCTGTACAGATAATGACTGGCAGTGGTGGTTGGCCGATGTCCTCTTTCCTGGAAGTGGACACAAAGCCATTTTACGGAGGTACTTATTTTCCCCCGAATGTCTTTGTTGATTTGTTGAATCAAGTGAGTGCAATCTGGGAGCAGGACAGGGCCTCGATTACTGCACAAGCAGAGGAGTTAGCAAAGAGTGTCGTTGCCAACTCCCAACTTTCCGGTAAGGCCAGTGAGATCGGGCGGGTGGTCATCGACAGAGCCGTTGCCGATATCGTGCGAAGCTTTGATTCGCTGCAGGGTGGATTCGGTGCTGCGCCTAAGTTTCCACAAGAATCAAAGTTGTTTTTGTTACTCGACCACGCTCGACGAACCAATGATGAGACTGCTTTGGAAGCTGCCACAGTGTCTTTAACGCGCATGGCCGCTGGTGGGATACACGATCAGATAGCTGGTGGGTTTCACCGTTATTCTGTTGATAATGACTGGCTGGTGCCGCACTTTGAAAAAATGTTGTACAACCAGGCTTTGCTGAGCCGCAATTACATTTCGGCTTTTCTTATAGATGGCAATGTCGAATATAAACGTGTCGCAACACGCTTGCTTGATTATGTATTGCGGGAAATGACGTCCCCTGATGGTGGATTCTATTCGGCTACTGATGCTGATTCGGCTGGAGCGGAAGGCACATTCTTTGTGTGGACGCCAGATGAACTGGAAGCTGTGTTGGGTGAGGAAGATGCAAAACTTGCGGTAGAACTCTGGAACGTAAGCCAAAACGGAAATTTTGAGCACAGTAATATCCTCCACTACAGTGACTCGTTTAGCGAGCTTGCCAGCGTACGTGATTTCAGTGCCACAGAACTGATGACCAAAATGGATGCACTCGGTGATCGTTTACTGCTGGCACGTCAGTCGCGTGAAAAACCGTTACGCGATGAAAAAATAATTTCGGCCTGGAATGGAATGATGATAAGTGCGTTTGCTGAAGCTGGTGATGCACTCAATAATCAGGAGTACATTGATGCGGCTGTTCGTGCAGCGCAATTTATCTGGGACAACAACCGCGCCGATGATGGCAACTTACTAAGGGCGTTTTACGATGGTAGTGCATCGGTAGAATCATCACAAGAAGACTACGCTTATTTGGCCGAAAGCTACGTGAAGTTATACGATGTGACCGGCAAAGACGGTTGGCTTACTCGCGCCGAAGCCCTGGTTAATACCATGCATCAAAAATTCTGGGATGAAACTGCAGGTGGGTATTTTATTGGAACGGAAACGGTTGGCGCTGTGCGTCCGAAAGATTTATACGACAGTTCAATCCCGACAGGTAATGCGGTTGCGTTACGCGCTATTACCAGGCTTTGGCACAGAACCGGAAACGATGAATTAAAGCTGCGTGCTGACGCACTGTTAGTAGCATTTTCAGGCTATCTTGAAACCTATCCGTCGGCTTTTTCATACATGCTTACGGCTGCTAACGATTTGCTTGGTGGTGAAGCAGGACGCCGACATTACATTGCCCGCGGAAATGTTAAGGTCACCGCGGCCATTCGCGATGGCAATATCGAAGTTGAGCTGGATATGGCTCCTGGTTGGCACGTTAACGCTAACCAACCTAATCAGGATTACCTGATTGCCACGAGCCTGCTTGATAGTGAGGGTAATAAAATTGTCGATACTCAGTACCCGCCCGTTGTGACTAAAGCACTTGGATTCAGTGACAGCGACCTGGCCTTGTACGAGAACAAGGTATCTATCCTTGCGCCTTTACCCATGGCGGATGCCAATTCGAAACTGTTGTCGATGACGCTGCAGTTGCAAGCGTGTGATGAGACTGTGTGTCTTGCACCTGAAGATATCCCTTTGAGTGTATCAACTGCTAACGCGCTTTAAACCAAACCTTGGTTTAGAACCCACCTTGCTTTAAACCGATGTATGTCAAGCCTGTGACGCGATGCGCTGGAATACCGGCGCATCGTCCTGTCTTAGCAATCGAAAAGCCTTTGATAAGCTGATTTTTAGTTGTTTGTTGAGGGTATAAGCGGCTTTTCCGTGTCACAGTAATTGCACCTGTTTTCCCAGAGACTTGGCCATTTTTGGCCACATCAATGCCTCTTCGACATGGGCATAAATCCGAGTCGTCAGATTTTCCAGGGAGACTTTAGGCGTGCGAGCGATATTCATAGCGCTGTTGCTAGGCGGTACTTTGCTAGCCTGCGATAAGCGGAATTCAGCGGAACTTAAAACCACGCCCACTGTAGGTGGTGAATTTGCGTTTGATGATCAATTCGGAACCCTGCCTTCGCCAAACACCTTGCTGCGGATTGACTCACGCATTACCAGTACTTCGTACGACGGCAGTGAAGCGGACCTTGTGCTGACCTACACCCTTGACCCCTACGTACGCGACGCGATTTTACCCGACTCGTACATTCAATTTGATTATGTAGCTCCGGACCAGCCAGACCAGCTTTTAGCTCGCGCACCGATTACCGAAGAACTCACTGGCACGATCGAGCTCACCGTTCCAACTACAGATGAGGAGGCAAGATTAATTGCATCGATCAATGGATTAGAACCCGGGGTCGTTGATGATCAGGGGATTCTTGTTGCGCAGGTGCCCGGAATTTTGCAACGTGAAACCACCGATTTGAATCGGGTGCGAGAAATCAAGGCCGAGTTGGTAGAAGACAGCTATGAATCCAGTGTGGTGGGTGGTAGGCGCGTGCATAAATTTGCTGTTAAAGTCACTGACCCCACGGCTGGCCCAATCGATGATCTGATCGGCGAATCCGGCTTGGACGAGGATTTTGAGTATTCCGTGTCAGGGCTTGAGTACGATGCTTCTGCTCACTTTGTCGCATTGGAAAATGACACCGAAGACAAAGAGTCGCCTGTCAGTGTGACATTTACCGAGTATCCTTTATCGGTATACCTTATTATCGATGTATCGAAAAGCATTGTTGATTCTCGGCAAGCACATAATCTGACAGATGCGGTATCCAGCACGGTTGTAGCTCTAACACGCAACGCTCAGTTTAATTATCGAACGTTTACCGGCAACGTGAGTCGGATAGAGGGGCTGCGTCAGTTGGAGTTCGATACGGCTGATGCCTCGGCCACAGCTATTTATTACGCTCTGGATACGGCTTTGTCAGATATCGAGGATTTTGGGTCAATAAATCAGGACAAGGTTCTCATGGTGTTTACGGATGGTAAGGATCGCGCCAGTCGAAATCACTACAATGCTTTTATAGATAATGAACAGGTTCACGAATACATCGTGCAACGGGTAGAGCAAGTCAGAAGCACGCAGGCGGATGTGCTGGGCAGGCAATTAGATGTCTACACCATAGGCTTTTACGATGAATCAACCGGTATCGATATGTCAACAGAGATCACCAGGCTTGATGCTATTTCTAAAGCTGGTGGCACGACAAAAAGCTATAACAATTTAAATGCAACAGACATCAACGACGCCTTTGCGGCAGTGGTACAGAACGTTCGTGGTGTGTATTACTTACAGTATAGCTCGCAGCAAACACCTGATAACAACAAGATTGAATTGGTGGTTAAAGTCAATGGCCACGAATCTCGCATTCTGTTGCCAACCCAATACCAGGCACCTTAATCGCAAGATGTGCATTGTGGTCCACGCGCATTTAACAAAATGAACACTAATTCACCAGGCAAAGTTTCATTCGATGACTTGGTCGCATGCCCCAGCTGCGACTGGTTGCATTATCGATTGAATATAGAAAGAGGTTCGAGAGCATCGTGTGCTCGCTGTGCCCATGAGTTATACACACATAAACCTTTTTCCATTGATCGAACGCTGGCTGCATCCATAGCGGGCATTGTTTTGTTGCTGTTGAGTTTATTCTTACCGTTTTTATCATTGTCTCGCGGTAGTATTTCTTCAAGTATTTCTGTGTTGGATGCTGTGGGTGCTTTGTGGGACAGCGATATGCGTTGGCTGGGTCTGTTGTCTTTAGGCATGATCGCGATATTGCCTACACTGCGTCTAAGCTTGTTGATATGGGTAATGTGGCGATTGCGTTACCGCTTGGGCGTTACATCGTTTATGCGCGTGGCCATGCGTTGGGCTGAAAGACTTGAACCGTGGGCGATGGCTGAAATTTTTATGGTGGGCGTTGTAGTGTCGCTAGTGAAGATCAGTGCGCTTGCCACGCTTTCGGTTGGACCCGCATTTTTTGCGCTGTTAGGCGTCATATTGGCAACCAGCCTCATTAGCATTTTTTACTGTAAGGATTCCGTGTGGACTCTACTGACAACACACTCGGCGTAACCGCGTTGCAAGCCGGGCTTGCGCGTTGCGACTATTGCGGTGCCCTGCATCGATTGCGCGAAGTCGATTCGTGTCGCTTATGTGGTGCTAAAGTGTATAGCCGTAAGCGCAATAGCTTACAACGCACCTGGGCATTTTTACTGGTGGGTTTGATGGCCTATATTCCGGCAAATCTGTACCCGATAATGCTTACCAGCTCCATCAGCGGAAATACCAGCGACACCATTTTTTCAGGCATTGTGACACTGGCCGAGTCAGGCAGTTTATTTGTAGCTATTGTGGTATTTGTAGCCAGTGTGGCTATACCTGTCAGCAAATTCGTGATAATTGCCGGTTTGGCACTGAGCCTGCATTTTCGTTGGGATATGTCAGAACATTCCCGTCATGTATTGCACACCATAACCGAATTTATTGGGCGTTGGTCTATGATCGACGTGTTTGTGGTTGCCGTGTTGGCAGCCCTTATTCAATTGGGTGCCATCTTAACTATCGAACCTGGTGCTGGTATCAACGCTTTCGCACTTTCAGTGGTATTCACTATGTTCTCTGCAACCTCGCTAGACCCGCGGCTAATCTGGGATACAAAAAAAGATGGCTAATCAAGCTGGCAATCAAGTCAGAAAAAAAGGCCCTGCCAATCCGGTTGTAGAAACATTGCGTGGGATACCAAGTCGTGTATCTCTGGTGTGGCTGTTGCCACTGGCCGCCATCATTTTTGCTTTGTTTGTTTTGTGGCGCGCCTATGTTGATCGCGGGCCATTGATTGAAATCACATTCGAAAACGCAGGTGGTGTTGAAGCTGGTGAAACCGAAATTCGTCGACGTGATGTTACGGTTGGCACAGTCGAGGCAGTACGTCTGTCGGAGGATTTAAATTCGGTTATTGTCGAAGCTCGTCTCGACCCGCAAGTCTCTGACTACATTGATGCCGATACGCGGTTCTGGATTGTCAATGCTCGTATTAACACCACGGAAATTTCAGGCTTAAGCACCTTGCTCTCTGGTGCCTATATTGAAGTCGATTGGGACAATGAACCTGGTGAGCGCCGTTCAGAATTTGTCGGCGAGACGGTAGCGCCATTGACCACTCGTGGGTTACCTGGCATGCGAGTTACCCTCGATGCCGAAGAGGCGGGCTATATCTATGTTGGTTCACCGGTTTTTCTTCGCCAAATGGAAGTTGGTCGGGTTGAACGCCGTCGACTCGCAAATGATGGCTCGCAAGTGTTGTTTGATTTGTTTATTGCAGCGCCTTACCACAAACATGTGTACGCTGAAACGCGCTTCTTTGGTGTGTCGGGTGTAGAGGCATCGTTTGGCGCAACTGGTGCGTCTGTACGTGTCGAATCAATCGCTGCATTGTTTACCGGTGGCATCGCTTTTGAGAACAGCGAGGCTGCGTCCGGCTCCAAACCACTAATGAGAGACGGTGTTAATTTCACGCTATACAACAATAAAGCCGCAGCGCTTGATTCCTTATTTGAAAGCACAGAAGATACTCGCTACCGATACATCGCCGAATTTGACGGTTCTGTAAAAGGCTTGCGGCCAGGTGCGCCTGTTGAGTACCAGGGGATACGCGTGGGCAGTGTCGTAGAGGTTTCTATCGAGTTGCCGCAAAGCGCTTCAGAGGAAAAACGCACCTATGCTGTTCTGCAATTTCAACCTGCTCGCCTTGGCGTGGGTGATGTTTCTCCAGAATCGCTTATGGGTACAATGAAGCGATTTGTAGAAGATGGTCTCAGGGTGCAGCTGGCGACAGGTAATTTACTCACTGGCTCACTTTTAATTAAACTGGTTAATATTGATGATGCGCCGGTTGCCAGTATCGATACACAAGCCAATCCGTATCCTGCGCTACCGACAACACCAAATAACATCGAGGCTGTTACGGCAGATGTGGAAACTTTGGTGAGTAACCTGGCTAGCCTGCCACTGGATTCACTCATATCGGCTGCGACAGATCTGTTAAGAAACACCAGTAATATTGTGGCCAGTAAAGAAGTCAAAGGACTACCGGCACAAATTGCAACCTCATTAGATTCGATAAACTCAGCCACCGGCGACTTGCCGGCAATGATGAAGGCACTGACCTCAGCATCTCAAAATGCGGACGATGTTCTTGCTGGTTTATCGCCGGATTCAGAAATTTATATTGAACTGGCAGCGGCCGCCCGCGAGTTGCGGGTAGCAGCCAAGTCAATTGCAGCTTTTGCTGAATTGCTTGAAGAAAATCCAAACGCTGTTATCACAGGACGTTGATCATGTTACCCAGACTATTAATCTGTTGTATCGCTGTTCTGTTGGCAAGTTGTAGCGGTGGACCGCCGCCAAAGCAGTTTATTCTCGAACCCGTGCTCGACCCGGTTAACGAATCTGACCCGCCTATGATCGACGCTGTTGCCTTGGCTGAGGTGATGATTCCGGCTTACGCTGCAGATCAACGATTGGCTAGCAGAGATGAACAGTTTCAAATTGTCTATGATGAGAATATCAAATGGGCAGACTCGCCCGATGAGGCATTGACTCGTGTTCTGGCTAATCGACTGCGCTATTACCTTGAAGCTAACGTTATTGTTGAACCGTGGCCAAGAGGCTACGAGCCTCAAGCGCGCATTGAAGTTCAGCTGGATAAAATTTTACGCGAAGCCACGGGTGGTGCCGAAATGTCCGGACAAATTCGTCTGATTTCCGGCGACGGAAAAACCATGATTGATGTGCGTACGTTTCAGTTTGTTCGGTATGCAAGCAGTCGCGACCCTAATGCGTTCTTTGCAGCCGCAGCCGCAGGCGTTAATGATATTTCCAGAATGGCAACCGATGCCCTGCACGATCATTTTTCTAAGTAAACACCTATCAAAGCAGTATCCCCAAAGGCAATTTTAGTAATAACTATAAGAGCAGGGCAGTTGGGTTACGTGCGTTAGACTTTCTTGCTTTACTGGTCGAGCAGGTGTTAAATGATTTTATGAATTTATCACCATTGCTGCAAGCCAGCCCCGTTATTCTGGTCCACACAACAGCAGCGGTATTAGCCCTGGTCGTTGGCGCTGCGCGAAAACACAATGTGGCTAAGCACAAAAGTGACATGACTAAAATTTACATCCTCGCGCTAATCGTCACTGGCCTTTTTACCCTGGCACCCGGCCGCATCATGTACCGCGTGTTTTTCGAGACGTAGTTCACCTGGACGCTGGCAAGAGTGTTCATGCTTTTCGCTGGCCTTTACGCCAAATAGTTCGCCAAATAGCCTGCCACATAGTTAAAGAGCGTAAATCAATCCAAACTCAGGTGCGCGCCTGGCTGTGCTTGTTTTACTATCAGGCTGCGATACTTTTTTTTGGTTTGTTGTAAAAGTTTGTTGGCAAAGGGAATACACATGACACGCGCAAATCCGTTTCTGCGGTTTCAATCAGTAGTCGTTCTACTGGCTGTACTGCTCATTTTATTATCGGCGTGCAACTCAACCACCGATGACACTGATAACGCCTCCGCTGCGGACAATGGTGTATCCAGTGCTGAGGTGAATCAGTCTGACAATGCCTCCCAGTCAAGCACTGCGGCCGAGCCCGGCTCTGATCAGGAAGCATCTCAACAGGACCAGACAACGCCAGCAGACACATCCCAGGCAGACACTACACCGGAATCGATTCCGGCAGACGATGGTGCATTATCGCAATTGTTGCTCACCGACTACACAGTGGTCGAAAACCAGATTGTGCCAATCAGCAGCTGGATTTGCACGGATGTGTTTAACCAGAATCGTGCTTTGTATTTTTTCTCTGAAGGTGTGCTGGATGCCAGCAGGCCCGTATCCATTGAGCGAACACTGTACGACAACAACTCGTTTGATGATATTGCTTTCTTCTGGTCTGTCTCAGCAAGTGATGCCATCATCATGTCTTCGGCGACTGTTTCTGAGTCAGGCGGCGCGCTTCTTTCTACCGGGCAACAATACGATGTCAGTAGCATTCGTTTTTTTGAGGTAGAGTCTCGCCTTAGCTTTACAGCACACAGTGTTTTGCGAGGTCAGATAACTTGCGCATTGTTCGATATACAGTGATTTTTGACCAGAAATTTGGTTCTTTTAGAGCCTCGGGTTCAATTGTGAGTTGATCTGTTCACAGCCACGGTCTAATCTGTGCTCAATACCAAGCGCTCACGCATTGAGGTGAAACATATTTTTCGACGGTCTAGGCAGCGAGATTCGCAACGCTTCCATATTTGCGTTGATTCTGTCCATCATTCTTACTGTGTTTTTTTATTGGTGGTTTCGTGGCGACTTGTTACTCACTGGAGCCTACGTGGCCGCATCGTGTCTGGCTGCATTCAGTGTTCCGGTTATGCACCGCTTAACAGGCTACACCCGCAAAGAAGAAGTTGAATGGTTGGAGGCCCGTGAGTACGCTGATCATCAGGAAATGATTGCCCGTCTTTCGACGTTAAAAAATCAGCTGAAGGAGCTTGGCATAGAAGAAGGTGAGCATCAGGCAGTTACCCTGATCGACATGCTTGACGATTATCATAAAGTTGTTGAAACCCGCTTTATAGGAAAAAAACACAGCCCTATCGCCTACCTTTCTACCGCACGCCGGGTTCAAAAGCACGCTGTACAAAATTTGACCGATGCGGTGGCTGTCGGGCACAGCCTGCAGTCTATCGCCAGGCACGATAACAACGCCAAGGCCGACAAGCGTATGCAAAACCTGAACGTCGATCAAAGTGACCGTTTAGAGGCATTATTGGCGGAAAACCGGCAATTATTTGAGGCCTTAACCGACACAGCGGTTGAAGTTGCGAACATTAGTTCATATTCTGACTATGAGCGGCTTGATACTATGGCCCGACTTGTCAGCTTGTCCGAAATTGCCAGTCGCTCCGGAAAGTAGTGTTCGACCAGCTTTCTCGCTTGCTCCCCGCAATTACGGCGGTTTATGCTTGCCATTACAATATTGAGTGATTTTATGCTTTTGTCTCACGTGCGATCTCACATCCAAACAAAGCGGTCTGCCTGGCACACGGGTGTGTTGGTGTTGCTTTTCAGCAGTTTTGTTGTGGGCTGTGGTAAGTCGGTAGATAGTCGTGAAAGCGCTGAGCTGGCTATTGCTGAAACCGTGGAGAACAAGGTAAAGCCCACGTTTCGTGAAAATCAATCACGCGCCAATATTCGGCTCAGCAAAACTAATCTGTCTTCTTTGTTACCCGAGTTAGATGATTACCCCATCCGCACGGGTCAGCGCGACAGTCAATCAATCGAATCAGTTGAGATTTTTACATCCTCAGAAAAAGCTGGTACCGGTCGCGATGGTTTTTACATTGAGCTTGCCGAGGCGTTTAATCGTGAGCGTATCCAACTGTCCAATGGAAAAACCGCGGTCATCAGTATTCGTAAAATTGCTTCAGGCCTTGGAGCGCAATTTATGTTGGCGGGCCGTTATGTGCCCGATGCTTTTTCACCGAGTAATTTATTGTGGGGAGAGATGCTTAATGCCGACGGAATTAAACTTGACACCATAGCTGAGAAAACCGCACCCAATACAGCAGGCATAATTGTAAAAAAATCAAAAGCGGACCTTATTACCACAAATGGCCAGCTTGATATTCCTAAGTTGTTGAATAACGTTAGTGGTGGTACGTTTTCAATGGGGTACACCAACCCTTACCAGTCCAGTACTGGTTTAAACTTTTTACTCACCGTGCTCACCGCATTTGCCCAGGGTGATGAATCGCAAATGCTAAGCCCGGATGTGGCCAGTGCATTTGAAGCTTTCCAAACGGGTGTACCTTTTGTTGCTCAAACAACAATTCAGATGCGAGATGCAGCGCAGGGTAGCGGTGTGCTGGATGCCCTGGTTATGGAGCATCAGTCGTGGGTCAATGTAACGGGTATGAAGGATTATCAGTTTATACCTTTTGGAGTTCGACACGATAGTCCGCTGTTTGCAACTCCGGAAGCCGACGAAATCGAACGTGAAGCGCTGGCGCTGTTTGCACGATTCATTGCACAGCAGCAGTCAGTGGTCACTCGTTTCGGGTTTGGTAAAAACCCTGACTACCAGTCAGCTTACGATATTGAAGATGCCTCGATCATTGCGCAGGCACAAGGCATCTGGAAAGAGAAAAAGTCGGGTGGTAGACCCATTGCTGCCGTGTTTGTGGCCGATGTGTCCGGTTCGATGGATGGCATAAGAATTCGAAATTTGAAAAAAGCATTAGTCGAATCCTCTGATCTCATTAGTGAAAATAACTCGATTGGTTTAGTGACGTTTAATGAGTCGGTCAATGTTGATCTGTTCGTGAGAAAATTTGACGTGCAACAAAAGTCGTTGTTTATTGGTGCGGTTGATCGTCTTGTCGCCAGCGGAAAAACGGCAACCAATGATGCTGTGTTGGTGGCGGCAAATTTACTTGTCGAACATGCTGCGCAAAACCCCGACGACAAACTGATTATATTTGTGCTGTCCGATGGTGAGAGAAATCGAGGTCGCTCTTTGGACGATGTAAGCGCCATGCTTGAGTGGTCTGGAATTCCTGTGCATTCCATAGCCTACGAGGTCACATCAGACGAACTAAGAGCGCTCTCTGGTTTGGCTGAAGGCGCGTATATAGAATCAAAAGCCGAGTCGGCGTCATATCGAATCGGTAACTTGCTGAACTCTGAGATGTAAGTAACGAAATGCAGGTAACGAAGTGCAAGTGCCGAAATGTAAGTGCCGAAATGTAACAGGCGCTGTGTTACCGACGAATTTTACTGACAAGAAGTAGACGATGAAAACTACGTATATGGTAAGTTTGCGCTGGTGAAATGGCTAAAGATATTTTCGGTTTTTATTGTGCTGCAGGCAGTGGCCTGGATTGTGGCGCACGGGGTAAAAAAAGATCGCCCGCAACAGATTTTATTAGTTGCCGATACCTCTTTTGCATTAAAAACGACACACCCTGATATGCAGCGCTGGATAGAAAACTACGCCAGTGATAATCGGTACCGGCGCATAACTGTTGGTACTGATAGAGCTCTGATAGGTGAGCTGTCTGAAATCAAGTCTATTGATTCTGTGTTTCGTACATCGTTTGGCAGGAGCAATGCCGACTCCTTAAAGAAGTATCGGTCAGTACCGGCAGATGAGCGTATTTTTCTATCAGACGGCACGTTTACTCCAGATGGCTGGACACTGGTTAAATTTCCCTAGATTGTGCCTATTTTTGTCTTTGGTGTGGCCAGCAATGCCTCACATACTCAGTCAGAAATTACCGTCAAACCGTCATCTTTGATATGGACACTTTCCGTATAATTGTGAGGCAGTTGACGAAAAACAACGAACTCTCCGATAAATTGAGGAAGGTCACTCAGTGAGCTACCCGGTAAGCCGGTACGCTTGATCTACCGAATTTTTCGTAGATAAACGGTTACTAAATGTGTCGATTCAGCCCGTATTTACTAATTTATGCGCAATCGGCGATTTTTTTCTGGCATTTTGCTCTATTCCGTCCTATGTAGTTAGTGGGTGAGAGTACGACTTTCTGAGATCGACATGAACAAACAAAATAGTGCGCACTTAAGTGCGGGCGAAATGAGCACAATTAAATTAAACGCACAATTAGAAAATGCACCGCAGAGTGCACCAAAACATGTGCACCGTGGTTGGCAGCTAACTCGGCACGCAAGTGCTTTATTAATCAGCGCCGGATTGCTCGCTGGTTTAACAGGAACAGTGCTTGCCGCCGGTGAAGTCAGCTTTATCAGAACCAGCGAGCAGCTTGCCACACCCACTCGATACACCGTTGACGGGACCACGTATAGCTGGGGTATGGGTGCGAATCAGGTGATGGATGGATTCACATCGCATTCCGAAGAATATGTCTATGCCACGACGGCAGATCGAGTCGAGATAGTCCGGGTAGACCAAAATGCATCAACCGGTAATCCTTGTGGTGTGTTCGTGGAACGTCTGGGCGAGACGACCAACGTTCTTGCAGCAAATTATCCAAGCGATGGCAGTGATACAGGCAATTGCGATATGGCAGCCATGTTGGCTAGCCGCGTGGTAAATCGTGGCGCACTTAATTTATTTGCCAATGTGGGGCCAAACCCCAAAAATGTAGAACGCGTTGATTTCTTATTTGATCGTGGTTTACTAGCGCCTGTTACTGCAGCCGCACTGTCACGCAGTGGACATGTCATGGCCGAGAAGCGTGGCAACAACGCATTGCAAATGGCAGCAATCACGGCTGTTGATGTCTTTGGTCAGCCTACTGAGTATGGACCGCTGGTTTATGTGGCTGGTAAAGGCTGCGATCCTGCTCAATTATGTTATGGCGTAACTAATCTTCGCCATAACTATTCATTTTTTGAAAATAGTGCTTTCGCCCCGCAGGGTTACCCATCACTTGTTGCAAAATCTACTGAGTCTGTTGGTATGGCTTTCATTTCCCATGAAAGAATGGGATTGAGTGCAGGCCAAGTATATTACGGATTTTCTTATTTTGCAAACGATGTTGTCGGCGGTGTGCACAACTTGACTGATGTCAGTAGTTTTCCGCAAGACACCAACGATGAAAAAATCGTTTTCGGGGATGGTGCTGATATCTATGGTGGCGTCTCAGGGTACTATTTAGCTGAAAGCTTAAATGTTATTTCGGGTGCGGTATTTAAGGATGAAAATCTTGACGGTGAAGTGAATGATAACGAGGCTGGTATCAGTGATATTCAGCTAACTTTGTACGCAGATTCAAACGGTAATGGTGTGTACGACCCAGGTATCGATGAGCAAGTAGGGTCGTCGATAAACACTGATGTCTCGGGCGAATTTATCATCCCCGGAGTTGATGACGGTATCTACTTCTTGTTGCTTGACGAAAGCGATCCCGATTTACCACCAGGCATAAGTGTTCCCCCTGGTACCAACCCCGTCATGATCTTGATTAATGGCGCCGATGAAGACGGCGTTAACTTCGCCTTCGAGAACGATATTGATTCTGGTGGTGACGCTGGTGCAGACGCAGGCGGAAGTGACGCTGGTGCGGACGCAGGCGGAAGTGACGCTGGTGCGGACGCAGGCGGAAGTGACGCTGGTGCGGACGCAGGCGGCAGTGACGCTGGTGCGGACGCAGGCGGCAGTGACGCTGGTGCAGATGCAGGCGGCAGTGACGCAGGTGCAGATGCAGGTGGCAGTGACGCTGGTGCAGATGCTGGGGGCAGTGACGCCGGAGGTGATACAGGCGGAACCGATTCTGGCGCTGATGATGGCGGCAATTTCATTCCGATAAACGATGGCGTGAATGTCACAGTTGCCCATCCGGATATGGATAGCGTACTGCAAGGTTCGGAAGACAACGTGATTGATGTACTGGCAAACGACACTGATTCATCAGGGGATGGTTTGACAATCATCAGCACAACTGAATCGCCAAACGCTTCTATCCAGAATCTGGGTACTCATATTAATTACACACCAGAATTTGGCTTCATCGGGATTGATACCTTTCTTTATGTTATTGAAGATGCAGCTGGCAATCAAAGCACCGGAACAGTGTCCGTAGATGTAAAAAGGTTTAGCGATATAAATAACAATAACGAGAATGACTTCGACGAATGCGATTGCGATAACTTAACTATAGAAGTCGGTGTTGAAGGCTCAGCATTGGGTGGTACCTCACTACTGTTCTTTTTGGTGCTGAGTTGGTTGTATGGTTTTCGTAATTTTGCGCAGAACCGACGCTACCGACTTGGTCGACTTAACCGAACGAGTGGAGTTGCTTGATGAAGCTTTCTAATCGCTCCCGTAGTAAAAGTGCCAAGCGGCGCTCCGGGCATTCTCTTGCTATCTTGAGTTTAAGCGCATTGTGCTGCGCTGCGTTGTTGATGGCCGCCAGGGCTGATGACAGGGCGCTTGAATTTACGCCACGTATTTATGTTGGGGCAGGTGTTGGAGCTACGCAGCTTGAACCAAAAATGCCAAATGGCAGTCTCACGGTAAGCGACGACACTGACAGTGGATTTGATATCGCGGTTGGTTATGATTTCTCCAGCCGGTTATCAGCTGAAGTCTATTACGGTGATTTCGGTTCAGCCGGCATTGCCTTTATAGGGGCGGATGTGGGCACCGTGGACTATCAGGTATTTGGCCTGAGTGGTATCGCTTATTTATTGAATAGTCGCAGTGGGCTTAGTGCGAACAAAACAGGCTCCGGTATGGGCACACGCGAAGGGTTGTCGCTCTACACTCGGGTAGGATTAGGTGGAGTTGTGGCAGACTCCGAGTTGGACCACACCGTGAAGAATCCAGTGCATTTAGCTTTAGGACTTGGCGCAGAATACGGTTTTAGTAATGGCTTTGCTGTGCGAGGTGAGTACCGCGCTCTGGATACTGATATGCATTACGCCTCTGTCAGTTTGCTGAAGAGATTTGGTCAGGTTCGCAGTACCGCACCCATAGCTGCAACAACTCGCAGCGCAGTACAGCCTGCGCCGCAGAAAGTTGAACCAGTCACTGCTGTCACGCCGAAAAGTGCAGATTTAGACGGTGTCACAACGGTCAATTTTGCGTTTGATCGCTCAGAAATCTCTCCGCAAGCCGCTAGTAAGCTGGACAAGGTTGCTGCTGCGTTGTCTAATTCGGACGTTTCTGTCAGTTTGGAAGGGCATACAGACTGGATAGCATCTGAACGTTATAATCAGGAATTGTCTATTAGACGCGCCGAAAGTGTTCGGCGATACTTGGAAGCTAAAGGCATCAGCAGGTCACGGTTGAGCGTAAGAGGATTTGGCGAAACAAGACCAGTAGCTTCGAATAATACAGTCGAAGGTCGTGCCAGCAACAGAAGGGCAGACATTCGCATTAAATAACGCTCAGGATTGCGAATGAAGGACTCTGTCGGAAAAGCTTTATCAACAGTTGTACTTACTCTGCTTTTAACAGCTTGTGGTGAACGCGACGCAGACTCATCGACCAATGGCGATCTTCTGTTCACTGGAGGTAGCACCGGGGGTATCAGTGGCCCGGGCGAGACCACCTCGGGTGGTGAGGCCGATACATACGAAATTCGTTCCACAGACAGCGTATTTCCTTATCGTGCCAGTAGCCCGTATGGCTCTGTCCTCAAGCAATGCATACTCATTGGCACGGTTGCCGAATCTTGCTCTCTAACAACACTACCTTTTATTGGCGACGGCGTTAACCAGCCCAGCATTGATCAAATAATGGATCGGGTGCTTGTCACTCACAACTGGATGGGAGAGCGATTCGAGGCTGTCATTCGGACAGCGCCAGATGACTTATTGAATATGTTTTCCTCGGCTACCGCTATTCTAATTGGTAGTGACGTGCGCCCTTCGTTTTACACCGCACTAACCGGTGCCATTCAGATCGACCCTATTTACTTATGGTCATCGATAAATGAAAAGGGCAGCATATCGACGCAAGAGGATTTCAGGTCTGAGTTTGGTGCTGATTTACAATTCTGGTTTTTACGTCGCATTGCGGCTAGTGATGGCAGGTCACTGTGGCCTTACTACAGCCTGGAAGATGCCTCTGTTCGGCCGTTTGACGATCTGCGATTACCTTTGATTCGATTGTTGTTTCATGAGCTTGCTCATGCAACTGACTTTATGCCTCGCACTCAAATTGGTGCGCTTGATACAAGCTTGTCAGCATACAATGCCATTACCAGCATCGCTGATCAATGGTTATCACCTGCGTTGGCCTCACAATTTCCCTTACAAAGTGAAGCATTAGAAAGCTTTGGTCAGGTGTTGTATCAGGGTGAGACAGCAACAAGTGCTCAGAACGCAGCAACGCCTGCGCAGCTGGGCCAATTTATGGCAACTGATGGTGCTATTCAGCTGTACAGTTACTCCACAATACGCGAAGACTTGGCACAGTTAGTAGAAGGGGTTGTTATGGCCTACTACTACGACTCAATCGTCAATGTCGGTTTTACCAACAAACCCGTTGATGACACCAACTACACGTGCAATGATTTGCTGGTTGGCTGGGGACAACGCAACCGGTTGGCCGACCCTCTGGTAAATCCTCGTGCACGATTGGCCACAGACCTTGTGGTAAACATGAGTCCCGACATGATCGATTATCTTGACAATACGCTAAGCGATGGTGAACTGATGACACAGGGCGTTCATTGGTGTGACAATCAGACGCCAGCCGTGATTGCAGCATCACACCCTGATACTCGGTCGTCAGAGCGCGCTAAGTCTGCTGAATCAGCAGAGTTGTTTAGAGAAAAGATTCGAGTTGAATCACCGGTTCACACCCAGGGTATCCAATAGCAATTACCATTGATCATTGGATTCGCTGTCACAATTTGCGCTGGGTGCTGCGGTGGCGCAAGCAAGCCTTGGAAAAAAATTAGGTCCGCGTGTAATGTTGCTGGGTGGCTTGCTGGGCACCTTGCCTGATCTTGACGCGCTGGTCCAATACAGCGATGCTGTTGCTAGTTTCACATACCACCGAAGCTGGAGTCATTCTCTTTTTGTATTAAGCCTGGCAAGCCTACCCATAGCCTGGTTGTTGATGCGTTTTTATCCCGACAAATGGTTAAGTTCAGGCGCTCCTGCAGCAAAGCGCGCAGAACCACCATCCTATGCGATGTGGTTGCTGTGCGTGACTCTGGTTTTAACCACTCATGCATTGCTGGATGGCTTTACTATCTACGGTACGCAACTATTGTGGCCATTTCCTGTCGAACCAGCTGCTATAGGGTCGATATTTATCATTGACCCGCTTTATACATTGCCATTGTTAATAGCATTGTTGGTTGCGGCCTTAACGCCTCATCGAGCACAAAAGGCTGTGATAGCGGGACTGGTATTAAGCACCGGGTATCTGTTGCTGACGCTGGTATTGCAGAATGTCGTGCGAAACACAGCGCAGGCATCATTGCAAAAACAGAACATCAATTCTGAAAACGTGTTGGTGGCACCGACGCCTTTCTCGGTGTTATGGCGAATAGTGTCTATCGATTCGGGTACATATTACGAGGGTTTTTATTCCTTCCTTGATGAAGATCAGAACATTGAATTCGTAGCCTACAACCGCAATAATGCCCTGATCGATCAGCACATGAAATACTGGCCGATAGCAAGAATGGACTGGTTTACCAGTGGCATGATTTCAGCGGAAAATGTCGACGACCAACTTGTCATTAATGATTTGCGGATGGGGATTGAATCCAGCTATGTGTTTCGTTTTAGTGTAGGACAGCTAAACGAATCAGGCTTTGAGCCGCGTGAGAGTCAGCAACTGCCGCTGCAACTGAATAAGCAACGAATGCGCGCTATCGTACGCAGAGCCTGGGATGAAGATGTCAATGTTCTTCCTTAAGTGTGCAGTCTTCGTTTGATCGGTAAGTCTAATTGGAATATTTAATAGTCAGGTATAGTCGTTATGTTTAGTCAATGGGTAAGCAGGCTTGCATCCTCTGCGCAAGCACCGGATATAAAGGCAACACAGGCTGATATCGAACGAGTCAGCGCTTCATTGTTAGTGGAGATTGCGCGCAGCGATCACAACCTGGAGACTGTTGAAATTGATTCTATCGTTGCCACGTTGCAACAATCTTCTTCATTGCCCGACGAAGAGATAAAGTCACTGGTGGACACCGCGATTGCAGAAGTGGATAACGCTGTGTGTTTGCACGAACATGTCAGGTTGATAAACGAGCAGTTCGAGCAAGAACAAAAAGTCGCTTTAATTGAACAAATGTGGAGGGTAGCTGCCGCAGATGGTGATGTTGATCGCTACGAGGACTACACTATTCGTAAGCTAAGTGATTTGCTGCATGTTCGTCACAGCGCTTTTATACAAGCAAAATTAAGGGTGATAGAACCATGAGAAAAGTCATCCTGCGAGCTTATTAACGAGCTTATTAACGAGATTACTTGCGGCTGGATTGATACAAGGTTTTAATTGGCACGTCGATATCCAGCTGGGTTTCTACTTTAAGCAACGCCGCCAGGTTGTCTTGCTCTGGTATCAGTCGTTGCAAAACCACGTCAACCGTCGGCGAGTCAATTTTCAGACCCTTTGTGCGGGCAGGGTCTGCCAGTTGAGTCTCTAGTATAGTAGACACTTGGCGCAGCTTGGGCCCAAGTTCGAGCACGGCATTGCTTTGTATTTGTTTAATAATCTGACCTTCAAATACTTTGGCCAGAGCCGTCCACATTGTGCTGTCCAGCACGTTGGATAACGAAATATTGGTTAGTCGGACTGTTTGCGTAAATGCGTCGAGCACTGGTGTGGCGGTTAGGTAAACATTGCCAGGTGTTTCAAGTTTTTTACCTGGCAGCATGGCGCGGAAACCAAGATCAACTGTTACACCTTCAGGGTTCCCCGATAAGTTCAGCGTATCAATAGTGACGCTGACATTGCCGGCGGCGCTGGATTCTGAAAACGTTTTGCCCTTTATTTGTTCCTCTGCGATTGACTGTAATTGCATGTAGCGTGCGCGCACCAAAACGTTGAAAGTTGTTTGACCCGCTTGGTATTCGGATCGACTGAGTGCTGGCAGAGGCAAAGTCTCGTTTGGCAAGGCCTGATTTTGTACGCTGGTTTTTGCATCAAGTGAAAACGCCAACCCCAGTTTGTCAGCTTCGGTCTTAATGCCGGAAAATGAAAAGCCGTCGGGCTCTATATTCAAATACATGGTCTCGTTGCCAGGCAGGTCCAATGGGATACTGTGTTGTTTCCATTGTGTTTGTATAGCCTGGCGAAATTGCTGGCAATCAATCGCGTTCGCAGCTTTTGCCTGTAAACTTGAAAGCTGTTTTTTTATCGCCTTATCAAGCCTGTCTTCAAGGTTAATATCGATACCAGCGGCCCACTCAAGCTTCGGGGCGCTGGTCCATTGGTAACTGACATCCGACTTTACAGTTGGGCACCAATCTTCCTGTAAATCCAGTTTTAAAAGTATTTGCGCATTCATCGCGCCATCGAATTTCATGGCATTGATGTTGAGCACTTTTGCTACGTCGCCACCGATGCCAGCATCACCGAAAAACCGCATGGGTAGATTGATAGCCACAAAATCGTCTTGCCCGGAAATTTGAATTTCACCTTCTCTTAAAACGGTGTAGTTCCAACGCGCATTGCCACACAGTTTTAAGCCCAATACTTTTTTACATATTTTTTGCCTGCCTGTGTCAGTGTGTTCAGCTGGCACCTCATCTTCGGCCAATGAAGCAAGATCACTATAGGCAATTCGAGCACGAGTACTGAAGCTGCTTTGGTAGACTTGAGAGTTTGTAGCCACTTGTGTAGCTGTAGGTGGCTGTTGAGACAGTTGGGTATGCTCTGGTACTTTTTCTGTGCAAGCCATAGTGAAAGAACAGGCAAGCAGGAGTGCGCCGCAGGTATGCTGGGAGTGAAGACTTCTCATGCATGCAGTCTGCCATAGACAGTGTGCTCAAGATAGGCTTTGAGTTAATTTCGCGCTGAGTCTGGTTGTTGATTTACAATGCTTAAGGTGACTGGCAAGAGTTTATTCTTATATGGGTGTGCTGTGGGAGAAATCGGTTGATGGTACGCACTATTCGGTGCGCAACGCTGGTCAATCGGTTCGTTTGTACAGTAACGGTGTTTTTCATTCACAGTGGAATCCGGATAGACCTTTTGCTGGCGCTATTTGGGACTGTTTAAGTTTGCCTTGTTTGTATCGACCGCCTGCGCAATGCCGACGAGTTCTGGTGTTGGGGCTGGGTGGTGGTGCAGGTGTTCGGCAGCTACAAACGTTACTTAATTTTGATTGCCTTGTCGCCATTGAAATAGATGCAGTACATATCCAGATTGCTAAAAAATGGTTTGGAGTGACGCAAGCTAACGTTCATATCGAGCATGATGACGCTATCGATTGGGTCAAACAGTATGCGGGCGAGGGGTTTGAATTAATTATCGATGATTTGTTCGGTCATGAGGACAATGAACCCCTGCGTATCCAGTCATTAAATAAGTCGTGGGTTGATCGTTTGAGCGAATTACTCAACCCCGGCGGTACTTTGGTGACCAATTGCATTACGCGTGGAGAACTTTTAGCAGCAGTACCTGTTTTTGCTGCGTCGGGTTTTGTGCAAGGCTATCGATGGAGTTCCCCTGAGTATGAAAACACCATCGGTGTGTTTTTCAATCAATCCGTATTATCCAGCCAGTGGTTGCATCACTTAAACGAAACGGATTTGTCGCCGGCAATGAAAACGGCTGCCAGATGGGTGGTTCGCCGGGCATTGACGCTGAGGTGAAGTAGAGCAACTTCTATTCGGTGACAAAATTATCTAATAGCCATCGATATTGACTGGATTATCACCACCGCAGTAGTCTATTTTCAGGCATGCAGCCGGTTCAACTTAGGTGTTAAAAACTGAAGGCTAGCTGCGCCCCAGCTTGTGCAGAATTTCTATCAGTAAGACGACCACCTATATGCACAGGTCCCAGGCTAAAGCCCAAGCTCAGTGCGGTAGCATCATCGGTGCGAGCCGTGTCGTGACTGACACCGGCACGTAATCCCAGCAGTGGGCCACCCATGTCTATTCCTAAAGCTACTATTTGAGTATCCAGGTTGTCCAATTTCGCCTCGTTTAATGCGATGTCGGCGGAAACAGTTAACTTACTTAACGAAAGTGCTCCACCCACAATCAATTGCGGTGTCGTTTCGAAATTAAAGTTATCTTTGGTTGTGATGGTTTCATTAATCATGTTTCGAGCAACTACTGATACCTGTAGTGGCAGGGATGCCAGACTCAGGCTTGCACCAACGTCGATATTAAAGGCCGTCTCGACTGTTTCGTTTTCTTCGAAGCGGGATTCAAACGAATCTGATTCATCATCAAAACCATCACCGATAGCCGCGATCAAGCTTGCGGCTCGCAACTCGGAGAATTTTGGCGTAACGCCCAGGTCAACATCAAACCCGGCAATGTTCAAACTGCCAGCGATACTCAAGCCAAGCTGCTCTCTTATCAAAGCGCTGGTTTGTCCTTCAGAAGTGAGCACATCTTCAGGTTGCTGCACGCTCAGGGTTTGACCGTCTTCAGATAAACTCAATGGCGCGCTTGTGGCGATTTCCTGAACGGTGATCACATCGTCTGCGGTTACATTAGCAAACGTTTCAATATAAGAAAGGTCGCTGGACGACACATTGGTGGTAGCCGCACCTGTAACCGACTGCCGATAGTGAATGGCGACCGGGATGCTGGTTTGCGTGTAAGCCACACCAAAATCGGCAGCGGCGGTGGCATTGAAAGGCTTGCCGTTTACATCGTTTAAAATACCCAGTACAGTTGTTGAAAGTTCGGATAACCGTTGCGTGTCTGATACACAAACAGTGTTCGCGTTACTGTTCTCATCGCAGGTAATGGTGCTGTTGCTTAAACTGTCAATGGCACTTTCCAGTTCTTCGGGCAAAGTTTCGTTGTCTAATGCTGTTCCAATATACTCGCCGCTGTCTTGAATATCCGTACTTAGGCCCAAGTGGAAATGCATGCGTTGTTCTTCACGCTGCATATTCATAAGTGAGGCTGGATTTTCCAGTGCGCCGTGCACGCCTTTACCATTGGCAATAGCGGAACCACCCAATGCGGCTGAGCGAGCGTCCATCGCCAGTGCGGGTGCGCTGATTATTATCGGTAAAAAAGCAGGCAATAAAGCGCTGACAAATGTTGATGGAAACTTGTTCATTATAATGTTGAGTAAAGTATGGTGGAAAGTATTGTTATTGATAGTGCACTAAATATACCGACGCCAGTGCCGGAATGGGTTACTGAGTGGCAACTGAGCTAGTCTTTGATACGGCTGGCTGCGTGCAAAATGGCGTGGCGCATGTTTTCTGAAATCAGGGTTCGTGTATCGTGAGCCAATGTCAAAAGCGCTGGCGTTGCTGTTATAGTCTGTTCATTTTTTGCAGGTCCATTTTTTGCAGGTTCATTTTTTGCCCGTTCATTGTTTTTTCGTTCAATAATGGTAGCGTAGTTCGATTCGCCCAAGGTATTAATCATGGCACGGTGCAAGTGCTTGTCATAAAGGTCTTGCGCATTACGGCCGTGCGTCTTCGCCAGGCGTTCGGCGCATACGTGACATTGCTCTTCCAGTTCGCTTAGCAATAATCCTTTTTCACCGTTTTGCACCAATACAGCGGCAGATAAGAAGTATCGCTCTAATGCAGGCATTACTGATTCGGCTAGCTGCATCAGTTCGACTGCTTCACCTGACCCGGCACCGGCTCGACGATAGACTGGGTCATCACTATTGCCTTGCTCACACTTAATCAGGTTGCAATGCATCAGGGCATCGAGTGCCTCATTTAATGCGTGTTCTGATTGCTGATCAGGCAAATACAATTCGTTCTGTAAAAATGGAAGCGCGTACTGGACCAATCGATGCAATACACTTTTGGGTTGAGCGGCTGTGCCGTTAAAGCAGCACGCAAGCAATGAGGGTGTGGCAATAAGGTGTTGCACGTTGTTACTAAAGTACGTCATAGGTCCAGCCATGCCCGTGCGTATTGATACCAGAGTACCCAGAGGGTCATTGCTGGTTTCGATGAAGCCAAGTTTTATACCGTGAGCAATTGCATGTTCGAAATTTATTGGTGGCACGACTGCAGTTGTATCCACAGCAGCAGCTGTGAATAATTTGTGATACAGCCGCATTTGCTCTATAAGCTCTGGCTTGCCCAAATTACCGTGTCGTGTGGACAGCAATCCCATAGCCAGTAAGCTAATCGGGGTAACGCAAACGGCATCATTAATATTTTGCATAATGCTGTTGCCAAGATCATCGATAACAGCCTTTAACCAATCGGGTCGCGTCAGCTCCGTGTTTTCCTCTCGCCAATCTTTATTATGCTTGTCCAGCAAATGATTCAATTCGATGGGCGTGCCAAAGTTCACGTGCACATTTCCGTATTCTTCACGCAGGGTTTTTAATGATTTCAAAAGAGCAAATACGGATTCTTTTTGTTTTTTGCCTCCAGCCAATTCGCTGGTGAAGGAGCGCCCCTCCAGCAGGCGTTCATAACCGAAGTAAACAGGTATAAAAACAACGGGTGTCCTGGGATTGCGTAAATAGGCATGTGCAGTCATTGCTAACATGCCGCCCTTTGGTGGCAGTGATCGACCGGTACGGCTACGACCGCCCTCCACAAAATACTCTAACGCGTGTCCGCGCTGCAGAATCTCTTTTAAGTAAGCGTTGAATACCGCGGCATAAAGCGGGTTGCCGGCAAAGCTGCGTCTTAAGAAAAAAGCGCCACCGCGGCGCAGCAAACCGCCCACGATGGGCAGATTTAAATTGATGCCTGCAGCGATATGGGGTAGCGAGAAGCCATTAATGTAGAGAATATAAGACAGCAGTAAATAGTCTATGTGGCTTCGATGGCATGGTACGTATACCAACTCGCGTCCGTCCGCTACTGACTTGAGTCGATTAATGCCGTTTATTTTTACACCATCATAGAGTTCGGTCCATAACCGATTCATGACTCGGTGCAGAACACGTACGGTTGGATAGGAGACATCAGCGGCAATTTCCATGGCGTACTTGTGCGCGCGCAGCTCTACTCGCGCAAATTTTTTATTCTCTTTTTCGCAAGTGTCCAACATTGCCTGGCGCACACCCGGGTCGGTGAGCACGTGGCTGACCAGCATTCGCCGATGAGATTGATCTGGGCCTAAGCTTGCAATACGCCTTTGTCGAAAATGAACTCGCAAAATTCTGGATAGCTTACGCTGCAACAGCTCAGAGTCAGTTGTCTGGTTTGATGTATGGACACTGTTTATCAGTGCATCTAATGACAAGGGCTCGCTAATCGAAAGCAGGGTGTCTCGACCATAGAGGAGCGTTGTCATCAGCTTACGTGCGCGGCTACCGATTTGCCAATTTTCACTAAAAAATAATGACCAGGCCGATTGCTCCTTATCGGGTGCGCGTCCCCAGTAAACTGCAACGGGTACTATTTGCAGCTCGCCTGGTTTGTCGGCCACTCTTGTTTCAAGCAATCGGCTTAGTCGCTGCGACTTAACGAGCCGATGTCTTCTAAAAATGACTCCTCGTCGGCGCTTAAGTACATCAACCGAACTTGACTCTGAGGCGGTGCCGTATTTGAGTGCGTTGGATGGTGTTGGCAAGCCGTGCTGTTGGCAGATGATATTCAGAGCCGCGCGATCAGCAAGGCCGCCCGATTCGAGGACGTATAAAACCGGTAAGTCCGGGTTTAATAGCCCTTGCAGCTGCAGGGGTAATACATCGGGCTTTACCCAGAAGGACAAAGTCTTGGTAATTATTTTTTCAGTTAGCTTGTACAAACCTTGATGCATAATGGTTAAAAACCAAACCCGAGTGAAAGCTATCGTGACTCGCCTGTCAACCTGCAAGGAATCTGCCCTTTCTGACGCCACTTTATCGGCGCTTGAACCTGTGCGAATGAACGGCCAATTAGCACCTGTTTATCTTCAATTTGCCAATAGTGAGCCTGCGCTGCGAGCCTATCTGCTGATGGAAGCTGCTTTACAGAATGGGTCTTTGGACGCTCAGGATTTGGAAAGCATAAAATTGCTTGTCAGCGAGTTGACGCAGTGCGAATATTGTTTGTCTGTGCATAGCTTCAAAGCCACAAAAGCCGGTATTGGCAAAGACGAACAGTCACTGATTCGTCAGGCCAAACCGATTGGCAATAAGCGCATCGACAGCCTTGTGCAGATTACACATGCCTTATTCAGTCAACCCCGTACACTTAATCAAAGCCTTTTAGATGAAGCTCGCACTGCGGGGCTTAGCGACGAAAATCTTGTTGATCTGTGCATGGCCATGAGCACAATTTTTTTCACAAACATAACGAATCACATAAATCATTCGAGTTCAACATTACCTGCAGCACCTTCTTTGCCGACTTAGCTGCAAACAAGTTTGCCGACAAGGTAACAAACAAAACTGTTGGCAGCGGTTAATTGACTAACCATTTTATGCGTATATTCTCTTTTTTCGAATCATTTGTAGAGCCGTTTCCAAACGCCGCGGCGACTCGGCCGCCAAGCAAATTGGTTCCCTTCGTATGGCATTACTCACGTGCTATTTGGCCATGGCTGTTGGTCATGGCATTGCTTACGGCGTTGCTTTCAATTCTTGAAGTCAGCTTATTCAATTACCTGGGTAACCTGGTTGACTGGCTTAGCGAATCCAATCGCGAAACATTTCTACAGCGTGAATCAGGCAAATTAATCTGGATTGCAGTGGTTGTTTTGCTATTGCTGCCGCTGGTTGGTTTTATCCATTCACTTGTTGTACATCAAACCGTCATTGGTAACTTCCCGATGGCGATTCGCTGGCAGGCGCATCGTTATCTATTGGGACAAAGCTATTCGTTCTTTCAAGATGAATTTGCTGGCCGAGTGGCGACTAAAGTCATGCAATCCTCGCTGGCGGTCCGCGAGATCGTCATGAAGCTGCTCGACACCATGGTTTACGTATTCATGACGTTTTTGTCTGCCATGGTTTTGGTGGCTAGTTTCGATGGCTGGTTGTTATTGCCCTTTGTGGTTTGGTTGGTCGTTTATGGGTTGCAGTTAAAGTACTTTTTACCCCGTCTTAAGGCAATTGCCAGGAAACAGGCTGATGCGCGGTCAGAAATGACTGGGCGGGTGGTCGATAGTTACACAAATATAATGACGGTGAAGCTATTTGCGCACAGTGGCCGCGAAGCCCGCTACGCAAAAGATAGCATGCAGTTATTTCTTGATACTGTGCATCCGCAAATGCGCCTCTCGACCGCATTTATTACAGCGTTGTCATTGCTCAATGGTTTTTTGCTGTTCAGTGTTGGCGCAGTCGCTATTCATTTGTGGTTAAACGACAGCATTAGCGTTGGTGCAGTTGCTGTGGCTGTCGGTCTGGTGCTGCGATTTCAAAGTATGTCGCATTGGATCATGTGGGAGCTATCGCATTTGTTCGAAAGTATTGGTGTTGCCTACGATGGCATGAACATGATCTCGCTTGATAACGAGATCAAAGATGGTGAGGGCGCAACTGAACTGGCTGTACCAAAAGGCACAATCAAATTTGATCAGGTTCGATTTCACTACGGAAAAGAAACGGGCGCTATTGAAAATTTGTCTTTGAATATTAACGGTGGTGAGAAAATTGGTCTTGTTGGTCGAAGCGGGGCGGGTAAAACCACTCTGACCAACTTACTGATGCGACTATACGATGTTGAAGATGGTGTTGTCCGTATTGATGGTACTGACATAGCTACAGTAAAACAGGAGTCCTTGCGTCAACAAATCGGTGTGGTAACTCAAGATACTTCATTACTGCATCGTTCTGTTTTTGACAACATCGCTTATGGTCAACCGACTGCCAGCATCGAGCAAGTTATTAGCGCGGCGACTCGCGCTAATGCGCATGAATTTATTCTTGACCTTGTCGATTCTAAAGGTCGCCACGGCTATGATGCTCAGGTAGGTGAGCGCGGGGTCAAGCTCTCTGGAGGCCAAAGGCAACGTATTGCTATTGCCCGTATGTTTTTGAAAAATGCGCCTATCCTGGTGCTGGATGAAGCAACGTCCGCTCTGGACAGTGAAGTGGAAGCAGCTATACAAGACAACTTATCTTCATTAATGGAAGGTAAAACAGTGATCGCTATCGCTCATCGATTATCAACCATTGCCATGATGGACAATTTGGTGGTCATGGATCAAGGTCAAATTATCGAACAAGGCACGCACAGCGAACTCATTGCAGCGAAAGCACTCTATGCGCAACTTTGGGAACGCCAATCGGGCGGATTTCTACCGCAGGCGCAATGAACCGCCACAGATCGTTTGGCTATTTGGCTGATATTTCAACAGAAAATAATTTATTTTTTTTGAGTAAGAAAAGCGAGCGTAGTAAGGTAGGGGAAGATGTGGTTCAGTGCATCTGTTTTATTTGTGCCTGAACCAGCGTAATAATTACCATCTTTTAGTATTACGTCAAAATTGACGTTATAAATGCACCAATCTTGGAGAAAGTCGATGAATTTGAAACAAAATATAGTGGTTGCCGCGATCGCTGCTGCAACTGCCGGACTCGCCAGTTCGGCAAGTGCAACCGAACTTGAAGTCACTCACTGGTGGACATCAGGTGGTGAAGCTGCCGCGGTGAAAGTCTTTGCCGATGCCTTCGATGCCGGTGGCGACACCTGGAAAGACGGCGCGATAGCGGGTTCCGGTGGTACAGCTCGCCCGGTTATTATCAGTCGAATCATTGGTGGTGACCCGATGGGTGCCACACAACTGAATCACGGCCGTCAGGCAGAAGAATTAGTTGAAGAAGGCCTGATGCTTGATCTGACAGAGCTGGCTGAAAAAGAAGGTTGGAAAGACCTCGTTCGTCCTTCATCACTATTGGATGCTTGTACGCTAGATGGCAAAGTTTATTGTGTGCCAGTCAATATTCACAGTTTTCAATGGATGTGGACAAGTCTGGATGCTTATAAAAAAGCCGGTGTTGATGCGCCAAAAGACTGGAACGAATTTGTTGCTTCCGCGCCCAAACTACGTGAAGCAGGTATAACCCCATTGGCAGTCGGTGGACAAACATGGCAAACCAACGGCATGTTCGGTGTTATCCGGATGGGGCTTGGTGGCATAGACTTATATCGTAAGACTGATGTCGAGCGTGATCCAGAAGCGCTTCGTGGTGAAACCATGGCGTCCATATTCCAAGCCTTTGGGGATGCTCGTTCTTTGGATGACGACAACAACAGTATTCAAAACTGGAACGACGCAACCAGTCAGGTCATTAACGCGACGCATGGTGCGCAAATCATGGGTGACTGGGCGCAAGGTGAATTTCAGGTGGCAGGGCAAACGGCTGGTGTGGAATACGATTGCCTGCCAGGTTTGGGTATAGCGCCCGCGCTGGATACCGGTGGTGATGCATTTTACTTTCCGGTTCAGGATGACCCAGAAAAAACCGCAGCGCAATTGCGCATGGCCTCTATGATGATGAGCAAGCCCGTGCAAGTGGACTTCAACCTCAAAAAAGGCTCGTTGCCTGTTCGTGGCGATGTTGATTTAGCATCCGCTAATGAATGTATGAAAAAAGGTCTGGAAATTTTGGAAGATCCCGCGAACATCGTTCCTGCTGGTGATCAACTGTTCAGCCAGGATACGCTGGGACAACTGGAAGACTTGCTAGCTGAATTCTGGACTAACCCTGACATGTCTCCCGAAGATGCTCATGAAGCGTGGGCAAGTTTGTACGAGGAAGCAGAATAAGCAACCTTAAGTTCTTAATGGGTCGTGCCTGAATCAGGGCACGACCACTTCAAAGCTAAATCACCGTAAGTAGCTTCTGCGATCACGCAGAATGATCTTATTTTATGTCTAATAGTCAGGCTAACCTACAAGCTGAATCAACGGTTGCGACAAGTCGTAAACGTCGTCATCCGCTGTTGCGTAATATGTCGGCAAAAATTGCCGCCATTCCCATGATCCTGGTCACGCTGGTAGGGTTCGTTGGTTGCTCGGTTTGGTCCATCGTGTATTCGTTTACCTCATCGAAGTCATTGCCACGCGAAAAATTTGTCGGGTTTGATCAGTATGATCGATTGTTTGATTCGTCGCGATGGCAACAATCTGTAGAGAATGTAGCTATATACGGTGTTTGTTCTTTGGTGTTCTCTTTAGGGGTCGGATTTTTATTAGCGGTTGCCATGGACCAAAAAATCCGTTTTGAAAATACTTTCAGAACCATATTTCTATACCCGTTTGCTTTGAGTTTTATTGTTACCGGCCTTGTGTGGCAGTGGTTATTAAATGGTGATTTTGGCCTGGCGCAGGTTATTCGGGATATTGGTTTTAGCAGCTTTGAATTTAATATTCTTTCTGATCGAGACTATTCAATCTACGCAGTCGTTATCGCAGGCTTATGGCAAGGCACAGGTTTTGTCATGGCCCTGATGTTGGCAGGATTGCGAGGTATTGATCAGGATATCTGGAAAGCTGCGCGTGTTGATGGGATTCCAGCATGGCGCACTTACCTTTTTATTGTCATCCCTATGATGAAGCCGGTGTTCATAACCACGTTGGTTATCATTGCTGCCGGTATCGTTAAAGTATTTGATTTGGTTGTGGCATTAACCGATGGTGGCCCGGGCGTGTCCTCAGAGCTGCCGGCAAAGTATGTTTACGACTGGATGTTTGGTCGCGGAAATCTGGGACAAGCACTTGCTGCCTCTACAGTAATGTTGTCAACAGTGCTCATAATATTAATTCCGTGGGCATACCTTGAGTACAGTCAGAAAAAGGATGCGACTCATGGCTGATACACTTGCTAAAAGGGCCATATCCGAACCGCATGGTCCCAAGCCCAAGCGGATAATTTCGACCCGAAACATTATCCTGTATGGCTTTCTTATCGTTGCAGCACTTTATTGGCTACTACCGTTGTATGTGATGATCGTCACATCATTAAAAGGCTTGCCTGAAATTCGTATGGGCAACGTGTTTTCCCCGCCAATGGAGGTCACCTTTGCACCGTGGGTCAAAGCCTGGGATTCAGCTTGTACTGGCTTGTACTGCGAAGGGCTAAAAGTTGGTTTCTGGAATAGTGTAAAAATACTGATACCCAGTGTCCTCATTTCCATTGTTATAGCTTCAGTCAATGGCTATGCCTTGTCTTTTTGGCGATTCAAAGGCTCCGAAATTTTCTTTACCATATTACTGTTTGGTGCGTTTATTCCGTATCAAGTGATGTTGTATCCACTGGTTATTATATTAAGAGAATTGCATTTATTCTCGTCACTGGGTGGGGTGGTGCTTATTCACACCATTTTTGGTATGCCCATTCTGACTTTGTTGTTTCGCAACTATTTTGCCAGCGTGCCTGAAGAGCTCTTTAAGGCAGCGCGTGTTGATGGCGCTGGTTTTTGGCGCATCTTTTTGCAAATTATGCTGCCCATGTCTTTGCCTATCTTTGTGGTTGCCATTATTTTGCAGGTCACCGGTATCTGGAACGATTTTTTGTTCGGCATAATTTACGCAGGCACGCATAACTTTCCAATGACTGTACAGCTTAATAACATCGTAAATTCAACACAAGGTGTGAAAGAGTACAACGTCAACATGGCGGCTACGTTACTCACCGGATTGCTGCCACTGATTGTTTATTTTGTATCGGGCAAACTTTTTGTCCGTGGCATAGCCGCTGGTGCAGTGAAGGGGTAATCAGGTATGAAAGGTTTTCAGTCATGACAAGTGTAGCGATAGCAGATCTGTCTTTAAGTTTTGGCCCGATTGAGGTACTCAAATCCTTAAATCTTGAGGTCGAAGAGGGCGAATTTGTGGTGCTTCTTGGTCCATCAGGCTGTGGGAAGTCAACGTTACTCAACTGCATTGCAGGATTGCTGGATGTCACAGCAGGCCAGATTTTTATCGATGGTGAAAATGTTACGTGGGAAGAACCAAAAGACCGTGGCATCGGTATGGTATTTCAGTCATACGCGCTTTACCCGCAAATGAGTGTAGAGAAAAATCTATCATTTGGTTTACGGGTAGCAGGCTTACCTAAAAATGAAATTAAAAAACGAGTTGATCGTGCAGCAGAGATACTGCAGATAGAGCCACTGTTAAAACGCAAGCCGGGTGCATTATCGGGTGGTCAACGACAACGAGTTGCCATTGGCCGTGCTTTGGTACGTGATGTCAATGTGTTCTTGTTTGATGAGCCGTTGTCTAATCTGGATGCCAAGTTGCGAACCGACTTACGAGTCGAGTTAAAACGTTTACATCAGCGCTTAGGCAACACCATGATCTATGTAACACACGATCAAATCGAAGCGCTGACTCTGGCAGATCGCATTGCGATTATGAAGGATGGTTTGATACAGCAACTCGATTCGCCAACAGAAATATACAATAATCCGTACAACCGGTTTGTTGCCGGATTTATCGGTTCCCCGGGCATGAACTTTTTACACGGTACCCTGACTAGCGAGGCAGGGCAGTGGGTTTTTAACAGCTCAGGTTTGCGGGTGCCCTTGAGTGACTACGGATTTACCAACACACCACAAGAGGGGCAGGCCGTCGAGTTGGGTCTCCGGCCAGAACACATTATTGTTGGCGATGCATCGGCAGCTCAGCCTGTGATCATGGAAGTAGATACCGAGCTTGTCGAACCTATGGGCGCCGACACCGTTTTGTGGACCAATGTCGCTGGTCACGCTTTAACTATTCGTACCGATTCCGAATCTATTGTTAAAACCGGAGACAAGCTGAACATTGGTTTTAACACTTCTCGGGCATCATTGTTTTCGGAAAATGGCGAACGCGTTTAATCGATTGCCGGGGCCGAAAACGCAGACTTTACGTGTTTGCTTCATCATTGCTACTGCATCAAAACTGTCTGCACCAACTTTAATAGTATCAATCAAGATAAGGGAACCACTTTGACCAAAATTGCATTTCAACTGTTTAGCGCACGGAATACTGAAATCGAAAAAGCGCTGGGTATAATTGCCGAAGCTGGATATGGTTCAGTTGAGGCCTACGGTGATAACTTCAAGGATGTTGAACTGTTTCGAACTGCGTTGAAGAACGAAGGGTTATCCCTTGCATCTGCGCATGTTAGTTTGGATGAACTGGAAAATAATCTGAGCACTAATGTCGAACGGCTTGCAAGCTTTGGCTGTAAGCATATTGTGTGTCCTTATTTACTACCGGATAATCGGCCAAAGAACCGTGAAGGCTGGATGGAACTTGCCAAAAGGCTTGAGCAGATAAACAGCAACCTTCAATCTCATGATTGCACGTTTGCATGGCATAACCACGATTTTGAGTTTGTAGTGAATGATGATGACAGTGTACCCATGCAAATTTTGCTGGAGCAGGCTCCGGGGATGTCTTTGGAATTGGATATTGGGTGGGTGGTTCGCGTTGGTGCTGACCCGGCATCATGGATAAAGCAACACGGCGCTCGAGTCAGTGCTTTTCATTTTAAAGACCTGGTGGCCGTAGGTTCGAACCCAGCTGAGGACGATTGGGCAGATGTCGGTTACGGTGTGGTTGATTGGAAATCGTTGCTAGATGATATTAAATCAGTAAAAACAAATTTGTATATTGTGGAGCACGATAACCCTGCAGATCTTAAACGGTTCGCCGAGAATTCAATAAGTACCATAGAGGCCTGGGGCCTTTCATGAGCGAATTGCAAATTGGTATTGTCGGGTGTGGGAATATTTCAACCGCTTATTTAGTCCTTGCCTCGCAGTTTGCCGGCTACAGTATTGTGGCGTGTAGCGATCTTAATAAAGACCTGGCCGATCAGCAGGCAGCTGAGTTCGGTTGCCGCAGCATGAGCGTTGAGGACTTACTGAGCGACTCCAGCATTGATTTAGTGGTTAACTTAACCATACCGGCAGCTCACTTTGAGGTAACCAAAGCGGCTTTAACAGCTGGTAAACATGTGTATTCCGAAAAGCCTTATGTCCTGAGCCTTGAACAAGGTATCGAGCTGCGTGAGCTGGCGTCGGCTAAAAATTTAAGAATAGGATCTGCACCGGACACTTTTTTGGGTGGGTCGCATCAGGTTGCGCGAGAGCTTATTGACGCAGGCGATGTCGGCGATATTGTTGGTGGCAGTTGCTACTTTTACTCTCACGGTATGGAAGATTGGCATCCTCAGCCTGATTTTTTCTATCAACCTGGCGGCGGTCCAATTCTGGATATGGGTGCTTATTACATCAGTAATCTTGTGCAATTGATTGGCCCTGTAAAGCGGGTAGTGGCTATGGCATCAAAGCCACAATCTCAACGCACCATCACCAGTGAACCGCGAGCTGGTGAAGTACTGGATGTGAATGTTCAAACCACGGTCAATGCCATCATGGAATTTGAACAGGGTGCGCAGATTACCTTTGGCAGTAGTTGGGATGTGTGGTCTAGTGAAAATAACCTCATTGAGTTACACGGCACCAGACAATCCATGGTTATTCCTGACCCCAATCACTTTGGTGGTGACGTTAAAATCAATGATGGTAAAACCGAAACCGTGTTACCGCCAATGAAAGTGCTGAGTACGCCAAATTTGGAAGACGCGCACGGAACACTCAAATCAAACTACCGCGGAATAGGATTGGCTGATATGGCGGTAGCCATAACACAGGGTCGCGATCACCGCTGCAGTGGAGAATTAGCGCTGCATGTTATCGATGTCATGCTGAGTATTCTGGTATCCGCAGAATCCGGTCAGTCTGAAAACATCTCAACCAGTTGCGTAAGACCTGAAGCTTTGCCAGACGCAGCCGCAAAGCTGCTTTTACGGCAATAAAATTTCGCAAATAAGACCTCAAGTATGATTGTTAATCCAATACTCACTGGATTTAATCCGGACCCATCCATTTGTCGGGCAGGGGATGACTACTACATCGCCACTTCGACGTTTGAGTGGTATCCAGGTGTGCAAATATACCATTCAAAAAACCTGGCTGACTGGGAGTTAGTGGCCCGCCCTCTGCAACGCGCACAACAGCTCGATATGCGAGGCAATCCTGACTCGTGTGGCGTATGGGCACCGTGCTTAAGCTATGCTGATGATAAATTCTGGCTGGTGTATACCGACGTAAAACGTTACGACGGTAACTTTAAAGATGCGCACAACTATATCGTGACCTCGAGTGATGTCACGGGCAACTGGTCCGATGCGGTGTATGTGAATTCTGGAGGATTCGACCCAACCCTGTTTCACGATGATGACGGACGCAAGTGGTTTTATAACTTGCAATGGAATCATCGGGCGACATCGCACGCACAAAGTCCTCTGCATAGCCCGTTTGGTGGCATTGTTTTGCAGGAATACGATGCTGGGCAGCAACAGTTAATCGGTCAGTCAGAGTTGGTTTTTACAGGATCAAAGCTCGGTTTAACGGAAGCGCCGCATGTTTTTAAACGCGATGGGTATTACTACTTAACCACCGCTGAAGGTGGGACAGGGTATGAACATGCTGTTACTCATGCGCGCGGTCCATCGGTTAGAGGCCCATTCGAACTACATCCCGATACCCATCCACTAACGTCGACTGATTCCAGTGATGGGCAGTTACAACGCGTTGGTCATGGGCAGTATGTTGATACGCCAAACGGCGAAATTTATCATACATATTTGTGCTCACGTCCGCTGCCTGGCTTGCGACGCTCGCCGTTAGGTCGCGAATCAGGCATTGAGAAATGTGAGTGGGGTGACGATGGTTGGCTACGCACAGTGCAAGGCGCGCAACAACCACGACTTGAAGTTGAGTCACCTGCTGGTAGTCCTGCCGTAGGTATATCTGCTGTAGAAAACAAAAACCCGGTAAGTTATCAGTTTGATTTGCCAGAACTACCCATGGATTTTCAATGGCTTCGTACGCCTTACCCTGAGCGGCTTTTTTCTTTAACACAAAGGCCAGGTTATTTACGCTTGTATGGGCGTGAGTCGATTGGAAGCTGGTTCGAGCAATCACTTGTTGCACGTCGGCAGCAACATTTTCGATATACAGCAACAACTTTCGTCGATGTAAACCCGTCCAGTTTTACCCACAGTGCGGGTTTGGTCGCTTATTACAACCGTTTCAAGTTTCACTACCTGCAAGTCTCTCACGATGAAACACATGGGCGAGTCATCAGCGTGATTTCGTGCAATGCAGACTACCCTGATGGCGCGTTAAGTTTTGAGCCTGCCAATGTGGTTGCCGTATCGGGTGATGGCGAGATTGGTTTACGTGTGAATGTGCGTGATCACGAATTGCGATTTTACTGGACAGTTTCGAATGACTCTCCCGCAGAAGCTACTGCTGACATGTCGGCAACAAAGCAGTGGCAACAAATTGGCCCAACGCTGGATGCATCTTTAATATCAGATGAGGCAGGGCGTGGAGAGCACGCGTCTTTCACGGGCGCTTTTGTTGGCATGCTGGCGTTTGATACAACAGGGATGGCGCAATATGCGGATTTTTCCTCATTTGCTTATTGTCCTGACTGAAGCTGCCCTGATTTGTGCTGCTCTGACTGATACATTGTACTTATGAAATTAATGCTTGATAGTGATTGGATTCTTACGCAAGTCCGTAGTGGAGCTTCCGGGTCGAAGGCATCGGTGGCATTTAACATTCCGGGTGATGTTCATTCAGCGCTTTTAGCGCAAGGTTCTATAGACGAGCCCTATTATCGTGACAATGAATTAGCCGTTGATTGGGTGCACCAATGCCAATGGCAAATCGAACGCGAATTCCACATTGTCGAACCTATAGATAGTGCTTGTATCCTGAAACTTGATCAGGTTGATTGTCTTTCAACTGTCTATGTGAATGAGAATGAAGTGGGTACGACATCAAGCCAGTTTATTCGCTATTCCTTCGATGTTAGAGACTACTTAAAATCAGGCAAAAACAGTATTCGTATAGTATTCGATAGTGCCAGTGCGATTGCCAAACAAAAGGCCGAAGCATTTCCGTTTGAGTTACCTGCTAGCGATAATTGTCGCGTCCCATATTCGAGCATGCTTAGAAAAACACCGTGTCATGCTGGTTGGGACTGGAATATTTGCCTTATGCCAGTGGGTATCTATGGTGAGGTAGCGTTAACGTTTTTTCAAACACACTATATCGAAGACATAAAATTCGAGCAGGTCTGGAACGCGGATGATGTCACATTGATGGTAAGCGCTGACATATACGCTTGCCAGAGCACGACAGCGACGAGTCGACTGGCAGTCGCCGGTGCGGTAGTCGAATCATCTGATGCACTAAAAAAGGGACATCAAGAGCTGCACTGGCAAATAGATATCCAACACCCCGAAAAGTGGTGGCCGGTTGGTAATGGCGCTCAAAAACGCTATAACTTTATGTTGCACTGTGGTGATCAATCCGTTGAACATCAAATTGGTTTTAGAGATATCAACATTGAAAGAACACCTGATAAAGCAGGGTCAGGTTTTAATTTTAAGATAAATGAGCATCCGATTTTTATGCGTGGTGCTAACTGGATTCCCGCTGATGCACTACCGCAGCGTATTACGCCTGACATTGTACGAGATCTACTGCTTTCGGCTGTAGACGCTAATATGAATATGTTGCGTGTGTGGGGTGGTGGTCAGTATGAGCCAGACTGGTTTTACGATCTTTGCGATGAGCTTGGTATTCTAGTCTGGCAAGATTTTATGTTCTCATGTGGTCACTATCCGGCGGCCGACCCTCAATGGTTATCTCAAGTTGAAATCGAAGCTAAGCAACAGGTTCGACGCCTGTCCAGGCACGCGTGCTTGGCACTTTGGTGCGGTGATAACGAGTTAGTTGGTGCTTTGAAATGGTGGGAGGTCACACGCAACAATCGTGATCGATACCTGGCTAACTACTCGCGCTTAAATCATACGTTAGAGACCGCTACTCAAACTGAGCTAAGTGATACACAGTTCTGGCCGAGCTCTCCTTCGGTTGGCTACATGGATTTTGGCGATGGATGGAAAAACGATGCCGCCGGTGATATGCACTTTTGGGATGTTTGGCATGAAGCACAACCATTTAGTGCTTATCAGGATATTCATCCTCGCTTTTGCTCCGAATTTGGCTTTCAATCTTTTCCTTCCATGCCCATGGTGTCAACCTTTACTGAGCCTGAAGATAGAAACGTATCCAGCAAGGTGATGGAAACGCATCAGCGTAATGTGGGTGGTAATGCGCGCATCGTTGAAACGCTGGTTCGATACTTTGAATTTCCCGATAGTTTTGAGCGCATGGTTTTCTTGTCTCAATGCCAGCAGGCTATGGCCATTAAAACGGCGGTTGAATATTGGCGCTGTAGCAAACCGCATTGCATGGGTACATTATATTGGCAGCTGAATGACACATGGCCGGTGGCCTCGTGGTCATCTCTTGAGTACGCTGGTGCCTGGAAGTTATTGCACTATGCGGCGCGACGGTTCTATCAACCGCTGCTGGTGGCTATGGTGCCGGGACACAAAAAGTTTGGAACTGACGGACAGCTTTTACTCAAGGTTGTTAACGATCAACTGAGTGCGCTTGATGTAAAAGTGGATGTAACTGCGCATGATATTCATGGCAATGCGCTGCAGACATTGACACACGCTATAAACGTATCCGCGAATTCGGCTATGAAAGTTTGTAATGCTGACGCTCATATCAATGAAGACGTTGCGTTCTACCGCTGGACATGGAGTGCATCAGACAACGAAACAGGCAATGAGATAGCTGGCCAGAATGAATACTGGATAAAAGCCTATAAAGAATATTGCTTGCCCAAACCTGATCTGAAGCACACGATCAAAACCATAGACGATCAGCAGGTCGTTGAATTACGAACTGATAAACCCGCGTTTTATGTGACCCTTAACTTAGGCGGGCATCAAATATTTTCAGACAATGGCTTTACGCTGCTGCCAGGAGAAGTTAAGCAAGTCAAGGTTGTTAGAGAGCTTGCAAACATACGTGTACCTCATATCGACGAATTGCAAATTCAACATCTGTAGGCTGGAATACCATCAATCAAGACAACATAAGTGCAAATCAAACAAAATATTTAAAGACATTGAGCACGTCCCCGCAGGAATATTTTGTGAGTTATGTTGCTTGATAGAAGCATCAATAAGCTTACATCTTAACTTAAAAAATTCCATTCACCCACTTGCTTTATATGCTGGCATTATGTACAGTATAATTACAATCAAGCCGGAGCGAATAGCATGGATGCCAACCCCGATTTTACCTCTGTATCCACTACAGACCTTGAAGCATCAATCACCCGCCTAACCGCCAATCTAAACGCCGCAACGTTTCAACATTTAATGATGATTGCCGAGTTCGATACTCGAAATGGATGGGGCCATGAAGGCACTCGCTCTTGCGCACATTGGTTGAATTGGCGCTGCGGCATCTCCTTTGGCGCTGCACGTGAAAAAGTAAGGGTGGCTCACGCTCTCAAACACTTGCCACTCACCCGTGAAGTTTTTGCCAGTGGGCAACTCAGTTATTCAAAGGCACGTGCTATCACTCGTATTGGCACCACAGAAAATGAAGAATGCTTGTTGTCATACGCTCGCTACGGCACCGCCAGCCAACTCGACCGCACAGTACGGCTGTATCGCAAGCAGTTTGATGAAGCCGGTGCGCTAATGGTGGGTTATCACCAAAGAATGTGCCCAGAAGATCAATCAGACGATGCCAGTGTCGACCCTGGTATAGCGGTACCAAAAGGGATACAAGAGCGCCAGGGCGCCATGCACCACCGAGCGCATCGGCAACTCAATACCCGTTGGGATGAATACGGATGTTTAGAAATTCGTGCACGGCTCACGGCTGAACAAGGTGCGTTGGTGCTGAAAGCACTCGAAGCCGCAGTAGAGTCGTTAAAAGAAAATGAGCCGAACGTAGATGAAGTAAAAGAAAACACCTCCGCAGAGGCGTGGCCAGCCAATAAACATCAGCACAGAAGAGCCGATGCGCTTGTGCTTATGGCCAGTCAGTCATTAGAAAGTACCGCTACTAACGCCAATACGGCAGACCGCTATCAAGTGGTCGTGCATGTCGATAGCCAAGTGTTAGCCGGCGAGATTGATGCAAAACCAACCGGCGAGCCAGACTGCTATATCGAAAAGCAGGTAGGTTTACCCGTGGAGTCAGTGCGTCGGTTAAGTTGCAGCTGCAAGATTGTCCCGGTGTTAACCGATGGTGCTGAGCCGTTAAACATAGGTCGCAGCTCGCGTGCAATTCCACCCAGTATAAGGCGTGCATTAACCATAAGAGATGGGCAATGCATGTTCCCCGGGTGCGATTGTAATAAGTTTCTGGATGCCCATCACATCATTCATTGGTCAAACGGCGGCGAAACTTCTATGGAGAACTTAATAGAGGTGTGTCATTACCATCACGTGCAACTGCATGAGGGCGGTTATACCGTGCACCGGCTGGCAACAGGTGAGCTGCAATTCTTCAAACCTGATGGCACTGTGCTGAGTAATTCGCCACGAACTCTGAACAGCGATGATTCACTTCCAGTAAGCGCAGAAGCGACTTGGTATTCGCATGGCGGTTTCATGGACTACGCTACGGGCGTGGATTGCATTGCAGCGAAGGCTGTCGGCTTGTGAGTGCTTCCTACAACTTTTGACGAGCCACCCAGTCGCAATGCCGAGAGACGCTAGGGTCGGCTAACAGCTGTGCCTTAGTGTTGAGTTCGCGCCCAAGGGTCATTTCGTCGAATAGTTTATGAATGCCTTTGTGACAATCTCTGCATAAATCAATACCGGCAGCTAACGCAGCTTTGTCGTAGTGCTTTTTAAAGTGTTTACGTCGATGTAGTTTACGAGGAATAAGGTGGTGGAAGGTCAAGTGAGTTGTTCTGTTGCAAAGCTCGCAATGGCCAAATTTTTTTCTTGCCGCCAATGTGCGCACTCCTGACATAGTGTCTGGCTTCATTTTTACACTAAGTAGCGACGATTACAATCGTAACTGTTAGGCTGCCCTGATGATTCAGAACACGACTAATTGGCCCGCGGTAATCACGCTCTATTTATGCGGTTGCACGCTTGCGCTGCATATTGGAAAGTTGCCAGTGGCTTTGCCGTTGTTATCTGATGAATTTAATTTGTCGTTGGCACAATCAGGTAATCTGGTTGCAATCTATGCTGTCTTAATTGCCTTGTGTGGTTTACCTATCGGCATGGTTGTCGCGCGCGTTGGCTATTTCGCTTTTTCGATTGTTGGTATCAGTCTTGGCATGGTGGGTAGTTTTGTTGCCGTTTTTTCTTCAAGCGTTAGTATTTTGTTGCTAATGCGTTTACTAGAGGGGCTGGGGTGGATAATGGCTGTCGTTGCCCTTCCGGTCATAATGAGTAGCTTATCCTCCGCTAAAGACAGGCCTGTGGTACTTGGTTTATGGGGCTCTTTTATGTCTGTTGGAACTGGCTCCATGTTGTTGCTTGCTCCAATGCTGCAGGAAATCGGCGGTTGGCGGTTAGCCTGGGCTATGTCCGGTGTGTTGTCGCTACTGGGTACCATTGCTGCTATTTTTGTATTCAATCAGCAGCGAGCTAATCTGGTAGACAAGGCAAGGGCACCGGCAGTTTCAGTTATCAAGCAAGACTTGTATCAGCGTGAGACCATCGCAGCTGTTTTGTGTTTTATGTGCTACTCATTTCAATATGTAGCGTTCACAGCATTTCTGCCTACCTTGCTTATTCGAGAGTCGGGTATGCCATTATCAAGCGCATCTTATTGGGTTGCACTGATAATTTTTGCCAATGGTATTGGAAATGTCTCTGCTGGTTGGTTAATCAACTTTGGTTTTAAACGCTCGCATGTATTAATCGGCGCATCACTTTTGAGCGGTTTTTTTGCCATGCTGGCATTCGCTATTCAAGATGCAGCAGGGTCAATTGTTTTTGCGCTCCTAACGACTAGTATTAGCGGTGTTATTCCCGGTACCCTGTTCAGCACGGCTGGGCTATTGGCCTCTTCCGCTGCGGCAACAGGGGTTGTCATTGGCTTTATGCTCTCAGGCGCTGGCATTGGTCAAACTGCGGGGCCACTGGTGTTGACGCGTGTGGTTGAATCCACTGGACAATGGTATGCAGGCGGCCTTCTGTGTTTGCTGGTTGCGGTGGCAGGTGCGTACTTCGCCCGAGGACTAAAGTCTGTTTAGCTCGATAATTAGTTTAGATACGCTTGCAAATGATCATTAAATTTATCAGCCTTCATAAATCCGACAACGCGGCCAGCTGTAAGTTCTGTGCCTGAACGGTCGTAGAGCATAATGGCTGGTGGTCCGAACAGGCTAAACCGTTTAAGTAGGGCTTTGTCATCAGCATTATTTTTGGTGACATCAGCCTGTATTAACACTGCGTCTGATAATTGCGCCTGAACACGTGGATCGGTAAACGTAAAGGCTTCCATCTCTTTACAACTGATGCACCAGTCAGCGTAAAAATCGAACAAGACGGGTCGGTTTTGTGCTTTGGCGTTGGCAAGAACAGAATCCAGTTCAGCTTCATTTCTAACCCGCTGAAACGTCAAGTGTTCAGTCGCAGCGTTGCTGCTGCCGTTACCACCGGAGCCGCCTGCCAGGGTCTGCAAAGGCGAAAGCATGCTGGTGCCGCCTGCCAGTGCGCCAACCAGTAACACAAAACCGTACACCAGCGAAACCAGGCCGGCGCTTTTCCCAAACCGTTGAATACCGCGGCTTGTGCTATCGAGTCGATCGGTTGCACCGAAGTACACACCAGTGAATATAGCCAAAACAGCAAACATCAGCATGATGACATTGCCAGGCAAGAATCTTGACAACATATAAATAGCGACAATCAACAAAATAATACCGAAAATGCGCTGTGTGGTATCCATCCAGCCACCGGCCTTAGGTAGGAAGCGGCCCAGTGATGTGCCAATCAGTAGTAAAGGCGTGCCCATACCCAGGCCAATAGCAAATAAAGCGGTGCCGCCGATGGCAGCATCTCCGGTTTTAGCGATATACGCTAACGCGGCAACCAATGGAGGAGTAACACAAGGTCCAACAATTAACGCCGACAGCATGCCCATCAATGCAACACCAGACCATGTGCCACCTGATTGTTTGTTAGACATCTCTGAGACTTTGGTTTGAATAGCGCTTGGCATTTGTAATTGGAACAAACCGAACATCGACAAGGCCAACAACACAAACAGGGCAGCAAACGCGCTCAATACCCAGGGATTTTGAAACAAGGGTTGAATGTTGAATCCGGATAAGCCGACTAATATTCCGACAACAGCAAACACCGACGCCATGGATAACACGTAAACTGCTGACAAGCTAAATGCTTTTGTCGTACTCAGATTTGTTCCTTGTCCCGCTATCAGGCTGGACAGAATTGGAATCATCGGGTACATGCAAGCTGTAAAAGCCAGAAGCAGTCCTGCGCCGTAGAAGGCCAATGCAATAAAACCGAGGTTACCGGCTTCCAGAAGCTGAGTTAGTTTGTCTTGCTCGCTTACTGGCAATGCAGTTTCTGAGTTGCTTACACTTACGTTGCTTACACCTACGTTGCTTACAGTGGTAGTCGCACTAATATTTGTGTTTGGCTCGCTTAGGTCGGTGTTGGTAATTACGCTCATGCCACCACCGCTTGAGCCGCTTGAGCCAACACCGGTATCGACGTTAGCGACAGCACCGATTACACCACTTGCTGTGTTGGTAAAAATGACTGGCAAGGATGTTGTTTCAGGTGGGAAACACACACCAATATCAGCACAGCCCTGGGAGTGAATGTTGAGTGTGGCATTGCGCAGGTTTTGCGCTTGAGCCAGTTCGATTTTTGCTCCGGCGACTTCGCGCAAAATTTCTACATTGCCAAAGTAGGCGTCGTTCTGCATGACACCGCGATCAATATCAAAACTGGCCACCTCGGCGCTATCTGCATCAACCAAAGTAAAATTGATCTTGTCGCGATACAAATAATAGCCGGGCTCTATAAACCATCTTAGTTCGATAACACCATCTGCTGCTTTCAAAATTGAAGGCACAAAGGCCAGATCAGGTGAAAGTAATGGCGCTACTCCATCATCGCCGAAACCAAGTTGAGGCTTAAGTAAATCGTTGATGCTGACCTTGGGTGGCGCGATATCACTTTTAGCTGGGCTGACCTGTGCGACTGCTATATCAGCTACGGTATTGTCTGCGGACAACTTAGCTGGCAAGTTAACATCGAATTGCACTTTCGTCGGTGGGTAGCACAAGCCCATATCGGCGCAACCCTGATACCCGACCGTGAGCTTAAGTGTTTTTGCGTCACCTTTATAGGTCACTGGAATAGTGACATCTGTTTGGCCGCGATGTACTTTGCTCTTGCCAAAAAATTCATCCTCTTGAACGATGGATGCGGGATAGTCAGGTTGCATCAGTTCAACGGACGGGTCGCTCGACTCAAAATTGAATTTTTTCTGATATAAGAAGTATTCATCGGCGACATTGAATCTAACCGTGATATTGCTGCCTGAAGAAGACAGCAATTCAGGTCCGAAGGCCTGTTCTACTTGTAGTGGCTCTGGGCCGCTGCCAAACAGGGATTCCAGCGCTTGTGCTGAGCCTGCCAACAATGTGGAGCAAAGCAGCAAGCTGCTTAGCACAAATCTCACGATCGCCATTGAACGTTGAGATTGTGGCTTAAGAGCCGTTATGCTTGGTGCTGTTAGCATCGCCTTCATAGTGTTTTATCAAATGCGTGTGATTCGACTTCATGTTCTGTACCAGTACGGCCATCTGTCTTCCTGCATGGCAATTCAGGTACATTTGTTTGGGTGCTAGTATTAAACGCTCGAGCCTGCCAGATTATTGCTCTGCAGAACAAGCAAAAGCACAAGTCAGGTCTTGTAAGAACCCTTATGAATCGATAGGTTCCTCTATTACCGTGCTCTGGAGCGCAATTATGCCCTACCTGTTTTTATTGTTCATTGTCATGCCGATTATCGAAATCGCGGTTTTGATCAAGGTTGGCGGGGCTATTGGTGGCTGGACAACGATTGGCATCGTCATATTAACGGCGTTTGTGGGTACATTTATGCTCAGACAGCAGGGTATGGCAACGCTAAACAAAGCTCAGCTGCGCATGCAGCAGGGTGAAATGCCAGCGCAACAAATGTTGGAAGGTCTGTTGTTGTTGATTGGCGGCGTTTTGCTGCTGACTCCGGGCTTTATTACTGATTTTTTTGGATTCTGCACTTTAGTGCCGGTGAGTCGGCGCTTTTTAGCCAAGAAGCTGGCGACTAACTCTTTGTCTAAAATGAACGTATTCGTCGGCGGCGCACCGATGGGTAGCACCGGTGACCCTGGAACAAGGCCATCTCAGGCGGGCGGAGGGCCTGATAAAGTCTCTGGAGCGGGCAAAAAAGACCCTGATGTTATCGAGGGTGATTATCGCCGCGTAGATTAGGCTGCTTAGTCGACATTTTTTTTCTCTACCACTTGATTTAGTTTCAACCATCATTAGAATTAGCACTCGCTGATGGTGAGTGCTAATAACTGCCTCACCGCGACCTTTTTAACAACCTGTTCTGGAGTTTGAACATATGAATATTCGTCCTTTGCATGACCGCGTGGTCATCAAGCGTATGGAAGAGGAACGCACCAGTGCCGGTGGCATTGTGATTCCCGATTCCGCCACCGAAAAGCCGGTTCGCGGTGAAGTTATTTCAGTCGGAAAAGGCAAAATTGCTGAAAACGGTGATGTCCGCCCATTGGACGTGAAAGCCGGTGATCAAGTGATGTTTGGTAAGTATTCCGGTACCGAAATCAAAATTGACGGTGAAGATCTGCTGGTGATGCGTGAAGACGACATCATGGGCGTTTTCGAAGGCTAAGTTTCCCCTTTTTTGTGCTGATCACCATGGCAGATCGTCATGGCCTGAGCAGCCAACTGATTAACAGGATTAAATTAAATGAGTGCAAAAGAAGTCCGCTTTTCGGATGCCGCCCGCAATAAAATGCTGGTTGGTGTCGACACCCTTGCCAATGCGGTCAAGGTAACACTGGGTCCTAAGGGCCGTAACGTCGTTTTAGACAAATCATTTGGCGCACCAACTGTCACTAAAGATGGTGTATCAGTTGCCAAAGAAATCGAACTGGAAGACAAGTTCGAGAACATGGGCGCACAGATGGTTAAAGAAGTAGCATCGCAAACTTCTGATATCGCTGGTGACGGCACCACAACAGCGACAGTATTGGCTCAAAGCATCGTTCGCGAAGGCCTTAAGTCAGTTGCTGCTGGCATGAACCCTATGGATCTTAAGCGCGGTATCGATAAAGCTGTAACAGCTGCTACTGCCGAATTGGCAAGCATGTCTGAGCCTTGTAACGATTCTAAAGCCGTAGCTCAAGTAGGTACTATCTCAGCAAACAGTGATTCGTCTATCGGTGACATCATTGCTGAAGCCATGCAGAAAGTAGGTCAAGAAGGTGTCATTACGGTAGAAGAAGGTAAGTCACTGGAAAACGAACTTGAAGTGGTAGAAGGTATGCAGTTTGATCGCGGCTACTTGTCTCCGTACTTCATCACTAACCAAGACGCTATGAGCGCTGAATTAGAAGAGCCATACGTACTTTTGTATGACAAGAAAATTTCTAACATCCGTGATTTGCTGCCAACACTTGAAGCGGTCGCAAAATCTTCAAAACCACTGCTGATTATTGCGGAAGACATTGAAGGCGAGGCACTGGCAACGTTGGTTGTAAACAGCATGCGCGGCATTATCAAAACCGTTGCTGTTAAGGCACCTGGCTTTGGTGATCGTCGTAAAGCTATGTTGCAAGACATCGCGATTCTAACTGGTGGCCAGGTTATCTCTGAAGAGGTCGGTTTGTCTCTGGACAAAGTTACTTTGGAAGACCTGGGTACTGCAAAGCGTGTGACCGTTGATAAAGACAACACCACTGTTGTTGATGGTGCTGGTTCATCGGACGAAATTAATGCACGTGTTGAACAGATTCGCACGCAGATCGAGCAAGCGACTTCTGACTACGATAAAGAAAAGCTACAAGAGCGAGTTGCGAAACTGGCCGGTGGTGTTGCAGTTATCAAAATCGGTGCTGCAACTGAAGTAGAAATGAAAGAAAAGAAAGACCGAGTTGACGATGCACTGCATGCGACTCGTGCTGCAGTAGAAGAAGGCATCGTTGCTGGTGGTGGTGTTGCTCTGGTTCGAGCCATAGCGGCTGTTGACAAAGTCTCTGGTGACAACAATGAGCAGGATGTTGGTATTTCTTTGCTCAAGCGTGCTATGGAAGAGCCACTACGTCAGATCGTTTCTAATGCTGGTGATGAGCCTTCAGTTGTTGTTGCCAAGGTTCGTGAAGGCAGCGGTAACTTTGGTTACAACGCCGCTACTGGTGAATACGGAGACATGGTTGAAATGGGTATCCTGGATCCAACCAAAGTGACTCGCTATGCGTTGCAAAACGCTGCATCTGTAGCCGGTCTGATGATCACCACAGAAGCCATGATCGCTGACAAGCCATCCGAAGCTGGTGCTGCCGGTGGTGGTGGTATGCCAGATATGGGTGGCATGGGTGGTATGGGCGGTATGGGCGGTATGATGTGACCCAACGCACATAATTGTGTCTAGAAAAAACCCTGCCATTGGCGGGGTTTTTTTTTGCAGTTTCGTTACTGCGATAATGTGAACTTGTTCATGTTTTGTGCTCGAAAAACCGAGGTTTTTGGTCCATTTTCGGGTACGCGAATTCTCTCCAAATTTTTCCAGCTAAATCTTTTCCTTACCATTGCAAAATCGGCTACAGAGCTTGTATAACGTGCCGATAATTCTTAACAGGGACTTTTCTCTTGCGGGCCTGATCGAGGCAATGGTGCTACCGGTGGACTAACCATCAGCATTCGGTCTGGCTAAATTGATGGATGTAGAAGCAATTTTTTAATGAAAATCAACGTACTTGAAAAGCTATCAAGTTCACGGCCAGCTAGAAAGCTGGCTGCCGTTGTTTTGTGCGCGGTATTTGTCTCCCAGCTACTGACTTTGCTTCCCCTTCTGTATACCCGATACCATCAAACAGTCGATGCACTGATAGAACAAGAGCGTAGTAATTTGCAAGTTATCGTTAGATACAACGCGCCAGCCACTTTGAATAACACACAAAACCTAATCAACACAGCTATGGTCGGCTTGCTGTTAACTGACACTGCTGGTAACCCGGTCATCACTCAGGGTGAACTCCCGGAGTTTGAAAGCCTGGCGCAGTCAGGGAATCAGAAAAGCAAAAATCGCAGCGGGTCTATAGATGTGTTGTGGTTTCTGGAGAGCGATAGTGGTCGGGTGCTTGCCACAGCCCGCATCGACACGACTAATTTATTTTCCAGATCGTTGTATTTTACGATTTTGGTGGTTTTTGCTTCATTAATCATCAGTGCCATTGCCGGCTTAATTACTCTGTGGGGCACAAACAGATCTTATATTTATCCGGTGGCCAATCTAACTAACAGCTTGCGCGAAAGCCGCGAAACCAGCCAGGGAAGGGTGCCTGAAACCATTGAGTACAATGACACTGAAGACTTGAATAGTTTGGCAGATGAATTTAATAACCTGATTGAAGCGCAACAACGCGCTGCTCGTCAGGTGAAGGTTAAACAGCAATACCTTGAATTTGCAGCTCATCACGACCCGCTTACCCACCTGCCTAATCGCTTGATGTTTGAAGACAAGCTTAAGCGTACGGTGGCCGAAGCTGCTGAAAATGACGAGCCCTTCGTGGTTTTTCTGGTCGATTTGGATAACTTCAAATTCTTTAATGATCAATATGGGCATTTGGTTGGCGATAAAATGGTGGCTGAGATAGGCAACCGTTTGCACACCATGATGTGCGATATCGACTTGGTTGCGCGACTCGATGGTGACGAATTTGTTGTCATTCAAAAGAGCATTGCAGATCGCGAATCGGCAGAAGAGATTGCCCGGCGGATAATGAATATAGCCACCGCTCCCTACGAGTATCGCGGCTTTACCTTGAAAGCGGCTGTGTCGGTGGGCATTTCCTGTTTTCCGAATGATGTTCATACCGGGCATGACGAAGAAATGATGGGCGAGGAAATAGTCAACAATGCCGCTGTGGCTTTGCAGGAAGCCAAGAGTAATGGTAAAAATCAGTATCAACTCTTTAATGAGAAAATGCGCTCTCGCCTTACCGCGCGAATCCGACTTGAAACAGATTTAAAGGTAGCCTTGCAAGAAGGGCAGTTTGAAGTTTATTACCAGCCCAAAATAAACATTAATACTCGGCAGGTAACTGGTGCTGAGGCTCTGGTGCGCTGGAAACACCCGACCAAAGGGTTTATTTCACCTGAGGTTTTTGTACCCGTAGCTGAAGAGGCCGGTATGATCATCGAGCTGGGTGAATGGATTCTACGCACCGCCTGTAAAGAGACCAGAAAGCTACAGCAACTGGGTTTTAGTACCTTGAACATTGCGGTGAATATTTCCACAGTCCAGTTTACCGACGGAAATTTGCTGCCTATGGTCAGTAAGGCGCTAACGGATACCAAGCTGCCGCCAGAATTTTTAGAGCTTGAAATAACGGAAAGCGCGGTCATGCATGACCCTGAAGAGGTCATAAACTCTTTGCATGAGCTCAGTCGCTTTGGTCTTGGTTTGGCAATTGATGATTTTGGTACTGGTTATTCTTCTTTAGCTTATTTAAAGCGATTTCCAGTTCACACCTTAAAAATTGACCGTGCGTTCATAACAGATATTTCCAGCGACAATGATGATGTCGCCATCGTTGAAGCGGTGCTTGGCTTGGGTAAACACTTTAATATGAAAGTGGTTGCCGAAGGTGTCGAGGATGAAGATCAGCTTGAATTTCTGCAGACACAAGGCTGCGACATTGCTCAGGGCTATTTTATTAGTAAGCCTATGCCTGTTGCTATGTATTTAGCGTGGTTGCGTAAATGGCCGCAGGGCATTCAAGGTGTTGATGATCCAAAAAACGTAGTCAGTTTGCACAATCCTGAACGTAAAAAGTTTGGTACTTAGAACCAATCTGCTCGTCTGCTTAGCATTTTGCCAGCATCAATATTCTGCCAACACAAGACACCAACGTCTACGTCAGTTGTTTAATCGTGATGATTGTGCTGTAGCCTGTGAAGGTGCACAATTGTGGTATGGCTAATACAAAAGACAAGCGCTGCCAGTGGTGCCTGAGCAGCGAACTTTACATCGACTACCACGATAAAGAATGGGGTGTGCCGTGTTACGACGCTCGGTCGCTATTCGAAATGATCAATCTTGAGGGTGCGCAAGCAGGGTTAAGCTGGATAACCATACTTAACAAGCGTGAAAACTACCGAAGGCTATTTGCCGACTTCGATGCGGTAAAGGTGGCACGCTTCAATACTGTGAAAATAGACAAATTAGTACTCGATGCCGGTATCGTTCGACATCGGCAAAAAATTGAAGCGCTTGTAAACAACGCCAAAGTCGTTGTGGCCATGGAAAAGGCAGGTGAATCGTTTGTCGATTATATGTGGTCTTTTGTTGACTACCGCATTATACAAAATAAACACAAGAGTATGGCAACAGTACAATCGAGTACTGATGTTTCAACTTTAATGAGTAAGTCGTTAAAGAAAAAAGGGTTCAAGTTTGTCGGTAACACTACATGCTATGCGTTCATGCAGGCTAGTGGCATGGTTAACGATCATATGGTGTCGTGTCCGCAATACAAAGCAGTGCAGGCTCTGGCCAAAAATACCAAGCGACCAAAGCGCTGGGCTAACTTTTCAGCCACCTCTAAAACCGTGTGACTCAGACTGTCCTCGACATTCTGCCCTGGTGGCAACTGGCACTGATTGCTTTGTGTTTTGTCTGGAGCGGATTTGTTCGCTCAGGGCTTGGCTTTGGTGGCGCAGCATTGTCATTGCCATTGTTGCTTATGTTCAATAACAATCCTCTTTTGTTTCTTCCCGCTATCGCTTTTCATTTGTTGTTTTTTTCGTCCCTGACGGTTCTCACACGAATGAGTAATGTTGACTGGCGTTTTCTAATAAAAATGTGTGCAGCATTGTCTATTCCTTTTACAGTCGGTTTGGTGGGCTTGCTGAACTTTCCTGCGACTATGCTTTCGGCAATGGTGTATGGATTCACATTGGTATATGGCATTGGGTATGTCGTCAATTATGTTTTCACCAGCAACAATAAGTTGGCTGACGTGCTGTTCATGAGCTTCGGTGGATATGTAAGCGGCGTGTCGCTCATTGGTGCGCCTTTGATTGTTGCTGCTGGTGGGCGTTATCTGGCAAAGGAAAAATTGCGTGATACTTTTTTTGTTTTATGGATAGTGATGGTGATATTCAAATTAGGGACTTTTGTCGCAGCTGATGTCAATTTGCAGTGGCGGCTTGCGTTGCTGACATTTCCATTGGCGGCGGCTGGCCATTTTCTTGGGCTAAAAGCTCATCAGCTCATTTTAAGCGGCAATAAAGCGCATTTTGAGCGGGTGATTGGGGCTGGGTTAATCTTGGTTTCTATCATAGGACTTTTTAATTTGCTTTTTAGCAGCTAGCACTGCCCAGCTCTTGATATGATGTGGTTTTACTCATTTGGTTGGGCATCGCGGTTTAACTCAGTCCGCTCTGGCATTTTAAATTCAAGATGACTCAATCGCAGATCAATTCAGTTTGCTCGATATCGATAAAAAACGTGAGTTTAAGAATTGGTGAATCGTTAGTACTTGATAATATTTCAATTGAAGCAAATGAGCGACGTATTGGTATTGTTGGTAGAAATGGTTCGGGTAAATCCACACTAGCTCGTGTGCTTTGCGGGTTGGTAGAGCCAAACGAAGGGGAAATCACTGTTGATGAAATTGATGTCGTTAACGATAGAGTCAATGCCATTAAAACCGTCGCGCTTTTGTTTCAAAATCCAGATCATCAAATTCTTTTCCCCACTGTTGAGGAAGAATTAAGTTTCGGATTGGAACAAACAGGAATGAGTCGCGGCGACGCACGCATGGCATCTCACGATATGTTGGCGAACTTTTCTTGTAAGTCCTGGGCTGAAAAATCGGTCAGTGTATTGTCGCAGGGACAACGTCATCTGGTTTGTTTAATGACTGTGTTGTTAATGAACCCAAGTCTTATCGTGCTTGATGAGCCCTATGCTGGATTGGATATACCAACAACTGCACAACTAAAGCGCCACTTAGATTCGGTTACAGCAACCATTGTGCATATCAGCCATCAAGCTGAGGTGCTTGCAGATTATGACAGGGTGCTTTGGATTGATGCAGGACGCCTGCACATGGATGGTCACCCCGAGAAAGTGTTGGGGGCGTTCGTGCAGCGAATGAATGAAATCGGAGCACACGATGCTCTCGTTTGAATCTCCGACGCGTACACCGTGGCACCGAGTACCTGTGTTATGGAAATTTATTGGTCTGTTTTGTTGCTCTTTGCTGCTGGTTTTTGTGGATGTTATTCAAATTCAATTGGCAGCTTTGGCTTGTTGTCTGGCCCTGTATAGCGTTGGAGGAAAGACATTTTTACTTGCTGGCATTCAGCGATTAAAATTTTTGTGGCCAATGCTGCTTTTAATTTTAGGCTGGCACTGGTACTCCAATACATCGCAAACTGGATGGGTTGTGGTTATCAGGTTAATGACTATCGTTGGCTTGTCTAATCTGGTTACCATGACCAGTCGGTTATCAGATCTTGTTGCATTGCTCGAACGCGCTTTGTTGCCGTTGGGTAAAATCGGTATCAATACCAGGCCAGTTGAAATGGCCATTGCCCTGGTACTGCGGTTTACACCTGTGCTCATTGGAAAAACAGCTTTACTAAGAGATGCCTGGCGCTTACGATCAAAAAAGAATCCAAGCTGGCGTATTGTATTTCCTATGTGTTTAGTTGCTATTGACGATGCCGAACAAGTAGCGATGGCGCTAAAGGCTCGTGGTGGTACAAGCCGAAGACCTCGTTCAGAGCAAATTCCATCTGTAGTTGGTACGAATAACAGATAATTTACTTTTCACTCATCATATTCAAATTTTTTAAAGGCCTGGTTTCATGGAACGTTCTGTAGTTTTTATTGCTTTGTTTGCAGCCCTTATTGCTGTGCTGGGATTGATTCCACCCATAACGTTGCCCATCGGTGTACCCATTACCGCGCAAAGTTTAGGTGTTATGTTATGTGGAACCATTCTGGGAGCTAAGCGAGGTGGATTGGCGGTATTGTTGTTTGTTATTTTAGCAATAGTGTTACCCATGCCCTTGCTCTCTGGTGGCCGAACCGGTCTTGCTTCGTTAGCGTCCCCTGCGGCAGGCTTTCTTCTGGGTTGGCCGATTGCAGCTTTTGTTACAGGCTTGATTGCTGAACGTGTACGCTCCGTTCCTTTTACTGTCCTGGCAACTGTGGCGGCGATTATCGGGTGTATTCTGGTGCTCTACACTTTTGGTATAGCAGGTATCGCAATCAAAGCTAACATAAGCGTGGGCAAATCTGCGGCTTCTGTGTTGGCTTTTATTCCGGGTGATATAGTGAAAGCGGTAATCGCGGGACTGATATCGGGTGCGCTGCTAAAAGCTCGGCCGCAAAGTGTGTTCTCGAGAAGCTTGAGCAAACCAGCTTAAGCAGACCTAGCGCCTCACTATAAAAGCGGGCGGTATAATAAAGCGCTTTATTATTAAAATTTTTTCAATTAAGAACATCAAATCGGAATGTCACTATGCGATTAATCAAACTGGGCCCTTTGGTCATTGGGCTGTCATTGCTTGGCGGTTGTGCTGGTACCGACATCGGCGATATAAGCAAAGCTGCTGATGCTGTTTTAGGCGGGTCAAACGGGGTGCTGAGCTCAGCCGATATTACCGCTGGATTAAAAGAGGCTTTGACGAAGGGCTCTGGTGCTGTGGTCGGCCAGCTGGGAGCCGAAAATGGATTTTCCGGAGATTCTGCTATTCGCATTCCGTTGCCGAGCACTTTAGTCAAAGCACGTGACTTTGCTGCAAAGGTGGGTCTTGAAAAATCGTTTGATGACTTGGAGTTGCGGTTGAACAGAGCGGCCGAGCTGGCTACTCCAAAAGCCAAGGATTTATTCGTGGGTGCTATACGTGAAATGAGTGTGCAAGATGCTAAAGGTATATTGCAAGGCCCTGACGATGCAGCGACGACGTACTTTCGTGGTAAAACCGGTAGCTCAATCGAGGCTGCCATGCGACCTTTGGTTGATGACGCGCTTGGTCAGGTAGGTGCTGTCAATGCGTTTAATAATCTACTGAAGAAGTATCAAGCTATTCCTTTGGCGCCCAAAGTGGACGCTGATCTTACTGGCCACGTCGTTGATAAAGGCGCAGACGGGATATTCTATTATCTGGCAGCTGAAGAAAAAGCCATCAGAACCAATCCTGTTAAACGTACCAGTGAGCTACTGCAACGCGTGTTTGGTAGTCAGTAGCACCATATTCACGTGAATTGGACGTGTTACGGGCGTTTATTGGTTTTCCTGGCAGTTTTAAAGAGTCTCCTGCGTGGCGTCTGTGTGAGCAAAGCAGTAGAATAAGCGCAGCTTTGAAGGAAACCAATTTACGTGATAGATAAAAATTCGTTTAATCGCGAAGAATTGCTGGGCTGTGGCCAGGGTGATCTTTTCGGTGAAGGCAACGCCAGATTGCCTATTCCCAACATGCTCATGATGGACCGCATTGTTAGTATTACTGCCGATGGTGGTGATCATGACAAAGGCTACATAAAGGCTGAGCTGGATATCAATCCCGAGCTGTGGTTTTTCGGCTGTCACTTTGTTGGAGACCCTGTTATGCCCGGTTGCTTAGGGCTGGATGCCATGTGGCAACTGGTTGGCTTCTTTCTCGGTTGGAAAGGCAACCCTGGTCGAGGCCGTGCCCTGGGTTCTGGCGAGGTTAAGTTTTTTGGGCAAGTGCTTCCAGAGGCCAAACTGGTAACCTACGAATTACACATGAAACGACTAATCGAGCGCAAGCTTGTCATGGGTATCGCGGATGGTCGTATGCTGGTAGATGATCGGGAAATTTACACGGCAACTGATTTAAAAGTTGGTCTGTTTACTTCAACAAAAGATTTCTAGGCAAACAACACTATGCCAAACAACACTACACGAAGAGCGGTCATAACGGGTATTGGTATTGTTTCCTGTTTGGGAAATGACAAGCAATCAGTCACAGCGTCTTTGCGTGACGGCAAATCAGGCATTACAGAGCGCGAAATTTATAAAGAGATGGGTATGCGTAGCCACGTGGCTGCCCGACCTGAGATAGATTTAAAAGAAAATATTGATCGAAAGCAACTTCGATTTATGGGTGAGGCGGCAGCTTATGCCTATATTGCCATGCGCGATGCGATCAGTGATGCGGGGCTCAGTGACTCTGACGTCTCTAATGACAGAACCGGCATTATTGCAGGTTCCGGCGGTGGTTCTACATTTAGTCAGGTGGAAGCGGCGGATATTCTGCGTGATCGTGGTTTACGCCGTGTTGGTCCCTATCGTGTAACCCAAACCATGGGCTCAACTGTGTCGGCTTGTCTGGCAACACCGTATAAGATTCGTGGCACCAACTATTCCATCTCATCGGCATGCTCAACCAGTGCTCACTGTATTGGTAATGCTTTGGAGCTTATACAACTAGGCAAACAAGACCGTGTTTTTGCAGGCGGTGGTGAAGAAGAACACTGGTCGCTAAGTTGTTTGTTTGATGCCATGGGTGCCCTGTCAACAAAATACAACGACACGCCTGGTGTTGCCTCACGTGCATATGATGCCGAACGCGATGGTTTTGTTATTGCAGGCGGGGGCGGTATGGTTGTCGTCGAAGAATTGGAAACAGCAAAGGCACGTGGTGCAAAAATATACGCTGAAGTCGTCGGTTATGGTGCGACCTCCGATGGCTATGACATGGTGGCTCCTTCTGGTGAAGGCGCACAACGCTGTATGCAAATGGCCAAAGCGACGGTTGATACGCCCATTGACTACATTAACGCTCACGGCACTAGCACACCGGTCGGCGATATCGCTGAACTAAAAGCGGTCAGGGGTGTGTTTGGTAACGATTGTCCGGCTATCAGTTCAACCAAGTCCTTGTCTGGTCATTCTTTGGGTGCTGCAGGCGCGCAGGAAGCTATTTACACTTTGCTGATGCAAGAGGCTGGTTTTATTGCAGCGTCTGCCAACATCGATAAACTGGACGAAGCCGCCAGCGATATGAACATCGCGACCACCCGACAAGACAACGCTGCCCTTAATACAGTTATGTCCAATAGCTTTGGATTTGGTGGCACCAACGCATCACTTGTCTTTCGCCGCGTTTGACATTATTAATAAATAAAGTAAAGGGGACGGAGGGATTTAATTTTGACCAGTTTTGACGGCACGTCAAACGTGGTCAAAATTAAATCCCTCCGTCCCCTTTATTTTTAATAAATCAATGGCGGTTCATCCAGGGCTGAGCGTTGTTCTTTCAGCGAAAGAATATGCTCATCCCAGAACCTGCCACTGGCAAAAAATGGGAATGCCCTTTGAAAGGCCGGATCTTCCCATCGTCGGGCTATCCACGCCGCGTAGTGAATAATACGCAAGGTGCGCAACGGCTCAATCAACGCTAATTCATTTTCATCGAATTCACGAAATTCATGGTAGCCGTCAAGCAGATAGCCAAGTCTGGCTTGAGCATATTGCCGGTCACCGGAAATAAACATCCACAAATCCTGAATAGCCGGGCCAATACCTGCATCATCAAAATCCAGCAGGTGTGGTGTATCGTTGCTTCCCCATAAAATGTTGCCTGGGTGAAAATCTCCATGGATGCAAAACGTATGCACCGCAGATTGTTCATTAAAACGATCGTGCACAAGCGGTAGAATTTCGTGGACCATTGACAGGTAAGCTGACCTGACTTCCATTGGCACCAATTCCGACTTTTCTAAATAACTCACTGAAGCGTCACCAAGTCTGGCCACATCAATAGTCGGTCGATGCTTAAATTCGTGTGTGTTACTGCTTAGGTGTAATCGACCCAGGGTGCGACCTATAACTTGTAATTGGTCGTCGTTATCCAACTCGGGTGGGCGGCCACCAGCGGTTGGAAATACACAGAATCTAAACGCCCCATGGGTTAACAATGACTCGCCATCGGCCGATCTGAGTGGTGCGATGACCGGTAAATCATTTTCCACCAAAGCATCGCAAAATCGATGCTCTTCCAGAATAGCTTCGTCAGTCCAGCGCTCTGGGCGATAGAATTTTGCGACGATTTTGGTTTCGTCCTCCAAACCAATACTGTATACGCGGTTCTCGTAGCTGTTCAGCGCTGAAACGCGGCCATCGGTTTGCCAGCCATAGGCGTCAATCGCATCGAGTATCTGGTGTGGATCGAGCTGAGCGAATGCTAATGTGGGGTCGATAGAGGAAATGGTGATATCCCTTTGTCTGGTGGATTTGTTGCTAAATGTCTGTAACCCACCGCAATTTGATGATATCTTCGCACATTCTCCAAACAAAACGCGTTTTATCGAACAACGATACCGGAGTTGCGCCGATAGGAAGCTGCGTCATTCCATACCGATTTTGCATCAACCGGGCACAAACGAGATAGGGCAGCATGGACATACGAAAAATCAAGAAATTGATAGAGTTATTGGAAGACTCTGATGTGGCAGAAATAGAGATAGTGGAGGGCGAAGAGTCGGTCCGTATTGCCCGTGGAGCCACCGCGGTAGGGGCCCCTGTAATGGCCCAGCCACAACAATTTGCGGCTCCGGCAATAGCCCCGACGCCTGCAAACGTCGCCGACGTAGCCCCAAGTGGCGACGCCGAAGATCTGCTACCACCGGGAACCATTGTCGAATCTCCCATGGTTGGTACGTTTTACCGATCACCTTCGCCGGGTGCCAAGTCTTTTATCGAAATAGGCCAAACCGTCTCGAAAGGCGACACCTTGTGCATCATTGAAGCAATGAAAATCATGAATCAGATTGTCGCTGAAACCAGCGGGACGGTTCGTGCGATTGTTGTTGAGGAAGGCCAGCCAGTAGAGTTTGGCGAGCCGTTGATCGTTATCGACTGAGCGCTCCCATGGCACAAGCTATCCAAAAAGTTCTGATCGCTAATCGTGGTGAAATTGCGCTTCGTATAATGCGTTGTTGCCGCGATTTGGGCCTTAAAACCGTTGCTGTCTATTCAACCGCTGATCGTGATCTTAAACACGTGCGTCTGGCTGACGAAGCGGTGTGTATTGGGCCGCCATCTTCACTGGAAAGCTATCTCAACATTCCGGCAATTATTGCGGCGGCTGAGATTACCAGGGCCAGTGCCATTCATCCTGGTTATGGCTTTCTCGCAGAAAACGCTGATTTTGCTGAACGCGTGGAATCCAGTGGATTTATTTTTATTGGCCCTACCGCTGAAACCATCCGCATTATGGGTGACAAAGTCAGTGCCATACGAGAAATGCGCGCTGCAGGGGTACCGTGTGTGCCAGGGTCTGACGGTCCGCTTGGCGACGATATAAACGAAAACCGAAGGCTTGCTGAGCAAATTGGTTACCCGATTATTATCAAGGCATCGGGCGGTGGTGGTGGTCGTGGTATGCGAGTCGTGCAAAGCAACGACGAGTTAGAACAATCAATCGAGATGACCCGTAGCGAAGCCTCAGTAGCATTCAACAACCCGGTCGTGTACATGGAAAAATTCCTGACCACGCCCCGCCATATCGAATTTCAAGTGATCGCCGATACGCATGGAAATGCCATTCACCTGGCCGAGCGCGACTGTTCGTTGCAACGTCGCCACCAGAAAGTCGTTGAGGAAGCGCCGGCTCCGGGTATCGATGAACAAACGCGACAGGATATAGGCAGGCGCTGTACAGATGCGTGTAAGCGTATCGGTTACAGAGGTGCTGGTACCTTTGAATTTTTGTTTGAAAATGGTGAGTTTTATTTTATTGAAATGAACACCCGTGTGCAGGTTGAGCACCCGGTAACTGAAATGATCACCGGTGTCGATATCATCAAACAACAGATACTAGTGGCTGAAGGGCGTGAGTTGGCGTACAAACAGTCAGACATTGTCGTTAATGGCCACGCATTTGAATGTCGTATTAATGCAGAAGACCCACAAACCTTTATGCCCTCGCCAGGGACGATTACGCAGTATCACGCGCCGGGTGGGTTGGGCGTTCGCATGGACACCCATATTTACAACGGTTACAAAGTACCGCCAAACTATGATTCCATGATCGCCAAGCTTATCGTTAAGGGGATGACACGTGAAACTGCAATGTCCCGTATGCGCGGTGCTTTAAGTGAAGTTTTTATAGATGGTATAACCACCAACATCCCGCTACATAACGACATTTTTAACGACGAAGGTTTTTTAAAAGGCGGTGTCGATATCCACTATCTCGAACACAAACTCGAACAGAACTGACTATGGCTTCTGGGGACTGGCCCGAAGTCGCTGTTAGCGCTACCCCCGAAACGGTCGACGAGCTGGAAGCCTGGCTGTTTAGCGCTGGCGCCGTATCGGTTACCTATCAGGATAAAGACGATCAGCCCATTCTGGAGCCTGCTCCGGGGGAGATGCGGCTTTGGGATAACATCACTTTGGTTGGTTTGTTTGCTCAGGCGCAAGACACTGATTCGTTAATTAGTGCTTTGCATTTGTCAGCACAAGCCGGTGCACTACCAATACCTCAATACGATATTCGGGTGCTTGCTGATGCGGTTTGGGAGCGAGCCTGGATGCAAGACTATCAGCCTATGCAGTTTGGCCCCAAGTTCTGGGTGTGCCCATCTCACAAAGCACCACCTGATGCCGATGCCGTTATTGTTCATCTTGATCCGGGTTTGGCTTTTGGCACAGGCACCCATCCTACTACTGCCCAATGCCTGAGCTGGCTGGGTCGTGGGACAAAAACCAATCGATCACCACTTGAAGGTCTTGTTGTTGTTGACTTTGGCTGCGGCTCAGGTGTACTGGCCATCGCGGCTGCAAAACTTGGCGCAAAAGCCGTGTATGCAGTCGATATCGATGAACAAGCGATATTGGCTACTCGTCAAAATGCTGCCGATAATGGCGTTCTGGATAAGTTAGTCATTAGCCAGCCGGATGCGTTAAGGCTGACTAATGCTGACGTCATCATGGCGAATATACTGTTCGAACCGTTAACAAGTCTTTCAGAACGCTTCGCAGGCATGGTGTGCGCTGGTGGAGTGTTGTTAATGTCGGGTATCCTTGAAGATCAGGTTGTCGAGCTCGGCATGCGCTACAATAAATGGTTCGATATAGAGCCTGCGACGGCAAGCAATGGATGGGCGCTTATAAGAGCGTCGCGTCTACCCAAATGACGAATGGCCTACCCCAGCTCACAATTGGACGCTGCAAAAAATCCACAAACCAGATGCTCGAATTGCCAAACGGTATTCGAGGTATCTCGAGAACTGTTGTCCTCGAGCGATACGCGTGTGCGTTGTGGGGAATGCCTGAGCATTTTCGATGCTCTGGAGGAACTGCGCGCTGCTAACAACCTGAGTGGTGATGCTGCAAAACTAAACACCGGCAGTAGCCAGATCGCTGTTGGTGCAACCCAAACTTCAGCAGTACTCAGCGCTCAGGCGAGCGCGGCCAGTAAAGAGGTGCTGGACGTAACCTACTCAGACTTTGACCTGTTCTCAGAAGAAGCTGATTTGCCTGAAATTGCCTATTTCGATCAAACGCGTGACACACCAGACTTTGACTTTGATTCGGTGGAATTGGGTAGCGATGAAACGTTCAGTGACACGTTGTTTGTTCACGACGTTACTATAGATGCCGATGCCACCACGCTGCGTGCCAAGCCTGTTCAAAAAGAATCCAGCGATAGTGCCTATGCGGATATAGACTTTGTTGAAGACGCACAGCCGCGCGAACCGTTGATATTCAATTACCGTGATGCTGAGCATCCACTGGGCAAGGTAGGTAGCTCGGCTAAAAGTGTTCAAAATGTTGAACCGATAACGCCGGCAGCCGCTCCATCGACTACACAGCCGAGTCAGTCCGAGGTTACTGCTGACGTACTTACCGACAACACAGCAAGCTTAAGTGCAGCCACGGCACAGCTGCCTGAGCTCGAAGAACCCACGCGTCGCAATCCGTGGATGCTTCGTATTGGCATGCTGTTGTTACTGGGGGTGTTGTTAGGAGCCTTGTTTGCCCACCGCACGCGTCCTTCTTTGTACAACAACCCGACGCTAAGGCCAATGCTAGAAGCTGGCTGTAAGTTATTGACTTGCACGCTGCCTGCGCGTGTCGATCTAGACGCGTTATCCATGGTCAAACGTAATGTGTATTCACACCCCAACACACCGAACGCATTAGTCATTAACGTATCGTTTCGAAACGATGCTGATTTTGCTCAGCAATTGCCTTTGCTGCACATGGTGCTGACAAATCGAGTTGGTCGAACCGTGGCCCAAAAAGATTTTATCCCGCAAGTGTATTTACCAGGCTGGCAAAAAGGTGACGTGATTGAAGCAGAACAACAGCTAGATGTGACCTTGGAAGTGACCGATCCAGGTCGCGATGCACAATCTTTTGAGTTCTATTTTCGCGAACATAAATCGTAAATTCTTCTAAAAGTTAATTGCATTTATTTTTTGTTAGTGCATCCGGTTTTTTTCTTCTTCAATCTGTATTAGGATGTTCCTCCGTTGTCATAACCAAATTGTTTGATGCTCCAGATCGGTTCACATTCGCTGCAAAATAATGTCTTTCTTGCTCCCATGGCAGGAATAACTGATGCGCCGTTTCGTGATCTTTGCGCACGTGAGGGTGCAGCGTATGCTGCATCAGAAATGATATCGTCTGATGCACTTTTGTTCGCAACAGAAAAGACAAAACACCGGGTTGAACGCTCAGACAATGGTTTGCCTCACGCTGTACAGATAGCAGGTAGCTGTCCTAAAGCATTAGCTGATGTTGCTGAGCTGAATGTTAAAAACGGCGCTCAAGTTATTGATATTAACATGGGTTGCCCAGCCAAGAAGGTGTGTAACAAAGCGGCAGGTTCTGCTTTGCTTGAACATCCGGCATTGGTGAAATCTATTTTGCAATCTGTTGTGGCAAGAGTAGACGTTCCGGTAACGTTAAAAATTCGAACAGGTCCGTCGCCAGAGAATCGTAACGGGATTGATATTGCCAAAATTGCGGAACAGGAAGGCGTGGCATGTCTTGCTGTGCATGGACGTACACGTGTGGAACGTTTTAAAGGTAACGCTGAATACGATACCATCGCGCAAATAAAACGTGCCGTTAGCATTCCGGTAATTGCAAATGGAGATATTGTCAATGCCCGGGATGCAAAAAGAGTGCTTGATCTTACCGGTGCAGATGGCGTTATGATAGGCAGGGCAGCTCAGGGTAATCCTTGGGTGTTTCGTTCCATCACTGAGCAACTAGCAGGTCGTGATGCTCCAGCGGAACCAACAATGCTTGAGATTTATGAAACAGTAACAACGCATTTAAACGGATTGTATGCTTTGTATGGTGAGTACACTGGTGTACGAGTCGCCCGCAAGCACATAGCCTGGTATTGCAAAGGAATCCGAAACGCAACTGAGTTTAGGTCACAGGCCTACACACAGGAAACGAGCTTTGATCAGCTTGCGATCATTGAACAATTTTTTTCTTGCCCCGATTCATTCGAGGCCGCTGCTTGAGTAACTTAAAAGTGACAGATACCTCCATAACAAACCCGACCGCAAACATTAAAGAAGAGACTGCATTGCAACGCTGTGTTAACAGCGAGCTTGAGCGGTATTTTGAAATGCTTGATGGCGAAACCCCTCACGATTTACATCGCATGGTAATGCGACAAGTTGAGTCGGCATTAATTGACTATGTGCTCGACGAGTGTCGCGGTAATCAGAGTAAAGCTGCACAATGGCTTGGCATTAGCCGAGGTACTTTGCGTGGCAAACTTGCAGATAGCAAAAAACAACAACAAAGTTGACCAGCAACTCAGCAAAGCGCTGCGCACTGTTAAGCGTATCTGACAAAAACGATATCGTATCGATAGCAACAGCCTTGCATCAGGCAGGCTATACCTTGTTATCTACTGGTGGAACGGCATCGCAGCTTAGGGATGCGGGGCTGTCAGTCACCGATGTTGCGCAGCACACCGGTGCCGCTGAAATGATGGCGGGCAGAGTGAAGACGTTGCATCCAACTGTTCACGGCGGCATTTTGGGGCGTCGTGGTCTTGATGATGACGTCATGCGCGAGCGCGACATTGCGCCAATCGATTTTGTGATTGTTAATTTATATCCGTTTGCAAAAACCGTTGCGCGAGACGATGTCAGTTTTGATGAAGCCATAGAAAACATCGACATTGGTGGCCCTGCGATGGTTCGTGCAGCAGCCAAAAACCATGCGTCTGTGTCAGTAGTCACCGATCCGGCAGATTATCCTCGAGTTATTGATTCATTGAAACCAAGTTCCAGCGAATCGATGCGATCACAGCTTCGTTTTGATTTAGCAGTAAAGGCGTTTGAACACACGGCCCATTACGATGGCATGATCGCCAATTTTCTTGGTCGTATTACTGTTGATAACAAAAATTTTCCTCGCACGCTCAACAAACAATACTTGCTCGCTGATACGCTGCGCTATGGCGAAAATCCGCATCAGCAGGCAGCGCTTTATCATGAGCACAATCCACCGGAAGGGTCCCTGGCGGCAGCTGACCTGCTGCAGGGTAAGGCTTTGTCATATAACAATGTGATGGATGCCGATGCGGCACTGGCTTGTGTGCGACAGTTCGATGAACCTGCTTGTGTGATTGTCAAGCATGCTAACCCTTGTGGGGTTTGTGTTGCCGATAATCTATTTGATGCATACGACAGAGCGTATCTAACGGATGCAACGTCAGCGTTTGGCGGCATTATCGCTTTTAATCGTGCGCTTGACGAAAAAACCGCTAAAGCGATAGTCGAACGGCAATTTGTAGAAGTGATCATTGCACCCGGTGTGCAGGTGGGAGTCGATCAGGTTTTAGCAGCATTCCCAAATGTCAGACTGCTCGATTGTCGCGTGCTACCGCCTTTGGACAACGCGCTGCAATTAAAACCGGTGTCTGGTGGTTTGCTTGTACAGGATGATGACTTGCACTCGCTGAAGGCCATCGATGTAAAACTTGTCAGCAAGCGTGCAGCTACCCCAACTGAATTACAGGACTTGTTGTTTGCGTGGAATGTGGCCAAGTTTGTTAAGTCTAATGCCATCGTGTATTGCAGTAACAAGGCAACCGTGGGGGTAGGGGCTGGGCAGATGAGCCGAGTTTATTCAGCCAAAATTGCTGCCATAAAAGCATCTGACGGTGGCCTCGAGGTTAAAGGCGCGGTAATGGCATCAGACGCTTTTTTTCCTTTTCGGGATGGTATCGATCATGCCGCTGAAGTTGGTATTGCAGCAGTGATACAGCCTGGTGGCTCAAGAAACGACAGCGAGGTAATAGCTGCAGCAGATGAACACGGTATGGCTATGGTGTTTACTGGTGTCAGGCATTTTCGCCATTAACCTTTAATACTGGTGCGCGTGTCACATTGGAATGGGGTAGTCGCGATGGATGTCAGCGATACCACTGAGTACCTCGTCACTCAGGACTAAATCTGCAGCACCTAGATTGGTTTTAAGTTGCGCCATTGATGTAGCACCGAAAATGACTGAAGTCATGAACGGGCGCGTCATGCAGAATGCCAGCGCCATTTGTGCTGGCTCCAGAGCATGCTCGCGTGCAAGGGCGATGTAGCGATTCATTGCAGGGATGCTTTTCTCAGAGTAACGACCGGTCAGGTTGTCTGACAGGCTACGCCGTGAGCCTGCAGGTATATTGTCATTGTCGTACTTGCCGGTGAGCATGCCGCACCCTAGTGGCGAGAATGCCAAAAGGCCCACTTGTTCGTTGTGCGCAAGCTCAGCAAAATCCAAATCGAATATTCTTTGCAGCAAGCTGTACTCGTTTTGCACCGTGACCACTCGCGGTAAGTTCTGTTGCTGTGCAATAGACAAAAATTGCGAGGTGCCCCAGCATGATTCGTTACTTAATCCAATGTGTCGAATTTTCCCTTCCTTCACAAAGGAATGCAGTGTGTCGAGTACCTCAGCAACATGTTCCAGAAAAACATTTTTATCCTGGCTTACCGGATTAAACGTCCAGGACTGACGAAAATGATAAGAGCCTCGATTTGGCCAGTGCAGTTGATATAAATCGATGTAATCCGTTTGTAGACGTTTAAGGCTACCTTCGATTGACTTTCGAATTTTCGCCGCGCTGATATCTGCTCCGTTGTCTATCCATTTTGGCCCGTTACCCGCCACTTTGGATGCGATTAAAACTTGATCGCGTTTACCTGATTGAGTTAACCACTGACCGATGATTTCCTCAGTTTTACCGTAGGTGTCGGCGCTCAGTGGCGTGGTTGGGTACATCTCGGCGGTATCTATTATGTTGACACCTTTATCGAGTGAGTATTCGATTTGCTCGCATGCATCTTTGAGGTTGTTTTGTGTTCCCCATGTCATGCTGCCAAGACACAGCTGACTAATTTCTATGTCGGTGTTGCCAAGCTTTTTGTAATGCAAGAGTGCTATTCCATTTTAATTTGAGCACCAACTTTAACATTGTTACGCGCGAACCAGCCTTGATTAACTTCCAGCGCAAATTGTGCAGGTTTTTTTGCCGGGAAGTATTGATCGGGCCCAACGGGCATGTGGTGAATTTCGTTAATAACAAAATCTTTGGATATAAAGGCGATTGATAATGGCAGCAGTGTATTGCGCATGGTAAAAACTAATTTTTGTTCACTGCTGTACACAAACAGCATGGCGTGATTTTCACTGAGTTTTTTGCGAAAGCTTAATCCCATGAAGCGTTGATCAGGCGTGTTGGCTATTTCAGTTTCCAACAACTTATCACCGATTTTCAGCGTGACCGTTTGAAGCCTGGGCAGGGCCTGAGTCTGGTCTTTGGCATACGCAGCATGACTGAGAATACAACTACCCAGCACAATGGCGAAAGCGAACCTGGCAAAATGATGAATACGCTGTTTCATGATTTTCGTTATGTTGTGGGTGATGCGCTGTTGATGATTTCGTCCGTGGCCAAATAAACTTTGCGAGTTTTTGGTCTTACGCCTTCCCAAATCAGAAATGCATCCGCTGCTTGTTCTACCAGCATGCCAAAGCCATCGGCGTAATTTGATACTCCAGCTTTCTCGCACCAGGCAAGAAACGGCGTTTGGCTTGATTTGTACATCATGTCATAGGAGAACGTATCGTGATTGACAGTGTTAACAGGGATCGGGGGTGCACTATTGTCAAAACCCATGCTGGTTGCATTGATGACTAAATCAAAACTGTCGAGATTTTCCAGCGATTGAAAGTCGCTTGATGAGATCGCACCAAAATCATCAAAGGTTTTAGCCAGCGTCTCGGCTCGTGTCAGTGTCCGGTTAGCGATGTGAAGCAACGCAGGCTTTGCAGCCAGCAAGGGCGCAAGCACACCGCGTGCGGCCCCGCCAGCGCCCAGCAACAAAATACGTTTGCCTGCAATTGGAATGCGCTTGTTTTTTTCGATATCGGTCAACAGCCCTATGCCGTCTGTATTGTGACCGACAAGTTGACCGTCCCTGTGCATTTCGATAGTGTTCACTGCTTGTGCAAGGCGCGCGCTGTCGTTGAGTCTATCGCACACTTGTGCGGCTAGTTCTTTAAAAGGCGCTGTAACGTTACAGCCTTTTCCTCCGGATGTTTGCCAATGCCTAACGGTTTTTGCAAAGTTGGTTTCAGTTGCTTCTGTTCGAGTGTATTGCACGCGACGATGGGTTAATTCACCGAACAGATGGTGTATGGCGGGAGATACACTCTGGGCTACTGGCTGGCCAATAATGGTGTAACGGTTAATCACAGAGTATCCGGAAATATCATGTCGTTTTTGGGAATGTTGCGTTGTAGCAAATAGTACTTTATTTCGTCCTGTCGTAATTGGATTAAACGATCATCGGTATTGTCCAGCCCTGCATCGTTTTGCAAAATCAACAGTTTCCCACCGCCGCATTGTCGGTGAAACTTAATCAGCTGATCAATACCGGTAAGACTTTGGCCTCTGATGGCATAAGAACCCTTACGGTAATCTACACCGATACGAACATACTCATCATTAGGTAAAACACATTTTGTTTCGGACGGTAATGCATAGGCAATATCCAGCGCTTGAACAGCCTCTTTTTTGGCTTTGATGACTTTGGTTTTTTTCTTACTACTTGATGTGTCATCTTCGTCTGAATCATTTTTTCTATTGGACTTGCCATCACCACCACGTTCTATCATATCGCTGTCGCTGTCCAGGCGTTCTGCTTCTGAGTCATCACCCTCTAATAGTTCGTCCTCTTCTTCCTCTTCTTCTTCTGGCTTTTCTTCCTCTTGAGTTTCGTCTTCTGTGATGTCCATGTTCTCGAGGTCAAGCTCTGCAACTTCATTGCGTGCTAACAATTTGGAATCGATCTTGGGCATGATGGCGGTGGCACCAGCACCCCCTCCGCCCTTAGCAATGTTATCTTTTACAACAATCAAGCTTTCATCTATTGCGTCGCGTGCAGATGTGGTTTGTAACGAGGCTTTTGGCCCTTCCCCGTTCAGGATGACCCTTTTGGTTTCTTCTTCATCATCCTCTCTGCCACTTAAATGTGCCGTACTTGATGTGGTGAATGTGTCGGCCAGACGGTCGGTGGAATTTATTGCATGGTCAATCGCGAACCAGGCGACCACTGTGCCGACTAACACAGCCAAAATTACTTTTACGTAGATACTCATAATTGCGGTAGTGTCGTGTCAGTCTTGGTTTGGTGAGAAACTGCCCGTGGGTGAGGACGTTTTGGGTAAACTGAGATCATAGCGGGTATTAGCCAGATTCACCCCGAATGCCTGTCTAATTTAAGCGATTTTAACAACCAATGGATGCAAATTTGTGACAAACAACACCCATTTCGGTCTGCGCGCTGCGTACCCCATGAACCGGGCCCGACGTTTACGTCGAGACGACTTTTCCCGTCGGCTGGTGCGCGAACACCAAATCAGTACTGACATGTTAATTCAACCGTACTTTGTCATCGAGGGTGATGGACCCTCTATACCGGTTCCTTCAATGCCCGGGGTTGAACGGGTCACTGTTAACTCATTGGTGCAACAGGCAAAAAAAGTTCATGCCTTGGGAATTCAGCTGATTGTGATATTTCCGGTCACAGACGATGACGCGAAAACAGATGATTGTGCTGCCGCTTTTGCCCCAGATGGTCTGGCACAGCGTGCGATACGGGCTGTAAAAGACGCCGTCCCTACGCTTGGTGTGATGACTGATGTGGCGCTCGATCCATACTCTCCACATGGTCATGATGGCTTGATGGATGAATCCGGATACATCGTGAACGATGCGACCGTTGAAGTACTGGTAAAGCAAGCGCTGTCGCATGCTCAAGCCGGAGCCGACGTACTGGGCCCCTCCGATATGATGGATGGCCGAGTCGGGGAGATCAGAAAAGCGCTCGAATCGGAAGGCTATGTGAATACTCGAATCTTAAGTTATGCGGCAAAGTACGCTTCCAGTTTCTACGGGCCTTTTCGAGATGCAGTGGGCGCCTCTGCGACTTTAGCGGGGGCTAACAAATATTCGTATCAAATTGATCCAGCCAACAGTGATGAGGCCATGCACGAAATCGCCAGCGATCTGGAAGAAGGGGCCGATATGATCATGGTCAAACCGGGTTTGCCGTATTTGGATATTGTCAGACGAGCAAAACAATCTTTTGGTGTGCCGACATTTGCTTATCATGTCAGTGGCGAGTACGCAATGATCAAAGCCGCAGCGGATGCAGGATGGATCGACGAAAAACTGGTGGTTATGGAAACCATGATGTCATTCAGGCGTGCAGGTTGTGACGGCGTTTTGACTTACTGTGCGCATGATGTTGCGCAATGGCTAGCGTCTTGAAAACGTTAGTCGCAAGAAAAAGCTGAAGAAAAAGCACAACAGAGTTACGAAATCGCCAAAGCCAACTATTATTGATGTAGTCATCGGCTTGACACATAGCAATGAAATTCTTGAAAAAATCAGCATTTGTCGCACTGGTAGGTTGCCTGTGCATCCCTGTCGAAAGCGCTTTCGCGCGTGGCGACCAGTGGTATATCGGGTTTGGCGGCAGCGCGGCATGGTTAGAACCGAATCCGGTGGAAATTGGCCTGGGCCTGGATGCAAGACAGGGCTTTGGTGGTAATGTTTTTTTTGGGGTCGACATTGACGATCGCTCCAGTGCCCAGCTTACCTTATACGGCTTGGGTGCAGCTGAGCTCGACAATGAGGAACTAGTACCGTTTTATGCAGTCGATGGCTCGGTGCTGTACCGCTTTTACGATACAAATGATCGAAGGCTTGTGCCCAGTCAATTTTCGCTGGCACTTTATGGTCGCTTTGCTTTGGGTTTTATGGAGCGTGACACCGATGTGCCATTGAGTAACGATGCGGCTGTGTATTTTGGTGCCGGTGGTGGTGCGGAACTTTTTTTAACACGTAATTTGTCGCTAAGAGCAGAGGGCATGTATCACGATCGCGATGCTGCTTCGGGCTCTTTGCAATTGGTTGCTCGGTTTGGTGGTACTAGTCGCCCGACTGCGCGTCCGCCTATATCAGCACCGGATGCACCTGGTACTCCAGCGCTGCCGCAGGCTCCCAGTATTCCATCTACTGATGTTACTGTTCCGGAAATTCCAGCAGTGCCAAACGAGTCTGTTACTGCGCCAGCTATTCCGGCGGCTCCCACCGCGCCTGCTCAGAATGCGATTGCAGACGCTGACGGTGACCGGGTACCCGATGCAAGCGACCAGTGTCCTGCATCCGCCGTGGGTTTCCCTGTACGTTCCAACGGTTGTGCATTATTTGACGGTGTGCTTAGTGGAGTAAATTTCTCACCTCGATCTTCCTTGTTGCTGCAAGAATCTACGGCGCAGCTTGATTATTTGGCTAATGTGCTGAATCAGTATCCAGAGGCCCGCATCGAATTGCATTCACACACCGATGATCAGGGGTCGGTACGTGAGCAAGCTATTTTGACTCGCGGCCGTTTGCGTACCATTGGTACGTACCTTGTCGGTCGTGGTGTTAAGGCTAATCGGCTTATACTGCGATCGTTTGGCGGGACACGCCCTCTGTATGACAACGGCACCACGGAAGGCCGTGCAGGCAACAACCGAATTGAGGTCCTTGAAAAAGGCAATCAATAGTGAATTGATGCCACGGGTGTTTTGGCGTGACGCTGCGTTTTATGTGGTGTTGCTGGCCGGGCCGTTGTGTTGGGTGTGTCTGCTTGTTATAGGGCAGCCGGTGGTTGGGCCGCCGGAGTTACTTGTTTGGCTAAAACTATCGCTGTTGATGCCAGTGCTCGAAGAGATTGTTTTTCGTGGTGGTTTGCAAGCCGGATTGCACACCAGGGTGTTCTTCAAACAGCATTTTTACGGCGTCAGTTTGGCGAATATATTAACGTCTGTTTTATTCGCCTCGATGCACCTGATCTCTCAGCCGCCAATGTGGGCAGCATTGGTTTTTATCCCGTCGCTGGTTTTTGGTTGGGCAAGGGACCGCTACATTAAAATACTGCCCAGTATCTTGCTCCATGGCGTTTACAACGCAGGATTCGTCTGGTTATTTGTCGCTAAAAGTAGCGCTTAGCTTAGTTACCAAAGGTATTAGCCGGTGGTGGACGAGCGCTCTGGTTGCACTTGTGATGCTCATCGCATTTAATTTGCGAGCAAGTGTTATACAGTCCTCAATTTCGATCGCTTTTAGAGACCTTCTTCACATTTCTTTTTGTAGTCTGATCGATTTAAGTCGATAAGTAGGATGTGAGATGTCGGCAAAAAAAATCAGGTGTCATACCCGAGCTCGCTCGTATCGAGTCGCTTGAGCCGCGCGTGCTTTATTCGGCCGAGGCTGCGCCGTGGCTTGCACTTGTCGACACTAATCATCCGCTTGATGATACTGGCTCTTCGCTTGCTCATTCTGTATCCCGGCTTTTGCCGGCATTGCCTGAAGCAACAGTTTCAGAATCTGAATATTCTGATACTCAGCTTCTTAGCCTGGACGCGACTTCATCCACTCTGTCTGTTACGCAAGTTGTGCTTGTCGATAGTTCGCATGCTGACATCGAAGAGTTGCTTAAGTTGTTGCAAAGTAATCTTGAAGGTGACGCGCAAATTGCCATTGTGTCTTTAGAGGGTTCGCGTGACCCTTTAAGTTCAATAGCCGATGTGCTGTCTCGATACGATGAACTTCAAGCTGTACATATTGTGTCTCATGCAACGGATGGCGCACTTCTTTTGGGCGATAGCGTTATAGATCGAGCGGACCTGCTTGGTCAGGCTGAAACAGTCGCGCAATGGGGGGATGCGCTCCACGTTGAAGGTGATATTTTATTGTACGGCTGTAATTTATCTTCCACCGCAGAAGGACACCTATTCGCCAAGACCTTATCCAGAATTACCAGCGCTGATGTTGCCAGCAGCAGTGATATCACCGGGCATGCCGTACATGAAGGTGATTGGGAGCTGGAAGTTAACGTCGGCTCTGTAGAAACTGATGTGGTAACACCTGCCCGTGTACAAAACGACTGGCAGGGTAGTTTTGATATCACCACTGGTTTATTGCATCACTGGAAGTTAGACGGCAATGGAGATGATTCTGCGGGCGGCGCAAACATGTTTTTGCATAACAATGTGGGTTCACCCGCGGGTTTGATAGATCAAGCCGGGGATTTTAATGAGAGTACGAGCTTACTCAAACATGGAGAAGTCGGTGTTTGGCAGTATTCACCTTTCGATGAAAGTGATTTTTCTATTTCGTTTTGGATGCATGTGAATTCGGCCGGTCTGGGTGCTCAGATGCTGGGAAATCATGTCGCGGGCAGTCCTGGCTTCAGCTTGTATTTAGATTCGGATGACCATGTGGTTTTTAGAATCAGTGATTGGAATACCAGCCAACAGGTCGTTAGCACAGACGCTGTGGTTGACGGCGTCTGGCGGCATATAGTTGCAACACGCACTGGGGATACCATTGAATTAACCGTGTATAACAAGGCCACGGACAGCTTTGATATTGTCAGCTCGCAAAGTGGTGGTGCACCGCTGTCGGTTGGCGCCAGCTACCCCATACGTGCAGGAGTCATCAACCATTCTACGGGGGACTACGACGGGTTACTGGATGATATTCGAATTTATAATCGCGATTTAAGTATGGCTGATATCGGCGAGCTTATTAGCCTGGCTGACAACGAGCAAGTTTTGGTTAATAACGAACCTGTCGAACTCATTGCCGTTGGTTCAGTACCGGTTACCAGTAATGACCTGCTGACCATTGACAACGACACGCCAGACAATCAAATTGTTTATTCCATAACTCAGAATGGTTCGGTCTCTTTGTTTGTCCTCAATGGTGTTTTTCTGGGTGCCGGTGACACGTTTACCCAGGCTGATATCAATAACGGCGTCGTATCAGTAGCGAAAACTGCGACTTTTCCCACAAGTGATAGCATCGAATTTTCAGTCGATGACGGGCAGGGTGACGTCACATCCGCCTCTTTTATTGTTAATGAGGCCGCTGCTGCAAATCAACCGCCATCAGATGTTAGCCCCCTAACCGAGTTGTTCGTCAGTGAAGATGCGTCGCCTGGTTCTTATATTGGCATTGTCGTGACAACCGATGCAGACGACAGCGATCACACATACGCTTTGCTTGACGATGCTGGCGGTTTGTTTACGATAGAGCAGGATACCGGTAGGATTCATGTCGCCCCGGGTGCCAGTTTTAATTTTGAATCAGTGTCCAGCTATGAGTTAGAAGTACAATCCACAGACTCGGCCGGGCAATCGGTAACGGGCATGGTTCCGGTTACCGTCACAGACGTTAACGATGCACCTTTTCTTGCACTGCCTGTGCAAATCACCCCTGTGGTTGAGGACGACATTACAAACAATGGTGATCTGGTGGGTGATGTGTTTGATGGCGCATTCTTTGATGAGGATCAGGGTGATGTAATGACCGGTATTGTTGTTATAGCCAACAACAGCACTCCCGGCACGGGTACTTGGCAATATCAGACTGTCGGTGGTAGTTGGGTCGATATTGGTGTTGTAAGCAAAGCTGACCCACTTGTACTTGGCGTTGATGAACGAATTCGATACGTACCCGTAAGCAATTTTAATGGCAATATCGGGACGTTGGTTGTGCACGTGGTTGATGATAGCCAGGGGTCAGGCGTGCCTCTAGTTGCACATCGGGACCCCAGTTTGTTTGATGCTAATGGTCAACCAACCACAACAAGAATCAGCTTGTTTAGCTATGGCCTTGGAGGTGTAGTAACCCCTGTCAATGATGCACCGCACTTTGCTAATGTCAGCCAACAATTGCGCATTGATGAAAACGCACCTAACGGCACTATTTTGGGCACAGTGATTGGTCACGATGTCGATGATGCAACGCTAGGCTACAGCCTGACGGGTAATTCCGGGGGGCGATTTACCATAGACTCAGTGACAGGTGAAGTGAGCGTAATAAATAGCGCAATGCTTGACTACGAAACCGATACTTTTCATCAGATAACAGTGGAAATCACTGATTCTGCATCGCAAGTTTTTAGTGCATCGTTTGCTGTACTTGTTAACGATGTCAACGAAGCGCCTCATGACATAACAGTCAGTGCACCGTTAACCGTCGTCGAGAACGCTGTGGCAGGTACGGTTGTGGGGGTTGTTTCAGGTCAGGATGTTGATGATGCAACATTGAGCTACGTCATGGAAGAACTGGATGCTGGTGGTCGTTTTACGATTGATGCTTCTACCGGCGAAATTACGGTTTTAGATGGCAGCTTATTAGACTTTGAAACCGGTTCATCACATACCATCGTCACGCAGGTAACCGATTCGGGGGGACTCACTTATGTAGAATACTTCACTGTGAGCGTACTGAACGAGGCTGAAGCACCGTATGATATTACGGCAACTGCGTTGGTTGTTGATGAGAATGCTGTTGCAGGCACCACGGTGGGTCATGCCTGGGGACTGGATGTCGATGACACACCGATATTGTATAGTTTAATAGACGACGCAAGCGGTCGGTTCTCTATTGATGCCAATACGGGAGAGCTGACAGTTCTTGACAGCAGTTTGTTGGACCATGAAACGAATTCGTCTCACGTAATTTTAGTGGGAGTAGAGGACGCTACGGGCTTAAGGTATTCTGAGTATTTTGTTGTTGCGGTTTCCGATGTGAATGAAGCGCCTCATGCTATTAACATAACAGCGCCGCTAAGCGTTGCCGAGGATGCGGCAAACGGTGACAGTGCAGGGGCGGTCATCGGTACCGATGTCGATGACTTTGTACTTAGTTATAGCTTAACCGACAACGCAGGTGGTCGTTTTGCTATCGATTCCAACACCGGCGAATTATTGGTACTGGATAGCACGTTACTGGATGCGGACGTTAATACATCGCACGACATCACAGTAGAAATAGAAGATGCGGCAGGGTTAACCTACTCGCAGATTTTCACAGTCAATATCAGCAATGTGAACGAAGCGCCCTTTGATATCGTCATAACCACACCACTTTTTATTAATGAAAATGCTGCTGCTGGTGATAGTGTCGGTGCCGTGCTTGGGCAAGATGTCGATGACGCGACGGTCAGCTATAGTCTTGCTAATGATGCGAATGGTCGTTTTGCAATTGATTACGCCACCGGCGAAGTGGTGGTACTGGATGGTAGTCAACTGGATTTTGAAACCAACACAGCGCATCAAATTTCAATCGAAGTTACCGACGCTGCGGGGCTCAGTTACGCTGAAAATTTTACGGTAAATATTACCGACGTTAATGAAGCGCCACATGCACACATCATAAGCTCGCCGTTAGAGGTCACTGAGAATGCTGCAAATGGAACTTTTATTGCGACTATTATTGGTCTGGACGTTGATGATGCTACATTAACCTACGACTTAATGAGTGACGCCGGTGGTCGATTCGCCATTGATAGTGCAACGGGTGATCTATCTGTACTTGATGGTAGCCAATTGGATTATGAAGCCAACAGTTCACACCCGATTACGGTGCAGATAAGTGATGCTGCGGGACTCACCTATTCAGTCACGATTTCAATAAGCGTGCTTAATGAAAACGAAGCGCCTCATTCCATTGCTACCAGCGCACCATTAAGTGTCGCTGAGAATGCCTCTAACGGTACATTGTTTGGCGCAGCTGTTGGGCAGGATGTAGATGATGCTTCGCTCAGCTACAGTTTAAGCAATAATGCAAATGGTCGTTTCGCCATAGATGCAGCCTCAGGCGAATTATCCGTTTTAGATAGTAGCCAGTTAGATTTTGAATTAAACGGTTCGCATCGAATAAGTATTGACGTTGAAGATGCAGCAGGCCTGGTGTATACCGACACTTTCACGGTCACCGTCACTGATGTAAACGAAGCCCCTCATGATATTACGGTCACTGCACCATTGACCGTGGTGGAAAATGCAGCAAACGGAACTGCAATTGGTGTGTTGCTTGGACTCGATGTTGACGATGCTTCTGTCTCTTACAGCTTATTGAATGACGCTAATGGACGGTTCGCTATTGATTCGGTAACAGGTGAGCTTTTGGTATTGAATGGTAGTCAGCTGGATTACGAATTCAATGGCTCACATCAGGTGACGATTGAAGTAGAAGATGCTGCTGGGCTTAGCTATACAAAAAATTTCATGGTAACTGTAAGCGATGTGAATGAAGCGCCACACGCCATTAACATCATTGCACCGCTGAGCGTGATAGAGAATGCTGCAAATGGTACGTCTGTTGGCATGGTTGAGGGAATGGACGTCGACGACACAACGCTGACTTACAGTCTGGTCAGTGATGCTAACGGCCGTTTCAGTATCGATACGACAACCGGTGACGTGTCTGTTTTAAATGGTGAGCTGTTGGATTTTGAAGCTAATGGTGCGCATCAAATTACTATTGCCGTGAGTGACCAGGCAGGGCTTAGTCATCAGGGTAATTTCATTGTTAGAGTAATAAATGCCAACGATGCGCCTCAACTGACGCCAGCGTTTATTAACAGTGTTGCAGAAGATGAAGCCGAGCCAAACGGTGAACTTATTAGTAGCACATTTGCGACGGCTTTTTTAGATGCCGACAATGGTGATACGTTATCAGGTATCGGCATAGTGGATAATGCTGCGTCTGCGGACGGTATTTGGCAATATAAGGTAGGTGTTGGAAGCTGGCAAAATATCCCGACCGTATCTACTTCAAGTGCCCTGATGTTGCCGACATCAGCAGAGATCAGGTTTTTACCCGCAGAGAATTATTATGGTGTACCTGAGGCTTTAACTGTGTTTGGCTTTGATTCATCTTATATTGCTGAATACGGTGGTCAATTCAGTGATGAGACGCAACCGGAATTTGCTGATCTTTTAACTTTAGAAAACACATCAGCAAACACGTCAGTCAGTGAGAATAGCTCGAAGGTGTATATCAGTGTAACGCCGGTCAATGATGAAGAACAAATGGTCATTAATACGGGCGCAAGTGTTGTGCTAAATGACACGCTGACCATCAATAACACGATGCTTGCCGTAAGTGATGTTGATAATAGCAGCGACGAACTTGTCTTTACACAAGATGGAACCTGGCCTGGTATTGAACTGCAGGTAAACGGCACTAGCGCAAACAGTTTTACTCAACAAGAGCTTGATCTTGGTTTGGTTAGTTTCGTGTCGATGGGGTCTGTGGCAGGAATAAATGTATTGCCACTGATCGCTGACGATGGTGCGGGAACCACAACGTCGTTAAATTTCTCTGTAGATGTACAAGCGCAAGTGGCGGCAGAACCAGAGCCGGTTCCAATCTCAGCCGCGGTACTGCCCGAACCTATTGAATTCATCCAGGAACATGTGCTAACTGCGATTCCTTCTGAGCCTTTGTCCAGTGTCGTATCGTTTACATCTGAAGAGCAGCTCAGCAGTGACTCAGCAATGACAACAAATCCAGATGATGAGCCTTCGGTGCCGACATCTTTTGAGGCTACTGGTGAACAAAGCGAATCCGGGGAGCAAGGAGTGCCAGGTTTAGGACAAGTTGTGCTGGCATCTTTGCAATTACCCGATTTTATATCCACCGAGAGAACATCGCTTGATGCGGGTCTGGTTGCAGACGCATTATCAGAGCCGCGCTCCACTATTCATAAGAGCATCAAATTGAATGCCGCAGAACAAGTTGAACTTCAAATGGCGTCGCTTTTATCACTGGAGCCGTTAACAATCATAGAATCATCGGTGTTCAGCAGCCAAAGTGACAATCCAGGCCTGCAAAATAGTCTTGATAAATTACAGCAGCAATTTTCTAAAGCTGCCGACAGTATGGAAGGCAGAGCGGTTGCCCGGGACTCTGTAATCGGAATTTCGTTAAGTGTTACAGCCGGCTTTCTGGTTTGGATGCTGCGCAGTGGTGCGCTTTTAGCCAGTATGTTTTCGATATCTCCGTTGTGGAGACAACTTGATCCTCTGCCTATTCTTAGCAACAACGGCGAAAATGGCAAGAGTTCTAACGGGGACGATGATAACGTTGAAGAATTGTTCGCTGAGCAGTCGAAAAGCTAGTCACGGTAGTTAAAAATTGCTTTTTCTATAATTTTTTCAGCAATGGTTTCAGGTACATGATTTTCCCAGTCCCCGCGCCCCTGTGGCAACTGTTTTAAAATATCTCTTGAGTAAATTCCTAAAAGATTTTTATCGCTACAGTTGATACCAGATATAAATTGGTTTTCAAGTAAATAACGATACAAAAGGCGCAGATGTTGTGGGACCTGTAAGTTCGTAAATTCGCTTAATTCACCCGCTTCATCAAGTTCCGGATAGACAAATAGCCGCGTATTATCCGGGAACAATTTGCCAAAGCCCTCAAGGATGCCGCCTTCAACGCCGACATAGGTTTCCTCGTCGAATATCTGGCGAACATTGATCATACCCAGCACAATGCCAATTTGAAGGGACGTGTACTGGCGGAAGTAGGCTCGTAAGGAAAAATAGCGGGTGTAGTCTGAAACCATGACGCTATAACCCAGAGAATTGAGTAAGCGGACGCGCTGAATTAAATCCTCTTCTGGAACCCCTAAATCTTTGCCGGTAGGATCATTAAGGGAGATTTCAGCCATTACCATGGTGTTGTCATCAGATACTCCCTGGGTTTCCTTGAACGCAGCAAAGCCCTGTTCAATCATGTCAACATTCAGTTTAGTAACAGGCTTGAACGATCCTCTTATAGTCAGCACATTTTTTTTGTAGAGAATATTCGCTGGCACCGCCACGCTGCCATCGGGTTGAAAAATGATAGCGCGGGTTTTCCAGCTGCGTATTAAATGCAAATTGATGGCTCGATTATCAAGGTCTTCAAAATACGGACCTTGAAAGTCGATAGAGTCGATTTCAATTTTGTCGTCAAATAAATTATCAGTTAAAGAATCGATAATTTTTTTAGCATTCTCGAAATAGTAGTATGAGGCGTAAATTAAATTGACTCCCAATACGCCCAAGGTTTCTTGCTGTTCCTCAGCTGTCTTGTCGTTCATGCGCACATGAACGATAATGTCAGTGGGCTCGGCTCCCGGATAAGTTTGTGTTCTCACACCACACCAGGCATGGCATTCGTTGTCTTTGTTGTAACTTTTGGCTGATACGGTTGCAGCATAAGCGAAAAATCTTGATGCCTTGGGCCGGGTTTCACTCACTCGGCCAACGACCAATGCAAATTCCTTGTCAAGCATCGCCTTAACACGGCTTTGCGACACGTACCGACCACCTTCCTGCACACCGTATATGGCATCTGAAAATTGCATATCGTAGGCGGAAATAGTTTTGGCAACTGTGCCAGCTGCAGCGCCTGCTAAAAAAAAGTGTCGGGCTACTTCCTGGCCTGCGCCAATTTCTGCGATAGTGCCGTATTTTTTTTCCTCAAGATTGATGCGTAAGGCTTTATTGTTTGTAGATCGGGCACTTACGTTCTTATTGAATGCGTCTGGACTGTTACTCATAATATTAAGGCACGTCAGTTATGGCGTATTACGCATGGTCGATATAAAGGGTTGGTACATGCGCTTGGCATATCAGTCACCGCTGGCGTGCAGCCAATCCTTAGGCGTCAGGAATTGCGAGGCAAGCATCGCTTCTGGTGAGCCTGGTTGCGTCTGGAAATTATAAACCCAGTTTGCGCAAGGTGGCATTGACATTAATATCGATTCGGTGCGACCACCTGATTGCAGTCCAAATAGTGTGCCACGATCGTAGACCAGATTAAATTCAACATAGCGTCCACGGCGATATAACTGGAATTGTTTTTGAGCGTCGGTAAATTCTGTGTCTTTTCGGCGTTCCACAATGGGTGTATAGGCAGGTAAAAAACTGCTCCCCACGCTTTTCATGAACCCGAATGCATGATCGAATCCATTGCCGGTAAAGTCATCAAAGAACAAACCGCCTATGCCACGAGTCTCCTGGCGGTGCTTAATATAGAAATACTCGTCACACCACTGTTTATACTTTTGGTAAAAGTCGCTGCCAAATGCAACGCAGGCGTCTGCAGCCGTTTGATGCCAGTGTTGGCAGTCTTGCTCGTAGCCATAGCACGGCGTTAAATCATAACCGCCACCAAACCACCAGACTGATTCTTCACCTGGTTTATCCGCACGGAAAAAGCGAACATTAGCGTGGCTTGTTGGTACGTGCGGATTACGTGGATGTATGACCAGTGAGACGCCCATTGCATGCCATGCACGGCCAGAGAGTTCGGGTCGTTGTGCAGATGCCGACGGCGGAAGTTCTGTGCCTGAGACTTCAGAGAAGCCGACGCCCGCTTTTTCAAACACCACGCCATCTGCAAGTGTACGAGTCACGCCACCACCGCCAGCTTCACGTGTCCAGGGGTCTGAAGCAAAACTTTTTCCGCCGTCATCTATGGTGGCGAGTGTGGTGCAAAGATGATGTTGTAAGTCTTGCAGGTAGCTGCGCACAGAGTCGCTATCGACTGCGTTTTTTTGCTTGTGCGTATTGTGCTTGTCGGTACTGTTCTTGTCGTTACGTGTCATGGGATTATCTTAACTGAACACCGCTTCTGACATCAAAAATTGATGTTGCGTTTTCCAGACCACCTAATTCTCCATCGAGCACACCGGCAATATGATGGGTAAAAACGCGGTGAATGTCTTCTGCTGATTGTAATGGTGGTTCGCCACTGATATTGGCGCTGGTGGATACCAGTGCACTATTGCAACTTGAGCACAGGTCGCGCACCACAGGATGTGCGCTTACCCGCACAGCTATAGTGTCTCTGCCGCCAGTGAGCAGGGTGCTGCATTTTGTGCTGGCAGGCATTATCCAGGTGACCGGCCCTGGCCAGCTGTTATTTGCGCGCTCCAGCATTGATGGGTCAGACAGGTTTACAAAAGTGGACAATTGTTGCCAGTCATTGGCAATAAGTATTAACCCTTTATTGCTATCACGGACTTTAAGTTCGAGTAAATGTGCCAGCGCCTTCTGGTTTAAAGGGTCGCAACCAAGACCATAAATGGCTTCAGTTGGATAGGCTATTAACTTGCCCTCATTGATGGCTTTGGCTGCAGCTTCAAGACTTAAATTCATTACTTGAATTCGCTACATTGATAAATATAACGTATTCATCGGCGCGTTCTTCAATTACTCTTTGGTCGCCGTAGTGACTTTTTTAGCTGCGGTTTTCTTTGTGCTGGCCTTTTTCTTAGCTGTGGCTTTTTTCTTCTTTTTCTTTTTAGCGGTCGACTTCTTCTTCTTTTTCTTACCCGCAGCTTTCTTATTTGAAGCTGCGTCCGCCTCTTTCTTGGCAGCTGCTTTCTTCTTGCCACGACCACGACGCTCTGGTGCTTCTTCGAGTAACTTTAAGCAGGTTTCCAAAGGAATTTCCGCTGGCTTTTCTTTGAGTTCTTTTGGGATTTTGGCGTTTTTGTTGCCATCGGTTATGTACGCACCCCAACGACCGTTGAGAATTTGTACATCAGTACCTTCAAAATGCTTAACCAACTTGTTGGCATCGGCGATTTTCTTTTCGGCAACAATTTCCAGCGCTCTTTCCAGAGTGACTTCGTAGGGGTCTTCGTCTTTGAGCGATACAAATTTTTGATCATATTTTATGTATGGCCCAAAACGCCCAATGTTCGCTGAAATTTTCTCACCCTCGGGTGACTCTCCCAACGTGCGAGGTAAGTCGAATAAGCGGATGGCTTCTTCGAGCGTAATGGAGTTCATTTTCTGGCCGGGACGTAATCCTGCAAATTTAGGTTTATCTTCGTCGTCTCGTGTGCCAATTTGAACGAACGCACCATAACGACCAACCCGAACGGATATTGGCTTTCCTGATTCTTCATCAGTGCCCAATTGCCGGAACAAGTCGTCTCGACCTGTATCAGTTTCTTTGATATCAACGGTTTTCTTGAACGGCTTCCAGAAGTCTTCAAGAACGGGAATCCATTGTTTTTCCCCACGGGACACTGCATCCAGCTGATCTTCCAGGTTGGCCGTGAAGTCGTAGTCAATGTATTTTTCAAAGTGCATGGTCAGGTATTTATTAACCACGCGACCTTTGTCAGTCGGGAAGAACCGTCGTGACTCAACTTCGGCGTATTCTCTGGACTGCAAAGTCTGAATAATAGACGCGTAGGTTGAAGGACGACCAATGCCATATTCTTCGAGAGTTTTAACCAGGCTCGCTTCACTAAAACGTGGTGGTGGCTCGGTGAAATGCTGAGTCAGTTTTATATCTTGCAATGGCACCTGATCGCCTTCTTTAAGTTCAGGTAGCATTTTATCGTCATCGTCAGTGTTCTTCTTGTCGTCAACGTCTTCAATGTAGGCTTTCATAAAGCCTGGAAAAGTGACGGTTGAGCCGTTAGCTCTGAACAAGTTGCCCTCACCGCAAGCAAAGTCCACCGCAACACCATCAATAGTGGCGTAAATCATTTGACTTGCCACAGTCCGTTTCCAAATTAAGTTGTATAACTTGTATTGGTCTTCATCAAGAAATGGTTTCATCTCCTCAGGAGTGCGCATAACAGAACTTGGGCGAATAGCTTCGTGTGCCTCTTGCGCGTTTTTAGATTTGTTCTTATAGACGTTAATCTCTTTTGGCAGATAATCTTTGCCATAGCGCTGCGGAATAAGTTCTCGAAGTTCGCCCAGGCAATCTTGTGACAAAGTGATGGAGTCTGTACGCATATACGTAATTAAACCCACCTGACCCTCGTCACCAATATTTACACCTTCATATAAACCCTGCGCAATACGCATGGCTCTTTGCGCACCATAGCCCAATTTTCGCGATGCTTCTTGTTGTAAGGTTGAGGTGGTGAACGGTGCTGTAGGGTTGCGCTTGCGCTGTTTTTTCTCAACCTTTACTGCTGTCAGCTTGCCTTGCGCATGTCCCATCAACATGTCTTTGGCCTCATTGGCTTGCTCGCCGTTGTTGACCGTGAACTGTTTTACTTTTTCGTTTTGCAGCAAAGACAAGCGAGCGTTAAACGGCTGCTTATCTTTTTCAAGTTCGGCGACAATACTCCAGTACTCTTTTGGAATAAATGCTTCTATTTCATCTTCTCTTTCGCACAACATACGAAGAGCAGGTGATTGCACACGACCGGCCGACAGGCCTCGGGCTATTTTTTTCCACAACAGCGGGGAGATGTTAAAGCCAACCAGGTAGTCCAGTGCGCGTCGAGCCTGTTGAGCATTGATAAGATCGGTGCCCAGCTCGCGCGGATTTGCAACCGCTTCGGTTACAGCTGTTTTAGTAATTTCGTGAAAAACAACGCGCTTGACATCTTTGTTTTCCAGGTGTCCTTCTTCGCGCAAATGTTCAACCAAATGCCAACTGATAGCCTCACCCTCGCGATCCGGGTCAGTTGCGAGCAGCAGGGCGTCAGCTTTTTTTAACGCTTTGATTATGGCGTCAACACGCTTTTCGTTGCGTTCGATCATTTGGTACTTCATGGCGAAGTCGTTGTCGGGATCGACAGCACCTTCTTTAGGCAGTAAGTCGCGGACGTGACCATACGATGCAAGCACCTTGTAATCCTTACCAAGATACTTTTCGATGGTTTTGCCTTTAGCCGGCGATTCTACAATGACGAGATTTTTGCTCATGAATCTGTATTGAGTGTCTGTAGTGGTTGTCCGACCGATCTCGGGCTACAACGTTGTTATTATTGAATACTATATTGCCGAACACTATATAAAGCGTGCAAGTCAATGCAAACTTATTTTTGGCTTGTCTTGCAACGGGTATACCTGCCGCCGTGATCGACCGCGATAAGACCAGATATTTCGAGGTGCGTCAATGTGCCGCAAACCTGCGCTGTATCAAGCCCTGAGCGCCGTACAAGCGTATCAACAGATACGGGGTCGAAGCCCAGACAATCAAGTAAGGTTAGCGCGTCTGGCGGGATGTTAGTCAATTTTTTAGTCTCGGGAGTGGGTATCTGCTTCGATTGGGGCGGTTTTCTGTCAATGAGGTGACGTTCCAGGTCAGTCTGCAGGCAGGCGAGGATATCGTCAGTATTTTCAACCAAAGCTGCACCACTTTTGATCAAATCATGGCAGCCGCGGGTGAGGGGATTATGAATGGAGCCTGGCATGGCCATAACCTCACGCCCCTGTCGCAATGCGTGCTGCGCGGTTGTTAAGGTGCCACTGGGCAGTGCCGCTTCGACTACCAGCACGCCTAAACTCATGCCACTGATAATCCGATTACGACGTGGGAAGCAATGGGTTTGCAGGGTATTGTGCAGGGCAAATTCGGTCACGATTGCACCGCTGGCCTGAATATCGGACGCCAGTCTTTGGTGCGCGCGTGGGTAGATGCGCTCTGGTCCGGTCGCTGATACTGCAATGGTTTGTCCTGAACCATTGAGTGCTCCTTGATGAGCTGCGGCGTCGACACCCAAAGCCAGACCGCTTACGATGGTCACACCGCTACTGGCCAATTCGTGGGCTATGTGTGCCGTTTGCTCAAGGGCGGCGTGTGATGCCTTGCGAGCACCAACAATGGCCACGCATGGCGAATCAAGGCTGATCAGGTCGCCTTTTACGTACAAAACGGGAGGTGCGTTGCTGGTTGAAAGTAATAAAGTGGGGTAGGCAGGGTGGTCCTGACCAATAATGTGATGATCAGGGCTTTGGTTCTGCCATAAAATAGCCTCTTGTACCCTGGATATGATCTCAGTACTTTGCATTGCGCCCAGGGCTGCTGTTGCGTCCTGATCGAATTGGGTTTGACCCGTTTGGAGCTGTGGTTTGGGGCTGGATAAAAACGCCCGAAGTTGTTCTGGTTCGGGGTATAGCTGTCGCAGTCGCCGACGTAAAGCGGGTGTTATTTGTCGAGTAAGGGAGTAGTTGAGCCAGATTGAAGTAAGCGTCTGGTCGCCGGTATATTCATCCATGAATGTGGCCGCGGTTGACCCGCGACCACTTAATCTTATATGAGGCGGGTGTTTATATGCCAGTAACGCCGTCATTGACGCGCACTGGAAGTGTCGATTCCATGACAAGTGCGTAGCTTACCTCATCAAAGGTTTTAAATACCATTACAACACCGGTGCGTGTGCTTGGCATATCAACTTCTTCGTAGCCACGTCTACCCTTTCTGTCGATGAATTTACCACCGCGGGTTTCAATGGCCAATACATCACCAGGTTGTATCTTGTTCTTTTTACCAAGATTCAGTACCACCACCTGATTACGGCCACTTTGGCTAATCGCGTTGACTAATGATACGACCCGACCACCATCGCCACCCAAAGACGGCATGCGGGTTTCATAGCTGGCTGAGACGCTGTCATCATTGGTTGCCAGCAGTAAATCACCGGCAATTGTTTCCATGTTGTTGTCAGTGATGATCAGGGTAGACGGGTCACCCAGGTGCATCAACTTAACATCGGATACATGTTGTACTTCGTAACCCAGCGTCTTTTTAGTGACAGGGTCAGTGAGTTTTTTACTTTTTCGGAACACAGCGTATTGCGGTTGCTCACGATTAAGCGTGCCACGCACGTAAATCTGATGCCCAACTGCACTGATCAATCGGCCGTCGTAGTTACCCACGACATAAGGCGCATCCCTAAGCTGCTTTGCAGGCACAACACGTGGATGTATCAGGAAGGATGAAATTGCATCGCCTGGAATCATCGGAATCGCATCGTCTAATGATTCTGATCGGATGCGAGGCGATAAGCGTTCAGTACCGATTCCGGCAGTAGAACCTCCAACACCTGATTGTGATACTCGCTGACCATCGCGTTCGATAACCAAACGTGGCCGTCCATCGACGTATTCCAGCCCAATTAAATCACCCGGGAAAATAAGGTGAGGGTTTTCGATCTGGGGGTTGTAGTCCCAGATTTGTGGCCAGAGCCATGCTTGCTTCAAAAATCGATCTGAAATGTCCCACAGCGTATCGCCTTTTACAACGGTATAGCTGTTCGGAGCATTAGGGTCCAGTGAGCTGCTCTGAACCGAGCCGTTCTGATCTCTTGGGATAGCCACGGTGTAGTCAGCGTCTTCAGAAAATCGGTTCTGGGCCGTGGTAGAACTGGCATCTGTCGCGGTGACCACGTCTGTATCCTTGCCGAGCAGAGAACACGCTGTCAAAGTGGTAGACAGTGTCAGTAGCAATGCGACACGAGCGGCCTTCGTAGCAGTTATTTTGGCCATGTGTAGGAAATCTCCAAGTTCATATGGCGGTCCAGCACGGATCTGTGGACCTCTGTGCGAATGTATATGCAAGGGCGATGCCTTTCCTTGCCTGTTAGAATGGGCAGATCTTTAAAAAACAGCAGATTTTCCCGTGTCATTGTTGGATATTCTTTATTACCCAGACCCGCAACTGCGCAAAATAGCGGCCTCCGTGCCTAATGTCGATGGCCGGGTGGTCAAACTAGTCGACGATATGCTAGCCACCATGTACGACGCACCCGGTATCGGGCTGGCGGCAACGCAGATCAATGTCCATGAAAGAATTGTGGTTATTGATGTCTCAGAGGAGGGCGACGAGCCGCTGACCCTGATCAACCCTGAACTCAAAGTGATCGAGGGTGAGGGGGAAATGCAGGAGGGATGCCTTTCCATACCTGGCATATACGAGACAATCAAACGTCCGTCGGAGGTGCGAGTCGCCGCGATTGATCGTGACGGGAATCCTTTTGAGATGGACGCAGACGGGGTTTTGGCGGTATGTATTCAACACGAGATTGATCACCTCAATGGAAAATTGTTTGTCGACTACCTCTCGCCTCTCAAACGAGGACGGATTCGCAAAAAAATGCTCAAAGCGGCCAAAGAGCGTGATGAAGAACTGGACGATGACGAGTAAAGCTCAATGAGCAGTTGTCAGAGCCTGCGGGTTGTTTTTGCGGGTACACCCGACTTTGCTGCCAGTGCGCTACAAGCCTTACTACTTTCTGATCATCAGGTTGTCGGCGTACTTACCCAACCTGACCGACCTGCGGGTAGAGGGCGGGCATTAAAAGCCAGCCCGGTAAAAGACTTGGCGATTAAAAATAACTTGCCTGTTCAGCAACCAGTTAACTTTCGCGATGAAAACAGTGTGGCAGCACTTGCCGATCTGCATTGCGACATCATGGTAGTCGCGGCGTACGGCATTATATTACCCGGCACGGTTTTATCAATACCTCGATTGGGATGTTTAAACATCCACGCATCTTTATTACCTCGTTGGCGAGGGGCCGCACCTATTCAACGTGCTTTGCTGGCAGGTGACGCCGAGTCGGGAGTCTGCATCATGAAAATGGATGAGGGTTTGGATACCGGGGCCATTGTCGCCGTTGAGCGTATTGATTTGACCGAAAACATGACTGGTGGTGAGTTACATGATGCTCTGGCTCAGATAGGGGCTGGTGCTCTAGTTGCTTCCCTTGCTGACTATTGCGATGGCAAGCTTGCACCAGTGGCTCAGCCGGAAACCGGGGTGACTTACGCACAAAAAATAAACAAAGCAGAAGCCGCATTGGATTTTGCGCAAGATGCCATTGCTATACACCGAAAAATTCAGGCGTTTAATCCCTGGCCGGTGTGTCATGCATCGGTAGGGGAAGTGAAGTATCGAATTTGGCAAAGTCGCGTGCCACACGATGTATCCGTGCCCGAGGGGGCAAGACCCGGGCAAGTCATTTCAACGACAGATTCGACTATTCGGGTAGCGACCTCGGCGGGTGCACTCGATATTATTCAAATTCAAAAGCCAGGTAAAAAACCAATGAATGCTGGTGACTTTAATCGTGGTACAGACCTGACTGGTCAGGTACTGACTTAAATTGTGGCTAAGCTTGAAGTTCGAGCAGCGACAATAAAGTTGCTACTGCAAATGCAAAACGGCGGTGGTTCGCTTACACGCCTTATACCTGATGCCCAACAACAGTTACCCGATAACGAACGCGCACTGCTACAAGTGTTTTGCTTTGGTATGTCGAGGTGGTCCGGGCAATTAAGCGGGATTGTGGACGCTTTGTTGTCCAAGCCTTTAAAGCAGAAGGACAGAGATGTCTACTTGCTCATGCAGTTGGGTGTTTTTCAATTGTTGCACACGCGTGTCGCGCCACATGCAGCGGTGGATAAAACGGTTGCGGCAGTGAACCAACTGGGTAAGCCATGGGCCAAAGGCCTGGTTAATGCGGTGTTACGAAATTTTCAGCGGCAGCATGACACGCTACTGTCAAATTTGGATGAAACAGAAAAAACCTCTCATCCTCTGTGGTTGCTCAATCATTTCAAAAACGACTGGCCTGAGTTGTGGGAGTCAATCGTCGAGCAGGGTAATCAACAAGCACCGATGACTTTGCGCGTTAACCAGCGGATGTTCAGCGCAGAGCAATACTTACAAAAGCTGGAATCTATGAGTATTCGAGGTTCACGTATACCGGGGATTGAACAGGCAATCATTTTAGATGTGCCTGTGTCAGTGCAAGGCCTGCCTGGTTTTGATGAAGGTGCCGTGAGTGTTCAGGATGGGGCTGCACAACTTGCTGCAAGCGTGCTGGGCCATGGTCGCAACGCACGATTGCTGGATGCGTGCGCAGCTCCTGGTGGAAAAACCGCGCATGCACTTGAGTACGGTGATTGGCAGCAGGTCGTGGCGATTGATCAAGAACAGACCCGGCTCAATCGGGTTGATGAAACTCTGCAGCGTTTAAACTTGTCGCAACGATGTCGATCTATTTGTGCCGATGCAGCGGATACCCAGAGCTGGTGGGATGGTCAATTGTTCGACTCGGTTTTGTTGGATGCGCCCTGCAGTGGGACGGGTGTCATACGTCGGCACCCTGATATCAAAATACTTCGGCGTGCAGGCGACATAAAGCAATTGGTTAAAACCCAGCGCGAACTACTCAGCGCATTGTGGCAGGTGTTAAAGCCAGGTGGTCGATTGCTGTATGCAACGTGTTCAATCCTCAAGAGCGAGAACGAAGAACAAATACAATGGTTTTCACAACAACAAGACGTCGTGCTGGTTGACATGGAACTGCAGGTGGGTTTGTCGTGTGATGGTGGTGGAATACAGATACTGCCCGGTGATAAGAGCCTGGACGGGTTTTTCTACGCTTTGTTGGAAAAACGAGAATGAACGTGTTGCTTCGTTATACGCACACAAGTCGGCGCATAATAAAAATTTTTAGTCTGGCCTGGGCTTTAACCTGCGGGCCGGCATATGCTCAATCAACTGGTGATGGCGCAAGCATTGAAGTTCAGGACGCCCGTTTGCGCAATGGTTTGGATGGATTAGAACTTAACGCTGATGCTGATATTCGCCTGTCACCCGAGATACGTGGTGGGCTTGATAACGGTGTGCCATTGCAATTCATTGTTGACTTTAAAATCAAGCAGCCTCGGCGGCTATGGCTTGACAAAACCTTGCTTGCACAGGAGCATCGTTACAGCCTTATCTATTATGAACTGACCCGGCATTATCGCTTACGGACACTAAAAACCAATGAATCGCGGAATTTTCGTTCTTTACTTGCAGCATTAGAAGAACTGGGGCAATTACAAGGCTTGAATGTGAGTCCTGGCTTTTCTTTGGATGGGCATTCGAATTTGTTGGGGGTTGTGAGCATGCGGTTGGACAGTAAAGCGCTGCCTTTACCACTGCAACCCTTGTTATCATCAGATTGGAGATTGACGAGTGAGGATTTCGCTTGGTCACTAAACTGAAAAGGCGAACTTTAACCAGCCCTGTACTTATGGGTTTGTTGTTTGTTGTGCTCATTGCATCGCTTTATGCATTGGGAACAATGGCGCTTCGTCTGGATCAATTTGGTCGCTATTACTACTGGTTGTTGCTTGGCAACATCGCAGCCCTGGCGTTTATTGCCATTGTCATCGGTATTAATGGCTGGCGATTAATGCGGGAGTTTCGCGAGCGTGTCGCCGGGTCTCGTCTGACCGTAAAACTGGTTATATTGTCTGTGTTGCTGGCCCTGGTGCCAGTAACGCTGGTATACGGCTTTTCAATTCGCTTTTTACGCGCAAACATCAACAGCTATTTTGACCTCGAAATTGAACAGGCCCTTGATGATGCAATTCAATTAAGTCGTGAATCTCTTGGTTTACAAATGCGAACTTTGCAGCGTGACACTATTAGTGTCGCCCAACAGTTAGTCGGCGTTAGCGAATCGGTTTCAGTCATCGTATTAAATACGCTAACCACAGAAACTGAAGCGTCGGAAATGACCTTGATTGGTCCTGATAATCGTATCGTTGCATCCACGGGCTTGCTCGATAACATCGCTGTACAACCCAATCGACCTGAAGATGATCTGGTGTCGCGTGCGCGACAGGGCTTGTCTTATGTTGGGGTCGACCCAATAGGCAATGGTGAACTTTACATTCGCGTAGTTGCCCCGGTTTTTAGCGAAGATGCGACACAAGAAAACTCAGTGTTGCAGGCGCTCTATCCAATCGCTGCTCGTTCGGCAGATTTAGCTGAGAGTGTGCAGTCAAGCTATCAACAATATCGACAGCTGGTTTTTTTACGTCAACCACTAATGCTTAGCACCATGCTGAGTCTGTCTCTGGCCTTGTTGTTGTCAGTCATGATGGCTGTTTGGTTTGCGTTTTACGCAGCAAGGCGAATGATGATGCCCGTCCATGATCTGGTCGAAGGCACCCGTGCCGTGGCTGATGGTGACTACAGTCAACGTATTTATAAACGCAGTAAAAATGATGAGCTTGGTTTTCTGGTGCAATCGTTTAACTACATGACCTTGCAGTTGGGGCAGTCCCGTGATGCTGCCACGCAGAGTCAGCAGCTGGTTGAGAGTCAACGTGCATATTTGCAAGCGGTGCTTGGTCAAATATCCTCTGGTGTTGTTACCCTTGATGCTGATAATTTAGTGCGCACCTGTAATCAGTCGGCTGTCGATATACTCGGTCCCGAATTATCACAATTGCAGGGCAGGGCATTAATTCAAGACAAACCCGATAGCAGTATCACCGGGCAGTTTGCCGATCAGATAGGTGGTTATCTGAGCGAGAATACGGGAAGCGACTGGTCCACAGAATTAGAAGTACTTGATCAAACCGGAAGACGTTTTTTGTTTTGCCGTGGCGCATCGCTACACGATACCGCTGGTGAACCTTCGGGCATGGTTGTGGTCATTGACGATATGACTACCATCATAAGTGCTCAACGAGATGCGGCCTGGAGCGAAGTCGCACGTCGTTTAGCCCACGAAATTAAAAACCCCTTGACACCTATCCAACTTTCGGCAGAACGACTTCGGCACAAATTTGTGCATAAGCTCGATGGTGATGATGTTGATGTTTTGTCGAGACTGACGCAAACCATCGAGAATCAGGTTGATGTTATGAAATCAATGGTTAATGCCTTTGCCGAGTATGCATCCGCACCCAAGCTCAGCTTAATAGAGACCGACATCAACCAGTTGTTGCAAGAAGTGGCTGAGCTGTACCGGGGCGGGGATGCTCAGGCTGAAATCAGTTTGACCCTGGACAACGAATTAGCGCATATCGCCGTGGATCTACCACGCATGCGGCAACTTATGCACAATTTAATTAAAAATGCGCTGGAAGCTCAATTCCCCGAAGCAACACCTCGTATTAGCATAGAGACTCGTACTTCGCTTGTAGCAGGGCAAAGAATGCTCGAAATTGTTACCAAGGACGAAGGGCCAGGCTTCCCTGTAGAGTCGCTCAGTCGGGTGTTTGAGCCATACGTGACCTCAAAGCTGCGCGGAACCGGGCTTGGCTTAGCGATTGTAAAGAAGATTGTTGAGGAGCATGACGGTACAATAAAGGCCGAGAATCGCCCAATGGGGGGTGCTATGGTTACTGTTCAATTACCTTTTCCTAATGCGCTACAACTACGAGGTGACGCGGCATGAATAGCCGGTCCGTTTTGGTCGTTGATGATGAGCCAGACATCAGAAATTTGCTGCAAGAAATTCTTGAAGACGAAGGCTATGCGGTCTCCGTCGCCGAGTCCGCATCTACTGCACAAGCGTGCATTGAAGAGCAAACGCCTGATTTAGTGCTGCTGGATATCTGGATGCCTGACACCGATGGCATCAGCTTGCTCAAAACCTGGCGTCAAACCGGTGAATTGCAATTTCCCGTTATCATGATTTCGGGTCATGGCACTGTTGAAACAGCTGTTGAAGCAACACGTCATGGTGCTGTTGACTTCATAGAAAAACCCGTATCGCTAGCCAAGCTTTTATTAAACGTAGAAAAAGCGCTGGCCGATGGATTCGATGACAATCAATCAGGTAAAGCCAGTGCATCAATAAGACGTCTGCCATTGTTTCTGGGGGCAAGTGAGTACGTTAAGCAACTACACGAACAGTGCGATGCGCTGGCGGCCACTCACAGTACCTTATTGTTAATTGGTGAGCCCGGCAGTGGACGTGTGTTGTTTGCGCAGCATGTTCACGATAGGCAAACCGATGTTGAAGGGCCTTTCATTCAACTTCGTTGTGACACGCTGTCTGCAGCCAATGCGCATAAGGAATTGTTAGGCGAAGAAAACAACGGCACCATCAGCATGGGATTTTTAGAATCTGCCGCTGGTGGAACCTTGTTTTTGGCCGACATAGAAATGCTGCCTGCCAGCGCACAGCAATGCATCAGGCAAGCCATTGAACAACAGGGATTTGCGCGTGTGGGTGGCAATGTCCGGGTGCCATTTCGTGCGCGTCTAATGGCATCGTCTCGCACCGAACTTGCGTCACAAGTCAAACAGGGTTTGCTCGACCCGGCCTTATCCAGACTGGTGGCTGCGCAAAGTATCAAAATTAAACCACTTCGCGAACACCTCGAAGACATTCCAGCTTTGCTGGAAGGTTTTGTTGATTGGCACGTGGAAGAAGAAGGACTAACCTACCGCCATTTTAGTGTCGGTGCGCAGAATAAACTGAGAAATCTGGATTGGCCGGGTAACCTGCTGGAGTTTAAAAACCTCGTGCAGCGAATTTTGCTGCTTGGTGGGCCGGTTTCAATCGAAGCTGCCGAAGTCGGTAATGCATTGGGTGTTGTTGCAAGCAGTGACACGATGACCCTGCTACGCTATGACTTGCCATTACGTGAAGCACGTGCTGACTTCGAACGTCAGTATCTTATTCGTTGCTTGACCGAAACTCAGGGGAATATAGGTGATCTTGCCAAACATGTGGGCATGGAACGCACACATTTATATCGCAAGCTGCGCAGTTTGAACATCGATCTGGATAAAGTTCGCGAGTAGGTTCTTTCGTTCATGAAAATGGTCGTTCTATGAAAATGCTAGTTCTGTGGCAATAATAATTCCATGAAAATAATTGTACTAGGAGCGGGACAGGTTGGTTCAACTGTAGCGCAGAGCCTTGCATCCGAAACTAACAATGAAGTTACTGTTGTTGATACCGATAAATCGGTGCTTAACGAGCTTGGCTCACGTCTGGATTTAAACACCATCACCGGTTACGCATCGTATCCGGAAGTTTTGCGAAGGGCAGGTGCAGAAGATGCAGACATGATTATTGCTGCAACCAACTCAGACGAAACCAATATCGTTGCAATTCAAATCGCGTATACCTTGTTTAAAACACCAAACAAAATCGCGCGCATTCGATCAGCAGATTATTTACGCGAAAAAGACCTTTTCAGTAACAACCATATACCCATTAACGTACTGGTTAGCCCAGAGCAACTTGTCACTGATCATATTCATCGGGTCATTGAACACCCTGGTGCTTTGCAGGTAGTTGATTTTGCAGGTGGTCGAGTCAGGCTGGTGGGTGTGGAAGTGCAATCTGGTTCTCCCATGGACGGTGAGCCGCTGGCTCATTTGCCACAATTGCTCGGCGATATCGATATGCGCGTTGTCGCTGTGTATCGCGGTGAGCAAACTATTATTCCTGAAGGTAAATCGGTAATAAAAGCCGAAGATATTGTCTTTTTTCTGGCCCAGCGCGAACACACTGCAACTGTGATGTCGCATTTGCATGGTCAATCAAAAGCGTGCAAGCGCATCATGATTGCTGGTGGTGGCAACATCGGTTTGTTGCTTGCGCGCAAACTGGAAAAAAACTACAGCGTTAAAATTATCGAAACCCAACGCGGCCGCGCTGACTATCTGGCAGAAACACTTGATAACGCTTTGGTGTTTCATGGCGATGCAGCAGATCAAGACATGCTGATTGACGAAAATATTCAAGACATGGATGTGTTCTGCGCACTCACTAACGATGATGAGGCCAATATTCTTTCTGCCATGCTCGCTAAGCGTATGGGCGCCAAGAAAATTATGTCTTTAATTAATCGACCCGCTTACGTGGACTTGGTAGAACGAGGCATTATAGATGTAGCGATTTCCCCGCAGCAAATCACGATCGGTTCACTACTCACACATATACGCCGTGGTGACGTAGTAGCGGTGCATTCTTTACGCAAGGGTGCCGCTGAAGCGCTGGAGGGTATTGCTCATGGAGATAAAGACACATCTGTTTTGGTTGGCCGTCAAATCAGTGAGGTGAAACTACCAAAGAGTGCGGCTATTGGCGTTATTGCTCGTGGTAAAGATGTGATCATTGCCCATCACGACACAGTGATCGAGGCGGAGGACCATTTAATCGTGTTGATAACCGACAAACGAGAAATAGCTGACGTGGAAAAATTATTCCAGGTTGGTTTCAACTTCGTTTAAGACGGCACCAGCATGACTATTCAAATCAAGGTTGTACAGCGCGTGCTGGGTATTTTGCTCGCGTTGTTTAGTACAACCATGCTCACACCAGTACTGGTGGCACTGATTTATAAAGACGGCGCCACATGGCCTTTTATTGGCGCTTTTTTTACCACCTTTGTTACGGGTGCTGCATTGTTTACACCCGTACGTAAAATGAACACCCAGTTGCGGTTGCGTGATGGCTTTGTTGTCGTGGTGCTCTTTTGGGGTGTACTGGGGGTGTTCGGTTCTTTGCCATTCATATTGTATCCAGATTTGAATCTCACTATCGCGGGTGCAATTTTTGAATCCATGTCCGGATTAACAACAACAGGGGCAACTGTCATTGTTGGGTTGGATTCCTTACCGCATTCCATTCTTTTCTATCGTCAGCAGATGCAATGGCTGGGTGGTATGGGAATCATCGTTTTGGCTATAGCCATACTTCCCATGTTGGGCATCGGTGGTATGCAACTGTATAGAGCAGAATCCTCCGGCCCTAATAAAGATAAATTAACACCACGGATTGCAGGCACGGCCAAAGCGCTATGGTACATCTACCTTGGCTTAACCATTGTTTGTGCGCTTGCATATTATTGGGCTGGCATGAATGCGTTCGATGCAATAAGTCATAGCTTTTCGACCGTGGCTATCGGCGGCTTCTCAACTCATGATGCCAGTATTGGATACTTTAATAATGGCATGATCGAAATGATCGCCGTTTTATTTATGTTAATTTCCGCGGTTAACTTTGCCTTGCACTTCACTGCCGCCCGAAGCCGAAGCTTAAAGAGCTATCTCGTTGACGAAGAGTTTCGCGCCTTTATATATTTAGCAGCCACGCTGACAGTTATTGTCAGTTTGTATTTGTTTTTTACCGGCACATCAAACGCACATGACTCTTTGCTGGATGGATTGTTTCATGTGGTCTCTATTGGCACTACCACTGGATTTACATCAGAAGAATATTTTAAGTGGCCAGGTTTTTTGCCTGTGTTGTTATTGTTCGCAAGCTTTGTTGGAGGTTGTGCCGGGTCCACAGGCGGTGGCATGAAAGTTATTCGAGTCCTGTTATTGTTTAAGCAAGGCCAGCGTGAGCTTCGTCTTTTGTTACACCCCAATGCAACCATTAAAGTAAAAGTCGGAGGCAATCCGATGCCAAATAAAGTCATTGATGTTGTGTGGGGCTTCTTTGCGGCTTACCTGGCTCTGTGCGTCATTATGTTGTTATTGTTAATGGCCGCAGGGCACGATCAGGAAACTGCTTTTTCCGCCGTTGTTGCTTGTTTAAATAACCTGGGTCCGGGTTTAGGCGAAGTGGCTGCCAATTACGCTGGACTGGAAAATTTCTCATTGGTTGTTTTAAGTTTTGCCATGCTGTTCGGGCGCTTGGAAATTTTTACTTTATTACTGCTCTTCACGCCTGCGTTTTGGAAAAAGTGAGTGAGTCAGATTCCACCTCTGGGCGAACCAACACCTCAAAATGGAACGCTCGCTACGCCTATGCAAATAAGGATTTGCCGCCACCGTGCAGCTTGTTGCTCGAATCGGGAACCCTTTTACCGGTCGCAGGCAATGCATTAGATCTGGCCTGTGGCAGAGGAGGTAACGCGTTTCATCTGGCTAAGGCGGGATTGTCAGTAACAGCCTGGGACAGCAGTCAAACAGCAATTGACCGGATTATCGAGCACCAGGCCAGGTACGCGGCAGAACTGAATCTAACCGCACAGGTGCGCAACGTTGTTGATGAACCACCCGAAGCGTTAAGCTTCGATGTGATTGTTGTCAGTCGATTTCTCCACCGACCAATGTCCACAGCGATTAGCAATGCACTTCGCCCTAATGGTGTACTCATCTATCAAACTTTTACAGCTGGATTATCCAACCCGGACTATTTACTAAAATCAGGTGAATTGCCTTTGTTGTTTTCGTCGCTTGAGAAACTTATTTTTAGAGAAACTGCTGTCAATGCCGCGGGTTTTGGTGAGGCCATGTTTGTAGGACGAAAACCCGATAGTGAATAATGCGTTAGACTAAGTGTATGAGCCAAATAGATACATTCGAGGCCATGCTTAATCGTGGTCAGGATAGCGACATGCTGCGCTACACCCTGGGTAATGCCTATTACAAACAAAAACGCTTTGCGCAAGCCGTGACACATTTGCGCAAAGCGGTAGAGTTAAATCCCGGCTATTCAACGGCGTGGAAAGTGTTGGGTCGAGCGCTGGCCGATGAACAACTGCATCAGGAAGCACTTGAAGCCTTCGACACAGGGTTGGAAGTTGCGCTCGCCAACGGCGATAAACAGGTTGAAAAAGAAATTAACGTATTTCGAAAGCGCGTTGTAAAGCACTTGGCTCAGCACGATAACCGCGAAGAACACCAGTAATTACCCCGGCGCATGTCATCGTCACAACCAGTACCACTTAACCCTAAAACCTGGCTTACATGGCTAGGTGTAGGTATTTTGTGTGTGCTCCGATTTTTACCCAGAAACGTTCGAAATGGTTTGGCTAACAGCGTTGCTAAATTAACCTTGAGGCGTAACACCGGTACCAATCGGGCAATGCGAATTAATTTACAGGCTTGTTTTCCAAAGCTTGATGAAACAATTATAGAGTCGATTGTGCAACGCTCTGTAGCGCTGCATTTGCAAGCTATGATGATGTTGCCGAGAAACTGGTGGGGTAAGGATCAAACCATTATCAACAAAGGCCGGCTTCATAACAGACATTTTCTGGATGATGCGCTGGCCAGTGAGCGGCCAGTCGTGTTGTTGATAACACATTCAGCAGGGTTAGACGCAGGCCTTCTCGCTTTAGCGCCATATTATAGTTTACAAGGTATTTACAACCCGCTGACTAACCCTGTTATAGATTATCTGGTTTATCGTGGCAGGCATCGATTTGGTGCAATACCGTTACCGCGTGGAAGTGGTTTTAGACAACTGATTAGTGGATTAAAAAATGGTCAGCTAATGTGTTATCTCAGCGATGAAGACTACGGAAAAGAACTGTCTGTGTTTGCGCCGTTTTTCCAGCATCAAAAAGCCACGCTGGCAGTACTGCCTCGACTGGTACATAAAACAAACGCAATCGTGGTACCGATGATTGCGCATCACGATTCTGATGACGACGGTGTAGACGTGCATTTTTTTGAGCCACTGCAAAACTACCCTGTTGGTGACTCGGTAAGTGATGCCACCACAATGAACAACGCCATTGAAAACACGATTCGACTACAACCGGCGCAATTCACATGGAAACTACGCTTGTTTAGAACATGCCCTCATGAAGGCGATACAAGGTATGGCCAGATCGAACGCGGAGAAATAAACGTATCTGACCTTTAATTTCCGTTAATTTGGGCGATGGCATTACGCAGGTTTCCGCTGCTATGTTCAAGTAAGGCCAGAGCGGATTGCTTGTTTTGACCCAGCGCTATTAACACAGCTAATTTCACCCAACCATCGGCATCGATTAAAGCCTGTGCTGCCAGGTTTTTATCTATGTTCGGCAACACACTTTGCACCATCCGTAAACGACGGTCATCAAGCTTGTCGTTGCTAGCCGCCATGTCCACCATTAAATTGCCGTAAGTTCTATTTAACCGAATCATGAGTAGGGTGCTGAACATATTGAGTGCGGCCTTTTGCGCCGTTCCTGCCGCCATGCGAGTAGAGCCCGCTAGCACCTCTTCACCACTATCAAGAAAAACGGGATAATCACATTGTTGAAGTAATGGTGTTTGGTCGTTGTTTGCTATACCGATTGTGAGCGCACCAGCTCGCCTTGCTTGCTCTATCCAGGCCACGGTCCACTTTGAGCTGCCACTGGCTGCCACACCAAGCACGACATCGTCCTGGTTAATATTGTGCAGACGTACTTCCGCGGTAGCATCTTCTGCATCGTCTTCGCACCCCTCGATACTCTCTAATAGTGCCGCGTCTCCACCGGCAACAGAGAGTATCAGTCGATTCGATGGCCAGCCATAAGTTGGCCAGAGCTCTGCGCCATCCTGAACGGCGAGTCGGCCTGACGCGCCAGCACCAACCATAACCAATCTGCCTGAGTTATTAAGCAAAATATGGCACGAAGCGTCGACAGCACGCGATAGCACAGCGATCACCTTTTCGGCAGCTTGTGCACCCCTAAGCTGGCTTTGCGCCAGAGTAGTTAAAATTTCGGTGTTGTCGCGCAGCTCCAGATCACGAAGCTGTTGGTTGATGTGTTCGGTTTTTTTAGTCAAAGTGCTTCACGACTGAAAATAACCAAATGGTCCAGGTTCAAGCGAACACCAAATTGCTCACCGATGTGGTGATTATGGTGTGAGGGCGCTAAGCACAGAAGACGGGTGCTGCCTGGCATGCGTAAAGTGTATAAGTGGCCAGCACCTCTAAAATCCTTGGCTATTACAGTGGCTTTGGTTTCACTGTTATCGTCGTGAATGATGTCATCAGGTCTTACTAATAATTCGATTTGTGTTCCAGCATTAAATTGTTCAGACAGTTCACCCTGAATAATACCCAGTTCAGTTTGAATCTGATTATTTTCAAGGGTATTACCACAAACAAAAACACCTTCACCGATGAAGTCTGCAACAAAGCGATCTGCCGGGGTATGGTAGAGATCGTAGGCCTTGTCCCATTGTCGTAGCGAGCCATCGTTTATGACACCTATGTGATCAGCAATAGCGAACGCCTCGTATTGATCGTGCGTCACTAAAATAGCAGTAATGCCATCTCTTTTAAGTATTTCGCGTACTTCGTGTGCCAGCTGTACTCGGCGCTCACTGTCCTGAGAGCTAAACGGTTCATCGAGTAATAAGACTGGTGGCCGAGGTGCCATCGCCCGAGCAAGGGCCACACGCTGTTGTTGGCCACCAGATAATTCGTGTGGATAGCTGTTGGCATAGTCGCGCATGCCCACCAGATCAAGTAACTCTTCAACTCGTTCTTTAATCTGTTTGCGGCTGGCGGAGCGCATTCCGAAACCAATATTTTTGTGCACGGACATGTGTGGAAATAACGCCAGGTCCTGAAAAACCATGCCAATGTGTCGCTCTTCGGGCTTGGCTTCACCCTGTCCGGAGCAGATTTCCTTTCCGGCAATCAGCACTCGACCACTGCTGGGTGTCTGAAAGCCTGCAATGGTGCGAAGCATGGTTGTTTTGCCGCAGCCGCTGGGACCCAAAAGACAGCCTATCTCGCCCTCGGCAAGCGAGAATGACATGTTTTTAACGATGTGCTGGTCGCCCAGGTGCACATTTATTTGGTCGATTTCGAGCTGGTTTGCCATATCCTAATGATACCTTAAGCGAGCCGCGCAACGGCACCCAAGCCAGCTACACTGTGAAGACACCAGAACTGATTACTGAAACAGTGAAAGAGGCCGCAGCAAATGTGCTGCAGTAGATACCGGAAAGTTTATGCTTGAGTCTGTTTTTGCCATGAGTCCCTACGCTATGCAAACCGCGCAGCGCTGGTGGCGAAGGTGACGCAAATGCTCGAAAACCTTACAACAGGTGGTCAGGGTCGAATGCATCTGAAAAACGATGCTGGTGGTGTCGCTGCCGTCGAGTTTATGGTTCAATTTAATATTCGCCCGCATTACTAAATTTAATTGCCAATAAAATTATGAGTGAATCCAAACAGTCTGCCGTAGTCGAAGTGACCAAAGACGAATTGCCAATGCATTGTCCAGTCCCGGATGCGCCATTGTGGAATTCTCACCCGCGTGTGTTCATACCGCTGGAAGATGGCAGTGAGGCATCTTGTTCCTATTGTGGAACAAAGTTCAAACTGGTCGAGCAAAAATCCAGTGCTGCGAATAAAAACAGCTAACGTTTGATTCGAACTTCACGTATGAAATCATTAACGGCGCTATTCTCAGGTAAGGTGTCGGGTAAGTTGTCAGGTGTGTTACCCAGTGTAGTTGGCTCAGATCCGAGCGCTGAAAACGGTGAGCAGATTCATTGGCAACACCGACTGGACGCGTCACCTGCATTCAATTCGAACATGTTTGATGATGCTTGGCTTGGTGAAAAAAACTACATTGTCAGCAGCCCCACAGCAGGGCGTGGAGCATCGTTATTTCTCAAAATAGATTCTGCCAATTTGGTGCTTCGTCACTATCGAAGAGGTGGTCTGGTCCGGGGAGTTTCAGAAGATCAGTACGTTTGGCTAGGACTCAATCGCACGCGGGCCTGGCGCGAATTTGGCGTGCTTTCTGCACTTGAGCAGTTGGCCCTGCCATCGCCACGGCCTTACGCTTGCCAGGTAAGACGATTGGGCCGTAGCTATGGCGCAACTCTCATTACTTATTTTTTGGAAGGCGCTACATTAGCTGAACGTGTATGCACAGCCACGTTACCAAAAGAACATTGGTTTGCCATTGGCCATTGCGTCAGACGATTTCACGTGGTGGGTGTCTTTCACGCCGACCTGAACGCGCATAATATCTTGATTGACGATTTTGGGGCCGTATCAATAATTGACTTTGACCGAGCAGTCATGGCGAGCGCAGTCGGCGAGCAATCAGGCCCGTCACGGCGATATAAAAATAACCTGTCTCGGCTCCGGCGCTCACTGGGTAAAATAGTGAGTAGCGGCCCTGCATACTATGATGATGATTGCTGGGACGCAGTGTTAAAAGGATACGAGAGCAGTGGCTAACAGTCTGTTTAACATTCGCAACCTTATCAATATTGGCGCACGCTGATGCTCGACATCATAGGCTCTTCTGCGGTTGATATCCTGGGTGAAATAGCCGGTGGTCGCGGTGGAGAAGTAAACGATCTTCCGCGCTTTACATTAGGTTTAATTTTCTGGGGCGTTTTGTTAGCTGGTGCACTCAACGCTCGTCGTCGCAATGCCCTGTTGCGCGATAAGCTTTTGCTAGTGGGTTTTGTAGTTGGCTTTTCTCGCGATTTGTTCATGCTGATTGTGACCGCGCTTGGTCTTAATGATCTGGTATCTGCAAACACGCTGGCATTGTTTCTGCCACCCATCGATAATACGTTGATGTTGGTAGCCCGTGCGGTTATTGCCGCCGCGTTTTTGCACTATTTTGTTCGCCCTCCTGCAATATCGAGAAACTTTTTTTTCCTGACCATCACTGTTTGCACATTGATGTATTTCGTATTGGCCTATATCTGGTGGAATGCTATTCGAGCCAACCCCAGTCTGGAATTTGCAAACCATTGGGGAGCCTGGTTTGTTCACCTGTTTGGCGCGACTTTTATTTGCGTCACTATCATTCTTATATTGCAGCAAAGAAGCTTTATAAGAATAGTGGTTGCGTTTACGTTCATGATGTATTTGGCTAATCACGTACTAATGTTACTGAACCTTTACAGTGGCCAACAGTGGGAACAACTATTTTTGCCAATCGGCAATAATCTGGACCTGTGGGCAACACCGTTGATTGGTTTTGTGTACTGGCGTGAGCAACGTGATCAACATGCACAATTACAGGCTGAGATAAAACAGACTGAGCGCCTTGAATTAATCGGGCAATTGTCTGCTGGAGTGTCTCACGATTTTAAAAATCACTTACAAGTGATTCGCGGTTACGCAGAGCTCGCTCAAATGCAGCGCACCGAGCCTGCCAAGGTCGAACAGTGCTTGAACGAAATTTCAGATACGGTTGAGCGCTCAGTGTCTTTAGTCAATCAGCTTTTGGCATTTAGCAGCAGAGACAAAGTTGACAAAGATGTCAGTGTCAACATCAACGATGTTGTCAGCGATTTAACACCGATGATTTCTCAGCTGCTTGGTCAGCGGTTCCAGTTAAACTTTCAATTGGATCCCAAAGTGTCAGCGGTGCGTTTCGACATAACCGAATTGGAGCAGATCATAGTTAATCTAGTGGTAAATGCGCGTGATGCTATGCCCAATGGGGGAAAGATCCAATTCACAACACGATCTATAGAGAACCAAAAAAGTAATTTTGGCTATGCTGCCAATGAGTCTGCTGATGGAGCCGCTGACGAAGATAGAACTGATGTTGTTTCAGATGATGCTACCAGGGCTCAAAGTGGCACCAACCCTTTGCGTGCGGTCCAGTTGATTATTTCCGATTCTGGCTCAGGAATGAGTCAAGCCTCAATTCAGCGTGCTTTCGAACCGTTTTACACCACAAAGGCTGTAGGTGAAGGTACGGGTTTAGGCCTGTCAACTGTGTACGGGTTGGTACAAAGGCACAACGGAGCTATCAAAATTGATAGCCAGTTGTATTCGGGTACCACCGTTACTGTTAGTCTAAGACCAGCTAAAACGCCACTTGATGCCATGAGCCGCCCGGAAGGATTAAGTGCTCTGGGAGGAACAGAGTGTATTCTGGTGGCTGAAGATGATAATTCAGTGCGTAATTTGGTGTGCGAGTTGTTGTCGAAAGCTGGTTATACGGTGCTGCAAGCTGTTGATGGTAACCAAGCGCTGGAGTTGGCAAAAAAGCATCAACAAAGCATCGATTTGTTATTGTTTGATGTGGTTATGCCAGAGATGAATGGTTATTTAGCTTACGACGCTATTACCGGATTTATGCCAGAAACACCAGTAGCTTTTGTTTCAGCAGACGCCAGTCGGGTTAAAACTAATCGGGCGAATTATCCGCATTTAGCGAAGCCGTTTACGCGTTCTCAACTACTTAATTATGTGCGAGAACAACTGTCTTGAAAATGGAAATGCGGTTATATTTGATGTCAGGAAAGTAGGTTAATCAGTGCAAAGGTAACGTAAGTGATGAGTAACGAATCCACAGTTTATTTGATTGATGATGATTCAAGTGTACGCAAGATGCTTGAAGCTTCCCTCACGTTGCACGGTTTCGCAGTTCAGTCCTTCTCTAGCGCCGAGGAATTTTTGGATGCAGATTGCCGGAATATAGCTGGTTGTCTGCTATTAGACTTTAAAATGCCTGGTATGAATGGCTTGCAGCTTCAAAAAATGCTGACTGATCAAGGTCTGAACACTCCCATCATATTTATAACCGGACATGCTGACGTGCCAAAATCGGTTGAAGCCTTGAAAGCGGGTGCGTTTGACTTTCTGGAAAAACCCTTTAGTCAGGAAGCATTGGTACAAATCATCGAGCAGGCGTTTAAAAAAGATCAGGCAATTCGAGAAAATATAGAGCTGCAGCAGCAATATAGAAATCGGTTTGAGAAATTAACTGAGCGCGAATTCGAGATTATGCAAATGTTGATCGAAGGAGCGGCTAATCATTCAAGTAAAACTATCGCAGAAAAATTGTGTATTAGTCCAAGAACGATAGAGCATCACAGGATGCGAATTCTTGAAAAAACTGAAGCACATTCAGTTGCCGAGCTGGTTAAATTTGCCTCTATAGCGGGGTTCCATTGGTAGACGTACGCATTCAAACACCTTTTTAGAACACTAGTCAGCGTTGTTTTCTGATACTTCCGGGTTTTGTTCATTCGCAATTTTATTATAGATTTCTTCCCGATGAACAGCGATTTCGGCAGGGGCTTCTATTCCAATACGTACCTGCTTCCCTGAAATGCTGAGTACCGTGATTCTTACTTCATCACCAATTGTGACTGACTCACCAGGTTTTCTACTTAGAACTAACATAACCACTTCCGAGATCTTGCTTAAGGCAAGAAGATTGAATTGAAGAAAAAACGCGTGTGCATCTGAGACTGTGTTTTCGTGCCTGCAGATTACGCTCGCACGTCTCAGTGTGCACTATGAAATGAATCAATTGATTCGTTTAGCGATCAAGTTTCCGTAAAATCGCGAGTACCTATCGCTCGTTTTAAGGCCGACTTAGAAAGCCAATTATTAACGCCAACTATTGGAGCCAACTTTTACTGCCAACTTTTATTGCCAACTTTTATTGCCAACAAAGCGCAACAAATACATAGTGCTGATCAAGCCACTATTCGAAAACCGCCGATAATAATTAAACATAGCATTGAAGCACTGCTTCTGCGGGCGCACAATTCGTCTGTATACGTAAGTAGCTTCCCCTATACGAGCGGAAAGTACAATTGGTTTTCATTAATCTGTTTTCAACGAACAGTTATAACGTCCTGTACGGTGCATATAGGTAAAATATAAATAGCTAAGGTTAAACAGTAACGCGATGAGTTAGTGGCGCGAAGGTGGTACTACCCGCTAAAATTACAGGCAATTATATACGTAATATTTGGTGCGGTAAGTAAACGTTGTTTTCAGATATTCTGAAGAATTTATTGATCTTGCCGGAGATGCGGTACCAGTGATTCGCAATAAAGATCAAGCATATCATTTTGCGTATTGATGAACTGTAGTGCGCGGTGTCCCATGTTACGTGCCCATTGTTTATCAGTGATCGCAAGACCAATCAATTGATTCAATTCATTGATATCCTTTGCCACCGCAATTGCGTTGATATTTTTTAGGGCATCAACTTCGTCAGTGAAATTGTAAGTATGCGGACCCACAATTATTGCGGTGGATTGCCTTGCTGCTTCAAGTACGTTATGCCCCCCGCGCTGTATAAGCGAACCGCCAATAAAGGCAATGCTTGCGTGAGCGTACCAATCGTTTAGCTCACCTAGCGTGTCGGCAAGGTAAATACGACTTTTTACAGAAGGTTGCTGCTCGAGGCTGCGCTGCGCAATCGTTGGTAGTGCTGGGTCTATGTCCTGCTGCAGAGCATTAAGACTTTTCAATAATCTTGTTCCTCGCTCTACATGCCTCGGCACGATAACCAACAGGTGTTCTGATGAGTGAGCGGGTGGGTTTCGAAGCCAGGCTTGTGCCAGCATGAGCTCTTCATCATCATGTGTTGATGCGGCCAATACGTAAGGTATATCGATTAATTGTTTTGTTTGTTTGATGCTATCTGCTTGCGCAAGCTTCAAGTTCCCCAAGGTGTGCAGTTTTTCGAAAGTAGCACCTCGTTTTTGATAGCGTTTCGCATCGTTGTCGGAGCGAGCTAGCACTGTCACATCCGACAATGCTTGTCGGTAGGCTTTTTCAAAAAAACCGGCGACAGTGCCATTACTCCGTTGGCTTAGTCGTGCATTTATAATGGTTATGGGGATTGAATGTGACTTGGCGTGGGTGTACAGCCAAGGCCAGATTTCAGTTTCTACTATCCACAGGTTTTGTATATTTTGCCGCTTGAAAAATCGGCGAGTAACCCACGCAAAATCCAGAGGCAAGTAAGCGTGAACCGCATTACCCTTTAACTGTTTGTGAACAATGGAGCTTGCTGTGGGCGTGTTAGTGGTGATTAACAACGCCACATTGGTATCAAGGGCTTGCAGTCGTTCGACTAATGGCAAAACCGTATTGACTTCGCCGACTGATGCCGCATGCACATGGATGCGGGCAGTCTGGTCTGGGGCAACGAAGCCGAATCTTTGTTTAAAGTAACGCCATCCACCATCCTTGTAAGATCGCCACAAGCAGTGCGCCAGTACCAAAGGGGACACTACGCACAGAACAATCCGGTAGCGCCAAGTAGGTTGGACCATTGCATTCCCGTGCTTACTAAGAGCCTTGCTTCACTAGAAAGTTATTTATTGGAATCAGGTCTTCTTCGCGAAGTGTACCCGCCGCAGCTTTTAACGAAAGGTAGTTGATTATGTAGTCATAGCGCGCGCCGGCGTAGTCAGACTCGGCACCAAAGACATCCCGTAATGATTGCAGCACTTCCACAGAAGTGCGAGTGCCAGCACGAAATCCTGCATCAGTTGCCTCGGCAGATTTTCTCGTTGATGTCAGGGCCTGACGCAAGGCGTTTGCACGAGCAATGCTTCCGGTAACACCGCGATAAGCATCTTGAGCTTGTTGCGCTGTCTCGCGTTCCTGAGACAACAGGCTTTGGTTCGCAGATGCTGAATCAGCTTTGGCTTGTCTCACCTGCGAGCTGATTCTGCCGCCAGAATAAAGTGGCATGCTGACTTCAAAACGCAGTACACCTGCTTCAAGGTCACGAGGCGTCAGTGCGCTGTCCTTATCGTGTTCCAGCTTCTGTCCAACAAGAGCAACGCCTAGTGTGGGGTATCGCGAACCGCGCGCAGATGCTACACCTGCTTCCGCAGTACGAGCTGCAAGGCGGGCTGCCTGCAAGTCAAGATTTTGCTCCAGTGCAAATGCAACCCATTCGTCCATGCTGGCAGGGTCTGGCGCGACTAACGGTAGATCGGCTGCCAATGGTGCTATGAACTCAGGTGTGATTCCGGTGATGACTTGCATTGCCCCCTGAGCATTATCCAGGGCATTCTCTGCAGCGATTTCAGCAGCGACTGCTAAGTCGAACTGGGCTTGTGCTGCACGCACATCTGTCACCGGAACCAATCCAACGTCAAAACGTCGCTCTGCTTGTTCTTTTTGACGAGCAATTGCTTCAAGTTCAGATTGGCTGAATTTTACTTCGACTTGTGCTCGCAGCACATCAAAGTAGGCATTGGCGGTACGCAAAATCAGATTTTGCTGCTGTGCAAGCAATTGCGCTTCAGCTTGTTTTACGCCCAGTTTGGCCTGGCTTACGATGGCCCAGTTTTCACGGTCAAACAGGCTTTGAGTAATTGACAGGGACAGGGTACCAGTGTCGAAAACGCCAAACGCGTCGTTATTCTGTTCGTTGACTGAGTATTCGAGAGTGGCATTAACTTGTGGCCGGAAGGCAGAGCGCGCTAGTGGCAGGCGCTCTATCGCTGAGTCGTAGTCATACTCGGCAGCTTTTATGGCTGAGTCGTATTGCTGAGCGAGTTTATAGGCGTCCTGTAAATCCGTTGCGTTAGCTGTGGAAACATGCAGTGCGGCTACAAGTAAACAAACAGTGCTGGCAATGGTCGATCGCTTGAACTGGGTCAAATCCATGGGTCTCTCTAGAAAACGAATGCAGACTCAGGCTCCGAAAAATTAACCAATGGGTCGATCTTGGTTTCGAACAGACTTTCTGTCGTCCATTCGTTTTCGGATATCCGAGTTAGCAGTAGCGCTTCCATCATTGGTTGTTGGGTTTTGCCTGTTACTGCAAACAACCGGCCATTTATTGCCATTTTCAGTTTGTAGTAACTTGGAATAGATGTTACAGAGCCACTGAAAGCGATTGCATCATAGCTATCGTCCGCATCCCATTCGGTAGCCGCGTCTTGTTGCATGACCGTGACATTGGATATGCTCAGCTCCACTAGCCTCGCCTTGGCTGTTTGAGCCAGCTCTGGGTGAATTTCAAGGCTATGTACGCGATTGGCCAACCGAGCCAGGCAGGCGCTCAGGTAGCCGCTCCCAGCGCCAATTTCCAATACAGAATCGGTAACCTGTGGCGACAGCGCTTGCAGGAGCCTGCCTTCCAGAATCGGCTTGAGCAGAGTTTGCCCGAAGCCAATTGGCAATTGATAGTCGCTGAACGCTAGTGCTCGGTGCTCATCGTTAACAAATTCCTCTCTGGGGACGGAGGCCAATACGTCTAGGACCCGCTGATCGAGCACATCCCAGGGGCGTACCTGCTGTTCGATCATGTTGCTTCGAGCTTGCTGAAAGTTCATGGTTTCACCGGGTTATTCTCTTGCTTTTATGTTGCCAGCAGCATTCACCGGCAGTGCACGAGATAAGGAAAAGTATGGCGTGCATTATAATCCAACCGACGCTCAACAAGCGTGCCAGTGGGTGTTTTTACGCTCAGCATGCGCAATTAGTTCGAATTGGTTGGTGAGTTGGTTTACAACAAAGGTTGCTGGCACGTTGGCAACTCGAACAGCGAGCTATTGCGCGGCATATTTATGACGCTCGGGCAGCGTCCTGCCAACCCAAGAGACAAAGAGTGCAGACTCGGAAGTTAACGTTGCGACACCCCCGAGAAAACTGTGTAACCAGATATTGACGATACTGCTTGTAGTTGTTTCGAATCGATCTGATGTTAAATTGATTTTAAACCAACAGAATCAACACATTACTTACCAAAAAAAGCTAACAAAAAATCAGCCGAAGCAATTCGCCGTTTGAGCCGTTACCAGCTTTTGTTATACAAGTTAATGGGGTGCGTTGTGTTGAACAAAAACAAACGGCACCGCATTGCAAGTTAAGTAGTGCTGTTGCTTTATTCAGCAACAACACTACTGGCTTGTGGGCCTTTTGGACCTTGCTCTACTTCGAAAGTAACCTTTTGCCCTTCATTGAGGGTTTTGAAACCGTCGCCTGAAATTGCTGAGAAATGTACAAATACGTCGTCACCACCATCGTCCTGGGATAGAAACCCAAAACCTTTAGACTCATTGAACCACTTGACCGTGCCTGTTGCCATGATTTGAAACCTCTGAAAATGGAATGCCGTGCATAGAATTTGATCAGCTAAGTTGTAGAGCACGAGGCTTTCGAATCTGGCTAATTGCAAAACTATGTCACGCGAGGCCAGTCTAGCGCGTTTTTGAGAGGCGATCTATGGATTTTTCACTGTGGCCGTGCTAACCCCTGATCGACTATTGGTTTTTGCGCTCAATACCGTAGAGGAATCGAGCATTAGAATCGCAGTGGTAAGGGGTTACAAGGTGCTATGTGCAGTATTTCGCTGCCTCAGGATGAGCTGGAGTCAGTACTGCTACCCCTATCCTTTTGGCTGGGCTTATCACCCTGATTAGTGGGTTTTTTTCGTCGCCGTTGGCGCGGTTTCGAGGTGTTGCCGTCACCGCTGGCTTGTCTGGACTTGTCATTACCGCTAGGTTGGCGTCCTGAACCACCTCGGGCGTTCCGTTTTCCTTTGTTTTTTCCGTCTTTGTGGCTAGGTGGTCGATCTCTTTCTACTCTTTTTGCTTTTTTGGGTGTGACCAGTATGTCGTTGGTGATCGGCGTTAATGGAATGGGCTGGCCAATGTAATCCTGTATTTCAGGTAGCGAGAAAGAGTACTCCTCGCAAGCAAAACTGACCGCTTCGCCGCGAGTACCGGCCCTGGCTGTTCGACCGATTCGGTGTACGTAGTCTTCAGCCTGTTGCGGAAGGTCATAATTAAAAACGTGGGTAACAGCGTCTATATGCAGTCCGCGCGCGGCCACATCAGTAGCAATCAGAACGGGTAAGTTGCCGGCGGTGAATTCAGACAGGATGCGTTGTCGTTTATTTTGTCTAACATCTCCAGAAAGCGTTCCGCAAGCGATATCGTTACCGAGCAAGTATCCTTCAACGTATTCGGCCACGCGTTTCGTGTTGACAAATACAATGGCACGAGACGGTTGCATTTGCCCAATTAATCCGAGCAGCAGTGAGATTTTTTCGTCAGTTGCTGGCTGAAATAACTGTTGATTAACACCCTCTGCAGTAACCCCGGTTGATTCTGTTTTCACAGGTTCAGGGTTATTCATATGTTCGTACGCTAGTTCCATAACCCGGTGCGATAACGTCGCTGAAAACAACATACTAAGTCGTTGTTCCGGTTCTGGCATTCTGCGCAGTAAAAAGCGTATATCAGCTATAAAACCTAAATCAAACATTCGATCAGCTTCGTCAAGTACGCAAATTTCAAGCTTTCGTAAATTGAACACCTTTTGCTTGAAATAATCGATCAGACGACCCGGGGTGCCGATTAGCACATCTATTCCTGATGATAATTGTTTGCGTTGTTTTTCGTAATCTATGCCGCCATAGACAACCGCTGTTTTTAAGTTTGTGAATTGTCCAAGGCTTTCTGCGTCCTTGCCAATTTGAATAGCGAGTTCTCGGGTTGGTGCTATAACCAACATGCGAGGTTGGTTTTGATCGCGTTCGCCACCTTCGTTGTTGAGCAGGCGCGCAAATGAACCAAGTAAAAAAGCGGCGGTTTTTCCAGTACCGGTTTGCGCTTGAGCTGCAATGTCGCGACCCTGGGCGATAATCGGTAAGGAGAGACCCTGTATTTCAGTACAGTGTTCAAAACCCAATTTGTCTGTTGCCTGTATAAGCGGCGCTGGTAGGTTGAGGTCGCTAAATGCGACGGTTGGGTTCGAGTCTGATGTCATAGGATCTGGTAAGATTTTGTGTTAAGCCGACAGAGAAGTTAATCGGAAAATAAGAATGACCGAAATTATTCGTTCATCGTTGCATTAGTTTGTTGCGCTTTGTTAGCCAGTTGAGCTTTATAGTTGAAACAAATAGTTGAACCAAAGTTTCGATAGATTATCTTATCTATCGAGCAATCCCGGTTCTGGTCTCCGTTTGCCCTTTGCTGGCCAAATCGAGTCCCTGATGACCGGGGAAAAAATCTAATCTGCCACACAAGAGGTGCACCATGAACGAACATATTACCGCGATTACTGATGCTAATTTCAAAGCTGAAGTACTGGAATCAAAAACCCCCGTGCTGGTTGACTACTGGGCCGAATGGTGTGGCCCCTGCAAAGCGATTGCACCGCACCTGGACGCGCTCGCCCCGGAATATGCGGGTAAGGTCAAAATCGTCAAAATGAATATGGATGAGAACCCTAACACGCCGCCCCAGTTCGGCATCAGACAAATCCCTACACTCATGATATTCAAGGACGGGAACGTTGAGGCGACCAAACTTGGTGCCATGTCGAGGGCACAATTGACTGAATTTATAGATCAAAACGTTTAGTGCGTTCAATTCCACAGCCCGTACCTTTATCAGAAGTTTATCCCACCGAGTCGGGTAGGAGACTCTCGAGTGAGGGCTGTGTATTCGAGCAATTATTGTAAGAAATACAATTGTTTAGCTGTTCATACCGGGCAAAACCATTTTTTAATTTCCAGTTCAGAACTATAATTCTTTGCTGTTGGCGAAAAAATTGCTCCTAATTCAGATAGTTAAGTTTCAATTGAACTGCTTTATCAACTGGCAGTAATCTTTGTTTAGTTGCTGACTTTCCATTTGATTTTTTTGACGCTAGCGATGGCTTGAACGATCTTGCGGCAAACTAGTTGCGATATCGTGCAATTAATACTGGACGTTATGCCCACAGCGTGCTAACTTTCAAGTCATCCTGCAGAGCAAGCGACCCGTTCACCGGAACAATCGTTTGTGTCAATAGATCAACTTTACGCTCCAAGCAAAGAAGCCAAACAAAAAACCAAAAACTTGAGCTAGCTGTAAACATTTTTTTTATATTTAAATCCGTTATTTTCTGATTTGGTCTTCCAAATTGCTATGCCAAATTGCTATGCCAAGTTGCTTGCCAAATTGCACAGCCATATTGCCAGACCAGCTAGTTTTGATCGGTTGCAAGTGGTTTAATAAAGTACGACAAACCAGACTACGATTTGGTTAGCAAGTTTGGATAAACACGATTGGACGAAACACGATTGGATAAAACTCAGTTTAACGAATTAGTGTTACTGTTAAATCCGTTTACTAAATACTTGATTATTAAAAAACTAGTCAAACAACAATTTTTTAACCAACAGCGTCTCGCGTCGCACTAGCGTTTTTTTGCTAAAGAACCTGTCCTTGCAAAGGCAAGTCGCTTTTCAAACGTTGATGCAGACAACAGACAAGACATCTCTCAACTTCGGCTTTCGCCAATAAATTCACATCTGCCTGTATGAACCTTACCGACCTTAAAAAGAAAAACCCGACCGAACTCATAGAACTTGCTCAATCGATTGGCATCGATAACGTTGCCAGACAACGAAAGCAGGACATGATTTTCTCAATCCTTAAAGCCCATTCGAAAAAAGGCGAGAACATTTTTGGTGGAGGCGTACTTGAAATTTTGCAAGACGGCTTTGGTTTCTTAAGATCGGCAGATAGCTCGTACCTCGCTGGCCCTGATGATATCTATGTTTCACCGAGCCAGATCAGACGATTTTCTTTGCGCACCGGTGATACTATTTTCGGTAAAATCAGACCGCCCAAAGAAGGCGAGCGGTATTTTGCTCTTCTGAAGGTCGATGAAATTAATTTCGGCCCGCCAGAACAAGCCAAAAACAAGGTCTTGTTCGAAAACCTGACACCTTTACATGCCAATGAGCGCCTGAATATGGAGCGTGGCAACGGCAGCACAGAAGACATCACAGCTCGTATTATCGACATTGCAGCGCCCATCGGAAAGGGGCAACGCGGGTTGCTGGTCTCTCCTCCTAAAGCCGGCAAAACCTTAATGCTACAAAACGTAGCGCAGAGTATCGCTGCGAATCATCCCGAGTGTTTTTTGATTGTTCTGCTCATTGATGAACGCCCTGAGGAGGTCACCGAGATGGAGCGTATGGTTCAGGGTGAAGTCATTTCCAGTACGTTTGATGAACCAGCAAGTCGGCATGTACAAGTTGCGGAAATGGTTATCGAAAAAGCCAAGCGATTAGTGGAGCACAAGAAAGACGTTGTCATCCTGCTTGATTCAATCACTCGACTGGCACGAGCCTACAATACGGTTGTTCCTTCATCTGGAAAAGTCCTGACAGGTGGTGTAGATGCTAATGCCTTGCACCGCCCCAAGCGTTTTTTTGGAGCGGCTCGAAACATTGAAGAGGGCGGTAGCTTAACCATTATCGCAACGGCCCTGGTTGATACCGGTTCCAAGATGGATGAAGTTATTTACGAAGAGTTTAAGGGTACCGGTAACATGGAGCTGCAACTTGACAGGCGTATTGCAGAGAAACGTACCTTCCCGGCCATTAATATTAATCGCTCCGGTACACGTCGTGAGGAATTGATGATGGATCAGGAAGAGCTACAAAAAGTTTGGATTCTACGAAAATTTGTCCATGCGATGGATGAAATAGAAGCGGTTGAATTCATGCTTGGCCGACTTCAACAGACCAAAACCAACAATGAATTTTTTGATGCCATGAAGCGTTAGCAAGCTGCGTGCTTTGCTGACTCTTCATCAAAGCCAGCTCAGGTTCACCTGGCTGGCTTTTTTTATGTGCGTTATATATGTGGCGTTATAATCGACTTTTGTACCGTTCCACCGCTCGATAACCTATATCGCGCCGGTAGTGCATATCTTTAAATTGAACCAAGGCGGCACCCTTATCTGCCAGTTGCTTGGCATCTTGAATGGTGTCCCCCAAGGCCGTAACACAAAGTACTCTTCCGCCGTTAGTCTGCACCTGCCTGCCATGCATCGGGTCATCCTGAATCGTGGTGCCAGAATGAAAAACTCTACAGCCAGCTTGAGTTGCAGCATCAATCCCGGTAATAGGTTCGCCTTTACTGCTTTGTGCTGGATAGTCTCCGCCAGCTAGCACAACACCCAGTGCGCACTGCTTTTTCCATGTCGCCTCTACCTGCTCCAGTTGGCCGTCAACTGCTGCATCGAGCAGGGTCAGCAAATCAGTTTCCAGACGCATGAGCAGCGGCTGAGTTTCGGGGTCGCCCAAGCGTACGTTATACTCCACCACCCCGGCTTTGCCTTGCGCATCGATCATCAGTCCAACATACAAAAAACCCTTAAAAGGCGTACCGTCTTTGTTAAGCCCGGCAACGGTGGGCTCTACAATGTCTTTCATCACATGCGCTTGAACAGCGCTCGTGACCACTGGAGCAGGTGAGTAGGCACCCATACCACCAGTATTGGGACCAAGGTCGCCTTCATCACGCGCTTTGTGGTCTTGGCTTGTGGCAAAAGCCAGGCTATGGTGGCCGTCTACCAATGCAATAAAACTGGCTTCCTCGCCCTCCAGAAAGGCTTCAATAACAACCGTTGAACCAGCTTTGCCGAACACATTGTCAGCCAGCATCGAGTCGACTGCGGTATGCGCTTCCTCCAGTGTTTGAGCCACCACCACGCCTTTACCTGCGGCCAGTCCATCGGCTTTTATAACAATGGGTGCGGTTCTTTGATCGAGGTATGTGTGCGCCTGAACAGCATTGTCGAAAGTGGCATGTTCAGCTGTTGGAATGGCATGACGCTGCATAAAGTCTTTGGCATAGGCCTTACTGCCTTCGAGCTGTGCGGCTGCTGCACGCGGTCCAAGAATGCGAAGACCTGCTTCTTCAAAGACATCAACAATGCCAGCAACCAGTGGTACTTCCGGGCCCACAACGGTCAGGTGCACTGCTTCCTTTTTGGCAAAGTCGCGCAGTGCTGAATGGTCATCTATGTCCAGTGCGATTTGCTCAACAAGATCTTCTGAGGCCATGGCAGCACTTCCGGGGGCAACACTGATTTGTTTAACTTGAGCTGATTGCGACAGTTTCCACGCAATTGCATGCTCGCGACCGCCGCTGCCAATCAACAGGATATGCATAGACCACCTTCCCTCAAAAAGCGCTATTCTACGGGAAACCTGTCCTGTCTGAAGGGCGTTTGACTTAAATAGACTTTGTGAACCTGAGATCATTAACGTGAACACTAATTCAATGATTTGCCGCTCTGCCTTATTCATGCCTGCCTCCAATACGCGAGCTCTGAGCAAAGGCCCGAAGCTCGATGCCGACGCAATCATTCTGGATTTGGAAGACTCCGTCGCTGAAGACGCAAAAAGCCAGGCGCGCGAAAATGCCGTTGAGGCTCTTGATGAGAATGACTACGGCTATCGCATGCGGGTGCTGCGTGTTAATGACAGCAGTACTGCATGGTATGAAGATGACATGGCCTTGCTTAAACGAATTAAGCCTGATGCTGTTTTGTTGCCTAAGGTGGACAGCGTTGATGCCATCGCTAATGCGCAAGAACAATGCGATCAATACGACGATACCGGAATCGTTAAAATCTGGGCCATGATGGAGTCACCAAAAGCCGTGTTAGAGGCAGGCGCTTTGGCTAAAAGTTGTGAAATTCATAAGCGCTTTAACACTATGCTAATAGGCAATAATGATCTTGCCCGTGATGCTGGTATGAAGCTTGACACCAGTCGCGCAACACTCTTGCCCTGGATAATGCAATTGCTGGCTGCTGCAAAAGCGTACAAGCTAAATATCCTTGACGGTGTATACAACGATTTTGCGGACCTTGCCGGTTTTAAACTGGAGTGTGAACAAGGTGCAGCAATTGGCATGACTGGTAAAGCGCTTATTCATCCAAGCCAGATTGACTCGGCTAATCTTGTTTACTCACCCAGCCAATCAGAAATTGATCAGGCAAAGCGTATTGTTAATGCCTTTTCAGCCACAAATAAGCATGAAGGGGAAGGTAATTCGGTTGGCGTGTTGCAAATTGATGGTCGCATGGTTGAGCGTTTGCATTTGAGTATGGCTCTACAAACGCTGGCTGTAGCTGATCGCATAAAAGTTCGGGCTTAAGTACGTGTCAAAAAAGGCCACCGTTAATTTCAATGGTCTGGCCAGTGATGTAGCCAGACAACGTGTCTGAACCTAAAAACAAATAGGCTGGCGCACAATCAAGTGGTGTGCCAAGGCGTTGCAAAGGGATGAGCGCACGCGTTTTGTCCAACTTTTCCTTTGTTGAATAGCGTTGGTGAAAATCGGTTTCTATTACACCCGGTGAGACCGCATTTGCACGAATTCCCGCAGGTGCCAGCTCGCGGGCCAGTGCTTTGGTGTAAGTGGCAACAAACGCTTTGGCCGCAGAGTAGATTGAGGAGCCCGGACTGCCGCCCGTTGATGCTGAGATCGAAACCGTATTAATGATCGAGCCGTGTTCAGCCTGTTTTAGCAATGGAATTAATGCTCGTGTAATGCGAACAACCGCGCTTTGATTTAGCTCAACAATATTCAGGTATTCGTCATCGCTGATGGTGTCAGCAGGGAAGCGGCCGAACATGGTGCCAGCGTTGTTGACCAGCACATCAACCGATTTGGATTGAGCGGGCAAGTGAGTTTGCACAAATGAACAAAAGGCATCTTGCTGTCCGCGATCAAGTAAATCACCAACAAAACTTTGGACGTTGGCAGGTACGTTTTTCGTGTAGTCGTCATTACGGCCAAGGTGGGCGATAATGTTAGCGCCACACGCTGAAAACAGTTGCAAAGCACTCAAGCCGATGCCGTTGCCGGCACCTGTTACGACCACTGTTTTATTGCGGAATAGTTCTGGATGGAAAGGGTTGGCAAGCATCTGCAGGACTCGTCTGATTGACGAGTAAGGGTAGCACTTTGGTCTGTGACTTTGCGACGTTGCGCTTTGTTAAGAAGCTATAGCGGGTAAAGAATATCTTCACCAACGTGAATAATGGTACCGGTGAGGCCGTTGAGGTCCCGCAGCGTTTGCACATCCGTGTCGTACTGGAGGGCAATTTTGCCCAGGTAGTCTCCGGTTTGTACCTGATGGACACCGACTGACTGCGCGGCGCTCGTTGCTGCGGTGCTTTCGACAACTATGCCTTGCACTGGCGCGCTTTCAGTGATTGTCTGAACGACCACTGGGTCGTTGTTCAAATTATCATCACCTGACTGGGCATTCAAACTTGTGCTGTCACCGGTTTGACCAAGCATGGTGTCGCTAGACTGTTGTGAGCTACTGACAGGCTCCACTGGGTTGACTACAGCTGGGTCGACTACAGCTGGGTCGACCACAGCGAAGCGACTATTCGCAGGAATAGTAATGGCACTGACATCCTGTGTGTTCGTGTGCCAGCGGTAAATTCCTACGGCCAGAGCACTGGAAGCTACTATTAATATCAGTAAATCAGATTTCGAAATCACTACCTTCTCTCGCTGTGCATGGCAAAACGTTGACGCATGATACCCCAATGCGCATCCACTGGAATAGCTATCGGGGCAGTATGGCCATTTTTTGCGAAATAACGCGCGGCCACAAGTAAAATTTTGCTAACTCTATCGGGAAATTTACCGCAAAATCGACGCAAGTTCTATTAAATTCGCGACAGATAGGTTGATTGTTAACCCGATTGGGTAATAGGGCAAAGCGCGAATTGGGTGCAGTCAATTGCGACAATTTACGCCGCTTTTTGACCTGAGAGGACCTGCACCAGCCAGTTTGCTATCAGATTGTTGTGCAATTTTTGGCCTAGAGATGCTGCGGCAATCTGGTAGCTGTGCGACGGTAGTGAGCCGCCTCGCTCGGCCAGCAGCATGGTCACGTGATCATTGTTAAATTCTGGATGTGGTTGCAGGCTAACAGTATTAGATCGATAGGAAAGGGCTGCAAACTCACAATTATCACTAGAACCAATCACGGTTGCGTCTGCTGGTTTTTCGACCACCTGGTCTTGATGCCATGCATTAAGTAACGCATCGCTTGCACCTGTTTCGGCTGCAAGCTTGTATCGCTGGGTGCCGGCCACCCAGCCACCATCAAATTTTTCAACTTTGCCACCGAGCGCTTGCGCCATTATCTGATGTCCAAAACAGATGCCAGCCATGGGTAATTGCGCGGCATAGATTTCACGTATTAAATTTTCCAGTGGTGGTATCCAGGGGTGGGGCTCGTAGGCACCGTGTTTTGAGCCGGTGAGTAGCCATGCATCTGCATCGTTTATCGAGTGTGGGAAATCCCCGTCGACCACTTTAAACGGCTTGTACTCAAACGAGTCCGAACCCAGCAATTGTTCGAAAAAATTGGCATAGCTGCCAAATTTGGCAGACATCTTTTCGGTGCTGTGGCCGCAAACGAGTATGCCCAGCGTGGGTTTATTTGTGCGCTGCTTTGTCATGCCGGCAATCATACCATTGCAGAGGTTTGCAACAAGCTCGATCCAATCTCACAAGCGGTATACTGCTATGAAAGTTTACTCTGTTTGCTCATCATGACTTCTCGCCAATACCCATCAGTTGCGCTGCACGACTATCAAAAACTGAGCAAGCAGGAACGCCATGCTTTGCTGCAACGCTCCGAAGTTGACTTACAACCCTTCATCGATGGTGCACGCTCCATTATTGAAGCGGTGAAGGAGGACGGTGATAAAGCCTTGGTGCAGTTTGCTCAAAAGTTTGATAACGCTACAGTGACAGAAGATGCGATCGCGGCGACCCCCAAAGATTTTGATCAGGCTTTCGATTCGCTGGATAACAGTCTGATTGAAGTGTTGGAATACTCAGCCGAAAATATTCGTCGTTTCCAACAAGAACAGATGCCAGGTGATATGTGGATGAAGGAGATTCGTCCGGGTGTGTTGGTTGGCGAACGAGTCACACCGATTGAATCTGTTGCCTGTTATTCGCCCAGAGGTAAAGGCTCGTTTCCATCAGTGACCCTGATGAGTGCCATACCCGCTGTGGTCGCAGGCGTGCCTAACGCGGTTATCCTTACGCCACCGGGTGCAGATGGTCAGGTAGATGCAGCTACTTTGGTTGCGGCTCGTATTGCCGGGGTTGAACAAGTTTATAAGTGTGGTGGGGTGCAGGCCGTTGCCGCCGCTGCGTTTGGTACAGCAGCAGTGCCTCGTTGCAGAAAAATAGTTGGGCCGGGTAATTCCTGGTCGGTTGCTGCAAAGAGACTACTGGCGGGTGTTATCGATCCTGGTTTGCCCGCGGGTCCCAGTGAAACCATCGTGCTGGCAGACGCAAGTGCTAACCCACTAATAGCAGCACTTGATCTTATTATAGAGTCCGAACATGGTAGTGACAGCAGTGCGTTTATCGTTACCTGGGATAAACAACTGGCCGAGCAAGCCATCAAAGCGATACCGTGCTATTGGGACACCATGTCGGAAAAACTGGCGGGATACTCTGCCGATGTTTTATCGGGTAACAGCGGCGGTGTGATACTGATGGCTGATGCACAAAGCGCTTACGACTTTATAAACGAGTATGCGCCTGAGCACTGTCAGATTTTGTCAGAGCATCCCTTTGAACACTTATCCTTTATTAGAAACGCATCTGAAATACTGCTGGGGCAGCATGCGGCGGGCTCTATTGCCAATTACATGATGGGGCCTAATTGCGTACTCCCCACATCCGCTGCAGCACATACCTATTCGCCACTGGGTGTGAATGACTTTTTAAAATCATCATCCATTGGCCACTTAACCCGACAAGGTTATGACGAGCTTGCACCAAAGGTACATGCGTTTGCTCAATATGAAGGGTTTGATGCGCACGCTAATTCGGTGTCGAGCCTGCGTGATGATGCGTTTAACGGCAAGTTACCAATACAGGATTGAAAGCACATGAGATCACTCAACGAGCCTGGTCGATCACCAGTTCACGGTATGCAGGCGATGGCTTGTACATCGCAAACCTTATCGACTCAAGTTGCCATCGATGTTTTAAAAGCCGGTGGTAACGCGCTTGATGCAGCGATTGCAGCGTCGGCCATGCAGTGTGTGGTCGAACCTGGCTCCACCAGCATTGGCGGAGACTGTTTCGTTATGTATTCCAAAGGTGGCTCGGGAACGCCGCTGGCTTTTAATGGTTCTGGAAGGGCGCCAGCCGCTGCCACGGCTTCCGCAATAAAGAAAACCGGTGCCACAAGCCTTGAGCGTGATTCGGCGCATTCAGTCATTGTCCCAGGTGCCGTTGACGCCTGGACACAGCTACATCGAGATCATGGGTCGATGCCCTTTGCAGAGCTACTTGCACCTGCAATAGAAGCTGCGCGTACTGGTTTCCCCATTGCATCACGCAATCATTACGACTTCAGTGCTGCACGTGATTTTTTGCTGACTACTAATCGTTCGAAAGACATCTATTTGCACAACGGTCAAGCGCCTGCTGTGGGTAGTGTGCTTAAGCTTCCACAATTGGCTAATGTTCTTGAGGCTATTGCCAAAGAGGGGTCCGATGTTTTTTATCGTGGCGAGTATGCCACTGAGATGGTGGAAGAGCTGCAAAGCCTGGGTGGCCTGCATACGCTTGATGACTTTGCCGGTGTCAGTGGTAATTATGTTGTACCTATAAGCGCAAACTATCGCGACCATACCGTGTATCAATGTCCGCCTAACGGGCAGGGCGTCATTGCTCTGTTGATGCTTAACATGATGAGCAGAATTAAAAAAGATCCCGGTGGCCCGTTAACCCCGGAACGTATCCACACAGAGCTTGAAGCTTGCAGACTGGCATATGGTGCAAGAACCGGGTTTCTTGCCGATCCGGATTTGGTGGATGTGCCAGTCGACAAACTATTGAGCGAGGAGTACGCATCAAAGTTGTGTTCCTTAATTGATCCCGCCGCCGCATTAGAGGGTGTGCCGGTAACAGAGCTACCGCCACATAACGATACGGTTTACATATCAGTTGTCGACAAAGATCGTAATGTGTGTAGTTTTATCAACACACTGTACTGGGCGTTTGGCAGTGGTATAACCACAAAGAGTGGGATTACACTGACCAACAGAGGCATGGGATTTGTGCTTGATGAATCCAGCCCCAATTGTATCGCTCCGAATAAACGCCCCTTACACACCATCATTCCCGCTATGACTTACCGAAATGGCAAAGTTGATTTGTGTTTTGGTGTTATGGGTGGTGAGTATCAGGCCATGGGTCACCAGCAATTCTTAACGCGCTACCTGGACTATGGCTGCGATATACAACAAGCAATGGATCTGCCACGCTACATGGTTAACCCGCGCAGTGGCGAGATCGAACTCGAAGACGGTTTGGATCAGAGCATTCGTAATGACTTGTTAGCACGGGGCCACAAGATTGCCGATGGTGAGTTTGTTATTGGTGGTTCACAGGCGATAGCAATTGATTGGGATAATGGTGTGCTCACTGGAGGCTCAGACCCAAGAAAAGATGGCTGCGCGATGGGCTATTAAACCTTCAATTAACTGGTCTTGGACTAACAGGCCTTCAACTAACAGATCTTAAACTGGCAGGAAAAAATGCAAGCATTATTATTAGTGGCACATGGTAGCCGTCGAAAAGAGTCAAACGAAGAAATAGCCCGTTTAGCGGGAAAACTATCTGATAAAGCCTCTGGTCGCTTTGACTTGGTTGAGTATGCGTTTCTGGAGTTGGCGGAGCCTTCAATACCCGACGGTATCGCACAATGCCTGCAACAAGGGGCATCCAGCGTACGGGTTTTACCGTATTTCCTGGCTCGCGGCACGCATGTTGTAGAGGATATCCCCAATGAAGTGGCAAAAGCCCGTCAGGCACACCCGGACGCTGATATTCAAATAACGCCTTATCTGGGTACCGTTGATGAGCTGCCAGAGGTATTGCTCAAACTGGCTGAGTAAAACCAGCAGGGTTAACTTTTAGAGTAAGCGATAGCATGAAACGACGTGACTGGATTAAAACTGTTGGCTTGGGAAGCCTGGCGGTTGTACCGACTGTGCCGACGCGCTTGCTTGGCGATGTAAGTTCAGCCTTTGACACAGAACTGTTCGAGCTTGTGGGTAGCAGCGACATAAAGCCTGATCGTCGTGTCGAACTATTAGTTCAAACCGATGCGCCTAATGGTGCGGTGATACCGGTGAGTGTGGTGTCCTCGGTTCCTGATACACAAAGAATCATCATATTGGTTAGCGACCATGCTAAAGCTGAAGTAGCACAGATTGATACATCGCATACTTTGATGGCACCACGACTGTCCACGCATTTACAGTTACAACGACCAGCAACGGTGACCGCGCTGGTGGAAACCGGTATGGGTTGGTATCGCAGTAGCGCCAGGATTGAGTCACTAGGGGAGAGCTGTTAGCCATGAGTGTCGGTAGCGTTCATATAAGCACTCGCACCCTCCAAGCCAGCGAGGCAATTAACACAAGCTCTAATACAACCCAGATTGATTTACGAATCAGCCATCCTATGGAGAACGGCGCTCGAAAAGACGCGCAAGGTGTGGTGATACCTGCCTGGCATCTAACCAGGCTTGAGGTTTTTCATAACGACAAAAAAATAACCGAGCTTGCCCTCGGGCCATTGGTCGCCCGCAACCCGGCGGTCTCATTGGCATTAAATGGTGGCTCTGAAGAAGATGTCATCAAGGTCCTTTGGTCCGATAATCGCGGTGAGAGCGGCGAAAGCTCCACTCAAATAAACTAAATTGGGGTCAGGTCTTTGATTTTGAATTAAGGGGACGGAGGGATTTATTATTGTCCACAGCATAGCTGTGGACAATAATAAATCCCTCCGTCCCCTTAATTCAAAATCAAAGACCTGACCCCAATTTAGTTTTTCATCTAAACCAATTGAGTTTGTCGCGCAGCTTTACAACGTCACCGATAATGATCAGGGTTGGTGCTTTTATGTCGCTGTTATTCACTTGCTCAACAATATTTTCCAGGGTGCCAACAATAACTGATTGCAAGTGGGTGGTTGCACGCGATACCAGAGCGATAGGTGTTGTGGCGCTCATGCCATGCTCCATAAGTTTTTTAGTTATGTGTGGTAACCCAACTAATCCCATGTAAACAATTACAGTCTGATTGGGCTGCGTCAGTGAGGTCCAATTTAAATCGATGGTATTGTTTTTTAAATGTCCCGTCACAAACAGGCAAGCTTGAGAGTGGTCTCGGTGCGTAAGAGGAATGCCTGCATAGCTTGCACTGCCTGACGCTGCAGTAATGCCTGGTACCACCTGAAACGCTATGCCGTGTTCAACAAGCTGTTCTATCTCTTCACCACCGCGTCCAAAAATAAATGGGTCGCCACCTTTTAAACGTAAAACGCGCTTACCCATTTTTGCGTGATCAATTAATTGTTGATTAATGGTTTCTTGTGGCACAGCGTGGTTAGCGCGTTGCTTACCAACGTAAATTCGTTCAGCGTCTGGTTTGGCCAGCGCAAGCACGGCATCTGATACCAGACGATCATGAAAAACAACATCAACGTGTTGCATTAGTCGCAATGCACGAAAAGTCAGTAAGTCCGGGTCGCCGGGGCCCGCACCAACAAGATAGACTTCGCCTCTCTCTTGACTGCCCGCGGTCCGATTGCCTTCAGTCTGATTGCTCTTGTGTTCGTTGATGGCTTCTTCTAAAGCGTTAACAGCCTCTTTCTCGCGACCTTGCAAAACCAGTTCGCCAACCTGGCCACCGAGTTGTTGCTCCCAGAAACGTCGACGCTCACGCCAACCTTCTATAGTGGATTTGATTTGGTTTCGATATTGGCCTGCTAAATCAGCAAGTTTGGAAAAGCGCTGCGGAATAAATGCTTCGATTCGTGCGCTAAGCAGTCGAGCTAAAACCGGTGAAGCACCACCACTGGAAATAGCTATTAGCAGCGGTGAGCGATCAATCAAGGATGGCATGATAAAGCTACCTGCGGAAGGGTCGTTTGCCACGTTAACGTAGGCGCCCAGTGACTTTGCCTCACGTGCTATGTCTTGGTTAGTGGCAAGATCATTAGTTGCTGCAATCACAATCCTGGTATCGTTGAGATCGGTTTTAACAAAATGCCTTTGCTCGATTGTCAGCGAGCCTTCCTTACTTAAGTCATTAAATTCATCATGAACCTTTGGTGCGATAACACGCACCGTTGCGCCAGCATCAAGTAGTCGCCGGGTTTTTCTTAAAGCTACTGGTCCGCCACCGATAACAACACTGTTTGCGCCGTGTACATCGACGAACATGGCGAAGCGATGTTGATTGGAATTCATGTTGTTGGCTCACGGCTTAAGGCCACAGAGATTCGTGCTGCCAGGCCTGCGTTATTTTTGATTAGTGCTTGATTGGTTTTCAAGCTTTCGTCCGCTGTTAGTTCAACTATGCGGCCAAGTAACCAAGGTGTGACAGCCTTACCTGTGATGTTGGCAGCTTCTGCCTCGTTTACCGCTGTGGCAATGGTTTTTTCCATTCGGTCGCGTGTGATTTCAGCTGCTTTTGGTACCGGGTTGCCGATCAGCATGCCCCCTGTAATACCTAGTTGATTTCGGGTTCGCATAAAACCAACGATGTCAGCGATGCTGTCTATGCGAATTGACGCCTTTATACCGCTGTCACACGACCAGAACGCCGGTAGATTGTCTTGGCCAAACGCAATGACTGGTACACCAAGCGTTTCCAACACTTCCAGCGTTTTCGGAATATCCAGAATGGCTTTTGCACCAGCAGATACTACCGTGACAGGAGTGCGTGCCAGCTCTTGTAAATCGGCTGACACATCAAAGGTATCGCTAGCACCACGATGCACACCTCCAATGCCGCCTGTAGCAAAAACAGAAATACCTGCCATGTGAGCTGCGATCATGGTGGCGGCAACCGTGGTTGACCCCGTTGTACCTTGTGAAACGGCGAACGCTAAATCGGCCCGCGATAGTTTGCTGGCATTGTCTGATTGCGCCAGGGTATCCAGTTCGGAATCTGATAACCCGATTTTTATTGACCCGTCTATTACTGCGATGGTCGCAGGCGTGGCCCCCGCGTCTCGAACGGCCGATTCAACGGCTTTGGCAGTTTCAAGGTTTTGCGGGTAGGGCATGCCGTGCGTGATGATGGTGCTTTCAAGGGCGACAACGGCCGATACATCATCAAGTGCCTTTTCTACAGATTTGGATAAGTGCATTAGCAAAACGGATTTAAGGATGAGCAGGTTGCAATAATACCGCGATTACTAAATTAACGGCGGTTCTGACTCACCGCTTAGCACCTTGCTCGCTGCTTTTAAACCCGCATTTTGAGCAGCCTTTGGCAAAGTGTGACCCAGTATAACGTTGGCAACGGTTGCGCCTGCAAGCGCATCGCCTGCACCATTTACATTTTTTCTGATTTTTACGGAAGGGACAGCAATGCTAGTCCGTAATCGTCGCTCTTGCACCAGTATCGGGCGACCTCCGTCTGTGATGATAAAGCTGTTGAAATTAAGCTCGAGCATGGCATCCGCAAGATAGTTGAGATCGGTTTGCCAGTGTTGTTGTGTCAAAGCCGCAGCTTCACGTCTGTTACAAAACAGGACATCAATTTTTTCTGCCACTGCCAGATAGCGAACAGCTTTTGCTGGTGAGACAGCCAGTGCAAACACGGATATACGAGTATCGTAATGCGCAATGAGTGAGTCGACAATTTCAACTAAACAAGCTTGCGACAAATTGGCATCTAGCACCACAGCATCGGGTTGTTCGGCAGGCAGGCGAACCATGATGTCTTGCCATGTTATTTGCGCTGTTAATTGGGCGTCGGCCAAACCAAGATAAAGTTCTCCGTCGGGTTGAAGTATGGCTGTGTAGTTATCCGAGTGTTGACCTTCTCTTATAATAAGGTTAGCGGTGAGCGTGTGACTTGTTTGTGATTGCTGAAGACCAATCGATAAACTTTTGCCTGCATTATCGTCACCTGTGCTGGCAATAAAACAGGCGTCGAGTTGCCGCGTTGCGACGCGCGCAACATTCGCCGCGACACCTCCAAGCCTGTGTTGCCATTTTACGGGATTAGAGCTGGCGGGCTTAAGATTATGCTCTGGAATTGCAATATCATCCACCAGCAGTCCACCAATGATCAGCAGGTTTTTGGTGGCCGATTTCTGGTTGGTCATAGCGCGCAATTTGTTGCCGTTATTCAAACAGCTTACCTTATTTTTTATTGCAGAGAAGCCCATGGTTACCAGCCCTTTATTGGCCATATCAAATCGTCTACGAGCAACGCCGTTTACGTCACGAGTTCAAAGTCAGGGTGCAAAGGCATTTACTGTCTACAACCACATGCTGCTACCCACCGAGTTCGAATCACTGGAAGCGGATTACTGGCATTTGTGCGAACACGTGCAAGTTTGGGATGTGGGGGTCGAACGGCAAGTTGAAATTAAAGGACCAGATGCACAAAAACTAGTGCAATGGATGACTCCGCGTGATGTAGCCAGTGTCGCTGTCGGTCGTTGTTTATACGTGCCGCTGGCCGATGAAAATGGATACGTTATCAATGACCCGGTAGCGTTAAAGATGAGCCAGGATCATTGGTGGTTGTCGGTGTCTGACTCCGATGTCTTGTTGTGGGCTAAAGGCTTGGCCACCGCCGCCAAGATGCAGGTCACGGTGCATGAGCCAGATGTTTGGCCACTGGCTGTGCAGGGACCGAAAGCTGAAGAGCTTATGGCCCGCGTGTTCGATGAATCAGTGCGCAATATTGGTTTTTTCAAATTCAAAACTATGCCATTTAAAGGGCATCATATGATCGTGGCTCGATCGGGTTGGAGTAAGCAGGGTGGTTTCGAAATTTACGTTGATGACGCCGAAGTGGGCACTCAATTATACGACGCTTTGTTTGATGCCGGTGTTAATCTTCAAGTGCGGCCAGGTTGCCCCAATTTAATTGAGCGCATAGAAAGTAGCTTGCTCTCGTTTGGAAACGACATGACCATGCGGCATACTGTGCTCGAATGTGGTCTCGATTTCTTTTTTGATATCGACGTTACCAAGGGCTCACTATCAACTGAAGCCTTGCAAGCTCAACGCAATGCTGGTCTTGATCGCCAGCTATATGGTCTGGTTGTTCCTGCCATTGACGGTGCTCGCCCGGTTAAAACTTTGGCGACAACCGGTCATGTATTAAATAAGGCCAATAGGCCTATTGGCCGACTGGGCTCTCAAGCCTGGTCACCACGTTACCAGCATCAGCTGTTGACGGTGATGCTGGAAAAATCTTTCCTGCCACCGGCACCAGACACGCAGTCGGTAATGCTTGCGCATATTGATGTACAGTTAGAAGACGGCACTATTGAGACAGCCAGATTAATGCCATTACCTTTTGATTTTGCAGCGGCGGGTATAAAAGCTGTTGAAAAGCCTGTATAGAAAATTTAGGTTATATAGAGTATATGTTTAATAAAATTGCTGTTATCGGGGCTGGAACGATGGGCTCGGGCATTGCTGGGCAAATCGCCAACGCCGGCCTCGAGGTTTTGTTGCTGGATATACCGGGTGACACAAACCCTGATGAAAGAGCAGAGCAGGCCATCGAGCGTTTGTTAGCCTCAGAGCCTGCGGCATTGGTACATAAACGTTGTGCGAAAAATATCACCACCGGTAATACCAGAGACGACTTCGCACAATTAGCTGACGCAGACTGGATAGTCGAAGCCATAGTAGAGCGTCTGGATATTAAAAAAGACCTATATCAGCGACTGCATGACACTATCAGTGATACGTGCATTGTCACATCAAATACCTCAACCATACCCATCTCCCTACTTGTCGAATCCATGCCGAAGTCGTTTCAGGAACGCTTCGCAATTACTCATTATTTTAACCCAGTGCGATACATGCGTTTGCTCGAATTGGTTCGTGGTGAGCATACTCACGCTGATGTGATAGCCAAGCTGGCTGACTTTAATGATCGCATCATGGGTAAAGGTGTTGTGCAGTGCGGTGATACGCCTGGTTTTTTGGGCAATCGAATTGGTGTTTTTGCTTTGCAAGTGGGCATCGATGAGGCAATAAAAACGGGTATACCTATTGAGCATGCGGATGCGCTCATGGGTAGACCCATGGGAATTCCTAAAACGGGTGTGTTTGGATTGTATGATCTTATTGGTATCGACTTAATGGCCGATGTTGTGCGTTCGTTGCGCAGCATTTTGCCTGATGGTGATGCGTTTCATGCAGTTGGCGCAGAGAATATGTTGATCAATTCCATGATAGAAGCTGGTTACACCGGTAACAAAGGGCTTGGCGGTTTTTATCGCAGCATTGATGGTGTTAAGTACGCTAAAGATCTTGAAAGTGGTGAATACCGTTTGGCCCAGAGCGAACTTCCCGATCGCGCTAAGGCAGCAGCGATAGCGGTGTCTGAGCAACGCGAAGCTTTGACGAATCTGATTGAAGGCAATGATCAAAACGCACAGTTTTGTCGCCATTTTTTGGGTCGAGTGCTCGGTTACTCAGCAGGCTTGTTAGGCGAGATAACCGATTCTCCCCAAGCTATTGATGATGCCATGAAACTTGGGTTTAACTGGATTCGTGGACCGTTTGAAATGATTGATGCACTAGGTGCGAAAACAGTTGCCAGCTTAATGGAAGAAGCTGGACTCAGTGCACCTGATGTATTAAAGCGAGGCACGGTGTTCTACCAACCCAAAGACGGCAAGCTATGCGTTAGCCACGCAGATGGTTCGGTGAAGCCTGTCAATCTGCCAGAGGGTGTGGTTCGCTTTCATTTAAAAAAGCAAACACTGTCTCCCATTGTCAGTAATCGCGCCGCCAGTTTGTATGAAATTGAAGACGGGTTTCGGCTTATAGAGTTTCACAGTAAAGCCAACGCGCTAACTGATGAATCCATGGCAATTGTTATGCAAGCTGCCGAAAACCATGGTAAAGGTATTCTGGTTCATAACGATGCGCAACACTATTCTGCCGGGGTTGATTTAAACGCCTTTTTAAGCTTTATTGATAAAGGGGACTGGGCTGGCATAGATGCGTTTCTGCATCGATTTCAATTGGCTGTAAAAGCCCTCAAATATACCCCAGTGCCTGTTGTTGGTGCGCCATCAGGCTTATCCTTGGGTGGTGGCTTTGAGGTATTGATGCATTGTGATGCTTTGGTTGTGCACAGTAATTCTGTATCTGGTTTAGTTGAATCGGGTGTGGGTCTGTTGCCATCGGGTGGTGGCGTAAAGGAAACCTATTTGCGGTGGTACAAGCAATTAGGGAGTTGGGAAGAAGCTGCGTGGAAAGCCTGGATGAACCTGGGTTACGGGGCAACCGGGTCCTCACCTGATTTATCTGCGCGATTAAATTACTTTAACAGCAGCACAGATGAGACAGTGATTAATAGAGATCGATTGTATGCACAGGCAATTAAAAAACTCAATTTATTGGTTTCAGGGTACCAGGCACCGGACGAGCCAACGTTTGAATTGGCAAAAGGAGATTCTTTGGAGCGTATGGCAGCATTTATGGATAAGGGTGTAGCCAGTGGTGATTTTTATCCGCACGATAAAACGGTTGCTATGCATATTGCTCAGGTAATTTGTCAGTGCGAAAACGAATCCTCCAACGTATCAGAGGATGACATGTACGCACGTGAGCGAGAGAACTTTATCAAGCTGGCACAAACCCCTGAAACACGTGCGCGAATTCATCATGTGCTGCATGTTGGCGGCGCGCTTCGAAACTAAGCAATTTTTTAGACATGCCAGCCAGCCATAATCAAACCAGAGAAGACTCGTGAGAGAAGATTACCAACCTCAGAAAGCTAATCACGTTGCGCTAACGCCCTTATCTTTTTTGCATCGCACGGCCGATGTGTATCCTGATCATCTGGCGGTTGTGTATAACGAGCGTCAGTACACTTGGTCTCAAACTCGTGATCATTGTTGTCAGCTGGCCAGTGCATTGCAAAAAATTGGAATAGAAAAGGGTGATACGGTTTCAGTTTTAGCTTTTAACACCCCAGAGTTGTTCGATGTACACTTTGGTGTGCCTTTAAGTGGTGCTGTGCTCAACACTATTAATACTCGGCTTGATGCTGACACGGTCAGTTATATTCTCGATCATGGTGACGCCAAGGCCTTAATTGTTGACGCCGAATTACTGCCGGCAGCGCTGGATGGTATAAACAGTCGTAATGATATGCATGTCATTGTTATCAATGACACCGCTGCTGCTGCGCCAACCGATGTAGCTGAGGCCTTAACAAACGCAACCGACTACGACTCGTTTATCGAAAACGGCGATGCAACTTTTGCAGGTGTTATGCCCGACGATGAATGGCAAACCTTGGCGCTTAATTACACATCCGGTACAACAGGCCGGCCAAAAGGTGTGTTATATCACCATCGAGGCTCTTACCTTATGTCGATGGGAACGGTGATGGGGTGGACTATCCCTCAGCACCCAGTGTATTTGTATTCGGTACCCATGTTTCATTGCAATGGGTGGGGGCATGCGTGGACCATGACCGCCATGGCTGGAACAGTCGTCTGTTTACGCTATGTCGACCCCAAGGTCATGTTCGAGCTAATTGAACAGCACAAGGTCACACACTTTGGTGGTGCTCCGATAGTTTTAAACATGATGGCTAATGCGCCCAAAAGCGATCAGAAAACTTTCGATAGAACTATTGAGGTAATGACGGCAGGTGCACCACCACCGGCTGCAGTGATAAACCGCATGGGCGAGTTTGGTTTTAATATCATGCATGTTTACGGTTTAACAGAAACCTATGGCCACGTACTTCAGGCCGCGCCTCAGTTGCACTGGGCCAGTTTAAGTTCCGCCGAGCGTTCAGAGTTAGTCGCTCGACAAGGTGTGCGCTTTCCCATGAATGAGGCGGTCGATGTGGTTGCCGGAGAGCCGCCTGTGTCTGTACCGCACGACGGGACCAGCATGGGTGAAATCGTGTTGCAAGGTAATACCATCATGAAAGGCTACTTGAACAATCAGGATGCCACAACTGAAAGCTTACGCGACGGTTGGTTCTGGACAGGTGATCTGGCGGTTGTGCATGCTGATGGCTATATACAAATAAAAGATCGCGCCAAAGATATTATTATCTCAGGCGGTGAGAATATTTCGTCAGTGGAAATAGAGAACGCTCTTTACAAGCACGATTCAGTAGCCGAGGCCGCGGTAGTTGCCATGCCGGACGATAAGTGGGGTGAAACACCGTGTGCGTTTGTTACTTTACGTGAAGGTACAAAAGCTTCAGAAGAAGAGCTAATTGATCATGTGGCCAAAACCATTGCGCGATTTAAGCGACCCAAACGCGTCGTGTTTGGCACTCTGCCAAAAACGGCTACCGGAAAAATACAAAAATATGCTCTGCGTGAGAAAGCCAGAAAGAGTTAAACGGTCCACTACATGTAACCCAATGACCAACATACCAATCCTGCGTTTAACCGCGCATCCTCGAGCCACCAGGGTCGAATGGAGGTTCATGTAACACGGTGGCGTCACAACGTTTGCCTAGAATCTCAACTTGAAGTGCAATCGATGAGTCGACGGCTGCTAGTGGGCCAGGTACATAGCCTTGCGCCAGTGACTGCTGAACGCTGTGCCCATACCCACCACTGGTTATCCAGCCGACCACACGCCATTGCCCGTCTTTTTGCGCCTCAGGCACTGGATACTCCTTGCCGTTAGCATCAAATCGTTTTGCTCCGTAACCGTGTACGTTCTCAACTGACCCATAATCGGTATCTCCGCACTTTGCCCAAACAGGTTCATCACCCATGACGTCAGTGTGCTCGGTTTCTATGGACAGTGATACGCGTTTAAGTTTAGGGCCTTGTTCATGTTCGAGCTGTGCAGGCTCTCGACCAATAAAATTGTTTTTGGTCAGCTTTACAAATCTATCCATGTCGGCCTCAAAGGGTCCGTAGATGGGTCGAAGTTCAGCAAACCAGGTCGGGAAGTTTTTTTCCAATCGCATGGAGAGCAGGGCACGCATACCAAAATCTTTTATGCCGTATGATTCGCCGGCAGCTTTTATCGCCAGATAGACTGTGCGTTCGTAGGCAGGCTCCATCCATATCTCATAACCCAGATCACCAGTATAAGAAAGTCGATTTACCATACACGGACAACCAGCAACATCGGTTTGTCGAAAGTCCATGAATTCAAAGCTTTCATTGTCGACTGGGATATCAACCAGTTCATTTAGCAGTGCTCTGGAATTTGGGCCAGCTATTGACAGACCCACCATGGTTTGTCCCAAACGATCAAGTCGAACGCCGTGGTTGTCAGGCATGTGTTGTTCAAACCATCGTTGGTGATAAATTTGTGCACCCGATGAGCCCCACATCATGAAGTGCTCATCAGCTACTTTGGCGATTGTGAAGTCCCCGATTAATTTGCCACCTTCATTAAGCATGGGTGTTAGCACCACACGACCTGTTGCCGGCATGCTGTTAGTCATGAGTTCGTTAAGCCATTGTTCACTGTTGGGTCCGGTTATTTTGTATTTTGCAAAGTTGGCGATCTCTGTGACGCCGACTTGTTCGCGAACGGCTTTAACTTCATTAGCGATGTGCTCAAAGTCGTTTGATCGATGGAAGGATAAAATATCCTTAGCCTCAACGCCCTTAGGTGCAAACCATAAGGGTGTCTCCAAACCCCATGTATCCCCCATGATGGCATTGTTTTTCTCTACCATTAAATCGTAGAGTGGTGTGGTTTGTTGGGGGCGACCTGCTGGTAGTTCTTCATTCGGGAATCGAATTGAAAATCGGCGCGAATAGTTTTCCCGCACTTTTGCATTGGTATAGCGCAGTGTGGTGAAATCGCCAAAGCGCGAAACGTCCATGCCGAAAACATCGTGCCCCGGGTCACCTGTCGTTATCCAGTTAGCCAAGGCCAAACCAACTCCGCCACCTTGACTGAAACCAGCCATAACCGCGCATGCGCACCAGTAGTTGCGTAAGCCCTGAACCGGACCTATTAGTGGATTACCGTCAGGTGCAAAAGTGAATGGCCCGTTAATTGTCTCTTTAATCCCGGCATCAGCAAAGCCTGGAAAGTGTGCTGCCCCCATTTCCAACGACGGGCCAATCCGATCAAAATCCGGTTGTAGTAATTCATGCCCAAAATCCCAGGGCGTATTGTGCGGCGACCAGGGCTTGCAGGCTTTTTCGTAGGTGCCAAGCGCTAAACCATTACCTTCTTGTCGAGTGTAAATTTCGGCCTTGAAGTCAATTACGCCAACCAGTTCGTGACCTGTGCTTTGATTAAATTCAATCACCTGCGGAATTTCGTCGGTGATCATGTACATATGCTCCATGGCCAGCACAGGTAGTTCGATACCAACCATTCGGCCAAGCTCTCGTGCCCATAGACCACCCGCGTTAACGACGTGTTCGGCGCGTACGGTTCCCTGTTCAGTCACAACATCCCAGCCCTCGTCAACCTGAATTAAGTCTGTGACGCGATTACGCAGCACGATGTCTGCCCCTAATGTTTGTGCCGCCTTTGCATAAGCGTGCGTGGTGCCTGATGGATCTAAGTGTCCTTCTACCGGGTCCCACAATGCACCGACAAAGTGGGATTCATCCATTAACGGGAACATGGATTTGGCTTCGGTGGGTGTAATGATTTCGGTTTCCATACCCAGGGCGCGGCCGGTAGCATGCACATAGCGCAGGAAATCCATGCGCTCTTCACTGTCCGCCATCATAACGCCACCGGTTAAATGCAATGAGCAGGCTTGGCCTGATATTTTTTCCAGCTCATCGTAGAGCGATACGGTATAGGCTTGGAGCTTGGCAACGTTTGGATCGCCGTTTAATGTGTGGAAGCCGCCAGCGGCATGCCATGAAGAACCGCTGGTCAACTCTGAGCGTTCAATGAGCATCACATCTGTCCAACCGGCTTTGGCTAAATGGAATAGCACCGAACAACCGACGACACCACCACCAATGACAACGACCCTAGCGTGTGTTTTCATATTAGTCCTGACTGTAAACGCCAAACAGCGTGTGCCACACCGGCTCGTTCTTCCACTTGAGCCAGAGTTTCAAAGCGGCAATCCAGAGAATGGGCAGTGGCGTGAAATACGGTGTTTTTATCTGCAACGATAGCAACATGACCTGGCCAGTACATCAGATCATTTTGCTCGCGCTCTTCATAGTCGACTAATTTTACCTGTGGTCGAATTTCATCTGAAGAGCTTGGGTTTTCATAGTTTAAATTTTTAGCAACTGAATTTGGAGACACTATTGTTCGAAAATAGACTTCCTGGTCTTGTGTGTCTCGGGGTAAATTATGACCTTTTAGCTTAGCGCTTAATTGCACCAGCGCTGAACAATCAAGGCCGTTTGTCGATCGACCTCCCCAGAGATAAGGTGCACCGGTAAAAAACCGCTGTGCAATATCGACCAGTGGTTCATCACTGGTGTGCTTTGAATTTACTGTGTGTTCTTTCCAGATAAAGTGATCAGTGTCGGTTTTCCAGAAATTCGGGTGCTCGCAAGCTTTTACATTCAGTTCGCTGCTCAGTACCAGTAAAAGCTCTATTGGGCTTTTAATGTCTGCCTGTTGAAACAGGGGAGTAGCTTTTGTGTTGACACGGTGCGTTTGTTGGTAAGGCTTGTCTGTAACATGGTGCGACTGAATAAAGCCTGTGTATTTATCGGTGTGAAGTTCAATTTCCAGCCAAGGGGTATTGTCGCTAAGAATGCGGATGCTTTCCCCGTATAAGGCCTGGCTAGTGGTTTCAGCCGCTGTGCTGGCTCGGCGGTACAGGTTGGCTGTTGAGGAGCTTATTCGCATACCGAAGTTTGTGTAGGTTTTTTGCTAATCTGCCTTGCTTTATCGTAGCATGCTAACTTTATGTCGTGACACGAATGATTGCATGCTGGACTCGGAAAACATTAAATATCTTGTCGTTCATTGTGCTGATACACCAGACGATGAAGACATCGGCTGTCGTGAAATACATGCCATGCATTTAGGGTTTGGCTGGCATGGTGTTGGGTATCATCGCATTATTCGTCGCGACGGGTCCATCGAGCCGGGCAGGCCCGACTGCTGGATAGGCGCACACGTTTATGGATTTAATGAGCAAAGCCTGGGTGTGTGCCTGGTAGGTCGAAGCGAATTTACCGATGCACAAATGCAGTCGCTGGAATTGGTGTTACTCGAGTGGCAGCAACAGCATCCACAAGCCAGTATTTGTGGACACTGCGATTTTGACTACACCGATAAGACTTGCCCCAACTTTGATGTGGCTTCCTGGTGGGCGGCAAGAATAACTTAGCAACTTATGAAATGAAAGCATTAGCCACCACACCTTGCGTTGGATACATTGAGGGATACTACGGTCGATTGCCAAGCTGGGCAATGCGCACTGAGCTGCTCGAACAGTTGCACCACCACGGGATGAGCAGTTACTTTTATGCTCCCAAAGAAGACCCGCAACATCGCCTGCATTGGCGCGAACCCTATTCGGAACATTGGCGCGACGATTTTAAACGCTGGTGTGCCGTTGCGCAAAAGTTATCAATCAATACTATTGCGGGTATAGCACCCGGTTTGGATTTTAATTTCGAGCACGTTAACGGTGGCGAAGATTTAGCAGCCCTGGTCGTTAAGGCACAACAATTTTTAGACGATGGTGCTACTTCAATTGCTTTGCTTATGGATGATATTAACAGGCAATTTAATGCTATTGATAATGGCGTTCAGTTTGAAGGGCAGGCGCATGCAATGCTGGCTAATGTGTTATCCGAACAAGTAGGGTGTGCAATTTATGTTGTGCCCAGAGTGTATGCAAAAGAACTGGAGCATGAGTCAGTAGATTACGCGCAGCACTTCGTACAAAACCTCAATAAAAGGCACGTCATTTTTCATTGCGGTACGCATATCGTTGCTCAAAGTACGGAGTCAAATCACTTCAAAGACTATGCACAGGCAGGGCATCGTATCGTGGTATGGGATAACCTGTATGCCAACGATTACTGTCCCAGAAGACTGTTTGTAGGTCCGTGGACGGGCCGTGGCCAAATGAAAGAGATCATGCTAAATCCTACCGGTATGCCGGCGACCGATGCATTGCTGCTGGATATTATGGCTTTTACTTTAATCTCTGATGAAGCTGATCTGGCGCATCGGCAGGCGCTTGATAAGCACGCGGTACCCGAACAATTTTTGGCTGTTGCCCGGTATTTTTCACATCCGCCTTTTGGTGATATACCAAACAACCAGAAAAACCACCCTGTAGCAACCTATAAGCTGCTTGATGCGCTGGAATTTTTATTGTGGAAATGGAAAACGCCGTTATCCCGAGAGTGGTATCCCTATCTATTTGGGTTGAAGCACGACCTGCTTATTGCCAGCGCAATCTTACCGCAGATACGTATTCGGAAAACTCAGCTAGAGCCACTGGCCTCTGCACTGATAAAATCGTAGCTGGAATGTCAGTAGTTCAAGGTATAGCCCTTCTTCAAATAATGGTGTACAAGTGGGCCGGTGCGTGGGGGCTTTTAAAGTGCCAATTCCGTGTGGGGAGTGTGCGCTCACTGCCGACAACTCGCTGGCATTGATTACTGTTCCCGTGACGTTATCGCTGAACCTCTCGATCTTTATGAGATGCTGGCTCGGGTCAAACCTATCATCGGTCCGAATACCCCAGTGACTGTTCCGCAAAGTTGGATAAACGGTGAAAACGTCGGCGGCGCAGATCAGTTAGCTGCCATAGTTCACGAACAGGTCGAACCTAATCCTGATCGTGGCAAGTGCTCCATCTCGTCATCGGCGGCCTGAACTCTCTGCTATGCTTTGTGCGATATGCAATCGCACAAAGATATCATCCCGCGCTCTGTACTCGAAGAGATTGCAGCGCAAACCAATGCGCACAACCCTGTTGGGCTTGGTGAGGTTATACAAGAGCTCTGGAGTGGTTATGGCGCTATTGTCCGTGTACATATTAATAACAGCACGCTCGATACAGCCATATTGAAGCTTATACAACCACCGGCGCATTCTGCACATCCGCGTGGTTGGGATTCCGACATATCGCACCAGCGTAAGCTCAAGTCTTATCAGGTTGAAACTAGTTGGTATCAAAAGTACGCCGCTAACTGCCCGTCAGACTGTAAAGTTCCTGGTGTCATTGCAACTAGCAATCGCGCGGACACGCAGTGGATATTGATGGAAGATCTATCCAGTCACTATCCATTGCGAGCAGGCGTTTTTCCAATGGAGCATGTCACCATGGACCAGGCAGCGGTTTGTTTGCGTTGGCTGGCACATTTTCATGCGCGTTTTTTGGGGTGCTCGCCGTCAGGTCTTTGGCCAACAGGCACTTATTGGCACTTGGATACACGACCGGACGAACTAGAGGCTATGCCAGATAGCCAATTGAAGCGTGCGGCCAGTTTGCTTGATGAAACCCTGAATAAGTGTGAGTTTCAAACTATCGTGCATGGTGATGCCAAAGTGGCAAACTTTTGTTTTAGCGCAAATATGTCGAACGTGGCGGCTGTGGATTTTCAGTATGTCGGTGGTGGTGTTGGTGTTAAAGATGTCGCCTACTTTTTAGGCAGTTGCCTGAATGAATCCACTATTGAAACGCATGAATCAGAATTACTGGCGCTGTACTTTGATACTTTGGATGGGGCGATTGCCAAGTTGCATTCAGCTGAACAAGCGCGTCAGGTCCGGTCGGCGTGGTCAGATCTTTACAGCATTGCGTGGACCGATTTCTATCGTTTTCTTGAAGGCTGGATGCCGGAGCATAAAAAAATAAATCGTTATACCAAACAAATCGCAAGTCGAGCATTTGAGCAGTTAAGCTTTACTGGCTAAATGCTCGACTCACATAAGTCGCTTTGATTGGGCGTCTTTAACTGCTTAGCTTTGGCTGGATTATTTGGGCTCTCCACCATCAGCAAGGTTGCGGGCTTGATCAATCCACTCGTCTCTTTCAATACGGCCAGGAAAAGCCATGGCATCGTTTACCAAGTCGATGTCTTTTGCGTCAAATTTGGCTACTTGCCAGAAGTGATAAATACCCATTTCATTTAGTTTTTCTTCCAACACAGGCCCTACACCAGAGATTTGTTTCAGGTCATCAGGTTCGCCATCGGGACCATCCAGAAATTTGAGTTTTCTACCTTCACCGCCTTGCGTTAATTCTTTAGCTTGCGGAATCCATTCATCACGTTCGATACGACCAGGGAAGTTCAGGTGTGTGTTTATGTTCTCGATATCACTGGCGGAGAACTCAGCTATTTGACTGTAGTGATAAACACCCATCTCGTGCAGTTTTTCTTCCAGCACTGAACCGATGCCAAGAATTTTTTTCAAGTCATCGGGTTCGCCATTAGGCGCATCCAGAAACTTGAGAGCGGTGCCCGCAGCTGCAGTGGATACTGCGGCTCCGGCAGCAGCGGTAGCTGTGTTGTCAGAAGACTGAGTGCCCTCATTTGGCTTGCCAGTAGCTACAGCTGCTTTAGCATCATCTTTGCTTTCTGCTGCTGCCGGTTTTCCGGCGGCCTTTTTTTCAGCAGGGGCAGTGACACCATTTACTGAGGTTATTTCGATTTCGGTGTAATTCTGACGATGGCCCATCTGCTTGCGATGGTGCTTGCGTCGTTTGAATTTAACGATTCTCACTTTGTCGCCGCGTCCGTGTGACAGTACTTTCGCGCTGACTTTGGCATCGCTAAGCAGTGGACTGCCTATTGACACATCGCCGCCTTCACCGACCATCAGCACTTGATCTATATCGATTGACGCACCCTGATCGGCGTCCAGAGACTCGACACGAAGCGTGTCACCGGGGCTGACACGATACTGCTTTCCACCGGTTTTGATGACTGCGTACATCACTGATTTACTCCGTTCTTAGCTCAATTCGACGATATTGCAGCCTCGGACGCGACTGCCAGCAGAGTATTATCGCATTAAAAGAGGTATTAACCAACCTGACGGGATGATCTAATAACCGAATAACGGGGATTACCGGGGTTTCACTGCGTTATCGCACACGAGCTGGCAGCAGCCTTCGCGGTGATTGTGCAGTGAAGTGCGAACGCTGGGTGCGGCGAATATAAAGTGATCAGCGAGGCATTATGTGGATTGATCAACGACGAATGCGACAGCTTGTTCAACCACGTTGTCATCACCAATAATGCGGCGGTGCCCTAACCCTGGCGCAGGCAATAAAGTGGCCGCTGGAACCAGTTTGGCGATGGCTTCAGATTCGCTAAAGCTGACCTCTTTATCCTCGTTTGCATGTATGAGTAAAAGGAGGCAGTCGACTTTTTTCAGCTGCAAGCCTGTGGAAAAATCATCAGTCATTCTTCCCGTTAATGTAGTGACTGACTGATGCAATGCATCGTTAGCTTTTTTACTCAGTGCAACCATCGATGAAAAGTTATCAAATATTTTTCGCATGGAGTCGGGTGCGCTGATTAACACTAACCTTGAAGCAGAAAGAGTCAGTGTGTCTGGTATCGTCCCTGCCAAAGTAGTTGCAGCGACTGCACCACCCAGCGAATGCGAAATAATCGAATCAAACGATCCAAGTCGTTCCCGAACAGCCAGCATAGCCTTTACCGCTAATGCTAAATGAAACGTTCTACCCGAAGATTGGCCATGGCCAGGCAGGTCGAGAGTTATAACTCTGTATCCGCGATCAAGTAATGGGTCAACAAACTTACTCATAAAGTAGGAATGACTTTGCCAGCCATGCACCAGCCAGACACAACCTGCGGGTTGGTCTTGTTGTTTTGGTAAGAACTCAAAGGCTGCTATTTCTCCACCGGAGTAGGCAATTTCGTGCTTTATTGCTGTTTTAAATTGTTGCTCGGCGCGCTCGATAATGGCCCGGTGATTTGCAGATTTTTTTCGTGGCTTGAAGGTTGTGCAAAACAGGCGAAAACCCAATCGGCCGGCAAGTGATGGATGCACAGAAGATAACAAAGTGAAAAACGCACGAATGGCTTTTAGCATGCGACCAGTCTAGTTCATTTTGCTATGCGCTCAGGTCAGCTCTGTTTGTCTCAACCGATCAAGGTCCAAAAAAAGTGCTTTAGCATTTCCCACATTCGAACACTCAACGGCACGCTTTACACTGGATTAGTCGAAAATTTGACGCTACAGCATGAAATTGCACCATCTGGATTCCTTGAAAGCCCATTCTGTGGCCATTTTCTTGCATCTTTCACCAAAGAATACGTCTACATCTTTCGGCTCACATAACCGCGTTACATGGCATCGTTGTTTTCCATTACCCAGTTTAAGGATCGCATTCGGGCGTCTGGCTTACCGAAACGGCTTGGCCGCGCATTGTTGGGGCGCTGGAAGAAAGTAAAATCGATTAAACCTCGCTCTCAGGCCAAGCGTTGGGCGCAAAAAGCCAAGCGGCTAAAGCGTCGCGTTTCCGGCTCTATGATCAGTGGCCCGCAAACGCTGGCAGATAACATTCGTTTTTTCGCGAATCCAGGACCGCAGTTCGAACCGGCGGACAAGCTTACTGCTGAGCACTTGCCCTCTCGAGCAACAACAATCGCATTCTATTTGCCGCAGTTTCATGCTTTTGACGAGAATGATCGATGGTGGGGAAAAGGATTTACCGAATGGCGCAATGTTGCCCGTGGTACTCCGCGATACCGTGGGCACTATCAGCCGCGCATTCCAAGTGATCTGGGATTTTATGATTTAAGTGACGTTAACACCATAAAAGCGCAAAGTGATTTGGCGAAACGCAATGGAATTGATGCCTTTTGTTTTTATTACTACTGGTTCAATGGCAAACGGTTAATGACAAAGCCACTTGATCTCTTTGCTGACTCCAATATCGATCAACAGTTTTGTATCATGTGGGCAAACGAGAACTGGACGCGTACCTGGGATGGTATGGACAATGATGTACTGATTGAACAGAACTATCTGGAACAGGACGAAGACGATTTTATCGCTGATACAGCGAGCTATATGGCTAACGATCGTTATGTACGTATGAACGATCAGCCCTTGTTTATTTTATATCGTCCCGGTTTATTGCCCGAAGCCAAAACAACGATTGCTCGATGGCGTAAAAAGTGGCACAAGCTGTTGGGAGAAACGCCTTTGGTCATGATGGTTCAGGGATTTGGTGAAGAGGACCCTCGAGAATTTGGTTTGGATGGCGCTGTGGAGTTTCCTCCGCATAAAGTTTGCGCAGGATTAAAAAATATTAATGATCGTTGCCACGTCCTTGATTCAAATTATCGTGGTTTGGTTAGAAGTTATCAGGACGTGATTGACAAATCGCTTGGCGAATCAGCACCAGAATTTCCATTGATCAAAACAGTATCTCCGCATTGGGATAATGACGCCAGGCGTGAAGGTTTAGGCATGACCATGCACGGTTCAACACCGGCTTTGTATGAGCAATGGCTCAATGGTGCGATTGACTTTGCGATTGAGAATCCCGTATTTGATCAATCGCTTGTGTTTGTAAACGCGTGGAATGAGTGGGCCGAAGGGGCTTATCTCGAACCAGATGTACATTTTGGTCACGCATACTTAAATGCAACCAAGCGTGCTATTAAAGGCTTGTCTGCCCAATCCGGGCTTGGGCGCATACTGTTGATTGGCCATGATGCTCACCAACATGGTGCGCAAATGTTGTTGTTCAACATGGCAAAAATTTACCGGCAGCAATTTGGCATGGACGTGGTTATCGCACTGAAAGAGGGTGGGCCACTGGTTGAAGAATACAAAAAAATCACCAAAACTGTTGTGTTGAGCAAGTTAGGTAAAAATGGTTTATCAAAATTGCTGGCGCGCTATAACTTTACTTCAGCCATATGCAACACAACGGTCACAGGAGACCTGGTTCCTGAGCTTCGCAAGGCTGGGGTGCAAGTGGTCTCTTTGATTCATGAGTTGCCTAGCCTGATAAAAGACTATCAGCTCGAAAGCCGTGTGCAGACAATAGCTGAAAAAGCACATCATGTTGTGTTTGCCGCTAATAAAGTACAGGCAGGTTTTGAATCGTTTTGCGAAACAAAAAAACCTAACGCGATAATTCGTCCGCAAGGTACTTATGCACCCGTCACCTATGATGAGCGTACTCGACACAATGTGAGGGACGCCTTGGGTATTGGCATCAATGATAAAGTTGTTCTTGGTGTCGGATACGCTGATTTAAGAAAAGGTTTCGATCTTTTTATGGATGCCGCACGACGTGGTGTGGTTGCCGACCCAAAATTGCATTTTGTTTGGGCTGGAGCCCTGAGCGCTGACATGCAGAGATGGATTCAGCCGGACTTTTCCAGCGTGGGTGATTCGAGGCGTATACATATACTCGGCTTTACCAATCGAGTAACCGAATTCTATTCAGCTGCCGATTGCCTGTTTTTGTCCTCAAGAGAAGACCCGTATCCTACTGTTGTGCTTGAAGCCATGAATGTGGGGTTGCCGGTATTGTGTTACCAGGGCTGTACTGGATTTGATTCGCTAATGGGTGATCACGGGTATTTGGTTGATATCGGACACCCGGCAAAGTTGGATGCAGCACTTTATAAAGCGTTAAACGATACCAATAAGCAAAGCCGGGAACAACGCATCGAACATGTAGAAACTCAGTGTCGCTTTGACGATTATTGTTTCACTCTATTAGAGTTATTACACCCGGATATAAAACGCGTGTCTGTAGTGGTTAACGATAAACACTTCGATGACGGTCAAGGTATGCATCTGGAACAACAATTAAGTTCGATTTTTGCTCAGAACTACCCCATATTTGAAGTGCTTTTACTAAGTAAGAGTTCAAAAGATAGCAGTAGGGGCTTAGCCCAAAGTTTGGCTAAAAATTGTGGGCGTCGGCTAGAATCTATTGAGCATGATGCAAAAGTTGGTGGTCCCTATAAACTGTGGGAAGAAGCGGCAACTCGTACTCGCGGTGACTTACTTTGGGTTTGCGATGCAGGTGAGGGAACAGATTCGCGGTTTGTTAGTCAGCTGATAGAGGCCTTTGACAATAGCACGGCTTTGGGCTATTTCGATTCAAAACCCACGGTTGTCAATAGCGATCAACTATCGGAACAATTTTTACAGCAGTTGGATGCCGATTTACAATATTCGATTTCCAAAGACTCAACTTCGAACATTAGCGGTTTAATGTTTAATAGAGCAATATTGCTGGCATACCTTCGAGAGTCTGAAAATGTGCGAGCGCAGGAACAACACCCTGATGAGAATATTTCAAGAGCTGCGTAATGCTTACTGTTGGTTGTAGCGTGCTGTGAATAACGTGCTGTATATGACCCGTAGTCGGTGTTTAATACCCCTTCTAAAAAAACCGCCTTTTAACATACCATAGAGCAATTTGTATCTGGGCTTTTCAAACGCTAAGTAATCCCGAAACAGCTCAATCTTTTGGCGTTGTTCTGGCGTGATGGATGGCAGTTGGCCATCACTGTTCAAAATAAAGTTTATAATATTGAGTCGATTATCTTCTTTAAAGGGTAGTCGGTAGTCCCGCTTAATAAATCCTTGCCACGATTTGTGTTCGGTATGCTTTTGCATGCCAAATTTAATTGCAGCGTTCGGGTTACTGGCGTTGCTTTCGTGTATGCGGTAGTTGACCAGCGCATCATCCAGCAACACACGTTGTCCATACAGTTCAACAAGCACTGCTAGCCAGTAATCATGCACGTGCAGGCTTTTGGGAAAAGGCAATGCAAGCTTTGCTAAAGCCGCGTTCATTAAGACGGTATTACCCATAACACCATTCTGGCCCAGCACGGTAGCCAATGCGCTTTGCTTCCCGATACTGTAATCCCGATAAGAGAAAAACGACTGGTGTACTGTGTTGCCGTTCGAGTCAACCATCTTTAAATCGCTGTGCGCCAGTGCAGGCCCTGAGTTGGCGTTTGCGTCTATGGATTGTAGTTGTTGCATGCCACGCGCTATACGCTGTTCGTGCCATACATCGTCTTGATCACATAGAGCGATATAATGAAAGCCCAGGCTAAGTGCCTGAGAAATACCCTGTTCAAAATTATCGACATAACCCAGGTTCTTGCCATTGCTATTAACGCTGATATCTAATCGGTCGTTGTACGATTCGAGTATGTCGACGGTGTTGTCAGTGGAACCGTCATCAAATGCTATAACGCAGATCGGCCAGGTCTGATTTATCAGTGAGTCAAGCTGGGCTTGCAGGTGTCGAGCGCCATTGTAGGTACACAATACGATGGCAACAGTTGATTTTCTGTTTGCAGCTGACATTGGTGATACTTTTATGACTTAGTAGACAATGATAGTGAATTAAATTACTAATTAATCAGCGCTTTTGCTTGCCGGCTCGTGTCCGTCGCGATGAGGCTCTTGATGTAGCATAGTACGCCAACGTCGTTTCATTAAATACACTTCTTTTTTATGGTTTAATTTTTTAATAAAGCTTCTCTGTTGCGATTTACCACGTGATTTTGATTCGTGATGATAAAGTTGAGCATGCGGTGTCCAGATATTTTGATACCCGGCTTGTTGCACTTTAAGACACAAATCCACGTCGTTAAAAGCGACCGACAAAGACTCGTTTAGCCCACCGACATCGTCATAAACACTTTTTCGAATCAGCAGACATGCAGCTGTTACTGCACTGACGATTTGCTCCGAGCCCACAAAATTATTTTTATCCTTTTCACCCCTCGGCAGGTGTTTATACAGGTGGCCAGCAATGCTAACCGGATCTAAATACACTCCGGCATGTTGTACTGTGTCGTCTGGGTAGTACAACATAGCGCCGACACAACCGGTATTTGAGCGAGCCATTGGTTTGCCCAGTTCTGTTAGCCAGCTACTGTTTATAATTTCTACGTCGTTGTTTAACAGGCACAGGAATTCGCCACTGCTGTGTTTAGCTGCAAAGTTATTGATAGCCGAGAAGTTAAACTTGTGCTGATATCGCAGAACTTGAATTGATGCAAACGGTGAGGCCTGAATTGTTTCCAGGCTTTCTAGATACTCAAGCGAGTCTGGCTCGTCGCTTTTATTGTCAACAACGATGAGTTCCAGTGGTTGGGTAAATACGCAGGCTGTGACAATCAGGCCCTCCACAAGCTGTTGCAACATAGCACATTCATTTCGGGTTGGAACAATGATGCTTGTATGAATGGTGGCTGGAGCAGGCATACGGTGCAGGGTGTAAAGGACTCCGCATTATACCCATTTATAGTGGCCGGCCGGAATTGGGATTTAAATTTTTGAGTGTTCCAGTGGGTCTTCAGTGCTTTTCGGGGTGAGATCATTAAATTGACGACCTCTCAAATGCTCATTTACATCTACGTTCTCAGTTTTAAGCGCTCGTCTGAAGACAGGTATGGCCAGCTCTGGATACAAGCCACCACACATAAGTATGTCAATTGCTGCATAGTCTCTTTCCGGCAGGGTAAGGATGCTGATACGAGATCGAGCCATAATCGCCACGCCAGATACACCACCGTCACGATTGATTTTATGTACATGTACTTGCAAAAGTGTATCACCAGTTTCAACTGTGGCATCGCGTAATGCTTGCTCAATCAAATCGACATTGTTTAAACCGGATGCATTCCAGCAATCAAGTAGCAAGTGTCGGCCTGCGTAGGCAAAGCTTTTTTCAACCGTAAATCGATCTTTTGGTTGATCTTTGTCGATGTGAACAGGCCATTGATTTGTTGTTTTTTTTTCGGTGCTCAAAACGTGTTCGGGGTACTTGCAATAGGTAAGAGTATTATTTGACATAAAAAATGACTTTTGTACAACCCTCTATTTCAAAAGAAACCCTTTTTAGTATACATGGGCTATAACAGCTGAACTAAAAGCTAGTTTTTTTATTGGGCCTGATTCTCAATTAACTTAAGCTGCGCAAAGATTATCAACCTTTTAGATAGAGTAATATTAAACCCTGGTTGTTGGGCACGTTACATTGGTTTTTACTTTTCAAAAACAAAGCTGAGCTGGATAAGTAGATATACTTATATACAACGTCCACCATCCACTTCCATGCACACACCAGTCACCATTGATGCTTCATCTGAGCATAGGTAGCATGCAGCGTTTCCCATGTCTTTTGGTGTTGAGAATCGACCCATAGGAATGGTGGACAAAAACTTTTCTCTTATTTGAGGTGTGTCTTCACCCATAAAAGACTTTAACAGGGGTGTTTCACCTGCCACAGGGTTAATAGCATTAACACGAATATTTTTTGGTGCAAGTTCAACAGCCATGGTTCGTGTTGCCGTAATCATCCAGCCTTTGGTGGCGTTGTACCAACTCAGGTTTGGGCGTGGGCTTACCGCGCCTGTTGATGCGACGTTTAAAATAGCGCCCGAACCCTGTGCTTTCATCACCGGTATTATTTGCTTTGCACTCAGGAAAACTGATTTGGCATTTACGGCAAAGACCCGGTCGAAATCAGCTTCAGAGACATCTTCCATTGCCATTGGTTTGTGCGTAACACCAGCATTGTTAACCAGTACATCAATGCGACCAAAGGCTTTGAGCGCTGTGTCTTTCATATTTTCTACATCTTTTGACAAGGACACATCTGTTTCGCAAGCTAGTGTGGCCGTGCCTAGTTCTCTGGCAAGATTTTTCGCAGCGTCAATGTTGGTATCAACAATGAGTACCTGTGCGCCTTCTTCAACAAATTTTCTCACTATCCCTTCGCCAAATCCAGATGCGCCACCTGTGACAATCGCCACCTTCTCATTCATTCTCATTGTTAATCGCCAGTATTAGAGAAACTGCATGGAGTTTAACTGTGATGGGGACGTGGTGCCAGCCTGTCGTTGTCGAGCGATGAGACATTTGTGTTCATAAAAAAGGCTTCTAAAAAAGAAGCCTTTTGGTTAGCACCTTGACGTGAAGGTTATCGTCGGTTCAGCAACATACGCAGTACCCCAGCTCTGTGCAGGTAGTAAAGCAAGGTGAGCAAGGAGGTTATGGCTGCAGCAAAATACGTAAGAAATGCAGCATTTAAAACGCGGCCAGCACCAGTAACTTCCTGATTACTCACTATGCCTGCATCAACCATGGCAGTTTTCGCTCGTGCGCTGGCATCCCATTCTACCGGCAGGGTCACCACAGAAAAAATAAATGCGGCGGCAAACAATGCACAACCAAGAAGTAATACAGGTTGGCCGAATACCGGGGCTAGTGACATTAGAATACCGCCGGCCATGATTACTGGCATGGACATTTTGCTTGAGATGCTTGTTATGGGTACCAGGGCCGAACGCATTTTAAGCCACTTGTAGCCTTGTGCATGTTGCAGAGCGTGACCCGCCTCATGACAAGCTACGCCAATGGCAGAAATTGAACGCGCGTTGTACACAGGTTCTGACAATCGCAACGTTTTTACACGTGGGTCGTAGTGATCACTGAGTCGGCCGGAAATAGATTCAATTTTGCAGTCTGTGACGCCTTGACGCTCTAGCATAAGTTTGGCTGCTTCTGCACCGGACAAGTTGCGTTTCGTTCCCACCTTTTCGTATTTGGCAAAAGTGTTTTTGAGCATCAGCGACGCCAAACCGGATATCGCCATAGTCGGGATCATGACCCAAAGCATGTAAGTCATATTAAACATGGATAAACCTCATTCGTGGATATATCAATAATAATTCAAGCTCAGCGCCAACATCGCATTGATTTGTAAAACTTTATGGGGTTGGGGCATTCGCGGCGCGTGACGTGGCAGCGCATTCGATACTATGGGGTCATTTATCATTAATACAAGAGCGTTAAGGCAGATCTTCTTATTCGGGCGTCGCATGGGTTTGGCGGCCGCAATGCTTAGAAGCCACGCGCCCAAAGCGACTATCAGCATGCCAGTCCAGACGGCTGGTGCCATCGATTCCTTAATAATGAGCCAATGGTGCGAGTGACAATAATTACTTGATCTCGTTCGCGTGCATGCCAACCAGATCTTTATAAACTACAGTGTCGGTCGCGCCTTCGGTGCTGATGCAAAGAATGCGACTGCCAGAGTCGAGCCTCAGATTTTCTTTCAGCGTTTCGTTCGCGCAGGCCAACACAAAGCCGGCTAAACCAGTGACGCCCGATTCACCGGACACCATTGGTGCATCCCCGCTTAAACCTTTGGCTAAAAATTGCATGGTTGAAATAGCAGTTTCATCAGGTATAACCAACACGCCGTCAATTTCATTTTTTAGAATTTCGAACGCAATCAGGGAAACCTCACCGCATGCAAGGCCTGCCATGATAGTGGCAAGATCACCATGTACTGGCACAGGTTCACCCAGCTTGATGCTTTGATAAATGCAAGCGGCCTGGTCTGGCTCTACCACAATGATTCGCGGCTGTGTCGATGCACATCGATCACGGATGCGACGGGTAATTGCTGCAGCGAAGCCACCAACTCCACCTTGTAAAAACACATGCGTTGGTTGTTCGCTCATTTGATCAAGCGCCTCATCGGCAAGCACCGTATAACCGCGCATCACGTCTGCCGGTATGTCCATGTAACCTGGATAAGACGTATCGGATACCACGATACGATTATTTTTTGCAGCTTCTTCATCAGCGATGCGCACTGAATCGTCATAGTTTCCGTCTACCCGAATGACAGTTGCTCCGTATTTTTCGATGGCCTCTTTACGACCAACACTCACATCACGGTGGATAAAAATGATGCATCCACAACCAAATTGCTGTGCGCCCCAGGCGACCGAGCGGCCATGATTGCCGTCAGTTGCGCAGGTAACAGTGATGTCTTGTGCATGGATATGGTTTTCAGTATTCATTAAATCTGTCAAAGCGACGGCTCTGCCAAGTTTTTCACTCAGGTGTTTCTTCAGGATAACAGTCACAGCATAAGCCCCGCCGAGTGCCTTGAAACTGCCCAGCCCGAATCGCGAGGATTCGTCTTTAAAGTCGATGCTGGATACATTCGCCTGCTTCGCTAATGAAGACAATGAAACCAATGGGGTGGGCGAGTAACCTGGCCACTGGCTAATGGCTTGTTTAGCTGCTGTACAGTGTTCGGATGCCAAAGGATTGTCATTATCCAATTCCTTATCACATTTAAAGCGATTATCAATATATAAGGTGGCAGCTGAGGTGTTTATTAGCGTGTCGAGCATGATTGGTTTTTTCAAAAATGTTGGCCGATACAGTACCAAAAAACGAGCAATGTGCTAAACACGTTTGACCATGTCTGAACTAAAAGCGACCAGGCACGTCGTACTAGAGCGCGGGTTAGTCCCAAATTAAAAAAAATTTCAGGAGACGCAAATTGATGAGATACGTACAGAGAAGAACCGCAATAGCAGGCATTATTGCAGCGAGCATGCTGGTGTCGGCATGTAGTTCAGATGACGACGATGATGGCGGCTCAACAGAGGGCTCAACAGCAGGTGAAACCACAGGCGGAGAGGGAGAAGGTACATCCGGTGAGTCTGAACTGAACGAGAACCTGGTAATCGTGAGTCTGATGCTTGATAGCACCAGTACTGTGCCACCAGCGAACGTTGAAGGTGCTGTTGGCGAAGGCAGTTTTTCGGTTGACACTGAAACGGGTGCAATTAGCGGTTCTGTCACTGTCAGTGGCACCACTGGAGTGCCGACTATGGCTCACATCCACAGGGGTGCAGTTGGTGAGGCCGGGGAGGTCGTTGTTGGTCTGGACGGCAGTGAGGATATGAACACGTGGTCAGTCCCTGAAGGTGAGGCCCTCGATGCAGCGGGCATTGCTGATTTTGAAGCTGGTAACTTATATGTGAATGTCCACACCGAAGCAAATGGGCCAGGAGAGCTGCGCGCGCAATTGGTTGACGATGGCAACGCGCTGCCTGCACCAGGTAGTTTGACTATGTCATTTCGCAACACATCAGCTTCGCAGTTTATGACGCCTCCAGTCGTTATTTTGCATAACGCACCGGGTACTGAAAACGGTATCCGCTGGTTCGAAGCGGGTCAGCCTGCCAGCGCCGAAGTTGCGGGCATTGCAGAGAACGGTGACAACCCACCACTGGTAATGGCCGCTACAGGTCAAATAAGTGCAGGTACTGTAACAGCGGTTGGCGTTGCGTTTGTTGATGCGGAAGCTCCGGGACCGATTTTACCTGGTGAAGTTGCGACAGTCACTCTTGATCTTGAAGCTCCAGATCAGGTTTTGAGTGTGGTTTCAATGGTGCTTTGTACCAACGATGGATTCAGTGGAATCGATTCACGTGCCTTGTCAGCCGATACCACTGAAACGTTCTTCGCGCCGGTTTATGACGCTGGATCGGAAGTCAATGTCGAAATGCTGAACTACTGGGTACCTCCTTGTGGTGGTGAAGGCAACCTGCACGATGACGAGGGCGGTGCAATCACGATACACCCTGGTCAGGTATCAGCAGAGAATCCGGATTTTAACTTCCCGGCGGCTTCGGAGTTATTGGAAATCACCGTTACGCGCAACTAAATTAATTGCCTCCACCGGGTGCAGGGAAAAGCTGTGGTTTGGTGATTTTGCGGTAGTTGGATGAAAGCCAGTGCGCGCCTGCAACGGCGGCGCTGGCTTTTTGGTTTCTGCGCCCTTAAGAGAGCTATTCCAGTTGAATTAATATTGAATACAATTTGTATATTTTGATTATTTTAGGTAATCTGTGGCGAATATTTATATTCGGCCAGATTGCATGAAAGAACCCCGTCACAGTAAAAAAGAAGATGCCATCAATGATCTGAAGATGCGTGTCCTTTCCGTCGAGCTACCACCTGGTACGCCACTGGACGAAATGCAGCTAAGTGCTCAATACGGGCTGTCCCGCACCCCTTTAAGAGAAGTTTTTCAACGCCTTGCCGGCGAGGGTTTTGTTAGTCTGGAAACCAATCGGGGTGCCACGGTTACGTCCATGGACTTTGCTACCATGCGAACATTTTTTCAGTGTGCGCCTATGGTTTACGCTGCGGTCGCACGTCTGGCAACTGAGCAAGCATCTCAGGCTCAAATTGACGAACTCAAAAACATTCAGCAAAAATTTAGCAAGGCCTTTGAAAAAGGCGATGCCCAGACTATGTCTGTGTGGAACCATCGGTTTCACGAACAGTTGGGGTTGATGTCGGCATCACCTTACCTGACCCCCAGCCTGGGTCGCTTGTTAATTGATCACACGCGCATGAGCCGTCGCTTTTATCGTACCGAGAATAAGGCGGCCGAGGCACGAGTGTCTGAGGCCTGCGATCAACACGATCAAATGATTGAAGCTATTGAAAATCGATCGCCTGCTGTTTCAGTGGAATTGACTTTGCAGCATTGGGAGTTGTCGCGAAATGAAATCGACAAGTATGTTTTACCAGATCCATTGCCGATAGACGCCATGGATTTTGCAGAAAACTTCTTTTGAGATGCAACGCGAAATGAAATTCAAGATGACATTTGATGGCGTCTATACACCCGTTATTACCCCTCATGACGAAAACTTTGAAATAGACAAACAAAAGTTTGAACAAACAATCGAGCTGCTTATTAATGCGGGTGTTGCAGGATTAATTATCGCTGGTACCACAGGTGAATACTACGCTCAAAGCAATCAAGAGCGTGTCATGCTGATGAAATTAGCAAAATCAGTCATTAAAGATCGTGTGCCTTTAATTGTGGGTACAGGTGCTATTAGAACTGAAGACAGTATTTATTTTGCCCAACAAGCAGTTGAAACCGGTGCAGATGCATTGCTGATAGCAACACCACCTTATGCCTATCCTACAGGGCGCGAAATAGCCTTGCACGCATTAGCCATAGACCGTGAAGCAAACCTGCCTGTCATGCTCTACAACTACCCGGGCCGCATGAGCGTAAACATGGATGAAGAGACCTTAGACAGACTTGGTCGCAGCTCTAATTTTTGCGCCATCAAAGAAAGCTCTGGCGACCCAAACCGGCTTCACATGCTGGCTCGCGATTATCCGCATATTCAGCTCTCGTGTGGCATGGACGATCAAGCGCTTGAGTTCTTTGCCTGGGGTGCTCGGTCCTGGGTTTGTGCCGGGTCCAACTTTGCGCCCGAGGCGCACATCGCCTTACATAAAGCCTGCGCTGTAGAAGGCAATTTTGACAAGGGTCGACGCATTATGTCAGCCATGCTGCCATTGATGCGTGTCTTAGAGCAAGGCGGTAAGTTTGTGCAATGCATCAAACATGGTTTAACTCTACGCGGCATAGATGCCGGCCCGCCAAGAAAACCGCTGTACCCTCTAAACAAAGATGAGAAGCGAGAGTTGGCACAAGTCATTCGCATTATGAATGCCACCATAGAAAAGATTGAACAGGAGAGTGAAGCGTGAGCGAGTTACTGACTTCAAAAGAATACGCAGCATTAGCCGCAAACATTGACTTCCCATGTACACCGTTTATTGATGGTAAATATCAACGTGGTAATGGCGACAAGCTGTTGTCGGTTAATCCGGCCACTGGTAATACCTTGTGTGAAATTGATAGCTGCAACAGCGAGGATGTGGATTTGGCTGTTGCCAAAGCGCGCGAGTCATTTGATCAAGGCATCTGGGCGAAAAAACATCCTTCAGATCGAAAAGAGGTTTTAATCAAGCTATGCAAGCTCATCACACGCAATCGCCGCGAACTTGCAGTTATGGAATCTTTGGATAGCGGAAAGCCCATTCGCGATTGCGAGCTCATTGATGTGCCCGAGACAATTCAGACGATAAAGTGGCACGCTGAAGCAGTTGATAAAATGTACGATCAAACCGGCCCGGCCGGAGAGGATGCACTTTCATTGATAGTGCGTGAACCCGTCGGTGTTGTGGCAGCTGTATTGCCATGGAATTTCCCGTTGTTAATGCTGGCATGGAAAATTGCACCTGCACTGGCCTCGGGCAATTCTGTCATTGTTAAGCCTGCCGAACAAACCTCGCTTACCGCATTGCGCATTGCAGAGTTAGCAACTGAGGCCGGCATCCCACGCGGCGTACTACAAGTTCTGCCTGGGTTAGGTGAGGCGGTAGGTGAGCCACTGGGTCGTCATCCCGGTGTCGACATGGTGAGCTTCACGGGTTCAACGGATACCGGCAGACGATTTTTAACTTATGCAGCACAAAGTAATTTAAAAAAAGTTGTGCTCGAATGTGGCGGCAAAAATCCGGCCGTTGTTCTTGAAGACGCTGAGCATTTAGATTTGGTAGCGGAGCACATCGTTAATGGTGCGTTTTGGAACATGGGTGAAAACTGTTCGGCAATTTCTCGCTTGATTGTGCATGAAGCCATCAAGCCTGCTCTTCTCGAACGTGTAACTGCGCGCGTTCGCGACTGGAAAACCGGCGACCCCTTAAATCCTGCTAATCATCTTGGTGCGCTAATCGATACAGAGCATCAGAAAAAGGTGGCAGGTTTTTTAAGCAACGCGGACAAAGCCACACTCATAGAAGGTGGGACCGCTAACGGTGTTTTCATTGCGCCCACTATTTTCGATGATGTCGATCCCAAAAGCGCACTGGCAACCGAGGAAATTTTTGGACCGGTGTTATCGGTATTAACCGTATCCTCTGTGGAACAGGCCATCGAGTTAGCCAATGACACCGACTACGGCTTAACAGCCAGTGTATTCACCGCCAACGCCAAACAAGCCTTACGTACCGCCAGAGCTATAAAGGCTGGCACAGTTAGCGTTAATTGCTACGGGGAAGGTGATAGCGCCACACCGTTTGGTGGCTATAAGCAATCAGGCTTTGGTGGACGGGACAACGGCGTGCATGCCCATGAACAATACACCGAACTTAAAACTATCTGGGTTGATCTCTCCGATCCCGCAACTGGAGACACAGTCGCATGAGTGAGGAACCTAATAATGGCTTAATGCCCGGGCGTACACGCAGAGGCGGCAGGGCCGCATTGCGAAAAAAACGCGCCAAACGATCAACAACCATGTTGCCTGCATTAAAGCGAAACATGCCATTGGTCGAGCCAATGACGCCGGAGCAAGTTGAAAAAATCGACAATGCGTCCATGGATATTCTCGAAGAAGTGGGTGTGGTATTTCGTGATGAACAGGCCATTGCCGATTGGAAATCAGTTGGCGCAACCGTAAAAGACGGCGACCGGGTGCATCTTGATCGTGGCTTGATACGAGAGCTTATCAAAACGATTCCCAGTAGTTTTACGTTTCATGCGCGCAACCCAGAAAACAATTTACCGTTCGGAAATGATCATTCGATCTTTGTGCCGATGACCGGTGCGCCGTATTTGCGAGATATTAATGACAAACGCCGTGGTCCGACGCTCGATGATTTAGCCAACTTTCACAAACTCTCGCACATGCTGCCAGCGATACATTCCAGTGCGCATCATATCGTTGAACCCATGGACCACATGGTGTCGCATCGACATCTGCGTATTACCTATTCGTCGATGAAGCATTCAGACAAAACGTTTATGGGTATGACCACGTCCGGCAAAAATGCCGAAGACGTTTTGGACATGTGCGCCATTTTATTTGGTGAAGAGTTCTTAGAATCGCATGCCGTGGTTACCGGTAACTGTAACGGAAACTCACCGCTGGTATGGGACGAAACCATGCTCTCGGCCATGCGCGCGTTTAACAAACGTAATCAGCCGGTGTTATGTTCGCCGTTTGTATTAGGTGGGGCGAATACTCCTGCTTCTACCGCACCGGCGGTTGCGCAGCTAAATGCAGAAGCCTTGTCGGCTTTGGCTTATACGCAGGTGGTGCGCAAAGGGTGCCCGGCTATTTATGGTCATTACTTGTCAACGGTTTCCATGGCCTCCGGTGCACCCATGGCCGGCACACCAGAAATTAGCTTGATGAATTTTATGATCGGGCAAATGGCGCGTCACTATAACGTGCCATGGCGCACGTCAAACACACTCGGCGGTGCAAAAACGTTTGATGCGCAATCGGGGTATGAAAGTGCTTCTACCATGATGGCCGCGTTGCTGTCCGGGGCAAACTACATTTGGCATTCTGCTGGCTGGAATGAGGCCGGTATGCACTGCTCGATGGCTAAATTTATTGTCGATGCCGAGCAGTGCGCCATGGGCTATCGCATGATGCAGGGCATACAGTGGGATGACTTTGATGAGGCTTTATCCGCTATTCGTGATATTGGGCCAGGTGGCCATTACTTGGGTCATCCTCATACATTGGCTAACTTTCAGAATGCGTTTTTTATGCCGCGCTTGTTCGACAACAATTCCATCGAGCAGTGGGCTGCCGATGGCAGTAAAGAGATTACTGAACGCGCGCTGATAGAAGCCAAAACGCTGCTTGATGCTTACGAAGAGCCTAAGCTCGATGAAGCGGTCGATGAGGCTTTGTGGGATTATATTAATCGGCGCGAAAGAGAAATACCAGCAGAAGATGCGCTTAACAATAAGTATTAGTATAAGCGTGCTGGATAACGTTGTATGAAAGTCACAAGTTTCCCAAGTGATCCGGGTCCAGCAGCGTGGAACGCCTTGCTACCAGCGGCGAAACCGCGAGAAGCACTTGACGATCATGAATCGGCAGACTGGTTAATCATCGGTGCAGGCTTTGCAGGATTGTCGGCAGCACGACGCTTATCAGAATTACACCCAGGCGATCGAATCGTTGTTTTAGAAGCCAGGCAAATAGCGTCAGGTCCAGCAGGCAGAAACAGCGGCTTTATGATTGATCTGCCACACGTGCTAACCGCAAAAGACTACACAGGCGATATTGATAAAGACACCGCCGATATACGATTAAATCGTGCGGGTATAGACTACGCGCTTGATGCGAAAGAAGCTTACGGGATGAGCGACGAAGCCATATCTCTTTGTGGCAAAGTCAATAGCGCGGTGACTGGACGAGGTGTGGAACACAATAAGAACTACGCACACTATCTTGATAATCTGTCAGAGCCATACGAGATACTTAACGCTCAACAGATGCAGGACATAACAGGCTCTGCAGTTTACCAAAATGGTTTGTTCAGTCCGGGTACTGCAATGCTGCAACCTGCTATGTATATCCGGGCCTTGGCTGATGGTATTTGCTCAAAGCAATTAAGTATTTTTGAGAATTCGCCGGTTATAAGTTTGGAAAAACAAGGCACCAGCTGGATAGCCACCACAAAAAAGGCCAAAGTCAGAGCGTCGAAAGTTTTCCTGACCGTGAACGGGCACCTGGAGAGCTTTGGTTACGCCATCGATAAACTAATGCACGTGTATACCTATGCGTCCATGACGCGAGCCTTAACTAAAAGCGAAGTGCAACAACTCGGTGGTGAGCCGAGCTGGGCCTTAACCCCCGCAGATGCGATGGGAACAACCGTACGCAGAATAAGCGGGTCCGGTGGTGATCGCATCATTGTCCGTAATACCGCCACATTCGATCCTTCGTTGCACGTCGCAGAATCTCGCATCACTAAAGTTGCGAAAACCCATGACCTCTCTTATCAATACCGGTTTCCTGTTTTAAAGCATGTCCCTATGGAGTATCGCTGGGGAGGGCGTTTGTGTTTAAGTCGCAATAACGTCAGTGTTTTCGGTCAGATTGATGACAATTTGTTTTCTGCGTGTTGCCAGAACGGATTAGGTACAGCCAAAGGAACTGTGTCTGGAAAGTTGATTGCCGAACTGGCCAGTGGTGAACCGTCGTTGCTGCTTGCTGATCAATTAGCCGAAGATTATCCGAACAAGTTGCCGCCTAAACCCATTGCCGCTATCGGCGCTAATGCTGTATTGCGGTGGGGTGAATTCAGAGCAGGCAAAGAATTGTAATGCGATTTACTGTATGACCAAAGCAGCGTTGGCATCTTTAACTCAGTGCATGGGTCAGGTGTTCACCGTAGATGGTGGTCGTACCAGCCAGCTTAGTCTTCCGTACTAGCCAGTTGTAGCGCCAGTTATAGAGCCAAATATAGAGTTAGTCAGCTGAAGAGCTTGGCAAACTCTTCGCGCAGCGAGTTTTTCTGGATTTTGCCCATCGCGTTTCGCGGCAGGCGTTCGACAAGGGCAAAGTGACGAGGGTGTTTGAAACGCGCAAGCGAATCGGCGACTGCTTTCTCTGCAGCCTGGATAAGTTGATCTTTTTTCGCAGCATCGTTTGCTATATCCATACTCTGAGGTACTAAAACGGCTACAACTGATTCGCCAAAGTCAGGATGGGGAACGCCGACAACTGCACTTTCAACTACATCAGGCAAGTCATCAAGCACCAATTCAATTTCTTTTGGGTAGATATTGTAGCCACCAGAAATTATCAGGTCTTTGTCTCTGCCAACAATGCTGATGTATCCATCGCTATCCATCTGACACAAATCACCCGTAATAAAAAAGCCGTCTGCGCGTAATTCTTCTGCGGTTTTCTCAGGCATATTCCAATAGCCTTTAAAGACGTTAGGACCTCTGACTTCTAATTGACCTATTTCACCAGCTGCTAGTGTGTTGCCGGTGGCGGGGTCAGTAATTTTCACTTCAACGCCAGGCAGTGCGAATCCCACAGTGCCGGCCCGTCTTTCACCATCGTATGGGTTTGATGTGGTCATATTAGTTTCAGTCATCCCATATCGTTCCAGAATATGATGCCCGGTGCGTTGGGTGAACTCTTTGTGGGTATCTGCCAACAGCGGTGCCGAGCCGGAGATAAACAAGCGCATGTTCTTAGTCAACGTGTTATTCAAACGCTCATCGGCCAGCAGGCGGGTATAGAAAGTAGGTACACCCATCATACTGGTGGCATGAGGTAAAAGGTCGATAATGCGATCTTTGTCAAAACCTGCTTCAAATATGATTGTTGACCCTGCTAGTAGGCAAACATTCGTCGCGACAAACAAGCCGTGTGTATGAAAAATAGGCAACGCATGCAACAAAACATCTTTGTCAGTGAATTTCCATAGCTTTACCAGAGTTTCTGCATTAGACAGTAAATTATCTTGTGTCAGCATGGCGCCTTTTGATCGACCTGTGGTACCAGATGTATACAAAAAGGCCGCTAAGTCGTTAGGTTCGCAAGGCACTGTTTCAAAGTGGTTAGCTAAAGTGTTGCTCAAGTCTATGAGTGACCCTTCACTGCCATCGGCTGAGAGTGTAAGCAAGTTTGCATTGTGCTTGTTAACCATGCCAGACAAAGATTGCTCGTTATCCGGGTCGCACACCAATAGTTTTGCACCCGAATCTTTTAGAAAGTACTCGACCTCATTGCTTGTATAGGCTGTGTTAAGTGGCAGGTAGACGACGCCAGCTTGAACACAAGCAGCGTAGAGCGATAGCGCTGACACTGACTTATTTACCTGCGCAACAATCCGGTCACCTTTTTTAATATGACTGGCACTTAAAGCGTTGGCGCAACGAGCGGCTGAGGCCAAAAATGCATCGTAGCTCACAGTTTCCCCGGTTAATGGGTTACTGATAAAACTGGATTGTTTGCCTGCGTGCACTCCAAACAGCGAATCAAAGAGGTAGTTGGTCATGGTTGAGCAGTATGGGTCAATTGCTTAGCGGAAAAGGTGTATTTGCAACGCTGAGTACTGATTGTATATAAAAAATCGCGTATTGTATAATTGCATCAAAGGTCTGGTTCCTAGTGAGTAAATTAAATTGAATTCCCCCTCAACAAGTGCTAACCCGTTACCAGATCAATTCAGTAACAGTGCTGCATGGGTTGCAAGCGACATGCGCACGTACCATTGGCTTACAGAGCTCTGCTGTGCCCAAGTTGTTGATCTAGAGCGTGCGGCCAAAAACTATCTAGCCTCAGGTCGCGATATTGGTGAAATAAGCGCTTCTGATTTTCCACTACCAACAATGAAAGCCTATCTGAAGAAATTGACCGATAAGCTCTTGCATGGAAATGGCGTGGAGGTGATACGTGGTTTAAACATAGATAATTACTCTCTTGAAACCGCTGCTTGTATATTCTGTGGCGTCGGTGCTCATTTGGGCAGCGCTCGATCACAAAATGCGCAAGGCCATATTCTGGGTCATGTGCGAGATGTTGGTCTTAGTTCAAAAGACCCTAACACGCGAATTTATCAAACAAGTGAGCGGCAAAGTTTTCATACTGATAGTGCTGATGTTGTTGGCTTAATGTGCTTGAACGAAGCTATGAGCGGTGGTGACTCGTTATTAGTGAGTGCCTTGTCTATATACAACAAGATGCAGGTACAGCGCCCCGACTTATTGGCTCTGCTGTTTGAACCCATAGCAACTGATCGGCGCGGTGAAATTCCACCGGGTGCAAAGCCATTTATGGAAATTCCTGTGTTTAATTGGCACGAAGGCTATTTGTCTGTTTTTTATCAGCGCCAATATATAGAAAGCGCCCAGCGCTTTGACGATGCTCCAAAGTTGACAGCCCAGCATATTGAAGCGTTGGATTTGTTCGATTCGCTGGCAAACGATAGTCAATTACATTTACGAATGCGCCTGCGCTCAGGTGATATGCAGTTTGTTTATAACCATTCCCAGCTACACGATCGTACCGGCTTTGAAGATTGGCCAGACCCCGACAAGCGACGGCATATGATGAGGCTATGGTTGTCACCAGAGGGGGACAGGCCGCTGCCCGAGTGCTTTAAAGAACGCTATGGCTCTATCGAGATAGGGCGCCGTGGTGGTATTGTCACCGAACAAACGCAATTACACGCACCGCTTAGCTTATGACAAAGTGGGTAGACTACAGCCTTGTGGGCGTTTGTTTTTTTGGCTTGGCGTATCTGGCAACCCTGCTTATAGTGAATTGGGAAACAGCCAACACACTTATATACGAATCCAGCTTGGCTAAATTTGAAGTGATGTCAGGGCAGCGTGGCCCGACAACCTATCTAATATTTCATACCGACTTTGCGGCTCTTCAAAGCATGGCCAACCTGCACGAAGGTATTTTGGGTGTTGAGCAGCATGAGGGCAGCACGGTTGCTAAGATGGCCTTTCAAACAGCCGAGTCACCATTGATTGAAACTGTTGGCGAAATGCCTGTCGTGTCTGGAATGATTAATCGCAACGTGCCTATGTTGTGTCATTGAAGTTGTGTCATTGAAGTTGTGAGATAGCTCATGCAGTTCAACCTTATGGCTGGCAGGGACAACTTCCAACGGGCCATTTTCTTCGGTGACTTCATCAATGAAATAGAGCACAGTCATCAAGTCATCATGCCAGGAATCGTTTTGTCCAGTAATCGATCAAGCGGCATTTCCTCTTTAAATGAACAACTAGATTCTGTAGCGATGATGACACCAACATTGATTGCCTGAGTCTGACCATCAACCAAGGGCTTAAACAACGCTGATCCGGTCTGAGTATAAGTGCCCGGATTTTTTTGACTGAATGAGTTGTTAGACTTATTGTCCAAATCTTTTGGCATCTTTTAAGTATTCATTTTCTTCTGGTGTGTTTTTCCTGCCAAGTACTTCGTTGCGATGCGGGAAGCGGCCAAATCTGTCAATAATATCTTTGTGGTCTACTGCGTGTTCGCCCAAACCAAGTTCTGTGAACAGTATTAAGCTCGTTGCTTGATCTGATGCGTTTTCAGCATGCATAAAAGGCATGAACAAAAACTGCTTCTGCTCTTTGTTAAAATTGCTATGCATATCGCGCTGCATCGCTTGTTTTGTGATTTGCAGGGCCTGTTTATCAAAGGCAAAAGCGGTGGCGTTACCCCGATACATATTTCTTGAGAATTGGTCCAGAACAATCACCGATGCCAAGGCTTGCTCGGGTGTTGCATCATCTGCTAACTCACTTATTTTGGCCTGTTGCTGGTGAACATTGTTGAATCGATTAGCGATGGTCCTGTCAAGTTCGACTGATGACCTAAACCAGTCTTTGGCAGTAAGCTCTTTAAACCAAAAGTCTAATACTTGGATGCTCCAATGCGCATCCTCATGGCAGGTTTTGCTCATAGTCATGTATACCCTGGTTCTTTTGTCTCTGTGATGACATCTTACTATCAGAATGGCTTCAACCTGTGGCGCACTCGCGCTACAATGGGACAATTGTCGGTTGCAATGCGCAGGCGGCAGCAATCTATCAATGAATTTTTTAGGAAATCTCCAATGGCGAAGAAGTCTAAATCCGTTGTTTTTGACCACAATCCGGGCCGTAATGCTCAGACCTATGGTATTGCCCGTGAGCTCAATACCGATTTAGAGCTTATTCATGAGCCTTCAGTGGGTGTTATCGGTACCAAAGGTGATAGTCAATGTTATCTGGGTGTGCAGCGAAAAGTTGAAGCTGTTCACGAGCACTTGCGCAGTCGATTAGGTCGTGAAGACGGCAAAATGCCGATGCGTTTGGTTCAACCTGAATACACAGTAGCGACTTCCGATGGCATGCGTAACGGTACTCGCGAAATGCGCTATTCACTAATCGGGCGCGAGGTGACGCACGACACTGTGTGTGAGCATCTTAGTGCTAGTGGTTTGGAAGGTACCATTGCTGTGGTCGCGTGTGATAAGCCACCTGTTGGTACCTTGGCAGGGCTACTCGAACACAACAGACCTGCCATCATTATGTCTGATGGACCCATTCGACCTGGCGTTGATTCAGCAACGGAAAAACCCATCGATATTATTACTGGGTTTCAGGCAGCTGGGCACTCCGATGCCGAATTTAAAGAACGCATTGCTCGCGAGGCCTGCCCGGGTTACGGTAGTTGTGGCGGTATGTTTACTTACAACACCATGCAAACGTTTATCGGTGTTGTTGGTATGCAACCATTGCATATGGTGGCTCCGCCGTCCGATGACCCGCGTCGCCTGAATGAATTTCCTGAACAGCTGGTAGCGTACCTCAAAGGGTTAATCGAACGCGGAGATACGCCGCGCGATATTGTCGGTCGGGATGCGATTCGTAATGCAGTTATTGTTTCAATGGCTGTTGGCGGGTCTACCAATGTATTGCTGCACGCACCAGAGATTGCCAGAGCTGCAGGCTTTCGCAGTTTCGCCGACGACATTATGTCTCCAGAAGAATTTAATCATTTATCTCAACATGTCGTCCCTGTGCTTACCGATGCACGTCCCTACGGCACTTATTCAATGGTAGATATTGATAACAAGGGTGGTGTTCAGGTTATCGTTAAAGAATTAATGGATGCTGGCTTGTTAAACGGCGACACATTAACGTGTACTGGCGAAACCCTGGCTGAGCAGGTCAAACGTCTTAACACAGTTGATGTCGATGGCACCGTTATCTATCCAGTCGAAAAACCTTACAAAGAAACTGGTGGCTTGCGCGTGTTAGGAGGTAATTTGTCGCCTGAATACAGTGCTGTATTAAAGCTGGCGGGCGTTGAAGGTGGTTTGGAAAACAATCGCTTTGTGGGCCGTGCGCGTATATTCGATGGTGAGCAAAGCTTGCTTGACGCGCTGGAATCTGCGCCGGATAAATTTGAAAATAATGACATGGTGATTGTGCGATACGAAGGACCTAGTGGTGCACCGGGCATGCCTGAAATGCTCGATTCAACGTCACGGATAACCACATTGTGCCGAGAACGCAGCATTGTTGTCGGTATGATGACTGACGCGCGTTTTTCTGGCGGCTCGGTTGGTTTGGTTATCGGGCACGTTGGTCCTGAAGCTGCACTCGGCGGTCCTATAGCTTTGTTAAAAGACGGTGATGAAGTCATCGCTGATCTGGACGCCAATGAACTCAATTGCACACAACTGCAAGATGTAAAAGAAATGGCGAATCGAAAGGCTGCCTGGGACAAAGAGGTAGCCGATAACAACGGCGTACATCCTTTGTGTGGTGAAGTTGATACGCGATTATTGAATCGCATGCGCCTGTCGGCTGTGTCGGCTGTATACGGCGCAGGTATGCATCCGGACAGAGCACTCTGGGTGCCAGAACCACGCGAAGCCGACAGGAGCGGTTTTGTGCCTCAAAACAAATACCGGAAAGGCACGCAGAAAACGTTTAGCTAATGGCTTGCATTTGGCGGCTTTACCAAAGAGCCTAAAGCCGCCCAAAACTTTCCAAAATTTTTAAAGAGCCTTAGTTGCTTTCAAGACTAACAGCTGGATAAATCGTTTTTTCTACGCGTGTTAGATAGTCCAAAAGTTCAGGTCGCGACGTAACCAATTGTTCAAGCGCCGTATCGGTAGGGCTTGCGGCAATTGCCGCCAGTATTGCCCCCACAGATGCATCTGCCGCTGTGGGAGTATCACCAAATAAAAACGCTTGCTCACCCAGCGTTTGTGCAATGGCTTCAATATCTTGTCCTGCTCGATCTACCATTTTATCGTATTCAAGCCGGCCCAGCCCTTGGCCCATCACGTCTCTGATAATTTGCTTGCGTACCGTCGAGGCAATCAAAGGCCCCAACACGGGTGGCAGATCATCAAAGAAAATAGATTTCATTTGAGCCCAGGTGCGCTCGTTCATCCAGCGGTCTCGTAAACCGCAAAAGTACAGATGCTCTTCAACCATGCGGATTAAAGCTAATGACTGCGTCCGTTGCTGTGTATTCAGCGGCTCATCAAAATCAACTGAGTATTTATTTTCAAGAAAACGCCGAATGACTTCGCTGTCTGCAATCATATTTTTTTCGTGCTGCAGCGCCGGAAATTTTTTATAGGGTGCTTTACGCGAATCTGAACCTGGGTCGTTTTTCCATTCGGCCTTTGCCATGGTTAGCAAACACATGACTTTAACGACAAACGGGCTGGCGTCAGGCTGACCAAAAGCCGGACCGAATGATTTAAGTTGAAGCATGGCCATCTCCATTGATGAGCTTCCAATTTATATCGCTAACCGTCATTCGGTTTTCAGAACGACAGAGTGGTAACAGGGTGATCCCAAGCTTCAAGTAAGCGAACCAAGTCTGCGGTTTTAATTCTTGTGCTGTGCGTATTACGGCATGGGTGCATATAAATGTGGTTTTGTTCAAGCAGATTATCTTGAATATAGACACTGACCTGCTGGTCGTGATCATTGAAAAGTGCCAGTGGCGAAACCGAACCTGGAACCACACCCAGATATTTACCTAACCGCTCGGTGCTTGCAAATGCAAACTGTCCCCCTGGCAACTGCAGTTGATCACGTAAACCTTTCAGATCGATCATTTGGTCTTGTTCGACAACAAATAAAAACATGCGGCCTTTTTTGTTGCGAAGAAAGAGGTTCTTTGTGTGGGCACCCGGTAATTCAAATTGTACTTGTCTGGATTGCTCTACAGTGTAAAGCGCTTCGTGGGCTATGGTTTGATGCTCAATACCCAGCGCTTCAATAGCAGCAAGCAATTGCTCTGTTGTTGCGGCAGGGTTGCCATTATTCAGGGTAATAGACTCTGGGTCAGTTCTGTCTGCGTGGCTCATGAGACAAACTGTAGCACCTAATACAATTTATCGAAACAAATGTGCTTTTAAATCTTCGCCAAATTGCTGATCTGCTTTTGCGTGCCTGTCTACAAAGCAGATACTGGTATTGTTTTTATGGTGATTAAGAAACTGATGCGTATCAAAGCCTGTAAGTTCCAGCTTAGACACCATTATCGACTTTGATCCATTTGGATAGACTGAGCCTGGTAACAGTAATACAGCAGAGCCAGAGGTCAGTACACTGTTGATTCGATGCAAGTCAGACTGCACAACAGGCTGCTGATGCTGCTTATACCAGTCAATTGATCCGATCGCTACATCCCCCAGAGCCCAGAAAAAGTTTGCCAGTGCAAAGGCCACCCCAGCATCTGTGCCTGTGGCGAGCGCGGCTACTCCGGTAAAAAGTCGCCACGGTAGCCGAGCAGCCATACTGGTTATAAAGGGCTTAGTTGTTTTGGTTTGGTGACTAACCCAAAAAATCGAAGGATTTACAATATATCGTCCGAGCATGCTATACGGCGTATCTAACATTGTTATTAACAACATCGATACAAGCCCGGTTACAGGATGAAATAACTTTGCGGATCTGGCTGCCGCGCCTGAGGCACCCTGCGTCGCACCGGTTTCCTGATAGTTATCAGTTTTTATTTTTCCACCAATATAGGTGAGTATGCCGGCCATTGTGACGTAAAAACCTGTGGCAATCGTCAAGCAGCCCAGTAGCACATCCAATTGTGCGGTGCTATTAACGGCCAGATGAAAACCGAATATGCACAATGCAATACCGCCAGTCTGTAAAAGAATACCGCCCAGTTTGAGAAACAAGGGATTACGCAAACCGTGCCGCAGAAATGAACTTGCTACGACAAATGAAGAGCCGGAAACCGTAATCCAGCTAGCATCCGCACTCAGCGCAAAGCCTAGTACCAATATTGCCAACACAGCAACGGAGTAGTCGTAAAGTTCGACAATGAGTCCTTCGCTGATTTTCTCTAAACCCATTCTGACTACAGGTGAAACGATGACTATCAAAGCAATACAAACCGAGACAGCAAAATCGGGTTTTTGATTGAAAACAACAGCAAGCCCGCTTGCAAAAGCATCCCAAAACGAATACAACCATGAAAAAAAACTACCACCGGTTATCTCGGTACTTGTGTCAACAGAGCCAAATGAGTTAGCGAAGGCGATAAAGCCGCCGACACCAGCGACAGCTGCCAATAGGTTACCAATCTCGTAGCCCCAGAATTGCAGTTCTACGTTGTGTGTTTTAATCCAGTTTTTCATCGCAATCATCGACATCTCCTATGCGCGACTGAAACGCTAGTTTGTACTCAAACAAGTCCAGTATGCTCATCTTTTTGCAATACATTGACGCTCTGTGCAGTGACTCTCAATAAAAACGCCACTTGTCATAGGTCATCACCAGCAATCGCTTATGGCCACCCAGGGCTAAACTCTCCAGCACTATGTCAAATAACTCTATAGGTACGACATTGCCATCCAGGTATCAGAAAGGCACTTTCGCGCCAATCGCAGCAACGTGTTGGTGATATCTTTTCTATGCGGGATATCACCCTTCTTTCGAGACTTACGCGGTTTTTTAAATGGTCTTTTTTGTCGATAAGTCTGTGGGTCTGATCAACCGCTTTGTGCAACAGCTTAGCGACTTACTTTGTGTAGTGCAGTCACTTTTTTCGGCCAAATTATACGAATTAGTTCTATAAGAAACAGTTGCTTATAATATTTTTCAACATAAATTGAGCCACTAAACCAACTTTTTCATTTCCCGTGCGTTAAATGCTGTATCAACGGGAGATACATAGATGCAGACTCAATTTATCGTTTCATTACTCAGCCTGAGCCTGCTGGGTGGGTGTGGTGGCACACCGAACAAAGAAACGCCTAAGTCAAACGCTCAGTCGACTACTCAGTCAAGCACTAAGCCGAATATGGGCCTTGATCGGCTGGTCGCCTATGATTTTGTCAATGTGTTGGTGCAGGTTGATGGATTTCATCCCGATTCTGCCACGCTGCAAATGTTGAAGCCAGATAACGGGTTTAGCAACACGTTAAAGCGAGTATTACGTGAAGCGAACTACGACGTTCAAACGGTTGAAAACCTTTCGGACGTGCCTTTCGTGGACTATTCGATTGTGAATCACGAAGATCAAAGGTCCACCTATGCGCTGAGCGTTGGGCAGGTGTTTATGGAACGCGAGTACAAAACTATGGATAACGGTGAGGTCCAGCCAAATTCAGATTTGTTGATTGAAGGTGTAGACTCATCCTTGATTACTTTGCGTGATAGCCAACCTTACAAGGTACACATTCCTGTAAAACCGTCGCCTAAGCCTATTGATTCGCCTGTCGTACTCGAACCGGTTCCATTGGCCAACGACATGGGACACGCAAAAGACCCGAACAAACAAACCTCGTTTCAGCGCGTTAGCGCAGAGTCCGACGAGGCAATTGCTGGCATTGAAATCAATCCGTCATTCATCGTTTTAGTTAATGGTGATGAAAATCCGCCTGGCTACAGTGAAGGAGAGACCTTGGTGTTCTCTTTACAGGCAAAGCGGGATGTACGGGTGTCTTGTTATTTCCAAGACCCTGATGCAAACGTAATGCGTATGTACCCCAATAGCTTTGTTGCCAGTGCGCAGCTAGCAGAGGGTGAAACGGTACATATTCCATCGACAGATCAATGGTCAGTGCATGCCACACGCGCAGGTTCTAAAGACGAAGTCTTGTGCGTATCCGTGGAGCCTGATCTTGAATGGGCAATGGAGCAGTTTGACTCAAGCCCGGACTTTGAAGTTATGGCTTACAAATCGCTGGATGAATTGTTAGTGAATTTGAGCGCGGTGATCGGAGTCAATCCGGAAGCTAAACGCGTCTCAATTAGTGTTTATTAAATCAACAGTACATAATTGAACAACCACTACATCAGAGGACTTTATCAATGAGCTTTTTCATGAAAAAAATAGGCGTATCGTTTTCCGCTAGCTTAATTCTGGTGGGTGCGCTGGTACAAACGGCTTCGGCTCAGTCAGGCGCAACAGGCGATCGATACACTTTGTTTTTTGATTCGCCACCCAGTGTAGATGAAATGGCTCGGCATCTTTTTCCATCGAGGTCACGTGGCATTGTGGTACCCGCCAGGAAAAATGCCAGCAACGATATAGGCAGCAATGCCAGCACTAGTGCATCTTCAGCAACTGCGAACGCTACGACAACGGAAAATGCAATCGGAATGCCGGTGCTGTTCCACTTTGGTAAAACAGCTTTGGTTGAGGCATCAAAACCGTTTCTTGATCAAGTTGGTAAACTCATGAGTCAACCAGACTATCTGCGTGAAACTCTTATTGTAGAGGGGCATACCGATGCGGTAGGTTCTAACCAATATAATAACTTGTTGTCAGAGCTGCGTGCTTTAGCAGTTAAAGATTACCTGGTCTCCAGATACGATATCGACCCAAAACGTATATTTCCTCAAGGCATGGGTGAAACCAAGCTTTTTAATACTCAAAATCCTAACTCTCAAGAAAACAGACGAGTCGAGTTTTTACGCTTTGATGGATAAGGTTAATCTCTAGTAGGCCAGCCAAATCGATTGCTAAAGTTATATCTTTTGTCTACATCACTGATAATGAGCTCGGTTTTTCATATCGGTTTTAGATGTTGTGTTGCTCGCTTGCGCCTGCTCTGATGAAACTCAGGGTTAACAAGTTGTCGCGTTTAAATGATGAATTAATACGCAATAAGCGATAGTATATTGACACTACGCGGCTGGATTACTGATTTGGGTTAGTCCAGCTTGTCAAAATACACGCTTAAAACCTCAGATAATTTCATCATGCTTTCTCGTATCTTTCTGTTTTTAAACTGTTTCGTTTTATCAGTTGCTTTCGTATCTTACGCTCAAGCGCAAACTTTTCTGGAATCGGGTGGCAAAATCGTCATAGAGGCAGAATCTGCTTCTGCCAAAGGCCAGTGGTCTCGAGAGAGCGGTATTGGCGGTGCAAAAGGTGGTGCTTATTTGGTCTGGAAAGGCCCCAATTTATTCGCTGTTGGAAATGCAGGTCGTGACACTTTGCGATACACCTTTCGTGTGCAGACAGCCGGTAACTACCAACTACGATGGCGCTCATACATCACCGAGGCGGGTACAGCAACTGAAGCCAACGATAGTTGGGTGCGATTTCCTACCGGCAGAAACATTAATGGCCAACATCCTTTAAATGGTTGGACCAAAGTGTTTCAGAATCAGCCGCGTCAGTGGTCATGGGCTGCTAATACCGTTGATAATGTAGCTAAGCCTATACGCCAATATTTCAGTAAAGGCGATCACATCATAGAGATATCAGGCAGGTCTCATGGCCACGCTATTGATCGGATGGTTATACATCGCTATGGCGATCTTGGTTTTTCTGCTAACGCATTCGACGGCTTTTCGCAATCCAGTACGGTTGGCGGCACGCAGGAGCCAGAACCAGAGCCAGAGCCAGAGCCAGAACCAGAGCCAGAACCAGAACCAGAACCAGAACCAGAACCAGAACCAGAGCCAGAACCAGAACCAGAACCAGAGCCAGAGACAGAAGTTCAGGATGATGTGCCCACAGAGAACACATCTGTAGTGCAAACTGAAGCGCCGGTTGTATCAGTGAGTGCTAATCAGCTTAGCTGGAATGCGGTTGAAGCAATCAGTATCAACATTCATAAAGGTGACGGTGCATGGATCGAAAGCATTTCAGGTTCATCCACACAATGGACGGCAATGCAAAGCGGGTCATACTATGTTGTCGCTACTAATTCATCCGACTGGCAATCATGGGGGCGCTCTAACACGGTTAATGTGCAGCTGAGTGATGATGTGCAGCTGAGTGATGATGTGCAGCTGAGTGATGATGTGCAGCTGAGTGATGATGCGCAGCTGAGTGATGATGCGCAACTGAGTGATGATGCTAATCAGGCAACCAGTGGGCTCGGAGCAGACGACATCATTAGCAGTTTCACTGGTGCTGTTTATTCAAGTACAGCGGCAGAGGTATTCTGGAGTGTTAATGATGCAGCTGGTATTTCCCGGTTTGTTGTGCTCAAAAATGATGTAGAAGTATTTTCAGGCTCAGCTTTAAGCTACTTTGATAATCAGTTAAGTCCAGGTCAGACTTACGAATACCGTTTAAGAGCTATGGATGCAGGTTCGGTTGTTGCAGAGAAGGCGTTAACTATCATTGCGAGAGGCGAGGGTGGACAAGCTAATGCGACTAATGCATTGAACTTGCGTGGCGTGGTGTATTCACAAACGGCACTGGAACTTAACTGGGATAGAAGCACTCGCGAAGATAACGCACTGCTAACTTATAACGTGTATCAGGATGGGCAGCTGGTTTTCAGCACTGATGGCTTGAGTTATTTTGTTGATGGACTTAACCCGGGGCAGACATACCAGTTTGAATTGCAGTTAATGAACGTAAACGGTGAGTTGCTCGAGCAAGCGGCTATGCAGCTTGCCACCTTTGGCACAGACAGCGCTGTAGCTATGTTAAGTCAGTCAACTGATTGTGCTGCGCCAGATGCTAATGTTTGTCATGGCATCACAATTCAAAGCCTGACTCTCGATGGCAAGAGTGCTCAAACTACGTTAACATTTTCAGGTATTCAAGCACTGTTATCAAGCATTGATAATACTTCTGTTCGGGTGGCAAGCAGTCATGAAGGCAGCGTTATCTATGTTGCGGTAGCCAACGCAAAAACCGGTGTCAATGTCGTTCAAATGGATACGCAAACAGGCGATGTTTCGAATGCACGTGTAGATTTAGACGCCGCTATCGCTGATGTTGTATTGTCACTTCCCTAGGGTTAGTTCCTGAAACACAGCTGCGATCACACTGTATTGGTGATCGTAGCTGTTCTCGATTGCATCCTCATCAACGCTTCACACTGCTACCATCTGTTAACGCTGGATACAGGTCGGCAGGCGCTTCTCACTATCCTCTATAATGCGCGCTGTGCAATAATCGCCATACCTTTTATCAGGACATGTCGATGCAAGACTACCAACGCGAATTTATCCAATTTTCAATCGATGCTGATGTGCTGCGTTTTGGTGAATTTACACTGAAGTCCGGCCGCATCAGCCCCTACTTCTTTAATGCTGGTTTGTTCAATACAGGATATCGCCTATCTAAGCTGGGCCAGTATTATGCTGATGCCATTGTCGACGCTGGTATAGAGTTCGATGTGCTGTTTGGTCCTGCTTACAAAGGCATACCATTGGTCAGCGCCGTGGCTATCGCTTTACAGGAAAAACACAGTATCGACAAGCCGTGGGTGTTTAATCGTAAAGAGGCCAAGTCGCATGGCGAAGGTGGCAGTCTGGTTGGTGCAGAACTCAGCGGCAAAGTGCTGGTTATCGACGATGTTATCACGGCTGGAACGGCGATTAGAGAAAGCCTCAACATGATTAATGCGACTAACGCATCTTTGGCTGCCGTCTGTGTCAGCATAGATCGACAGGAGAAAGGCCAGCAAGAACGTTCTGCTATTCAAGAAATAGAGCAAGACCATCAAGTTCGAGTTATCACCATTGCTCAGCTATCAACCGTTGTTGATTTTTTAGCCGAGCAACAAGGCCACACCGATACTTTAAAAGCTATTGAGCGGTATCGATCTCAATACGGTGTGTAATACAGAAAATTGTGTGATACTGCCGAACGGCTGTTTATTCGTAATCGCCCACATTATAAAAAGCCACTTAATAAGCTCATAGCTTTTTGTCTAATGAGAAAACCAGTGAGTAAGCTAATCGTTACACTAATAAACTAGAGTGTTACTGGAATGTCGTTAAATCAACCACTGGGTGGCAATGAGATGCCACGCTTTTCAGGTCCTGGCACCATGATGCGCTTGCCAGCTCAAGCGGATGCCAAAGGATTGGATGCGTGCTTTGTTGGTATTGGGCTCGACATTGGCACATCGCATCGATCAGGAACGCGCTTTGGTCCGCGACAGATTCGTCAAGAGTCGTCTATGATTCGGCCGTACAACATGCGCATGGCTATATCCCCGTTCGATCATTTACAAGTAGCGGATATTGGTGATGTTCCTGTTAACACTTTTAATCTTGAAAAAAGCGTGCAAATCATTGAAGACTTTTATGATGGGATTATTGCTCACAATGCTGTGCCGTTTACTCTGGGTGGTGATCACACACTAGTGTTACCAATTATTAGATCTATGGCAAAGAAGCACGGGCCAGTGGGTGTCATTCATATAGACGCCCACGCCGATATTAACGAACACATGTTTGGTGAGCGAATAGCGCATGGCACGCCCTTCAGGCGCATGGTAGAAGAAAACCTGGTCAATCCGAAAAAAGTGATTCAAATAGGATTGCGGGCAACCGGATACGAGGTGGATGACTTTGAATGGTCTCGTCGGCAGGGATTCCGAGTTGTACAGGCAGAAGATATTTGGTATCAGTCTTTAGCGCCACTTATGGCTGAAGTTCGAGAGCAAATGCAAGATCACCCGGTTTATATCTCGTTCGATATTGACTCGTTTGACCCCGCTTATGCACCAGGCACAGGAACGGCAGAGCCAGGTGGTTTAACCTCGCATCAAGGTTTGGAAATAGTGCGTGGCACTTATGGTTTAAATATCATTGGCGCTGATTTAGTAGAAGTGTCACCACCCTACGACACCTCAGGGAACACGGCTGTACTTGGTGCGAATATGTTGTATGAAATGTTGTGTGCACACGCAAGTCGCTTTCAAAAAAACGCTTAAGCCAAACCGCATACTTTTATCAAGAGAGTACTCATGTCAGGAAATGATACCAATAATTTTGCACAAGACATTTGGCAAAAAGACAAAGATCACTATACCCACCCGTGGCAAATGTTCGATTCTTTCTCCACAGAAGGCTCTATGATTATTGAGCGTGCGGAAGGCGCGTATCTGTACGATATCAAAGGCAATCGATATCTTGACTCCGTTGGTGGCTTATGGTGTACCAACATTGGGCAGGGCAGGGATGAAATGGCAGATGCCATTGCAGATCAAGTGCGGCAACTGGCTTATGCCAGTCCGTTTGTGGATATGACCACGGTACCCGGTGCGCAGCTAGCGTCCAAAATTGCGGATATTGCACCGGGCAGTTTGAATCATGTAATGTACAGTTGTGGTGGTTCAACAGCAATTGATTCTGCGTATCGGCTTATACAGTTTTATCAAAATTGTCGTGGCTTGCATGATAAAAAGCACATCATCGCTCGCGACGCGTCGTATCACGGCAGCACCTATGTCGCTATGTCTATCGGTGGGAAAAATGCTGATCACCCACCCGAGTTTGATTACAAACGTGACGATATACATCATATTTCAAGTCCCAATTTTTATAGGTCGCAAGGTTACGAATCTACGGCTGAGTTTTTGGATTTTTTAGTTGATGAGCTTGAACAAAAAATACTGGATATAGGGCCAGACAAAGTTTCAGCGTTTTTTGCCGAACCCATATTGGGGGCAGGCGGTGTCATCGTTCCCCCTAAGGGCTACCATCAACGCACGCATGCAGTGTGTAAAAAACACGATGTTTTGTATGTTTCTGACGAAGTTGTTACCGCCTTTGGTCGGCTTGGACATTGGTTTGCATCCGAATCAGTATTTGGTATACAACCAGACATCATCACTTGTGCGAAAGGACTAAGTTCGGGCTACTTGCCACTGGGTGCGACCATCTACTCCGACGAAATACACGATGTCATCAGTGAGCAGGGTAAAGAGCGTTATTTTGCCAATGGTTACACTTATTCAGGTCACCCTGTTTGTTGTGCTGCTGCACTCAAGAATATTGAAATCATGGAGCGCGAAAATATTCTTGATAATGCCATCACCGTTGGTGACTATTTTGGTGAACAACTTAAATCCTTGCTCGACCTACCCATTGTTGGTGAGGTGCGTGGATATAGGCTAATGCAATGTGTTGAGTATGTTGCCAACAAAGAAACTAAAGAGGATTTTCCCGATTCCCTTGATATAGGCAAGGTCATTTCAGATACTGCTGACTCCAGAGGTTTAATGGTACGACCCATCGGAAATCTGAATGTGATGTCCCCACCGCTCATCATCACCAAAGAGCAAGTCGATGTTGTGGTGAATACATTGCGTGAGAGTACGCTTGAAGCAATGAACACTCTGGGTTACACCTGAAGACCTATGCCCATCTTTTATGCCAACTAAAGCACCTGAGACTCGCGACTATCTATTGCTAAGTATTCTTTCCATCATATTTGGTGGCAGTTTTATCTTAACCAATTTGTCTGTGCAGTCTGTTTCGCCACTTACTGTTGTGGCATCACGGTTGTGCCTTGCTGCAGCTATGCTGTATCCAATAATGCGCTACTACAAGCAACGACTTCCCGCTCCAGGACGTATTTGGATATTCATCACGGCATCTGCGTTTTTTGGGAATGCCTTGCCCTTTGGGCTTATTTCATGGGGACAAGTCAGTGTCGATGCCGGCTTAACCGCTATTCTTATGGCAATAATGCCGTTGATCACTGTGTTGCTGGCACACATGTTTACCAGCGATGAAAAGATGAATCGATACAAGCTTATCGGTGTATTTTTTGGTTTGGCAGGCGTGGTGGTTTTAATGGGCTGGGATAAGCTAGGTAGTCTGGGGGATGAGACGGTGCGGCAATACGCGATTGCGGCGGGTGCAATATGTTATTCAGTGAATGCCATTGTCACAAAATTCTTAACCGACATACCTAAGTTATCAATGATGACAGCGCTTTTAGTGGTTGGCAGTGTGATGATGCTGCCTTTGTCATTGTTGTTTGAGCATCCCTGGACGCTAACTCCAACAGTGTCGTCTGTTGCCTCAATTGTTGGTTTGGCAATCGGACCTACTGCAATAGCCACCTTGATGATTCTGGTAATAACCCAGCGGCAGGGCGCATCATTTTTAAGTCAGATTAATTTTATGGTGCCATTAGCAGGGATTGTCATGGCTCGCTTTTTTCTGGGTGAACTTTTGCCAACGAGTGCCTGGTTGGCTTTGTTTCTAATACTGTTAGGTATCGCAGTGTCCCGAGTGGGCGCTGGGATAATGCAAAAGTCGGTGTGAGAGTTCTTGTAAATGTGACTGCTAAAGCAAGTGGGAGATATATCTAGTTACGCGTGTTTGCACAACTAATAACACAAGTCTTTATTTTTCTATCGCGCTTTAAAGACCAGAGTCTCAACACCGTGTTTGTTGAGCTCACGTGCGCAGGCTAAGCCAGCCAGTCCTGCACCCACCACAACGACCTGGCTGTCTGTCGCCCGCATGTTTGAAACTCTGTGAGTGATATTGCTCGACCTTTGTCTATTCAACGCTTACCATAGCGCTTAAAGTAAAGCGGTGTGGCGTTAATAGCGTTTTTTAAACGATAAAAAATTAATCTTTTACCGATAACGATTTTAATATACATAGTCCTATGACAACAATCAGCGGTGGTCATCTACTGGTTAAAAGTTTGCGTGCATTGGGTGCAAGCAAGTGTTTTGGTGTGCCAGGAGAAAGCTACCTCGATGTGCTCGATGGTTTGCACGATACACAAGGCGAGCTTGATTTTGTTTTGTGCCGAAACGAAGGTGGTGCTGCTTTTATGGCTGAGGCTTACGGCAAGCTTACCGGTCAACCTGGCATATGCATGGTGACACGGGGGCCTGGTGCTACCAATGCTTCCATTGGCGTACATACGGCCATGCAAAACTCAACGCCGCTGATTTTGTTTGTGGGGCAGGTCGGTACTGATCAACAAGAGCGCGAAGCTTTTCAGGAAGTAAACTACCGGGCTTTTTATGGTTTGGTGGCAAAGTGGGTAGTTGAGATTGATGATGCCAATCGTATACCTGAGCTGCTCAGTCGTGCTTGGAGCACAGCCCTTTCCGGGCGGCCCGGTCCGGTTGTGGTTGCCTTGCCTGAAAACATGCTTACCTCGAAATCTGATGTGCAGCCCTGCAAACTCATACGTATTCCTGAGCCTGCTCCAGGCGATGAAAATATTGTTGAGATTAAACAGCTACTGACCAGGGCGCAAAAACCATTAATTATTATTGGCGGCGGCGGATGGAAAACCCACGGTCGTGAGGCCATTCAACAGTTCGCTGAAAAAAATGGTTTACCCGTTGCGGCTGCATTCAGATTTAACGACCTTGTGGATAATCACAGCAACAACTATGTGGGTGAAGCCGGTGTTGGCATGACCCCTCAATTACAGGCAATCATTAACGCGGCCGATCTTATTCTGGCTGTTGGCATTCGCTTTGGTGAAATGACAACCGGTGCCTATACCTTGTTCGGAGTACCTTATTCGTCAAAAACCATCATCCACATGCATGCGTCTGACAGGGAACTGGGTAAAGTGATTGCAGCTGATTTACCAATACATGCGGGTCCAAATAATTCGGCACATAGCCTTGCGCAACTTTCTTTAGATACAAACTGGCAAAGTTGGCTGAGTGAATCGCGTGAAAGTTACCTGGCTGCGTTCGATGCACCGGTGCAACCAGGGAACGTTAATATGGTTGCCGTTATGGAATACCTGCGCACCCGATTACCCAAAGATGCCATTGTTACCAATGGCGCCGGTAACTTTGCTGTGTGGCCAAACAAATTTTTGCAATTTCAAGCCGATCAACGCTTGCTTGCGCCGCAGAGTGGGGCAATGGGGTATGGAGTACCGGCAGCGGTTGCAGCCAAAATAGTTGCACCAGATAAACTGGTATTGTGTTTTGCTGGTGATGGTGACTTTCAAATGAATTGTCAGGAGCTTGGCACTGCCATGCAGGCTGATGCACAGCCCATTATTTTAATTTTAAACAATGGATCCTACGGCACTATTCGTATGCATCAGGAGAAACACTATCCAGATCGTGTAACAGCCACCAACTTGGCCAACCCCGACTTTGTAACGTTAGCGAAAGCTTACGGTTTCCATGCGGAAACCGTTAGCATCACTGAGCAATTTGAAGCAGCGTTTGAACGAGCGGTAGCATCGAAGACCGGTGCTGTGCTGGAGCTTAAAATTTCTATTGATGCAATTACACCACGTCAAACACTGAGCCAAATCCGTAACGCTTAGAGCAGGTCCGATATGGCCAAATTTGTGCCAGGATCAATGTGCCTTTTATTTGAGGAATCGTAATGACAAACGCGCCAAGCACCTGTTGTGGGCCTGGGTATGCATCTCCTGCTGAAGCTATGCAAGCACCGAGAGAGAAAATTCTTTATACGATTGCCATTTACGTGGGCACTGGAATTCAAAAGCCGGATTATCTGGCCACCGTGGATGCCGACCCTGAAAGCTCGACATACTCTCAAGTGATCAGTCGTTGCGAAATGCCCGGTATTGGGGATGAGCTACATCACATGGGCTGGAATGCCTGCTCGTCCTGTTTTGAAGATGGCGACATGGAGCGCAAGTACTTAATTGTTCCTGGCGTACGCAGTTCTAATCTGCACATTGTCGATAGCGGTACTGACCCGCGCAACCCCAGTGTGCATATGGTTATTTCTGGTGACGAAATAAAAGCCAAGACTGACTTATCGGCACCGCACACGGTTCATTGCCTGGGCTCAGACATCATTATTTCCATGTTAGGTGATGCCAAAGGCAATGCACCCGGTGGCTTCCTCCACCTGAATAAAGACTTTGAAATTGTCGGCCGTTGGGAAAACGATTTAGGTGGCATGAAGTTTAATTACGACTTTTGGTATCAACCTCGCCACAATGTCATGGTGTCCAGCGAATGGGCCGCGCCCAACACGTTTATGCCTGGTTTTGATTTAGAAGAAGTAGGGCACCTTAAGTATGGTCGAGAAATCCACTTTTGGGATTTTGAAAAAAAGACGGTGGAAAATTCGGTGTATCTTGGCGAGGATGGCTTGGTTCCACTGGAGGTTCGATTCCATCATAATCCTGATTCAACGCATGGCTTTGTTGGTGCTGCGATGTCATCGAATATCATACATTGGTATAAAAAAGATCAGGAATGGATAGTTGAAAAAATCATTGACGTAGAAAACGAAAAGCACCCGGAATGGCCAATACCTTTGCCTGGACTTATCACGGTTATATTGATATCAATGGATGATCGGTTCTTGTATTTTTGTAACTGGCTGCACGGTGATATTCGGCAATACGATATAAGCGACCCACACAATCCTGTTATGACCGGGCAGGTGTGGATGGGCGGCATGCTTAAAAAAGCACCGGTGGTAAATGGCGTTGAAATTGCTGGGGGCCCCCAAATGATACAAATGAGCCTGGACGGTAAAAGACTCTATGTAACGACATCATTGTTTTCTACCTGGGATAATCAGTTCTATCCGGACATTCGCCATAAAGGCGGCGTTATGTTAATGGTCGATTGCGATTCTGAAAAAGGTGGCATGAAAATAAACGAGGAATTTATCGTTAATTTCGGTGAGGAACCCAATGGTCCATCACGATGCCACGAAACGCGCTACCCCGGTGGTGATTGCACTTCAGATATCTGGTTGTAACAATAGGCTGGCTTAGCTTGTAAAGGAAAAACTAATGAATCATTCCGAACAGTATCCAGAAGAATACCTGGCCAGTATTTTATCCGAGGTTAAAACCATTGCCATGGTGGGTGCCAGCCCCGATCCTGCCAAGTTTAGTTATGGCGTACTACGCGTACTTCATGAGCAAGGCTACAACATGATCCCTGTAAACCCGCGTGAAGCAGGTAACGAGATTCGTGGTTTGAAGGTGGTGGCATCGTTGGCTGATATTAAAGAGCCTGTCGATATGGTGCAGGTGTTTCGTGCTGCTGAAGCGCTGCCAGGGGTCGCGCAAGAAGCTGTCGATATTGGAGCAAAGGTATTGTGGGGACAAATCGGTGTCTATAACGAAGATGCGGCAAAACTTGCAGAAGCGGCTGGCATGCGAGTAGTCATGGATCGTTGCCCGAAGATTGAGTTGTTCAGGCCATTTTGGAAACCCAAATTAAATCAGGAAATCTGATGACCGAAGATGCCTCACTGAACGATGAAGTTCAGGTTTATAAGGTCGAACTGCGAAATGCCGGTGTATCGCTTGATGTATCTGCTGACGAGCCTGTCTATCAGGCAGCATTGAAAGCCGGCGTGCAATTACCGATTGGATGCGATTATGGTGGTTGCATAACTTGTGCTGCAAAATTGATAGAAGGCCAAGTCAAGCAACCGGGAGCGTCAGCGTTAAACAGTCGGCAGTCCAAAGCAGGTTATATACTACTGTGTGTGGCTTTGCCTAAAACCGATTGTGTTATCGAAGAGGGTGTTGATTCTCACAGTGAGCTTTATATGAATCCTTTTACAGGCAAGCTTTCATCAAACTAGATTTCAAGTGTTTAAACGCGCTCTGGCGCACGGCTATGTAAGAGCGAGGCATTAAAGTGCCAGAGCTGCTTTTTAGAACTACCGGCGTCTTTTTAGCTGGTCAAACTCTGTTCTTAATTACTTCGGTTAAAGCACCTGCGATAATCAATACAGTGCCTGCGAATTCGATCAGGCCAAACGGTTCGCCCAGCAACACGGCGCTTGATAAAACAGCTGCAATGACTTCGATTGTCAGTAAAAAACTCATCATTGCAGGCGGGATGACTGTTGCGCCCCATAACGTTATTGCAGTGACCGGTGCAAGATAAAAGACAGCCAGTAGCGCACACACTAATAGTAACGGCCTCCAATGTTCGTATAATAAAGTTAATCCTTCGCTAAATGGCTCGCCAAGAAATACCAGACAGACCACACTGACTAAGGCTGCTCCCACATAACTCAAGGTCGTCATGGCGGGAACGCTGATTTTGTTGGACGAAAACATGAGTGCCGAGCCAATAGACCAGCATAAACCTGCTGCAAATGCCATCCAATCCCCCAAGGCACCCAGACCGTCCAGAGGTAACTCGCCTTTGAATATAATCACTATGCCCAGAAACGATAAAAACAAACCCAATAAACTTTTTAATGAGAAGATGCGCTTGTAAAACAGGCACTCGATGATAGTGCTCCAGGCCGGGGCAAGGTAGAACAGTAGAACAACACGAACAATTTCTGTATAGGTTAAAGCTATTGCATAAAGGGTAAATGCGCTACCGATGATTAATGCACCAGCAATGTGTGGCCAGCCTATTTTACCAGCGCGGCCCCAAGCCAATAGTGGTATCGATGCGAGCAGTCCGGATACGGCAAACAGCAGTGCGGTCCAGACACCAGATACCCCGAAGTTCTCCAGCGCTCGGACTGGTATCCAGTACAGCCCCCACAGCAAGGCGCTAGCGCAAACAAGGCCAACTGCTCTTGGTGAAACATCTTTCTGAACGGCAACTGACATCGTAAACTGGCGTGGTCGGCTGGTATCGCGTAGTTTCACGCATATAGTGTTAGAAGGTCGATTTCAATTAAATTTCAAGACCGACAATGTCAAGAATAGCAGCAATACGCAGATCTTTTGTCAGTAGTTAACAAACTCGCAGTCAGTTTTTGCCCTTAGGTAGCAGCTAGCGCCGTCGACACACAGTTTTACAACGCTAATTGGAGTTTCTTTACACACTACATAAAGGCTTCTGTTTGATTACACCAATCAATGAATTGTTATATGCATTCCTCAACACCAACCCTGAGAAAACCAGGCCCATACCTGCTGGGTTCTGCAAAGCCACGTTCTGCGAGTTTAAATTCGCATAAATCAGTCTCGTTAAACTCGGTCCTTACGAACTCAGTCCTACTAAACTCAGTTCTACTAAAGAAGATCCGCATACAATTGTCGATTTTGGCGTCGGTTTTACTGTTAGCGTCATGCTCTTTTGGTGATGGGCCTGAGCTGGTTCAGGCTGAGCCTGGCATCGATACAACTGAAACTACCGAGAGTGAGCCTGCAGACACATCGCTGGACTCAGACGGTGAAACCGCGCAGAACAACACCAATGAGCAAGTCAGTCAGGGGCAAGCCTCAAATGAGCAAGTTGCTGATGCAAGTTCAAATCAGTCTGGCGAAGCTGATCAATCGGATGGTGTAGCAGAAGATGCCACGCCATTAACCAACACTGAGCTTGATGGTGCAGTAGTTGATTCTGAGCCTGTTGCTAATGATGATTCCAACGCAGAAGGTAACTCAGAAATAGCAACAGAAACGGAAACAGAAACAGAAACAGAAACAGCTGAATCTGTTGGCTCGTTAAATAACAACCGAATTGTTCGAATTCCCCGAACAGATACGGCCAATGCGCCGAAGATAGATGGTCAAACACTGGACTACTTGCCGGGTACTGAGTTGCTCGCCGGGGAATGGCGCTTTGCCGCCCAATTCGACAGCTTCGGTGATCCCCTGGGCGTGAACAATTTTATGTTTGGTGAGCCGGACAGCGATCAAAGCTCCGGCCATCATTGGGCAGCTATGCATGATGGCGTTTATCTCTATTTGCTTGTTGTTTCAGATGATGCCGGAATCCATTTTCAGGATACAAACGAGCTTCGTAAGCCTTGGAAAGACGATAGCGTTGAATTATTTATTGATGGTAACCGCAGCATGTTGACTGACTACGACGGAGTGGATGATTTTCACATGACCGTGAATTTGCTATCTGAACCTTCGATGCTTAATAGTAGCTACGTGAATATGCCACTTATTCTGCAATCCGATGCGTCGGCTATATTGCCATCAGATTTGATATTCTCTACAGGTCCCCAGAAAGGCCCGACGAGTATAGTTTTAGCAAGAGGACGAAAAGATATCTACGAGTTCCGCATTAAAATCAGCGAATTAAATATTGAAGTTGAAGCACCGTTTGGTATCGAAATTCAACTGAATGACGACGACGATGGTGGTACTCGCGATGCGAAGTGGGGTTGGAATCACCCAGAGGGAAACGATTTAACTAACGATCTAACCTGGCAAAATCCATCTGTGATGGGGACGGCGATACTTTTACAGTAGTGGTTTGACTAGTCGATGAAACCCATCGGTTGAACCAGCCAATTGAATGGTTAAGCTAAAAAGCGCAAGGGTATCAAATTCTGTTTAGCCGATTTTGCGTCTCTGTCCGCTGGCCTTGGATGTAGAGCCAAAAACAAAGCCGATGACATTGGCCAGTAAAGTTGGCATAACAAGATAAACAACAAGTACAGCGATGAAATACCATTTGAGATAAATCAAATCCCACATTTTGTCATTGCCGTTAAGGAAAGTGGCCATCATGCCAACGAGCACGTAGATGACACCTGCGATCATGGCCGAGACCATTCCGCCACCAATGACATTCCAGATAAAATCTGAAAAACCGCCACCACTTTTTCCTTTGCTGCTCATGCCCGTTCCTATTACTGCTTTTCACTTTTATCGTCGAAGGGACTTGTAAAATTAAATGGTGTTTGTTCAGAATAACGATCAGTTCTCAATGAATGCTGGTTATTTCCCAATAAAAACAGGTTTTCTCTTTTCATTCAAAGTCAAAACACCTTCCAGCCGGTTAGCTGTTGGAATACATGGATTATTGTCCTGGTTAGACAAATGGTTCCAGCGCTTGGCGTAAGTCTTCGATTAAGTCCTGCGCATCTTCAATGCCAGCTGAATAGCGGATTAAACTTTCAGGGATGCCCATGGCGGCGCGTTCCTCGGCAGTGCATTCAACATGGCTTGTTGTGGCCGGTGGGCCAATGGTGGTTTCAACCGCACCCAGATTTGCAGCGGCGTGGGCGTATTTTAATCTTGGAACAAATTGGCGAACCGCATCAAAGCTGTTTTCGCGCAACATGAAACTGAGCATGCCTCCAAAGCCGCTCATTTGTTGCTTTGCAATTTCGTGACCGCTGTGTGATGTCAGTCCTGGGTAAAAAACCTGGCCAATAGCTTTATGATTTTCCAAAAAACGAGCTACTTGCATTGCATTTTCATTCTGTGCGCGGATACGAAGCGCAAGGGTTTTCATGCCTCGCAGTAACAGATAAGCTGCCATCGGATGAAGAGTCGCTCCGTTGATCTCCCGGTAGTGATAAATTTGCTTAATAAGGTCAGCCGAACCACATGCTACGCCGCCTAGCGCATCGGCATGTCCACCTAAAAATTTTGTTGCACTGTGCAGAACAATGTCGGCACCCAGTTTTAATGGCTGCTGGTTTATCGGTGTCGCAAACGTGTTATCAACAATGACCGTCGCGCTGACTTTTTTCCCGGCCGCTGCCAGTCGCTTAATGTCCATGACTTTTGTGGTGGGGTTGGTAGGGCTTTCAAGGTAAAGCACATCGCAGCCCTTGGCAATTTCACTTTCTATTTGATCGTGATCGGTCGTGTCGCAAAGGGTCACATCTATATTGAATTTAGGCAGAAACTCGGTAAATAAAACATTGGTTCCGCCATAAGTATCCTTCACTGACACCACGCGTTGGCCAGGTGATAACAGTCCAAATAAAGTGCTGCTAATAATACCCATGCCGGTTGAGGCGCTCGTTACAGCTTCGGCGTTCTCGAGTTGGCGTACCTTTTGTTCAAACGCGTGAACAGTGGGGTTAGTGTTGCGGCCATAGATGTGGCCTGGTTTTTCACCCAAAGCAACTTTTTGCCATTCGTCAACATCGGTATACCCAAAACCGACACTGTGGACAACGGGTACCTGAGTGGCACCTTGTAGCAAATACGACTCTTCGCCCGCCCAGATGCACTGGGTGCTGTTTGAAACTGACATCATTTGGACCACTTAAATAAAGAAACACCAAATTATCCCATACAAGTGGTGCCCACAATGTCGCATAAAGGGCAATTGAACGACAAAAATGACTATGGCGCGACGTGATGTAGGGCTACAATCAAAAGCCAGACAAGATGTTTCGAAAAGAAGGTGCGTCCATGCAAAGCAACCTTAGCAGCAACGTGAACACCGCAGCACAATCAAATGCGTATCGTGAAGGGCGTAAGATCGACCCAAGTCGCGGCGCAACCTTGGCCGATGGTTCGCTTAACGACGATAACCGAATCGAAATCGGTCCCACCCAGCTGGCATTTTCTGAATGGGCTGATGCTGGTCTTGTGTTGCCTAATTTGAGTGCTATGCGCGAATACCGATGGCAACGTCTAACACGACACGTTGTTGATCGCGATTACGGCGGTTTGTTAGTTTTTGATCCATTGAACATTCGTTACGCTACCGACAGCACGAATATGCAACTGTGGAATACACATAATCCGTTTAGAGCAGTGTTGTTGTGCGCTGATGGCTATATGGTTATTTGGGATTATAAAAACTCGCCTTTCTTATCCACATTCAACCCATTGGTCAGAGAGCAGCGATCAGGTGCCGACCTGTTTTATTTTGATAGAGGCGACAAAGTCGATGTAGCCGCAAATCAATTTTCAAATGAGGTGCGTGAGTTAATTGAAGAACATGGCGGTAATAACAAACGCCTGGCGGTTGATAAAATCATGCTGCATGGTTTACGCGCACTGGAGGCACAGGGCTTCACAGTATGCGATGGTGAAGAGGTCACCGAGAAAAGCCGCTCTGTGAAAGGGCCTGATGAAATCCTTGCCATGCGTTGCGCATCGCACGCGTGTGAATTATCCGTCTATATTATGGAAGACTTCGCGCGTAATAACGTGCCGCTAACCGCCGTATCAGAAAATGATATCTGGTCTGTGTTGCACGCAGAAAGCATCAAGCGAGGCGGCGAATGGATTGAAACTCGATTGCTGACGTCTGGTCCAAGAACCAATCCTTGGTTTCAGGAGTGCGGTCAGCGCATTGTGCAAAACAATGAAATTGTCAGCTTTGATACAGACTTGGTAGGAAGTTATGGAATATGTGTAGACATCTCACGTAGTTGGTGGCTTGGCGACAAATCACCACCTAGAGATATGATTGATGCTATGCAACACGGGTACGAACACATCATGAAGAACATGTCCATGTTAAAGCCAGGCGTTAATATTCAGGATTTGTCGCGTGGATCGCACACACTGAAACCACAATACCAAAAAGGCAAGTACGGTTGCTTAATGCATGGTGTTGGCTTATGTGATGAATGGCCGCTGGTCGCATACCCAGACAAAATGGTCGAGGGCGCTTTTGACTACGAACTGGAGGCAGGTATGGTGTTGTGTGTTGAAGCCTTAGTCGGTTGCGAAGGTGGCGACTTTTCAATCAAGCTCGAAGATCAAGTTCTGGTGACGGAAGACGGTTATGAAAATCTGACGACATACCCATTCGACACCAGACTCATGGGGCTGGATGGTTAAAAATGTCTTTCGTGCTTGCAGCGACTAGATCATTAGGAAAACGGCAGTTTATTAGTCCGAATGAATGTAATGCAGTTAACAAAACAACAATTATGGTGCGTGGGTAAGGCAAAGAGGATATGCTTCTATTGGTCTGATATAAACACTTGGAGAGACAATGAATTTAGTTAAATCACTGGTAGCAGTTGGCTTAACAGTGGCTTTAAGCTCCACTGCGAACGCAGCGGAAAATTTAACCGGAGAGACTGCCTCTGCTGGTGGTTCAATCCACTTATCGATGGTGCACTTGGCAGAGGCTGCAGCTGCGGCAGGCGTTGCCAATATTCAGGTCGCTGACGGACAAACACTAACCAATTCAATCCAGAACGTCGCTGAAGGTAAAACTGACATTGCCGGTACCCCTTATATTCTGCCGTTTCTGTTATCGAAAGGTCGTGGACCATACGCAAAATTGGGAGAAGAAAAGGGTGCTGAGCTGGCTGAAAATTTACGTGCTCTGTATCCAGTAACCCTGGGAATTTTTGCTCTGTATGCATTCGATTCCAAAGGCCTCGGTGGTTGGGACGATCTGGAAGGCAAAACCATTTACAACGGTCCACCACGTGGTGCGGCACTAACGAATGCGCGTGCAATACTGCAATTGGTGTCTGGGCTTAAGGACGGTGATGGCTACAAAGGCGTTCAGGTTAACTGGGGTCAGGCAGTTAAAACCATTACCGATGGTTCCTCCGATGCGGTCGTGCTGCCTATCTTGTTTCCGGACAGTCGAATTACTCAGGCATTGGCATCAGGCAATATGACTGTGTGGTCCGTTCCGAAAGACAAATGGGACGCTGAGCCAATGCAAAAGTATTTACGGGCACCAGGCTCAGCACCGTTTGAACTTGCAGCCGCGGACGCCGGCTTGGGTGAGGGCGTAACGCTGGTAACAGAAGATGGTACTTTTCGTGGGCTTGCCACAATCGGCGGTGACATTGTAAATAAGAATATGTCATTCGATCTTGCCAAAGCTTTGACAAAAGCTCATATCGACACGCTTGATGAACTCAAGAGTAAAGCGCCGTTTGCGCGTTACGCTGGTTATGGTGTGGTAGATACGATTAAATCTGGCATGTGTGGCCCGAACCCGTTGAAATACCATGAAGGTGCAGTGGCCGCGTGGGAAGAGGCTGGATACACAATAGACGATTGCGCTAAGCCTTAAGTCATATTAGTTCTGGATTTATCTATAATAGGGCGGCCGTCTCTGCTGGAGCGGCCGCTTTTTTATTTAGATAATAAAATTGTAGCGACTTATTCGGTATGGCAGACGAAAATTCGACAGTACAGGCACCAGCAGACCTTGGGCAGAAATGGGTTTACTGGCTGGCGCTGGGTTTGGTCATTGTTGGTCTGCTGAATGCCATGCCTGGTATCCCCGGCGTTGACGATGCGGTCGGTGGTTGGTTCGGCTTTAAACACTTCACCATTCGCAAATACCCTTACGAATTTTTCTACCCAATTGCTTTTGGCGTGATGATGATTATCGTTGCGTTAAAGCATTCCTTATGGCGAGAATTTGCCAATAGCTCACCAACTCGTCGTCGTTGGGGTTTGGTCTTAGACGTAGCACTTGTTTTGGCTGCCATCGCTGTATCGCTCACTTATATGGTTGAGATTGAAGCCGTGTGTCTGGTTGATCAGATCACAGGCGAACGAGCGAAATTGATTGCCGAGAGCTTAGCTGCTGAAATTCAATTTGCTGAAGACTTTGGGCTACCAGTACCCGACTCAGTAGAAGATCCGCAGTGTATTAATACAACTGGACCATGGCTGGCGGCCATATTCTTTTTCTGTGTTGCAGTTTTTTTGGCATACAACGTCAAGGTATGGGGTTTGCCATTAGTGCTGGTCGCCATTGCTATTGCAACTTATACCGTTGTGACCGTTATGGTTTGGTACTTCCATGGACCAGACGACATTAACAAATACCTGATGACAAAATTAGGTGGCGAGCCGCGTTTGCTTGCTGATGGTCGACCACGTCTTCACGATGCCTTGGTTAACAACTCTTCTGGCTTGCTGGGCCGGTTTATGGACATCATTTTGAATACGGTATTTCCGTACATTGTTCTTGGTGGACTGTTTGGCGCATCGGCCGGCGGTCGCTCCCTAATCAAGCTTGCCTTTTTATGGACGCGAAAGCTGCGTGGTGGTCCTGCACATGCCGCTATAATTTCTTCGGCTATGTTTGGCACCATATCGGGTGGTCCGGTTGTCAACGTTTTATCAACAGGTGTATTGACCATACCCATGATGATAAAGCGCGGCTTTTCAAAAGTGTTTGCGGGCGGCATGGAAGCTGCGGCATCATCCGGCGGGTCGATTATGCCTCCGGTAATGGGGGTGGCTGCGTTTGTTCTGGCCGCTTTGACAGCGGTGCCATATCGCGAAGTTATTATCGCTGCCGTTATCCCGGCTGTTTGTTATTTTTTCTGTATGTTTTTATCAGCTGTTTTTCAATCCAGAAAGCAAGGTATAGAGGCAATAGGGGAAGTAACGGAAGACATGGTCTTATCACCAACCGATAAGCTAAATCTGGTTATGATTTTTGGACCAATATTGCTTATCCTGGTTCTATTGCTTACACCTAAAGAAGCAGTAGGTTGTGGTTTTATTGCCAAACTATTTGGTGTATCAAGCACCGGAGAAGGTGCTGCTTGTCTGGCAACTGACTTACCCTGGATTCTACAGATAGTTCAGAACTCAGCGGGCGATGCTGGCAGTGCTGGTTGGTGGGCCGTTATTCTTTTGTGTTTTTTACTTTTTCTTGATAAAGGTATGCGGCAGAATCCCAAACGACTATTGGATGCGTTGTCTGGCTCGGGTGTATTAATATCAACTTTGTACTTAATGTTTTTAGCCGTATCCATCATTGATTTTTGTTTAAATTTTACCGGCTTGTCTGACTTTATAGCGCTCGATGTCCTGGGTTGGCTACGATCGTTAGATTTGGGTGGTAGCGGTTCTGGCGCGTTCCAGTTTCTTGCTTTGCTGACAACGATGGCGCTTGCTGTTTTACTCGGTATGGGGATGCCTGCGGTGCCGGCTTACATTAATGTGGCCTTGCTTATGGGGCCTGTGCTGGCAGGATTAGGTTTGTCGATTTTTACTGCACATATGTTTATATTTTATTTCGCTGTTGCATCTGCGATTACACCGCCTGTGGCTATAGCCGCATTCACGGCCGCCACCATAACCAAAGCCGAACCTATGTCCACTGCTTTTTCTGCAGTACGATCAGGCATAGTGATGTTTATTATTCCGTTCGTGTTTGCTGTTTACCCAGAGCTTTTGTTAATTGAAGCAGCCGTGCTTGACCCTAAGTCCATGCCATCGGCTGCACAGTATTTGCCAGGATACGATGGTCAGCTACATTTAGCACCACTTGCCTGGTTATTATTGCGGCTCGTATTGGCTTTATATTTGTTGGCAAGCGCACTGGCTTTTTATGATCGCAAAACCTTGACAGGTTTTGAAGTGCTTTGTCGTTTAGCGTTAACAGTATTTATATTGTTCAAACCAATGGAAATCCATTTGCCAGCAATATTAGCCGCAATCGTTTTGCTGTTCCGGCACTACACCAGCAACAAACCCAATGCCAGTGCTAAGCAAGCTATAAACTAATTCATTGACAGATATTAAAAAATAAAGGGTTACAGTCGATATGAACGTATTGTGGATAATGGCTGATCAGCTCAGGTGGGACTACCTGAGTTGCTATGGCGCTAAACACATCGACACTCCCAATATAGATGCTTTAGCGCAACATGGAGTGCAGTTTAATCGCACCTATGTGCAGTCGCCTATTTGTGGTCCCAGTCGCATGAGTTTTTACACTGGGCGATATGTTCGCAGCCATGGCGCTACCTGGAATGGGTTCCCTTTACGAGTCGGTGAACCCACTCTAGGTGATCATTTGCGTGAACATGGTGTTAAGTGTTCGTTGGTGGGTAAAACACACATGATACCTGACGAAGAAGGTATGCAGCGCTTGGGTATAGAACCGGAAAGTACGATTGGCGCATTGGTTAGTCAGTGTGGTTTCGATGAATTTGTTCGCGACGACGGTACAAACCCGACAACCTACCCTGGACGTTGCGGAGAAGATTACGATCAATACCTTCGCAATCATGGTATGGATGGCGATAACCCGTGGGAAGAGTGGGCAAACACGGCTGTTGGACCTGATGGCGATTTACGCTCCGGCTGGTTGTTAGAGAACGCGCCTTACGCGGCGCGCGTCCCCAAAGAGCATTCAGAAACAGCCTGGTTAACAACCCGAGGAATCGAATACATGGAACAGCAGGGCGATCAACCCTGGCTATGCCATTTAAGTTATATCAAACCGCATTGGCCATATTTAGCACCAGCGCCTTATAACGATATGTATACAGCTGCTGATCTGCCACCGGTAAATCGCTCACAAACTGAACGCGATTCTGATCATCCGTTGATGCAAGCCTGGATGAGTATGCGCGTAAGCAAAAACTTTTCGCGCGATGACGTGCGTAACATTGTAGCGCCTGTTTACATGGGTTTAATTAAAGAGCTTGATGATCAAATGGGTAGACTGTTTGATTTTTTAAAATCCTCTGGCAGGCTAGACGATACGATGGTTGTTTTCTGCTCAGATCATGGCGATAACATGGGTGATCACTGGATGGGTGAGAAAGACTTGTTTCATGATTGTTCAGCCCGTGTGCCGCTTATTGTTTATGACCCAAGAGAAACGGCAGATGCAACGCGTGGTACAACCAGTGATGAATTAGTCGAAGGAATCGATTTAACACCTACGTTTATCGATTTTTTTGGTGCTAAACCTAAAAATCACATTCTTGAAGGCCGCTCTTTAGTGCCCCTGTTGAATGACCAAAAGACACCGTGGCGAAGCTACTGCGTTTCCGAATATGATTACTCGACCAGAGAAGCCAGAAGAATAGTGAACGTAGATCAAAATGATGCGCGATTGGTCATGGTGTTTGATGGGCGCTGGAAATATATTTACGTTGAAACAATGCGCTCCATGCTGTTTGATTTGCAAAACGACCCGGATGAGCTGAATGATGTTGGGGCTAACCCAGACTATGCCCAGCAGCTTGCTACCATGCGCGAGATGCATTTTGCGTGGACGAGACAACACCACAGTCGAATCACCCGTAGTGCTGAAACGATTGAAAATATGACAGATGATGGAGAGCCTCAAGGTATCTTGATCGGCTATGTTGATGAAGAAGAATTGTTGGCAAATGGTTATAAATTGCCTCCACACCTGAAGGGTTAACTGTATAGCTTTGTTTGCACCGCGTGCGTAGCGCCAATGTGTCTGAACCAAAAGTGTTTAGTGCAATAGCGTTTAGTTCTGTTGTTTCCTGGTTTAATTCAGTGCCAATAAATGTGAGTATTTAATCATGGCTGCACCCTTTACCCAAAAAGAATACGATAACCGGCTGGCTCGCGTCCGAGCCTCGATGAGCGAACAAAATGTCGACGCTTTAGTTATTGGCGACCCGAACAATATTAACTGGTTATCTGGCTATGACGCCTGGTCGTTTTATACGCCACAGATTATGGTCGTTGGTCTTGATACAGGCCCAACCTGGATTGGGCGAGAAATGGATGCTGGAGCAGCAAGCTTTTCCAGTTGCCTGAAACCTGAACAAGTTGTGCCTTTCCCTGAAAATTATGTTCAACAAAAAAGCATCCATCCAGCACAGTTTATGGCTCAGTGGATGCGTGATAATGGTTATGACCACAAACGCATTGCCTATGAGAGTGATGTCTATTTTCTTACACCAGCTGCGGTGGAACACTTAAAAGCAGGTGTGGCAAACAGCACTTGGGTAGACAGTGAGCTACTGGTTAATTGGGTGCGATTGATAAAAAGTGATGCCGAAATTGCTATGTTAAAGCAAGCAGCAGTCATAGCTGGACTGACTATGCAAACGGCATACGATGGCGTCAGACATGGTGTTCGACAATGCGATCTGATGGCAGATGTTTTAGCTGCGCAAATTAGAGGAACGCCCGAGTTTGGTGGTGACATGACCGCTTTATACCCATTGGTTTTGGCCGGTGAAGCAGCTGCAACTGCACACCCCATGTGGACCGATGCGCCGTTTGAAAAAAATCAAACTGTGGCATTTGAACTGGGTGGTTGCCGTAAGCGATACAACGCAGGACTTGCCAGAACAGTGCATCTGGGTAAACCATCTGACACTCTGACTACGACAGCGAAAGCCGTAGGTGAAGGTATGGAAGCTGTGCTGGCTAGTATGCATTCGGGCGTGCCTTGTTGTGATGTACATGCCGCGTGGCAGGCTGTTCTCGATGAATATGGATTGGAAAAAAAGAGTCGTATTGGTTATTCAATAGGTGTTGGCTATGCACCGGACTGGGGAGAACACACCATCAGCTTTCGCCCGGACGATAAAACTCTATTGCCAGCGAATGCGGTTGTGCACATTATATTGGGCATGTGGATGAAAGGCTGGGGCATGGAGCTCAGCGAAACGATTCACGTGCGTGAAAAAGATGCAGTGTGCTTAACGCAGTTTCCCCGTGACATTCATGTTATCGACGTTTAACGTGATTCACCATTGGGATTAGTGTCGGCTACTAAGCCGACAACCGCTGCGCAGCCTTTTTCAAAAATGCTAACCCCTGTTCCAGTTCTTTAATCTCAATGTATTCATCTGCTTTGTGAGCACGATTGATGTCACCAGGTCCTATCACCACGGTCGATAGCCCGTCGTTACTAAAATATCCTCCGTCTGTGCCAAACGACACCACATCGCGACTGTTCAAACCGGTAAGCTGGCTGACAAACGCCGCTGCCAGATCGGCATTGCGATCGTCCAAAGCGGGTACAGGTGCTAGTGTAATAATATCAATATTAGCGTCCGGGCTAATGTGTTTCATCGCTGGCAGTATTTCTTTTTGTGAGAACGCCACAACTTCATCAACAATTTTTTGCCCATCCTCACCTGGCATAGATCTGAACTCCCAATTAAAATGACACCAGCCTGCGGTCGCATTCGAGGCTGTGCCACCTTCTATAGTGCCAACGTTAAACGTGCAATAGGGAGGTTCGAAGGGTGTGTTGGTCATTGGGTTTAATGCCATGCGTGCAGCGATCTCTTCAATTTTAGTGATTAGCTTGGTGGCCGCAACAATGGCATTCGTACCCAGTGTCGGATTGCAGGCGTGTACGGCGTGGCCAGTAATTTCAGTGCGCATTTCAAATGCACCTTTATGCGCTGTTATCAATTGCATGTCGGTGGGCTCGCCAACAATGACCATCGCTGGCCGAAAAGGTAGTTGCGCTATACTGTTTAATAAGTACGGCATACCAAAGCCACCTGTTTCTTCGTCAAACGAAAACGCTATGTGTATAGGCTTTTGCAGTTGGCTGGATTGAAACAAGGGTACCGATGCCAGAACGCATGCCAGAAACCCTTTCATATCCACAGAGCCACGCCCATACAGGCACTGATCAATTTGTGTTAAGGAAAATGGGTCTGTTGACCAATCCTGCCCCTCCACCGGAACAACATCGGTGTGGCCACTAAAAATCAAACCACCGTCAATTTCTGGCCCGATGGTGGCAAACACGTTTGCTCGTTCTCTGGCGTCATCAAAGCTAATGATTGACTCAACACCGTGCTTATCAAGGTATTCAGTTATGTAAGCAACAATATCGTGCGTGGGTTTGCCGGATACACTTTTAAATGCGACAAGCTTACTGAGTATGTCTATTGCAGGTTGTAGCGTTTTAGTCATCGTTGATGGCTCAACATTATGTTTATATTGGAATGGCAGATACTACGAGCTTAATTGAAATTAGAAACAAGGCGATTTGCACCGCAAGATAAAACCATTTCTCTGACAGTTTTTCAATCAGCTTTTTGCCGCAAACAGTACCTAAAGCGGCCACTGGTAGCAGGACTGCACACACTTTAAACGTTGAGGCCGTGTAGGGATAAAGATTGGAATAAGGAATAACCTTAGCCAGATTAGTCGCTGCAAAAACCAATGTGCTGGTACCGGCAAAAACCATTTTAGGCAATTTTTGCGGCAAGGTATAAACCTGAAAGGGTGGGGCGCCAGCATGAGATACAAAACTGGTAAAACCCGACAACGTGCCCCAAAACAAGCCTTTTCCAATGTGAGCAGGTTTAGCGACACCTGCAGCTTGTTTTTTAAGCCAAGTATATAAACAAAAAGTGATGCCCATAATGCCTATAAGCAAGCTCACCATGGCATCTGAAACCAGCGCTGCGGTTAGCCATCCTATAAACACGCCCAAACACCCGGCTGGTATTAGTACTTTTATGTTTGGCGCGCTGTATTCCCGCCTGTAGAGCCAAACGCCCACCACATCAGACAATATGTAAATAGGAAGGATCAACACAGCTGCAGCCATTGGCGACATGACCAGCGATAAGCTGGGCACGCTGAGCATACCTATCGCGGGCAATCCGCCTTTGGACAGTCCTACCAGAAACGCGGCCATAATTAAAAGGCAGAATAATAACGGGCTACTGAGCAGTGAATCGAGAGTGGGCATCAAAAGGGACTTGTTGGGTTTGAGTTTGGCCGCATTACTTCCTTTGGTCTTGCTTACCATTTACATAACAGTAGAAATCGAATATCGCGTATTATGCCTGAATGTCTCGCCCCAGCCCAACACCGTGGCCGATGCCTTGGCCGTTGGTGATTGCTGGCGCCATCGGTATGTTCGCCGCCACATCCACCGGTAGTACCCGAGCGCCGTTTCTCACTGACATGGCCGCTGACCTCGAAGTATCCTTGCCGGCGATAGCCAACCTATTTGGTGTTACTGCCACGACATGGGGGATCTCTTCCTATTTGGTTGGTTACGCTTCTGATCGCATTGGTCGACGCGTGTTTTTACTTGCCTCACCGGCACTGCTTGCTTTGACGATGGTCGCAGCTAGTCAGGCCAGCAGCTATGGCATGCTGATTGTCTTTTTTATTGCTGCAGCTATGTGTTGTGGAGCCTTCACCTCTTCGGCTATGGCCGAAGTATCTTTGCGTACCCAAAACACGCATCAGGGACGTGCTCTGGGCTATGTGATGAGTGGCCAATCGCTAACGTTACTTATTGGTGTACCTGTATCGGCATGGATAGGAGCCAAAATCGGGTGGCGAGGTACACACATGGCTCTGGCTGTTTTAGCAGTATTTGCGGTGCTATGCATGTTCGTTGCGCTTTGCTGGGCATCCAGTCATACCCGTGCTAACCCGCAAATCAATAAACCGAAAAAGAAGACCACCATGAAGCAGGCGATGACGGGTCCCGTTATCCGCTTGTTTATAGCGCTTGGTATTGAGCGACTGTGTTTTGGTTTAGCGGCTTTTTATTACGCGTCCTATTTGCGCACAACTTACAATCTACCCGTACAAGCTGTGGCCATTCCACTGGCGATATTTGCGGTGGGCAATATTTTAGGTACCGTGATAGGCGGGCAGTTAGCTGATCGTTTTGCGTATCGTCGCGTTAGTTTTTCTGTACCCATCGTTGTGGCAGGCTTCATTGCCTTGCCGTGGTTTCTTTGGCCAGCTGTCTTGAATGTGACTATCGCCTTTGGATTTCTGTTTGCTTTTTTCAATGCACTGGGTCGTCCTTCTCTGTTGGCTGCAATGGCCGATGTACCAGACGATGTCCGTGGTGTCATCATGGGATTAAACAGCTCAGTTGCCAGTATGGGTTGGTTAACTGCGGCTTTATTAGGTGGTTGGCTTTATGCGTTTATTGGTTTCGGCGCGTTTGGTGTTGTGATGGCTATTGCCTCAGTATTGGCAGCAACGGTGGTTATCCCGGATAGCCGAATACAGGCACGATCAGCAACAGATTAAACAGATCAGTAAACTTACGATACCTGTTAAAAAAATCTGCACAGGTATAACGATAAGCGGCTGGATAAGCGCACGATGCAAAGTGAAAGCTGGCCCTATTGCCAATCAGACTCCTGGATATCCACAAAATCACATTTAAAGTACTTATCCTCTGGCGCCACTGTCGCAACATGACCACCACGGGGTAAAAATATGATGAGCTCACGTACAAAGTATTCAGATTGAGTGCTATTAGCCGCCTGGTTTGTAAACACCCTGACAACTCTCCAGTAAGAATCGTCCATTTCTTTAGAGACTGAATGTTCAATTGTATCTCCAGGATTAACCCGATAACTAGATGAAAACGTTCCTGCAACTGGGTTACACAATGAGGTTCTATCAATCAGGGTGCCTGTCAGGTTACTGCTGGTTTCCCATTCAAAGCGGTACGCACCAATATTGCTGCCATTGAGTTCTTCTACTAATTCTCGGGTGTTCTCATCTACGACCGTAACCGTATTGGAAAAGCTTACACCGTGTCTGTAATCACCATCATAACCACCCCGAAATTCTTCCCAAAGAATAGAGTTTGCTGAGTGCGTAGGTGTGCCAGTATAACGAACGTTTTTGTTGGGCCAGTAGTAACCGTAAGTTAGCGTGCCGTTTCCATTTTAATCAATGTTAATATCACCAAACTTATCCGTACTATCTGGATATTGTAGATTTGAATCAATCGTATCAGCATTAATCGTATCAACAAGTGGCCTGCTGTAAATTTTCAGACAGCGCCCAGCTTTCTCCGCTTACCCACGAGGCATTTGCATCTAGTTCACCCCACGTCAATTTTACCTGTAGTTCATCTGAGGGCATAAAGACAGGTACTGTAATATGAAAGTCAACTCAAATTGTTGCGGGCAGCGATGGATCGGTGTCACCAACGGTCACATCATTGAATCGTGCTCCTGTCGTGTGATTTATCACCACATAACTACCATCGGCGACGGTTCATGACGTTCCGCCTTCGCACAAAGACTGATAAGTTATTGCAGACTGAACCTGATACCAGCCATCGTCAGGCCACGAGATTGTCGTGTTAGACACGGTAGGGGTAGCTTTTGCAACTGATGCATTGAATATCAGGAATGCGACACATACTAATCGTACAGTCATGACGACTCGCTTATAGAGGGGTGCTAGTATTTCGCCACTGCTTCACGATGAGCAATATAACTTGTCGATGCAACCAAAATGGTGCCGCCCAGAATGACATAAGCGTCAATCGTTTCGCCGAACAATAAAACACCAAACAGCGTAGCCCAAAGCAATTGCAAAAAAGTTACGGGCTGAAGAACTGAGATAGGGGCCAATTTCAATGCTTGAGTTAATGTGAAGTGACCGGCCGTTGCGAAAACTGCGGTTAGGGAAAGCAACAGTACTTCGGTTAAATTTGGCTGCACCCAGTTGACCACTGCCAATGGCAGCAATGTAAATGTACAGATAATCGACAGGGTTGCCACAATCACAGAGAGTTGCTCTGTGCTGGTCAATTTTTTTGTTACCAGAATAGAGGCTGCAAACAAAGGAGCAGTGACCAGCTGAGCGATTTGCCCGATAGAAATTGGGCTGAACCCCGGTCGCAGAATAATAAACACGCCAATGAGTCCAAAGACAATGGCCAGAATTCTGCGCGTGTAAAGTTTTTCGCCAAAGAATATGGCAGCGCCGATGGTCATTAAAACGGGCGTCAGATAACTTAAGGCAGTTACTTCGGCAATAGGGACGCGGGCCATGGCAAAAAACCATAAGCACACGCCAATGCCATGTACCACACCACGGATACTGATCAGCTTCCAGTTATGAACCTGCAGTTTGCCACGGGCGATGTTAAGTAGCACTGGGGCAAGTATCAGCGAACCCACAGCGTATCTAATGAACGCAGCTTCCGGTGCTGGTATGCGCGTACCGATATAGCGAACAACCACCGTGACGCCCACAAAACAAAGTCCTGATAATAGCATCCACAACATGCCAAGGCTGGTGATGGACATGGTGTCTCTGCCGGATTGTGTGACCAATGAATCAGGTTTTCTCTGTAGGGTTTAGTGGTAGGGTAATAACAACCTTTGTACCGGATGTGCCGTTGCCGGCTGTAGAGCTATCAATGAGTAGGCTGCCATTGTGTGCTTCTGCAATCAGTTTTGCAAGGTGTAGCCCAAGTCCAAATCCGCCTGTGGCTCTTGTTCGTGATCGATCAATGCGATAGAAGGGCTCAGTGACTGTGTGTATGTGTTCTTCTGCAATGCCAGGGCCAGAGTCGCTAACCGAAATGTGTACGTGATCGTCAGTTTGCTTGATATTTAATGTAACGCGTCCGCGGTCATCATCGTTGTACTTGATGGCGTTGCTTAAAGTGTTTCTGATTAATATTCTGAGCCTGGTTTCATCAGCCTGAATAGCTGGCATTGAGCTTGGGTTTTGTACAACAATATTGTCGGTGTGTACTTCATTGGCAACCGAATGCGAGAGCGCTATCAAATCGACTGCGGTGTGGTGCAATGCAGCATGACCCGATTTCATTCTTTCGCTCTCAAGAATGTCAGCAATAAGTTGTGTCATTTCAAAAAGATCGTCTTCCAGAAGCTGACGTTCCCTGGATTCGTCCAACAGCTGTACGGCGACTTTGGCACGAGTGAGCGGGGTGCGTAGTTCATGACTTGCTCCCAGCAGCAACTGGCGTTTCGCATCGAGCATTTGTTCGATATCGCTGGCCATGGTGTTTATGCTGCCTGCCAGTTGTCCCAAGTCATTATCGTGTCGCACGGGTACTCTGTGGGATAAGTCTCCTTCAACCATAAGCTTCACACCATCTCGAATATCACGAACCGGTCTTAACATGCGTTTGATCACTAAAAAACACAGTGCGAGCATGCATAGTGCAATTAATAATGCAGGGGTAATAAAGCCGCGACGTTGTAAAGCGTCGTTTCTATGAGCAAGCTCATAAAAAACCTGGTATTCACCGACTTCACTTCTTAAAAGTGTTCGGTTTTCATCACCGCTGAATGCGTAGTTGGAATTTTCGGGTACTCGACGTTTGTAAGCGCGATGTGTTCGATTGGTGAACGATTCGTCGTCTATGTTCAGATCTTCGCCGTTTGTAGAGTAAGTGCCATCAGGCCCGTTTATGTAAATATTGACCGGTAGTCTTTCGGCTAGATCGTCAGCGGCTTTAGTATTGGGTGGGTTACCAAAGCAGGTAGTCTTTTAAAACTGTGAGTGCCTGCTCCTGAGTTGAATCCAAATCCAGTTTCCCGGAAATTACGCTAACAGCAATTTCAGCATGCATTTCGTGGTCTTGAAGTCGCTTCTTCGCATAGACAGCACCAGTGGTGCCGATCATGGTTAAAACAACGATTAGCGCAGTGGTTATCTTTGTAGATCTGTTCATGATGTGTCCTTTTGTTCGGTTAATGAATGTCTGTGGTGCATAATCAGTATCGGTATTTGCGAGCGTAGGAGCAATTCGTAGATGGATCAGCTTGTAACAGGGTGTAACGAGCAGGTAATATCCAGCCATGGTTACCAGCTGTGCAGGGCAATAGAACGCCTCAAATAAGCGACGTGGTTGAACGAAAACAACAAAGTCTGAAAATGAAAAAATCTGAATTTGAAAAATGGTCCGCAAAAGCGGCGAAATGGTCTGCACAGTACATAGATACACTCGACGAGCGTCCTGTTAGATCACAGACCCAGCCAGGTGATATTGCAAAACTAATTGATAGTCAGCCGCCAGAATCTGGCGAGTCTATGGAAACCATACTCAATGATTTCGAAAATATTATTCCTGATGGCATGACGCATTGGCAGCATCCACGTTTCTTTGCTTATTTTCAAAGTAATTCTGCGCCTGCATCAATGATTGCCGAGCAGTTGGCAACCACTCTGGCAGCACAGTGCATGTTGTGGCAAACATCACCAGCGGCCACCGAGCTTGAAACCTGCATGATCGATTGGCTGCGTCAGTCTGTTGGTTTGTCCGAAGAATTTAAAGGTGTACTGCAAGACACTGCCTCCAGTGCAACCTTGTCTGCCATATTGACCATGCGTGAACGCGCATTAAATTGGAAAGGCAACAAAGAAGGGCTCTCAGGACAACCACGCATTCGCATCTATGCATCATCACGCACTCACTCATCGATTGATAAGGCAATGTGGATTGCAGGTTTGGGCCAGGAAAATCTGGTGAAAATTCCAACTGATGAACACTTCGCCTTAGACGAGCAAGCGCTCGAAAAGGCTATTGCGGATGATCGCGCTGCTGGCTACTTACCGGCAGGGATTGTGATATGTGTGGGTGGTACCTCCATGGGTGCAACAGATCGTGTTGCCAATGTATGCAAAATTGCAAAGCAGGAAGACCTGTACACGCATGTTGATGCCGCCTGGGCAGGCTCGGCCATGATTTGCGAAGAGTTAAGGCCGCTTTGGGCTGGTGTGGATGAAGCCGATAGTTTGGTATTAAATCCGCACAAGTGGCTTGGCGCGTCCATGGAATGTTCAGCGCATTTTATAAAAGACCCCGCTGTGCTGGTTAAAACATTGGCTATCCAACCGGAGTATTTGAAAACCCACGGTCAGGATGGCTTGGTTAATTACAGTGAGTGGGGCATACAGCTGGGTAGACGATTTAGAGCGCTCAAACTGTGGTTTCTGATGCGTGCTTATGGAATGGATGGTTTGCGTACGCGTATCCGTAACCACATTAAATGGTCGGAAAAACTCTGTGAGCGCATACGCTGCGAGCCAGACTTTGAAATTGTCACCGATCCTATTTTATCGCTGTTTACATTTCGTTTTGTTCCAAAGCAAGTCACTGACTACGATGAACTCAACCTGCAACTGGTTAACGCCATTAATGATGATGGCAGAATCTACCTGACCCAAAGCGAGCACGATGGTAAACGGGTCATTCGATTTGTAACCGGCCAATTCGATATGGAAGAAAACGATGTTGATATTGCCTTTGAAGCTATAACCGGCATTGCCGAACACCTAAATTAAAGGGGACGGAGGGATTTATTATTGTCCACATGTGTCATGTGGACAATAATAAATCCCTCCGTCCCCTTTAATTTTTAAATTACGAGTGCAACCAATGCTAGTAAAAGGCTGAGCACAGCCCCCGTCGTTAGATAGAGGCGTAGTCGCCCGTACCAAACTGGTACGGTGCCCTGTAGCACTGACTGATTGTCGAGATAATATTGACTAAGGAATGCAATAGCCAATACAGAAAGAGAAAACTGGGGAGGCAACAACAAACTGAACCAAGCAACGATGCTCGGCAGCACGCTCATTACAAGAGGCCTCCACTGTTTAACGACCAATTTATCGTTGAGTGCAACACCCCACTTTACACCGCCGAGAAAACTGAGAATAACTGCACCGTATGCCGCCAGTACAAAGCTTGCTTTTATTTTTAACGGCGCATCAAGCAACACACTGGCAACTGCCGAGGTGATAAATGGTATAAGGCCGGCAAAGCCTAATAGTAGAGCAGTTGATGGTATTTTATTTTTATTGGTTTTGGCCATATTCGTTGCTAAGGCTGTGACTCACCGCTGTATAATACACAGAATGTTCAGGTTTACAAAAATCATAGTTGTAAGTTTTTTTCTGTCTTTATTACGATAGTTATTTTGGAAATATAAAATGGCTCAGCATTCCGGCTTTACATCATTGCAGTTTCACAGAAGAAGTGAGTCCAGCATTGTTGACCGTAGTGATCAATTTTTGCAAATGATGAAGCAACGCAGAACAGTGCGTGACTTCAGCGCTGATGCTGTTCCGGAACAGGTTATTCGCTGTGCTATTGAAGCTGCGGGCAGTGCGCCGAGCGGTGCTAATATGCAGCCGTGGCATTTTGTGGCGGTTAGTAATTCGGGCATTAAAAAACAGATTCGTGAAGCTGCAGAAATAGAAGAACGTGAGCTCTACGAACACAGAGCATCGGATGAATGGTTAGAAGCGCTGGCACCCTTGGGTACCAATGCGGATAAACCTTTTTTAGAGACGGCCCCTTGGTTAATAGCTGTGTTTGCCCAAAAACACACCATTGATGCGCAGGGAAAAAAACACAAACACTACTACACGCCCGAATCTGTTGGTATTGCCACTGGATTTTTAATTGCTGCCTTGCATCAGGCAGGTTTGGCAACATTAACGCACACCCCAAGCCCAATGGGTTTTTTACGCGATATCCTTGATCGACCAAAACACGAAAAACCGTTTTTGTTGCTGGTTACCGGGTATCCTGCAGAAGATGCAAAAGTGCCTGATATCACAAAAAAAACGGGCGATGACCTGCTTACCTGGAAAACCTGATTGCAATTAGCCGTATCTTAGTTGCGCTTCCATCAACAGACCACTGCCCACACTGTTATACAAGTCACCAGCTATTTGTTGTGCATCGGGAAACGCCTTATCAATACAGGCCTGTATCATGGGCAAGGCCGTTGACCCACCTGTTGTAAAAACAGTATCGATACTCTGATGTGTTAGACCAGCCTGTGTCAGTGTTTCTTGTAGGGTGCTAAAGATTTTACCTACATCACGTTGCAGTGAATCTTGCAGTTGTTTTTGTGTTATTGCGCAGTGCTCTATATCGTTGTGTTCATTTAGCAACGAAGCCAAATCAATCTGTGTGTCAGCTGATGATGAAAGTTCGATTTTTGCCTGCTCAACCATGCTGGCCAATTGATGACCTTTACGAAGTGACAGTAACTCAATGAGTCTGTCTAGTCGCTGTCTGCTACTTGCCTGTAAACGGAAATTTTTAAGCTCAAGTTGTGTGCGTTTATCGTAGAGCAAATGAATTTTATGCCAGGTAGCAAGGTCGTAGTAATAGGTGCCAGGCATGTTCAAGCCTTCTTTGTCCGTTAACGGCATTCCCATGCCGAATGCTGGCATCACACTATTGACTGATAACTGAGTATCAAAGTTGGTGCCACCTAAATGCACTCCGTGATTGGCAAGAAAGTCGTCGTCGCGGTTACTCATGCCGTGTCTTTCGGGTGAAAGCCTGATAAGAGTAAAATCCGACGTACCGCCGCCAATGTCAATAATAAGAGCCAGCTCTTCCTTTTTAACTTGTTGCTCGTAGTCCATAGCAGCGGCAATGGGTTCGTACTGAAATGATACTTCTTTAAAGCCTGCCAGTCGGGCAATCTGGGCGAGGTGTTCTTGGGCAGCCTGATCAAGTTGTTCGTCGGTATCGTTAAAATATACGGGTCGGCCCATAACAACAGCCTCTAATTCGGACGACTCTGGACCGCGAAAAGTGTCTGCCTGAGTTTTCAGGCTCTGGATAAAAAAGCCGATAATTTCTTCAAATGTATATTGACGATTTTTAATTTGTGTTTTGTCCTCCATGAATGAGCCACCCAGCAAGCTTTTCATGGAGCGTAGTAATCGACCGGGCTCGCCTGCTGTGTATCGATTGATCGCCTGCCGGCCAAAATCGATTTGATCGTCTTCAAAGCCAAAGAATAAAGCGCTTGGAAGTGTAGTCTGCCTGTGCCCTGAGCCATCTTTCTCTAAAGGGACCATGGTCGGAAGATTGTCTTTGAATACTCCGACTGTCGAATTTGACGTGCCGAAATCCAATCCACAAAGTGGCATGTTATTTGTCGTTTTCAAGGTCGCTTTCAAGTTCGCTTCCAAAGCTGTTTTCGATGTTGCTCACGATGTCGCGTCCGCGAAGAGTTCTGCTGGTGAATGAGGCGCTCTGAGCTGTTATTATGCCTTAACCATGCGATTTCTATCCAAGCATCAGTCCAGGCAATACTTCAAGCAATCAAGAGCACATAACCGTGAGCCACTCATCGGCCTTCAGTTCGCTGAATTTACCTCCAGAGCTACAGGATAATCTGACGTCTCTGGGCTTTGATACCATGACGCCCATTCAATCAGCGAGCTTGCCGGACATACTTGCAGGCCGTGATGTTATCGCTCAAGGTGAAACGGGCTCTGGCAAAACAGCCGCCTTCGGTCTGGGTATTTTATCCAAGCTTGAGCTAAGGAAATTTGATGTACAGGCTATGGTGCTGTGCCCAACCCGCGAACTTGCAGATCAGGTTGCAGATGAAATACGCAAGCTCGCCAGATCGTTGTCCAATGTCAAAGTAATAACACTCTGTGGCGGCTCTCCTGTGCGTTTGCAAACGACATCGTTGGAAAAGGGTGTGCATATTGTTGTGGGAACACCAGGTCGCGTTGAGGACCACCTAAAAAGAGAAACGCTGGACTTGGGTCATGTGCGCACTCTGGTGTTGGACGAGGCCGATCGTATGTTGCAAATGGGCTTTGAAGAGTCGCTTGATACCATCGTGTCATATGTTCCCAGAGCACGGCAAACTTTGTTACTTAGCGCCACCTTTCCAGAACAAATCGAACGTATCGCTGAGAGAATACTAAGCAATCCCAAAATGGTGGTGGTTGAACCCAGCATCAATGAACTGGGTATTGATCAGCAATTTTATCGAGTACCAAACAACGAACAAAGAACCGAAGCGCTGCAATTGTTATTACTAAAGCACCAACCAGAATCTGCGCTGGTTTTTTGCTCTACAAAACAAGATGTCCGTGAAGTGACCAGCAAGCTGCAGGAATTTGGGTTTAGTGTATTGCTCTTGCACGGCGATCTGGAACAGCGTGATCGCGATCAAACCTTAATCCGCTTTGCCAACGGCAGTGCCATGATTCTGGTGGCCACCGATGTGGCGGCGCGTGGACTCGATATCGACTCGTTGGATGTCGTGGTTAATTATCAGTTGGGTCGGAATTTGGAAGATCATGTTCATCGCGTTGGCAGGACCGGTAGGGCAGGAGACAGCGGTACAGTGTGGTCTTTCTATGACGAGCGCGATACTGCCAAGATTGAACAAATCCAGCAGAGTTTGAGTACACGCATTGCTGATAGTGAGCTGCCACCAAAAAGCACACTAAGATTGACAGCACAGCAAGCACCCATGCAGACGATCCAAATTGATGGCGGTAAGAAACAGAAACTGCGACCTGGAGATATTTTAGGTGCTTTAACAGGCGATAACGGCATCGAAGGCTCGCAGGTTGGAAAAATAAAAATAGTGAGCAATCGAAGCTACGTGGCCGTGCGTCGTGAAGCACTTAAAACGGCTTTAAAAAAACTTGGGTCGGATAAACTAAAAGGGCGTTCGTATCGGGCTCGGGTGCTTTAGTCTGATAGCGATTACAGACATTGTTATTCTATGCGCTGCATAGGCAAGTGATGGTCACTTTCAGAACTATTGGTAAAGCTAATTTAGGTGAAAATAGCGTTCGTTTTTTAGCGCAGCGTGAGCATGTCAGCACCTAACAAAAATCTAATAGCCGGTGAGTGGGTTTCAAGCGATACTGAAATCGAAAATCGCAGCCCTTCCGATCTGACTGATTTGGTTGGTCTTTACGCCCAGGCAAGCTCAGATCAGCTCATCGCCACTCTCGAGCAAGCGCGTATTGCGCAAAGCCAATGGGCGGCAGTCGGGATGGAAAAAAAGCAAGCCGTTTTGATGGCCATCGGAAACGAAATGATGGCACGGAGCGAAGAGTTGGGTACGTTGCTGAGCCGTGAAGAAGGCAAGCCATTGGCTGAAGGTAAAGGCGAAGTTTTTCGAGCTGGGCAGTTCTTCACCTACTACGCTGCTGAGTGCCTTCGCCAATTGGGTGAGAATGCCGATAGCGTGCGTGATGGAATAGAAATTGACGTTCGCCGCGAGCCGGTGGGTGTGGTGTCAGTTATATCTCCTTGGAATTTTCCGATGGCAACTGCATCCTGGAAAATTGCTCCTGCCTTGTGTTATGGCAATGCAGTCGTGTGGAAACCTGCGAATGTCACACCTGCTTCAGCTGTTGCTCTGAGCGATATCATTGCTCGACAAGATATTCCGAAAGGGCTTTTTTCATTGGTTATGGGTTCAGGTGGCACTGTTGGCAGCCAGCTTGCCGCAAGTCCTATGGTTGATGCGATATCGTTTACCGGTTCCGTTCCCGTTGGAAAACAAATAGCGACCGCTGCTATTCAAAACCTGACTAGAGTGCAATTAGAAATGGGCTCAAAAAATGCGCTTACTGTAATGGATGACGGCGATCTTGATCTGGCTGTCAGTGTTGCGCTGGGTGGTGCCTTCGGCGGATCTGGTCAAAAGTGTACAGCGTCATCTCGATTAATTGTGCATAAAGCGGTACATGATGAATTTGTGGAAAAGCTTGTTAAAGGTGCGCAAGACATGAAAGTGGGCCATGCGCTCGAAGCTGGTACGCAAATTGGTCCGGTTGTTAATGAGCAGCAGTTAAAAGAGAATCTTGCGTATGTAGAATTGGGTTGCACCGAAGGTGCTGAGCTGGCGTGTGGCGGCACGCAAGTAGAAGCAGATCACGATGGTTACTATATGCGTCCCGGTGTTTTCATTAATACCAACAACAAGATGCAAATAAATCGCGAAGAAATGTTTGCACCGCTGGCTGCAGTGATTAAAGTCGAAGGATACGAAGAAGCATTAAGCGTGACCAACGACACTCAATTTGGCCTCTCATCGGGAATAGTTACTCGAAGCCTTGCGCGCGCTACGCACTTTCGTCGTAATGCTCAAACTGGTGTTGTCACTGTTAATTTACCCACCGCAGGCACTGATTATCATGTGCCGTTTGGTGGAAGAGGGGAAAGTTCATATGGCCCCAGAGAGCAGGGTAAAACAGCGGCTGAATTCTACACTATTGTTAAAACGGCATACATCAGTGCGGGTAGTCCAGTCTAAGCCTCCGGCCATGAAGACTGTGTTGTCAGTCCGCTCGCACTAAAGCCACTAAGACAATTTCGCTGCCTTTTCCATGGCGTCTTCGCCTTTCTTCCACAAATTCCCTTGCCATAGTTCATCCAATCCAGTCTCACCACTAACGCCTTGAGTGGTGAGGTAGTCGTAGTAGCTTGTTGGTTTATGGCCCATTATGTTGTAAAAGTCCGGACTGCAACGACAAAACCAGCCTTCAGATTCTATGTTGTCACAATCGGTTTTTAACAAATGATTCATGAAAAAATTATTCCGTAAAACACTCACTGGCAGGCCCGCATCGATAAGTGCTTTTTCTCCGCACCAATAATGCCGCAACATCAGTGGAATACCCGCACCTTTGCGAGATGCATGTTTGTCAGGGTTATAGGAAGCTGTATTGGTATCCGCACCCATACAACTTATGCGCACCACGTGCTTAATTTGTTCGCTACGCGCACCCATAGCTTTACAAAATGCAAGATGACCTTCAAGCATGGGGTCCAGAGACGCTGAATACACAACGCGAACCCCGTCGAGTGCGGTAGCCCACGTGTCTGCGTTGTTTAAGTCAAATGGCACCACTTCATCTGCACCTAAATCTTCCAATAATTTGGTTTTGCTTTCGCTAAAGCAACAGGCACGAACTAAAAACTGCTTGTCTTTGTTGAGTAAGGCGATGATTTCCTTACCGATTCGTCCGGAAGCAGAGGTAATAAGTGCAATGGGCTTTGACATGGGTTTTAGCTATTCAGGAGTGTGCCTGGACGGGGAAGGTTAACACGTACCCGTTAGTATGAAATCATCAATCCAAATTCAAAAAAACGAGTGTCGCTTCACATTTCGTGCAAAACCGTTCAACAGGTGCCAATTAGTACCGACTTGGTTAAGTACATGTGGTAATTGCAAGGATTGACGGGAATGCAGAAAAAAATTGATTCTAATACAGGTTTAAAACTGGTATCCAGGGTGTGCCTTTTATGCTCATCACTAGTACTTGTCTCTTGTGGTGAGAGGGATGAATCGCAGGAAGGGTCTGAGTTTCAAATGGCTGCAGAACCTGCGGACTCAAGCACCACCACCGCTTTGCAGCGCAATGCCGCTGACAATGCCAGCAGCAGTCTGGCTGTTACCCTGCAGAGCATTGTTGAAACAATGAACGGGTCAGCGGCAATTGGCTCGGCATTCACCGTTCCTGGATTAGGATTAACCGCTGAACAACCCGACGGTGATGGTGTTTTCAGCGATCCAACTGAGTCTGGCCCGCTGATTAACCCATCGTTTGATACCCGAGTCAGAGATGAATCGGGAAGTCTGTTTGAAACGTCTCTGGGCCTGTCGGGTAATGCCACAACCGAACGCAATGGTAATCTCATTATTATTGACCCGGATGAATCGGATATGTGTGCGCAGCAAGGTGAGTTGGTCGGTGACACCATTTGCGAACAATTGTTTGCTGATTTACGGGTGACCATCAATGCACTGAGTGATTCCAGTGGCACCATTAGTTATCTATTCCGCGATCAGTCGGTTTTGGAAATAGATTATTCCCCGGAATTGGGTAGCTATGAATTAAACCTTGCTGGCATTCAAAGCATGGCATTGCGCATTAACGAAATTGATGCGCAATCAGAACCTGCACCCGATACCATGTCGGGCGCGGTAAAGTTTGAAGCTCGCGTTTCAAATGCGAATGTGGGCACAGAAGCAGGTTCAATGTCACTGTCTATATCAGAATCCATGAGCATAGTTGATTCGTCTACAGGCACGGATATATCGATATCGCCATCAACACTATTGGAAATAGTTTCTGATGCGGGTACTGGTGCTGCCAGCGTTGAAGTAGCCATTGGCGCTATGGCTGTGACATCGCGCAATGATGAGCTAGCCGGCAATCCATTACAAAATTTGGTGTTGTCTGGCATCACCGCGCGAGCTGATGTCAGCACTAACGGAGATGTGTTAACGGTCAGCAATATTGGACTTGGCAACGGGCCATTGGTCATGAGTGTTGATTCATTGGAATCAGTGCGAGCCACCCTGGACACTTTTGGTTTCATTGTTGATGCTGGCAGTAATACGATCGAGCTGGATGGCGATTTAAATTTTTCTGCCACCTTCAACAATATTCTGGGCTCGCTGGACGCAACTACATCGCATGATTCGTCGTCAAGCTTTAGCCTGTCTGCAGCCTCAGGCACAACGTTTGCAGAAATGGCCAGTGGCGTTATGCGAATTAATCAAGGTGGTCCGTTAAGCTTGATCTACGATATTTTTGATGGCAGCACTTCTCAGAACGGTTCGATCAGTGTTAATCAAGGTGAGTGTTTTGGTGAGCAGTTAAATTCGAGCTCACCGATTGATGTTGTAGGCTGCATCTAAAACCCTAATTTTTATCCACCCAGACCTTGTGCACCACGTTATTAGCGTGGTGCACAAGGCTCTATTTTGTGCCCTGTTTTGTGTCCCGATGGCATGCCTTGTCTGGTATGGTTGTAAGCAATCATTTTACTTTGCCTACTTCACATGACAAATACCCAACCGACTTCCCCGCATTTGACTTCAGCGAACTTAACTTCAGCGAACTTAACTTCAGCAAATATAACTTCAATGAACAGGCAACAGTTGGCTGTGTTGGGCGCAGCGGTAGCTGATGCCGCGACCCTCGGCTTTCATTGGTTATATGATCAGCAACGAATACGATCGTTAGAACCCCAATCTCCTGAATTTCACCAACATAAAAAAGCAGACTACAAAGATGTATCCGGTTACTTTGCACACCAGGCTAGATCGTGTGGACAGTTTTCGCAGTACGGCGAGCAACTTAAAGCCATGCTGCAATCGTTGGTTGCTAATGACGGCAAATATGAAAAGTCACAGTATCAGTCCAGCTTTGTTGAAACCTTCGGGTACGGTGGAAGTTATGTTGGCTATATAGACAGACCTACTCGGAAAACCCTGGACAACATTGCACAAGCAGGTGATGGTCTTGATGCCGCTCAATATTACGGAGCCGATGACAGTCAGATTCCGGCCTTGTCAAAACTACCGGCACTGGTTGCAGCTTATTCAAATGATGATTCCTTACCGCAGCTTGTAGAATCGGCTGTCAGAGTCACAAACAATAATGATAGTGCTGTTGAGTACGCTCAGTTTTTTACCCAATTACTCACTGTTGCCGTACAAACTGGTGATATGAAGCAAGTTATTGCCAGCGCAAAATCGAATCAATCACCACTTGTGGCACCCCTGGTGGAAGCTGTGTTCGAACTTACCGATGTATCTACACCAGTGGCTACAGAAAAATGGGGAATGGCCTGTGAACTGAACTTGGGTACACCGAGTATCATTCATAATCTCTCAACAGCCGCAGACTACGCTCAAGGCGTTCAAGCCAATATTTACGCTGGTGGGGATTCGTGTGGTCGATCAATATTCCTGGGCGCAATTTTAGGCGCGTGTTATGGCCAGGATGCAGCGAACGGAATTCCAGTTCAGTGGGTTGATAAAGTGGCAGACAAGGCCGAGCTAATTGATGAGCTGGCTATTTACGCATAGCCCGGTTGGTAACTGTCAGTTTTTCAACACAGACGAAAGAAACGCCTGGGTGCGAGTTTCAGTCGGGTTGCTAAATAATGTGCTCGGTGCGGCTTTCTCAATTATCCTGCCCTGGTCGAGCATGCACACAGTGTCTGCAGCCTCTCTTGCAAAGCCGATTTCGTGGGTAGCTAAAATCATTGTCATTCCCTGACGCTTGAGTTGTCGCAGCACATCAAGCACTTCTTCTATCAGCTCTGGGTCTAACGCCGATGTCACCTCATCAAACAACATGATTTGCGGGTTCATAGCCAACGCCCTGATAATAGCCACGCGTTGTTGCTGGCCTCCAGAGAGTTGATCGGGGTAGTGATCCATTCTGTCCTCAAGATCAAACTTGGCGAACAGCTCGGTCGCATTAGACATCAGTTGCTTGCGTGACTGGCGTAATATGCGGCGTGGTGCCAATGTGACGTTTTCTATAGCGCTCATGTGAGGAAACAGATTAAAGCTTTGAAAAACCAGGCCAATTTTCTGTCGAACTGGTTGTGGGTCCAGCCCTGGCGCTGATATATCTTCTGAGTTGTACACTATCTTTCCGTTATCTATAGGCTCTAACAGATTGATGCAACGCAATAGCGTTGATTTACCAGAGCCTGATGAACCAATCAAGCAAACCAACTCGCCTTCGGCAACCGTCAAGTCAATACCTTGCAATACGGGTATATCACCAAACGATTTATGTACGTTAACAAGTTCGAGTTTTGTCAGTGCCACTAGCTACGCTCCTTGTGTTGCTTTGCTAACAGGTAATCAGCGTAGCGAGTGGCAGGGACTGTGACGGCAAGAAAGATGATGGCAGCGCCAACATAGGGTGTGAAGTTGGCTAGCAGCGATTTATGCACACCAGCTTGGCGTAAAATTTCGACAGGGCCAATAAATGATAAAAGCGCCACGTCTTTTTGTAGTGCCACCAGCATATTCATATTAGCAGGCACTACTCTGCGCAACGCTTGGGGCAACACAATGAATCTCATGGTGTCGCTTTGACTAAGTCCTAACGATTTACCCGCTGCCCTTTGACTTTCATGCACCGACTCAATGCCGCTTCGAATGACTTCTGCAACGTATGCAGAGTAGGTCAGTACCAGCGCGAGTGTGCCCCATATATAAGGACTGTTCCAGGGGCGAGGCAAACCAAGCCCCGGAATACCAAAACCAATGAGAAAAATAGTCAGGATGACAGGTACGCCACGAAACACATCGGTGTACAGAATACCGAACATTCGCAGTGGAAACATGACTGGCGTTTTCTGGTCTCGGCAAAGCGCGATCAACAATCCAAGGATGGCAATGGCAGGTAATGACCAAAGAAAAATGGCGATGTCGAGCGTAAATGCTTTTAGTAAAGACGGGAATGTCGAGACCAGAATCTCACCGTTAAAAAAACTGCTTTTTACTTTTTCCCAGCCAGGAGCCCGAGGAATAGATACTGTCAATGCTAATAAAACCAGCAAGGTACTGAGCGTGGCGATTGCCACGCCCTTGCGCTTTTGTTTTTGCTCGTATGCAACTCGTGCTGCGCTGCGACTTTTCATTGAATAGGTTGTGCCGATCAAGTATCTCTGTAAATGGCAATACTGGAGGCTTACTTAATTAATGGTACGCCGGTAGTTTCTTGTAACCACTCGGCTTCTATTTTGGCCAGTGTCCCATCTTCGGTCATTGCATTAAGGGCTAAATCAACGCATTCTTTCAGTGCGTTGCCGTCTTCCATAAGCATACCGAACTGGTCTGGTGTCTCGGTTCGATCGGCAGCAAATTGACCCAATACAACACCGTCTTCTAACACAACAGCGCCAAGATACAAGGCCGTTGGCAGATCAAACATGGCAGCATCGATTTGATTGGCTTTCATGGCTTCGGTAACATTAATGTTGTCGTCATACAGTAGCGGGTCACTATCAGGTTTGATGTTTTCTTGCAGCATTTTCAGGGCTGTGGTGTTTGAATCAATTCCCCACTTGAGTTTTTTCAGCGATTCTACAGTGGCTTCAGCGCCGTTAGTTATCGACGACTGACGCACTAGCACAGCCATTGCAGCAGAATAGTAGGGGGTAGAAAAATCAACGACTTTTTCTCTTTCTTCAGTAATAGAAAATTGTTGCAGGTTAAAGTCAAAATCTTTAACACCGGGTTGAATAGCTTCGTCGAAAGATGCTGCCGTCCACTCAACCTTGTCTTTTTCAAAACCCATGCGACTGGCAACTTCATAGGCAACGGCAGCTTCAAAGCCCTCGCCTGAGGAAGGGTCATTGTCCATCACCCACGGATAATAGGCCGGGTTACCAGTGGCAATAGTCAACACGCCCTCTTTAAGTGTTTTGCCGGTTGCACATTCGTTTGCCGCATTGACAGCAGTACCAAAAACAAGCGCAATGCTGACTACGGCGATTTTAAGGACTGACATTTTTGTGTTTTTCACGACTGGACTTAAAACCGTTTGATTCAGATCTGATTGATTCAGGAAACGCATGCTGTTCTCCCCCTTAATTTGACTTGAAACCGCCTTGTGCGGGCCTATAGCCACGATATTATTGGGTTTTAGCGCAATGAGCAAATCGAGGGTCAATTAACGTTGTATTTACGGTTATCAGATGGAAATTTGGTTCGAATTGTCTCAGGCACTGAATTGTATTTGAGTTTTCATCGCAACACTTCGATCATTGGCAATTTTAAATGCCTCCTCAAAACGACTCAGTTCGACGGTATGGGTTACCAGCTTTTTTACATCCAGGCGTTTATTTGCCATTAGCATGACAGCTGTTTCAAATTCTGAATGAAATCGAAATGAGCCTCTCAGGTCAATTTCTTTTGCAGTCAACTGCATTAGAGGCAGTGACATATCGCCACCCAAACCCACTTGCATGAGAACGCTGCGCGGCTGTAGTGCCGATATGCCATCTCTTAGTGCTTGCTCGTTGCCAGAGCACTCAAACATAACATCGAAATAACCTTTGCCTTTTGCGTAAGCTGTTAACGCGTCCTGATTTTTCATGACGTTGATGCCTTGGTCCACGCCACAATGTAAACCCATACTCAGCGCATTGTCTGCAATGTCAGTTGCAACAATTTCTGCTGCGCCCGATAGCCGTGCGGTGATTGCGCAAAGTACGCCGATGGGACCACAGCCAGTGATTAAAACGCGCTTCCCAATTAAATCACCAGCCCGCTGAGTTGCGTGTAAGGCAACAGCCAAGGGCTCAGCGGTTGCTGCCTCTGCTGGTGTCAGGTCGTTGGCCTGCACACATTGTATTGCCTTTACGCTAAGTTGTTCTCTAAAAACACCTTGTATATGAGGCCATGGCATCGCAGAGCCATAAAACTTCATATCAGTGCAATGATTTTGTTGGCCCTTTAAGCAATACTGACATTGATAACAGGGTCGAGAAGGGGATATCGCCACCAGATCGCCTGCTTTAACGTTGGTGACATCTGAGCCCGTTGTTTCAACATATCCCGATACTTCATGGCCCAGTATCATCGGTTGCTTCAGTTTTACGGTACCGAAGCCGCCGTGATTGTAGTAGTGCAAGTCGGAACCACAAACACCACCGACAGCTGTCTTTATAATAACTTCATCCGCTTGCGGTGATTGTTCATTGAACTCTACGTCTTCAAGTCTTAAATCAAGTGGTGCGTGAATAACCAGTGCTTTCATTGTGTTTTCCGGGATACCGTAGCGATTGTGCTGTTAATTCTTTGTTTTGGCCGGTGTGACAAGTCGTCCCGGTTGAAACTTAGGTGATAAATCAGTTGCGGTTTACAGCTTGTATAGGTTAATGTTACCGGTAACATAAATCAAGTCTGAGCAATACGAGCAGATTTGTTCAGAATCCATGATTAAAGAGAAAAAGCAATATGAGTACAGGCATCGGCCGTTTTGATTTAACTGGCAGACGAGCATTGATTACCGGGTCGAGCCAGGGTATCGGCTTGGCAATGGCGCTAGGGCTTGGTGAAGCTGGTGCAAGTATCATAGTTAATGGCAGAGACACAGAAAAATTGTCTATTGCTGCAGATTTTCTGAATCAGCATGGCGTCGAGGTTGCCCAGCTACCATTTGATGTTACCGACCATGCTGCGGTTGCTGATGCAATATCTACAGCCACGTCCAGTATTGGGGATATCGATATCCTGTTCAACAATGCGGGTATGCAGCATCGCGCACCGCTGGAAGATTTCGATCCGATTATGTTTGACAAATTGCTGCAAACTAATATTGCGTCGGTTTTCAATGTGGGCCAAGCGGTCGCAAAACACATGATTACAAGAGGTTCTGGGAAAATAGTTAATATTGCTTCTGTTCAAACGGCTATGGCCAGACCGGGTATTGCGCCGTATACAGCAACAAAAGGGGCGGTGGCTAACCTGACAAAAGGTATGGCAACTGATTGGGCACAATACGGTTTGCAAGTTAACGCAATTGCACCTGGTTATTTCGATACACCGTTAAATGCAGCTTTAGTAGCTGATGAGGAATTCTGTGCCTGGCTAGCCAAGCGAACTCCAGCTGGCAGATGGGGCCGGATGGACGAGCTTGTTGGAGCGGCTATTTTCTTGAGCTCCGGTGCGTCCAACTTTGTAAACGGTCATACGTTATTTGTGGACGGTGGTGTCACGGCTTGTTTGTAAGCACGCCAATGTTGTTATAAGGTGAAGCCACGCGGTATTACTTGGCAGCGATCATACGATCTAAGGAACAGCGTGCAACGTGGAATTTTTCCGGTAGCAATGTTACCGGTAACATTGCTTAATTTGTAAAGATGATCTCTACGATCAATTTTAAAGAGCACATTCAGGGGAAGTAGTAAGGCCAAAATGCCAAAGATTAGACTAGAAAATTTGTCCAAGAGTTACGGCGACTTTGAGGTTTTGCACGGCATTGATCTGGAAATGGCCGATGCCGAATTCACAGTGTTGGTTGGGCCCTCTGGTTGCGGTAAATCCACAACCTTGCGCTTGATTGCAGGGTTGGAGACGGTTAGCGATGGTGAGATATACATCGACGATAAACCTGTGAGCAAATTAGAGCCGAAGGAACGTGATTTGGCGATGGTGTTTCAAGACTACGCCTTGTATCCGCATATGAATGTTGCAAAGAACATGTCATTTGCCTTGCGATTAGAAAAACGTCCCAAAAAAGAAATAAATAACAAAGTAAACGAAGTGGCAGAAATTCTTGGCCTAAAAGAATTTCTGCATCGTAAGCCTGCAGAACTTTCTGGAGGCCAACGGCAACGTGTGGCTATGGGTCGTGCGCTGACGCGTGATAGCTCCACTTTTTTGTTTGATGAGCCCTTGTCAAATTTGGATGCAAAGCTGCGTACACAAATGCGTGCAGAGCTTGCGCTGATGCGTCAGCGGGTACATAAGAACATGATCTACGTCACCCACGATCAAATTGAAGCGATGACGCTGGCCGATCGTATCGTTGTTATGGACGCTGGAATAATCCAACAACAAGGGACACCGGAACAATTATTTAAACACCCTGTTAACAAGTTTGTTGCCGGTTTTCTGGGTACGCCACCCATGAACTTTCTGCATGCGAATGTGCAAAGCGAGGGTGTCAATACAAAGTTGGTCGGTGCCGGGTTTTCGTTGCAATGTGACACCAGCACATCAGAAAAACTGACACGGTCGAACAGTAAAGCACTCTCATTAGGAATCAGACCGTGCGATCTTGTGTTTGATCCCTCAGCGCCAGAGAACTCGGCTATCGACATTAATGTAGTTGTATCTGAATACGTTGGTGCGCAATCAGTGCTTATAGGCGATTGTTCAGGACAGGAGATTATGGTGGAGCTGAAATCAGATACACCGATAGGCTTAGGTGAGAAACTAAGATTTGCAATAAATTTGGATGATCTGCATTTTTTTGATATTGACACCGATCAGGCAATTATTTAAGCCTTGATCAATTTTTTTAAAATAAATAAACGGAGGAGTTACATGTACAAGTTTACGAAAACAGTAGCAAGTATCGCTGTTGGGTCAGCATTGCTAATCGGTCAGGCTATTGCTGGGCCATACGATGAATTTGCAGGCACAACGCTGGTAGTTAATTTCCCTGCACACCCGCACTATGATGCAGTAAGAAAAATTCTGCCAGAATTTACAAAAGAAACGGGCATAGAAGTAGAAGTTGATCAACTTCCGTACTTGAAAATGCGCGAGCGTCAAACGCTCGAACTTGCTCAAGACGAAGGTGATTACGATCTGATCGCCTATGTGGTTTTTTCAAAGGCAGATTACGTGTATGCGGATCAGCTGGAAAACCTGGCGCGCTATTACATGAACCCAAAATTGTCTGATCCTGATTATGATGCTGACGATCTAATAGATGGCTATGTCTACAACATTGGATTTGCCGGTGGAAATAAAGGTTACCTGCAAGGTAAAACTGGTTCGTTGTTTGGCATCCCTTATGGTTCAGAGACTTCTATTCTGGGTTATAGAAAAGACATCTTCGAAAAACACGGACTAGCAGTACCAGAAACCTATGACGAAATGCTTGATATTGCTTGTAAAATTCCCGAGCTAGAGCCAGGCATGGGTGGATTAAGTTCTCGTGCAGCTTCTGGTCATCACGCAAGTCATGCCTTTTTACTGCACTTGGCACCTCTGGGTGGCAGAGTATTCGATGACAGCTGGAATCCTATCGTAAATAATGAAGCTGGTGTAAAAGCGGCGAACGCTCTTAAGACTATTGTTGATTGCGGCCCAGAAGGCGCTGCAAGTTTTGGTTTTGGTGAGGCCTTGGGTTCTTTCCTTGCGGGTGACACAGCCATGTTTCTTGATACAACCGTTGTAGCTGGCCAGATTGATGATCCTGCCAAGTCTAAAGTGGTTGGTAAAGTGGGTTGGGCTATGCACCCCATGGGTACTCGTCGCGGCAGTCAAACAGGTGGCTTTGGTATTGCTATTCCCAAGAACGCTGAAAACAAAGATGCAGCCTTCTTGCTCATGCAATGGCTAACATCGAAAAAGGGAGACAAACTGGTTGCGCTCGCCGGTGGTAATCCATCGCGCTTTTCAACCCATGCTGACGAAGACGTTAACGCAAAATTCCCGCACATGAAAGTCTTCGGCGAAGCACTTCAGCACGCAGATCCGGACTGGCGTCCGATAATCCCTGTCTGGGGAAAAATCAATGCTGATCTTGGTACTACGTTATCAAAAGTACTCACAGAAGATCTCGATATTCAGGAAGCGCTGGACGGTGTCGCAGAACGCACTAGAGCGGTTATGGATGAAGCTGGTTACTACACGTGGTCTCAGTAACCAACAGATGACTGTGTAAGCACTGTTTGCTGACTAGCCAATAGACTACTTAGCGCTAGTCAGCAAACATGGACTCAATTTAAATGTCTAATACAAGCATTAACCGGCTTTACCCTTACGTTTTCATGGCACCTGCTTTGGTTATCATGGCGTTAGCGTTGTTGTATCCGCTGGGCTACATGGTGTATGGCAGTTTTCGTGACTGGGACCCCAGTCAAGCCTTGGGTGAGTCCAGTTTTGTTGGGTTAAAAAATTACGTCACCTTATGGAACGACCCAAATTTTAGAGAAAGTGTTGTTGTGACGCTTAAATTTGCGCTTTCGGTTGTGACTATCGAAATGATAATCGGCGTGGGGCTTGCGCTTTTACTGGACAGAAATTTACGCGGCATGTCTTTGTTGCGAACTTTGTTTATTCTGCCAATGATGATAGCCCCGGTTGTCGTTGGGCTGGTTTGGAGGTACATGTATCACCCGACTGTAGGCATGTTTAATAAAACACTTAAATCGATTGGAATGGAACCTGTTGATTGGCTGGGTCAACATGCTTTGACGTCAGTAATCATTGCAGATATTTGGCAATGGACACCGTTTATATTTATTCTTGCGTTGGCAGCTTTGCAATCACTGCCGCGCTCTGCGCTTGAGGCCGCCCGAATTGATGGAGCAACTGGGTGGCAGCAGATCGTGCACATTAAATTACCGCTAATGATGCCAGTGCTTATTGTCACATGTTTACTGCGACTTATCGATGCATTTAAGGTGCTGGAAGTCATACTGGTTATGACAGAAGGCGGGCCAGGTCTATCAACAGAAATATTAGCGCTGCGTATTTCCAGAACCGCTACTGAATTCCGTGAGCTGGGTGTGGCTGCTGCTATGTCAAATTATTTGTTGATTATGCTGCTGCTCTTAACAATCTGCATGCTTGCGTATAACCGCTGGATGGAATACCGAACGCAGCGAGCGATGCGCGTTGCCGCGGAGGTTGGATAGTGTCTAAAACAATAGAAAAACGTCAGCATCCGGGTTTTTACGCCATTGTGGTTATGTTGATTATTATGGCTGTCGGTCCCATTGCCATAATGCTGATTAATTCATTCAAGCTCGACGTAGACATTATTTCCGGTACGGGTGGTCTTATATTCATGCCCACCATCCAGAACTATGAGACTGCGCTGTGTGACATCCTGCCGTACGAACTAGATCACTTGGATTTTTGCGCCCTTAAGTTTGGTGGGGCATTTATCAACTCACTGATTATCGCCATCGTGTCCACAGCGTTGACATTAATTATTGGCTGCATGGCCGCATACGCATTGGTGCGGTTTAAATTTATGGGACGCGACACGGCATCGGCAACCACGTTAATGGTTCGCATGGTTCCGCCGGCAGTTTTATTGGTCCCGGTTTTTGGTCTTTGGAACAATGAATTCTGTTTGGACAAATCCGGGTTAGTCGGTGGCTGGATACGCGAAACCTTCGGCGGCAGAGGTGATGTTTGTCTTGCGGGTACGCACTCCGGGATAATTCTGATCTATGTTGCTATGAATCTACCGTTTGTGATTTGGATTCTGCAGAGCTTTATAGTGCAAGTACCTAGGCAGCTAGAGGAGGCTGCGCGTATGGACGGTGCAGGTCCGTTTCAGGTTTTTTTCAAAGTAGTGCTGCCACTTATTAAGCCAGGCTTAGCCGCTGCTGCTATTTTTACTTTCAGAATAGCGTGGAACGAATATTTACTGGCCTCGGCATTATCAGACCGAGACACAAAAACAGTACCCATATTAATAGTGAATAACATGTCTGAATTCAATGTGGAGTGGGGTGTGATTATGGCAACGGGCATGTTACTAGCCATACCACCCATTATTTTCACGTTGTTTGCGTCAAGACAAATCATCACCGGTATGACTGCCGGTGCCGTTAAAGGATAATTAAGGGTTATTAAAGGATAGCTTTATGTCAGGTGTAGCAATAGTAACTGGTGGTGGCGGCGGAATAGGACGAGCTGTTGCTGTCGCATTAAGTGAGGCTGGTTGGAATGTTGTGGTGGCTGGCAGAACGCAAGCGACCATAGACGACACTGTTAAGTCATTTAAAACGGCGGGCATTGGTGTGCTGTGCGATGTTAGCGAAGAATCTCAAGTTGATAACTTATTTAATTCAGCAATAGAAAAATTCGGACAAGTTAACTTGCTGTTTAACAATGCCGGGATTGCTGCGCCAGCTGTACCAATAGACGAACTGGATGTCAAAGACTGGACTAATTTGATGTCGGTTAATCTGCTCGGTGCATTCCTATGTGCGCGAGCTGCATTCAAACAAATGAGGGCACAGGAAAGTGGTGGTCGCATCATTAACAATGGTTCTATCTCAGCAACCACACCACGATTGTTTTCAGCACCTTATACAGCGAGTAAACACGCTATTCTGGGGTTAACTAAATCATTAGCTCTGGATGGGCGTCGCTATGGTATTTGTTGCGGACAAATTGATTTGGGTAATATCACGTCGAGCATGGGAGATGTTATGGCGCAAGGGGTATTGCAAGGTGATGGGTCAATAAAAGAAGAACCTGTTATTAGTGTTCAACCAGTTTGCGACGCTATTTTATACATGGCCAATTTGCCACCTGATGTGAACGTGTTAACAATGAACGTCATGGCCAACGGCATGCCTTTTGTGGGTAGAGGTTAGTATGTCCAATGCGATAAAACTTGATAACGATTACCCGTTTTTGGTTGGTACTTACACCGACCTGGATGCCCTGGCGCACCAGCCACAAGCGCCAACCTCTGGCAAAGGCATCTATAGCTTAACCATTGGTAAGGACGGCTCATTATCGGAGCAGAGTGTCATCGATATTTTAAATCCGGCTGTGCTCATACCGCACAAGGATGGAAAGCTGGTATATGCCATTGTAGAAACCATTCAATCCAATGGGTATGTTGTTCAGCTAAGTATTGATGACGATGGCAGCTTGAAAAACAAAGGCACGTTCACAGCCTCCGGAAAGTCCACTTGCTATATCGCTCTGTCACCGCAAAAAGATTCAGCCATTGTGATCAATTATTGGGATGCCATAATTGATGTTGTCGATGTCGACAGTGAAGGTAAGCTAGGCGATGTAGTGCAAAGCTTTAAACAGCTGTACCGCAAAGAGGGTGAATGGCGTCAAGTAGAGTATCGTGAAGATCATTGGGAAAATCGTCAGGTTGGGCCACACGCACACTGCGCCCATTTCTGGAAAGACTGGGTCTTTATCCCTGATCTTGGTGAGAACGCGGTGTTCCAATACCGCTACGATGCAAAGAATAAAGCACTGCAAGCCGATACGCATATTAAATTTGAGGCAGGCTCCGGACCTCGGCATATGGTGATGCACCCGACAATCGATATCTGCTATGTTTCCAACGAGTTATTTAACACGGTTTGTGTTGCCAGACTAGAATCTTCAGAGCCTGAAATAAGCAAAGAGCGCCTGGTGCCGATTCAGTATGAGTCAACCCTGGAAAACCGTGATCAAGTGTCCTATGTGTCTGAAATAAAACTGTCCTCTGACGCTAAATTTCTTTATGTATCGAATCGTGGTGATAATTCCCTGGCTATTTTCAAAGTGTTAGGCGACGGACAGTTGCAGCGCATTGATGTTGTTCCTACGGGTGGTAAGTTTCCACGGCACTTTGCCTTAACACCGTGTGGTAATGCGGTGTTGGTTGCCAATCAGGATTCTTCCAATATCACCTTGTTCAGTCGCGATAAAAACACCGGATTGATAAAAGCCACAGGTGACCACCACGATATTCCTGCGCCTAACTACATTCGATTTTTAGGTTAGTTGGCACAAGCATGTCTTTTAAATTCTCAGCCAATATTGGTTTTTTGTGGGATTCTTTGCCGTTACCAGAGCGAATCGAGGCCGCAGCAAAAGCAGGCTTTGACGCAGTGGAGTGTCATTTCCCTTACGAATACCCTTCAGCTGATATCGATAACGTTCTTAAACGCTCTGGTTTGCCTATGATCGGGCTAAACACCGCACTCGGTCCAGAGGGTGCTTTTGGAATAGCCGCCATTACAGGACAGGAAGAACAAGCCCGCTTGTTAATCGATCAGGCTATTGAATATGCAAAAGACATCAACGCAAAACATATTAATGTAGTGGCTGGGCTAACCGGCAAGCTTGGTAGCACGGCAACGCCTTATATAGAAAATCTGCAATATGCTTGTGAACAAGCGGCGGTATGTAATAAGACAATCATGATAGAACCTTTAAACCCTCGGGCTGTTCCCGATTACCACTTTAGTACGGTTGAAAAAGCGGTTGACATTATCAAACAGGTTGGCGCCTCCAATATGAAGCTGATGTTTGATTTTTTTCATGCGCAAGTAGTGCAGGGTGATCTTGAAACACTGATAGGTCGGTATGTTGAACATTTTGCTCATGTCCAAATATCGGCTGTTCACGATCGTGGTGAGCCCGACATAGGCGAGATAAACTACCCTTACATGCTGGCTGTGCTGGAAAAAAACGGATATCAAGGCTACATTGGTGCTGAGTACAAACCAAGAGGAGATAGCGTAGAAGCTGGATTGTCTTGGTTAGACCACTTTCGTCGTCTTTAGGCTAAGTTGTCTAAGCCAAACATCGTATGCATAACGAGAAAAAACAATTGGTCACCATGGAAGATGTAGCGCAAGCTGCCGGTGTATCACGCATGACGGTATCCCGGGCACTCAGTGATAACGGATTGGTAACGGAAAAAACTCGCAGTCGTATATTAGCCATAGTCGAAGAGATGAACTACGTGCCCGACCAAATGGCGGGTAGTCTTGCAACCAAACGGTCCGGGTTTGTAGCAACCCTTGTGCCTTCCATAAACAACGTTCACTATGGAAAGATGGTGCAATCTTTAACAGATGCGTTGGAGAACACTGGTTTGCAAATATTACTGGGTCATACTGACTACTCAGCACAAAGAGAAGAAGTGCTGGTAGAAAGTTTGTTAAAGCGACGCCCAGAAGCCATTGTATTACCATTTGATGGACATACAAAACGCACAATAACCTTACTGAAAAACGCGCAAATCCCTGTGGTGCAATTGTGGGAAACCCCACCAAAACCTATAGGCTATACCATTGGCTTTTCCAATCGCGATGTCGCTCGCAGCATGACTGAAGAACTTATCCAGCTTGGCTATAAAAATATTGCGTTTTTATGTGAAACCAATGATGAATGGACGCGCGGTGCTGCGCGCCGTGCTGGATTTAAAGATGCGATGGAAGGTGCCGGTTTATCAGCGCACAGAATGATTCGTTTTGGCCAGCCACCAATGTCAATAAAAGATGGTCATTTTGTCGGTAGTAATCTTAAACAGTATTATGACGATATCGACTGCGTCTTCTGCGTATCTGATGCGCCAGCGTTTGGCGTTATCTCTGCCTTAAAGGAGCAGGGCGTAGATGTACCTGAAGACATAGGTGTTGCCGGATTTGGGGACTTCGAGGTGTCGCGATTTTCAAGCCCAACTATCACCACAGTAAAATTTGACGCAGAGGAACTTGGGCGTGTTACTGCGAAACTTATCTCCGAACTACTCAGCGACACTAAATCCAATGCCAAATTGGCTAAGCGTTATGAGATAAAAGTCACTAATGCCATGCGGAAAAGTACACGTCAACTTTAGATACACTTATTAAAGTGTGTTGTTTTCAATTGGTGGGCGTTCCGTTGTGTGCGAGCTATGCAAAATGAGTAGTGGCGAACCTAAGCTAAGCTTGCCAAAATACATGTGTACAGAGTGTTTTGTTTCACCACACAGGTTTTGGGTTTCTCGATGCATTGACGCAACGACGTCGTCGAACGCGCTGATAACGACCAAACCTTTTTCATAATATTCGCGGCCCTCCGATAGAATAGGCATCCATTGATCAGTTTTATTTAGTAGAACGTAACAAAGAGAGGCAAGTACTATGGGACTTTTACAAGAGGGCAAATGGGTCGATCAGTGGTATGACACCAAATCAAGTGGCGGACGGTTTGTACGCAAGGCACCTCAGTTTCGTAACTGGATAACAGCTGACGGAACTAAAGGTCCCAGCGGTGAAGGTGGCTTTAAAGCAGAAGCCGGCCGCTATCATTTGTATGTGTCGCTCGCTTGTCCCTGGGCGCATCGCGCGCTGATTTTTCGGGCCCTCAAAGGGCTGGAGGACATGATTTCTATTTCTGTTGTGCACTGGTACATGGCTGATAAGGGCTGGACTTTTCAATCTGGCGATGATGTTATTCCCGATTCCATTAACAATGCGCAGTACATGTACGAAATTTATACATCTGCTAAGTCGGATTATTCTGGCCGGGTGACAGTACCTGTTTTATGGGATAAGCAAACTAACACCATTGTTTCAAATGAATCCCCTGAAATTATCAGAATGTTTAATACCGCCTTTGACAATATTGGTGCCAGTCCTGGTGATTACTATCCAGAGAATTTACGTGCCGAGATTGACATGTTAAACGAGCGCATTTATGAGCCGGTTAATAACGGTGTGTATAAATCGGGTTTTGCAACCACGCAAGAAGCGTATGAAGAGGCCGTTGTTCCCTTGTTTGAAACGCTGGACTGGTTGGATGAGCGCCTTTCTTCGCAACGATACTTAACGGGCAGCACTATCACAGAAGCTGATTGGCGTCTGTTTACCACACTTGTACGTTTCGACCCAGTCTATGTCGGTCATTTTAAGTGCAATGTCAGGCGCATAGCCGATTATGCAAACTTGTCCGGATATGTTCGTGATTTGTATCAACACTCAGGAGTGGCCGCCACCGTTAACATGGCGCACATTAAAAACCACTATTACGCGAGTCACGAATCGGTAAATCCTTCACGAGTCATTCCGGTTGGGCCTGATATCGATTTTATGGCACCGCATGATCGGTCTCGGTTGGCCTAGCTTGCATCGCTTAATTTTATGGCGCTGGCTTTGCAGAGTTTATGACACAGTAGCTGCGATGCTTTATAAGCGTAAAGTATGCGTGTACACTTCTGTCTATTGAATATTGCAAGGTGAATTATGCGAGCTTATTTCGTCAATATTAAATGCAATTTGGGTAAGGCATATGAAGTTGCAAATGCTATTGCAGAAAAAGAAATTGCCTCTGAGGTTTACTCAACGGCCGGCAGCTTTGACTTGTTGATAAAGCTGTACCTGGAAGACGATGTAGACGTTGGCCAGTACGTTAACGCTCATGTGCATGCAATTCCTGGTATTCGTGATACTGAAACGTTAGTTACTTTTAAAGCATTTTGAGTGTGTTTTGACTGTCTGTTTTGACATACCAAATTTCGATTGATTTTCTTTTCTCTATTTCAGCTTGCACCGAGCACCTCGTTTGGTCGGTGTCAAAGCTACGCAGCGCAATCAGGTTGTAGGTGAGATAGCGGCGTCAAGTATTTCAGGTAGTAACACTTCTGCGAAAATTTCAGATTTTTTCATGTGTGTTTGCTCTTAATCATCGTCACCTGTGGCATGGGTATGATGACTAACAAGGCTCTACCATGATCGCAAGTACGAGAAGGTTGATATTGCTTTTGAGGCGTGCTGCCGTGTGGGAGTTTGTATCGCAGGAGTATGTCGGACACTTACGTAGGTAAGCACTGATGCCTGCAAAGCGCAGACACCAGTGTTGATGGATGTGGTTTAACCTACCAATCCGCCATCATCACGTTTAATGGCAATAACAGCTGAACGTGCAACCGCCTCACCACCTTCAGGCCAATGACTGTTGCCTCTTTCACCAGGGTGTTGTACGCCTACAAACATGGTGCGTTTGTCCGCGCTCCAGGTAAGGCCGGTAATTTCACACTCGTTTGGCCCGACCAAAAAGCGACGAATTTCTCCAGTTACAGGATCGCCTGCCAGCATTTGGTTATTGCCCTGGCCTTCAAACTGTTCGGCATTCGAGTAGTTGCCGTCGGTCTGAATCCACAATACACCGTTGGAGTCGAACTTTAAGCCATCTGGCGAATTAAACATGTTGCCTTCATTTATATTGTCCGAGCCCCCATTCAAATCCGAATGTATTTTCGGGTTACCGGCAAGTGCGTATAGATCCCACGCAAAGCCATTGCTGGTGTGATCGCCACCGTTTGGACGCCATCGTACAATTTGTCCGTAGACGTTTTCAACTCTTGGGTTGGGACCACCTGCGGGTGTTAAATCACCACCAGCGTTGGGTTTGATACCACGATTTTTATTGTTGGTTAAAGCACAATACACCTCGGGCGCTTTCGGATTTGACGTGACCCATTCTGGCCTGTCCATGGTAGTGGCGCCAACGGTTGACGCGGCAATACGCGTATGTACACATACTTCTGCCATGCTGGCCATGCCAGTAGTGTCAGGATTAAGCTCCAGCCACTCGCCGGCACCCGTGTCATGAAACTTAGCCACGTATAGTTTTCCATCTTCAAGCAGTGAGTCGGTTTCGCCACCAGGTGCGAACACGCCATTGGACACAAATCGATAAAGAAACTCACCGCGCTCGTCGTCACCCATATACACAACAACATGGCCGTCACTGTTGACGACCAGCTCTGCGTTTTCATGTTTAAATCGCCCTAGCGCTGTGCGTTTTTTAGGCGCAGAAGCAGGGTCGCGAGGGTCAACTTCAACTACGTAGCCGAATCGGTTTGGCTCGTTGGGGTTTTTCGCGACATCGAAACGATCATCTATTCGCGCCCAGCCATAACCCCAGTCTGTTGCAGACACACCATAGCGTTTTAGTTCGGGGGAAACTTCATGCTCTTCATCTTCGGCCGAGAAGTAGCCATTAAAGTTTTCCTCACACGCAAGGTAGGTGCCCCATGGTGTACTGCCGTTACCGCAATTGTTGTACGTGCCTAATGGCGTTGTACCTGCAGGGTCCGCTGCAGTTTTAACTAAGTCGTGTCCGGCTGCGGGGCCTGTCATGGTCATAGGTTCGTCTGGCGTGATACGTCGATTGTACGGGCTGTCTTTCACCACGCTCCATTCACCATTATCAGCTTGTGTAATTTCAACAACGGTAAGGCCTTGCGCCATTTTGCCTTTTAGAACATCGTCATCTGTTTCGTATTTTCCGTCTTCCCGATTACCCCAAATAATGCTTCGGTTCGTGTACTCGTTGTTAACGACCATCAGGGTTTTATCACCGTGAGCGAACGCTTCCATGCCATCAATGTTGTCGCCAAATGCTTTCATCTGGCTTTCGCCGGTGCCACGTGTTGCGTGATCAAATTCAACACCATCTGACCAAAGCGGGTCACCCCAGCGTGTCACTACTTGGGCGTTGTAGCCTTGTGGAACGGTGATGTCATCTAAAGTGTTGGTATCGATTGCGTCAAATGCAAATCGGCTATCAGCAGCCATTGCATCGCCAGGGACTAATGTTGCCGCACCCATAGAGCCCAGTGCAGCGACACTGCCCACTGCCATAACACCTTTGAGTAAGCCGCGCCGCGTAAGGGCTACTTCGAGAATACGATCAAAATCAGTTTCTTCCGGTTTCGGGTTGACTAATTCATCGAAGTCATCAAAAGAGATGTCTTCGTCTGGTTGAGAAGCGCGATCATGTTTTTTATCCAAGTTGTTCTTTTCCATGTTTTATTCTCCCGTTGTAAAATTGACTTGTTCATTTTACGAATAAATTGTTTCGCTTATATTAAATATCGCTCTATTGCTTGGTTTGAAGTCAGCCAATAGAGGTTATTCCTTATAGGTAAGTGATGTCAAACCGATTATGTAGTCCGTCAAAAGCGAGTGATGATGGGCGAATGATTAAAGTCATACGTAGCGTACAGGTGGTTTTCATTTGGAAAGTCTTTGTCATGTTGCATCCATTCCTATTCAAATGAGGTTTTTAAGTAGTTAGTTAAATCATGCGTGCAGTACTCTGGTGATTTAGTGAGCATGCGTTAGTGGAGTGTTTCTCCAGATCTCATCTTAAGATGAGCAAGGCAGGTCGGCTATACTATTCCATGTCATTAAACTGCAGATGTAATTGAGCCTATGGTGCATCTCAACGTGCTCGGTGGTTTCAGTGCGGTCAAAGGCAGCGCTGAAATCACAGGATTATCATCAAAAAAAGCACAAGCGCTGCTATCGATGCTAGCGTGTGATCGCGGCAAACCAATAAAGCGTGAAAAACTTGCATTACTATTCTGGCCAGACAACGCCAGCGAATTCGCAAAAACCAACCTGCGACAATGTTTAGCCGTCATTCGAAAAGCCACGCTCGATGGTGAACATTCGGCGTTAAAGGTTACTCGAGATACAGTTGCGCTGGATACTCAAACGGTAACATCTGACATTGATAGGTACAAAGTGTACATTGCCGATGGCTCTGTTGATGCCCTGGAGCATGCCGTAAAGCTTTATCGCGGGCCACTGATTGATGGAATCAATGTTGATAGTAGGCCTTTCAGTGATTGGCTCACTATCGAAAGGCAACGTTTATATAATGCTCAGCAAACCGCTCTATATTCATTACTCGAAAACTATGGGTCTACCGGCGACGTTTCAAATCAGGCTCGCATTGCCGATAAGTTGCTGGAACTTGATCCGCTAAATGAGATTGCGCATGAAACGAAAATGCGTTGTTTTGTTAATGAGGGTCGCCGGAGTGACGCATTAGCGCAATTTAGACAGTGCCAATCATTGTTGAAAGACGAATTGGCAATTGAACCTGGTGCCAACATTAAATCGTATTACGATAGTATTGCCAGTGCAAACTGGAATAACGGCGAGGGTACGACTACAACCAACGAAATAAATTCAGCGTCTGCTCAAAATCAAAGCCTGCCAGCTGTTAACCGACTTTCAAAGCGAATGATAACAACAATCGCAGTAGCGGCTTTAGCGGTTGTATCTATTTGGCTTGCTAAGAAAGCATTATTTCCAACGGAGTTTGAAAATGAGAAAGACTCCACCACTAATACGCAATCAGGCAACACATTAACTGACTTAAGCCGAATTAATCGACATTCCATTGCAGTATTGCCGTTCGCGAATCTCTCCGATGATGATGATGATCAGCGCTATTTTACCGATGGACTAAGCGAAGACCTGATTACAGATCTGTCACGGGCATCCAACTTGTTTGTTATCGCGCGAGGCTCCAGTTTCTCGTATCGCGAGGAATCGCCTGATATTGCCAAAATTGCCCAAGAGCTCAACGTTAGGTACGTTCTGGTGGGCAGTGTACGGCGAGCTGGGGAGAGACTAAGGATTAATGCGCAATTAGTAGATGCAACAACTGGTAGCAATATTTGGGCTGATCGTTACGACAGAGCTGCGGCTGATGTTCTGGAAATTCAAGATGAAATTTCGCGAGCTATTGTAGGTCAACTAGCCATTAAGCTATCCGACTCAGACCAAAAACGTTTCGAAAAGATACGCCAGGTTAATACTGATGCTTACGATATGCTACTTCGCGGATTAGCACCTATTAGAAGGATAGACAAACAAAGCAGTGCTGAGGCGCGTGAAATATTCAAACGCGCGATTGAGCTAGACCCAAGCTATGCACGGGCTTACGCGAACCTTGGCCTGTCGTATGCGCAGGATACTAATTTCGGGTTCTCTGATAATAAAAGTGAATCACTGCGATTAGCGGTTGAAGCGCTGAATATGGCAGAAAGTTTAGATTCGTCGTTGCCCCAATTGTATTTTGCCAAGACGGTACTGGCGCTTGGGCAAAGAGATGCTGAAGCTGCCAAGGCGGCGGCTTACAAAGCCGTAGAGTTAGATCCCAGTTATGCGGACGGCTACGGAAACCTTGCACAGGTGTTGCTGTATAGCGGTGACTATACAAATGCGAGAAAGGCCTTGCGAAACGCAAAGTTGCTCAATCCGAAATACACTTTTACCTATTTGTGGGTGGAAGGGCAGATATACCTGTTTGAGGGCGAATTTGAGAAGGCTGCTACTGTATTCGAGGAAATCAATCAACGTAACCCGGCCTTTGTATCGGGAAGAACGTTGTTAATTTCCACGCTTGGCCATTTGGGTAGAATCGATGATGCGGAGTGGGAAATCGAAGAATTGTTCGCATTGGAACCGGACTTTTCCCTGAGCGTAGCAGGTCCTTCAAGCATCATTCGCCTGCCCAAACAACTCGAGTATTATATTACCGGCCTGCGTAAAGCGGGTATACCCGAATAGCCTAATTGTCCTTGTAGTTGGTATTTCTCGCGAATTTTACGTTTTTTTCACGGTATTAATCTGCATTTTTTTACCTTTGATAGATAGCGTGCAATGGTTGAAATTTTTCAACGTCATGCCTATCAAGGTGGTATCTCATGCGAAAAACAATTTCTCTCTTCCCATCTGAGACTTTAAAGTTTACAAGTCGTATCTCTATCATTACGGTAGTCGGTTGCTTGATGCTCCAACCAGTTATAGCGCAGGAATTCGTAAAATCATGGCAGCCATGGAAAGCCACAAAGGCTGCCACTATGACATTACCTGCGTCACCTGATGCAGCAGCAACTGCCGAAGAGCTAAAGGTTATTACTGCTATACAATCGGAGTTATCGGCTGCAGATAACGAGTTAATTGCTTACTGGTCGCCGGGTGCACCTAATTATCGCTGGAATCAAATGCTGTTGGATATTTATGCGAAAGGACCGCCGTCACCATATAAGGGCCGTGGTCTGGCATTGATGAATGTAGCGATTTACGATGCGGTTGCCATTGCCACTAATGCCAAGTCAGAATTTAATCGCGCCCGACCGCTTGGTGTAGATATATTGACAGCAATGCCGCAAAGCTCAAGCTATCCCTCATCGCGAGCAGCAGCGGCAGGGGCTGCTGCCGGTGTGTTGGCCTATCTGTTCCCAGACGATGCCGCGAAATTTATGCAGGCAGCAGAGCACGCAGCGCAGTCGCGTGTCATGGCAGGCGTTAATTTTCCCAGTGATATCGAAGCTGGTATTGATATAGGGGAAGCGGTTGCGCGCGAATTGGTGGCGTTTGCAAAGACAGACAACTCCGACGTAGAGTGGAACGGTAAACGACCAACGGGTGCTGACAAACTAAAAGGTGACGTCTTTGTGTATCCCGCTGCGGGGCAGTGGACACCGTGGGCTATGAAGTCCGCTGATCATTACTTGCCGCCACCGCCATATGCCATAGATTCTGCAGAAATGGCAGCTGATCTGAACGAACTCAAGAACATCGAGAGAAACACACCAACATCAATTGCTGCTTGGCTTAACCATTCAATAGAGCGCGCCTATCGATGGTGGTACGATCAACTAGCGACCGCCATGTTCGAAAGTGGTAGCGACCTGAATGGTCCAAAGGCAGCCCTGGCGTATGCCACAGTAGCGGCAGCCAATCACGATGCGATTCTTGCCTGTTTTAATGCAAAGTATACCTACTGGATGATTCGACCTGCACAGCTTGATAATACGCTCACAACCTTGTTTCCCAACCCGCCGCATCCAAGTTATCCCGCTGCGCATTCTTGTTCACCTACCTCTTTTGCAGTATCCATCGGGCATTTTTATCCTGCGCATTCTGAAAGCTTGATGAAGGCGGCTGACGTGGCCGGATATTCCAGGATTATCGCTGGTATTCACTACCCGAACGATAAACGAGCTGGTGAGCAAGTGGGCACCGATGTGACGCTTGATGTTATTGCGTTTTCTGAAACACTGGGTACGCCTTAAGCAGCAGCAGGGGCTTCAACTGCAGGTCAATTGGCGACAGTGAAGCCCCTCTAGTGCCTCTCGTGTCTCATAAAAGCATGAACCGGAACGTTGCGCTGGCACGCACCCATAAGCATCTCGGTACACGCGTCGAGCGCAACCTCGGGTTATGCTAAGCGTTATGCAGAAAAGGATAGGCAGAGATGATGAAGATTGACCGCTTATGAACCAACGTTTGTTCGCCTGATCTGGAGCAATCAAAAAGGTTTTATACCTCGCTGTTCGCTTTTAATGTCGACTATGATAGCGATTGGTTTATTCATTTACTATCTGAAGGCAGAGAGCTTGAGTTAGGCATCATTCTTCAAAATCACGACATAGTGCCAGAAGCAAGCAAAGGCAGTATTGCCGGGGTGTACTTAACATTTGTTATAGATGACGTTGATGGCTTTCATCAAAACGCTGTAAAAAATGGATACGAGGTCCTGCAAGCCCCTGAAATTACCCCTTATGGTCAAAAGCGTATGTTGCTTGTTGCACCTGAAGGTACTGGCTGTGATGTGTCTTCGCCAACAAATGCATAACAAGCTGTTACACACCTACTTATGGCAATCATACGAAACAGTATAACGTTGCGCCTTATGACCGAGGATGATCTACCAATGCTTCATGATTGGTTGAACCGCCCTCACATTGTGAAGTGGTGGGGCGGCGAAGAGGAACGTCCCTCCTTAAGGGATGTTAATGAGCAATACCTGCCAAGGATTCTGCAGGAAGAGAGGGTCACGCTTTACATTGCGATGCTTGATCAGGAATCCATTGGTTACGCTCAATCATACGTTGCGCTTGGAAGCGGCGATGGGTGGTGGGAGGACGAAACTGATCCGGGGATTCGTGGAATTGATCAGTCGCTTGCCAATGCGTCGCAGCTGAACAGAGGTCTGGGTACGATGCTTGTCCGTGCGCTTTGTGAGCGATTGTTCTTAGACGAAGAGGTGACAAAAATTCAAACTGATCCGTCACCATACAACCATCGTGCAATTCGTTGCTATGAAAAAGCAGGTTTTACTAGTCAAGGCAATATCATCACACCCGATGGCCCGGCCATTTATATGCTACAAACTCGGCGCGAGTACGAAAGCGCATTCACTCGGCATGAGAAAATATTCTCGTGAGGGTAATCCCGATAGTGTAACGAGGACTTCAGAAGTACTGGGTACCTTAGGCAGCAGTTGGGGCTGAAACTGCAGGTTAATTGGCAACAGTGAAGCTCTTTTTGTGTTTCTTGTGTCTAACAAAGCATGAACCCTGAACGTTGGGCTCGGTGCGTAGAAAGTAATTTGGTGGAAATTCGTTATTTTGGCTTGAGTGCTGTAATTCGCTGCTAAGATAGCTCAACTGTTGGCTAACTAAACCCTGAAATAAATGGGAAAGCAATATTCAATTTCGCAGATTAGAAAAGCTGGGAAAAAACTGCGAAACGAAGAATTGGGCGATGAATACAGAGCCAAATATATAGATATACTGGCCTATTGGAGAGCTCAGCATCACATCCCGTTAAACATCGCAGTTGCAGATCTAATACAGGTTAGTGAGGGTATAGACAAGCATTCGATCACTGCTGCCCGCGAGAAACGCGCTACATCAATCGTTGAAAAACTAAAGCGCGAACGTAGTATGAGCCTTGCTCTGATGCAGGATATTGGAGGCTGCCGTGTGATAGTTACCCGGCAAAAAGATGCTGATAAAATAAACAAAGCGCTAAGAAAGAAAAAACACATAACACTCTCCAACAACTATTAAAAAATCCTAAATCGGATTGTTACTGAGGGCATCATTTTGTCGGTCGTTACGATACTAAGGGATATGATAATTTACCAATCGAATCTCAGGTTAGAACAAAAATACAACATGGGTGGGCAACCGCAGGTGAGATAACAGAGCTGTTTGCATCCACACCCATCAAAACCTTGTATGGTGATAAAGAATGGAAAGAATTTTATCGATTAGTTGCAGACTGCTTCGCAATAGTAGATGACAGATATATCGAGAGGGACATGGATCCAAAAGCTTTTGATGTTAAGAACGCCGCTCAAATTTTGAGAGAAAGGCACGGTAGTGAAATTCGATCAATCTCCAAGGAACTGAAACGACGCTCAAGGGAATTGAATGTACATAAAAAGTTTGCCGTATTCAGATCTTCGTTAAACCACACAGTCGCGCAGATACGAAGTGGGAATTACTGTGTTTTGCATGCTAAAAACCTGAGATCTGACACACCTTCAGTAACGATACGCACATGTGAGTCAGTGGACGATGCCCGACGCATAAACTTTGAAGTAGAAAGAATGATAACTAATAATACTGATGAGTTGGTTGTAATGCTCTCAGTCAATGATATGGTCAGCTTGGAGGATGCATACCCCAATTACTTTGCCGATTCAGAGTATTTTCTTAGGTTGCTCAGTGCTGTTGAAGGTATATGAACCCAATCTGCTTTCTAAAATGGCTACATCACCTCGAAAATTAAAATTTCATCATAAGCGTTTTAAAAAAGGAACGAAAATCTGTGAAAACTCGAACATTACTAATGATTTATTCACGTGGAATAGCTGCGTCAATAGCACTTATGTATACGCAAATGATCGCGGCGGACACTCCTTCCTACAAAGAATCGGCAGCTTACATACAAGAAAAAGGTATCGTGGAAAGCAAAACGCCTAACGAATACTACGACTCAGCAAAAGAATCTGATTATCACACAACTGTTTTCAGGGAAGTTCATCGAAAAATTCAGTTTCCCAGTAAGTGTGTGATGGATATCGTAAATGATCGCTTCGAAGAAGTTGCACCACCTACAGGTGCTGGTTTGGACAACAACTATGGTTTAACGGAGCAAGTTGTTATAACGGTGAATTTAACTAAAGTTGTCCCGTCAAAAATATACGGGACCAAAAGGCCGCCCGACGGCACTGCGGTTATCATAAAAGCCAGGAAAGGCGGTATATCAAGTAGAACTGAGAAGTTTTTTGATCAGACAGGTAATAAAAATCTTTATGGCTTAACTATGCGTAAGGCGGCAACAAACTCTATAGATAGCCCGTTCGGTAAAATGGAATGCGCGGTAGAAACCTGCACAAGAACCAGAGCGTTTAATGGGTACGGTATAACGCCAAGCGAAACTAAATACACTGATGGTTTGCGAGATGCGCTAATTAATATTGTAAAATTATGTGGTGGCACTGGCTAGTTGGAGTATATATAGAAAGCTTTTTACGCCAGGCAAGTTTCGACCTGAAGACCTATTAAACGAGCGTACACTCGGTTATGAAAAAAATATTTGCGGTAAGGGAAATCCCGATAATGCCGTGGAGTTCCCCAACACCCTATAACCTTAAGCCTAAAATAAAAACATTTGTATACCTGATTTTAGGGTTGACTCTGTTTGGTCTTGGCGAGGCGATAATGATCGCTAGCGGGGGTGGGGTCAGCCCATGGACAGTATTGGCTCAGGGCATCGCGGGTCGTATGGGTTGGAGTATCGGGTTCACTACTATGGTTGTCAGTTTATCGGTGCTGATATTATGGATTCCGCTCAGACGCAAACCAGGTTTAGCGACTATTCTCAATGTATTGATCATTGCTTTCATGATCGATTTTTCGCTCCCGCTATTGCCTAGCCCTCAATATTTGACGCTACAATTATTGCAAGCTGCATTCGGCGTACTGGTTGTGGGACTTGCGTCCGGGCTATATTTGACCGCCAATTTAGGAGCTGGTCCTCGAGATGGACTTATGACAGGCTTGCAAGCGGTCACCGGATTACCAATTGCGTGGATTCGAATTGCTATTGAGGTTACCGTTGTATCAATAGGATGGTATTTGGGCGGTGTTGTTGGAGTTGGAACCGTGCTATTTGCATTGGGTATAGGGCCCTGCGTCGCCATAGGGATATTGTGGGTAAAGAGATATTTATAACGGCCTCTAAGCATACATCCACACATTCTTTGCAGCTGTTGCCAAACAATGTGCAATGTGCAATGTGCAATGTGCAATGTGCAATGTGCAATGTGTAAGTCGAGGAGAATGAGTGATGAGGATTGGTTTCAAATTCGATCAGATGAAGAAGCAGGGGCCTTCGGTAAAATGTGAGCGCTGCAACTTAAGCTACTTCCAAAAGCACAATGATAAATGCCCCCATTGCGCGGAACTTAATGATCAAGTCCAAGTGGTATTCGGATTATATGTTCCAATGGGGCCTATAAATATGATCGAGATAGGGAGTTAATTGTATGGGCGCATTATATTCCTGCAGGTAGGACAATCGATATGCGGCATCGAATTCTTAAGGGCCTGCCAGCAGCAAGCTTTGGTTGGGAATCAAAACTGGGTCATTGTTATGAACCGAAATTCATAACTGAAGCTGGCGGCGCTCTAACACTGGAAAAAAATGGTGCATCTGAAAATAGTGCATCTGAAAATAGTCAGCATTGCGATGTGTTGAAACTATTGGTTAAAACACCAGAGCTGCAAGGTGGAGAATTGGCTGTGAAACTGTTAGAGATGCTAGAGGGTGAATTTGAGGTTTCTTCCTCGGGTGCTCCATTTGCTGAGATAACTGCTAATGGCGTTAACAAAGGCAGTGCGTTGGCCAAGATCGCATCTGATATGGGTATCGGACCAGATCGTACCATCGCTTTCGGTGATAACCAAAATGATTGCCTATGCTGCGCTGGTGACTCAGTAGCAATGGGTGACGCGATAGATGAAGTTAAAACTCTTGCTACCATCCACACACTTAGCAATTCAGAAGGTGGCGTTGCGGCTATGCTTGAGAGTAAATTTAATGTTTAATGGAATTGTAAATGGCTTGGTATTGGCGCTCATTAAGGTTAACACTTATTTCCATTATCACTTATTTCTATTGCCACTAAGAAAGCAGGAGATTACCAATGACATTGAAGGCTGCCACTACGGATAAAGTATTGGAATTTGTCAAGAATAATAACGGTTGGGAGCTTGTCGACGGTAAGTTGCAAAAAGAGTTTTTATTTTCTGACTTTAAACAGGCATTTGCTTTTATGACATCAGTAGCAAAGTATGCTGATGAGAATAATCATCACCCTGAATGGTTCAACGTGTACAGACGAGTAAAAGCGGATTTGACAACGCATGAGGTATCGGGAATTTCAGAGCGTGATTTTTCCCTTGCGAAAAAAATGGATTCTGTCGTTCGTAAAATGATTTCCTGAGTGTTTATTGACTATTGTTTATCGATTAAAACAATCAGCTCAATCAATTTTTCAATATTAGCCACACTATCGGTGATGACAATAGTGTTACTAGTGGTCTCGGCATTGATACTTGCAGATTCTGGAAACAAAGGTCTTAGCGCCTCAACCACTTCCGGAGCCGATAGGTTGTTTAATTGAATAACCCGACTGACAAGATCATCTTCTGCATTCGAATCCTCACTATAAATTGGTACCGCGCTTTGTATGCCAACCGAGGCAGGAACGATTTTAGTTAATTCGCCAGCTTGCACGGCGGCGAACCCGTGTACCGCGAGCACAGAAAGAAACAAATCATAGAGCTTGTCAGCGTTAAGTGTTTCGGAGGAGACCACATTGATCGTTGCTTTAACCCTGGGGTCAACGATGAAAGTTCTTCCAGTGCGAGCAGCCACAGTTTCTATCAGCGTACTGATATCCGCATTTTTCAAGTTGAGAGTGAATGTGTCATCCGGATTATCCTGTGCCTTTGCGTATTGCAAAGGTATTACACCGACGGCAGTGAGGAGCGCCGCTGTTACGAGCGAGTAGAGGATTTTATTTACTGACCTTCTACGCTCAGAGAATAGTTTCATAGCTTATAAATCACTGATATGCTTAGAGTATGATCAAAACAGTGAGCTGGCCTAATATAATTTTGCTGCTGAGGGTTTGTGCGGCACCTGTTCGGCTTTATCACTGTAGCTCGACTTTACCGCAAATACGTCCCGCATACATTGAGGCGGACGTGCTGGCATACAGCATTGTGAGTAGCAATTGACAATGAGAAGTCAGCCGATCAAGGTTAGTCGAGTGCCCAACATCGACTAGCGGTTTACGCAGTCTCAAATCTCACAACACATGACAACTTATACCCCTTATCTCGGAGCTAGTTAATGAAATCAGATGTGCAGGTCGCAATTATCGGCGGGGGCATTGTTGGTGCATCGGTGCTGTATTGGCTGGCGAAAATGGGGTGGACTGATTCTGTTTTATTAGAGCGCCGCGAACTAACTTCAGGTTCAACCTGGCATGCCGCAGGCAATACCACCTACTTTGGTCCTTACCCAGCTATGACAAGACTTTTTGCCGGTTCCATTCGTACCTACCAACAGGCAGAAAGCGAGAGTGATCAATCCATATCGTTCCACCAAACCGGTGGTCTGCGCTTGGCAGCTACTAAGCGCGAGTTGGAGTTGTTTAAGGTCTATGCAAGTTATTATGCTCAGTTGGGCATTCCATATCACATAAGAACGCCTGAAGAAGTTGCTCAACTGCATCCGCTAATTCAAACCGATCAGATTTTCGGTGCGGCGCACACACCTACCGATGGTCATGTCGATCCGACAGGTGCAACGCAGGCGCTTGCCAAAGCTGCTCGTGGTTTTGGCGCACAGATCGAAAGGCATTGTCCGGTCACTGCGGTGTATCGTGACGATGCAGCCTGGATGCTTGAAACTGACAAGGGTAATGTGCGGGCGCAACATGTTGTCGTTGCCACATCATTCTGGGCTCGAGAACTACTTGCTCCTTTGAAATTAAACGTCCCGCTGTATGCAACCCAGCATCAGGAGATGATCACAGAAACCATTCCGGAACTTGCCGCTATGGATATTGAGGTTCCCGCCTGGCGCGACAGTTATGTCTCTTGCAGTGTGCGACAAGAGGCGCATGGCGTACTGGCCGGCGTTTATGAATCCGAGCCTAAGTTCTGGGCCTTGGATGGTATTCCGAAAGACTTCAAAGAAGAGCTGTTTCCCTCTGAGCTTGATCGAATCATGCCGCACCTTGAACGCCTAATCGAACGTATGCCCAGCTTTGGGGAGGCGGGTATAAAGATCACCAACAATGGCCCGATGTGCTGGACACCCGATGGACTGCCTATGTTAGGGCCAGTACCTGAACATGAAGGGCTATGGCTTGCGGCTGGTTTCAATGTCGGTATTGGCACTGGTGGTGGATCGGGTGAGTTTCTGGCTCATTGGATAACGCAAGGCAAGCCTTTATTTGAACTTGACGCTGTGCATGCTGACCGTTTTGGGAACGATATGTCTACAGAGGACGCCTTGAAAAAAATTCGTGCAGTCTATGCGCGCGGTTATCAGTTGCCGGACAGAATTTAGAGCTATTTGATGCGTACTTTATACAAGGTGAAAAAATGGATGATTTGAAAAATAATAGTGGTATTGACGATGACTACACACTTGTCAATAAAGTTGTATGCGTACCAGCGTATTTTGCACCCGCGCTGGAATATGTGAGAAAAGACATTCCAACCGGTGAAAGATCGAAATCAATATTTGGCAAAGGTAAATAGATAACCAGAGAAGAGCTGTCAGTTCAGGAGACCGGTTATGTATCAGATGGTAAAACAGATGAAAAACGCCTGGCCAGAGACCTGCAAAGCGCGATCACGAAGCTCAACTTGCACGGATATGAAGTGATTAGTGTTTTGACTGTTACGTCAGGAAGTTATGATCATCATGCCTCTGTACAAGATAATGGAATACAGCAGAAGTGTTTTCTTACGCTCATGGGTTCAGCTATACAAGCAGTTTAATCGTTACAGCGAAATTAAGCTAATTACCAAGCTACTCCCAGCTACCGAAAAAGGTAGCCGGGATTAATGAACCCTACGCAAAGAAACTGCGTGAAGAGTTAACGACTAAGCCGTGTCGATCTGTCCCTGTCACTGATGCCACTCTTTGCGGCTGATTCCGATATTGATATCGCGGGAATTCCGCCTCGGCCTGAGTTGCATAAGTTGGTTCGATTTTTATACTCCGAGTTCGACCTGCACTGATGGCATAAGCACTACCTGCGAAGATCGAATTGATATCGAATGTTTTTTCACCGGCGTGTACGATACCGGGGTGCACATGCCGCACAATAATCAACTTATCACTATTATTAATAAGTTGGACTGTAGGTTCAGGATCAACAGCCAGGGCAACAATTAGTTCAGAGTCGGCACTGACCGGAACAGTTTGTTGGTCGCGTTTATATGTGATATCAATCACTGAGCCATTCGCAAATGAAGGCAAAGTCGCAATGATTGCGGTTCCACCTAATACTTTTAATACAGTTCTTCGTTCGTCGTTAACCATTAAGGTTTCCATTTTCTATACTTGGAATTCTATTCTAAGGGTATATTTCAGAATTTCTTGTAGTTTGATACATTTTGTGACATTCACAGGAGCGTTATGTCCAATTTAATCGTACTGCATGGCCCACCTGCATCAGGAAAACTGACAATCGCTAACGAGCTAAGTCAAATTGCTAATACACGGGTATTCCATAATCACTTGACAATTGATGTGGCTAATTCCATCTTGGAATTTGGTGCAGCAGGCTTCTGGGAGTTGGTGGGTGAATTAAGAATTTTATCCTTGCAATCGTTTTTCACGCATGGCGAAGGGCATGTCATTACGACTTGGTGCTTCGAAGATCCAGATGACCTTGAACTTTACCTAAGATACAAGGACATTGTGAATTCAGCTGGTGGACGGGTTCTGCCGGTATTTTTGAATTGTGATGTCGCTTCTTTGGAAAATCGTATTGCGGTTGAGCATAGGCAGAAAATGGGGAAGTTAACCGATGTCAATCGATTGAGAGAAATCCTGTCCTACAAAAACTATGCGCCAATCCCCGATGAACTGTGTATAGAAATAAACAGTGCAGGTACTTCAGCAAAGGAAAACGCGCTAAGTATTGTGTCGGCATTTAGTTTATAGCTGACGAGTTACGATACTTTGTAATAAATAATTATTCTGTATTCGTGTAACCCAGCGAACTCAATAACTTGAACTGATGCTAATCCAGAAGTATTGCTCGAGATCAAATAGAGGCTTAGATTGTCACGGACTGCGCCGATAGCTTAATATCTAACTGAAAGCTGCCTTCGTTAACAAGCCAGCGTCGAATCGTGTATTCCCGAGTTCCGCTTTCATGCATAGGATCAGCATCGGCCATAGCGGTAGCCGATTGCAAGGAATCTGCGCGATAGATAATCATACCAACGCCTTCCATCAGTTCACCAGTCAAGTCAGACAGTGGTCCTGCCATAACCAGATTTCCCTGTTGTTCCATTTTCCCCTGATACTCCAAGTGAGCGGGCAGATTAGCCTGAAGATTTTCAGGTTTTATTGGTGTGCTGATGATGGCGTACATCTCACAAGCCAATGATCCACGGTCTTGAGCGGCATTTTTATATTCTGACCAGGCTGGCATTTAATTTCCACGGAAATAGCGATAACGATGGTGATCGCATGTTAACGACAATCTGCGCAAGCGTAAACCGTCGACATCGGTGATGACTTCAAATCGCACACTTATTCATGCAAACCTTTACAGCGGAATAGTAAAAATTTCGTTGAATCAAAATAACAATATTTTGCGCAGAAATTGGCCTAAATCTCGATATTACTTGACAGAAATGAGAAAAATCGTCATAACTGACGGCTGTTTATAGACTAATGTACGGCCCTGCTTTGGGCTCACAAGAAGGTTAAATGGCACTGACAGGTGAGGAACTGGAACGGGCACGCGCTGAAGCGCAAGCTCACTATCGGGAGTTGCGTGCGAGGAAACCAACGCTGGACGACGACTCTATCGATGTGATCCTGCGCGGTGCGCGATCACACTATGCGTGGCGCTCTGACCCTGTTCCCGAAGACATATTAAGATCGTTATACGACATCACAGCCGCAGGCCCCACCAGCATGAATACGTGTCCTGCAAGGTACGTGTTTGTAACGTCAAAAGAAGGCAAAGAACGACTGGCGAAATCTTTGAAGGATAAAAATATAGACAAGATGATGGAAGCACCAGTCACTGCAATCATTGCCTACGATCTGGATTTTTGGACGCACTTGCCTTTTTTGTTCCCGCATGAAGATCGCCGTTCCTTCTTTGAAGGTAAGACTCAATACATAGAAGATACCGCATACCGCAATTCAACTTTGCAGGGTGGATACTTTATGATCGCAGCACGTGCTTTGGGTCTTGACGTTGGTGCCATGTCTGGTTTCTCAAATCAAATCGTCGACGAGGAGTTTTTTGCAGATAAAAACTGGAAGTCGAATTTTCTGTGCAACCTTGGTTACGCTGATGAATCAGCTTTGTTTCAAAAATTACCAAGATTCGCATTTGAAGATGTATGCAGTTTCCTTTAATAAGCTGCACCTGTCTGTAGCCCCTATCAAATATCAGGAGACAACGTGAGTCCACAATCAAAGGCAGTTTTAAGAGCAGCTGCAGAATGTCCATCGCACTCGCTTGCCAATGTCTCAGTGCGCGATCTTACATTCAGTATTGATGAACCTGAAGAGCGCGGTGGTACAAACACCGGGCCCACGCCAACCGACACAGCGGTTTCTGCTCTTATCGGGTGTACTAATGTGATTGCTCACAAATGCGCCACTAAACTGGGTGTCGATATAGGTCACTTGTCAATTGATGCAAAGTGCTACTTCGATCGTGGCGGTGTAACATTGGCTGAGGAGGTTGAAGTACCGTTTGAACGAATTATCCTGACTGTAAAATCTGATAGCCAGCAGCTCACGCAGGATCAGCTTGAGCAAGTGGCCAGTGAAACCAAAAAGTATTGTCCGCTGTCCAAGTTGTTTTCAAATGCGGGGACAGTTATGGAGGATTCATGGCAACTGGCATAAGCTGCGGGCAAAATTGAAAAACTACAAGAACCATTCGAACTGGCACCATATTAAATCAGTATCCAACTTGAGAGGTATTAAAATGAAACACCTAATTAAATGTATTGCTACCGCCTCGGTAGTCGGCGCAATTGCAATCGCATCTGCGCCTGTTTATTCAGCAGAGAAAATTAAAGCCGTTGTTATTGACGGATACCCAGCCAAGGCCATGTGGGTAAAGGAATTCACTGACTTCTTTATTCCAGAAGTGGATAAAAGACTTGCTGAAGCTGGCAACTACGAAATGGATTGGCAAGAAAGCTATGGCGGGTCCATCGTTAAGCCAAAGGGCGTTCTCGAAGGTGTGAAACTGGGCTTGGGCGATATTGGTATCGTCACCACTATTTTTCATAACTCAAAGCTGCCTAGCCAGGCTCTTGCTGCAGTGACCCCATTTGTAGCAGCAGACTCGCGAGCGGTAGCAAAAGCGGTGGATGAAATTGCAAAAGAATTCCCGACCATGCAAAAAGAATTCGAAAAGCAGAATCAGGTTTATCTCGCAACCGGCGTTGTACTTGATACTTATCAAGTGTTCAGTACCAATGAAGTGAGTTCAGTTATGGACCTTGCAGGTAGTAAGGTTGCTGGTGCAGGCATGAACATGCGTTACCTGGAAGGTATTGAAGGCGCTGCCGGTGTACGCGGTGGTCTGACAGACTTCTATAACATGCTGCAAACGGGCATGGTTGAATCAGCCATGTTGTGGCCTGAAGCTGCCAAGACATTCAAAATTGCAGAAGTTGCTCCTTATATGCTGAAAGCCGATCTCGGCGCGGTCAACTCCAAAACCGTGACGGTTAATGCAGACTACTGGAACAAACTCCCTGAAGAAGTCCAGGGTGTTCTGCAAGAAGTAGCGGTTGCATACAGAGACCACGTTGCTAGCGTAGCCATGGATCGTGCTGAAGAAAGTCTTGCCGCCTATGTAGAGGCTGGCGGTACAGTTGTTGAAGTGTCAGCTGAAGATCGTGCAGCTTGGGCTAATGCCATGCCTAACATTGCAGTAGAGTGGGCCAGGGGTCTCGATGAAAAGGGTGAGCCTGGTTCTGACATGCTGAAAGCTTACTTGGGTAAGCTGGCTGAAGCGGGATTCACGCCAACGCGAGACTGGGCGTCGGAACTTTAAAGTATTAACTTTGTGGGGTGGCCTAAGCCGCCCCACATAGCTTTTAACATCCAAATTATCTCCATACCTGTTTGTTAACCAGTCTCCGTGTTTTATTGAATCTAAATGATCAGCCTGCTCAGAAAAATTGAACGGCTCGGTAGTCGTGTTGCGACGGTCGCCAATGCAATTGGCACACTGGTTGTTCTGGCGCTTGTTATGGTGGTCAACTATGACGTTGTCGCGCGTGGCCTGTTTAACAAACCCTTTCATGGTGCTGTTGAACTGGTTCAATTTTCAATGGTATTGATTGTTTTTTTACAGCTGCCAGATGTGGTCAGGGTAAATCGTTTGACCAGGTCCGATGGGTTTTTGTCGATAATGGGTGATCGTTGGCCTGCAGTTAGTACTTATCTCAACAAGGTGATCAACTTTGTGGCCTTTGTATTTATGGTGCTTATCGCTATCGCCATTTGGCCAGAATTTCTCGACATGTTCGAGACACGTGATTACTTCGGCGTGCCCGGTGTCTTCACAGCCCCGTGGTGGCCCATAAAACTCGTCATATTTTTAAGCGCAACGCTGTGCAGTTTATTGTTTGCTCTCAAGGTAGTGCTACCCGAGGTTGATCAACACGTCGATCAAAATGGCAACGGCAAAGGCTCTCCTGTTGATAATAGCATTGAGCAAGGTGATCGCGATGTTGCCAAGAGTGGTGTAGCGTGAGTCCGATTGAAATAGGGCTAATTTCAGTAGCTGCAATAGTCATTCTAATATACCTTGGCGTCTATATCCCCATTGCGCTAGGTGTGGTGTCCTTCGTCTCGATCTGGTTAATGCGAGACAACTTTGACCTGGCCATGAACTTGTTGAAGGTTGCACTAAGCGATAGCGTTATGGAGTACACGTTCGCCACGGTGCCCTTGTTTACCTTTATGGGCATAGTGGTGTCCAAAGCAGGCCTGGGTAATGACATATACGATGTCATGAATGCAGGCTTTCGCAAAATTAAAGGTGGCATCGGCATGGCAACAGTTGGAGCCAACGCTGTTTTTGCTGCGGTCACCGGCTCGTCAATTGCGTCTGCGTCAGTTTTCTCAAAGGTAGCAGTGCCACAAATGCAACGTTACGATTACAACCCGCGTTTTGCTGTGGGTGTTGTTGCCGGTTCATCTGTGCTGGGCATGATCATTCCGCCCTCGGCGATGCTGATCATATACTCGTTTGTTGCAGAGCAGTCAGTCGGCGATATGTTTCTGGCAGGTGTTGTGCCGGGTTTAATGTTAGCTGTGGCTTATATCGGGGCCATTGCGTTTGCGGGAAAGTTCTTTCCGGATTTTGTTGGTGGCCGGCCAGCAGAAGACTATGAGCCAATGAGTAAGTCAACGGTAGCTGTTAAGACGCTGCCGTTGCTGATTCTAATTGCCGTGGTGTTAGGTGGTATATACACAGGTTGGCTATCTCCGGTTGAAGCCGGGGCTGCGGGCGCAACCGTAGGATTGTTAATCGCGTTTATTCGTGGTCGCATGACACCGGCGACCTTCTGGGAAGCCTTGGTGGAAACCGGTCATATCACTGCTGCCATTTTGTTTTTAATTACCGCAGCGTCTATATACAGCCGCATGTTGGGTTTGGCGGCCTTACCAAATGAGCTCGGGGACATCATCGCTAACAACCAGTTCAGCTTTGCGATGATTATGGTTCTGTATGTCTTGCTGATGCTATTCCTTGGCACCTTGCTTGACACAGCGTCGATTATTTTAATCGTTGTTCCGTTATTTCTGCCTATCATCGAATCATTGGGCCTAAGCCCGGTATGGTTTGGTATTGTGACGGTGGTTGGGGCCGAGATAGGCCTGTTGACGCCACCTTTAGGCATCAGCTGCTTCGTTATCAAGTCAACCTTGAATGACGATAGAATAAAACTGAAAGATGTATTTCTGGGTGCACTACCGTTTGCGTTTGTGATGCTGCTGGTACTGATTCTGTTAATTGTGTTTCCGTCGCTAAGCACTGCTATATTGCGTTAGAGGACAATCAATGCGTAACGTTACTAAAGACAATATCACTGATGTGTTCACCAGCTATATGGGTGAAGATACCAATCCACGCACTAAAGAGGTGTTAACCAGTTTGGCACAGCATCTACATGCCTTTGCCAGAGAAACACAATTAACACACGATGAATGGCGCAAAGGCCTGGAGTTTCTCGAATGGGCAGGTAGAATCACCGGGCCCGAACGTAACGAATTTGTTCTGCTCTCTGATGTTCTGGGTTTGTCCTCTTTGGTGGATATGATTCATTCTGTGCCAGAGGCCACCAACTCATCCGTGCTTGGTCCATTTCATGTGTCCAATCCACCGCCGCTCGCTATAGGCGGAGACATGAAGCGTGACTATGGTGGTGATGTGTTGTTAGTCGAAGGGGTAGTCTACGACACTGACAATAAACCACTGGAAGGTGCGACACTGGATATTTGGCAGACGGCCCCGAACGGACTTTATTCAAGCCAGGACGAAGACCAGGACATCACCTCGTTCCATGCGCTAATGACAACTGATAAAAATGGTCGTTACGCATTCACCACAGTAAAACCAGTTGAGTACACCGTACCGAGCGATGGCCCGGTAGGACAAATACTAGATGCTGCGGGCCGACACCCATGGCGACCGTCACACTTACATTTTATTGCGCATGCTAAAGGGTGTAAGTCTGTTGTCACTGAGGTTTTTCCTGACGACGACCCGTACCTTGATCAAGATACCGTGTTTGGTGTTCGCGACGACTTGGTGATGTCTTACAAGAGGCAAAAGGCTGGGTCGTTTCCAGAAGGCTTTGAACTTTCAGGCAAAGTACCGGGCGAGTATTTACGCGTCGATTTTGACTTTAAATTGTTGAAGTTATAGTTGCTAAATAGCTTTCTTAAAAGCCTGTTTATTAAACAACGCGAAACAGAGTGCTCAAGGCATCGTTAGTAAGTTAACAAGGTATAAGCCAGTAGTGCGGTAGTGGGAAGCCAGTTGCTCTGATGCACGATCAGCATCGCGCTCAATTGCCGCTTGAAAGATGTGGTTATGTTCTTCGGCAACATCCCGCTTGGCGTAGTCGGCAGATTTTCCGGCCAGATTTCGATAACGCACATTGAGCGAATACAACTGGTCGCAAAAGCGTAACAGAATAGGAGAGTCACACGCATTAATTAGCGCCATATGAAATGCTTTGTGATATTGCTCGAACACATGAGTAGGCTCCTGGTATGCACGGCACATGTGGTGATGGGAAAGAACCAGTCTGTCTTCCCAATCCTTTGAGCCTTTTTCGAAGCTGGTGCGAATAGCCAAGTCTTCGAGTTTACAGCGAAGGTTAAGAATCTCTTCGAACTGTTCTTTGCTTGCTTGTGCAACGCGGAAACCACGTTGGTCCCGTCGTTCAACCAGCTGGTCAGAGGTCAGTAAGCTTAGCGCTTCACGTACAGGAGACGCACCAGTGGAATACGTGTTCTTTAGCGATTCTACCTTAAGCTTTTCGCCAGGGGCGATGTCACCAGACAAAATGGCATCACGAAGTGCAAGGTACGCACGCTGCGTTGTTGATTGGGTAGAAGCGTCAACATCCTGTTTGTTACTGGTGACCATGCAAATCTCCTACGCTCATGCGTTGTGAGTTATTGAGGTTGATAATATCGTTATTTTGATGTTAAATGGCCAAATATAAGATAAAAAGTTAGTCTGTTTGTTTAAACTTCAGCGGAGAAATTTCCTATGCGCGAAACACATTCGGTAGACGGTAAATGGTGGGTCAGTCCTTACAACTTCAAACCAGAAGTCCGTGGCGAATTGGCGCTGCCTCCAAAAGTTGAGATCCATGATGCCACCTTGCGAGATGGCGAACAAACGCCGGGCGTTGTTTTCTCCATTGATGACAAAATTAAAATTGCCTCCAAACTAAGCGAAGTGGGTGTTGAGCGCATCGAAGCGGGAATGCCAGCGGTATCGCCACAAGATGCGCAGGCGATAAAAGAGATCTCCAAGCTGGGTTTAAACTCCAAAATATTTACATTCGCGCGCGCCATGAAGCAGGACATCGACATGGCACTTGAGTGTGGTGCTGATGGGGTCATCATCGAAGTGCCGATCGGTTACCCGAAATTGGTCACACAGTTTGGCTGGACTTGGGAAGATGTCTTCAAGAAAAGTAAGGAAGTCATTAACTACGCAAAAGAGCAGGGCTTGTATGCGGTATTTTTTCCTTACGACACCACACGTGCCAGAGAATCAGACCTGGAAAATCTTTGTAAGGCGATAACCAACGAAGCGATGCCAGATTCCATTGGTATTGTCGATACCATGGGTTGTGCCACGCCAGAGGCTATTAAATATATGGTCCGTTGGGTGAAAGACATGACAGGCCTACCTATCGAAATTCACACGCATAACGACTTTGGTATGGGGGTGGCAACAGAACTTGCTGCAGTAACTGCCGGTGCTGAGTGTGTGCATAGCTGTGGTAATGGTTTAGGTGAACGTACTGGTAACGCAGCATTAGAAGAATTAATGCTTGGGCTCGATCTGCTTTATGGTTACGAGACTGGCTACAAGCTGGACAAGTTGCCGGAGCTTGGTGATTTGTTGTCCTCTTTGTCTAATATCCCAATCGCACGCAACAAGCCGATCCTTGGGCACGGAAATTTTATCCGTGAATCTGGTATTGGTATTCAATATGTTATGGAAGACCCTCTTGTTATGTTCGGAACGCATCCAGCATTAACTGGTCGTAGTGGCGAGGTCGTCCTGGGTAAGAAAAGTGGCAAGGCTTCCATTGTTTATAAACTGGGTGAGCTGGGCCTGGGTGAAGCAGAAGACGACATGGTGACTGAAATGCTGACGCGAGTTAAGCAAAAGGGTATAGAGAAACGCGATATCCTCAGCGATGCAGAATTCAAATCCATCGTTAGTGAAGTCAGGGATGCTGCTGCTTAAGCGCATCCTCACCAGCTGAATCTGCCTGGCGAATCAGAGGCCGCAATGGATATAACGCTCTATCATGCTGCAGGCGCATGTTCAATGGCAACCTATATCTCGCTTGCTGAGGCGGGTGCAGACTTTACGGTCAAAATCATCAGCCTGAAAAATAATGATCAAGCAAGCCCTGAATTTGCGGCTCTTAATCCAAAGAAGAAAGTGCCGTATCTGGTGGTTGATGGTAAAGGCTTGAGTGAAAACGTAGCAATGCAAACGTGGATCGCTGAAGCCTTTCCTGATGCCAATTTGTTTCCATCAGACAGCTGGGATCAAAAACAAGCTTTGTCTTATATGAGCTGGTTCGGCTCTGGCATGCACCCGCACATTACCCGTCACTATAAGCCACCAAAGTTCACTGAATTCACTGATGCGCATGCCGACTTAAAGAAAAAAGCCAAAGCGATGTTCATGGAGCAAATGCAACTGGTAGATAATGAGCTTGATGGCAAAACCTTTTTCTTTGACCACTACACTGTTTGTGATTCTTATTTCTTTTGGATTTATGAGCGTGCGCTTCAAGAGGGGTTCGACTTAAGTGGCTTTAAGCAATGTACTGCCCACAATGATCTATTGCGTGATCGTGCGAGTGTGCAAAAGGTGCTGGCACACACAGGAGCTTAAAGTCAGACTTGTGCATCTGTGGGTGTGTATAGTTAGTATTGTGTGTGCTGAATGATAAGCGATAAGGCTAAACTGATACGCGCTTCCTTGACCCGCGAGGTATTGGACTCAATTTCAGTAGAGCAAAAGCGGAACGAGTGGGAGGCTGCCAGTAAAGCGATTCCAACTCCTTCAGGTGTCAGTGTCAGTGCTGTGGATATAGGCGGTGTGTTGTGTTAGTAGAATAGAAACTGTTATCGGTTATTACTGTCAAAAGTTTCTCCACAGGTCTGCTGTTTTGGATCTAAAAAAGTAGAAAATCCGTATCAATATAGTCATAACTTTATAAAAGCAGGAGATAAAACGAATGGTAGGTAGGAAACAAAATGCCCGCACTATCGCTGTCGGCGTAGCTGCCCTCAGCTTAGCTCTAATTGGCTCTTTAATCAGCACTAGCGCATCGGCTATGGATGATATGTCTTTTTTCATCACCAGTGCCGGTCCTGGTAAAGGTGGTGACCTTGGTGGACTGGAGGGCGCTGATGCACACTGTGCATCGCTTGCCGCTGCCGCCGGTTCAGAGAAAACCAATTGGAAGGCCTATTTAAGCCTGACAGCGAAGATTGATCGCTCCGGTGATAGCCCCAAAGTTATCCCTGGTGTTGATGCGCGAGACCGTATTGGTTCAGGTCCCTGGCACAATGCCAAAGGTGTTCTGATTGCCAGCAGTGTTGACGAGCTTCATTCGGATGCTAACGCGATTAATCTGGAAAATGGCTTGGATGAAAAAGGCATGCCGGTTAATGGTCGTGGTGCACAGCCAAATAAACATGACATTCTCACCGGATCAACTCCACAAGGGCAATACTCAACTGCCGGTGGCGATACCACCTGTTCTGGCTGGACCAGCAGCGGTGAAGGTTCTGCCATAGTCGGACACCACGATAAGGTTGGCTTGAGCGAAGATCGACACATGGTCAGCTGGAATTCGGCTCACGGTTCATCCGGATGTGGTGCTGACGCTTTGCCACGTACTGGCGGTGATGGCCTGTTTTATTGCTTCGCGGGTGAGTAGCACCTTTAGTTTATAAACTCACTGGCCAGTAAGCGCTATAGGTTAAAAGTCCCTGCATCGGAAAATTATCTGTTGCAGGGCAACCCCACCTTAGTACGGCAAACATAGACATCAAACCTTCCAGTGCAGATCGACGCCTTATAGTCGTATAAAATGATATCGTGACTCTATAACACCTTCGCTTCATTAAAGTCGCGAGTGCTCAACGCATGCAACGTAACAAGCTGAACTTTCTATTTCTGAATATGGGTCATTTTCTCGACCATTTCTTCATGTTGATTTTCGCGACCGCATCCGCCCTGGCACTAACCCAGGAATGGAATTTAAGTTACGCCCAACTTATACCTTATGCAACACCAGGTTTTATTGCCTTTGGCGTCTGTGCTATTCCCGCTGGATGGCTTGCCGATAAATGGAGTCGGGAAGGAATGATGGTGATTTTTTTCATTGGAATTGGGGTCAGTTCAGCATTGGCGGGTATGGCAAATTCACCCACGCAAATAGCAGTTGGACTTACTTTAATCGGCGTATTTGCAGCGATCTACCACCCAGTTGGTCTTGCCATGGTTGTGCAGGGCCGAAGCAAAACTGGTATGCCGCTGGCGATCAATGGAATATTCGGCAATATGGGTGTTGCAAGCGCAGCCCTGCTTACCGGTTTCATGATAGATAGCGCTGGATGGCGCAGTGCGTTTGTCATATCAGGCGCGTTATCAGTTTGCATTGGGGTACTTTATTTGTGGTTTGTTCGATCTGATAAATCATCAGCAGCTGATACCAGCGCGTCTGCTACTAAAACTTTAAATAGTGTGGGCTCACCGTATTCCAGAAACCTGTTGTTCAGAGTATTCGGTATTATTTTTTTTACCACTGCCATTGGTGGTCTCATTTTTCAAAGTACCACCTTCGCATTACCCAAAATATTTGAAGAGCGTTTAACTGAATTTGCTGGTACAGCCACCATGATTGGTTGGTACACATTTATTGTGTTTTCGGTGGCGGCTTTTGCGCAACTTGTTGTCGGTTATCTTGTTGATCACTATTCAGTGCGAGTCGTGTTTGCCTGTGTTGCTATTTTGCAGACTTTGTTTTTTGGCGTGATGGTACAGCTTGATGGCATTGGGGCCTTTATCGTTGCAGTGGCGTTTATGTTGGTGGTGTTTGGCCAAATTCCGATAAATGACGTTTTAGTAGGGCGAATTGCTCGCAGTGAATGGCGAAGTCGTGCCTACGCTGCAAGATATCTTGTAACCTTTTCAGTCATGGCTTGCGCTGTGCCGCTGATAGCATGGTTGCATAGCGCGCGGGGATTCAGTGCTCTCTTTATAGTGTTGGCCATAGCCGCTATGTTGATATTCTTCGCCGCTTTGTTACTACCTGATGTTGATAAAGTAGAAGTCTCAAGCTATCAGTCTTAAGCTTTCGATCTCAAGCTTTCAGTCTCAAGCTAGGGCGATAATTTTATGGCCGTAAATTTACAGCCATAAATTTGCAGCTAAAGGCTAACTAAAACGTGTATCGAGCCGACAACATTAACCAGTCAGTATCCGCATCCACTATGGTGTAGTCTATTTCGATATCAATGTTAGGTAGTACTTGGTATCCACCTCCAGCGCCGTAGCTTAGCCCAGTTTCAGATGCATCGGGAACGGTTGAATTAGATTTTAATTCCAGTTGAACCACACCAATACGTGTGGTGAAGTAGAAGTCGCCCGTTGTGGAGCGGTAAGTAGCGTAGGCAGCGGTGGTTACAACATCAACATCAATGCTTCGTACATTTGCACTTAAGGTAACTCCTCCTGTTATGTACTCAATTTCTGCCGACCAGTTGTCCATAAACTGGTAGCCGAAATTAAAGCCGGCTGATGAATCCTCATCGACGGTCACACCATCTATGTCACTAATCAGCGTTTGGCCACCTTTAAGGCTGGCTGAAAAGCCACCCACGTCTGCATGCGCTGTTGTCGTTGCGTACAGGCTGGTTACGAGCACCAAAGTTGAAAAAGTAATAGGTTGTATAGATGTGTTAGTGCCTGTGCTCATGCTGTATCTCCTTAATGGCGCGAACTAAATAGATGGTGGGTAGATATTAGTTGCTTGGTGAATTAATGTCTATCAATAAACTGGTGTAGGCAGCTAGTTCACTGTGTCAGTTGTTGCGTTGGCCTGCGCATACTAACGCTTCAATAAGGTATATTGAGTCTGTCGTCAATTAACAGGCTCCCTTGACGTCATTACTGCCGTGCAAATGCCACTTCTTGCTTTGAACAGGTTAAGTAAATGATTGATACAGACAGACTGACACCCATGAATTAAGAAATTGGATTAAATATTGTTAGCTGTAATTGTTTAATGTAGTTTGACGTTGAAGGATTCAGATTTTTTAAAGACAAGTTGTGCATTGAATTGCGTTATTGCTAATCAAATAGCCCACTATGATGGAGATTCAATAAAATGTCGTTAAATGCAAAGCCCTGCATAATTTGTGTTGCAATAACGGGTTCTGTTCCAACCAAAAAAGACAACCCGGCCGTGCCTACAACCATCAGTGAGCAAGTTGAGAGTACGCATGCCGCCTTTGAAGCTGGCGCGTCCATCTGCCATGCACACGTTCGCAATGATGATGAAACACCATCAAGCGACCCTGAGAAATTTGCAGCTTTAAAAGCTGGTATTGAAAAACACTGCCCCGAAATGATCATCCAGTTTTCTACCGGTGGACGATCTGGTGCCGGTAAAGAGCGTGGCGGTATGTTGCCTTTAAAGCCAGATATGGCTTCGTTAACGGTTGGTTCAAACAATTTTCCCACTCGTATCTATGAAAATGCTCCGGATTTGGTCGATTGGCTTGCAGCAGAAATGCTGCAGCAAGATGTGCTTCCCGAGATTGAAGCATTTGACCTGAGCCATATTTTTCAGGCAGCCAAAATGTGCGGTGATGGTCGACTGCGAAGCAAGCCCTACATTCAATTTGTTATGGGTGTAAAAAATGCCATGCCAGTCGATCAAGATGTATTTGATTTTTATATTAAGACCACAAAGCGTTTGCTTCCCGATGTGGAGTGGTGTGCAGCTGGCATAGCGGCCGGGCAGGCCATTGTGAATGAATGGTGTGTAGCAGCAGGTGGGCACGCCCGTACAGGGTTGGAAGACAATGTGCGTTTAGATAAGCATACGTTAGCCCCCTCAAACGCAGCGCTGGTGCAGCGTGTGGTCGATCTGTGTGAGACGTACGAGCGGCCTGTAGCACAACCTTCTCAAGCACGGCAAATGCTCGGGTTACAGCCAGGAATTACAGCTTGTTAAGCTGGTTACAAAATCGCTTCTACAATTGCGTATTGAGCGAGTGAAAAGTGCAAACATTGTGGAGAATCAACCTGCAAACTGAACAATACCTTGCAAAGCCTGTCAGGGTTATCTGTAGTATTGAAGAACAGACACTTACGGCAGCGTTTCAGCGCCCGTTGGCTAGTACCTTGTGACGTGAACTTGTGGATCGTGCCTGGCATTCAGTAATCAGTATCCAGTGCACTAGTCTGGTTCAGCAAGCAAATTTAAATCAGGAAAGAATATGACCAAGCGTTTGATCAATCGCCGCCAATTTTTAACCACTGCTGTGGCAACCTCTGCGGCGGCTGGCTATATAGCCGCTCCAGCATTTATAGGTCAAGCTCAAGCCAATAACGTTGCTGCAACAAAATCCATGCGAGGCGGGTCTAACAACTACCTGCCCGGTGCGCCCATAGTCGATCGCATTGGTGGCGGTGGGTTTCTGATGACTGGCACTGTGCGCCGAGCTGGTGATGGTGCACCCTTGGCAGGGCAGCGTATCCAAATTTGGGCGCACACAACCGAAGGTCATGAGCGTGATGAGCGTAGTCATGGCGCAACCCTGACTGATGAGAACGGCGAGTATCGTCTGGATATGCCGCAAATTGTTCCCGCGTTCGGACAGGCACATGGGCACCTGGCTTATGACAGTGAAGATTTTAAAACGGTGTTCTTACGCCCGATTATGGCTGACTCAAAGGACACAACACTGGCGGCGCATTTTGTACTGGAGCCAGCTTAAAATCCAGCACTTTCACAGAGCTGCTTAAGACGTAATAATAAAAAAATGAAGCACGCACGTTCGGTCTTGGTGTGGATTGCACTTGCCGCTTTAGTCGTTGTGCCATTTATTGCTGCTGCTAACAGCCCCTTACTTGCCTGGCGCCAGCCAGTCTATATTGTTGCCGGTTTCGCTGGTATTGCTGCTTTGGTTTTATTGCTCTTACAGCCACTGCTGGCAATAGCATACCTTCCGGGAATTTTACCTCAGACCAGTAAGAAGATTCATCGCTGGACCGGTAGCTCGTTGGTAATACTGGTGGTTTGCCATGTAGTGGGACTTTGGATAACCAGTCCGCCAGATGTGATTGATGCACTGTTATTTACATCGGCAACCCCATTTTCAGTTTGGGGAGTCGTGGCGATGTGGAGTATTTTTGTCGCCGCTGGATTGGTTGTGATTCGTCGACAGTTACCTTGGAAGCCACGTATGTGGCACTACGTGCATTTGACGCTGGTGACCATCACTGTGTTGGGAACTGTTGTTCACGCAATGAAAATTGAAGGAACGATGGAGATTTTCTCTAAAGCGGTGCTTTGCTTTTTTGTGGTATTCGCTCTTACCATTGCCGTGTTGAAACGGCTTGGAAAAAAATAGTATGGGATTAACCAGTGCTCATAAAAATGGCCCGACAAACATACCGAGCCAGTCGGCAGCCTGTCAGACCATGGTTCTATTTGGCTTGGCATTTCATTAATCTGCCAGCCCAATCTTTACTTAATAAAACTTCTATTGGAACTTTAACTAGTAAAGCTTTAACTATTAGCCTCCTTAATGACCACAGTGTTCATTTTCTCTGGAGCATCACCCCATTTTAGTGAAACGCGGCCGCCGTTACAGGCCGGAATCCAAGTTGTATCTGCGTCGCCGTCATGAACGTTGGCATAGCTGGAACCACTTTGTAAGCTTCGGCCATCTGAGGTGGCTTTCAGGCTTAGGTTCTCACGTGCTGTACCAGATGTTTGGCTTTCATCATCTGCATCAGCGCTTGTAGTAGATGCGTCGTACAAAAAGAACTTATCCGCCGGTGCTAAATACCAATCCCGGTGTGCTGAAACACCACTGGCAACCCACTCGGGGAACTCAGGGTAGGCCATGCCGATATCAACGTATTCCGCTGGATAATAGATCTGATAAGGCACGTTTAACACCCACGGTAAGTTGTTATCAGATACATAAAAGCGATCAACACCGTAGCAACGCTACTGCTCTGAAAATCAAATACGAGTTCACCGGTTAAATCTGAGGGATCAATAGGATCAACTATTTCAGTCGCAACACCTGCCGGAACGAACACCCATGTTGGCTGTGCGCCTTCTGCAGAAGTTTCATCAACTGGAACTACAGCTGTTGCTGCGACACCAATCAATTTAGTTTTCACGTAAACATGTTCAGTTGACAAGGCGTGCCCAGACACATTTACAGTGGTATTTGTACGGCCCGCATTGTCTGTGTATCCGGAAAAAATCTCAGCAACTTGTTGAAGTTCGAAGTCAGTAGGTTCACAATCATCATCCACCGCACTTTGTGGCATGTCGTATACAGACACGCGTGTGTTTGCGGCGACGTCACCACTAACATCGTGTAGAACAAGTGATAGTTTGATTTGCTTGTCACTAGACCAGTCGAACAAAGTTGGCACGTCCAACTCTGCTGTGGATTGACTGGCTGCGCCTAAGTCTGGCTGATTTTTTTGGTTGTAGCCTTCTGTTCCACTACCACCACATGCGCCAAGCAAGACTGCTATAGAGCAAGCGGCTGCGGTTGTTGCTCTTCTATTAATAAATTTTATTCTAGCTACTCTCTATTAGTCTGGACTCCGCCATTCCAATAGCGACAATTTATCAACTGGCATCAATTCCGTTGTTGATTGAGTACCGGCGGTAGAAACCGCCATTTCCAATGAGCATTTGTGTACTAGATCGAGAACTGTGGGTAGCAGGGTGGGTTTTGTGATGTACGGAATGGTTGTGAATTAGCAACCTTGATGAGATGCGAACTGGGCCATTGTCAGGCCGCAAACCCTGATTGAATATGAGGGCTGGTTACTGGTACACGGTGCAAAACGTGATGTTGACGCGGTTTAAGTTGGTTCTAGCTTAAATTACGAACAAACTGTCGAATGTCTTCAATCAATAAATCCGGCTCTTCCATGGCTGCAAAATGCCCACCGCGTGGCATTTGAGTCCATTGTGTGATGTTGTAGATTCGCTCGGCATAGCTTCGAGGTGGCCATGCCAGGAGTTCCTTTGGGAATACCGCGCAGCCGGTTGGCACTTCCACTCTTTTGCCTTCAGGCGATAGTAACCTTCCACCTTCTTCACGACGGCCGTAATATATCCAGGACGCAGAGTTAAACGTGCGAGTGACAATGTAAATCATAATATTGGTCAGTAATTGATCCTTGGTATAGACACTCTCCACATTGTCGTCTTTGATGTCAGACCAACCATGCATTTTCTCAACTATCCAGGCAGCTATGCCAACAGGGCTGTCCATCATGGCGTAGCTTAGTGTTTGAGGTTTAGTTGCTTGTTGTGTGCGGTAGCCGTTTTGCATAATTTGATCTTGTTCAAATTGTGCAGCCCATGCTTTCTCTTCAACGGTTTGCGGGCCGTCTTTGTGCCGCATGGTTAGTATATTAATGTGTATGGCTGAGCAAGCAGGGGCGTGATCGAAGCCTAGCCAACTGCAAATAGCACCGCCCCAGTCACCACCCTGGGCAATGAAGTGTTCGTAACCTAGTACATTAGTCATTAGTTTACTAAAAATGTCCGCCATTTTTCTTGGACCATAAGGACGTGCTGGACAACCTGAAAATCCGAAGCCTGGTAGTGATGGGGCGACAACATCGAAGGCGTCTTCAACTTTACCGCCATGATTTTCCGGGTGGGCCAGCAAGTCAATGAAGTCCAGGAACTCGACAACAGTGCCGGGCCAGCCGTGGCTTATGATTAAGGGAGTCGGGTTAGAGCCACTGCCTTTTTCATGAATGAAATGAAGGTCAATACCATCAATCATGGCCTTAAAATGTGAAAAGCGATTTAGTCGAGCCTCTTCTTTACGCCAGTCATAGTCAGACACCCAGTAATCGCACAACTCCTTCATGTAATCCAGATTTGTACCGTAGTTCCAACCGCCGTCTATTGGCATCTCATGCCATGGGTAATTGCGCACACGTGTTTGAATATCGTCGAGCGTATCGTTGGGTATGTCTATGCTAAAAGGCTGGCAGGGGCTCATGTGTGAAGGTAGTCGTTCATTGTGCTAGAAAATGTAGCGCGATTTCGTTGGTGCGGTAAGAGACAGATGTAAGTTTTTGAAAGGACAGAGTATAGGGGAAATTGTTTCTGACAGGATGTAGAATTGGGCTCGATCAAAGTAGCTGCCTGACTTCTGCAGCTATTAGCTTGATTCCTTCATCGAGCTTTTTTATTGGAACGAAAGCAAATCCTAGCCGGAAGCTTCTATTGTCGCCGTTTAAGCAAAATCGCTCCCCGACATCGATCAGTACTCCTTTGTCCTTCAGTCTTATGCTGAGCTCTGTTGCGTCAAATCCTGGAGGGCCCGTGAGCCAGAACGACGTGCCGCCCTGCGTTTTGGTGCGATGAAGCATGGCAAGATGTTTTTCGATAGATACGTTCATGGCATGCCAGCGCTTTTTATAGCGCCGTTCGATATTTCGAATGTGCGAGTCGTAGTAACCAAGCCTGAAAAACAGTGCCACCACTTCCTGAACGATGGTGGGCGGGTGTCTCATCATAACGCCCCTGACGATTCGTGCGTGCTTGATTATGTCTCTGTGGGCTACCATGAAGCCCAGTCGTATGCCCGGAGAAACTGTTTTGGACAGACTTCCAATATAAATAACACGGTTGTTTTTATCCAGCGCGCGCAAAGATTGAGATCGGTTGTTCAGGTAATTCATCTCAGCTTCGTAGTCATCTTCAATGACCAGGTAATTTTTAGCATCGGCTGATTCCAAGAGTTGTTCGCGCCTTTCTTGAGACATTGTGACCATCGTTGGGAATTGATGGCTTGGCGTTGTAAAAACCAATTGGCAACCAGTAGGTATAGCATCGACCATCAGCCCTTGATCGTCTGTTGGTACACCAATAATACGGTTACCAGTGAGATTAAATGCGTTTCTAGCTCCAAAAAAACCAGGGTCTTCAATGGCAATAGGTTTGTTCTTGTGCGCAAAAGTTGCACCAATAATGAAAAGTGCATTCTGTGCGCCCAGCGTAATTAGTATTTCATCTTCATCAGCGTAAATACCGCGTGAACTGAGAAGGCGTTGCCTGAGCTGTTGAGCCAGCTGAGGACTATCGCTCTCCACAGAGTCATCTCGCCAAGTGTGCATTTGGGTAGTACCGAGAGCCAAGCGTGTGCATTCGCGCCAGCTGTCTACTGGAAATAGATCTGGGTCAATCTGATTGTAAATAAACGGGTATGGGTAGCTTGTCCAGTTGAGTGGATTATCAACCGGTACCAAGCCCAATGATTCAAAATGAACTGGCGCTGTTGTTTGTCTACCAGAACTAACTGTTGGGCTGCTATCAGAAATTATTTTTTCTTCGAGCAGTGGGTTAACGTAATATCCAGAGCGATCACGCGCCACAACTAAACCAAGATCAATTAATTTTCCGTAGGCAGCGAATACGGTGTTTCTTGAGACGCCAAGTTGCTCTGCCATTTCTCTGCATGATGGCAGGCGTTTGTCTGGGGAAAGTACTTGGGACGTGATTGCAGCACTTACCAATTCGCAAATCTGATCTCTCAGTCCTAGATCAGACCTGTCGGGCAGCACAAACCTGGACTGAGTTACGGAACCAACCACTATATCTCCATTAGCTTCTTAAGCAGTAGCTTGCAACGAGAAGTTCAGAACTCTCGCCAGCGTATAGCCGTCGTTGAACATCGACCTCAATTCTGTCACGGAATCTTGTCTCTGTCCCGTGGTTTTAATCGAACTGTCACTTTCACTACGTAGAGCAATATGAAAAGATCGATCTATATCACTGGTATTTGTGCAAAAAACAGGAGAAGTAAGCTTGTGAAAAGAAAAGATTTTTTTAAGGTCTTAACTATTAGTGCTGCACTGGCATGTTGTGCGCAATCTGCCTATGCCGAAAAGGTATTGAAGCTTGGAACTGTTGGGTTTATTGGCATGCCCATTGGTGATGCGATTGATCAGGCGCTGATTCCAACGCTTGAACGAACGTCAGGTGGTGAAATGTCCATCGAACCGCATTATCGAAAGTCTTTGTGCAGTGAACAAAGCTGTGGTGAACAGGCAAACCAAGGCTTAATTTCACTTTGGACTAGTTCCACGGCTAATTTCGGTAATTTTGGAACAGCGCTCGCTGTTTTCGATCTTCCGTACATTTTTAAAAGTATTGAAGATGCAGATCGCATTTCTTCGGAATGGTTGGCGAAGAAGCAGTGTGATATTGCTGCTGAAGAGGCTGGCCATGTTTGTTTAACAGTTTACTCAAGTGGTGGCTTTCGACAGCTTGGAAATGCTCATGGTCCCATTCATGTTCCCGATGACATGAAAGGAATAAAGTGGCGAGTGACCAAAAGCCCAATTGAATACACACTGGTTAAGAATTGGGGTGCTGTGCCTGTACCATATGATTGGGCCCAGCTATATCAAGGTCTTCAAACTGGTGTTGTTTCAGGTCAGTATGTAGCTACCCCTTGGCAACACGTTGCTAAGTTGCACGAGGTAGCCAAGTACTTTACAGAGATTGGTGGTTCGTGGTCTGGTAATCAATTGTCTATGGACAAACGCCAGTACGACGCTTTAACCGACCAAGAAAGGGAGTGGCTCCATACGGCAGCAACCGCTTTTGGTCAAAAAGTTCAGGAGCTTGATCGTAATTGGGTAACTGCAGGTGAAGATGCAATCAAAGCAGAAATAGAGGAATGGTACGTGCCAACTGAAGATGAAATGAAACTTTGGCGGGCTGGTGCTATTGATGCTTGGCTAAATGCAAAGGGCTCCTTCGACCCAGAAACTGCAGAGCGAGTGCTTCAGGAGCAAGACATGACAGATTTTATTGCTCAGTTAAAAAAGGCGGGTGCTTTGTAATTTGGTACAAAGTTAACTGTCTGTATCGTAGATGGCGCGGCGTTGAGCCGCGCCTTCTTTGTTTTTGGCTATCGTATACTGGCCAGAACGATGTTGATTCACTTTACTAACTAGAACGATTGGAAACAGCTCACGATGGAAAGCGTTTTTCTACTTATCGTACTTGTTATTCTAATTCTTGTAGGTGCTCCGGTAGGCTTCACACTCATCTTAATCCCGGTGGTATACATACTAATCACCGATGCTGCACCGATGATCCTCATTCCCAGTCAAATGTTCAGTGCGATAGATGCTGTTCCATTGACAGCCATTCCGTTTTTCATGCTGACAGGCGAGTTAATGACCAGTGCAACAATCACTGATCGCTTGGTGGATTTAAGTCAACGCATGATTGGTCGGATGCGCGGTAGCATGGCGCAGGCGAATGTGCTGGTGTCTATGTTTTTCGCGGGAATGAACGGTTCAGTAGTAGCCGATACCGCCACAGTTGGATCGCTGCTTATTCCTGCTATGAAGAAAGCGGGTTATCCAGCTGCATTCGCCGCAGCGATTACTGCTGTCAGCTCTACCATTGGTGGCATCATTCCACCTTCCATCATGATGATTGTGTTGGCTAACGCAGGTGGGATTTCTGTTGGAGCTTTGTTTGCCGGTGGCATTATTCCGGGCTTGATGATTGGAATTCTGCTGATGGTTATCAACTATATCATTGCGAAAAAAAATAATTTTGAACGGAACGAAGAAGCGTTTAGTTTCAGAGCGCTGGCCACTTCGCTTTACCGGTCTTCCTTTGCACTTCTTATTCCAGTAGTGCTTGTCGGTTCGGTTGTATTTGGTATAGCGGGCGTGGTTGAAGCTGGGGCATTGACCGCAACAATTGCCTTATTTGTTGGTCTGTTCATCTATCGAACGATTACTTGGGAAAATTGTAAAGGTGCTTTTATACGAGCGTTTCGTAACTCTGCGATGGTTTTTATCATTATAGCGGCATCCGGCCCATTTAGTTGGCTGTTAACATCGCTGGGAGCGATCAATGATTTAGAGCAATGGTTATTAAGCTATTCACACAATCCATTGCTGTTTGTCCTCGTGCTGGTATTGTTTATTTGTTTATTGGGTATGGTCATGGATTCCGCTGCCAACATTATTGTTGTAGGGCCGGTTCTGGTGGATGTCATGGTCAAGGCAGGCTATCCTGATGTTCAAGCCGCACTAGTCGTGGTTGTTGGATTTCTTATCGGTTCTGTGACACCCCCAGTTGGCGTTGCTTTTTTTACTGCGGGCGCGATTGCCAAGGTAAGGCTAGAAAAAGTTGCTGTTGCCATGCTGCCGTATTTGCTCGCGCTTTTCGCACTACTGTTTGTTCTAATTGTAGTGCCACAGCTCACTATGTTTTTACCGCGTCTTTTAGGTTTTTCCTAATGGTTAGGCTTAATTTGAGCGTCGAGAGTAGTAGTAGAATCTTAAGGGACAGGTGGTTTAGTAGTTATGATTAAGATAATTACGTTAATTGATAGTGCAGTCAACAAAACTCTTACCGCTTTTTGTGCTTTTTTTTTGTTGGCAATGGTTGTATTTGCCGTTTATAACATTGTTATGCGGTACGTTTTTGAAAATCCGCCTGTATGGGGAGACCTCTTAACCGTGCTCAGCAATATCTGGCTTGTCTTTTTGGCTTTAGCATTGACCGTCAGAGACAAGGATCACATTGCACTTAATCTTATTTATTCATGGTTACCGATTAAAGCTGCCTTTATTATCCAACAGTTTTGGACGCTTGTAATTTTCTGCTTAGGATTAGTGATGATAATCTATGGTATTGAGGCGGTTAATACGATGGGTGGAAAATACTGGGAGATGTGGTATTTCGCCTGGGAAAATGGTGAGCTTGTATATAAGCCTAACTATATGCCTAAAAAATACGCTATTGCTATTGTACCAATATCGGGTTTTCTGGTTTGTGTTGCAGCGATCGCATCTATCATTGAAGATAGTATCAAGATGCGCGCTGGTGCATACCAGCGCGACGATCAATAACATAATCAATAGTAAGTTCGACTAAAAATCTCAAGTTTCAAAAGTGTTGTTAACCACCTGTTTCAGCAACTAACCCAACCGCCTCAATACCGGCTACACAACAGGCTTCGTCGTTGTCAGATATATCGCCAGTGATACCGACGGCTCCGAGTAAGTCCCCATCTTTAGATCGTATTAACACACCACCAGGTACAGGGACTAGTGCGCCTTCACAAAGGCTGTTGAGTGCTTGTATAAAAAAGGGTTCGGCTTTGGCACGTTCGAATAATGCTCGTGATCCCATGCCTACAGAATACGCTCCAAAGGCTTTGCCATGGGCGACTTTTGGGCGAATCTGGCTGGTGCCATCCTGACTTTCGCTGGCTTTTATCGCGCCTCCGTCCCCGAGTACAACAACGGCCATCGGTTTAAAGCCCTGTTTTTTTTGTTCGGCAAGCGCGTGTGTAATGATGTCTTTCGATTGAGCTAGTGTGAGTCCCATTTTATGTCCCGGTAAATAAATCTAATTAGGTATTGTTTTTAATGGGTTAAGTATACCCGTTCCTGAGCATTACAATAGAATTCTACAGCGAGTACTCATACTGTTGGTCCATGCCCAATATCGTTTCGTATCTTCTCTACTAAAAATCGCCCCTTGCACTTGGACCAAACTGTAGAGGTTCAAACTATTAACGTCATCATATTCCAGACGTAGCCAAGTACTACTAGCGTGGAGATGGCCAGAATTGAGCTAGTTATGCCAGCGACTGATCCTGCCAGCCAACCGAGCAGGCCGATGGCTATTGTGAACACGACTAGCGCCAGGGTTGCGCTCGTCGTTCCAATAAACCGGGTACTACTAATAACTTGCTCTGTCTCAGCACTAATATTTGCAATAGAAGCAACTTCAATTGTTAACCTAACATCAACATACAGAGAAATCAGGAATAGAAGCGTGGCAAGTAATAAAAGCACCAGGCAGACGGTGCGTATTGGGCGGGTAGATTCTACTTGCAGAATGTTAGCTGCAACCGTAAGGGAGAACCCAGCGAGCAAGCCACTTAGAAAAGAGACTTGCCCAGTTTCTAGCTCTAGTAGTTCTTGCACTTTAGTGACCTGCTAGGTATAAGACTGATATAAACGATATTATAAGCTAACTAGCCGCCCATGGTAAGACGCGTGATGGTGAGAAAAAGTTGGTAAAACAAAGATGGTGAGAGAAACTATGAATGAGCCTGACACTAATCCCGAATCTGATGAAAATCGCCGTTTTCGAAAAATGGCAGATCGTTTTATTGACAACGCCAATAGACAATTAAACGACACCGAGCCTTCTATGGTTAACTCGGCCTTTATGTATGGCGCCTCACGCTTCTGCGCGTTCCTTACTGTTCAGAAGACAGGCACTCTGGAGCGCTTCGACGAAATGCATGATGAAGCCGTTCAATATTACGCAGATGAATTTAAAAATATGCTACTCGAAAATCTTAAGCATTACCGAGTCGCTATCGAAAAAGAAACGTAATCGTGGCTGGAATACCACTGTTAATGATTAGAAAGGGTTGGCGAAAGTTGAATGCCTAAAGAGCATAAGCGCGAGAAAAAAATGAATGGTCTGCCTTCACATGCTTCTGTCATTGTTATCGGTGGTGGCATCATGGGGTGTTCGACACTCTATCATCTGGTTGACATGGGTGTTAGCGATGCGATTTTGCTCGAGCGAAACAAAATAACATCGGGCACTACCTGGCATTCGGCGGCACAAGTGCGAGCGCTCAGACACTCGCGCAATCTGACTCGTATGATTCAATACTCTGTCGACTTATACAGTCAGCTGGAAAAACTAACAGGGCAGTCCGTTGGTTGGATTCAACAAGGATCATTGTCGATTGCCACCAACCCTGACCGCTTAACCCACATAAAAAGACAAGAAGCGCTGGCACGTGCCTACGGTATCGTTGCCAAGTCAATTTCAGCCGATGAGGCTTGTGAGCGTTGGCCCTTGATGAATGGGGATGATGTATTGGGTGCGGTATGGTCGCCCGATGATGGGCGAGTCTCACCAAGTGATGTGTGTGCAGCCCTTGTCAAAGCATCAAAATCTGCCGGTGCCAGGATATTTGAAGATTCTGGAGTTACTGGCGTCATTACGCAGAACGGGCGAGTGCGTGGAGTTGAAACTACTCAAGGCACTGTTAAGTGTGATGCCATTGCGCTATGTGCAGGTCTTTGGTCGAGGGAAGTAGGTGCAATGGCAGGCTCTGAAGTACCTGCGTTGGCTTGCGAGCATTTCTATTTGTTGACCAAACCAATAGCTGGCATTACAGGCAATACACCCACTTTATCCGATCACGATAGCAGTCTTTATATACGTGATGACTCTGGTGGTTTATTGGTGGGGTGTTTCGAGCCCATGGGAAAGCCGATAGAACCCGGTGTACTGGATGCTAATTTTGAGTTTGGCCTGTTGCCAGAAGACTGGGATCATTTTCAACCGATGATGGAGCATGCGCTGCATCGGTTACCTGTACTTGAAGATGCAGAAGTTAAAATGCTACTCAATGGCCCAGAGAGTTTTACCCCGGACGGTACGTTTATGTTGGGTGAAACAGCAGAAACCCAAGGCTTGTTTTTGGGTTGTGGCATGAATTCAGTTGGGTTGGCGTCTGGTGGTGGTGCGGGCATGAACTTAGCCCACTGTATAGTTCACGGCGCTCCCGCATACGATTTAAGTGAGGCTGACGCCAAGCGATTTGCTCCCGTGTTTAATAATATTGATCACTTAATGGCACGCGCACCTGAAATTCTGGGTACTCACTACGATATTGCATACCCTGCCAAACAATTTAAAACGGCACGAAATATAAAACGATTGCCTTTGCATAAAGAGTTTATAGACGATCACGCTTTCACAGGTCAGTTTTATGGCTGGGAGCGACCACTTTATTTTAACGCTGACTTAAAGCCAAAGCTTACTTTTGCTAAGCCAGATTGGTTTGACAATGTCAAGACGGAAGTCCTGGCAGCGCATCAAAGTGCAGCTGTTTTCGATCTCTCTTCATTTGGGAAAATTGATGTTATTGGTCCGGATGCACAAGCCTTTATGATGCAGGTCTGTGCCGGATTTGTAGATCGACCTTCCAGCAGTGTGATTTACACGGCCGTACTAAACGCTAACGGTACTTATGAAAGTGATATTACTGTTCAACGATTCACTCAAAACCATTATCGACTATTTGTTGGAACTACTGCCATCAAAAAAGACATGACCTGGTTTTGTCGGGCCGCGTACGATCGGGCCGCGTACGGTCGGGAGGTAGATGATGAGCCGGGGGGAACACGGTATGACGTGGTGATATCGGATGTTACTGAACACTATGCTGCGTTGGCATTGATGGGGCCAGATGCTATGTCTATCAGTGCATCTTTAGGGGCAGAGCTAGGTACTATTGCATTTTTTAAGCACGCGGATGCAACCCTTGCTGGTATTAAGGTGAAAGTAGCAAGGTTGTCCTATGTGGGTGAGGCCGGTTGGGAGATTGCGTGTAACAGTGGCGATGTTAATGCATTGTATAAGGCACTTAAAAATGCAGGTGCAAAGCCTGCAGGATTATTCGCACAAACATCCATGAGGATAGAAAAAGGGTTTCGGGCGATGGGTCATGAGTTGGATTCAGATGTATCACCCGTCGATGTTGGCTTGAGCGGTTTTACCCGCCCAACGGGTGGTTTTACCGGATACGAGGCTTTGCAAAAAAGATTGCATGAGGGTGCATTGCTGCAAATTGTCTCTCTGACATTTACAGACGAATCTGTGGTCCCGTTGGGGCATGAGCCAGTAATATTTAACGACAATATTATCGGTAAGACCACATCTTGCGCATTTGGTTATCGGATAGGTAAGCCCATAGCATTGGCTCAAGTGTCAAATGATTCAATCTCCAATGCCAGTAAAGCAAATGGATTCATCGCAGGCGCAATAGTTGAAGTGGATATTGCTGGAGCGTTGGCGTCGGCCGTTGTCAGTATGTCGCCGTTGTACGATGCAGAGGGTCATCGAATGAAGCAATTTTAGGTTGTCCAATTACCGATATCGGATAATGCAACGAGCATGCGGGTGTGCGGGTGTGCATCTGCTTAGTAGTCGAGCTGGCTAAGCACCAACTTCGCCAGAGATTTTTTTAGCCGTGACAATGATGCCATCAGTATCGGCGTAAACGTAGTCACCCGGTTTGAATGTCGCATCCCCGAACGACAAGCTCAGATCACGTTTTCCCTGAGTGACCGGAATGTATTTGCGTGAGCACGTACCCAGCGCATAAAGCGCCACCGGAATGTCTTTTATCTGAAATGTGTCTCTGATATAGCCGTTTACAATAATGCCCACGTAGCCACTGGTCTGTGCAAATTTCATCAGATTCTCACCCACGATGGCATAGTAATCTTGCGCAGCGTCGACGACAACAATTTTGCCATCACCGTTTTCGTCCCGCAAAAGAGTGATGAGGTCTGCATTGTTGCGATCAAGCTGAATGGTGACCACCTCTCCCTGGCACATCGGTGCGCCGCCATAGTTGACATACCCTGGTCCGAGCACGGTAACTATGTCCGGATGGCTGTCAGCCAAATCTGCGGTGAAGTCGACCATTATTTGTTCCTCAACCCCATTGTTTGTCCAAAAGACCTGTCAAAGGCTATGAAGATACCATTATCTTGGTGTCTCCATGCATAGGGTTTGATAAAATACACGGTAATATTTGCAGGCTCGCCAACCATGAAAGTCGTCACTGGTGTCATAGGCAACGATATCCACGTAGTTGCCAACAGGCTCATGGACCTATCGCTTAATGCGAGGGGCTATGAGGTATTCAATTTAGGTGTCAACACCCATCTGGAAGAATTTTTTGATGCTGCGGTTGAAACCGGCGCAGACATATTGTTGATCTCTTCTCTTAACGGTGAGGCAGAAGGTTGGGGCAGAGAAGTTCAAATTCACAAGGCTAAATACAAGAGTCTTGACGCGCTGACCATGATGATTGGTGGCAATCTGACGGTGGGTAGCGGTAATGCTGAAGACATAGTGCCTCGGTTCAAAAAATATGGTTTTGATCTGGTTTGTCATCAAATTGATCTGAACACCGGCTTGGATATGCTTGAAGCTTATTTGAGTGAAAAACCACATGAAAATTTGCAGAAACACGTACAAGCATGAGTCAATTACAAGAAGAAAGAGAAATTATTCTTGGCAACGAGAACGTTGATTCATTCGATTTTGATGAGGTACGCGAATTTGTCAGAGGGGCAGATGAGCAACTGTTCATATCGCATCACTTCGATACAGCTCAAAAAATGCTGGTACAGCCTCGCGGTGGGTTTCCCACCTACGAAAAACAGTTTGCATTGTACGAGTTTTTTGTCGACGCTAACGTTGATGTATTACCACTAACAATAGATTCCAATACGCGGCTTAACGATTACACTACTGCCAAGAAAATGCTGCGTTTAAGTGAGGCAAACGAGATCGATATGCTTAACGGCTATCCCTTGGTAAATCACGGCTACCGAAGTACGCGCAAAATGATGACTCACTTTAATCATCCAGTAAGCCTGCGCCACGGTACACCTGATGCTCGACTATTAATCGAAATCGCTATAGCGTCGGGCATATTTGAGATTGAAGGTGGGCCGATAACTTATTTGTTACCTTATTCAAAAAACTTTCCATTGGATAAGGCCTTTTTGTATTGGAAGTACGTCGAGCGCGTTTGTGCAGATTACTCGATACTCAATAAACCAATTAATCGAGAATCCTTCGGACCGCTAACAGCGACCCTTGTGCCACCTTCAATTACCATTGTCATCCAGCTTTTAGAAATGTTGTTATCGTTAGAGGAGGGCGTTAAATCATTCTCTGTATCGTTTGCTCAACAAGGATCGATGATTCAAGATATCGTAACCGGCAAAGTCACACGAGCGCTTGCTGACTATTATGCGGCGCAAATTGGATGTGAGGATGCTGCTATTCACCTTGTTTACCATCAATGGATGGGGGCGTTCCCGACCAATCGTGACTCTGCCGATCAGCTGATCAATATGTCCACCGTTATTGCATCGATGGTGGGTGCTGATAAGATCATTACCAAAACACGTGAAGAAGCGGTTGGTATACCAACCAAAGAAGCCAACGCGCAAACGGTTGCCAATACTCAGTACACGCTTAATATACTGGGCGGCTTGCCAGCCATTGTGGATGAGCAGGAAGAAGAAATATTAATGGCAGAAGTACACGCTATCATGGAGGCGGTGTTTAACGACCCGGCTGATACATTGTGGCGAAAAGTGTTTAATTCGATTAAAAATGGCATCATCGATGTGCCGTTTTCTCCGCATATTATTAATCATAACGAAATGATTACTATTCGAGATGCACAAAAGAATATCCGAATTATCAAGCGCGGTAATGTCCCCATACCTGATCGTTGCTTTGAATATGAAAAATCATGCTGTGACTTAAACAAAGACACCACCAGCATTGTTAATGACATCATTCACGATATTGGAATCATGCAGTGAATACCAGCTCAGAAACAACTAAGGCTAACGAAAAACTGCTAATTGATATTGGTAGTACTTATTTTAAAGTCAGTACCTCAGGTGCTATTGAGCAGCATTTCCGAGATTTTAATAAGCAGATACTGGATGATTTACTACATAAAAGTGGAGACACTGTTCACCGCTTTGACGCTCAGGATATTCATATTTGTTCATCTGCAAACGGTGGGTTAAGCACGTTGATCATTGGATTAACAAATTCCTATTCACTGAAGTACGCAAGCAATATTGCTTACAATTCTGGCATCAATGTTATAGATTCTTTGATTTTTCAAAATATTGAAGACTACTCAATTCCAAGCGATTTAGTGGATGTTGTCATTATCGTGGGTGGAATTGATTCCAATAGCGGTGTATTTGATGAGCGTCTCAACGATTACCTTGCCAAGATGAATTATTCAAACGCTGTATACGTAGGTAACGCGCAAGATGGAGCGTTAATGGCGGCAACCGTCAAACGGTTGGTGGTTTTGCCAAACATCATTGATGATCGTTTGCATATTGTTGAAAAGCACTTAAAAGATTATCTTACCAATCTTTATCAGCAGGATATTGAAGGTAAGGAGGATATCAAGCATCTGTACGAGATAACCAAGAATCAAATTTATTCAACACCGTTTGTTGTGAATAAGTCGCTACCTCTTATCCATGCCTCTTTTTCGGTGACTGACCCTTTTATTTTGTTAGACATTGGCGGTGCTACCACTGATGTTCATTACTCAAAAGATTTGGTTAACGATAACATAGTCACAGAGCAGGGCCATGATCGCATTGTCTTTAAAAAGTTAGGTGTTTATAAGTCCCGACAATCTCTGATTTTTACAGCTGAGCAAAATGAATACGCTTACGAATTGTTGATGCATCTTAAAGTAACCGAGAATATTTACGAAGAACACAGTGACAAGGCGACAAAAATATTGATGCAACTGGCCATATTTTTGGTGCTATGCAAAATGTCTCACTACAGGCCCGCCTATGTCACCTTAAAGTTGCTCGCCATGAATTCCATTGTATTTACAGGCGGTATAACAAAAGTACTAAATACTGAAGACGTTGAAGATGTAGTGGCTTTTTTCTATCGTAAAATTCTAAACTCCGATCATAAGCCGCGAACAGTATTGGATACTAACTATGACATCTGGACGCTGGGTGCAAAGGAGGAGGCAATATGTCAATAAACTGTATTCGAACGTTGCTTGAATCTGCGGCGCAATCTCACCCTGACAAAGTTGCCATCAAATTTGAAGAAAAACAGCTCACTTATTCAGAGCTACTGTCTCGCGCTAATCAGGTTGCCTTGTATCTGCAAGAGTTGAATTACCCTAAAGGTACGCGCGTTGGTTTATATGCCAAGAAGGACGTGCCGCAAGTTATCGCCATTTTGGCCATTCTATCTACTGACTATATACTGGTGCCGTTGACGCGTTTACTTAAAGCGGAACAGGTTCAATACATCATCGATGATTGTAATATTCAGTGCGTCATTACCGATAAGCTTAAGCTGGAAAGCATCGAAGAAATTGATTTTGACGGCCATATTGTCTCGATCGAAACCACTGGTAAAGATATCCCTTCCTTTGAAGAGATATTCAAGTATTACAACAAACCCTATCAGTGTGATATTAACGGTCACGACAACGCTGTTATCACTTACTCGTTTGGTTTGACAGGCACGCCGAAAGGTATTGTGATCTCGCATCGCAACTTAATCGATTCTGCACGTGTAGTTTCGCAATACCTCGAACTGAACGAGGACGACGTTATTTCAGGTTTGCTTTTATTTAATCTTGACTACGGCTTAAATCAAATATTTTGCGCACTATTGAATCGTGCAACACTTGCGCTGCATCGTTTTATTTTACCAGGTGATTTCTTTAATCACCTTATTAATGACGACGTCACTGTTTTGCCCCTAATGCCCGTTAATATATCGCAGATATTTGACGAAGATCTATACGTACCACCCAGTGTTGAGCTATTTGATAAAGTGCGAATCATCACTTCTTCGGGTGGCAACGTTACACAAAGAATGATTGAGGATTGCTCGAAAACATTTCGGCACGTTCAATTTTATTCAATGCACGGGCTCACCGAAGCTTTTCGTTCCACTTACTTAGACCCTTCGCAAATCAGAATTCGTCCAGATTCTATTGGTAAGGCTATTCCAGATGTCGATCTTTATGTTATTGATGAAGAGGGTAATGAGTGTGCGCCACGAATGGTAGGGGAATTAATTCATCGAGGCGGTTATATTTATCGTGGGTTCTGGAACGCGCCAGAAGAGACCTCCGAGCGATTCAAATCGGTGCAAATTTTGAAGAATGTCCTTGATTTACAAGGCGAGCTTGCTGATGAAATTGTTGTTGCCACAGGTGATTACGTTTATAAGGATGAAGAAGGATATTTTTACTTTGTGTCTCGACGTGATGACATGATTAAAACCAGCGGATTTAGAGTCTCTCCTTATGAAGTGGAATCTGTGGTTGAGAAAAACTTGCCGCAAATACAGCAGTGCGCAGTGTTTGGTATCGATAACCCCAGGATCGAAGAAGAGATTGTAATGGTGTATTCAGCCCCTGGTAAAATTTCTGAAAAGGAAATTGCTTTTGAGCTTAAAAAGCACCTTGCCTCCTACATGGTACCCAGCCGCATAGTTTATCGTAAGTCCCTGCCAATGGTACAAAGCGATCGAAATCAAATAAATAAGGATGAATTAAAGCGTGAGATTGCCGGTGAGTAAGCCAATTACGAGACAATACTTAAAAATTCAGCTTATCCCGGATTTTGCCAATATCCATTTCATCGCGTCTCTTTAACGCTTCATTAATTTTTCGTTGCCCCTCTGCTGACAGGGCTTTTGATCGTACCTTTTCTATCTTGTTCAGGCTTACTGACTTGCCTGTCTTTGCTTGCACCGCACTCTGGATAGTTTTGCCTGATGCACTGCGCAAAGCTTGACGAGCTTGAGATGGATTGATGTCACCGCTCATTAACGCATTTGCATCCAGCATTTTGCCCGCGGAGTTCAGGTTTTTCGGTGTTAACTCAAATATAGCGACGGTGTCATTGTTGTTAGCTCGATTGGTTGCGGCGGTGCCATAGCCAGAGGCATCTCGCTTGTTGACGGCTTGCGCAATCATGGATCGGTCAAGGAAATACAGCACGGCCAGCCCGCTCAGGATGAACAGCCCCAGCATGGCGATAATAATTACAAGGGGCGGCGAAATGCGCGGTGGCGCTGCTGTGGGTTTGTTGAGCATTGGTGGTGCTATGTTTCTTTCGTGACGGGTACTATAACTAAAAAGACCGTCTCAGATTGCTCGAAGTAGGGCTCGTGTCGCGTGTAGATTGTAATGTAGTGTTAAACGTCTGTGAATTTTAAAAACCTGTGTGCAGCACAATAGAGGCTGAATTAAACTGAGCAAAGTTGTACACCGATTCGACATCGGCACCACCATCAAGAAATCGAAGCTCTGCACCTAGTTGCCAGCGTGGCGTTAAATAATACTGGAGGCCGATCCCCAGGTCGATTGCTCGTCCAGGACCTCCAGCCAGTCCATCCAGGTCAGCTAACACTTTTACCCGATCATTAAGATTATAAGACCCTGCGAGGTAGAGTAGCGGTACGAAGCCTAAATCGTCTTTAGCGCTCACTGAGCCACCTTGCACCAGTTGAATTTTTGCATCCCTTATCTTGGCGGTGCCACCTATTCTAAAAGTCATTTTATCGCTGTCGATTAAAGTGTAGTGATAGCCTAATCGCCAGGAATTAAATTTATAAGTTGCCTCGGTTTCTTCATCAGGGGTGAATGTGCCACCAGCAAACTGAACTGACTCACCAAAGGTAATTGTTTCTGTGTAGGTCAAGGGTGCAAGCAACACACGTAAGCCGTGTTTTTGGTTGATAGACCAATTAATCTCCAGGCGCGCAGCGTTGACCGGCCCGGGACCAACTTCATTAGCCAAAGAAAAACGGGTGCCCGCATCGGTGTTCGGTATTTGTACGTCGTTTCGTTCCTGCCAACTGTTCCCCAGGCTCAGGCGCAGGTCCACCGTATTGTCAGATGCTAACGCTGGCTTGAGCAAAACCAACAGACAAAGGCCTAGCGTCATAAGACATTGTGATGTTTTGGTCATGGTGGTTTTCATTTTAATTAATAACTTTTAAGTTAATTACTTTTTCAGATCGTGTTTTTCAGCAGGCCTTATTTTTCAAGAATGTCTATCAATACTTCGTTTCTTCTGAACGGGGGTAGAGTCCATGGTGCATTGTATCCAGCCCAACGCATCTTTGACGCCGCGGTCAAGCTCTGTGATTCTATCCATTGATTCAATTCTTTAGCGTATTTGTCCTTCGCTTTGTCAGTTGCTCTGCCAGCGTAGCGAATTGTGGCGACTCGCTTGGCAGGTATTTCCCTCAGGATGACATCGGGGCTTGTCGGTTTGGGTGCATTGCCCATCGAAAAACTTTTAGGGAGCACAAATGCATAGCGCCAGCCTTGCTCATCCTTTTCAGCAATGACCGGTGCGGTCATGTCGATCTCTTGACTGGTGTCTTTGACTTCAAGGTTTTTTTCAGCGATGACAGGTGCTGTCATCGAGATTTTCTCATTCGCCTGATTCTCACCTGATATATAGCCAAACAGTCGCTTAAAGGCTTTGTTGCCCGCCTCCTTGAAGTCAGCGTCAATCAGTGTTTCTGCAATGACGTAAGACTCGTATTGGCGAATTTCAAATTGCTCGTCTTTCTTGATGAGCTCGTATGGTGCCTCTTCGACAGATTCAACACCAAACACAGTACACGCTGATGACAGAATACTCATTGAAAGTAGCAGCAGCCATTTGAATTGCGCAGGGAGTCTATTTGATCGAGCCGGTGAAGACAAAAACATAGCAACGCGTAACCTCTATTATTTGAGTAAAAGTGCATGTCAGATACTACGGCCTTTAAAGAGCGTTGGATTAGTTTGCCATCAACCCATGGATCGAAAAACCAGTCACTATATGGTCGAATACATTCAATCTTTTTCTCCTCCAATTCTTGACAGGGTACAGAATTGGACGTAGTATGATCAGCGTGAAAAATGCCAAAAATAATCAGCTACCTCTGGATATCTCGCAAGCGCTTAAAGCCGCCGGGTTGCAAGTAACAGCGCAGCGACTTGCTGTTTATCAAGCTGTTGAATTGTCGCCGCATGCTATGGCTGATGACATATGTCAGAAAGTCAGATCTGAACTCGGTGTTATCTCAAAACAGGCTGTTTACGATGCGCTAAATGCAATGTCAGAACATGGCATTATCCGGCGAATTCAGCCGGCTGGCTCTGCTGCCCGGTACGAGCACCGGGTGGATAATCACCACCACTTAATCTGTCGATTGTGCGAAAACCTGATCGACGTGGATTGTGCCGTTGGCACAGCGCCTTGTTTAAAAGCTGAACAAGATCACGGATACGAAATAGACGAAGCGGAAGTGACTTATTGGGGAGTTTGTCCGGCTTGCCAGAAAAACGCTGTGTCTAACTCATAACGCCAAAGTATAAAATTGCATTTCAGTTTTAAATATAGTTTCACATTAAATACGCGGTTTTTATAAACAAACTTCCTTAATCAACTTTAAATTTGGAGACTCTTATGGACGGTGAAATTGGAGGGGGTTGCCCCTTTGCCCATGGTGGTAACACATCAACAGAAAAACCGGTTACCAAATGGTGGCCCAATGCACTAAATCTCGACATTCTGCATCAGCATGGTGCCAGAATAAATCCAATGGACGAAGATTACGATCACCGTGCTGCTGCAAAAGCACTTGATCATAACGCAGTCAAGGCTGACGTTAAGGCGCTGCTAACAGAAAGCCAGGAATGGTGGCCGGCTGACTGGGGTCACTATGGTGGTCTCATGATTCGTTTAGCTTGGCATTCAGCTGGTTCGTATCGCATGGGCGATGGACGGGGTGGTGCAGGTTCGGGCAATATTCGATTCGCTCCGCTCAACTCCTGGCCGGACAATGCGAGTCTGGATAAAGCTCGCCGATTGCTTTGGCCTGCTAAAAAGAAATACGGCAACGCGTTGTCGTGGGCAGACCTTATTATTTTGGCTGGCAACATGTCGTATGAATCCATGGGCTTAAAGACCTTTGGATTCGGGTTTGGTCGCCAGGATATTTGGGGCCCTGAAACAGATGTCAACTGGGGGCTTGAAGACGAATGGCTTGCAGACAGTGCTAATCGCTACGGCGATCTAGATGATGCTTCCACCATGTTTAACCCGCTGGCTTCAGTACATATGGGTTTGATCTATGTTAACCCCGAAGGTGTTAACGGCAACCCGGACCCTGCACGTACCGCTATGCATGTACGAGAAACGTTTGCCCGTATGGCGATGAACGACGAAGAAACTGCAGCGTTAACCTGCGGTGGTCACACGGTTGGTAAGGCACATGGTGGTGGTGATCATGCCAATATCGGCGCTGAACCAGAAGCGTCCGGGCTTGATGCGCAAGGATTTGGCTGGGCTAATCCTGGTCACTCTGCAAAAGCGGCAAACGCCTTTACTTCTGGTATTGAAGGTGCCTGGACTCAAAATCCGACTCAATGGGATATGGGCTATTTTGACTACTTGTTTAATTACGAGTGGGAACTAACCAAGTCTCCGGCTGGTGCTAATCAGTGGAAGCCAATTGACATGCCTGAAGATGCAAAACCTGTGGATGCGTCAGACCCATCAATACATCATGACCCGATGATGACCGATGCAGACATGGCAATGAAGGTTGACCCAATCTATAACAAAATCTGCCAAAAGTTTATGGCCGACCCTGACTACTTTGCTGATACTTTTGCACGTGCATGGTTCAAGTTAACGCATCGTGATATGGGACCAAGAGCCAACTACCTCGGGCCAGATGTGCCAAGTGAAGATTTAATCTGGCAAGACCCGGTCCCGGCCGGTTCGACTTCATACGATGTTGCTGCAGTTAAGTCGAAGCTTGCTGATGCTGGTTTATCAAGCAGCGATATGATTGCCACTGCATGGGACAGCGCTCGCACGTTTCGCGGGTCGGATAAGCGTGGCGGTGCTAATGGTGCTCGTATCCGTCTGGCTCCACAAAAAGATTGGGAAGCCAACGAGCCAGCACGCCTTGGCAAAGTGCTAAAAGTATGCGAGCAAATTGCTTCAGATACTGGTGCGTCCATTGCTGATGTCATTGTGTTGGCGGGTAACGTTGGTCTGGAGCAATCTATCAAAGCTGCTGGTCACAAGGTTGAAGTGCCTTTCACTGCGGGGCGAGGGGATGCCACTGACGCATTAACTGATGCGGAAAGTTTTTCTGTGCTTGAGCCTTTGGCTGATGGTTTCAGGAATTTCGAAAAGGAAAAGTACGCTGTTGGACCTGAAGAGCTAATGCTTGATCGTGCGCAGTTACTGGGTATAACCGGTGCTGAGATGACTGTGCTCCTGGGCGGTATGCGAGTGTTGGGTACAAACCATGGTGGTGCGAAGCATGGTGTGTTTACTGATCGTGAAGGTCAATTAACGAATGATTTTTTCGTTAACCTGACCGACATGGACAATAGCTGGCATCCGGTTGAATCGGATGGCACTTATGAAATCCGTGATCGCAGCAGTGGCAAAGTAAAATGGACAGCCACCAGTTGCGATTTGGTGTTTGGATCTAACTCTATCCTTCGTGCCTATGCTGAAGTTTATGCGCAGGATGATAACAGCGAAAAAATGGCACGTGATTTCGTTGCGGCCTGGACTAAAGTGATGAATGCAGATCGTTTTGATTTGCTTGCTTAAGTTCGAATTGCTGTAATGGTAAATTGCAGTAATGGTTACAAGCAGAGCCGTTCGCTTAGGACGGCTCTTTCTTATTTTTTCTTTTAATTGACTCGTCTTTTGCTTACCGTGTTGCTTGCGAGGTTGATGCCCTGTTGTCCATGAGTGGCATTCGGTATGCTTATTTGGTCACTCGTCCCAATTGAGCCTCGATAATATCGCCATACAGGCTATTGTCGTCACCAGCGTACACCAACCCTGAGGCCAATTTGCTTGCCAGTATTGCGTATTTCACTTTATCGGGTAAGTTCGATTGAAGGCGAGGGCTGAATTCGGCCGACTCTCTGATTAATTTGGGCATATGCGCCAGCATAGCTTTCTGCTGCTTTGCCTGAGTGAGCTGTTCTGGATTTGATTCGAAATAATTGAACATGCGTTCGTAGTGATTATTTATTTCCTGACTTAACTGGTTTGATATTTCTGTGTATGATTTTGCACCTTCCAATTCGCGGTATTTGCGAATGATCGCTAATGCTTCTGTTTCAGCCATCTCGTTAAGAATATTGATAACGTCGTTTACATACTCTTCTTTGTTAGCTAAAAACTCCTTATCTGTAAATACCAGGTTAGCGATGATCTCATATGAGGATGAGATAACACCACATTTGTTGGCTGATGCATCGCGCATAATAACTACATCTTTTTGCTGCAGATAGCTGCGCGCAGCGGGGGTGATAAAGGAATTTGCTCCTTCAACGATGATTTTTGCGCTCGGTAAACCTTCATCATTAAAGTAGCGTTCAACATTGTTCTCGTTGATGGTTTCCGGACGCCCACCAGCAGGGATAAACAGATTAGTTTCAACAGTGAATATAACGCTGTTAAATGTTTTGTAAAATTTGTCTGTTGAGACCCAGTTTTCTTCAAGACCAGACTTTGTCATCGTAAGCTTTTTATAAACGTCACTGATACCTTCTTTTCGAGTTTGCATACGATAAAGTATGAAGCCACCCACGTGCAGTGCTTCGGGATTGTAACCTTCAATATCATCCTTCAAAACGATTTTAGAGAGTGCATCCTTGTCTAGCCCGTCTGGGTCAAACAACGCGCCGGTACCATCCACGATGAGTTTAATAGCCACTTTTGGGCAGCGCTCAAGTAGCAAACGCATGCCATTGCCGGCCACATCGCCATTAGGTCCACCGGTAAACTTCACACTGAAGGCATCCTTGTGCATGTCGATGTTAAACGCTTTCATGGTAACTTCAGCGAATCGAATAACCCCGATTGAAGTCACGCCGTATTCTTTGTGGTTAATACCAATTTTCTTACTCGACATAATGCCTTTACCAAGCAGATAACCACGTCTTTCGGCAAGTTTGGCCATCCGCTCAATCATTATGTTGTGCATATTTTCATCTGGGCCAAGCTCGATTGGTTCCTCCTGCTGATAATAGTCAACTACCCGTGAGTCCTTGGCATGACCGTTTTCATCTGTTACAAATAAATCCAGAAATGCGTTTGCAAAGGCAAGCTGCATTTTGTACAGGTATTGGTCGCGTTGTTCGCTGGTTGTGCGTGGGTCAATATTAAGAATGGTCACCATCTTGGAACCACCTTCATAGATATCCTTGTTCTTTAGATGCTGCGTATGGGCTAACACATAGTTTTCTTTGAACAAGCTGCTGGCATTATTGGCGTAATCATCACTGCTCTGAGTGATGACTGTTCGCCAGCCGCCGCGCGCGATATCAGAAAAGCCGATATGGAAACCACTGCCACGACGGCCTGAAAAGAACGTAATACGAAAGGGTCGTTGCGAGGGTAAGTCATCGGTGAATTCGGGCCCCAGCTCTTCAAGGTAGCCAGGGTCAAGGCGAAAGCTCAATGCATGTTTTTCAATGACAAAGAAATTACTTTTTAAACAGTTCTTGATAAACGATAGAGCACATTTAAAGACCACACGTCTCAGGTTATCGATTACTCTTCGACCGGAATTGAAATTTTCAATATGTTCGGTAACCGCTATCAGCTTCTCTGCGTAGACTTCTGCCCTGTTGCTCATGCCTGGGTCAAAGCGGGCGTAAAATAACTCCACCAGTTCTAAGCTGATATTCGCGTTGTTATGAAAAGCTCGCGCAATATTGTCGCGCTCGTAAATCTCGGGCGCATTGTGTGCCAGATTGGTATGGCAAAAGCCAATCAGTGCCGCGATGAGTGTAGAATCCGGGCCGCTCATAATGCCACTTTTTATCAGGGTGGCGTAACTCGGTGCGGTAGTTGATGTGATTTGAGTGCTATAGAGTTCGCGCTTTAACTTTGTGTAAAGTGGCGACGATTCGTGCAGGTCAGATTTGTCCCGTGGTTTTACGTAAAATGTGGCCAGAAAGTAGGGTGTTAATTTGTTAGTGACTCTCAAGTGGTAAGCACGCCTCATTCCAATTTCAATACGCTGAAAGACTTCAAGCACTTGCTGTAAGAATCCGGCGTGGGGTGGGTTTGTTACGCCAAACGAAATTCGTGTTTCTTTGTATTCGGTTGGTTCAACACTGAGAAAGATACCGCTATTTATTTGTGTTGAAATATAAGTTCCCATTACTCGCGCAACCCTCTCAGGCGGCGATGTCAAAACGTATTCCATATTACTGCTGCCAAATACAGAGAGCACATCGTCTAAACGTTTATCACTTATATCGGGAAAGTCTTTTTTTACGAAAGCGATTATCTCTCCACGCGTAGCGGCATCAAGCGTCGCAAACTGGGCTTGGTTAAGCGAAGATGCATCTGGTGATTGAAAATCACAACGTAGAACTTCCAGTGAAAACAGGCTGTCCGGTAATGGATTAAATGACGTAGTAATCTCGGCGTAACGTAGTGGCTTGTCTGGCAGTTCGTTTATGGTTCTGTATATGGATCCCAGTGAGGATTTTTGAGCGATCATCAGGCGCTCCTCTCTTTCAACCAGTGTTAGCTTTTCGAAAGTTTCCAGTTTGTCCAGGCCTAACGTTAACAGGGTCAGTGCTTCCACTTCGTTTTTGTTCAGGTTCAGGAAATAGGGGCTCATTTCCTGTTTTATCCAATCCAGATTTGCATCTGCCTGAGACCGGTATTGACCAAGCCTGGATTGAATGCTGTCAGCAACAGAGATTGTGGGTTTTGGCATTTAAGCGATTCCTGAGCAATTCGAAGCGGAGTGTTGGTCGTACTTTTCGACCTTACTAAGAGCAATGTCAATCTGGTATCCGTTAGGTCGCTGATACCTTGACAGCCCGGTTTTTCATCAAAAGCCAGCAGGAGCAGTATTTGACGCTAGCTGAAAGTGCAGTGCCGGACATTCTAGTCTAGATACTAAATAGACGTCAAAAATTAGAATATTCGACCGTTATTTGGTCTCCACCGCGTCAATGCTCGTGTATTTAAGCCGTGTGTTAGTCGATTAAGTCGTGGCACAAAATTGGCATACCCATTAGTTACATGCGAATCCATATTGTGCTTGAACCGCTGGTTTGAGCACTCGCGGGTTGGCGTTTTTACTATCTCAGTCACGATCATTTGTTGTATGGACCGTGTCTATCATACGGACAACACGATAATGAAAAAATTCTCTCTTCCAATAACGCTAAGTCTGTTGTTGGGTTCTTTTATGGTTACTTCAGCTGTCAGTGCGTCGTCACTAGTGGTGGATGATCTTTTAACCGGTTCCAATTTAACGACGCCCTGGCAAGAGTGCGGCACTGACTCTGAGGCAATAGATGTGTCTAACCTGGATGCTGGTGGTTGCGCGTTCCGCACAACGCCTGCAGAGCCTGGAGTAACTTACAGCATGACCTGTGGTATTCAGGTTGTTAAAGCTGCAAGTATTACGTTGGCATTTCTTGATGCTGATGACAACACTCTGGCAAAAGAGGTCACAGAAATACTGGAGCATGTCTCTGGTGCATATACGGCAACGCTACAAGCGCCGGCGGGAACTGTCACAGCGGCCATTGGTATTTACGGCGAACCTGGTTCAGCCTTTCAAGATTGTGTTCTTGCAGATGTTAGTCCTCTGCCTGAACCAACAAAAGGTTCAATAGCAGGTACTACCTGGTTTGATGAAAGTGCTGACTCGGTATTTGATGGAGTTGAAAGTGTCATTTCGGGTACGCCTGTAACGATTACTTTTGAAGGAGCGATACTGGCTCAAACTAACACTGACGCTGATGGTCAGTATTACTTTGGTAACCTGGATGTGGATGCCTGTTATACAGTTAGCTTTAACTCGGTTGATAGCACTGTAGAGTTAGGTTCTACAGGATCAGACAACGATGCTGGTGCTGATGGTATGACACAAGAAATCTGTTTGACTGAGCTAGATGCTGATATTACCGATGTTGATGCGGCATTTGTTGCGGTTGCACCGCCTGAACCACCAGCAGATCTAACGGTTTGTGGGGTGGCCTGGGTAGATGCCAATGCTAATGGCATGTTCGACGGTAACGATACTACTTTGTCTCACGTGGATGTTCAGCTGATAGAAGATGGCGTTGGCCCAGTTGCTAATCAATCCAGTAATGCAAACGGAAACTATGCATTTACTGATTTAACTGAAGGCAGTTATTCGGTTCAATTTGCGATACCTGATGGACACGAGCCAACAGTAAGCGCAAATGGCGCACAAGCTGGTAAAAGCTATATTGGCGATGCTGGTGCAACGCCTGTTTTCAGCCTTTTAGCTTCAGATGCTGCTGACGGCACAGCTTGTACTTTGGGAAATGTCAATGGTGGTTTTGTCAAGCTACCTGTTGCCTTAGACCCTACCATCGCTAACGATGACAAAATTACAGATGAAGTCGGAACTGACTTTAGTGTTGCAGTGCTCGATAACGATGAAGCTTGTGATGGAGTGTATGAGCTCAACTTACTGGGCCATAATGTTCCTGGTAATGTCACTATTAATGCAGAAACCAATGAGTTTTTAATTTCAAGCACAGTAAAAGCAGGTACTTACTCAATTGAGTATGGTGTTCGCGGAAATTGCGGTTCTTATGATACAGCTACAGTCACTGTTGTGCTCGAAGAAGCGCCAGTAGTGCTCCCTCCTGATGCACCAGATGCACCTGTATGTCGTATTGAAACTGGCGGTAGCACAACAATTGGTGGTGTTGATGTATTTAATACCAGTCTGGATGGATTTAGCCCTGAGTACAATATGTATGATCGGGATAAAAACCTGGTTGTTACTGTTAGCTCTGATGACTACACCCATCAAATCTATGTTGGTCAAAATACCAGTCAATGGCGTCAACCGTATATAGGTAGTTGGGAAATTGAATGGAACGGTACAAACTACGGTTACGATCAGGTATCTATCTATTATGTTGCAGCGCTGGAAAATGGTGTTGAATCAGCATTAACTGAATGCGACCGTACCTTGGTATCACCCATCGCTTTAGATCTGGACAACAAAGGCCGTATTCAGCGAATTGTTGGCGATTTCGAAGTTGACTTAAACAACGATGGAATAAATGAGGCCCTGAGTCAATGGTTTGCACCTTCTGCTGGCATTTTAGTCACTGCAAATGCTCAAGGGCAGATCAGTGGTCACCAACTGTTTGGAAACGTGCCCGGCGTCTACACTGATGGCTTCGCAGAACTTGCCACTTTAGATACAAATAAAGATGGTCAGCTGAGCAATGGTGAGTTGAACGGTTTGGCTATTTGGACGGATCTTAACAGCGACACTATCGTAGATGACGGTGAGCTATCAAGCCTGGCCGACCATCAAATAGTCAGTCTTGGGCTACAACACTACAAGTTCATGTCGCGTGCGACCAAGTCCAACGGAAAAAGTATTCTGATGGAAGATGTCTGGCTACCTCATGCTCCTATGGCGGCATTGGCTGAATAAGCGACTACCAATAACTAAAAGGTTTTATTATGAAATTTACAAATAAAAATGTGGTAACTGGCATCGCTTTAACTGCTTCACTTTTACTTGCCGCTTGTGGTGGTTCAAGTGGCGATTCTGGCAGTGCAGCTAACAATGTCATTGTGTCAAATGACTTTGCGTTTCCCGGTGTTACAAACGTAGCGGGTGAGGCAGGCATTGAATTGCCTAATGGCGCAGCACCGGAATTTTCGGCTCGTCGTACGTTAAGCAAAGGCTCGGGTAGTCCGATTGAATTTGGGGATCCGGTTGTACTTAACTACAACATGTATAGCTGGTCAACAGGCGAACTGGTCGATTCAACCGATACGCTCGATGAACCATTAACTGTTCGCGCCGGTGTAACCACCGGTGTGCCTGCATACCTGAGTAAATCACTACTTGGTCGGCAGGTTGGTGATCAGCTACAACTTGTTTTTGAGACAGGCATGGATGATCTTCCAGCGTATCTTGATGACAGTGATGCCTATGTTCTGGTTGTTAGTGTGCTTTAAAAAGTACAATATTCAGCCTGACGTTGTTTGAAGAAAGCAGCACAGTGATGTGCTGCTTTTCTTCGTTTAATGTGTCGTTATTTGATTTCAAAATTATCACTTCATCAAGCTTTGACCAGAAAAAAAGTCTGCACATTTATGCTAGTTTCCTTAAAAATCAATCATCTTGTTACGATGTTGATCACAGCGTGTGTGTTTATGTGCTCAGGGTTACAGGCAGGATGGCAACAAAGTCTTACCGATGCTGAGCTACAAGCACTTGCGCTATCGATTAGTGGTTCCGGCACGCTACAGCGGCAGCGTAATGGACAAAAAACACCTCATCTCTCCTTAGGACTTGAAGTAGTGTTGATTGAGCTTCAAGAGAAAAAAACGAAACCAAAAGATTCTCAGCGGTTGGCAGAGGTGTTTGTATTCGATTACGCAACTTCTACCACTAGCGTCAAACTTCTGGATGTCGACACTCAACACCTGGTCAGTTCGCGTCTAATCGATACTATTCATTTACCACTAAATGAGCGTGAAATTGCTGTGGCTCTGCAATGGCTATTATCGGATGCAGAGCTGATGACGGCCTTACGGCTGGAATATGAAAAACAGCTGGGTAAAACGCTTAAGAGTTTGGATCAAGTGGATATGAAAGTATCGATTTGGAACCCAGGTGCCGGTAGGGCTGATTCGCACGAATGCAATCAGTCTCGATGTGCCCTGGTTTCCTTGTTCACGAATAACCACTATAACTTTTCGGTAGAGCCGGTTGTTAATCTTGCTACCGGAGAAATTAACCTTGACTTTGTGCAATGAAAATTAGAATTGCACAAATAGTCGTTTTTATTGTTCAGTACACCGCAGTTGGAATAGCCGTTTTCTATTCACCTGTTGGATTTTCCCAACAATGTGACGGTAATATTATTGCGCATCAGTTTGAATCCGGTGCCCGTTGGCAGATGTGTTGGCACATAGATGATCACGCCGGTTTGACCTTGAGTGATGTTGCATATGGACCACCTGCAGAGCCAGCCAGAACGGTTCTAAAAGCCGGATCACTTGCGCAAATATTGCTTAAGTACGATGCCGACACGTTAGCTGGGCAACTGTTGGCTGAGTATGGATTGGGTTCGTCAAACCATGTAAAAGCTGATGCTCTGAGTTGCTCTGGCGGTGATATACACACTGAAAATGATGGTTCACAAATCTGTGTCAGGCTGCGGAACAAGAACAGTATGACGAGCCTGCGTAGAAGCGTATCAAAAAGACGTCATGAGCTATCCTTGTACGCCCAGTCTTCAATTGGTGCGCAAAGCTTTGAACAAGTTTGGCGCTTTAGTGAGGACGGCGAAATTACTCCAGCCGTTCGATTTGGTGGCGAGCTCGATCGATTTACTCACCTCGCACAGTATGGGTCTGTCATTCGTGCGGACGGGCCTTTGGCTGCAAACGCAAGCCTTTTGTATACTTGGCGCCTTGATTTCAACATAGCAGGAACAGCCCGGAATGACTTGGTTGAACAAATAGAATTTGTTCCTCATGAAAGCAACGTGGTTCGCCGGTCTATGGATACCCGTTTGCTGGATGTTGAGTCCTTACATAAAGTCAATCGAACCCGGTTTCGTGGGTGGCTGATAAAAGATGCTGATATTTCAGCTGGTGCGAGTGGCATCACGCGGATTGGCTATTACCTTGACCCGCAGTTTTCCGGTTTTGATTTCGTTAGCCGAACCAGTAACTGGGCTAATTTTGATTTAGCTGTGACACGTTATAGCGATTGCGAACAACTAGCGTCGGGTAATGCTTTCAATAGAACAGATTGTGGGGATAATCTTGATGATTTTGTTAATGGAGAACCCTTGCAAGGCGAAGATGTAACGCTCTGGTTCAGTCTGGCCAGAGGATTTGTTCCAAAGGCAGAAGATTTTCCTGCTATAAGCACCAGAGAAGCAAGCTTTAAACTCATACCGTTTGATTGGTCTGCCTCCACGCCGTTTACCGCGTTAGAGGAATAGTTATAGTGCTTATTAGATTTGCTTTAGTCGTTCTCATCTCACTATTAGCGTTCCCTGGCGTACTGCAGGCGCAGTTATCTTGTCCAGTGGAGCATCAAATCAGTGCTGAGTTTGAAAACGGTGCTGCGTGGAAAATGTGCTGGGACTCTCGTAAGAGAGAGAATATTGTACTCAGCAATGTGTACTTTCAACCGGCCGGCGCGCCTCTTTATTCAGTGTTTAATACTTTGCGCTTGTCTCAGCTACATGTTAGCTACGACGACAGCAATGTAACCTACAATGATGTTACCGAGTTTGGATTAGGTGGTGGTTATGTTGTCGAGCTAAATCAGGAAGACTGTCCTGCTGGTCAATTAATTGAAATTGATGGCTTGAATCGCCTCTGTACATTGTTATCAGACGAGGACGATAGTTATAAAACACCAACAGAAACACGACAATCCCAAAGTATCAGTGTATTTTCGGTATCACAGGTGGGTTCATATGCCTATTTGGTTACGTGGAAATTTTTCGCAGATGGATCAGTAGAGCCCAGTGTCGGAGCCGCAGGTGCGTTACAGCGATCTACTGATGCAGCACATTCCCACCACGGCAGAACCCTTGAAGACGTTCCTGATAAATCCTGGCTCTCCCATACCCATAACTATTACTGGCAGATCGATTTTGATTTGGGCGAAAACCCAAAAGATGATGTTGTGTCAGAGCTTCAGTTTGTTACCGATAAAGATGGCAGGAGGGCGTTGACCAAAACGCCGATTTTAGTGGAAGCTGCCAAAGCGATAAATCCCGGGAATATGACTTCATGGTTAATCAGCGATGGACAAGACGAATCGGGTGTCACTCCAGGGTACTTGATTGAGCCACAAAATTATGGTCATAAAATGGTGAATAAAGTGACTGATCCATTCACCGAATTTGATTTTTTTGTCACCAGGCAAAATGATTGTGAACGTTTTGTTAGTGAAAACGCTAAATACTACCCGGAGTGTGGCGAAGACATAGTGCAGTTCGTTAATGATGAAAATTTGAGTGGTGAGGATATTGTACTCTGGCACCGCATCTCCTTCCATCATGTTCCCAGAAACGAAGATCGGCATGTTATGCATTCGCATTGGGACGGTTTTGTAATGCAGGCCAGAAACCTACACGCACAAACACCGGGGCATAGTGGCGAAGAATCTGACCAAGTGTTGGCAGCGATAGCTGGTGCGCCGATACAAAATGATGCGTCTGCTGAAAAAAACAATTTGGCCAATGGTTGCAATATTTCAAGTAGCCACCACCAAAGTCGTGACATAGCATTTTGTCTTATGTTACTCGTCAGTATTATTTACACACGGCGTCGCCGTGCTAACGAGTATATGGCTTAGGACCTGTCAATAGCTCTGATGTAATCTTCTATTGTTGGTTCGTATTTTTCTGTCGAGCTAACTGAATACTTTGATGTAACATCGCGATCTGATAAATTTTGCTGGCGCGCTGCTATGGCTCCTGTCATTATTGGCTCAACTCCCAACTGTTTTACTAAGTTTTGCGCTTCTCGCATTTCCCCTGCACGACGAGTGGCATGTTGTGTTGCTCGGTATAGCTGATAACCCGCAACCTCTCGCCAATCCAGTTCAGGGTAGGTTGCCTGGAGAGAAGCAATCACTTCGTTTTGCATATTGACTTTGCCTGCGGCTTCCATTGACTCTGCAAACAGGGCCTCCATGCCTTTTATCAAAATTGATCTGAGTAATTTTGTGGTTGATGCTGCGCCTAGTGTATTTGATATGGAGCGAGTACTGAATCCGAATTCATTGAGCGACTCGCTCAATGATGCTGACTGTGGACCACACAACAGCAAAGGCACATCGATCCCTTTAGATGGTACGGTATCCATTGCAACGCCCTCAGTAAACAGAACGCCATTTTTTGATACTGTGTCGTGTATAGCTTGTTTGGTGGACGGTGACACAGAATTTAAATCCAACCAATGACATCCGGACGGTAAACCCGCAATGGCCTGTTCTGCAGCTTTGAGTGCTTGAGATGCGGTCACTGTTGATATAACGAGTTCGGCCGATTGTAGTGCGTCGCGCATTGATGCCGCTGGTGTAATGCCCAGAGCCTGCGTTTTTTCAATTTGAAGCTGTCCGTGTGAAGCATCTTCCTGTAGTTTGTCCCACGCAGTCACTGCTGCACCAACCTTGTGTAGTTGAGCCGCAAAAACAGGTCCAGCTTCGCCAAATCCGATTATTGTTACTTTCATGAAGATTTCCAGATCCGTATAAATTATTTGTGTGCTATTTTGATTATAAATAATCCACAACTTAAAATGCCAGATAAGCGGATGAGTGATCAAAAAGTATATGAAGTGCTGGCTAACATATTCATTGCGGAAGGGGTGAGCACCTGTTTTGCCTTGCTTGGTGATGCCAACATGAATTGGGCTGCAGCAATGTCAGTCCAGGGTTGTGAATTCGTTTATGTCAGGCACGAGCATTGTGCGGTTGCAGCAGCCATGGCCTATTCTCGAACAACCAATAAAGTGGGTGTGGCGTCAATCACTTGTGGCCCAGGGTTGACTCAAATAATGACAGCATTACCTGCGGCGGTTAGAGCGCACATTCCGATGGTCGTTTTTGCGGGTGAGGCACCGGTTAAATCGAGCTGGTACAACCAGGCAATTGACCAAAAACCTTTTGTAGAGGCGTGTGGTGCGAAGTACGTAAGCCTGCATCAGCAAAAACCCATGAGATCTATGCTGCGAGATGCTTTTTTACTCGCAACTTCATCGCGGTGTCCTGTTGTGGTTGGCGTGCCTGTGGATGTCCAGGATGAAATATGGCAAGCGCCGTTAAGTCAATTGCCGACATCACACGATCTTTTACCGCAATACGCACCTGTAGCACCGGCACATTCACAGCTCAATAAAGCTGAAGAACGCATAGCTACCGCTAATAAGATTGTAGTCATGGCGGGTTTGGGCGCTGTGCAATCAAATGCTGGACAAGCTTGCCAATTGTTAGCAGAAAAGTTAGGTGCACTGCTGGCCACAACATTACCGGCAAGAGGACTATTTTACAAAGATGAATTCAGTCTCGGAGTCGCCGGTGGGTTTTCAAGCGAGGTAGCAAGACAGCTGTTGATGGAAGCCGATCTAGTAATAGCCGTTGGTACCAGTCTTTCTCATCACAATGCCGATGGTGGGAAGTTGTTTATTGCAGACAATGTGCTGCACATTGATATTAAGCCGGGCGCTATAAGACAAGGCCGTGAAGCTGCAAAGCATCATTTGGCTTGTGATGCAAAGCTGGGTGTCGAGGCGCTGTACAACGCAGTGCCGCAACGTGATGCTTCCAGTGAGAACTATTGGCGCTCAGATAAACTTGCAACCTTTATACAAGACACACCCATAGACAGCGCCACGTTTCAGCCCGAGCCTGGCTTACTTGATCCGCGTGATGTCGTTAAAGCGCTGGATGATTTAATTCCATCAAACTGGTTCTGCGTAAATTCTTCAGGCCATTGCTCTTGTTTCTTTGCACAGATGAATAAACGACCTGCGAACCGTTTTCTTACTATCAGAGAATTTGGTGCTATTGGCAATGGTTTGTCGTTTGCCATGGGTGTAGCGACAGCCATGCCCAACGAAAAAGTTGTGCTTTTCGATGGAGACGGCAGTTTGTTGATGCATATACAAGAGCTAGAGACGGTTATTCGACACAACATGAATATCCTGATTGTCGTAATGAACGATGGTGCATACGGATCAGAAGTACATAAACTCAGGGCTGAGGGATTACCAGAACAGGGTTCGGTATTTGGTAGACCCAGCTTTTCGGCCATGGCCAAAGGGTTTGACGGGGCCGGTGCAACAGTCACCAACCTGGATGCATTACCAGCGCTAATAGATCAATTTGGAGCGCAGAATATTGAGCGCGCTGATATACCGCGATTGTCCGTTATCGATGTTCACGTGAGTGATAAGGTTGTGTCCTCGGTAATTCGACGTTCACACCAGCAGTAAACCACAGTAGAAATTAACCTCACACTCGGTATACTGAATTAATACAATAACTGTCATAGTAAAAACTGAACAATAGGATAAAAAGAATGCCATATGAGCCAGCCGCATCCGTGCTTGAAAATGTCCGTGTTCTGGATTTAACCCGTGTTCGTTCTGGACCGACTGCCGTTCGGCAGCTTGCCGACTGGGGAGCAGATGTTATTCGCATTGAGCAACCGGAATCCCTGGAGCCTGATGGGTCTTTAGGTGCTGCCCGACATACCGCAGATTTCCAGAATTTGCAGCGCAACAAACGCAGTATGACCATCAATCTTAAAACAGATGAGGGTATGGCTCTATTTCGTAAACTTGCAGATACTGCGGATGTCGTAATCGAAAACTTTCGCCCCGATGTAAAAACCCGGCTTGGCATCGATTACGCAACGCTGTCAAAATCCAATGCACGTTTGATATACGCCAGCATCTCAGGATTTGGGCAAACTGGTCCGTATGCAAAACGTCCCGGTTTTGATCAAATCGCCCAGGGTATGGGTGGGCTCATGTCCATAACCGGTGTGCCAGGCGAGGGGCCAATGCGTGTTGGTATTCCAATTGCCGATTTGTGCGCCGGTCATTTTTGTGCTCAAGGTATTCTGTTGGCCTTGTACGAGCGAGAACGCTCGGGCAAAGGCCAGTGGCTGCATACGTCGTTACTACAAGCAATGATTGCCATGCTTGATTTCCAGGCTGCTCGTTGGACTGTCAGCGAACAAGTGCCAACGCAAGCGGGTAATAATCATCCAACCAGTATTCCCACAGGCGTGTTTCAAACCAAAGATGGGCATATTAATATTGCGGTTGCTGGTGAAGCTACTTGGGCCCGATTCTGCAAATCGATTGATAAGGAACAATGGCAAGATCATCCGGATTTTAATAATGCTGAGCAGCGCTCAAAAAATCGAGATCAGTTAAATGAGCTAATCAACGAAGTTACAGTCACCAATAGTAGTAACGACTGGATAGCTATCTTCGGCGAGGCGGGTGTTCCCAGTGGTCCCATCTACACCATCGATGAAACCTTCGACGATCCACAAGTAAAACACCTGAAAATGTGTGCCGATATAAAGTCGGAAGTCATGGGTGACTTATCCCTAATAGCGCAGCCAGTTGTTCTTGAACGGACGCCCAGCAGTATAAAAGTTGCACCACCCGAGCGTGGTAATGCTACTGAGGAAATACTAAGCGAGCTTGGCGTAAACACGGACGAATTCAGTCGAATGCGTGACGAGCAAATTATCTAGCAATAATTTATCTCTGTAATTCGCTAATCGCATTCATCGCATCAACATACAGAAAAATTTATGAGCACTGATAAAAACACTGATCAACAAAAACGAACGGTGCTTATCACAGGGTCAGGTCGGAACATCGGTCGAGCCATTGCGCTAACGCTTGCCGCTGATGGTTACAATGTTATTTTAAACGGTTCGACTGATCGTGCGGCTTGTGATTCTGTTGCCAGTGAAATTGAAGCGCTGGGCTCAACCGCTTTTGTTGCTATGGGTAACGTAGGTGACCGAGAAGCAGTATTCGCCATGGCTAAAAGAGGAATTGCGCAGTTTGGAGGTATTGATGTGGTCGTCAATAATGCAGCCGTTCGACCGTCATTTGATTTGATCAACGATGATGAAGCTGATTTCCATCGAATCATGGATATCAATTTTCATGCAGCGCTTTGGTTATCGCGTGCGTGTCTTCCAAAGATGATAGACAACGGTTGGGGCCGGATAATTAATTTCACTGGCATGAATGCTCAACAAGGGTTTACGGGTAAGTCTGCCGTCAGTATCTCTAAACATGCTGCCTGGGGATTGACAAAATCGATAGCCAAAGAGTACGGCAAACACGGCATAACCGCTAATATCATCTCACCCGGAACCATTGTGGGTGAAGTCGAAGACCCTGGGTTCTCAGCAAAATATGACGCCTTAAAGCAACAGAACCCTACTGGTCGGTTGGGCCAGCCAAGCGATATTGCCTGCATAATCAAATACCTTGTCAGCGATGAAGCTGGCTTTGTAAACGGCCAACTAATGCAAGTGAACGGCGGCGTAGTCGTCTAGATTAAATTGCAACAATGGGGACGGAGGGATTTATTATTGTCCACGCACTTCGTGCGGACAATAATAAATCCCTCCGTCCCCATTGTTACAATTATGCGCCTTTGAATTCTGGTTTGCGTTTTTCCATAAAGGCTTTGCGCCCTTCGACGTAGTCGTTGGATGCAAAACACGCAGATACCATTTCATCGCAGCGGGCCAGGTCGCGGGCCGATGGGTCAGGTTGCATGACTTGAGTGGCAATGTATTTCATTGCCTGAATGGTTAGCGGCGCATTGTCAGCTATGTTGTTGGCAAGCTCTGTAACGTGCTCGGCAAGTGCATCCTCATCGACAATTTCCTGTACTAATCCTAATCGAAGTGCTTCATTGGCATCAATTGGTTTTGCTGTAAACATAATTTTTTTCGCCGCAGCTGACCCAACTGAGTTGACCATTCGCCGGATGGCATCGAATGGATATCCCAATGCTAACTTCGCCGCAGGCATTGCAAAGCGTGACTTAACTGATGCCACGCGGAAATCAGTGCAGTTGGCCAGATTTAAGCCACCACCAATACAATGGCCATTGATCATGGCGATGGTTGGTTTAGGAAAGTACTCTATTAGGTCGTACACGACTTTAAGGCGAGCGTTGTAGTGCTCGGTCGCGTCTTTGGATCCGCGTTCTTTTTCAAATTTTGAAATATCAGCACCGGAGACAAATGCCTTACCACCGGCACCAGACAAAATAACAACCCTAACCTCATCATTCTCACTAAACGCTGTTAAAGCGGTGGTAACCGCATCCCACATTTCAAGAGACACTGCGTTGTAGCGCTCAGGGTTATTAAAAATAATATGACCAGCGGCACCATCAACTTTGGCGATGATTTTCTCTGTTGCAAGTTCCAGTTCAGTGCTCATTTTATGTATTCCTGTTATCTGTTGTGCACGCGATATCTTAAGCTTTAAGATTGCTACTTGAGCGGCACCAATTTAAAAACTCGGCGTGATAAAAAATTTCCGATATAGACTGTTAGTAAAATACGTACCAAATGGTGGAGTGCCACCACCACAGGATTAAAATTCAAGGATAATGCGATCAAGCTCATTTCGGCCAAACCACCGGCGGTAAAGCTGATGAACATAGCGCCAAAATCGGCCGGTACGATACCAGTCAGTAGGGTGGCGAATGTCGCTGCAAGAAAAAACATATATATAGCAGCCAAAACGCCCATGCCGAGCCCTCGTGCAAGTAGCTTGCGTGATACACCTGAGAACTGCGAGCCAAGTGCTGTACCGACCATAAATTGTGCTGAATGGCCAAGCCAGGGTGGTATGTCTATTTCAATGACACCACTGACTGAAAGCAGTAACGCCAGCAGTAAGGGGCCAATCATGTGGGACACTGGCAATTTGGTTAATTGCCCAAAGTACAGCCCTCCCAGTGCAATGCTTAATATCAACGCGATGTCTACTATGTCGTAGTCGGTGGTCGCCATGGTTTGTCCGGCCAGCGAACCAACTGCCTCACCGTCAATGAATAGAAACAGCAAGGGAACTGTACTAACCACCAAAATGATGCGTATAAAGTGCTGTGCTGTGACAATACGTATATCAGCTCCGGCTTCTTCGGCTAATGCGGCTGAATCTATGATGCCACCAGGCAATGCTGCAAAATACGCATCCAGTTTTTCGTAGCCACCGATAAAACGCATGATGGCATACCCACCAGCGTGGGCTAACAAGATGTACGGGATGAGCGCAAGTCCGGAAATCCAGAATTGCGGCAAAATGGTGAGCAGCTCTGGTGAAAAGCGTGAGCCTATCATTGCACCGATAATCGACATGAAAACCAAACGCACCCATCGCGATAATTTTGGTAATTGTTTGTCGTCGCGCTCGTACCACAGCACGAAAGAGGCAGCACCGAATATGCCCCCCAGCATAAAGGGCATTGGTAAGCCAATGAATAGCGCGGCAATCCCGCCTGCCAATCCTGAGAAAAACAGTGGCAGGAATCGGACGTCGAGAGCTGCCATGGGGCGATTAATGTTCCTCGTTTTGCTTAGCTTTGTAAGTCGACCAAGACCTGAATAAAATAACGGCTGCACCGATCATCAGGAAGATGGGTGCATATGAAAACTTGCCTTGATATTCGAAACTGGTGAATACCAGAAAACCTTTATTCGAAATTATCATGGATTGTCGAAAAGCCTCTTCCATACTGGAGGTGAGCACGAAAGCGATTATAAATGCTGCTGCCGAAAAGTTGGTTCGACGCATGGCGTAACCGATAACACCGAACAGCAAAGCAAAGCCAACATCCCAAATAGATGCACGCGAAGAATAGCTTGCGGCAAGTGCAGTCATAAAGATAAACGGGTAAAGATACTGCGTGGGTAAAATTGCAATTACCCGGCCGATAAAAGGCGCGGCGAAATAACCAATAAGCGCATAGCACGCAATGCCGATTAACCCAGCTGCGAAAATACCAAAAATAAATTCACGTGGACTAATAAGTTGGCCACCCATGAACAGTGGCGGTTCGCTTGCAAAGATGCTTGGTCCCGGTTGTAAGCCGTTCACCAGGAACATCCCAATAAGCACCGCGGCAATGGTGGAGCCAGGGATGCCGAGTGTCAGCAGGGGAATCATTGATGGGCCGGATACGGCGTTGTTGGCACTTTCAGGTGCAGCAACTCCTTCTACAATACCGGTACCCCATTGATTTTTAATTTTTGAGCGGCGCTTCTCTTCGCCATAAGCTACGAAGCAGGCTACAGAAGAACCCAGTCCTGGCATCATGCCAATCAATGAGCCATATATTGAAGAGCGAAACATCAGCGGAACACAGCGCTTGAATTCAGGCCAGGTAAAGTAGTGCGCACTAGGGTCATCAACTTTGTCAGCGGCCAAATCGATCATCTTGACTTTGGCTGCTTTCTCGGCCTGAATAATAACTTCTGAAATTACAAAAACACCGATCAGCAAGGGTACCAGCGCCATACCTGATTCGAGTTCATCGATACCCATGGTCATCTTAAATTGACCAGTAATAATATCTTCACCAATCAAACCAACGACCGCACCAAACAGCGTCGATACGATACCTTTAATGATGCTGTCGCTGACCACAGAACCAATAACAACAAAAGCCATTAAGTAGATCGCAAAGTTTTCTGGCGGGCCAAACTGGCGTGTGAACGCAGCAATGGACACCGCGCCGAATATCAATACGATCTCACCAAAATAATCACCATAAGCTGAAGCTACGGTTGCAGTTTTCAATGCTTTGCCAGCTTGTCCTTTTTGCGTCATTGGATAACCGTCTTGCATGGTTGCTGCAGACGCTGCGGTCCCCGGGGTATTGAACAGTATTGCCGCTATAGAACCACCATAGCGACCAGACTTACCGATAACGTATAAAAATGCCAAACCTGCCAGTCCACCTATTTCATCGTTGTAGGCAATAAGGATTGGCAGCATCATGGCAATGGCAGCCGCTGCGGTTAATCCTGGCAAAGCACCAAAGACAATACCCACAAACGCTGCAAGCACAACAAACATTACCGCGTAGGGATCGTTAAACAGGACAACAAATCCGCAGGATATATCAAAGAAGATTGATAGATATCCCAGGGAATCAAAAAATTCTTGTACTCCGGCGCATTGGTTTTGCAACTACTTAGCTCCTGTTATCCAGTTAGTATATGGGCGCATGTCAAACAACGCGCCTCTGGGATCGTTGAGCAGCATGACTCCCATAAAAACCCACTGGAATATCAAGGCTAAAACAATGGCGCCGATAATCATCGCCAACCAATTGCGAACTCCAAACGTTAACAGCATGGCAATAAGAGTGACAATCAAGGCAGTGAAGTAGCCGAAGGCCCAAAATGTGGCGACAAATAGTGCACCGCACACAACCACTAAAAAGATGCGTTTTACATCGCTTTCGAGAAAACCGTAGCCCTCTTTAAGTTCTCCTGACTTGCCCAGGGCAGCTCGCAGTGCTAACCACAAGCCGCTGATTATGAGTGACACGGCCAGGATCATCGGCAATGTGCGTGGTCCGACTGTTTCGCGTGATGTTTGGATAGTGAATGCTTGAAAGATAAAAAATACACCAACCAGAAGCACCACAGCACTAACGCCATACTCCAGTTTAGTCTTGTATTCAGAGCTGCCCATGTGCTTTTCCTATGATCGATCTATAGCCGGTAATCTTTGCGATACCGGAAGCAAAAAGAGGCAAGCCCGAATGGGCTCGCCTCATATTTACGATAGACAAACCAGGTTTGCCATTACCGTTATTTTAATTCAGCGCAATTACTGATTTGCGATAATTTCTTTTACTACCGGACCCATAACTTCAAACATGGTGTCTTGAGCAGCAGTAGCCTTTGCCGAGTCGGTGTAGAAAGAAGCCAAGTCGTTACCTTTCATGTACTTCTGATAGCCTTCGACAGCGGCAATATGCTCGATAGCTGCGCCGACGTCTTCTTTAACTTCATCAGATACACCAGAAGCACCAAACAGACACATCAAGCCAGTAAAGTCGATACCACTGGTGCCTTGCTCGCTGAAAGTTGGCAGATCAGGTGCCATTGGATCACGTTCTGCGCCAGCAGAAGCCAGTGCCCGGATGTCAGCTTCAAAGCCAACCGTTGTATTCACACCGCCAAAGACAGCTTCAACTGATTGCGATACCAGTGCAGCACGTGCTTTAGAACCACCCTGGAAAGGTACTTTTTTGTGTGCAATACCATGGGTGTCAAAAAAGATGTGCCCGATAGTGGCATGCATAGTCGCAGCACCCGAGGTGCCCCAAGTGATTTCTTTACCGGATTCCTTAGCGTTGGCAATGAACTCTTCCATAGTCTTGGCTGGGTTCGATGCGTGAACTTGCAATGAAGTCACTAGCTGCGATGCGCAGCCTAAGTTAACGAAATCATCAGGGATGTGGTATGGACGCTCATCGCCTTTGGCCAATTCACCAGCGATAAAAGTACCGATGTTGATCATATAAAGAGTGTGACCATCGGCGTCTTCATCGAGAGTTGCCTTGGCAGCTTTTTGACCAGAAGCACCGGGCAGATTCACGATGTAGGCTGGAAGGCCATTCATACTGGGTGCTTCGTGCATATAAGATGCAAAACCACGTGCCGTGGTATCTGTACCACCACCAGCAGAGAATCCAACCATAATTTTGACAGGTTTTTCGGGATAGTCGGCCAATGCAGCAGTGCTGGCCAGTAGGGTTGATACCGCAACAGCGGTGGCAAATTTCTTAGCAAACGTCATTTTTTCCTCCAAGGAATGGTCTTCTTATTGCGCGTTGCAACAAGGCTTGATCGTCCATTGTAAACCGGATATGGTGCTTGCGCGAAGCAAAAATTATACGATCAATCAATAGGTTGAGACTTAAGTTCGCACCTGTTTCACTAATGGAGTGCAAAAGCGGGGCTTTATGTCAAATACACATCCTTTTTCAGGGCTGTTGGTGGTGGATTTCACCCATGTTCTGGCCGGCCCTGCGTGCTCCTATTACTTGGGTCTACTCGGTGCAGACGTCATCAAGGTTGAGTCAGAAACTAAAGGGGATGCTATCCGGCATCGTGGTGGTACAGATTCAGGCGCAGCTTCAAGTGGGATGAGTACTTCTTATCTAACCCAAGGTGCGGGCAAGCGATCCTTCGCGCTGGATTTGGAATCCGTTGAGGGCATGAATCAATTCCATCAACTTCTTGCTCGTGCTGATGTGTTGATTGAAAACCATGTGCCAGAAACTATGCGCCGGTTAAATCTGGATGAGCACAGTTTGGCGAAAACACATCCGCATTTAATACATTGTGCGATGACAGGTTATGGTCGTGGAGGACCGCAAGAAAATACCGCTGGCTACGATGTCAATTTACAAGCTGCTTGCGGATTGATGGAAGCCACTGGTACACAGGAAAGTGGGCCGATACGAACTGGCGCTCCGGTGCTCGACTATGGAACCGCCTTGGCTGCCAGTTTTGCTGTGTCAGCCGCGTTGTACGAACGCGCCTCGACCGGGCAGGGTAATTTTGTTGACGTATCAATGCTGGAAACCGGTTTGTCTTTAATGAGCTCGTCAGTAACTGATTATTTAAAAACCGGCAACGAGCCAAAACGGCGTGGCAATCTAGCGAACAGTCGCTCACCTGGGGCTGGCAGTTTTAACTGCAAAGAAGGTGTGATGTCGTTAGGTGTTAATGAAGAATCACACTTTAAGTCTTTAGCCAGCGCGTTAGGACGAGAGGATTGGTTGACCGACGCGCGATATGCAGGGCGGGATGAGCGTAAGGTGCATGCGTCGCTACTGGCATCAGAGATCGAAACAGAACTTGCAAAAAAGACAGCGCATGAGTGGGAACCGGTTTTGCAAAAGGCGGGTGTTCCTTCTGCAAGGCTGCGCAGCTTGCGTGAAGCTTTGGAATCAGAGCAGGTGAAAGAACGCGGATTTGTGCAAACCACGGATGATTCAGTTGATGTACCGACATTGCCGTTTCGCTTAGGTGGGGTGGCGGCCTATCGGCCAAAGTCAAACGCACCGACGCTGGGCGAGCACAGTGACGACATAGTAAAATGGTTAGCGTCCTCATAAGAACACCACAATGCAAGATGGAATAACGCTGCTTGGTCAGCTTGATGCACTAACACTGGTGCTCGTGGCTCTGGCCGCATTTGCCACAGCACTGTTTCATTCAGTGGCAGGCTTTGCCGGAGCATTGCTGTTGTCGGTTTGTCTAGCGCCGTTGATTGGTTTGCGTGCTGTCGTTCCGGTAGTGGCACTCGCCATGATTATCAGCAACTCCAATCGAATATTGTTGTTCCGCAATCAAATTGATTGGAAGGCGTACAGGGCGATCATGGTTACCGGATTACCCGGCATTATCGTGGGAGCTGTCATTTATTTGTACCTGCCACTAAAAGCAATTGCCATTGTCATGGGTTGCTTCTTACTGATATCCATTCCGTTACGCAGAGTGCTTAAAAAGCGTAATTATAGTGTCGGGTATCGTGGCTTATCGATAGTGGCTGTCGTTTATGGTGTCGTCTCCGGCACTGTTTTCGGTGGCGGCATGATACTGGGCCCGTTTTTACTGGGTGCCGGTATTGTTGGGCAGTCGTTGGTGGGTTTGATTGCCGCACTTGGACTCACATTAAACATAACCAAAACAATCGTGTTTGGCGCTGGAAGCTTACTGGATGCAGAAATGATTTCACTGGGTATCGTTGTCGGCATATGCACAATCCCCGGAGGCCTATTGGGAAAATGGATTGTTAAAAATACCGATGTAGCGGTTCACACGGTAGTGGTTGAAACGTTAATGTTTGCTGGTGGATGCTATTTTTTATATCAGGGTTTTTAGACGGGTAAAATTAGCTCACCCATCGTTAGTTAAAAAGTCAAAAGAGCCGACGCAAAAAAAAGTTCGCATCGGCTCATTTGATGATGTTTTGTTCTAATTATGCCGGGGACGTATCAGTCAACCGTTAGCATGCAATTGTCCACTATTGTTTGATCTTCGCTGTAAATCAGAGCAATCACATGTGCAGTATTTGCTGGAGCAACATTCCCGGACAGTGTATAGGTTGCATAGCTACCGCCTGTTTCAATCTGCGTATATTGTGTATCTAAGTTGTTGTACTGCTCTCCAAGATAAGACAATTGTATGATGCTCCAGAGCGTTCCCTGACGAGTTGCATCACAGGATAGACTGTAGCGCTTGCCTGATGTTGCTGGCAATTCCTGATATAAGCAACCGATACCACCGGCAATGGCAAGCGCGCTAGTGCCCTCAGTGGTGTTCGTGCTTAATGACAAGCTATCAGGATTACCGCATGATTGCCAAGACGTCAAACCTGCTTCAAAGCCGCCGTTAACCAGTAAGTTTGTTACCGGTGGTTCTGGTTCCGGCTCTGGTTCCGGCTCTGGCTCTGGCTCTGTAACTGCAACTAAAGCACAATTATCCACGAGCATTTCATCCTCACTGTAAATCAACGCTAATGCATAGCGAGTATCCGTTGGTGCCGTTAACGTCATAGAGTAATTGGTGTAGCCACCACCTGATGCTATTTGCCTGGCGTCCGATTCAATCGCATTATAATCTGAATTTAGAATCGAGAATTGCAGAATGCTCCATTCATTACCGGGTCGACTGGCGTCACACGAAAGCGTGTAATCAACGCCAGGGTTGACAGGAATTTCCTGGTAAAGACAACCCGCTCGTCCTTGCGTTTTTAGCGCATTGTTACCCTGACTGGCTGGTGAGCTAATGGTTAAGTTGTTGGTGTTCCCACAGCTCTGCCACCCGTTTAAATTGGATTCGAATCCACCGTTAACCAGCAAGTTAGTAGCCGGTTGTTCTGGTTCTGGCTCAACGTCTGTCTCGTAATAGCTGTCGCAACCAACACGAAAGTTATCTAACGCAAAACGTTTTTGTATGCCACTTATTCGTAAGTCCTTTGCAGCGTCGCAAAAACCGCTCGGCTCGAGTAGGTACTCGGTAAGAAATACTGGCTTGTTGGCAGCAAGGAATCCGCTGAAATATTGGCATTCGTTAAAGTATACGCAACTCTCTGTTACGACAAAATCGTACGCTGCTACCATCCGGGGGTCTAATGCCTGGTTAGTGTTGTTTTTAAATCCAACGGCCATGCCACGTTCGTGAACTTCTTTGGCCACCCAGAGATTAAAAAATATCTGGTCTTCGTAAGTCAGTGGGAAACCAGAAGGGTTGTGCGAGCTTTCATCAAAGCCGTCCATATTGTCTGGCTCGATGGCATCACAACCGATTGCCCTTGCTCGATCAAAGCGTGCTTCCAGAATTGTTGTTAGTGCCATACCAGTGGTGGATTTAGCTGGGTTAACGTCGCGAATATCCAGCCATTTTTCATTCGGAAATCTGTCGTATACATTGCCCAGAATACTGCGAGGAAAGTTTGCTTCATCGTCTCTGTAATCTTCCCAGGCGCCAACATTGACATAGCAAATGACTTTTTTGCCCATGCCCTGAAGTTGTTGGACCATCCCCGTGGATTCATTATCAAACATGTCGATATCGTAGATGTCGATACTTGAATCGTTATGAATCTGAACCGGCACTCTTAGCTGCCAGTCCCATTTCGGTGGTTGAACATCAGAATCGGTATTTAGCATGGGTGGCCATTCAATAGCTGAGGCGGTGCCAAAGGTAGCAAATAGCAACGCTATGCCCGCTAATAGTGTGCTTTTTTGCATATTTTTCATCTTCATCCAATGCTTGGTCGGTATATTCAGCCGCACCTTACGGAAGTATTTCTCCCTGTTCGATAAGCCACGTCTCAATTACTTCTCTCCGGTAAGCCGAGTGGAGTGTATTGTCTGGAAAGGTGAGACTGCGCACACTGTCGTCTGTTACTTCCATCACAGTGCATTGGAGGCGCAATTTAGCTAATATGTGGCATGAGTATTCTTATCCTAGTAGCAGGCATCGCATTGCTGATTGCAGCGCTGCATTTTCATGCTATCGCGCAGGCCAATGTGATCACTAAAATCGAGAGAGAGTGGTTTGAGAGACTCTTTACAGGCAGTCGTGCATCCAAAGATAATCTTAATGAGCAGGGCCTGCAAAATCGAAAGCAATCGAATTTTTGCGTAATTGGCGCTTTTGTGTTGATTGGGTTCTATTTGTTTTTTCTTTGATTGCGCGTTCTAAAATAATTAAACGTCGTGAATTACACGCGCCCTCCAAACAAGCAACGCTATTTTGAGCATGTATGGGCCATTGCTCGGCGAATTCCATCTGGCAAAGTGGCCACTTATGGGCAAATAAGTAAGATGATCGCGTGTCCTGACGGTGTGAGTCTTGATGACTGTAATATGTCAGCTTCTCGCTGGGTTGGGTTGGCCATGGGAGCTTGCCCCGATGATGTGCCGTGGCAACTTGTTGTTAACGCACAAGGACAAATTAGCCACAAAGCTGAGCCTGGCAAACAAAAAATGCTGCTCATTGCTGAAGGTGTTTTGTTTTGCGCAGAAAAAATAAATTTGGGCGAATTTCAGTGGCGTGGACCGGGCCAAAGCGATGAACCTGAACAAGGGCGATTGTTTTAATGAAAACGCTTCCTGAAGCCGACATCACAATAATTGGCGCAGGGCCAGTTGGAACGCTGCTGGCAATCCTGTTAGGAAAAGAAGGCAAGCGCGTTGCTTTGGTTGAGCGTTGGCCGACTTTGTATGATCGCCCTCGAGCAGTAACGATGGATCATGAAGTTGCCCGAATCCTGGCAACGTTTGGTATTGATTGTGATAACGACCCGGCCATTCAATACCACGAAGAACTCTACTATTGGAAAAACGCGCAGCTTGAAGATTTGCAAATTGTGGATTGGAAAAGTGTATCGTCTTCGGCTTGGCGCGTAACTTACTGGTTCAATCAGCCCGAACTCGAAACTCGCCTTCTGGCGATTGCAGCGGATATACCATCTATCAAATTATATCGCGGTTGGGAGGCTTGTTCTTTTTCGCAATACGACTCTGGAGTATCTGTTGAGTTGCGTGAAACAGAAGAGATACATGGACCTGATGGGCAGCGCAGAAGTTTGCGTTCAAGTTATCTTGTTGGTTGCGATGGTGCGAATAGTTTCGTAAGAGACCACTTAAACATAAATGTAGTTGATAAAGGCTATTTCTTTGACTGGTTGATACTCGACATGATTCCAGATGAGGGGTACACGGTGACGCCTGCTCAATGGCAATTGTGTGACCCTAAAAGACCAACGACGCTTGTACCCGGTGGCCCGGGTCGTCGCCGCTGGGAGTTTATGGTTTTGCCTGATGAATCGACCGAAGAAATTGCAAAACCTGAAAGCGCATGGAAGCTACTTGAGCCTTGGGGGCTAAGTCCTGATAATGCCGAATTAGAACGCAGTGCAGTGTATCGCTTTCAAGCTCGCTGGTCTGAACAATGGCGAGTAGGGCGGTGCATGATTGCAGGTGATGCGGCACATCTAATGCCGCCATTTGCCGGCGAAGGTATGTGTGCTGGATTTCGAGATGCAGTTGCACTGAGCTGGCGTTTAAATGCAATTGTGGATGGCAAGTTAAATGATGCTGTGCTCGATAGCTATGAGAGCGAAAGAATTCATCACGCCAAACATTACATCGATTTTAGTCAGCAGCTTGGTAACATAATTTGTATTACTGATCAAGATGAAGCCTCGGCACGTGATGCATCAATGAAAGCAGAGCTTGCTGCTCGTAATCACGAACCCATTACAGGTGACCTTGTTCACTTGGGTAGTGGCGTATGGTGTGAGCAGTGCGCCGATGCAGGAGAACTATCAGTACAAGGTTTTGTAGAGCGTGATGGTATCCGAGACAGATTTGATCAGCTAATAGGTCAAGGATGGATGGTGGTTGGTCTGGAGGCTGACCCTGCCGGGGCTCTTGATCAGAAGCAACTTGATGCGCTTAAATTTCTGAATGGAAAAACAGTGAAGATAGGACTTGTAGGAAGCGATAGCCGGGTCATAGATACTGATGGTACTTACGCTAGTTGGTTAGCATCAATTGACTGCAAATACTTTATCCTGCGTCCCGATTTTTACCTAGCCGCTTCAGAAAAAACCGCCGCCGGCATCAGTGATCGGTTTGATGAGCTATTGAGAAAAATGCATATTAATGTGTAGCCTTAAAAAAACGCGTCACCAGCCACCTGTATAAGTTCGGTCGTTCTCCGCAGCAAGTTTGGTACATTGTGTACCTATTTAGATCATACCAAAGTAGTAGCCCGTACAACTCCTGTTGAATCTCCATCAACAGCGTGTTTACATAACCGTCCGGCGTGTTTATGCCTGAGCCATATGCGTGAACACAGATCATACTAAGAAAACATTTGGAGATGCCAAATATGAGGAAGGCGTTACGTAATACAGTTTTGGCGGGTGCGTTGGCTACGACTGCTATACCTGCCACAGCCGCCACAGAGATTCAATGGTGGCACGCGTTTACTGGTCGTTTAGGCGATTTGCTGGCAGAGCAAGTTGAAAAATTCAATGCTTCGCAATCAGACTATGTTGTTGTTGGTTCGCACAAAGGGAACTACTCGGAAACACTTAATGCGGGCATTGCTGCTTTTAGAGCGGGCGAGCAACCTCATTTATTGATGGTGTTTGAAGTGGGAACGGCGACTATGATGGGCGCAAAGGGCGCTATTAAACCCGTTTTTGAGGTTATGAAAGAGGGTGGTGCTACATTTAATCCTGATGGTTACCTGCCTCCGGTAAAGGGTTACTACACCACGCCGGATGGTGACATGCTTTCACTTCCGTATAATTCTTCTACTCCCGTTCTTTATGTTAATCGAGATGCGCTAGCCGCAGCGGAGCTCGACCCAGACATGGATCTATCAACATGGGAGATGGTTGATGGCGCTATGGACAAGCTAAAAGCTGCCGGTCAAGACTGCGTGCTGACCACAGCTTGGCAAAGTTGGGTGCATCTGGAAAATTTTTCTGCTTATCACGACGTTGCCTTCGCAACCAAAGACAATGGCTTTACTGCACTCGACACAGAACTTTCATTTAACGGTCCAATGCAGGTAGCGCATATCGAAGCGATGGGCAAATGGGCTAAGGATGGAAAGTTTTTTTATGCAGGTCGTCGCAATGAAGGTGGTGCCAACTTTCGCGCCGGTGAATGTGCTTTCTTTACCGAATCATCAGCTGGTTATGCTGGTGTAAAAGCCGAAGCCGAGTTTGATTTTGAAATTCGTCCCCTGCCTTACTGGCCGGCAGCTGAAGGCGCCCCTCAAAACACCATTATTGGTGGGTCGTCATTGTGGGTCATGGAAGGACACGAATCTGAAGAATACAAAGGTGTCAGCGAGTTTCTGGCGTTTTTATCCAGCTCTGATATTCAAGCTAAATGGCATCAGGACACGGGTTACCTACCCATTACTGTAGAGGCATATGAACAAACCAAAGCAGAAGGTTTTTATGATGAAAACCCCGGAACTGACATCGCTATATTACAGATGACGGCAAAGCCAACCACACCTAACTCGAAAGGTTTACGTCTGGGTAGTTTTGATCAAATCCGTGGCATTATCGATGAAGAGCTTGAAGCTGTTTGGACTGGCGACAAAAGTGCGCAAGACGCCATGGACAATGCCGTGAGCCGCGGCAACCAACTGCTCCGACGATTCGAAAAAACTAATAAGTAGTTGTATGTAGCAATACAGCCCGGCAACAGGCAAGTTGTGCTGTTGCCGGATTGATATAGAGAGCTGTCGTGGAAAAACGCGTTACATTCAGTGGCTGGTGGTTACCCATGCTACTTATATTGCCACAGCTTCTTATCACGGCCATATTCTTTTTCTGGCCGGCAGGGCAGGCCATCTACCAGTCTGCATTTATGCCCGACCCGTTTGGTCTAAAAACCCAATTTGTCGGCTGGGACAATTTCACTTTTTTATTCGAAGACGATTACTACCTTGCGTCATTCAAAACTACTGCTATTTTCTCATTGCTCGTCACTGCTCTGTCCATGGGAGTGGCGCTTTGGCTTGCGCTTATGGCCGATCGCATTATCAAAGGCTCCGGGACCTATCGAACTTTTCTGATTTGGCCTTATGCTGTAGCCCCTGCTGTTGCGGGTGTGCTTTGGCTGTTTATGTTCCGCCCAAATGTGGGTTTGATGAGCTGGTATCTGGATAAGGTGGGCTATGACTGGAACCATGTGCTAAATGATGGGCAAGCAATGGGTTTGGTGGTTGTAGCATCGTCATGGGGCAGAATCAGTTACAACTTTTTGTTTTTTCTGGCCGGACTTCAGGCTGTTCCTAAAAGCGTTATTGAGGCTGCAGCTATTGATGGTGCGCATTTCTGGCATCGCTTTCGAACTATTGTATTTCCATTACTGGCACCAACAACGTTTTTTCTCTTAGTGGTAAATGTGGTGTATGCCTTTTTTGAAACGTTTGGTGTCATACACACCATTACCGCTGGTGGGCCACAACAATCCACCACCATCATGGTCTATAAAGTTTACGCTGATGGTTTTGTTGGCCAGGATTTAGGGTCATCAGCTGCACAATCAGTTGTTCTTTTGCTTATAGTTGGACTGCTCACCATTGTTCAATTCAAATTCATAGAACGTAAGGTGCATTACTGATGAGTGGCATGGTCGAGAAAAAAGGCAAGGCTGCGTGGCTGGTTCACCTTGGTTTAATCATTGGTATTCTTGTTGTTTGCTTTCCAATTTATCTTGCGTTTATTGCATCTACGGTTAGTACGGGCGATTTAGTCAGACCACCGATGCCATTGTTGCCCGGAGAGCATTTTGTTGCAAATTATAAAGAGGCCTTGTTCTCGGGTGTGAATATACCCGTTTGGAATATGCTGATTAACTCAACCATCATGGCTTTAGGAATAGCCATTGGGAAAATCGTCATTTCTTTGTTGTCGGCGTTTGCTATTGTGTATTTCAAGTTCCCCTTGCGCAATGTTTTTTTCTGGTTAATCTTTTTAACTTTAATGTTACCGGTTGAGGTGCGCATCGTGCCCACCTACGAAGTAGTGGCAAACTTCGGGATGCTAAACAGTTACTCCGGCCTGATACTTCCCTTAATAGCATCGGCTACCGCAACGTTTTTATTCAGGCAATTTTATTTAACCGTTCCCGATGAACTGGCAGAGGCGGCTCGGGTGGACGGTGCTGGACCGATGCGATTTTTTGTTGATATTTTACTGCCGATGTCCAGAACCAACATTGCTGCATTATTCGTTATTCTTTTTATTTATGGCTGGAATCAATACTTATGGCCACTGTTGATGACCACTGACCCAGACATGAATACTATCGTTATGGGAATCAAACAAATGTTTCCCTCTGGTGATGATTTACCTAACTGGCCGGTTATCATGGCGACATCGCTATTGGCCATGCTGCCACCCGTGCTGGTAGTGGTACTCATGCAGAACCTTTTTATAAAGGGCCTTGTGGATACTGAGAAATAGGTCTGAACTATGGCTACCTTGAATCTGATAGACGTTAAAAAATCCTATGGTAAGGATGAGGTTATCCATGGCGTCACTTTTGATATACACGATAAAGAATTCGTGGTTATCGTTGGCCCATCCGGGTGCGGTAAATCGACATTACTTCGCATGATGGCTGGTTTAGAGACCATTACTGAAGGCGAGATAAAAATAAAAGACCGGCGAGTGAATGAACTTGAGCCAATGGAGAGAAACATTGCCATGGTATTTCAAAACTACGCTCTTTATCCACACATGAGTGTGTTTGATAATATGGCTTATAGCTTAAAAATTGCCAAGTTAAGCAAAGCTGAAATAAAGGAGCGTGTTGATAACGCTGCGCAATTGTTGCAGCTGTCCGAGTATCTTAATCGCAAACCGAGGCAACTCTCTGGTGGGCAGCGACAACGTGTTGCCATGGGACGCGCCATCGTCAGAAAACCGGATGTGTTTCTGTTCGATGAGCCACTATCTAATTTAGATGCTAAGCTGCGTGTACAAATGCGTTTGGAAATAAAAAAGCTGCAGCGCGACTTGGGTGTGACATCAGTTTATGTGACCCATGATCAAGTCGAGGCGATGACATTGGGTGATCGCTTGATGGTGCTCAATGGTGGCTATGTAGAGCAGTTCGGGTCGCCCATTGACTTGTACGAGCGCCCGGCGTCACTGTTTGTGGCTGAGTTCATTGGTAGTCCGTCGATGAATATTATCGATGGCAACGTATCTGAAGGCGTAGTCGAGCTGATAAACGGAGTGCGGTTGCCAATCAGTGTTAGTGCCACTGGTGCGGTAAAGGTTGGTATTCGGCCGGAACACATGGCGGCAGACACTTCAGGAGAAATCGCCATTGTTAAAGGCGTGGCCGAGCAACTCGGGTCCAGTACATTGGTACACGGGTCGCTTGAAGGTTGCAGTAGCACAATAAGTGTTGCGTTACCTGGCGTGCATCGAGAAGAACAACTAGACGATGTGATGCGCTTTAGAGTCGCGGAGCAGGGCTTGCATGTCTTTTCTGCTGATGGAAAGCGGGTCACGTGATCGCGTTCATTATTAATCTAAAAAAAGTTTATTCAGACTTTTATTATAGCGATTTTTTTTACCGAGACAGTGTTAGTTCAGGCATTGGCTACTCAGGCAGAGTTTTTCCGGATAGTGTTTATGCGGAGCAAAGCACCTGATGAACCTGTTACGCGTTTTCATTAAGGTTATCGACGCTTTCAATCACGGCATTGGTCGCATCATGACCTACGGCATATTTGTCATGATGGGTATTTTGCTGTGGTCCATGATTACCAAGTTCGGTGACCAACCCTCCTTGTGGACACTCGAAGCTGCGCAGTTTGCGATGGTCACCTACTTTATTCTCGGCGGCCCGTACGCATTGCAAATGGGCTCACATGTGCGCATGGATCTGTTTTATGACAACTGGTCGTTAAAGCGCAAAGCCTTCACTGATGCATTTACCGTCATTTGTTTGCTGGTTTATTTACTGGTGTTGTTATGGGGTGCCATTGGCTCTACCGCTTATTCTCTTGGTTATTTTGGTAAAGAGCCCGTTGGTTTTTTAGCTGGTTTGCTAACAGGCTCAGAGGAAACCGGCAGCATGGAGCGTAGCCGAACTATTTGGCGGCCCTACTTGTGGCCCATTAAAGTGACCTTATGCGTCGGCATTATATTGATGCTGTTACAGGCGCTATCAGAATTGTTTAAAGATGTGCTGCGCCTGCGCGGAGAGGAAGTCTGACATGAGCTACGAGATGATTGCGTTGCTGATGTTTGTAACCATGATGCTATTGCTGTTTTCCGGGCAGCGCGTATTTGGTGCTATTGGCTTTGTTGCCGTCATCGCGGCCTTGTTGCTTTGGGGCGAAAGAGGCGGCTTTGATATTGCCTTTGCACAAACCATAAAAGTCATGCGCTGGTACCCATTGCTTACTGTGCCTATGTTTGTGTTCATGGGCTATATCTTGTCGGAAAGCGGCATCGCCAATGATTTGTACCGCATGTTTCATGTCTGGATGGGCGGAATTCACGGTGGCTTGGCTATCGGTACCATTGGCTTGATGGTTTTAATTTCTGCAATGAATGGCTTGTCGGTTGCGGGCATGGCCATCGGCGCAACCATCGCTTTGCCCGAATTGCTAAAACGTGGCTACGATAAACGCATGGTGACGGGGGTGGTGCAAGCGGGTAGTTCGTTGGGGATATTGGTACCACCGTCGGTGGTGTTAGTGCTTTATGCAATGATCGCGCGTCAACCGGTGGGGCAGTTATGGTTGGCGGGTATTGTGCCGGGTTTAATGATGGCACTTATGTTCGTTATTTATATTGCCGTGCGTTGCAGGCTCAACCCTGCCATGGGGCCTGTATTACCCGCTGAGGAAAGAGACTTACCACGATCAGAAAAACTAAAGTTGTTGCTAGCCGGGCTACTGCCGTTGTTTATTTTCTTTGCCATGATGGTGCCCTTTGTGAAAGGCTGGACTTCATTGGTAGAGAGCTCTGCTATCGGAGCAATTGCCGCTTTTGTGGCTGCATTAGTAAAGGGGCGTATGACCTGGCGTGTGTTCGATACGTCGCTTAAAAATACATTGGGTATTACCTGCATGTTTATGTGGATTATCCTGGCAGCATTAGCGTTTGGTGCTGTATTCGATGGCCTGGGTGCTGTCAAAGCCATTGAAAGCCTGTTCACTGAAAGGCTCGGATTATCGCCCTGGCTAATCCTTATTCTTATGCAATTGAGCTTTATTGTCATGGGGACCTTTCTTGACGATACCGCCATGCTCGTTATCGTGGCTCCTTTGTATATTCCACTGGTAGGCGCATTAGGGTTTGATTTGATTTGGTACGGTGTGCTGTACACCATTACCACTCAGGTTGCCTATATGACACCACCGTTTGGATACAACTTGTTTTTAATGCGTGCAATGTCTCCACCAGAGATATCACTGGGCGATATTTATCGATCCATTGTGCCTTTTGTCATGGTTATGGTGGTGGCGTTAACGCTTGTCATGGTGTTTCCACAAATTGCGCTATGGCTACCGGAAACCGTCTACGGTAAATAACGACGGCCATATAGAAGTTTAAATATATTAATAGTTGAGGAGATTTAAATGAACAACAGACGTTCCTTTATAAAAAAGGCTGCGGTAGCTGTACCTGCAGCAAGCATTGTTTCAGCTCCTGCTATTGCCCAATCTAAAATTAAATGGCGATTGCAGACCTATGCAGGGACCGCATTAGCGGAACACGTAATAAAACCCGCAATAGATAAATTTAATAAAATTGCCCGTGATGAAATGGAAATTGAATTGTTCTTCGCCGATCAATTGGTTCCAACGGGTGAGCTATTCCAGGCTTTGCAGCGCGGTACAATCGATGCCGTGCAATCTGATGATGATTCCATGGCATCGCCTACCGAAGTCACCGTGTTTGGTGGCTATTTTCCATTCGGTAGTCGTTACTCCCTGGATGTGCCTGTCTTATTTAATCAATATGGCTTAAAAGAAATCTGGGAAGAGGAGTACAGTAAAGTCGGTGTAAAGCACATCTCTGCCGGTGCCTGGGACCCTTGTCACTTTGCCACTAAAGACCCAATTAACTCTTTAGCTGATCTGAAAGGCAAACGCGTCTTTACGTTCCCGACAGCGGGTCGTTTTTTGGCTCAATTTGGTGTTGTTCCAGTGACACTGCCATGGGAAGACATCGAAGTTGCTGTTCAAACTGGTGAGCTTGATGGCATTGCCTGGTCTGGTATCACAGAGGATTACACCGTCGGCTGGGCTGATGTGACCAACTACTTTTTAACCAATAATATCTCTGGCGCCTGGATTGGACATTTCTTTGCCAATATGGAGCGCTGGGACGAGCTCCCAGAGCATCTTAAAGAATTGTTGACAGTGTGTATGGAGCAAAGTCACTACTACCGTCAATGGTGGTATTGGGGTGGTGAGGCTGACTTGCGTGTTAATGGTCCGAAGATGGAATTAACCACTATTCCAGATGAAGAATGGGCTGAAGTTGAAACCGCAGCAGTTAAGTTCTGGGATGAAATAGCCAGTGAGTCTGACACCAAAAAGAAGGTGGTTGATATATTCCGCAAGTATAACGATGATATGCAAAAGGCTGGACGCCCATATCGTTATGGCTAGCTGCAAGAGTTTGCGTTAGAACTGAGATTGCCACCCCAGCTCGAATGCTGGGGTGGTGAGGTTTGATATTACTCTGGTGTAAATGCTGGCCACTACCTTTGTAGCCCTGATTGTGTGGCAGTCAGGATATTGATAACCCGTAAAATTCAACCAAGTTTAAGAACCAAAGAGCATTTCGCATGAATGGCACGATAGACCTTGCTGATTTAAAGAAGGCCGCCTCCAACGGCAGTATCGATACTGTGTTGGTCTGTTTTGTAGATATGCAGGGCCGCCTTATGGGCAAGCGCTTCCATGTTTCCAACTTTTTAGACTCAGCCTGGGAGGAAACCCATTGTTGTAATTATCTGTTAGCCACCGACATTGAGATGGCTACGCCAGACGGGTATGCCTCAACCAGTTGGGAGTCGGGTTATGGCGACTATGTGATGAAACCGGATTTATCCACTTTGCGTATTTTACCCTGGCTGGACTGCACCGCACTGGTATTGTGCGACATACTCGATCACCACACACACAAGCCTGTATCGCACGCACCGCGGCAAGTGCTTAAAAACCAAATTGATCGACTAAAAGCCTTGGGTTTTGATGCCATGATGGCCACCGAGCTGGAGTTTTTTCTGTTTAAGCAATCGCTGGAGGAGATACAAGCATCGCACTTTATGGAATTGGAACCGATTAGTGCGTACAACGAGGACTATCACATACTGCAAACCACCAAAGAAGAACCGGTGATGCGCCGCTTGCGGAATAGCTTGTACGATGCAGGCATTCCTATTGAAAACTCGAAGGGGGAAGCCGAAGCTGGTCAGGAAGAACTCAACATTAAATACAGTGATGCATTGTCATGTGCTGATCATCATTCAATCGCAAAACATGCAACAAAAGAGATTGCCTGGCAGCAAGGGCATTCAGCCACGTTTTTACCTAAATGGCATATCGACAGGGTGGGCAGTGCCAGCCATGTGCATGTCTCAATTTGGAAAAATGGAGAAAACGCATTTTATGACGCCGAGGCTGAGCATGGTAAATCAACATTAATGTCTCACTTTGTGGCGGGCATGATTCACTATGCAGCCGATTACACCGTGTTATTAGCACCTTACGTAAATTCGTATAAACGTTTTATGAAAGGCACGTTTGCTCCGACAAAAATTGCCTGGTCGGTGGATAACCGCACCGCTGGTTTTCGACTATGCGGTGAAGCAACTAAGGGGGTTCGTATCGAATGCCGCATACCCGGTTCGGATGTTAATCCTTACCTGGCCCAGGCCGTTCTGTTAGCGGCTGGTATAAAAGGTATTGAAGATAAAATGACATTGGCACCGCCTGCTACTGGTGATATGTACAACGACACATCGTTTCCCGAAATACCTGCAACACTACGTTCAGCCATAGAATCAATGCAACAGTCCGATATGCTGGTCGAAGCATTAGGACAGGAGGTTGTTGACCATTACGTGCGTTGTGCACAGTGGGAGCAAGAGGCTTATGATAATGCGGTAACGCAGTGGGAAGTGGCGCGCGGGTTCGAGCGTGCCTAGTGCGCGACTTATGCAGCTCAGCTAAGGCCGCAGAGAATAAACCAGCTTTAATAAATCAATTTTATAAATCAGCTTTAACAAGTAAAAGAAAAACAGTAGAGACTTAATGACATCTATTCAATGTATTTCTCCAATCGATGGTTCTGTCTATGTGGAGCGACCCATCGCCTCGCTAGCTGAGGCTCGCGAACAAATCGAGAAGGCAGTGGCCGACCAAAAAGCCTGGGCTGCACGGCCTTTGCAAGAGCGGATTAATTTGGTTAAAGCAGGCGTGGCTGCAATTGGCGCCATGAATGACGATATCGTGACCGAACTTGCGTGGCAAATGGGCAGGCCGGTTCGCTACGGTGGTGAGTTCGGCGGGTTTGAAGAACGCGCATTGCACATGGCGAATATTGCTGAAAAAAGCCTTGCACCTATTGAGGTGAGTAAAGATGCGCAGTTTGAACGATACATCAGGCGTGTACCACACGGTGCGGTTCTGGTTGTTGCTCCTTGGAACTACCCTTACATGACTGCGATTAATACCGTTGCGCCTGCTCTGATTGCTGGTAACGCCGTTGTCTTAAAACATGCATCGCAAACACCATTGGTCGGTGAGCGAATGGCCAATGCGTTTCACTCAGCTGGTATCCCTGAGTCAGTTTTTTCCAACATTTTTATCGATCACAAAACCACGTCAGCATTAATCAGTGAAGGGCATTTCGGGTTTGTAAATTTCACCGGTTCTGTCGGTGGTGGACGCGCTATGGAGCAAGCTGCTGCTGGTACATTTACTGGCTTAGGACTTGAACTTGGAGGTAAAGACCCAGGGTACGTTATGGATGATGCTGATGTCGATGCTGCTGTCGATACATTGATTGATGGGGCGATGTTTAATTCCGGACAATGTTGCTGTGGTATTGAGCGTATCTATGTGGCATCAAATCTGTTCGACGAGTTCGTTGGAAAAGCCGTTAATATCGTTAGCGGGTATAAGCTGGGTAACCCACTGGATGCGGATACTACATTGGGCCCCATGGCGCATGCTCGCTTCGCCGCTGTCGTACGAGAACAAACCGCAGAGGCGGTGTCCGCAGGTGCGAAGGCGCACATCGACACGTTTAAAGAAGATGACGGTGCAGCCTACCTTTCACCGCAAATACTCAGCAATGTTAATCACACTATGCGTGTGATGCGTGAAGAGAGTTTCGGTCCAGTGGTCGGTATCATGCCAGTGGAAAGCGACAATGCCGCTATTGACCTGATGAATGACAGCGAGTTTGGGTTGACCGCATCGCTATGGACCAAAGATGCTCGGCGAGCGGCCCGTGTGGGCGATCAAATCGATACCGGTACGGTGTTCATGAACCGTTGTGATTACCTGGATCCAGGTTTATGTTGGACAGGCTGTAAAAACACTGGCAGAGGTGGTGGTCTTTCCGAGATCGGATATCATAATCTGACGCGACCAAAGTCGTATCATCTAAAACTGAGCTAGAGAAAAACATGACATTAACCGGTAACTGGTCTTACCCCACAGCCATTAAATTTGGAGCCGGCCGCATCAATGAATTAGCACAAGCGTGTAAAGATGCCGGTATATCGAAGCCACTTCTGGTCACTGACAAAGGCTTGGCTGGTCTGGATATCACGACAAATGCTGCGGCACAATTAAAATATGCAGGACTTGGAGGGCAGGTATTCGCCGATGTTGACCCAAACCCGAATGATAAAAATGTGGAGGCGGGAGTTCAGGTATACCGTGACGGTGGCTTTGATGGTGTGGTTGCCTTTGGCGGTGGCTCTGGTCTCGACCTTGGTAAATGCGTTGCATTTATGGCTGGGCAAAAACGACCATTGTGGGACTTCGAAGATATTGACGACTGGTGGACTCGCGCCGATTCGGCTGCTATAGCACCGGTAATAGCTGTGCCAACCACAGCGGGTACAGGTTCAGAAGTGGGGCGGGCAAGCGTGATATCCAACTCGGACTCCCACGAGAAAAAAATTATATTCCACCCAAAGATGTTGCCCGTTACTGTCATATGCGACCCAGAGTTGACTGTTGGCATGCCTGCATTTATTACAGCTGGTACTGGTTTAGATGCTTTTGCACATTGTGTTGAAGCTTATTCTTCGCCGCACTATCATCCCATGAGTCAGGGAATTGCACTAGAGGGCATGAAGTTAGTAAAAGATAATTTGCCCATAGCCTATGCAGATGCACAAAATTTGGAAGCACGTGCAAACATGATGAGCGCAGCTGCCATGGGTGCAACTGCATTCCAAAAAGGCTTAGGTGCCATTCATGCGCTGAGTCATCCGATCGGTGCTGTGCATAATACTCATCATGGCACCACAAACGCGGTTTGCATGCCAGCTGTGTTAAAGATGAATGCACCTCAGATTCGTGATCGCTTTGCCGGTGTTGCCGCCTACTTAAATATTGATGGAGGCTTTGACGGATTTTGCCAGTTTGTGGACGAATTTAACGCGTCTTTTTCCATCCCTAAAACCTTGTCCGAACTGGGTGTGGAAAATCCGGATATTAATAAGCTCATTGATGCAGCGCTGCGTGACCCCAGTTGTGGTGGAAACCCGGTAGCAATGGATGCCGATAACACCAGAGCATTGTTTGAGGCTGTGCTTTAGCTGGTTTAGAGTCCTGGAGTGGTTACAACAGTACAGAGGGTAGAGGCAATCCCCAATCTAATAAGCATTGTCAACGCTAAATTCCCAACCTATTAAGATTCCGCTGCATTGAGATTGTCTTATCTCAGAGTACATTCAACGTGACTGACATATTACTACTGACGTTTATTTTTCTTTTAGCTGGCGTGGTTGCTGTACCCATCGCAACAAGCCTGGGGCTTGGCTCGGTGCTCGGCTATTTGATCGCGGGAATTGTCATTAGCCCATTGCTTGCGGTGCTTGGGGTTGATGTCGTGTCCATTCAACACTTTGCCGAATTTGGCGTAGTAATGATGCTGTTTTTAGTGGGTATGGAACTTGAACCCAAGGTGCTTTGGTCGATGCGCGCCAAGTTACTTGGCCTGGGTGGTGGGCAAGTGGGTTTGACAATCGTGCTCATAATGATGTGCGCCATGGCGTTAGGGCAGCCCTGGACTATTGCACTGGCTATCGGATTGGTTCTTTCTTTGTCTTCCACAGCCATTGTGTTGCAAACCCTGAATGAAAAGGGCTTGATGCGCAGCGACGGCGGGCAATCCAGCTTTTCGGTTTTGTTGTTTCAGGATATTGCTGTTATCCCTATGCTTGCGCTTGTCCCTTTGTTGGCGTTGCCAGAGTTAATGGACGTGGCAGTCACTCAAGGTGGCAGTTCTGGCACTGATGCCAATGGTGGGCACGGCGATGCAGATGGTCATGCAAATTATAGCCTGGTTGATGGGTTAAATGGCTGGCAAACCACGTTAGTCACTGTTTCTGCAGTCGCCATGGTTATTTTTGCTGGTAACTGGTTAACGCGACCTGTTTTTCGATATATAGCCGCGGCAGATTTACGTGAGTTGTTTACCGCAGCAGCGCTCTTGATGGTGGTAGGCATTGCATTACTGATGTCTCTTGTGGGATTGTCGCCAGCGCTGGGAACTTTCGTTGCTGGGGTGGTGTTGGCCAATAGCGAATACAAGCATGAGCTTGAGTCATGTATCGACCCATTTCGAGGATTGCTTTTGGGGTTGTTCTTCATGACGGTGGGTGCAGGCATAAACTTCGCGCTGTTATTCGATAATATGTTCACCGTCATAGCCCTCACAATTGGCATGATGGCAATCAAAGCTTTGGTCCTGGTGATACTAAGTTATTTTTTTAAGATTCAGGGTTCAGACAGGTGGTTGTTTGCATTAGGTTTGGCACAGGCTGGTGAGTTTGGCTTTGTGCTGCTGTCATTTACTGTCGCAAACTCAGTGCTACCAGTTGCAATTGCAGACAGGCTTTTGTTAGTTGTAGCGCTATCAATGTTACTCACGCCTTTAGTGTTCATACTATACGACCGGGTCATCGCACCAAAGTTTGCCACAGAACAAAATAATGAAGCTGACGAAATAGAAGAAAGCGGCAATGTAATTATCGCCGGTCACGGTCGTGTTGGTGGTGTTGTGAACCGCATGCTTAAAGGTGCGGGGTTTTCAACTACTGTGGTCGATTTTAGTTCTGAGCAATTGGACATGTTGCGTACCTTCGGTGTGAAAGCCTATTTTGGTGATGCAACTCGGCCAGATTTGCTGGAAGCAGCTGGTATTCGTGAGGCGAAGCAAATTGTGGTTGCCATTGATGATAAACATCAATCGACAGAATTGGTCGCTTATATCAGTCGTACTTACCCAGACGTACATATTGTCGCCAGAGCCGTAGACAGAAATCATGTTTTCGATTTATATGCAGCTGGTTGCCGTGACATTGTGCGAGAAACCTTTGATAGCTCTGTAAGAATGGGGCGCTCGGCAATGTTGGCTTTGGGTATGTCTGAGCAAGAGGTGCAATCCATCTCGGCTGGTTTTATTGACGATGACAGGACATCGATGATCGTGACGGCTGAACTTCATGACCCGAAACAGATTGCGCACAAGAATACTGGCTATGTTAAGAAGGTAAAGGAGATTGCTGGCATTCAAGAATCTTTGCTGGAAGAAGGGCCATCCGGCTTTGGAAAATTATCGCAAAAGCTTACCGACATGGGCGAGGATCCGGCCGATATTATCAAACGATATGAACAGGAGGCTGCAAAAAAATAAGGGCATTAATCAGTCACCGCTTGTGTGAGCTGTCACAAACTGGGACCGCTTAAAAGTACTGTATATTAGTAGCTGGTTTTATATAGAATACTTCAGAAGTTCTCTGATCACAGCCTCAGGAGGCCACATGAATTCGTTAGCCGGGAAAACCATACTCATTACGGCCGCCGCGCAGGGTATGGGACGCGCTAGTGCGTTGGCCTGTGCCGCTCAGGGTGCCCGTGTTTTTGCTACAGATATCAATGATGCTGGCCTTGCCACCTTAGCTGCAGAAAATTCGACAATTGAAACACATCATCTGGATGTTACTGACAACAATGCAATTGTCGCCCTTGCCGAAAAACTACCCCCATTAGACGGCTTATTCAATTGTGCTGGTATGGTCCATCACGGTACCGTGATGGACATATCTGAAAAGGATTGGGAAATTAATGTCAATCTTAATCTGACATCAATGGTGCGTATGTGCCGTGCATTTCTACCGGGCCTGCAAGCGCAGGCACGCAAAAACGGAACGGCTTCCATCGTTAATATGTCATCAATGGCATCATCAATTAAGGGCTTTGTCAATCGTGCGGCTTATGGTGTCACCAAAGCGGGTATTTTAGGCTTAACGAAATCGATCGCCATAGATTATGTAGGTGAAGGCATTCGGTGCAATGCCGTATGCCCGGGAACCGTAGATACACCTTCGCTGCGTGGACGCATTGAACAAGCACCTGATCCGGTTCAGGCAGAGAAAGACTTTATTGCAAGACAGCCTATCGGGCGTTTGGCTGTTGTGGACGACATAACGCCACTGGTTGTGTACTTGCTGTCTGACGATAGCCAATACGTCACTGGACAACCCATGCTGGTTGATGGTGGGGTTACTATTTAATCTTTGCCAGCCTGCAGTTCCGGTTTTCGGTGTTAGCTGGCAATAAAACAATAAGGATTACACGATGAAGTTGTTGCGATATGGGAAAGCAGGCCAGGAGAAGCCAGGCCTGCTCGACGATCAAGGTAACGTACGAGACTTATCTTCAGTAATTGATGATGTTTCTGGTGCGGCGTTATCAAGCCAGTCTATTGCCAGGCTACAGGCGCTCGATACTGACGATCTGCCAAAAGTTAGCGGTACTGCGCAGCAGGATTTGCGCTTGGGTGCTTGCGTCGGTTCCATTGGTAAATTTATTTGTATTGGCCTTAACTATGCCGATCACGCCGCTGAATCTGGATTGGAGGTTCCCCCTGAACCGGTCATATTCAACAAGTGGTCATCTGCCATTGTTGGTCCTGACGATAACGTACAAATTCCACGCGGCTCTGGTAAAACTGATTGGGAAGTTGAACTTGGCGTGGTGATGGGTGAGGGTGGCAGCTATATCGACGAAGCGAACGCGCTCGATCACGTAGCAGGTTTTTGTGTGATAAACGATATATCAGAGCGGGAATTCCAAACTGAACGTTCAGGTACTTGGGATAAGGGCAAAGGTTGCGATACGTTTGGTCCAACAGGTCCGTGGCTGGTTACCAAAGATGAAGTTGGAGATTTTAATAATCTAGCGCTTTGGTGTGAGGTTGACGGTAAGCGATATCAAGATGGTTCAACCAGTACCATGGTGTACAAAGTGCCGCACCTCGTTTCTTACTGCTCACAATTTATGAGTTTGCAGCCTGGTGATGTCATATCAACAGGTACACCTCCGGGAGTTGGTATGGGACAAAAACCGCCAGTTTATTTAAAAGGTGGTGAGGTTATGCATTTGGGCATAGAGCGCTTGGGTACGCAAACTCAAAAAGTAATTGGCGCGTAGCCTGCCCGAAGTCGCTCAGATGTCAGGCTCAGTTCCGGTATGCAAACTGTGTGAGCCTGCAGCTTATGTGGGTGTAGAAAAAATTGATACTAACCAAAAATAGGAAAGGATAGGTGTGGCCGAATTAACTATAAATAGCGAACTGTTAACCAAAGTACGTGACAGATTTGCGCAAGTTGATACTTGCCCAGTGCAGGGCGAGCGTATCTTCTTTGAAAATGCGGGCGGTGCGCTAACATTAAAAAGTGTCGTAGACACTTCCACACAATATGCAGCAATACCCGATAATCAGGGTAGAGATAACCCTGCGTCGCACGAGCTAAATCGGGTTATCGATCAAGCGATGCAAGACATGCACGAATTTACCAATGCACCCGGCGGGCAGTTTTTTGTAGGTGAGAGTGGCACTGAGCTATTGTTTCGATTGATATCCAATGCCTGCCTGGGTACTGACAGTAATGGTGTTGTATTAGGCAGCACGCTGGAACATCCTGCTACCCGCAGTGCTTGTGCGCGATGGTCGAAGATCGCTGGACAAACCCACGTATTAATTGAGCACGATGATGCGACTGGATGCATTACACCGAGTGCTTACACCAAGGCTATTACTAAAGATACGGTTGTTGCAACGATTTTGCATACATCGCCTGTTACCGGTATGGGCGTAGAGCTTGCGCAAATCGTTGCAGAGATTCGTAAGGTTTCACCGGATTGTTTCATTATCGTTGATGGCATACAACATGCCGCCCACGGTTCAATTGATTTAACAAGCTATGATGTGGATGGATACGTTATATCGCCCTATAAAATGTTTTCGCGGCACGGCTATGGCGTAGCATGGATATCCGATCGCCTTGGTGCTTTGCCTCACGACAGTTTGCTGGATGGTCCAGAGTTTAAATGGGAACTGGGAACACGCGACACAGGTAGCTATGCAACGCTATCAGATGTAGTGAACTACATTGAATGGCTAGGCAGCGAGCTGGATCCAAAAGGTGATCGAAAGGCGCGATTTAAGGCAGCGGCGCAGGCAATTGCCGCACACGAGAAAACACTAACGGATGCCATGATCAATGGCATCGGTAATTTGGTTGGTTTAGCAAATATAAACGGTATGAATATCATTGGTGGGCTTGATAATCCAGCACGCGAAGGTTTAGTAGGCTTCTGGATCGATGGAGTTGATTCGGCCGATATCGTTAAGCACCTCAATAATAATGGTATACGTACACACTTACGAAAAGCCGACTATTACTCCAGCAATATTCTAACCCCGTTAAGGCAGCCGAGCTGTGTGCGTGTATCAACTTGTCACTACAATACAACAGAAGAAATCGCGAAGTTTTTGCATGTGATGCAGCATTTTGCTTAGTGAAAGATCGAGCTTCACAAAAAATCACACAGTGGATTTTGCGGGGCTGGCCTTTTTCTTTCTACTGGCTAGCAAGTTCATCGTGTGTTTGTTTACGACGCTGAACTTGTAACATAATAATAGGCAGCATCAGCACAATGCCTATACCCATTGTTGCCAGCCCCGGCGCGATAAACAGAAACGATACTATGGCAATCCACCATCGTTCCCATGTGTTAAGTGCTGCAATAAAGTAACCCGAAAACGCAACACCCAGTGAACCGATGCCTAACATGGCACCGGTTAACGTTACGGTAAAAGCCCACCAGGTAAACCCGTCAGCCACTAACAACAGTGCAGGAGAGTAGACAAAGACAAAGGGCACAAGCGCCTTGGCTATCCCCAAACGAAAAGCGGTGTTGCCAGTCTTGAATGGGTTGGACCCGGCAATACCGGCAGCCGCGTAGGCCGCTAACGCCACGGGTGGTGTAATGTCTGCCAACACGCCGTAGTAGAAAACAAAGAAATGTGCGACCAGTGGTTCAACTTGAAGTTGTGCAAGGGCTGGGGCGGCAACTGCCACAAGGATGATGTAAGTCGCCGTGGTTGGTATGCCTGCTCCCATAATAATGCAGGCAATCGCTATTAAGATAAGAGAAGTAAATAAGGCCCATTGAGTGACGCTAAAATAATTAAGCACAGGCAATGAGCTGAGCATAGTCCCGATATCGGTTGCCGTTTGAACCACAACGTAACCAAGTCGAAAACCAACGCCGGTCAAGGTGACAACGCCTACGACGACACCAACGGTTGCAGCGGCAGCACCAACGGCCAGCGTATGCTTAGCCCCAAGCGCAAGGCTGTCCCATAAGTCTTTTAAGTTTAGTCGGTTGGTTGGATTCAGGAACCCAACGACCACGCAGGCAATAATTCCGTAAACAGCTGCAAAGTCAGGGGTCCTGCCAGAAAGAATCAGGTAAACCAGAATCAACAGCGGTATCAGGCTTAGCCAATGTTGTTTCAGTACGATACCCATCTTTGGCAATTCCTCGGCACGCAGCCCGCGAAGCCCGAGTTTCTTAGCCTCCAGGTGCACCATAATAAAAATACCAAAGTAGTGCAGCAGTGCCGGAAATAAAGCGGCAGCCAGAACATCTCTTAGCGGAATCTCCAGATACTCCACCATGATAAATGCGGCCGCTCCCATGATCGGTGGTGTGATTTGGCCACCAGTAGAAGCTGTGGCTTCAACCGCGCCAGAAAAGTGTGGTGGGTAACCGACCTTTTTCATCGCTGGAATAGTGAGCGCGCCGGTTGTGACGGTGTTGGCAATGGATGAGCCTGAAATCGTACCCATGAACGCTGATGAGAAAATAGCGACTTTGGCAGGTCCGCCAGAATAACGGCCAGCAATGACCATAGCAAAGTCGATAAAGAGTTGTCCTAAACCGATGCGTGTGGCTAACACGCCAAACAGAATAAACAGAAATACGTACTGAGCCATCACCCCAATGGCAATTCCGTAGATGCCCTGGTTAGTCATGTACAAGTGATTAATGATGCCCAGCCAAGATGAGCCGCCGTGCTTTAGTGCGCCAGGCATTAAAGGTCCAAAAAAGGCAAAGGCGATGAAGATCATCCCGATGATAGGCAGGGTTGGACCAACGCTTCTGCGGGTGGCTTCCAATGTCAGCAGTAACAGGGCTGTGCCCATAAATATGTCTATCGAAGAGGGGTTACCAACTCTTTGTGCTAGTGCTTCTGGTGGTAGAAAAGGTAAATACATTGCTGCCGCTACAGCGAGCACTGCAAAGAGAATGTCGATAAGGGGCACGCCGTCAAAGCGATACCAGGTACTCGGCGCTAAATCCGAATTGGTTTTGCGAAAGCCAAACAGCAAAAAAACCAATCCAAGAACGAATGAGATATGAATGCCGCGATGAAGAATTTCACGGACTAAGCCGAAGCCTGAAGCGTAAAAGTGATAGATAGACATGGCAACCAACGCTGCCGCTATAAAAAAACCGATTTTTTTACCGGTGGTTCTGAATGCTGTTTCAGGGTCGTATTTGCGTTCTAGCTCTGCTAGCTGTTCGGGGGTAAGCTCAGGTGTTGTGACGTTGCTCATGGTTGTGTTCTCGGCCGAGTCCCCGGCTGTGTTCCCGAATCAAAATGAAAAAAGCCTCGGCCAAACATGCACCGAGGCTTTCTGTACTACGCGGATTTTTACTTGATTAAACCAGCTTCTTTGTAAAAACGCTCAGCACCTGCATGTAAAGGAACACCAACACCAGCTAGCGCTGTATCAGGCGTGATTGTTTGGCCTTTTGCATGACCAACATCAAGCAGCTTGCGAGACTCTTCATTCCACAATGCTTTTGTGATGTTGTAAATAAGTTCTTCGTCTTCGGTTGCAGACGTGAACCACTGTGCACCAACCGCAACGGTTGTGACACCAGCAACACCTTCGTAAGCATCATCAGGAATTTCTGAAGAAGCGAAGAAGCCATACTTTTCTGTTAGTGCTGTTGCACCGTCGCCGTCGATAGGCACTAGCTTGATTTTTGCAGCTGAGGACAATTCAACCAAAGCGCCAGTTGGGTAACCAGTAACAACGAAGAATGCGTCGATTTTACCGTTACGCAGTGCTTCTGAGGCTGCGTTGCCTTTAAGTGCTTCTGCGGTGAGGTCATCTGCTGTCAAACCATTAGCTTCCAGAATTAACAGAGCATCAACATAAGTACCTGAACCTGGCTCATCAAGAGACACACGTTTGCCTTTTAAATCAGCAACCGAGTTGATTCCGCTGTCAGCCATGGCGACAAGGTGGATGTGTTCTTCGAAAAGGGCTGCGATAGTACGTAAGTCAGTTGCAGGCTCTTTACCTTCCATTGTGCCTGTACCAGTGTAAGCCCAGTAAGCAACATCGGATTGTGCGAATCCTGAGTTACGTAATCCGGATACGATAGCGTTGACGTTATCAACCGAACCCCGTGAAGATACCGCTGATGCGATGAGTCCATCAACACCACATGAGCCGCCTTCGCCACATTCGCGAGAGCCGGGTGGTTTGGAAATCGCATTGGCGATAACACCGCCCACAGGGTAGTAGGTGTAAGCCGTGCCGCCAGTTCCGATGGTAAAGAATTTAAGGTCTTGAGCGACAGCTGTGCCCGCTAAGCCAAGGGCCAATACCGCACTGACGGCGGCTGTTTTAACGTTTTTGAACATATATAAACACTCCTGTTGTGGAAGCCATGCGTACAGATTGGTGCAAAGCTAATAGATATGAAGGCCAGTTTTGCCCTCATGTTCATCGCTGACACCCGTAAAAGGCTGTGGGTGCCGCTTTATAATGCCAAATGCTACTCTAGTGTTGGTTGCTACGCCAGTGTTACCGACGATTTTGTGCTTCAAACAGTGCAATTCGAGATGGACACAGGCTTTTTTCAGGTGAGGTTGTCATGCGAGATTATTATGCGGAATTGGGATGATGAATTTGCCAATATGGCTCATGTGCCAGGGTCTGATAAGTTGCAGGCCTACTGGGCGGCTGAAGGCAGTGCGTATCGTCAACAGCTGAGCTCATTTAAATGTCTGCCCTATGGCAGTGAATCTCGAGAAAGTATTGATCTTGTGCTGCCGGACGGCAAACCTAAAGGGTTAATCGTGTTTGTACATGGCGGTTATTGGATGAGAACTTCACCATCTGATTGGACGCAATTGGCAGAGGGTGCCAGGGCACAGGGCTGGTCTGTGGCGATGCCCGGATACACGCTAGCGCCGGATGCCAGCATTGCGCACATTACTCAGCAAGTGCAACAAGCCATTGTCGTTGCAAGTGAGGCGGTATCGGGACCCATCATATTAACGGGCCATTCAGCCGGTGGTCATTTGGTTGCACGTGCAATGTGCACCGACAGTGATTTACCGCAATCGATTATTGAACGAATAAAACACTGTATGCCCATCAGTGGCATTTTTGACTTACGCCCACTTTTATGGACCACTATGAATGATGTTCTGCAACTTGATGATGCACAAGCAAACGCTGCTAGTCCTGTGTTGTTTCGTCCGCATAGTCAGTCCAGGTGTACTTTCTGGGTGGGTGCTGACGAGCGACCAGAGTTTATTCGTCAAAACAGATTGATTTCAACCATGTGGGATGGTTTGGGTGCGCAGGTAACTCAGTTTGAAGACCCGGGGAAGCATCATTTCTCTGTTATTGAGGGGTTGCGCGACCCAGCCAGTGATTTAACCACTGCGCTGTTAAAAATCGACTGATTACGCTTCTTCACTGAATACTAGCGAATGATGATTTCCGAAAAAAAGTTTATGATGGAGCACTGGCGTAAGCACCTGCTAGAAAACTGGGGAATCGATGCCAAGTTAACTGTGCTTAATGGTGAGTACGATTTAAACATCAAAGCCATCGATACCAGCGGCGCTTTGTTTTTAATGAAGGTGATGCGACCTGATTGCGATGTTGATTTTGTACGAATGCAATCCGACGCTCTGTCTTATATTAGTCGCAGTTCTGAGTCAGTAAAAGTACATCAGATTTTAATATCCAATAACAAGCGTGATATTGAGTCCTTTCCCGATGAAAACGGTAAGCCACGACTGGTTTGGGTGTTGCCGTATATTGAAGGTGTTGAATACGCACAATTCAGCCCAAAGTCAGATGAGCTCATTCATGATTTAGGCGCATCAATAGCGCGCTTGCACAAAGCGCTTGAAGGGTTTGAGCATCCTTACCTGAAACGTGACTTCAAATGGAATCTATTGCAAGCCAATTGGATCAGTGATCATGTGTCAGTTATATCTGATGTATCGCAACAAGGTCTCATTAAGTCGGTGATGTTGTCATACAACGATCATCTTGATGTTGTTCAGTCGTTGCCGTCAGTTGCCATACACAACGATATCAATGACTACAACATCATTGCCTCAGCTAGTTTAGGTAGCACAGCATTGAATGGCAAGCCCAGGATCGCTGGCATTATTGACTTTGGTGACATGTGCAACGCGCCTCGAATTTGCGATCTTGCCATTGCCGGTGCTTACGTCATGATGGACCACGCTCAACCCCAGAACGCTCTTATTACTCTGGTTGCAGCTTTTAATAAAGTATTACCGTTAACTGCAAGAGAAGTGGATCTGATCTACCCATTATTACGAGCACGCTTGGCTGTGAGCGTGGTTAATTCGACCATCGAAGCTGCTGAAAAACCAGTTGACCCTTACGTGGTGATATCCCAAAAACCAGCTTGGGCAGTGTTAGAAAATACAACAATAGAACCTTCGTTGCTTAAAGCGAAATTAAGGGTGGCCTGTGATTTGCCGGTCACCGAGTCTGCCCTAGGCGTATTCGGATTTTTAAACAATCGGGCGCGCGGCAATTGCGCTCCGATTCTTGGGCAATCGCTGGACTCGGCACAGTGTTACTCCTTATCGGTAGAGAATTGCAGCGTGCCCCAAAACCCATTTGAGCTGCAGGCGGCTGAGGCAAGAAAGGTTAGCGATGCCGTCGGCGTCGAATCTGATATTTGGCTTGGGTATTACAACGAACCACGCTTGGTTTATACCGACAAAGCGTTTCGTCAAAGTGCAGCACCGCAAAGTAACCGCAGGACGGTTCATTTGGGCGTGGATGTATTTGCTCCCGCAGGTACCGAGCTTCACATGCCATTGGATGGTGAGGTTTGTGTGCTGGAGAATCGCACTGGCCATCTTGACTATGGCGGCATGATTGTTTTTAAACATACGACACCCGAAGCTCAATGCTTTTACAGTCTTCATGGACACCTTAATCCGGCTTCTTGCCAAAAACTGAAAAAAAGCCAAAAACTAAAAGCAGGCGAGATTTACGCATCGCTTGGCACACCTGAACACAATGGCGGTTGGGAGCCACATTTGCACTTGCAGTTGGCGATGAGTATTGAAGGCCTGGGTATGGACTGGCCTGGTGTTGCAGACCCCGATGATCTTATTTTTTGGAATGCTTTATGTCCAAACCCGGCTGCATTGTTAAATTTACCCGATGAAAAAGTCTGCTTTAAGCCCGTTAGCGATTCGGCTCTGCTAAAGCGACGATGTGAGGATTTTGCGCCTAACTTAAGATTAAGTTATTCCACCCCAATATCTATATTAAGAGGTTGGCGGCATTTTCTATTTGATCAATGGGGTAGACCGTACTTGGATGCCTACAATAATGTTCCGCATGTGGGTCATGCTCATCCTCGTTTGCAACGGGTTGTCAGCGAGCAGTTAAAACGATTGAATACCAACACTCGGTATATGCATCCAGCTCAATCAGCACTGGCGCATAAGATAAAATCTAAACTCCCCTTGGATCTGAGTGTTTGCTATTTTGTTAATTCAGGTTCTGAGGCCAATGAGCTTGCTTTGCGATTATCTCGCGCCTATACCAAAGGCAAAGATATCATTACGCCAGACCATGGCTATCATGGCAACACGACAGGGGCTGTAGACATTTCTGCTTATAAGTTCAATGCACCGGGTGGGGTTGGAAAACCAGACTGGGTACAGCTGGTGGATATTCCTGATGTTTATGCTGGTACTTATCGAGTGCCTGCTGACGATTGCGCGCAGCTTTACGCCAACCAAGTGGATGTAGCGCTTGATAATATTAAAGCCAGGGGTGGCAAGCTGGCAGGTTTTATAGCCGAGACTTTTCCAAGTGTTGGTGGTCAAATAATTCCACCTGACGGTTATCTGCAACAGGTTTATAAAAAGATTCGCGCCGCCGGTGGTGTTTGCATTGCTGATGAAGTTCAAACCGGATTAGGCCGCCTTGGCGAATACTATTTTGCGTTTGAACAACAAGACGTCGTTCCGGACATAGTTGTTTTGGGAAAGCCATTGGGTAATGGACATCCGCTAGCCGCTGTTATAACAAGCAAAGCAATCAGTGATTCTTTTGCCCAAGGGCCCGAATTCTTCTCCACGTTTGGCGGTTCGACACTCTCGTGCGTGGTCGCCAAAGAGGTGCTGGATATTGTTGATGAGGAGGGGCTGCAAGACAATGCTCGTCAGGTAGGCGCATTGGCGGTGGAAAAGCTTGGTGCATTGAAACTAAAACACAACAACATTGGTGATGTTCGCGGTGTTGGCCTTTTTATTGGTGTGACGTTTGTTTGTAATAAAGCCACCAGAACGCCTGCCACCGATTTGGCTGCTTATGTGGTTAATCGCCTTCGTGATCATAGAATTCTGGCAGGCTTGGAAGGACCCGATAATAATGTTTTAAAAATACGCCCACCATTGACTATCGATGCGCAAGGAGTTGGGCAACTGGTAGAGACACTGGATACGATACTAGGGGACACCTGCGTAAGGAACTTAAATGAGTAAACCAAACGTTCTTTTGTTCATGGTTGATCAACTAACCTCTTTTGTGCTCAACAGCTACGGTGGCACAGTGTGTCAAACACCGAATATCGATGCTTTGGCTACACGCGGCACCACGTTCGAAAATGCCTACTGCCCATACCCACTTTGTGCACCATCAAGATTTGGCATGATGTCGGGTCGACTGCCCTCTAAAATTGGTGCCTACGACAATGGTGCTGAATTTCCGGCATCCACGCCTACCTTCGCTCATTACCTCCGACTTCACGGTTATTACACATGCATCTCGGGGAAAATGCATTTCGTCGGGCCTGATCAATATCACGGCTATGAAGAAAGGCTAACCACAGAGATATACCCGGCAGACATGTCCTGGACACCAACACCCGATTTTCGCGACTTAAACAAAGACGAAGAGCGTGAATATACATTTGGTGTGTCCACTATCGATACGGTGAAAGATGCAGGTCCGGTCGCACGCTCCATGCAGATTGACTATGACGAAGATGTTATTCATCACGCGATTCGTGAGATTTATACGCGGGCAAGAAGTGTAGATGAACGTCCATTTATGATGACGGTTTCATTAACCCAGCCTCACGACCCCTATGTGACCACGCGTGAATACTGGAATCTCTACCCAGATGACGCTATTGATGATCCACAAGTTCCGTTTGTACCGGTAGAGCTGCGTGATGCTCACAGTCAGTCGTTGTACTACCACTACGGGCAAGATAAGTGCGAGTTAAGCGACGCTGATTATCGTCATGCCAGACGCGGCTATTACGGCATGATATCGTTCATCGATGAGTTGTTTGGTCGAGTTATAAAAGCACTACACAACAGCGGTTTTGCCGACAACACTATAGTCATGTTTTCATCTGACCATGGCGATATGATTGGCGAGCGCGGAATGTGGTTCAAGAAAACCTTATACAACCCAGCTATTCAAGTACCTTTGATTATCGCTCACCCGGCATATTCTGCCTCCAGAATCACCGCACCAGTATCACTACTGGATGTGTTTCCCACCATGCTCGACTTTGCAGAAGTAGAGAAAGAGAAAATCAGTACGGCGTTCGATGGCAGAAGTTTGTTGCCTGCATTGCAAGGTGAAGCAATTGCAGGCCCTGTGTTCGCCGAGCACATTGATGGTGGTACTGAGGCACCGCGTGTTTGCGTTCGCGATGGGGATTTTAAGCTGGTCATCTCGCGTGCCTATCCAGCACAGTTATTTGATCTTGGTTCAGACCCGTTAGAGCTGAACAATCTAGCGGGTCAGAATCATCCAGAAGAGTCACGTCTAAGCCAAATAGCGGAGTCCACCTGGCCATTGGATACCTTACTGGATGATGTTATCCAATCGCAATCAGAACGCAAACTGGTGGACGCAGCCTTGTCAGTTGGTAGAGCAGAACCCTGGGACTTTGTGCCAAGAGCATTGTCGCAAAATACAAATTACGTTCGCAGGGGAGATGCTTTTCCCACGGTTGAGCGGCGAGGGTATTTAGCCTATCGTGATTCTTAAAACCAGTGCTGCAGACTAGTGCTGCAAACTAGTGTTGTAAGATCTGGCTAAGAAACAAACGAGTACGCTCATTAGTGGGATTATCGAAGAACGCTTGCGGGGAATTCTGTTCAACGATTTCGCCCTCATCCATGAAAATGACTCTGTCTGCTACTCGCCTTGCAAAGCCCATTTCATGGGTGACGCAAACCATGGTCATGCCTTCTTCTGCCAAGGCCACCATGACATCGAGTACTTCTGAAATCATTTCCGGGTCTAACGCTGAAGTTGGCTCGTCGAACAGAAGTATTTTTGGGTTCATACACAATGAGCGAGCAATGGCGACTCTTTGTTGTTGTCCGCCGGACAGCTCGCCCGGGTATTTAGTCGATTGCTCTGGAATTCGAACCTTTTCCAGAAACCCCATGGCTATGGTTTCAGCTTCTTTACGAGATTTTTTTCGCACTAATGTCAAGGCTAAGGTGCAGTTCTCGAGTACCGTCATATGCGGGAACAGATTGAACTGTTGAAAAACCATACCCACTTCACGTCTGATTTCATCGATGTTGGCAACATTGTCATTTAGTTCTGTGCCTAGCACGTTGATGGTGCCACGTTGATGGTCTTCGAGTTTGCAGATGCACCTTATCAAGGTTGATTTACCTGAACCAGAAGGTCCACAGACAACTACTTTCTCACCATCTGCAACGTGCAGGTTTATATCTTTTAGTACGTGGAAATCGTCGAACCATTTGTTGACGTTTTCCATAGTAACTGCTGGCGTCACCTGCGAGTTTACTGTCGAATGCTCTGTCTCTACAGATTTAATTTGATCAACCATGTCCTACTCTCAGTTTTCTTTCAAGGTATGCGCCGTATCGCGAAAGTGAAAACACGAATATAAAATAAATTGCACCGATGAACACATATACTTCAATGTAGTAAACCGTCCACTTGCCTGTACCGAACGCAGCGGAGCCGGAGGCCAGAATTTCAAAGAAACCGACAATGGTGACAATAGAGGTTTCTTTAAACGTAATTACAAACTGATTAACAATCGCGGGCAATGAGTTACGAAAAGCTTGCGGCAACTGTATGCGAGTGACGCGCTGCATGTACGTCAGTCCGAGGGTTAATCCTGCTTCATCTTGGCCTGGCGGTATGGCTTGCAAGCCTGCTCTGATGTTCTCCGCCTGATAACAGGCAAAGAATATGGCAAACCCTGCAATGACCCGATAGAGCTTATCGCCTTGTAGCCATCCTGGTAGCAAGAATGGTGTGATGACCGCCGCTGTAAATAAAATGGTCAGCAACGGAAGAGAGCGGAAGAAGTCGATAAATAAACCGAATAGCCTGGCTATGACTGGTAGCTTTGATCTGCGTCCCAGTGCCAGCACAATCGACAATGGCATACCGATAATTGATACAGCAGCGAAGATAAAAATAGTGAGCGCTAGTCCTCCCCATCGCTCGGGGGTAATGACACTTAAACCGAACACGCCGCCAGCCATCAGAAAGTAAAATATGCCAAAGCCAATTATCCAAAGTCCGCTGAGCTTAAGCGTGCTCCAGAACCATGGCACACATGAAGCGACAATAGTGGCGACCATTACCACACAGGCGAGTGTCGATCGCCAATGTTCCTCATAAGGGAACAGGCCAAAAAATATGATGCGGTGTCTTGCATCGATGACTGACCAGCAAGCACCGCTGGCCTCTTTACACAGTGGCTCGTCCTCGCTGCTCCAGATGCTGGATATAAATGCCCAATCAACAATGTAGTAAAAAATAGCGACAAAGAAAACAGCGCAAGCCAGCGTTACCAGGCAATCGAACGGACTAGCAAAAAAGTTGTCTTTGACCTTTCGAGAAAAAGAGCTCTGCGGTGGCAGTTGGTAGGTGGAAGCAGTCATGAATTTAGCTTTTCACCTCATAACCTTTAATGGCAATTTTCTCATTGATCGAATTCATCACGAACGCGATACTTAAATTGATAACCAGAAAACTACCCATTAATATCGCCAGTAACTCAAGCGTCTGACCGCTTTGGTTTATGGATGTCGATATAATCATAAACAAGTCAGAGAAACCTATCACTATGCCAATAGTCGTTGCTTTCATTAGTTGCACGTACTGATTGGTCAGTGAAGGCAACACGGCTCTTATGGCTAATGGCAAGCGAACTCGCGAAAAAATATGTATTGGTTTTAGCCCGTTTACAAAGGCTGCTTCTATTTGACCTTTGGGCACCGACATGAGTCCTGCTCTGACAACCTCACCAATGTATGCACCACCGTACAAGGCAATAGCGATAACCAGAGCCGAGAGCTCTGGTGGCATACGCATGCCACCTTTAAAGTTCAAACCCTTAAGCGCTGGCATATCCAGTAAGGGGGTATCAGGAATGCGAGCGTAGTACCCAATTAAAATCATGATGACCGGTAGCATTAACCAGCCAATTTTTTTTATGCTGTGGTAGGCAGACGAGTGGTTCATTTGTTCTCGCAGCCAGGGTAAAAAGAATAGCCACGCTATAAATATCGCTAGCATCACTGCCACCGACCAAAGGGCAATGTTGAAAACCGGAAAATACAAGCCACGGCCACTAAGAAAAACCGCGTCACCAAGCGATAATGCCGATCGGGGTCGGGGCAGGTGAGTAAGAATGGCGTACCAGAAAAGAGCTTGGAGTATCAAAGGAACATTTCTAAACGTTTCAACATAGACTGTGCCTAAAAACGAGAACAGCACGTTTTTAGATGTTCTAATCAGGCCGATCGCAATGCCAATCAAGGTGGCCAGAAAAATACCCAGAAACCCAAGCAGTAAAGTGTTCAGAATGCCGATCAATATGGTTTTACTATAAGTGTCACTAATCGAATAGGGCAGTACGGAGAAGGAAAAATCCCAACCGGTCGATCGTTCAAGGAAACCGAATCCGGTGGTCAGGCTCTGTGCTTCAAGTGATGCCCGGGTGTTCATCACCATTGCCACCAGCAATGCGGCCACCAATGATAAGACCAGCGCCTGAAACAATATTTCTCTGGATTTTCGACTGCCTAACAAGCTACCCATAGTCTGAATAAAAAAAGTCTGAAAAAAAAGTCTGAAAAAAAAGTCTGAAAAAAAAGTCGGAATAAAAATAGTCTGTTTTGAAAAAAATCTGTATTTAAAAAATTTGTATTAAAAACGGTCTGTAGTTAATTGATAGCTGAGCTTGAAGTGGTGGGTATTGGGACTTGTACTCGTGCGACACTGGGTATTAAACACGGCCCGGTCGCTTGCTTGCGACCGGGCCGTAGCGCATTTTTTCTAATCGAGAATCATTGGCACGATAACACCGCCGTCGCTCCACAACGCGTTTAATCCTCTATCAAGCTTATAAACTGACCCAGCACCAATATTTCGATCGAAAATTTCTGCCGAGTTGCCGACTTGCTTAATAACATTGTATGCCCAGTCATCGCTTAGGCCTAATCGCTCACCAATACCGGGAGTCACACCCAATAGTTTTTCTACTGTGCTGTCAGCAGGCTTGGCTTTGTGCTCATCGACATTGGCAGACGTAATGCCATTGGCTTCTGCAATCCAGGTGGCGGCGAACATCCAGTTTACAATATCAACCCAGTTGTCATCACCTTGACGCATGGCAGCAGACTCGGGCTCAAGCGCAAGTGCAACATCCATCATGGCGTGATCATCCGGATTCTCAGCGCTTTGCCGGGTTACTGCCAGATTAGGACCCCAGCCAACAAGGCTGTCGCATCGACCGGCAAAGTAGGCATCACGTGTCTCTTCACTTTTCTCAAACGTGATCATCTCGATTTCAATGCCGCGACTTTTGAAAAAGTTGGCAGCCAGTCTTTCAGTTGATGTACCCGCGTTGGCACACAAAGAACCACCTTCTAGTGTTTCAGGTGCTGTGCTGCCCAGTTCTTTAGGCATCATTACGTTGGTCGCACCAACAAAGTACGGAACTGAAAACTGAATTCCGAGTTCTGTATCGCGGCCCATGGTCCAACCGGTGGCTTTGATAATAACGTCGACGTCACCGGATTGTAGCGATGGGAAACGTTGCGCCCAGCTAATGGGAACGACCTTTAAATTTTCGTCTGAACCCAAGACGGCGACAGCAAGTGCACGACAATAGTCGATATCGTAACCGCTCCATTTATTGTCATCGGTCACTTGAACAAATGGTGGAAAACTACCGTTGTGGCCTGAGCAAAGTAGACTGCCGCGATCAGTGACCGTTTTTAACGTATCGCCGTTTGCCGCTGTTGCTGATGTTGATACAAGACCAAGTGCGGCAACACAGCCCGCAATGGCTGCTGGAATTAAGCCGTTTTTAATTTTATTCATTAAGCTCCTCTCTCTCTTGTTAATAATGGTGGTCGTCCTGTCATACTAATTCAAATAGTGATGAAATTACATCTAAATATCCCCGGTTATCCAGGTGATACTTGTTTATGGCCCGTCTAACTATTTGATTTTAACGTCTAATAAATTACGCCACTGCTGTTTACAGGATGCCTTTTTGGGATAAGGCGTGAATTTCAGCCATTAGCGATGCGTTCTTATAGCGCTCAGGCGACAGGGCGTGTGCGTAGTCGGGAAGTTCAATACCCGTTAGGTGACGCGCGCACAAATTTCCAGCGGCACAGGCTGCCATGGTGCCAAAGCCCGACATCGCACCAACGACATAAGCATTCTCGACTTTGTCCTCGTTATCCATTGGTCCGATCAATGGCCAGTTTTCATCTGTCAGCGTGTAATAACCGCCGTAGTGAAGCATCGACCTGGGCAACTGAGCGTAATAGTACTTAAGCGCTGGATTGAGTTTTGCTGCTCCGCGTAACACTATTTCCGGAAATGAGTCCATCAATGCAGGTGAGCGTGATGGCGTTGACGATGTTTGGTTAAATGCCCATCCCAATTTTACCCAGTTGCCATTATCACCACCTTCTGGTCGACAGTGTATTGACCCGGGCATTAGCTCTGTTAACCACTGGTGTTCTTCACTGTCTTTTAATAGCTGCCGTTCTTCTGGCGTCCAGTCGATTGACTGATCATCCAAATCAATTGCAAACGGCATATCGCGTGGAATGGTTTTACCAGTATCTTCAAAGGCTATTTTTTGCTGCAGCGTATTGTGAACGGGCAAGGTCACACCTAGCATTTTGGCAATTTGTTGGATAAACGGCCCGGCAGCGTTCACCAGATGTGTGGCGCGAATAGTCACGTCTTTGCTTGTTGTGTGAAGCGCAAAGCTGTCATGGTGATCAACCGCATTGATTTCTGTCTTTAGATATTGACCACCAGATTGTTTAAAACACTGCATCATGTATTGCCCCATCTGCTGTGCGCTGATAGCGCCGGCACGGCGAATATGAATAACTGAATTAATCGTCGGGTCAAACGATGGGAAGGTTTTGTTTATCAGACTCGGGTCTTGAATAACGTCAACGCCAGACGGTGCGATTTCCCATTGTGGGCTAAAGGGTGGTTGGTAGGTGCTTGCAGTTTGACTGCTGTGAATTCTTATTTCGCTGTTGCGCAGCTGGGAGTAGCCGTGATTCAACTCATCCATGAGCGTGTCAGTGTTTTCCAGTCGCGTGGTTAACGCATAGCCGCGACGGTTCATATAAATTTGATTGTTGGTCGCTTTTGCTATTGCTTCCATCAGATCAATGCTGTGGTCGGTGAAGGCCGTCATTACTGGGTGGGGCCACCAATTTCTATAATTTTCACCTGACTGCGCCGACGTTAACGCCATCGGGTCAGAAGCCTCTATCAGTATCACTGATAGTTCTGGTTTTAGTTTCTTTACATAGTAAGCGCTTGCAATACCGACGATTCCGGCACCGATGATAGCGACATCAGATTGGTAGGATTTCATTGATTAACTTATGTGGGCACAAGATTTAAATTAAATATCAATAGTTTTAATTCAATCCAGTATCACCGAGCCCTTAGGTGTTTCAAGAGTGAATGAAAGTCCTGGTTCGCCTTTACTGACAGTGGCAAGTGATTCGATTTGCAGATGCTGTAACTGATTTAGCAGTTTATCGGGATCAGGGTGTGACAAATTCACAGAGCTCAGCGATACACCTTGATCTCGTTGAGCCGTACTTGGGTGTGGACCGGGTGACCATTCAATGAAAGCCGGCAGCAGTCCAGCTTCGGGCAGATGCCCATCGGCAGGCACGGTTAATCGCCATGAGCGATCACCTCGAGTAAACGTGACGATCTCGCCTAAGTCAACCGGACTTGCAGCAACCACAGCGTCTAGATCATCGGTATTGACTACCCAGCACAGTGCGCGCGGTCGTTCGGTCAGACGTTGGAGCGTTTTTGAATCGTCTAGCGTGAACCAGCGAGTGCGGGCAGGTGCAGGTGCATCCGGGTCTCGGGCAATAAGTTCGAAAAAGCGTTCGTTGCCAGCTTGCATAACGCGATTGTGGGTACTCATGAGGTCGTGCTTGCCGCCCTGAGTCAGTGATACCCCAAGTAGTGAATGCATGGCGTCAACCCCAGCCTCTAATGTATCAGCGCCGACGGCAATGTGGTCAATTTTGTTGTTCATGATTTTTTGGCAACACCCTTTAAGTTTGTGTGCGGATTAAAAACACTCATACCATCCGTGGTGCGTGGAATGCACAGCTTGATTTTGACACTGTAGTGGCTAGAGTGACACAATGTCAAAAGTCATCAGCCCGTGCCGATTATTAATGACCATCAATCCAATCTCGTTGTGGGATGCCTCAGCAGAGGAAGAGAACTACAGTAGCGCGTTAACCAATACCGAAAAGGTTGATGTGCTGATTGTGGGTGGTGGTTTTACCGGTTTGTCTACCGCGTTGCATTGTGCTCAGCGTGGGCTCTCAGCACATGTGCTTGAAGCTAAGCACATTGGCTATGGTGGGTCAGGGCGTAATTGTGGTTTGGTCAACGCAGCGCTTTGGTTGCCACCGCAGGATGTGCGCAAGAAATTAGGACAAACTTATGGGCCACGGTTTATAGAAGATTTTGGTAACGGACCAGAATATGTTTTTTCATTAATAGAAAAACACCAAATGCGCTGTGAAGCCACGCGTACCGGGACTATTCATGCGGCGCACTCGGTCAGTGGGTTCAAAGAATTACAAGGCCGGCACGCAGAGTGGCAACGTCTCGATCAGCCTGTTGACTTGCTCGAACGAGATGCAGTAACTGAATTAATTGGTACTGATGCTTTTTATGGTGGTTTACTTGATCATCGAGCCGGCACCATTAACCCGATGGGCTATTGTCGTGGCCTGGCTCGTGCCGCTTTAAGTGAAGGTGCAACCATCAGTACTGGTGTAGCAGCCACTAAGCTGACCAAAAGTAATGACGAATGGATCGTCACTACTGAAGCTGGTGAGCTTCAGGCTAGCGCTGTTATTTTGGGAACCAATGCCTATACCGATGATCTATGGCCTGATTTGAAAAAAGTCTTTACCATGATTCATTACTTTCAGTTGGCAACATCGCCATTGGGTGATGAGGCATCACATATTCTGCCAGGTAAGCAAGGGTTGTGGGATACCGGACAAATCATGTTTAACTATCGTCGAGACGCCTTTGATCGATTGTTGATTGGCAGTATGGGGACCATCGTTGGCAGCCGTAGTAAGGGTCTTTCGCAACGGTGGGCGCGAAAGCAAATAAAGCGCCTGTTTCCTGAATTGGGTGATGTTGTTTTTGAGCAAGCCTGGCACGGACAAATTGCCATGACCCCTGATCATTTGCCGCGTATTTACAAACTGGATAAAAACCTCTATACCCCCATCGGGTACAACGGACGTGGTATTACCACCGGCACTGTTTTCGGAAAAGCCATGGCAGAGCTTTTAACTGGAGCCGAACGGTCTGACTTACCACTGCCAATGACAACGCTGAGCACCGTACCCAGTGCACCTTTTTTTAAACGGTTATATCAAAGTGCTTTTATTGCCAATCAAATAGTCAAAAGTGTGTGATTGCGGTTTTTTGACTTAAACTTAAGCATTGAAAATGCAAACATCGACATACAACAGAAAAGCTTATAATTTACAGGATTAATGAAATGTCTGAACATCCATTAGCGTTGGTGACCGGTGGTGCGCAAGGTATTGGTTACGCATGCGCGGAAAGTTTGGCACAGGACGGTGCTCGGCTGGTGCTTTGTGACATCAATGAGCAGGGCGTAAAGGAGGCAGCAATTAAACTGGGCAATAACACGGTCGCGATTACCTGCGACATGGGTGACCCAGATCAAATTCTTGCCATGTTCGATCAAATCGAATCAGACATTGGCCCGGTTGAGATACTGGTTAATTGTGCTGGCATTGCCCTGCCGGGTGATTTTTTTGAAACACCGCTGGAGGACTTTAAAAAAGTGATCGATGTCAATCTGACCGGCACATATGTGGCTCTGCAACGGGCAGCAAAAACCATGGTAGCCAAAAAAATTGAAGGCTCTATCATTAATATGTCGTCGATAAACGCGGTGGTTGCCATTCCAGCCATTGCTGCATACTGTGCATCAAAGGGTGGTGTGGCTCAAATAACCAAGGCTGCATCCTTGGCACTAGCGCCAAGTAATATTCGTGTTAATGCTGTTGGGCCAGGCTCTATAGATACCGAGATGATGGCCGCCGTTAATGCAAACCCGGAAGCCATGAAAATGGTGATGTCACGAACACCATTAAAGCGCGTGGGCGAAGTACGTGAAATTGGTGATGTGGTTGCTTTTTTGGCCAGCAAAAAAGCCAGTTACATTACCGGTGAGACCATCTATGTCGATGGTGGGCGTTTGGGTATGAACTACACCTGTTAGTGATGAGTACTTCTACTTCAGCACACGAGCTTTGTGCAACAGGCATGAACCAGATGGCTCGCTTTCAAGCCGATGCCATGAGTTACATCCAGGCGTCAATTGAAGCTGATGAAAACTACTGCCTGCCGTTAATTGTAAAAGCCAGCATGTTGCGTGGTGCTAACGATGCGCGTTTTAACGCTGAGATTGATCAGCTTATCAATCGGGCTCACTCGTTATTGCCTGCCAATGCAAGTTTTGAATCAGGCTTACTAAATGCGGTGACTGTCGCCAGTACTGGAAAAGGGGTTGAGGCTGCGACCATTTACGATCAAATGCTGAATGCAGAACCGAATAATCTATTTTTACATGTATTAGCACAAGAGAAGATATTCTGGCTGGGTGAAGCTCAATGGATGCGCGATATCACAGAACGTGCAGCAGCAGGCTGGAAAAAATCAAGCGACGACTACGGTCCGTTACTCTCTGTGCGTGCATTTGCCAATGAAGAAGCCGGTTTTTACAAAGAAGCCGAATATTATGGCCGTGCCGCGGTAGAAATAGACCCAAGTGATGTGTGGGGTGCGCACGCGGTTGCACATGTGTTAGTCATGAATGGTCAAATGCAAGCGGGCATAAATTGGTTGCAAGACCTGTCTGGACACTGGGAAAATGCCAATCAAATGCGTCATCATTTATGGTGGCACTTTTGTCTGTTTTTAATCGAGCTTGGCGACTATCCCCGCATTATCGACTTGCTGGACACCGAGATAAGAAACCTTGAATCACCTCTGATAAAAGCATCGCCTGCTGCGACCATCGATATTAATAATTATGGGTCCTTATTGATGCGATTGGAACTCTATGGAGTTGACGTTTCATCGCATTGGCATAAGCTCGGCTCTATTTGTGCTGATCGTGTGTCCAATCACGGTAGCGCGTTTAGCAATACCCACGACATGATGGTTTTGTGCGGTTGTGGACAACTTGAAAAAGCGAACGACTTGCTGGTGAGTATGAAGAGACAATTTGCGGCACCAGAAGAAACAGGTTCATTGGCATTGTCGTTTAAAGTGGTGGGTATACCGGTGTGCGAAGCTATATTGGCTCACCGCCAGGGTGATTACTTACAAGTATTAAATAAACTGGGAAATGTACGCCATCAACTACAGATGATGGGTGCCAGTCACGCGCAACGCGACGTGTATTTTCATTTACTGGTTAATGCAGCGACCTGTTTACAACGCGACGAATTACGTCAAATATTTATCCGCGATATTGAGCGGCTGGGTTTTAGTGAAGTACCAGAGCGGGCTGCGTACAAAAGAAAGATAGTTTAAGCCATGTCTGGTTCATTGAAAGCTACCGATGTCATGGTCAAGCACGGCACATCGCTTGAGCTGCCACTAGAACATCAAAATGATTACCTTACTCCGGTAAATCGCTTTTTTGTTTGCAACAGCGGCTCATCCCCTGAAATTTCAATCGAAGATTACACACTTAGAATCTGGGGAGACGGTGTCGATCAGGAAATCAGCATGAGTTACCCCGACCTACTGGCGATGCCGCAACACAAGGTTGCTGCAGTGATTGAGTGTGCGGGTAATCACCGAGCCTTGTTTCACGAGATAGACGGGAAGCGCATTGAAACACCACCGGGTACAGCGGAACTTATTTGGTCAACAGGGGCTGTTGGCATGGCCCAATGGGAAGGGGTACAGCTTGCCGATGTTTTGGCCAAGGCTGGTTTAAAAAGTTGCGCGCGGTATGTTTGTGCTACGGGCTCTGAAAAAGATTCTGTTGAGGGCAGTGTGCGTATGCCAATGCCCATAGATAAAGCGCAAGATCCGAATACTGTGCTGGCGCTGCAAATGAATTCAAATCCGCTAAGTGTGGATCACGGGTATCCCGTGCGCGTTTTGGTGCCAGGCTGGATTGGTGCGTACAGCATTAAATGGGTTCAGGATATAGAAATTAGTTGTCATCCGATCTGGGTGCGGCGTAACACTGAATCATATGTGATGATGGGGGATGAATGGCCACCGAAAAAATACGCGCCGTCAAAAGGCAAACCGATAACACAGTTAAATATTAAAAGTGCTTTGGCGCTGCCTCGTCCTGCACGGCTTGCTAAAGGGGTGCATCGACTATACGGGTATGCGCGTTCACCCGGGAAAAAAATAGCCACCGTGCTATGGAGTGAAAATCAGGGTCACAGTTGGTCTGACGCGATGTTAATCAGTGACAATGAAATATACGGTTGGGTGAGATTTGCTTTTGACTGGCATGCGCAATCTGGTGAGCACAGTATTATGACTAAAGCGGTTGATGAATCTGGAGAGACACAACCGGACAAGGTTGCATTTAATACGGCAGGCTACTTATACAATGCTGTTTATCCTCATGCGATACTGGTCGAGTAGTCGAGTAGTCGATTAGGATAGTCAAGTTACAATCACAAGCGTTTACTTATGCACTAGCGTCAAGATGAGCCACTGGGATTGCGCCAGGGACTTTTATGCCTCCACGCACGCTACCCACGTCAATACTGCCCCAACGCTCTTTTAAAAACTCGGGTAATCGCCTGCCGCTTTGTGATGATAGCCATAACCTGATCATGTAGCGTCGTTGATCTGCATCCTCATGATCAACAAACGCCTCACGTGCATGGACTGCAACAAGGTTGTTAACTAACTGAATATCACCGCGCTGAAGCGACATGCGCAAACACAATGTGCGAGCTGATTCCTGGAATTTGTCCAATGCGGATAGTTGTGCGTCTGCCAGCGCTTTAACGTTGTCCAGTCGTTGCGCTGAACGTATGTCCGGGTCCATACCACAACAAACCAGCTGCTCGTCAATGTTATTAAAGACCTTTACCGCGTAGTAGGGCAGTTTGCCTTTTGGAATCTCGCCGTACCGGTCACATAAAAATTCGCCATAAAGTTGGTTCAATGCATCAGAGACGTTGTCGAGCAAGTCATTGTGGATTGCAGCACTACTGGCAATCGAGCTTTCCCCACCTTGTTTGGCCGTGCGTAAGCAAAGCAAGCCAACAATGTCGCAAGAATCTGAATGAAAAGGTTGCGCCTGATTTGTTTGGTAAATGCGAGTGTCGCCTGATGGCATCGCACGTTGATCGATCACATGACCCAGCAAGTGTGCTTTGGCATTTTGTGATACGACATCACCTATCCAGGTTCCAATTCCCCAATAGGCTCGGACCAGCTCTTCGTCACTCCACTGATCTGCGGGCAAGCCGCGGAGTAAAGTAAAACCTTTGCCGTAAAGTAGCTCGTCTTTAAGGCAGATCAGTCGCTTCCCAAAACGCTCAAACGCGAAGTCGCGGCGAGCTAAACTGCCAATGGGTTTATTGCTTTTGATTGTTGCCTTAACAGCGCTATTTATGTCGTTTATGTCGCTTTCGCTAAGTTGAACAATCCAGTCTTCTTCAGAAGAAAAATCTTTTCCGCTCCATACTTGCGCGCCTGTCCAGTGGTTAATTTGTGTCTTTTTCATCGAACGTAGTCTGCGCCCGTAATATCGATAGTGCAGCCGTTTGCATGTCGTGCCCGACCGGAGGCAAGAAACACGACGGTCTCGGCTACATCGGATGCAGGTGTGATTTCGCGCATGGGCAAGTTCGCTGTGATGGTTTCTTCGCCGACAGTAGAAATGTGCTCTTCTGCCATTTCTGTGCGAACCCAGGCAGGTGCTACGGCATAAGCGAGTGTGCCACGCGCAGCAAAACTTCGCGCGATGCCTTTTGTGAGCGCAAGTAAACCAGCTTTTGCGGCACCATAAGCCAAGTGCTCTGCATCATCGCCTCGGTGGGCTGAGCGGCTGGTCATGTTAATGATGATACCTTCACCGGTGCTTTCATAATGGGCGATGGCATGGCGACACAGGTTTGCCGGCGAGGTTAAGTTTATAGTCAAGTTTTTTACCCAGCCAGCATCCCATTGATCACGAGGTTCTGTGGGTGATGCGGCAAACACACCTGCGTTGTTAATTAACACATCTATCCGGCTTTGTTTCATCGCACTCAGTAAAGACAGAGCCTCTGCCCAAAGCTTGTCTGCACCATTATCGAGTGACAAATCACCCGCAAGTTGTTGGACTTGATCAGTGTTGAATTTGGCAAAGCCGGGTCGATGGCCAGGTTCTCTTCCTACTTGCGCTATAACGGTAGCGCCTTCGCGCACAGCAACTTCTACAATAGCAAAGCCAATACCGCGTCCGGCGCCTGTGACTAGAATCGTTTTGTCTTTTAGTAGCATGATTATTTTAAGTTTTGCCATTCCACATTGGAGTCTACGTCGGCATAAAAACGTTCGTTAACATCCGGGTGAGAACGCATACGAGTTTTAAGCTGGTTTTTACCGAATATTGCGTGCACTGGATTGTTGGAATCAGCGTTTTGGCCGCCACTGGCATCGCCTACCAGATCAGCGGGCAATGTTATAGGCTCAAAGCGGGCATCCAGCCTGGGATTTACAAAATAGGCAATAGAAATGCGTTGCTTTCCGGGTGGTGGGCTAACAACTTGATGAGCAGTTGCGCGCAAGTAGCCGCTGGAAGCGGCTTGCATCATTTCACCAAGGTTCACAACAAAGGTGCCCGCACGCGACTCGACATCAACCAGTTTTCCTTCGCTCATGACCTGTAAACCTGGAACCGAATCTTGAAGAATCATGGTGATGATGCCAGTGTCATTGTGTAAGCCAAGCCCTTGATCGCTACCACCCTGTTCAGGTTGGGGTGGGTAGCGAATAATTTTTACCCGTGTGTAAGGGTCAGGCGTCATTCGACTATCGAAATAATTTATTTTCTGGCCGAGGGCTACTGCCAATGCTCTCATTAACGCTAAACCCACCGGTTGCATCTGCGCCATCCAGTTATTAATGGTTGAGGACATCGTTGGCAGGCTATCTGGCCATTGGTTCGGGCCGCGGAGCCTGCACCATGGTGGGTCTTCTGCCGTTAGTGTTGGGGTGGGCTCTTCAGGGCCAATATCTAATTGATCTCGCCAATCGATGCGGCCGTTGGTGCGTTCATTTTTAAGCAGCGTATAACCACGAAAACCGGCTGAATTGCCAATAGCGATGGCTTCGCGTTCTGTATCTGGCAGTGCGAAAAATTGATTCGCTATATCTAGTGCACCAATGTTGACGTGTTCATCGACACCATGTCCTCTTAAGTAAAAGAACCCTGGTCCATGACAAGTGTTGCGCAACTGATCGACAAACTCCAATGCACGTTCGCTGGAATGGTCGGCGAGATAATGAGAAATGTCCAGTTCGGGCAGCATGGGCAGCTCCTGCAAGATTAACAGCAGCTGCCACTCTACCGCTTTAGGCTTGTGGCTGGCAAATGATGTGTTTAAAGATTTTAGCTTGTTATTGGGGTGGAAACTTTATTATGTCGTTCAAAACATTAGCCGCTTCTTCCAAAATAATATCTCCAACGCCATCATCATCATCATCGTCGTCGTCACTACTGGACGCACCAAATGCGCTTCGCACCAGCGCATCACGCTTATCACCATCGAGCTTTCGCTCAAGATTTTCTTGCTCTCTGACACTTTGGTTTAAGCTGACAAAACGTTGCTCTCTTGTTTCGCGTTGTGATTCCAGCTCGTCAATAAGCAGTGTGAACGTATCATTTGCTTTGTAACGAGTCTCGTGCAAAGAACGAACTTGCGAGTAGTCAGCATCGCGCTTTTGCCATAAATCGTAGTTGGCGGCAGCCACCTCAGCCCAAGGCAGGGCATTGTCCAAACCTCTTTCGCCATGTGCTTCGGAGTCCATCGCGGTTGGGAAAATCACATCGGGGATAACCCCACGATGTTGAGTGCCGTCACCGTTAACCCTGAAAAATTGCGCCATGGTAATTTTTAACTGGCCCAACTTGCCATCTCTATCCAGTGGCGCAACAGTTTGTACTGTGCCTTTGCCAAATGTCGGTTCGCCTAACACGACGCCGCGGCCATAGTCTTGAATGGCCGCAGCGAATATCTCCGATGCTGACGCGCTATAACGATCAACCAGGACTGCCAGTGGGCCATCGTATGCGATAGCAGCATCGTCGTCTTGCTCGGCATTGACACGCCCATTTGCATCTCTTATTTGAACCACAGGGCCAGACTTAATAAATAAACCGGTCAGGTCAGTGGCTTCAGTCAGCGACCCACCGCCGTTGCCGCGCAGATCAATAATAATACCTTCGACGCCATCATCACTGGATGTAAGTTCTCCTATTAAGCGCGCAACATCGCGTGTGGTGCTTCGGTAGTCAGGTGCACCCTGCGCTTTAGCGGCAGTGTCGAGATAAAAAGTCGGTAGATCGATAACACCAAAACGCTGAGTTTTCTCGTTACTGGAGATTTCAACAACCGATTTTTTGGCCGCTTGTTCTTCAAGCTTAATTTTGTCGCGTATCAGTGTGATGATGGTTGGCGAAGAGCCTTCGGGTGCACCAGCGGGTAAAATTCTTAGTCTTATAGTAGAGCCTTTTGGTCCGCGAATAAGATCAACCACGTCATTAAGTGGCCAACTAACCACATCGACAATATCCTCGTCTTCACCATCGCCAACGCCGATAATCCGGTCTTCGGCAGTGATTTTTTCACTCAATGCGGCAGGTCCGCCCGGTACCACACGCTGCACAACGGTGTATTCGTTTTCAGTTCGCAGAGCAGCGCCTATACCCTCTAAAGATAAGCTCATATTGATAGCAAAGTTCTCAGAGCTGCGCGGTGAGAAATACGACGTATGAGGTTCCACGGATAAGGTGAACGAATTTATAAATATTTGAAAAACATCATTTCCTGTTAGCTGACTAACACCTCGCTCAATGCGAGTGTAACGTTCAGAAAGTGTCTTTGTAATTTCATCGTTGGTTTGATCTGTAAGACGTAAAGTCAGCACGTCATTTTTTACACGCTTGCGCCACAACTCGTCAGCGGCTTTATTCGTTGCCGGCCAGGCAGCGTCTTCACGATTGAAAGTGTAGTTTTCATCTAATGTGAAATCGAAATCATTTTTTAATAGCTCTTGCGCATAGGCAATGCGCTCTTCTGTTCTGGCTTTGAATCGATTGAAGATATCAAAGATCGTATCTAAGTCTTCCTGGCGTAACGCGTCGTCAATCTTCAGCCGGTAGGGTTCGAATTCCTGAACGTCACTTGCTAAATAAAAACTTCGTTGTGGGTCTAGTGATTCGAGATACCGGTCAAAAATCTGGTTAGACAACTCATTGTCGACCGAAACCGGGCTGTAGTGATATTGCTGCATGAGATACACGATGATCTCGGTTGCTTCTTGATGATCACTTGTTGGGCTCAGTGCCGCAGTTGGTTTAATTTTCTCCCGCGTATCAGCTGTTGCTGTGCAGCCAAAAAGCACACCGAGTGTAAGCAGCAGAGCACCGCAAAGCGGTTTAGACCTTTTGTTGGTAAATAGACGATTCAGACAATCGTGTAGATGGTGCAGCATCAGATATTATTCCTGAACGGATTTATAGGTTGATAATAGCGGTTTAGGCCCAGTATTCACACCCACCGCACGCACTTGTAGACCGTAATGTGCTGGTTGTAGTTCAATTATGGACCATGTTCGTCTAATACGTCGCAGACAGGCGCATTAGACCAGCGCTTCAGCGCTTTAAGTCGGACATGGTAGAGTTTATAAAAAGCGCTATTTCGACGGTTAAACCCGACCATAGCGTTGCTGTATGAGCATTAGGAAATGAATAGGGTTACTTACAATGAAAACAACCATTAACGCTTTAACACGCTTCCCTGTCAAAGGTTTAAGTGGCCAATCCTTAACCAGCGTGAATCTCGAACCCGGTCTGGGGTTTCCAGGTGATCGACGATTCGGGTTTGCCCGGCCCAACAGTGGTTTTGACCCTGCGAATCCGAAGCCGCTGCCAAAAACGAAGTTCTACATGCTGGCGCGCGATGAAGCCTTAGCGTTGTTAAAAACAGAATATGATGACAATTCGGGCATTCTCTCAATTGAAGCACCGAAACAAACTGGAGAGTTCCATCTAAACACATCAGATGGAAAACAACGCGCCAGTGAATTCTTAAAACAGTACCTTTCTTTGGCAGATGATGAGACACCTCAGCTGTATGAGGCATCGCCGCACCGATTTACTGATGTGTCGGTTGATTCAGAAGCAATGATGAATGCTGTCTCACTTATTAATGTTGACAGTGTCGCTGCATTTTCAAAAGCCGTAGGGCATGATGTAGACCCGAGACGTTTCAGAGGTAATATCCACCTGATAAATTTACCTGCGTTCTCAGAACTCGATATGGTTGGGCAGTATATTGTTATTGGCTCTGCTCGATTAAAGATTGTAGCGCGTACCAGACGTTGTCCGGCAACTGAGGTTGACCTTGAAACAGGTGTGCGTGACTTAAAAACGCCGACGCTATTGCGTGAGCACTTTGGACATATGGATATGGGGATTTATGCACAAGTGGTGGATGGTGGGTCAATAGCGCCAGGTGATGAGGCGCAGTTTTAAACTTTTGCTGACTATATATGCAGACCCATTCCCAGCGCCATCATACATGCTTCCTGTAACCCTTCACTTAAGGTTGGGTGAGCGTGAATAGTCGCTGCGATATCTTCAGCTCTGGCACCCATCTCAATCGCCAGACTAAAAGCAGCTGAAAGCTCCGATACGTTTGCCCCGACAGCCTGGATGCCCAATATGACGTTGGTATTCTTTTGTGTGATAACACGGATAAAGCCATCATCGCGTTGCAAGGTCATTGCCCGACCATTGGCTTTGAAAGGAAAAACCGACATGTTGATATCGTCGTTCGTATTCTTTGCATCGTCAGGCATTAAACCCACACTAACAATTTCCGGGTCGGTAAAACAAACCGCCGGTATGCATTGTTTATCCCAGCTTGTTGTTTGTCCTGCAATGATTCTTGCTACCATGTCGCCCTGCGCCATTGCACGATGGGCGAGCATCGGTTCGCCTGTAACATCTCCAATTGCATACACGCCCCTCATTGAGGTTTGACATTGCTCATTGACCGACACGCATCCACGTTCAATGGTTAAGCTGAGTTCTTGCAGGCCCCATCCATCCAGGCGGGCACGTCTGCCCACTGTCACTAATACTTTTTCAGCGTCAATGCTATCTGTATCGCCTAAAGCTGATTCAACTGATACTGTTTTGCGTGTTGAATCGTAGCTGAGCGCCTTGGTTTGCGTCATGAGATCCACACCTAACGCTGAAAGTCTGTCTTGTACAGGTTTGGTTAACTGTTTATCGTATTGAGGCAGTATATGCTCGGCACTTTCAATCACAGTGACCCTGGAACCAAGCTTTGCAAAGCTGGTACCCAGCTCCAGTCCGATGTATCCACCACCAATCACAGCCAGTGTTTCCGGTACATTAGTTAGTGAAAGCGCTGTTGTTGATGAAAGTATATGTTCACTGAACGGAAGATTAGAAATGCTAACAGGCTCGGATCCTGTGGCAATAACGATGTTTTCACAACGAACCAGTGCGTCTATATTTTTTCCCTCGACGTTGACTGTTTTGCCATCACGAAAACGCGCTTCACCGTGCAACACTTGCACATTGGCTTTTTTTAACAGACCGCTGACCCCAGAGCTAAGCTTGTCAACAATGCTGTCTTTCCATTGCATGGTTTTGTTTAAATCTAAAGACGCCGATTCGGCGCTGATACCTAATGCTGCGTACTCGCCGTCAGGCGCACAAAATGAGTTCAGCATATGGAATTCATCAGCAGCGTGAATAACTGCCTTTGATGGTATGCAACCAACGTTGAGGCAGGTGCCACCTGGGCGCACGGCTTCAACAATGGTGGTTTTAATGCCTAATTGTGCAGCTCGAATGGCGCAAACGTAACCGCCAGGGCCTGCGCCTATAACCAATAGTTGCGTGTTTAGTGTTTCCATTTTAATCGCTCATAAATAGCATGGCGGGTTTTTCAAGCAAGCTTTTTAGCTTTTGCACAAACACCGCGGCATCCCAGCCATCCACAACCCGATGGTCGAAACTGCAAGAAAGGTTCATCATTTTGCGTGGCACAAATTGCTGACCATCCCAATACGGACGTATCATCATTTTGTTAATACCCACAATAGCAACTTCCGGGTGATTGATAATCGGTGTCGTGGCCACTGCGCCCAACGCACCCAGGGATGTGATAGTAATAGTTGAATCACTCATCTCGTCCCGCTTAATCTCACCATTGCGACATGCGGCGGCCAGTCGCTTAACTTCAGATGCGTTTGTCCATAGGGAGTTGATCTCGGCGTGCTTAATCACTGGTACAACCAAGCCATTGTCAGTTTGTGTTGCCACCCCGATGTGCACGCCACCAAATTGCTCGATAGTGCCTGCCTCATCATCATAGCGAGCGTTAAGCCCGGGTTGTTCGCGAGCAGCCTCCACTATGGACTTCATGACAAAAGGCAGTATCGTTAATTTGCCGCGTACTTCTGCATGCTTCTCATTGAGTTCTTCGCGCAGTTCTTCAAGGTAGTGCACATCCACTTCTTCCACAATAGTGATGTGCGGGATGCGTGATTTTGATAAGGCCATTTTTTCGGCAATCTTGCGCCGCAGACCAACAACGTTGACAACATTGACATCGGTGTTTGGCTGCAAATGAGAACTTGCAGGATTTGCACGTCGCTCTGTAAATTGGTCAAGATCCTTGTGAACAACGCGACCAACGGGCCCGCTGCCTGAGACGGTAGCTATGTTTACCCCCAGCTCTCTTGCTCGTTGCCGGACCGATGGTGCTGCCAATACTTTTCCGGATTGATTGTTCGCAGGTGATGAGGCTTCAGGAGCTGATTGCTTCGAGTTTGTTTGGTCTGAGTCTGTTTGCTTTGGGTTTGTTTGAGATAAGTTTGCTCGCGCTGTTTGGCTTTGCGTCGCTGCAGATGGTTTGCTTGTTGGACCTGTTTGATCTGCAGGAGCAGTGGTTGATTGTGTATTAGCTGATTGACTACTCTTGGATTGACTGCTCTCTAATTGACTACCAACGGATTGACTACCAACGGATTGACTACTTCCTGACTGGGTAGCATCGCTGTTACCAGTACCATCCACTTCAAGATGCACAAGATCTGCACCAACAGCAATTACATCACCGACTGTGGCACACAGTTTAGTGACTTTACCCAGTACACTACTGGGTACTTCGACTGCCGCTTTGTCTGTCATGACAACGCCTAGCAATTGATCTTCACCGACGGTATCGCCAACGGCGACATGCCATTCAATCAGTTCGGCTTCAGCCACACCTTCGCCAACGTCACTCAGACTAATAACGTGCACGCCCATTAGCCTTGCTCCATCGCTTTTTGTAGTGCGCGGCCAACACGAGCCGGCCCTGGAAAGTAGTCCCATTCTTGTGCGTGCGGGTAGGGGGTGTCCCAACCGGTTATGCGTTGAATGGGCACTTCGAGGTGATAAAAACACTCTTGCTGAACAAGGGCTGCCAGTTCTGCACCGAATCCACACGTAAGCGTTGCTTCGTGAACGATAACGCAGCGACCGGTTTTTTGAACCGACGCAACAATCGTGTCCAAATCAAGCGGTAATAAAGATCGCAGGTCTATTATTTCTGCATTAACACCGGTCTCTTTTGCTGCAGCTTCAGCCACGTACACCATGGTGCCGTAAGCTAAGACAGTGACATCTGATCCGCTACGTCTAATTTCGGCTTTACCCAAAGGAAGTGTGTAGTGCTCGTCGGGTACATCGCCTGCCGGGTGTTTGCGCCACGGTACAATCGGCGCTTCGTGATGGCCGTCAAACGGGCCGTTATATAGACGTTTTGGCTCCAGGAAAATAACCGGGTCAGGGTCTTCAATGGCTGCGGCTAGCAAACCTTTTGCATCGTATGGATTGGATGGCATGACCGTCTTTAATCCACAAACATGCGTGAATATCGCTTCTGGACTTTGACTGTGGGTTTGCCCGCCAAATATGCCGCCGCCAACAGGCATACGGATAACCAACGGACAAGTAAAGTCTCCAGCAGATCGATGTCGCAGCCGGGCAGCTTCTGACACTATTTGATCGTAAGCGGGGTAAACGTAATCGGCAAACTGAATTTCTACACACGGTCTTAACCCATAAGCCGCCATACCGATGGCTGTGCCGACAATGCCGAGTTCGCTGATGGGTGCATCGAAGCAGCGGGTTTTGCCATACTTTTCTTGTAAACCAGCGGTGCAACGAAACACGCCGCCGAAAAAGCCGACGTCTTCACCATACACAACAACGCGTTCATCGCGTTCCATAGCGGAGTCGTGTGCACTGCGAATAGCATCTATCATGGTCATGCTGGTCATAACTAGTAACCAGCCTGTTGTCGCTGCTTAATCAAATGCGGTGGCATCTCTTCAAACACACCCTCAAACATATCGCGGGCTGATGGCGCATTACCAGAAATCAGTGTGCCTATTTTTTCAGATTCTTTTTGCGCGTTGGTTACCTCGTCATCGATTTCGGCTTCCGTTTGTGCGTGCTTCTGTTCAGACCATACCCCTTGCTTGATAAGGTGTGCTTTTAAACGAAGAATAGGGTCTCCCAGTGGCCATGCTTCTCCTTCTTGTTTGGGTCGATAAGCAGCGGGGTCGTCAGATGTTGAATGGCCGCCAGCACGGTAGGTGACATACTCTACCAATGTGGCTCCCAGGTTTCGTCTGGCTCGTTCGGTTGCCCACTGCGCAACAGCATGCACTGCCAGGTAATCATTTCCATCGACGCGCAAGGAGGCTATTCCGAATCCATGTCCACGGGCTGCAAAGGTGGCCGACCCACCTTTTGCCATTCCCTGAAAAGTAGAAATCGCCCACTGATTGTTGACGATGTTCAGTACAACGGGTGCTCTATAGGTAGAGGCAAAAACCATTGCTGCATGAAAATCGTTTTCAGATGTTGAACCATCGCCGACCCAAGCTGCAGCAATTTTATCGTCTTTACTGATGGCCGATGCCATTGCCCAGCCAACCGCTTGTGAAAATTGTGTGGTTAGGTTGCCAGAAATAGAAAAGAACCCAAAGTCTTTAGCCGAGTACATGACCGGCAATTGACGACCATGTATGGGATCTTGTTCGTTGGAATAAATTTGGTTCATGAGCTTGATAAGTGGGTATTGTTGCGATATAAGTAAACCCACTTGCCTGTAAGTCGGGAAGTTCATATCGCCTTTTTTCATGGCGCATTGAAAGGCGCAGGCAACAGCCTCTTCACCAAAACTTTGTACAAAGAACGAAGTCTTACCTTGACGTTGTGCCATGAGCATGCGGCTATCGAAACTGCGTACTGTCATCATGTGTCGCAGGCCAGTAATCAACTCATCATTATTTAATGTGTTGGCCCAGGGTCCGACTGCATCGCCGTCACGTGAAAGCACCCGAATAACGGAAAACGCGAGATCTCGAATTTCCCTGGGATCAGCATCGGTATCCGGACGGCGTGTTTCACCGGCTTTGGGAATATCAACATCGGAAAAGTCGGGTGTGTCGCCAGGGCGTACACCAGGGTCAGGAACATGAAGGGATAAACCGTTGGCTTTTGGCACTGTTCGAGTATCCTTTTTTAAACCGTTAGCAAGTGCAGCTGCACGAATGGCTCTGATGGCTATGGTATCGGTGTTATCTCAACCATTATCGGGATTGCCGCGACAGACCGACTAACTGATTATAGGAATAGTCACTATAAACTTAACATCAAAAAGAGATATACGCCAAAGAACGTTAAATCTTTGGCGGGCATCCAGTCAGAGGTTATTTGCAGGAGTTATACCGGAAATGATCTCCTTTGCTACTTTATGATGACAATTACGCTTCATTTGATACCTGGTGCAGTAACTTCCCACGACATTGCAAGGTCGGGGCACGCAACACTGGTATGTGCGCCTTATAGGGCCACACCAAGGATTTGATCTTGACGAATCAAAAGTATATAACCTATGGAGCGAGCATGAGTTCCGCAGTATCTTCATACATGCGACATAAAAAACGGAGGAATAACTATGCATGTAAGACCCGATCCAACGTTCCATGCGTCCCCAAAAGCTTGCTATGCAATCGCCGATAGAAAACTATGGCTTTGCCGTCATGCTAAGCCCTGACGGTTCAATGTCTGATGGCATTGCTGTAGTTGATTTAAACCCTGAATCAAAAAACTTATGGTGATGCATTGCAAACCACAGCTGCAAATGGTGTTGCGACACCGGCTAATTGGCAGGTGGGGGACGGTGTGATTATTCCTCCCACTGTCAGTGACGATGACGCAAAGGCGAAATTTGGTTCGTTTAACGCCGTTTTTCCTTATTTACGTTTTACGAAAGCACCAGATTAGAAAAGCTGAGGTGCCGACTCGTAATGGATTGTTGGCCAAGCGAGTCTGTGACCGTGCGCTTTGTGTGGCTAGCGGCCTGTATAAATAAGTGGATTGTTTGGCTTGCAGTGCGACGCGCTGTAAGTGCAACGGTTGTTAAGGCAATGTACTAATCTGATAAACAGACTTTGCCAGCCATTCAGGGTTAATGTCCACGCCCCAGCCAGGCTTATCAGTTACCGTGGCATGTCCGTTTTCTATGTTATAGGGATTCTCAACGAAAAGATCTTGTTGCCACGGGTAATAGTCAGCGCCTTCTATCGAGAATTCAAGGTATTTACCGGCATTGGGTATGGCCCTGAGCAGATGCATGGTGAACAAAGTCACCAGCGATAAGTTAGCGCAATGTGGCGTCACTGGGAGTCCGGCCTCTTGCGCCATTGCAACAACCCTCAGGGTGCGGCTTACACCACCTAAGTACAATATATCTGGCTGGACAATATCCACCGCTTGCATGTCTATCATGCGTTTCCAGGTGGGTAAATCACAATCTTGCTCACCACCGGTGACGTCTATATCAAGCGCATCTGTCACTTGCCTGGTCTGCTCAAGTTCCCAATAGGGGCAGGGTTCTTCGTAGTGGGTGTAGTTGTGATCTTGCAACAGGTGCCCGACTTCAATAGCGCGCTCAGGTGTATAGCAGCTATTGGCATCTATTAAAAGAGCCACATCGTCACCGAGTTCTTTTCTGATAGCAGGAATAATCTCTTCAGTTCGACCAGGCCACTCATCTTTGTTGCGACCAACTTCGGCACCAGCTCTGACCTTGAATGCATCAAAGCCAAACTCATCGCGCAATTGTTTTAATCGCTGCGCTTCTTGTTTTGGTGTGATATCGCGTTTCATGGAAGAAGCGTAAGCGCGAATGGTTCCGGCCGATCCACCCAGTAGTTCTGCTACCGGCTTACCTTGCTGCTTGCCACGCATATCCCATACAGCAGTATCCAAACCTGCCATAGCGCGTCGCAGGTATGAGCCGGGAAATTTATGTTCTCGCTCGGTGACGATATCCAGCAAGTCATCCAAGTCATCTGTGGGCTGTCCTAACACCCAGGGCGCTACCTGTCGGTGCAAAACCTGACAGGTAATATCGGCGTGATACGTTGATACCTGACCCCAACCTAAAGAGCCATCTGTTGCTGTGATTCTGACAAACCCAACGTCTTCGTTAGTGAAGGTTTCTATGCTGCTAAGAATCATTTTTGCTCTTGCTTTTGCGTTCGAAAAAACTGTGTGATTAGTATCAGAGGGTTTGATATCACACATGAATGTTGAAATGGCTGCAATGGTTCGGTTAATGTTTCCGCCAATCTATACCTAATTGCGTGAATATTCCAGTGTGTCCCGCCAGCGGTACCAGGACACTACCGACGGTAAAAACCATGGTTTCCCCGAATACAGTGGACGACTTGGAAACGGCAGGTTGTCTAATGCAGTATTGCCAGCGGGATTGTTTAATATTTTTTGCCCTGCTCGCATCCCAAGGTAACTTGCCATGGAAACGCCCGAGCCGCAATATCCCATCGCATAGTGCTGACCTTCGTGCACACCGGTATGCGCCAGTGTGTCAAAGGTATACCCAACCGTTCCAGCCCAACTATGGGATATGCCTGTGTTTTTTAGTTCTGGAAATATGCGGCACATTTGTTTGTGTAAGCGAGGCCCACTAATAGCTGGATTGGTTTCATTAGCTGAAACGCGCCCGCCAAACAGGACGCGGGTTCTATCAGGTGAGGCACGGTAATAGTAAACCACTCGACACGTGTCGCTGGCGATGCGTTTGGTGGGGAAGAGTTCGTCTATTAGTTTCACGTCAAGTTGTTCGGTAGCGATAACATAGCTTCCAATGGGTATGATACGACGTTGCAACCACGGCGTTAATTCACTGGTGTAACCGTTGCTTGCAATCATCACGTCTCGTGCGGTTACATGGCCTTGCGCGGTGGTTAATTTAAATTGTGCATCCCCGCTGTTTGCTGTTCGGTCAATAGCAGTTACAGGGCACTCAGCCAGTACGGTTGCACCCGCGGTGAGTGTTTTTAACAATAAGCCGTGATGGTATTTCCCTGCGTTCAATGATGCATGGCGTGGAAACACGACACCACCATGGTAGGCATTTGATCCTAACTCGCTACGTTGATCCTGCTTTGCAACAGCGAACGCTTCAATACCTTCGGTTTTTGTTAGCACATCGGCTTGCTTTGCAATAGCCTCAAACTGGGCTGGTGTATGTGCGGCATGGTACCGACCGTTCCGTTCAAAATTGCAGGCGATCGACTCGGAAGTAAGAAATTCTTCAATCCATTCTAATGCGGCTTTGCCTTCGTTGCGAATAGCCTTGGCTTTGTCCGCACCAAACTTTTTTGTTAGCTGTTCAATCGAGGGTTTAATGCTGGTACTGATTTGTCCACCATTGCGTGTACTACAGCCGTGTCCTACAGTGTTAGCTTCCAGCACCAATGTTGATCTGCCGCCTCGAGCAGTTTGTAACGCTGTGTTCAAGCCCGTATAACCAGAACCGATGACTGCCACATCGACATGTTTGGGTAAACTGGTTGACAGTTCAGGATAGGGTGGGGATGTGTCGTGCCAGTATGCGTTTTCTTTGTAGTCTGGTGTGCACAAATTGCTAGAATTGAACGTTGCTGGCGCTTTCTTAGTATTTGAGTTGCTAGTAGGCATAGTATCTGGCCATCGTCATTATATACCAGTCTCCTAGAGATACAGATTGATGTCAATATAGTGATTCCTTTCGAGCTTGGTTTTTATATATATAAAACTTTTAACGCATAAATTTTTAACTTAAAATATGAGCAAGCAACCCAATATCGTATTCATCATGGCAGACGATCACGCCGCAAAGGCGATTAGCTGCTACGGTGGTGGTATAAATCATACGCCGCAAATTGATCGATTAGCCGAGCAGGGTATGCGCTTTGATCATTGCTATGTTACTAACTCTATTTGTACACCCAGTCGCGCTGCAATCCTGACAGGCACTTATAACCATGTAAATGGCGTGACAACATTAGAAACTCACATAAACAATCGACTGCCTAATGTGGCAAAACATCTTCGCGCCGGCGGCTATCAAACAGCCATTATTGGAAAGTGGCATTTGGGTGAAGGAAAAGAACATGAGCCCACCGGGTTTGATTATTGGTCCGTGCTGCCAGGACAAGGTGACTATTTTGACCCGTCAATGATCGAAATGGGAAGCCAGATTGAAATGCCGGGCTACGCCACTGATGTCATCACCGATAAATCTCTTGATTGGCTGGACAAGCGCGATCAAACCAAACCGTTTTTCTTAATGTGTCATCACAAAGCACCGCATCGAGAATGGGAGCCGCACCCAAAGAATCGCAAGCTTTACACGGACGATATAAAAACACCTGAAACCTTTGATGACGATTATAAAAATCGCGCTGTTGCAGCTGTAGCTGCAAAAATGCGAATCAAAGACGACATGACGTATGCAGATCTTGGCTTGATACAACCAGAAGGTGGTTCGGAAGTCGGCGCTCGTGCAACAATTAACAGTGTCAGACGCAAAATACCCAATCCGAGTGATGTTTCTGGCTTGCGTTTGATTGATAAAGATTCAGGCGAAGTATTCACGTTTGACACTAATGAAGCATTAAGCCAATTTAAGTACCAGCGATACTTAAAACGCTATCTGCGCACGATCGCATCGATTGATGAGAGTGTCGGCCGAGTACTTGACTATCTTGAGAATAATGGTCTGGCTGACGATACCGTTGTCGTGTACACATCCGATCAAGGATTCTTTCTTGGAGAGCATGGATGGTTCGATAAGCGATTTATGTACGAAGAGTCCTTTCAAATGCCGTTTCTTGTTCGTTACCCAAAAGAAATAGCGGCTGGAAAAATCTGTAAGCAAGTGATTTGCAACGTAGACTTCGCTGCTACCTTTTTGGACTTGGCTAAGCTGAGCATCCCAAGTTATATGCAAGGTAAAAGTTTCCGGACATTACTACATGGAACTGCTCCTGATGACTGGCCAGACGTTGCCTATCATCGGTATTGGATGCATCGAGACCCTGATCACAACGCCTATTCGCACTACGGCATCCGTAACCAACGCTATAAACTGATTTACTGGTACAACGAAGGTTATGGACTGCCCGGCACAAACCATGGTGGTGAAGATGAGGAATGGGAATTGTTTGACTGCGAGAAAGATCCGCTTGAGTTGTTTAATGTTTATTCAGATGAATCTTATAAAGGAGTGGTAATCACCATGACGTCCTTACTAGATAAGAAAATGGCTGAAATTGGTGATACCCCAGCGCATTAATTCATAACCGTTTTAATCCTCAAGGCATGGGCACATCGGTAACGTACTTAGGCACCTGATAGCCTTTTTGTACCGCTGGACGTTCGGCTATGGTGGTGTACCATCGTAATATATTTTTATACTCAGTGAGGTCAATACCCTGCCATTCGAAACGTGATATCCAGGGCCAGCAAGCCATGTCTGCGATAGAGTATTCACCGACAATGTAGTCATTGTTTTCCAGTCTTTTTTCAAGCACACCATAAAGGCGACGAGTTTCGTTTTGGTATCGATCTTCTGCGTATTTTGATTTGCCGGGATTGTATTTAACAAAGTGATGAGTTTGTCCTGCCATTGGGCCAAGACCACCCATTTGCCAGTTAAGCCACTCGATAGTAGCCCATCGTGTTTTGGGATCGGTGGATAGAAACTTGCCATGTTTTTCAGCCAGGTACTGCATAATGGCGCCCGATTCCATCATAGATAGGTTTGCCTCATTATCGACAATGGCCGGGATACGATTGTTAGGCGCAATGGCAAGAAAACTGGGCGCGAATTGTTCGTCCTTGGATATATCAATTGGGTGAACCGTGTATTCGATGCCGAGCTCTTCGAGAAGAATCGAAACCTTTCGGCCATTGGGTGTTGTCCACGAATATAAGTCGATCATTATTGCACTGTGTCTTTTAGCCAGTTGATCACTTAGCATACCGCATCTGTAACCGAATAAGAAATGCTGAACACTTGAGTATGCGATAAACTTGAACCAGAGAATCTGAGAAAACCATACAATGGCACCAACAAGTCGCCGTGCTTTTTTGACCCGCACAATACTGGGAAGCTCGAGTTTGCTTTTGGCCTCACAACCATCAGCCAATTCGTTACCTCCACCATCGGCCACATTGTCAGCCCCATCATCAGTCAGCCCCAAAGACTGGGAGACCATTGCAAACATCGCTCGCGATTTTGATCAATGCCATGCCATGTTGATTTTTCAGGATGGCAAACAAGTGTTCTCCGAGCTTTTTCGTGGGCCGGCCATCGGCAAGCTTGTGCCTATTAAATCTGTATCTAAAACGGTTGTTGCAGCGCTTTCAGGAATTGCGATAGATCGTGGCGAAATTACATCGGTAAAAGTAACTTTGGGCGAGCTGGTGCCGAAGCTCATTCCATCCAAAGCCGATTCGAAAGTGGCAAACATCACCATCGAAAACTTGCTCACAATGCAAGCAGGTCTCGAAAGAACCTCTGGACGTAATTACGGTGTTTGGGTCAACAGCCGCAACTGGGTATCAGATGCATTGTCTCGACCCATGGTGGGCGAGCCCGGAAACGGCATGCTTTACTCCACTGGCACGTCTCACGTTATGGGAGCTGTGTTGTCAAGTATTTCAGGAAAGAGCTTGCTGTCACTTGCGCGAGATCGCTTAGGCAAACCATTGGGCATCGAAATACCCGGCTGGACCCGCGATCCGCAAGGCCGTTACCTGGGTGGTAATGAAATGGCACTAACACTAACAGCCATGATTCGCTTTGGAGAAATGTATCTCAATGGCGGAAGATTTAATGACAAGCAGGTACTCAGCGAAAAATGGACATCACAATCATTGGTACCCGTCACCACGTCAGTGTTCTCCGGGCTTGGCTACGGTTATGGCTGGTTTATTGGACAAAGCGGCGATACAAATTACGCCATAGCTCGCGGGTATGGTGGGCAAATTATCGGCATAGTACCAGAGCTAAAACTCACATTCGCCATAACATCAGACCCAACTCGCCTGGCGCGTAGTGGGGGATATTTTGGTGATCTGCAGCGGCTTATAGAAAATAATATTATACCAGTGGCCCGCTAGCTAAGCTGGCTTGCGGCTATGCCAGGGCCTTCAGTTAAAATTGTGTTCAACTGAGCGTAGATTCAACTGAGTTCGTTTTTGCCGTCAGCATCAACTTCAAAAATATTAATGGTTATAGAGATGAATGCGTAGTATCCCAACACGCCTACTAAGTCGACAACCGCATCTTGGCCCAGTGTTTTTATGGCTGACTGATACACGGTGTCCGGGACAAGCTTTGTTTTATAAATACTGGTAGCTACATCGTATACGCATTGCTCATCTGCGTTGGTAAATGAAGGCGTTTGTTCATTGCGTATCGCCTCAATAATGTTTTCTTCTATGCCAGCTTCTAAAGCAATGGGTTTGTGGTGCTGCCATTCAAATTCTGCTCCCCAGTATCGGCCTGTTATGAGTATGGCCAGCTCGGAAAGTCTCTTGGGCAGGGAGCTATCGTAACGACAATACTGACCTAGTCTTTGTGCATGTTGAGCTAGCTCTGGTCGCCATAGCCATACCCCCAACGGACCACGAACAGCTCCTCTGGGTCCAGATACGATTGCGTCATGTACTTTTTGTTGTTCTGCAGTTAAGTTCGGTGCTGCGGGTGGGTTCAGTCGACTCATTTTTAAATCTCGCGGTAGCTACGGTAGTGATGGCAGGGCAGTACCCTTTTATAGTTGAGTTTTTTCGTTTCTTGTTCTGTCAGCTGTGTTCGTTCAACTGGTCTCCATCAGCCGTTTCTAATCAACCGTTCCTGGTCAGCCGTTCTCAATCAGCTGTTCTCAGTCAGCTGTTCTCAGTTAACCGTTTTCAGTTAACCGTTCTCAGTTAACCGTTCTCAGTCAACCAATGACGAACAGTTTCAAATTTATTTGTAAGGTGACGTTTAAGAATAGACCCAAGCAATAACCCATCCTTTTTTTCCAGTGCAGCGATAATTTCTTCATGCTCACTAACCGCCTGTTGCCAACGTTCGGTGCTCATGTTCGCCAAGTAGCGTGCGCGACGTACTCGAACAGCAAGCGATTGATAAATTGAACTCAGCGTAGGATTGTCAGCGGCTTGCATGATAATTTCATGAATTCGTTGATTGTGGCGAAAGTATCCTGGCATATTGGCATCACGGTAATGCTTTATCATTTGCTCATGCGCCTTTTTAACGTCGGTCAGTTGCGCAGAAGTCATGTTTTTACAGGCAAGCTCTCCGGCGAGTGCTTCCAGAGCGGCCATTAATGGGAAGACCTCTTCGAGATCTTCTATAGTTATCGCTCGCACGCGGGCGCCGCGGTTAGGTTCCAGTGTTAGCAGGTTTTCTGCAGCGAGTACCTTTAAAGCTTCACGCATGGGTGTGCGCGACACTCCAAGCTTTTCGCAAAGGATTCTTTCGGGCACCTTCTCGCCCGCAGCTAATGCGCCTTCCACTATCATGGTGCGCAGCCTTTCAGTCAGCTCTTCATGTAAGGAAGGTCGCTTGAGAGAGGCCAGACGGTTAAGTGCATTGATTGTTGGTGCATTCATGCTGGGTTTCCGACAGTGGGTGATGTTAAAGCCATTGCAAGCAGTTCAGCAACATGTATTGCTTTGCGATTGGCGCCGTCTGAAATTTGATGACGACATGACGTTCCGTCAGCAACAATGAGTGTGTGTGAGTCTGCTTTACGTATAGCAGGGAGTAAATCAAGCTCCGCCATTTGCAATGATGTGGCTGCAGTATCACGGGCGTAACCAAATGCACCAGCCATTCCACAACAACTGGTCTCAATAACGGTGACTTCCATATCGGGAATCAGCTCAAGGCATTGCTGGACAGCCGAAAATGCGCCAAGCGCTTTCTGGTGACAGTGTCCATGTAAAAGAACTTCTTTTGCGGGTGATGTTAATGTCCAGTTTAGCTCGCCGCTTTGGTGGTCGTGCATAATCAATTCTTCAAGCATCATGGCTTTGCTTGCCACCAGCGCTGTTTTCTCGCCAGGAATAAGCACTGGATACTCGTCACGCAAAGTCAATAAGCAACTTGGTTCCAAACCAACGATAGGTATATTTTTTTCGGCCCAGGGCAGCAGGGCATTTACCATTCGGTTGGCTTCTCGTTTTGCCTGCTTCAACATGCCGGTTGCAAGGTAGGTTCGTCCGCAGCACAAGTTACGAGCATCAGGTGCTTTGGCAATGTTGACTCGATAACCTGCTGCTTTTAAAACGATGCTTGCTGCGCGAAGTTTTTCGGGTTCGAACCATGTATTAAAGGTATCAGCAAGTAACACGATATCTTTACTTCCATTAGCGTTCCCCGCCTCTTCCTTGAAAGGTGATGCAGACCAGGTGGGTAATAATCGTTTCGCTGTGAAGCCAGTGAGTGGCTCCATTATTCGGGCAATTACAGGAGATGCGTTACGCAGGTTTATAAGTCGATGAAGCTTTGCTGCAAACGGTGCGTAGCGGGGCAGGTGGGCGACCAGGCGTTCATGCACTGTATGGCCGTTTTCGCGGGCTTGTGCAGCTAACACTTCAATTTTCATTTTTGCCATGTCGACCCCGGTGGGGCACTCACGTTTACACGCTTTGCATGATACGCATAGCTTCATGGTTTCCTGCATTGCCGTTGAGCTCATCGCTTTTTCACCAAGTTGTCCTGACATAGCCAGGCGCAAGGTATTGGCGCGACCACGTGTGACATCCTTTTCATCTTTTGTGACGCGATACGATGGGCACATAACACCGCCTTTGAGCTTGCGGCAGGCACCATTGTTGTTACACATCTCGATTGCGCCTTGTAATCCACCACTGGAACCACTCCATTGAGACCAGTCCAGCACTGGTTCTATTTCAATCATTTTGTAGTCTGGTGGATAACGGAAAAGCGAGCGGTCATTCATGCGTGGCGCGTTAACAATTTTGCCAGGGTTAAAGAGGTTGTCCGGGTCGAAGTGCTGTTTTACCGACTCGAATGTTCTTACCATGTCAGCGCCAAACATTTTGGTGTGGAATTCAGAGCGTGAAATACCATCACCATGCTCACCCGAATGCGAACCTTTGTACTTCAAAACCAAGTCAAATGCTTCCTCTGCAATTTCCCGCATTTTGTTAGCATCTTTTTCAAGTTTCATGTTCAGCACTGGCCGCACATGCAAGCAACCCACAGAAGCATGCGCATACCAAGTGCCGGGTGTGCCGTGTTTATTAAACACCTGAGTTAGCCCTGCAGTAAATTCAGCCAAATCAGGTAGCTCAACTGCACAGTCTTCCACAAATGAAACCGGTTTGCCTTCGGATTTCATTGACATCATGATGTTAAGACCAGCCTTTCTGACCTCACCAATACGCGCCTGCATGCCAGCATTAATCGCATCGACAACACCACCCCAGTTTTCGCCGCTACCTTGCCAGCTAAAACCCAGATCGCCCATTCGTTCGTGCAGGAGTGATAATTGCTTGAGATTATCATCGTGCGAGTCGAGCGCAAATTCGACCAGTAATATAGCTGCTGGGTCGCCGCGTACGAATTCTTCTACTGATGATTTGTACATGTCGATATCGCGAGCAAGTTGAATCATTGTGTTGTCGACAAGTTCAACGGCATGTGGACCAAGTTCCACAAGGTGTTGAGTGGCATCCATTGCCTGATAGAAACTTGGAAAGTGACAAACGCCCAGTACGCGATCAACCGGTAGTGGAGACAGCTTTAATTCTATTGCAGTGGAATAGGCAAGGGTGCCCTCCGAGCCGACCAATAAATGCGACATATTGACACTGCCGGATGATGGCAAGAGCGCATCAATATTATATCCGCCGACGCGACGCAAAACGTTTGGAAATCGTTGCCTTATGTTTTCTGACTCTTGCTCACCGAGCTTCAGTAGTGAATCAAATAAAGCGCGCTTGTCTCCGGTTATGTCGTTGAGTGATGTATCGGTTTTGTCGAAACGCATCAACTCACCTGATGGAATAATTGCCTCTATTGCTTGCACGTTGTCGCGCATGGTGCCGTAATGAATAGATCGTTGCCCACAGGAATTGTTGGCGGCCATGCCGCCGATTGTGGCGCGAGATGCGGTGGACACATCAACCGGAAACCAAAGCCCATGAGGCTTTAGCTGACGATTAAGTTCATCCAAAACGATGCCCGGTTGCACAACGCAACGACGGTTCTGCACATCAAGTTCCAGCAGTTGATTGAAATGTCGCGAGTTGTCTAAGATCAATCCTGAATTGACTGTTTGTCCACATTGAGATGTCCCGCCTCCACGAGCGGTTATTGGTGTCTCAAACTCGCGTGCAAGCGCCAGAGTAGTTTTAATGTCATCCAGATTATTCGGGATCACAACGCCAGCGGGCATCATCTGGTAGATCGAAGCATCTGTAGCGTAGCGGCCGCGAGTAAAGCGATCGCTAAGTACATCACCCGCCACTTCTGTGCTCAGGCGCTGCTGTAATTCTGTGGTCATGTCGATAATCGTTGCATTTTGCAATGGATTCACTTAATAATGAATTCATTATTCAGATTAAGCAACCTTGCCTGATTTTGTGCAGGGTAAACGTAGGAGCTATCAATATGCGTCAGGCTGGCCGTCACTTTTTGCAAATCCCCGGGCCCAGCCCGGTGCCTGATCGAATTCTTCGCGCCATTGATATGCCGGTTATTGATCATCGTGGTCCAGGATTCGCTGATCTGGGTAACCGTGTTCTACATGGTATGAAGCGCATATTCAAAACCACACAGCCAGTCATTATTTACCCTTCATCCGGAACCGGTGCCTGGGAGGCAGCGCTGGTCAATACCATGAGTACAGGGGACAAGCTCTTGATGGTAGAGACAGGGCACTTCGCATCCCTTTGGCAGGCGTTGGCGCTTAAATTGGGTTTGCAACCCCAGTTAATCGAAACTGACTGGCGTCGAGGCGCTGACCCTGATGTTATCGAAAAGGCATTGCGAGCAGATGCTGGTCACGAGTTGAAAGCTGTTTGCGTCGTGCACAACGAAACCTCAACTGGCAGCACATCTCGAATTGCTGCTGTACGAAAAGCCATCGATGCTGCTGAGCATCCAGCGTTACTTCTGGTGGATACCATTTCAGGGTTAGCGTCAGCTGATTTTCGTTTTGATGACTGGGGAGTTGATGTCGCTATTTCAGGTTCTCAAAAGGGCCTAATGTTGCCACCAGGTTTATCTTTTAACGCTGTCAGCGAAAAAGCGATAGAAGCTAGCAAGCGTGCAGATATCCCCAATTCATACTGGCAATGGTCGGAAATGATTGAAGCTAATGCGCGTGGTTACTTCCCTTACACACCGTCAACCAATTTGTTATTTGGTCTTGCTGAGGCAATTGACATGCTCGAAGAGGAAGGGCTTGAGCATGTTTTCGCACGACATATCCGGCACGCTGCAGCCACTCGCGCAGCGGTTGAAGCCTGGGGACTTGAAGTGCAATGCCTGGTGCAGAACGAACATTCTCCGGTACTCACTGCGGTGCGCGTGCCTCAGGGCTGTAATTCAGATGAGTTGCGTGCTGTGATACTCGCGCAGTGTGATACATCGTTGGGTAATGGACTTTCAAAAGTCGCTGGAACGGTATTTCGTATTGGGCATCTTGGTGATATTAACGATGTGACGCTTGTAGGTACTTTGTCTGCGGTTGAAATGGGTTTACACCATGCCGGTGTGCCACATCAAGCAAACGGCGTGCAAGCAGCGATGGACTATTTGAAGACAACCCGTGAAGTAAAAGCTAACGCGGCATAAGAGCGCACCACGGGTCATTAAAATCCGCGTAAGCGGCTAATGTTTGCGTAAGCGGGTCATGTGAATTTCGTGCAAACGATTTAGACACATTTCGCTTAGGTGAATCACTTAAATGAGGAGCAACAGATGATGAGAAAGACTTTTATAACTGCGTTGTTAGGCAGTGTACTGGCGCTGGGTGCAAGCACCGCGTCAGCTGAAAAATTGATACTGAAATTCGGACACGTGGGTAACCCGGGATCGTTGTTCGAAGCGTCGGTTAACGAATTTGTTAAAAACGCCAATGCCAAGCTGGGCGACCGGGCAGAGGTACAAGCTTTTGGTTCATCGCAGTTGGGTAAAGATGCTGAACTGCTACAAAAACTGAAACTGGGCCAAATCACATTTGCATTGCCATCATCTGTGATGTCCTCGGTTGCTGATGAGTTTGGTATTTTTGAAATGCCCTACATCATCAAATCACGCGAGCACATGAAAGCGGTGCAGGCTGAGATTGGCGAGAGTGTGTTCAATGCAGCGGCTGAGAAAAATGGCTATAAAATTCTTAGCTATTTTGAGAACGGATTTCGTCATATCACTAACAACACCCGGCCTGTGAATGTGCCGGCAGATCTAGAGGGCATCAAACTTAGAACACCTAAGGGTGAATGGCGAGTCAAGATGTTTAAGCTGTACGGTGCCAACCCTACGCCAATGGCGTTCTCGGAAGTGTTTACCGCACTAAAAACAGGCGTTATAGACGGGCAGGAAAACCCGTATGCACAAATTTGGTCTGCAAAGTTTCAAGAAGTGCAAAAGTATCTCTCGATTACAGGGCATGTATACACGCCAGCGTACGTGCTGACATCGTCAAAGAACTTTGCAAAACTACCTGAAGATGTACAAGCCGATCTGATGGCAGCAGCTGCCGAATCTCAGGATGCTGTTTATGAAATGGCTGCTCAACTTGAAACCGAATTACTGGAAAATCTTAAAAACGGTGGCGTTACAGTCAACGAGGCTGACAAAGATGCATTTATCGAAGCATCAAAGCCTGTCTATGATGAGTTTGCCAGTACGGTTGAAGGTGGTGCGGAGCTAATTGAAACGGTTCAATCGTTAGCAAAATAGATAGTTGTTTTAGTGCTTAAAGTCACTTGCTTCTGGCCGCATGATGCACAAATATCATGTGGCCGGCGGTGTGTGAGTTCGCTTCAAGTCACTCACACTTCGGAGAAATAGCGTGAATCGTGTATCGCAAACTCTCGCCTTCATTCTTGAATGGTTCCTGATGCTGTTAATGGTGATGCTGTCGGTAATCGTCGTCGTCGCTGTTGTTTATCGAAAATTTGATGCCTCGCTATCCTGGTATGACGAGGTCGCCAGTGTCACACTCGCCTGGATTACCTATTACGGTGGTGCCTTGGCCGTGCTTAAACGCAAGCATATTGGCTTTGACAGTGTATTGCTCTCCATTCCCATGCCGGTACGTTTGTATGTTGCGCTTTTCGCGGAATTTGTTTTTCTTGCGTTCTTCGCATTGCTTGCGTGGGCCGGGTGGCAAGTCGTGTTGGTTTTAGAAGGAACGTCGCTGGTTAGTCTGCGTTGGGTATCAGTGCAGATAACTCAGTCAGTTATTCCAATAGGCGCTGTGCTGTTTATTTTGTGTGAGCTTCTGGCAGCCCCGGCGTATTTGAAAATGGTTATTGCGGGTGAGTCCGCCGAACACGCCGACATAGAGGCTGAAATAGAAGCTGAGATGGCTGCATTAGCCAATACTGAGGTAAAGCGATAATGGTCGTTCTCGGTGTTTTTATTGTTCTGTTACTGCTTATATTTATTAACGTACCTATCGCCGTATCCCTAGCGGTCGCTGCGATATTTGGTTTGGTCATGACAGAGGGTTTTGGCTCTCTGGTGACTGTGGCGCTCGATATGTATGACGGTTCCACCAAGTTTTCCTTAATTGCCATCCCTATGTTTGTATTGGCTGGTGCCATTATGAATGCCGGTGGTATAACAGATCGGCTCATCAATTTTGTTGCCGCACTGATCGGGTTTGTTCGCGGCGGTCTGGGTATGGTTAACATTGGTGTGTCTTTATTCTTTGCTGAAATTTCAGGCTCTGCAGTGGCCGACGTTGCAGCGCTGGGGTCGGTGATGATCCCGCAAATGAAAAAGCGTGGCTACTCGTCGCCCTTAGCCGCTGCTATCACGTCATCTTCGGCCTCACTGGCGATCATCATTCCGCCCTCTATCCCGATGATTGTTTACGGTGTTTCAGCTAACGCCAGTATTGAACAACTGTTTGTTGCAGGTTTGGTCCCGGGCTTAATAGGCGCTATAGGGTTAATGAGCGTTGCGTATGCGTTCGCGCTTAAGTACAACCTGCCTAAGGAAGATGCGTTTAATACCAAAAGAGTGAAAGAGACTTTTATTGAGGCGCTACCGACGTTCTTATTACCCGCGATTATCCTTGGTGGCATCTTCGGTGGGTTTGTGACAGCAACTGAGGCTGCTGGTCTTGCTGTTGTAGTGTCACTGGGTTTAGGCATTTATTACAGGGAATTAGACTTCAAGCGGTTAAAGTCATCGATGGTCGAAGGTGGTATGCAAACCGCGGTAGTTATGTTGCTGGTAGCAGCATCTGTGCTGATGGGTGGGTTCTTAACGAGAGCACAAATACCTCAGGAGCTGGCGCAATCGCTTGTGGCGATGACCGATAACAAGTATGTGATTCTCGCTATACTTAATATCTTCTTTTTGGTCATTGGTTTTTTTCTACACTCTGTGGCTGCGATTATTCTTGTGGTGCCGATCGTTGTACCGCTAATCGAACTTGCCGGTATCGATCCTGTTCACTTTGGGTTAATCGTGACGCTTAATTTGGCCATCGGTCAGCAAACCCCACCAGTGGCGTCAGTACTGATTACCTCGTGTTCCATAGCCAAGGCCAATATCTGGGATGTATCCAAGGTCAATATTTACTTTGTTGCTGTGCTGCTGGTAGTGCTGTTGCTCTGTACTTATGTGCCAGCGGTACCGATGTTCTTGGTAGAGTATTTTTATAGATCATAGAGTGTAAGCAACGCTAAGCAGCAATGGACGAAAAGGCCGGTATGAGTGAAGAATTACTGTTTGAACGAATTGACGATATAGGTGTTATTACCTTCAATCGGCCTGATGCCAGGAACGCGCTGACGTTCGATATGTACGAGGTGTTGGCCAGTTACTGTGAACGCATTCTGGACAAATCACTTGATATTCGCTGCTTAATTGTTACGGGTGCCGGTGACAAAGCGTTCGCTGCAGGTACCGACATTTCAGGCTTCCGTGATTTCAAAACCGAAGAAGACGCTCTGGGATATGAGCGCACAATGGACAGAGTCCTGGGCTTGCTTGAATCATTGCCTATTCCCACGGTTGCAGCTATTCGTGGAGCATGCACAGGTGGTGGTGCTGCCATAGCTGCCTGTTGCGACATACGCCTGGCAAGTGATGATATCAAGTTCGGTTTCCCAATCGCTCGTACCTTGGGCAATTGTTTGTCGGTAGGTAATTTGTCTCGCCTGGCTGAACTACTCGGCGCTGCTCGTACCCGCGACATACTGATAACATCCAGGCTGATAAAAATTGATGAGGCTTTAAGCAGTGGGCTGGTTAATGAATCAGTTACTGATCCAATGGCACGGGCGATGGAGCTTTGTGAACAATTGCGCGGGCATGCGCCTTTGACCATTGCTGCGTCAAAAGAAGGCTTGCGTCGTTTACGTGAACATGCGGCTGGTGTTGAAGGCGATGATCTGATTGTGCAGTGTTACACCAGCGAAGATTTTCGCGAAGGTATGGATGCATTTTTAGCTAAGCGTAAACCTCAATGGAAAGGCCGGTAAGCTGTGAGTCAAACCGACGAACATGTTGGCAGCTGCGCTAATGGCCCATTAACCGGCGTACGAGTTATTGAGTTGGCGCATATTATGGCAGGCCCGGTTTGTGGCTTAATGCTTGCTGATATGGGTGCTGATGTTGTTAAAGTTGAGAAGATCGGTACTGGTGATGACAGTCGTCGCTTTCTGCCACCTGCTATTGAAGGTGAATCGGCAGCCTTCATGATGATGAATCGCAACAAGCGTGGGATAGCGCTTGATCTAAAACACGAAGATGGAAAAGCGGCGTTACTGACATTATTAAAAGATGCTGACGTTGTTATTGAAAATTTTCGGCACGATACCATGGCAAGGCTGGGGCTTGAATACGACACCTTAAGTGAAATCAACCCCGGATTAATCTATTGCGAAATATCTGGCTTTGGGCGCACTGGACCTTATCGGGAGCGCGGTGGATTTGATTTGGTCGCTCAAGGTATGGCAGGCCTCATGTCGGTTACAGGCGAAGGACCAGATAGGCCTCCAGTGAAAATCGGCCCGCCCATCACAGACATCACTGCAGGTATTCTTGGTGCGATGGGTGTCAGTGCTGCGTACTCTGCCAGGTTAAAAACCGGCAAGGGCCAACGCGTTGATACATCCTTGTTTGAGGCAGGCATTATACAAACATTCTGGCAATCTGCTATAGCGTTTGCAACTGGTGTCGCACCTGAGCCAATGGGCTCAGCCCATCCGTTGAATGCGCCGTATCAATCCATCGCGACAAAAGATGGCTGGATCAATATCGGCTGCGCGAATCAGAAGAATTGGTTACGCATGCTTGATGTAATTGATAAGCCGGCGTTAACTGATGACTCGCGTTTTGTCACCAATGAAAAACGCATGGCAAACCGGTCTGAACTAATCAGTGCACTGGAAGAGATCTTCGTGTTACGTCCCACCAGTGAATGGTTAAGTTTATTAAACGATGGGGGTGTTCCTGCCGGACCATTGCTTGATGTAGTCGATATGCATAACGACACTCAAGCGATTGCACGTGAAATGATTGTGGAAGTTGAACACCCGGTTGCAGGTTTTGTTAAATCGTTGGGGTCGCCAGTAAAGTTTCATGGCACCCCGGGTGGTGTTAGAAATGCGGCACCGGTGATTGGACAACATAGCAGGGAAGTTTTGCGTGAAGCCGGGTATGCCGAAGCGGACATTCAATCGCTGATTGATGTTGGTGCGGTAGGTGAGTAGGTTTTGATAAAGCTGTGAAAATCAAACGGATTCCGGTTGTTGATAAAACCAATGGATGGAGTGGCGTTTTAACGCAACGTTCTTCAAAGCCATCACTAAGTGGCGAACATCACGCTGACTGGATTGTGTTAGGTGCAGGCTATGCAGGTTTAGCGAGTGCGCGTCGACTTGCCCAGAATCGACCAAATGAGAAAATAGCATTAATAGACGCGGGCAGTGCAGGGGAGAATGCGTCGGGTCGTAATTCAGGTTTCGCTATCGACTTACCGCACAACGTTGGTTCGTCACTCGATGAGCTGGATGGTTCGCACCGATTTATGCGATTAGCGCGCTTTGCCATTTCTCATTTGGATGAACAGGTAAATCAGCACAATATCAATTGCGACTGGTCTAAAGATGGTCGATACCATGCGGCAGTATCAAATAAAGGCGTAAAGGCAGTACTGGAATCCTATGCCCGCGAATTAGAAGCGTTAAATGAACCGTTTGAATGGTTAAGCGGTGATGCACTTCAACAAAAAGTTGGAACAAAGCATTTTACTGCGGCGGTGTTTACACCCGGTGGTGCGCTAATGAATCCGGCAGCGCTAACCAGAGGCCTGGCAGATTCCCTTCCCGACAATGTGACCCTGTACGAAAACTCTCCAGTTGTTGCCATGAAGTCAAGAAACGGTATTCAACTGAGTACGCACGATGGGGAACTACGTGCACCGAAAATGATCCTGGCCGCCAACGGGTATTCTGAGCAGTTTGGATATTATCCGAACAAGTTTTTGCATTTGGTTGCGTGGGGAAGTTTAACTCGACCCTTAACAGAACAAGAACAGGCAGCCTATGCTGTGGATACTTCCTGGGGGATTAACACCGGCCAATGCGTTTGCTGGTATTACCATGCGCTACACAAACGATAAACGCTTACTGATACGCCAGGGCTTGAATTACGCCCCAACGCAATCTGTGTCAAAAGCCGAATACGCTAAAGTCGCACGTACTCATAAAAAACTGTTTGATCAGCGTTTCCCGATGTTGGGTGATGTGACCATTGAGAATACCTGGAGTGGTATTATCTGTTTGTCGCAAAACAGTGCACCTGGTTTTGGGCAGCTTGATCACAATGTATGGTCTGCCGTTTGTCAAAATGCGGTAGGTGTAACTAAGGGCACTTTTGGTGGGATGCTCGCGGCTGACCTTGCTTGCGAACAGGATAATCCCCTGATTGCTGATATGTTCAGCCTGGGGGAGCCGAGTACCCTTCCACCAAAGCCTTTTCTGGGCTTGGGTGTTAAATCGCGATTTGCCTGGGAGCTTTGGTCTAACAGGCATGAGGCTTAAGAACGCCGGTATTATCGAAAGTGGCAAACTAAATAAACTATGTCCTACACTCACAATGTCATCATAGACACCGATCCGGGCCAGGATGATGCAATCGCCATTTTACTTGCGCTGGCGAGTCATGAAATTAATGTACTCGGCATTACAGCGGTTGCAGGCAACGTGCCCCTTGAACTTACCCACATCAATGTTCGAAAAGTGTGTGAGTTGGTTGATAAGCGCGACATAAAAGTATTTGCAGGCTGCGATAAACCGATGCAACGTACATTGTTTACTGCTGAGTATGTGCATGGCGAAACAGGGCTGAATGGTACTCAGTTGCCTGAACCCACTATGCCCCTGCAAGAACAACACGCCGTTGATTTCATTATTGACACGCTACTCTCAGAGCCAGAAAAGTCTGTAACCCTTTGCACACTGGGCCCCTTAACTAATTTAGCTAAGGCACTTGAAAAAGCCCCCGAAATTGCTGGTCGTATTAAAGAGCTGGTGATGATGGGAGGTGGCTTGTTTGAAGGTGGAAACGTCACACCAGCAGCGGAATTCAATATATACGTCGACCCTGATGCAGCCGAAGTGGTTTTTAAAGCTGGTATTCCCGTTGTAGTGGTACCACTGGATGTTACGCACAAAGTGTTAACAACGAAAAAACGTATTGATGCATTTCGAGCGCTTGGAACCAAAGTGGGTTTGGTGTCTGCCGAATGGTTAGACTTTTTTGAACGATTCGATGAAGACAAATACGGAACTGATGGTGGCCCTTTGCACGACCCAAATGTAATTGCCTATTTGATTGATCCCAGTCTTTATTCTGGGCGGCATATTAATGTTGAGATTGAAACCCAATCAGATCTAACCATCGGTATGACAGTTGCAGATTATTGGCATGTCACGGATAAACCCAAAAACGCGCTCTGGATAACCGATGTTGACTCTGATGGTTTTTTTAATTTGATTATAAAGCGATTTGGATTGTTTGCTACAAACGCGCTCTAAAAAACACAGGTTTGAGATTTTAGTTCTGAAGCCACCCAGGCACACCATTATCATGTTTGCCTGAACAAGCAGCATCAACACAATCAGCAAGGGTGCCAAAATGAATGCCGCGCTTCACTAGTGCTGGTCCGTAGTGCGCGTATTTGCCCGAGTTTGTCATTAATGTGGTTGCGTTAGGTGGAATGAGCGGGTCGGTGATCATGCACCAGCAAGTATCGGTTATAAACTGTACCCCAAATGCTTCAAGCCTATCGATACTGCCTTGCTCTTGTGCATTTGCATAAATTGCTCTTGATAGCGTCACCATAATTTTTACATCAGGGTGTTTGTTTTTGCCGTCACACAGTGCGGCTAAATTTGCACATTCACTTTCTGAGAAATGCGGATTACCAAGGCAGACTGCATCTACAGTAGAATTTACTGCGCTGTTTAGCTCAAAAAAGCTATCTCTTATATTTTTTTTGGACACAATAAGTGCGTTTTCCAGCATTGTGTTTTGTTCGCAGTATTGCATTGCTTTTTTTGCTTCAGGTGTGATGCCTTCCATATGAAACATGCTTGATGAACCTGTTGTTGCATAAGCTGCACTGAACGCTTTTAAATCGTCGGCATTGGGAGACGTACCGTCTAGTCCGGTAATCATGGGAATGTCGTTACCAGCATGTAAACCGATGTAGTAACCCAGAATCGGCCATAGTGACTCATCTGGTCGATCAAGTGTTTGAACATTAATACACACGGTCGGTTTTCGGCCTATATCTAAATGACTACCGCTTGCTGGTGCTCTTCCGGTGAGTGCGATAAACACGTCTAAAAAATCCGGGTATTTCTGGGTTCTTGCACCGAGTACACTATTGGCAAACATCACCGCATTAGACTCTGCCCACACGATTTGCTCACCGAAAGAAGGTGCTGTGTCCAAAAGGTAGGGGGCACAGGTGTAGCTCAGCTCTGCACCCATTGCCATGTAGACACTGCCAAGGTCACTGGCAGGTTGGTCGACTGAGTCGCTAATGCCCTGTTGCTTCCAATTACGCTGATCAACCGAAATAGCATTTAGTGTTGTAGGTATTTTGAATTTTGCACCCAGCTGGTGTAATTCGGACGCGAATTTTAAGCTGGAAGGTCCGTGGTAAATGCAGGCATCAATGTGTGCTTGTGTGACGTCGATAAGTGATTCGGCACCTTGAATGTCAGCAATCTTGAGTAGAATTTTCATTGCTACTGTCGCAGCATCGCCGTGTTTACCTGCCAGGAGCTCCTTGTCCTGCTTAGCTAAAGTGACCTTTGTTTTTGTTCGTGAGCCAGAAAGAGGGGTAGTACGCGGTAGCTCCTGTGCAGAGTTTGCAATGAATAATTGATTACCGTTTACCGACGCCATTGTATTTGTGCGTAGATTGTTAAAATCTGATCGCGACAAGCGCAATATCGGAAAGCTGCGCTCGAACATGGATTCGGCCACAAGCACGCCAAGGGTTAAGATATCTTCGGCTTCTGAAAATATTAAAGCCGCCGGTGCGCAATCGTTAAGGATGAGTTCGAGTAAAGCCCCGCTGCCAGAGCACGAGCCTCTTCCATTGGGAATCGCTAATATTGCCCCGGAAATATTAGCGCCGGAGAGAGGATGGTGCTGATCAATAATTTCGCCTGTGGTGGGCTCGACACCACCCCAGAAGCTTAGTCCGGTGTCTGCTGTCAATAATGCCCCAGAAGCTGAACCATTGACCAGTGCAGTGCCTTCGAACATATAGCCACCTCGGTATACAGTTTTTGTTAATTTATATCGACAGGCTTTGAGCGCATACGTGAAACAGTCTCTCTTTCTGCTCGTTTGCACCGCATGGGTGGTAGACCCTTATCCATTAAGGCCATGTCTTCTAAAACCATTTCACCCATTTGTTTAAATGCCACGTCCAAAGCGCCCGCTCTATGCGCAGATCTTATAAAGCCCTTAAGTTCGCGAACCTGATGGTTCTGTGGCATTGGCTCTTCTGGATAGACGTCAGATGCGGCTAAAATGTGTCCCGACTCGACTGCCGAGATTAAGTCGTCAAAGTTGACAATTTCTGCACGACTCAACAATATGAAACGAGCGCCAGACTTCATTTTGGAAAAGGCTTTCGCATCCAGAAAACCAGCATTGTCACTGGTTACTGATGCAACCACAAAAATAACATCACTGGTCGTTAAGACTTGCTCCAGGGATGCTGGAGTAACATCGGCATCGGTTAACAGTGATGGTGGTAGCCACGGGTCAAATACTGAGATGTTTGCACGAAAACCTTTTAGCAATCTAGCGATTGCGCGGCCAAGGTCGCCGAAACCAATCAGGCCAACGCGAGAGCGTGAGAGGAGCGTGGCCTGAGCATTGCCGTCGCCACCCCATCGTTCTTCGCCATGTCTAAACGCAGTATCAGCCTCAATCACTCCTCGAGACAAGCAAAGCGCCAACGCCAGACCCAGTTCAGCAACAGGTTCTGCAAAGACGGCTCCGGTTGTTACAACGTGTATGCCTTTTTCGAATAAATAGTCATAAGGCATATTGTTTATCAGGTTACTTTCTACGTTTAACACGCAACGTAATTCGTGCATTTTTTCAAGCACCTCCAGTGAAACAGGTGGTTGCCCAAGAATGTAACGAGTAAGCCCAAGGGTAGCATCATCGATGGTGGCAAGCTTGTCAGAGTCAACGTCGACTATTTTATAGTGGGAATGCAGTTTTTTCTTTGCCGTATCGGTGAAGATTAAGTCGATTGATCGAGGCTCAGGCGCACAGATTATTGTCGGTTTATTTTTTGCTATTGTGTTTGATGTTGTGTTTGATGTTGTCATTGATTTGGTTTCAACAAGTTCAGCTCGCCAGTAGTATTGAGCCGGTATCGATCAAAGTCGCGTGCGACAAACAGCTTTCCTGAAAATAATTGCTTTGCTTCATTCTCCAGTATAGGGTCATAGTCTGAATATCGCGCACTTATATGAGTCAATATCAAGTTAGGAATGGATACGCTTTGCGCAAACGATGCTATAGCTTTGCTATAGGTGTGGCCAACACTGCTAGCTCTTGCGCTCATGTTTTCAGCGAATGTTGATTCGTGGACTAATACATCGCAATTCTGGCACTCATTTGCGAGTAAATCGGGTTGGGCATTGTCACCGCAGATAATGATTTTTCTCGGTGGCCTGGGTGCATCACAGAAAACTTTTGACTCGTACACCGTACCTTCAAATTCTATATCGTATCCAGCCTGTACTTTGCCCCAAAGTGGGCTTTGTGGAATGCCCTTGCTGTTGATTTTTTCGATACTGAGCGTTTGTGAAACATTTTTTTCAGTAAAGGCGTAACCAAAGCTGGAAATTCTGTGCGATAGCGTAATGGAAGAAACAGAGAATTGATCGAAGCTACAGCTGGTCACATCTCCGGGTGTTATGAATTCAAGCGCGAATGGAAGATGTAGCTCTGACATTTTTTGCGTTAATGCTAACCATTGCCTGGCTCCATCAGGCGCGACGATGGTTAACGTTTTTCTTCGACCATTTAATCCAGCGCTGGCCAATAAGCCGGGAAGGCCGTAGCAATGGTCTCCGTGTAAGTGTGTAATGAATATTGAAGAAAGCGTATTTAAAGAAAGTGGGGAGTTTAAGATTTGATGTTGGGTGCCCTCGCCACAGTCAACCAGATGCCAGGCACTTCCAACGCTATCAATAAGTGCTATTGCACTCACATTGCGTGTTTTTGTTGGAACTCCGGCAGAAGTACCAAGAAACAATATCTCCATAGGCTGAACTATAACCAAATACTGGTCAATATTAAATCCCTCCGTCCCCTTTATTATTGAATTAATCAGCAACATGAGTCGGTCAGCATCGTCGAAGATACCTCGCACGCGAGGCCGTCTGCCATCTTCCTCGAAGGTTATGCCTGTTCGTTCGAAGTCGATTCCATTTTGGTAGTTGGGAACCTGTTTTATCTCTTCCACGTCAAAAACAAGATTAAATATTAGATGCGAAGGCGGAACATCGCGAATATCCCGATTGGGAAATACCTGTTGCATTTGATTAGCCAGGCTTTCCCATGCCCAGCTGCCCCGGAAATCGTCAATTAGCAGGAAACCGCCAGCCAGTAAGTCGTAGTGAATCGGATTCGGCTTCATCGAGCTGCATGTCACCAACTTCCAGAGCATATATGAATGGCAGATCAAGCAATTCAGGATCGGTTAATTGCACGGCTTTTTTATCGGGCGATGAATCAACACTACTTAATCGAGACAACTAGCATGAAAAATGTTTATCTGCTTGTTATAAAAAGAATGTGCCTTCAACCAGATAGTTCTGTTGGCATGATATTGTGACTCGCAGGCTGAGCCGCGGATTCGTTGAGAGATTATTTTGAAATCAATTTATCAACAAAGCTGAGTTGGAACTGAACCATCATTAGACGTTTTATTGCAAAAACCATTGCTAAAAATTGTTTGCTAACCAATTTCGTAATAATCCGGCCAGTTTATCCCGGTCAGCTTGAAGTATATAAGTATGATCAGCCTCTTTAATATAATCTTCTTGCAATCTCGGATTGTCTCGATGCCTGGGGAACATGTCCATCAGTTGTCCCTTATAGGAATAGTCCTCGTGCTCGCTACCGTTGTAGATAAAATACATATTGACGTCTCTTTTGGAGAGAGAGTCTATGATTAAACCGGTTTGCTCTTGAGATGGAATGTACCGATAATCGTGGTCCATAGCGATAACAGCTTCTCTCTCTTCATCAGACATAGTGGCCGAAGCGGACGTTTCCTGCTGACCGTCGTTTAAGCTAGTATTTGACAGTAGTTTTTTAAACCTGTTTTTCCATTTTTTAAGCATGAGTATTCGAGGAATGTAGAATTCCTTGAACCTGTAGAATCTAAACTTACCGGTTTTGTAGGCGTAGCCGTTTAGCAGCACTAGCCCCGCTACACGTTCGTCTTGCTGGGCAGTCGCTAAGGCGTCATCAGCGCCAGAGCATAAGCCCAATAAAATAAACTGGTCGTGATTAAAAGTGTCTTGTATGTAGTCCATAGCTGCGCGAATTTCTACAACTGAACGTTCGGTAAAGTAACCTCCCATACTGCTGGTTTCACTTTCTCCAATTCCCGACAGGTCAAATCTGAAACTGGCTACTTGCTGATTAGACAGCGATCGGGCTAATTCGACGTACAGACGTGTTGGACCAACATGATGTAATAGCCCAGCGGTGATGTAGAGGATACAAGGCGCCGCTTTATTGGTGTAGATAGGCGGGGTATATACGCCTACAAATTGACTGCCTGAACCAAAATTTGCTACTGCCTCTATTGGATGCGATTGTGTGCCCGCTGAGTTGCAACCAACGTTGCCAATAGATATGGGTTTTGACTGTGGTGTTCTACATTTATTGTGTATTGTTATTTTTTTATCTGTAATTGAATCGCTGACGAGTAAATCTGCAATTAAACTTGCAGCTTTGTTGATACGCATATCAACAGTTGTTGCTCGCTCATTATTCCAGTCATTTTCTTCGACAACAGTGTGGATGTGGCAGGGCAGATCGTTATAAACTTCAGCGTCTACTGGATTGGTTAGCAGCAGGTGAGAATCATGGTTCCATTTTTTATCCGTCAGCAGTTTAAGCATGTCGCACTCAATAAGTGCGTGTTGTAGCGGCTTGCTGATGGTGAGACCGGCGAACTCAGTAATATTGCTGGAATCTAGTTTTCGTTCACGAAGAAACCTGAAAGAGTCGCTCATTATTCTCTGCTGAAGTAGCTTCATGTCTTGTAGCCACTGTTGACCGCTTAACACCGGATCCCAGTAAAATCGTTTACGTACGTCAGTTTGAAACAGGTCGGTGTTTGCAGCTATCAAAGCTCCGGTTCGTACTGCTACTATGTCTATAGTCGAACAGCTTTGCGATAGCTTGTGTGCTGCATCGCGTATGTCTTCGCACCATTGATTCATTGATAGTAAATCAGAGCCGTTCCCGCTGGAGTTTCCGGTTCCAGTCCAGTCAAATCGCAGCGTTGTGTAGCCTTGTTTGGCTAGATTCTGCATAAGCAAGCGAAACGGACGTTGTGTGCGGCGCTGTTCGTTACCCAAAGGAGGTACGATTAACAGTCCTATGCCGTTGTCCAATTCAAATTTCGGTGTTTGCAGAACAGTGTAGAGCTGACGGCCCTGATGATCAGTAAATTCGGCGAGAGGAGCAGGTACAACGCGATCGACTGGTTTTCCCTCGATATACCCGGCAAGTTGTGCAACCGTATCAAGATAGAAAAAATCTCGAGTAGAGACGGTAAATCCTAACTCACTTTGTATACGCGATATTGTCTTAACAGCAAGCAGTGAATCGCCTCCTAAACTGATAAAACTACTATCTGAGCCCACATCGGGAATGCCCAATACGTAGCTCCAAATTGCGCAAAGTTGCTCTTGTACTTTGCCGACCGGAGCTATGTAATCGTTACTGATTGGTGCAACTGCCTGTGAATTATCTGGTAGTGCTTTACGATCGATTTTACCGTTCAGTGTTTTGGGTAAATTGGCCAGTAACACGTAACGAGCAGGGACCATGTATGCGGGTAAAGTTTTATTTAGAAAGTTTGCTATTTTGCTGGCGGTTAAATGGGTGTCGTCAGTAGCAACAAAGGCGAGTAACAGTTTTTTGTCATTGACTTCATCAGGTATCACTAATGCATCTTTAACGTCAGGGTGCTCACTGATGGCGTTTTCTATTTCACCCGGTTCAATGCGATAACTACCAATTTTAATTTGATGGTCTATTCTGCCTGCATATTCAATATTGCCATCATTCATCCAGCGCGCTAAATCTCCAGTTCGATACATCAGCGCTGAAGTCTTATCAACAAATGGGTCAGGAAAAAAAGCTTGGGCTGTTAGATCTGGTCGATTTAAATAGCCATCTGCCAAGCTGGGTCCGCCGATATAAAGCTCACCAGTCTCATTCTTATCTACCGGCTTTTTGTTGCAATCCAGAATATAAGCCGTGTAATTTAAAATCGGCTTACCGATAGGTAGCGATTTACCCTGCCAATTAGAGGATGGTATGAAAACAGTGGCTGTAACAGTCGCCTCTGTTGGACCGTAAGCGTTGGCCCATAGCGTGGCCTGATCTGTCAGTGCTTGCCAGCGCTGATAATGTTCAGGTGAAACTTTTTCACCGGTTACGACCATTAAGCGAATTGTTTCAGGGGTCCGCTGTGTAGCGGAGTTCATCAGGTCGACCCATTCGTGCCAGTAACCGGTAGCCATATGCAGGGCGGTAATATGGTAAGTATTAACGATATCACTTAGCTCAATTTGTGCATCGCTGCGCTGCGTGGGACGCACTACGATTGTGCTGCCTACCATTAGAGGTGGGAAGATCTCTTCTATAGCAATGTCGAAACTGAGCGTGGAAAACTGTAGAGTACGATCGCTTTTTTCCAGTTGATAAACATGTGCATCGGCAATGCAGTAATTTAATAGTGCGCGGTGCGATACGGGCACGCCTTTTGGTTTGCCTGTCGATCCGGAGGTGTACATGATGTAGGCGCGGTCCTGGCCCTTTAATGCTCTGTTAATATTGAATCTATCTGTCGTTTCTGATGAGACAGAATTTAAATGCTTATTAAGTTCGTCATTAAGTTCGTCATCAAGTTCTTCAATGCCGATAGCAATGTCGATCTTGTTTTTATTGAATTTTGACTTATAGGATGGTGTGCACAGTACGGCACGTACACTCGCGTCTTCCATCATAAAGGCAATACGGTCGTTTGGCAAAGCCGGATCGATGGGAACAAACGCGGCACCGACTTTGAATACACCAAGCATGGCGGCGATAGCGTGAAACGACTTTTCGAGACAAAGCGCAACGCTGTCACCGTGCCGTATGTTCAATTTAAGCAAACGGCTGGCTATAAAGCTACTGTAGGTCTGTAATTGGGCGTAGGAATAGCTGCTATTGTCATGAACGACAGCTATGTCATCGGGGTATTGGGATGCAATGCTAGTTATTGCAGCCAATATAGTGGTGTGCTCACATTCCATTGAACTTCGTATTGCTTGTTCGAGGGCCTAGTTACCCGATTTCAAATTATGGCTAGAAGTAAAAACAGTTTCAATACTGCTGCGCAATATATCCATGCCACTGTTCAGTAAATCTGCTTCAATGGTCAAGGGTGCAAGAAACTTCACAACCTCACCTTGAGCACCTGCTGTTTCTGCTATTAGTCCGTTTGTAAAACAGGCTGCGCAAACTTCTGTCGCCAGTTTGCCCGAAGGTAGCTCCAGTCCGCGAATCATACCGCGACCACGCATTGAAATTGAATCGAAATCGTTAGCAATCGCAACTAATTTACTTTCTGCTTCTGAGCAATTAGATTTAAGTGTCGATTTGAAAGAATCTTCCTGCCAAAGCTTTAATAATGCGGTTCCGGCAACAAAGGCAAGTTGATTGCCACGAAATGTTCCGGTGTGTTCGCCAGGTTGCCAGCCGTCCATCTCAGGGTTGATAAGCACCAAAGACAGCGGCAGTCCTCCACCAATGGATTTTGAAATACAAACGATGTCGGGTATCAGCCTGGCTGATTCAAAGCTGAAAAAATCACCTGTTCTTCCGTTTCCGGATTGAATATCATCGATAATGAAAGCAATGTTAAAGTCCTTACAGATACGACTGATTTCTTGCAGCCAGGCGTTACTGGCGACATTAATGCCGCCTTCAGCTTGCACTGTTTCAACAATGATGGCTGCGGGTAAGGGAATGCCGCTACTACCGTCTTCTAATAAAGTCCGTAGTTGCTTAGCCGTATTGGCACCGTCACCAAAATAATTGTCAAAGGGCAGGAAGCTGACATTGTTTCGAGAACCGTAGTGTTCATCATGGTAGTATCGATTACCGGTTAAAGCTAACGAGCCCAAGCTATGACCGTGATACGCGTTTGTAAAACTAATGACATGGCTTCGCTTTTTTTGCTTGCGGGCAAGCTTGATGGCTGCCTCTACAGCGTTAGTGCCAGTTGGTCCGGTGAACTGCACCCGATAATTCAGGTTGCGAGGTTTAAGTATAAGTGTGTCCAGTGTTTCCAGAAACTCGATTTTTGCGCAGGTCGCAAGATCGAGTCCGTGCATAACACCGTCGTTAGTCAAGTGATCAATTAAGGCCTGCTTAACGAGCGGGTTATTGTGACCATAGTTAAGGGTTCCGGCACCAGCCAGAAAATCGATGTACTCTCGTCCATCGGTGTCCACTAAAGTGGCGTTAAAAGCCTGTTTAAATACAACAGGGAATGCTCGACTGTAACCCCGTACATTTGATTCAAGCCGGGTGATCGATTGGAACTCTGTGTTTTGTGCTGTCATAGTAAGAGCTATCGGCGCAGGCACTCATTTCTTATAACGCTTATTAGTGTGAACGAATACCCAAGTTCGAAAATGTGCGTTAAGTACCATCATGAGTCCTGTGTAGATCGTACCAGTAGCCATGGATGCTGCAAAAAGGTCCAAAACCAGGCTGCCGGTACTGACCATGGTACCCAGAAAGTAGGCGGGCACTGCGCACCCAAGTGCCTGGAGCACTGTGGCCCAGGGGATAGTGACTGGAAACGTTTTGGCCGCGTCATAGTAAACACCAACAGAGCGGATACACATGGCAATAAAAGTGGCTATCGCTGCGGCTATAAGTCCATATCGGGGGATAAAAATAATATTAAGCGTGATATTGATGATGAATGCTATAGCGGTCCACTTTACAAGTAAAATTGTTCGCTTGTTAATAAAAACGCCTGCGGCAGCAATGCTAATTGCACCTACCAACAAATAGCCTGCGGCAAACCACGGAATAACAACGAGGCCGCTACGGTATTTTTCACCGGCCAGAAACAGAATAAGGTGCGGCGCTGCAATGCTGAAAACAACGAATATGCCCACGCCAATCGCTACATACAGACTGAATGCGCCATTAAGAAATTGTATCGTTTCAGCGCGGCCTTTTTCTTCGAACAACTTGACGTAATGTGGCACTATAGCACTTTGCAGTGCCATGATTAAAACCCATTCCAGGTACATGCAGATGTTAACTGCAGCCGCATAATGTCCGAGTGGCTCTGCACCCATGTAAGCTTGAATAACATATCGGTCGCCGGTTTCCAACAACACAGCTGTCAGTTCGGCGATCATAGCGGGAACACCGAACGCTACTAAGGGTGCTAAAACTGGCGTGCTAATTTGTAGCGTAATGTTGCTTAGGTAGGTGCGACAGTAGTAAAAGAGAATGAGCAGAAAAACAAGCTCACTAGTGATGATAACCGTTAGTGCGCGTTCGGAATTGAGTCCGAATAACATGACAACAGCGATTATTCCCAAAAGACGAAAGACTTTCTCACTGACCGATATTGTACTTATTGTGTGGCTCTGTTGGTCTGCTTGCAGAAGGTTTGATAGTAGACTGTGTGCTATTTTAATTGGAACCAAGGCGGTGCCAATCAAGAATAATTTTCGTAGCAGAGGCGTATTGTCCACCTGTGGTACGACAAAGTGTGTGTACAGCAACCAGAGACAAGTACCGACAACTGCCAAAATGACCGCTGCAGTGGCTACGTTGCTCAGTAAAGTATGTAGCTCGTGCTGCGCGCGCGTTTTTGCTTCTGCATAAAATCGCACCATGGCGTTTTGCAGGCCCAGCTTGGCAAAGGACACAAAAATAGTGACGGTAGCGCTGACAAGACCGAGTAGGCCATAATCTTCAACGCTCAATGAACGGGTTAGCAATGGAAAGCTAAGTAAGCCCAGTAATGCGCCCAGTAGGCCGGCAGAAAGGTAATTTCTGAAATGTCTGATTACGGGTAGCAGTTTATTTCCCTATAAAAATTCTACGGATTTCGATTGATATATTAAACGAGTACTGCATCAAAGATCTGCTGAGCTAAGCAGTATTTTTTTAATGCAATTGGCTGCATGGTGTATTTGTGCAGCGTTCATTTGCTGATGTAGTGGTAACGCAATTATTTGGCTTTTCATTTTTTTGGCAACCGGGTTGCTCCGCCAGTCGACTGATGGATGCATATGATGCCACCAGTTGAAAGCTTCTATGTCGTGTGACTTCAAGGCCAGTACTACCGCTGCCGGATTTTTAACCATGAGTGGAAAATAGAGAGGACAACACTCTTCAGGCAAGGTTGGAAACACAGATTTCGCTTTGGTTTTGATACCGGTATTATTCATTTCAGCAAGCCATAAATGGTAATTTCTTTGCCTTTTGTTTTTCACCTGCGCGGAGTCGGAAAACAAAAGTAAACGGTACATAGAGCTCGACATGGATGTGTTATACACAGGAACGGCGTCTTGACCCTCGATATCGGCTGTTGCCCAGGTTACTTTCTTCAATAATCCCGCTTTTTTAGTAATCTTGATTAGAATGGCGGGTATAGATAACAACGCAATACCGAGCACCGCAACCGTACGCCTGGTCTGCTCGTGATCAGCTCCACGAAAATACTGCTGCATTGAATAACACAGTCGGTGTACGAATGGTACAAGATCAGGTTTTTCAAGTGTTGTAATTGGATCGGCTGTAGCTGTAGCTGTAGCTGTAGCTGTTGCTGTTGCTGTTGCTGTTGCTAGTTCAGAGTGTGAATTTGAGACCAGCAAGCCTCCGTCTAAAAGACCAAGGGTTTTTCGAGGACTAAAAATAGCACTATGACCAAAACTGCCCAAAGGTTTGTTTGCATGGGTTCCGTATAAAGCATGCGCGCAGTCCTCCAGAAGTACAGTGTCGGATTTAGCACACAGTTGTTGAATTCTTTTGGTATGGGCTTGAGCGAAGCCAAGGTAATGCGTTAACAGGAGTAGCTTAATGTCTTTATATCGATTCAGTAGTTGCTCAATTTGTTGCAGGTCGGCATTCAATTCATTGTCGATATCAAAAAAATACAGATCACATTGCAGGTATTCGAACGGGCCGATCTCGGCGCCACAGCAGTAGGCAGGTAGCAACACAGCATCGCCCGGTTGTACGTTGTGTTTTTTCAAAGCTTGATACAGTGCCGCGCTGCCGTTAAATGAAGCGCAAAGCATCGGGCTGGGTAAATTCAGCGGAAATACCTGTTCACCAATGCCCCTTATGTTTTTGTCAAAAAGGTTGCTATTAGGTAAAAGGCTGTGGATTGCCTGTTTTGGTGTCAGTGAGGGCGTCATGGCTATATGACCCCGCCGGAAGTGCTGAGCTATTGCATTGACAGTATTATTAGGTGTGTGCAGCATAGATGGGTTGGAGCATTTTACGTTCCAGAAAGTGCGCTTTGTCTCAGTAATTTCAGACTAGACTAGTGGTGTATTAGCAGTGGTCATTGGACTTGCCCAACGATCTGCTCTAATGTTGAATATAGACTGATATCCCGCTGCCGGCCAACATTTTTATGAGAAAACCTGATGAACCACAACGACGATTTTGGCTTGCGAGTACTTGTTCATAGTGATGAAATTGATTGGATCGCCTCGCCGATGAAAGGTGTTGAGCGTCGCATGCTTGATCGCATAGGTGATGAGGTAGCTCGTGCTACCACTATTGTGCGTTATGCACCGGAAAGTCATTTTTCAGAACACACGCATTCTGGCGGTGAAGAGTTTATTGTACTGGACGGCGTTTTTCAGGATGAACATGGTGACTTTCCAGCAGGCTCTTATATACGTAATCCACCGACGACATCACACAAGCCAGGTTCGGAAAAAGGTTGCACCATTTTTGTGAAACTATGGCAATTTGATGCTGATGATCGCACCTCCGTAATAATAGACATGAACAAAATGGATTCGGTTCCGGCTGCAGGTCGTGATGGTGTGTCTGTTATGCCTTTGTTTAAAGATGATCGTGAAACGGTTCAACTTGAAACCTGGGCCTCTGGTGCTCACGTTGAAGTGGATGCACCTGAGGGGGCTGAATTTCTTGTTATTGGCGGTGGATTCATCTCTGACAGTGGTGAAACCTTACGCAAAGAAAGTTGGTTGCGGGTGCCTAAAGGGGACAAGCTTGTTGCAAAGGCAGGTGACAGTGGGGCAAAGGTATGGATGAAAACACGCCATCTACGCTTTGTTGAACCACCTGCTGAATAAGCCATCCTTAACGGATAAGTTCTTGTGAATACTCAAATTCTTATCGTCGGTGGTGGCTTATCAGGTCTTACGCTGGCCAGCCAACTACAGGATGCTGGTGTTGATTGGCAATTGCTTGAAGCACGTGATAGATGGGGTGGACGTATTCTGACTGAAGTTATCGAGGGTCAAGGGTTCGATCTGGGACCCTCATGGTTTTGGCCTGCGCAGCCACGCCTTGAAGCATTGATAACAAAACACGGACTAAGTCGATTTGATCAGGCGTACAAAGGTGATTTAATGTATCAGGATGAAAACGGCGTGGTTGAAAGAGGGCAGGGCTTCGCGCCGATGCAAGGGTCGTGGCGTTTAAAAGGCGGGCTGGGAAAACTGATAGAGAAATTAGTGTCAGCACTTCCTGCAGATCGCCTTCACTTAAACACTCCCGTTAGTAAAATCAAGGATGGCAGCGTTGATGCTAAATCTGCAATTGCAGTTAGTACAGAATCAGATACCACTTATATTGCAAGCAAAGTGGTGCTCGCCATTCCACCGCGTATAGCGTCTGAATTGAACTATCAGCCTGCGTTAAGCGCTGAGGTGATTCAAGCTGCGCAAAACACCCCTACCTGGATGGCCGGGCACGCAAAGGTTGTAGCCATTTATACTACCCCGTTTTGGAAAGAGTCTGGTTTGTCTGGCGATGTCATGAGTCGGCGTGGTCCCTTGACGGAAATTCACGATGCATCGCCATTCGAGGCAGGCCCACACGCACTGTTCGGGTTTGTCGGTACACCGGCTAGCCACCGCTGTGAAAATGTGGATGAGCTAAAAAATGCCATCACGAAACAACTGGGTTTATTGTTCGGTGAACTGGGAGCTAACCCAAAGGTTTTACTATTAAAAGACTGGGCATTTGATTTGTATACGGCCACGAAATTAGATCAGATTTCTGTGCATAGTCATCCCGCTTATAGCCGACCCGATGCGTTAAAAGCCTTATGGCATGACCGCTTGCATTTTGGCTCTACGGAAATGGGCTCACAGTTTGGTGGGTTTCTTGAAGGAGCTGTAGAGGTGGCAGATGAGTTAGCTGCAATTTTGACGAAACTTTCGAAATAGCTTGCGCAACGTTTGACCGAATAATCACTTTATTTGGCTTCCATCTCAGCATATTTCTCTTCAAGTATTACGACATTGCGTGGTAGGGTGGGCCGGTGCGCGCAGTCCTATAAAGCGTACGGTGTGATTTGTAGACTTACCGCAAATTAGTATTGATGAAGACGGTGTAAAGGTTGGGAATATTTCGGTGACCCAGTAAGAGGTAGTCATCGGCAATAACTCTGCTGATTCGAATGATCTGCAGACTAATGCTGTTCGCTCTTTCACAGGGGATTATTCTCGCAGTAACTTCAGCGGCCAAAATTTGTCTGAAGCGCGATTTGTTGGCGTAACAGCTGAACGTGCGGTACTTGATAATACTAACTTGCAAGGAGCCTCATTTCGCAACACCAGTATTATCCGGGCCAGTTTTAATGCAGCGCAATTGCTCGGTGCAAGCTTCGTTGATTCAAAGGCAGAAGGAACCCAATTCAAGGGGGCAAATTTGTCAGGTGTCTTGTTCGAGAATGTTGACTTTAGCCGGGCAAACTTTGATAGCGCCAATGAGATTCTGCCCCTTATTTGTCTACAAAGTTTACCAATCAGTTTTATGTATCAAGTTAACCTATCAAAGCTGGAAGCGTTAGTGAGATTGCCGGTATAAACGTAATTAGCATAAGCGCTAGAAATATTGCTAAATAGAATGGCCAAATGGTTCGTATGGCTTTTTCCATAGGCAGCTTGCCAACGGCGCACCCCACAAACAAGCATGAGCCTACCGGTGGTGTGCATAACCCTAAGCCCAGGTTCACCAACAAAATCATGCCGAACTGGAGTGGGTCAACACCCAGGGTGTTCATGATAGGCAGAAATATTGGCGTACAAATAAGTATTAATGCAGCCATGTCCATGATCATGCCAAGTAACAATAGTATCCCGTTGATCATCAATAGAATTAAAAGCTTATTGTCGGTCAGGCCGGTCATAAATTCGATGGTCAGATTAGGCACGCGAAAGAACGTCAGCATGTAGGCAAACGCGCCAGCACAGGCAATCAAAATCATCACCATTGACGTTGTGCGTACTGCCGATGTAACGGCTACTTTAAAACTTGACCAGGTAATACTGCGATAAACCAACACAGTAACCAGAAAAGCGTATAGAGCACCGAACGCGCCAGATTCAGTTGCAGTGAACACGCCCGATAAAACACCACCAACAATAATGATGGCCGTCATAAGACCGGGTATGGCACTGAAAAAACTTAGTAAGAGTACAGTCCAGCCAGGGAATTTCTCTGCACCGTATCCACGTTTCACTGCGATAATGTAGGCAGCAACAGCCAGGCACATACACATCAAAATGCCGGGTAACACACCTGCAAGAAATAGTTTGTTTATAGAAACTGCACCACCTGCGGCCAAGGCATAGATAATCATATTGTGACTTGGCGGAATGATTATGCCGGCAATTGATGAGGTTACGGTGACGTTCACGGCATAGTCAGCATCGTAGCCCTTATCCTTCATTACTGGCACCAGTATTGAACCTAACGCTGAGATATCAGCGATAGCCGAGCCGGAAATCCCGCCAAACAGCATTGACGAAAAGACATTAACTATCCCAAGTCCACCACGTACTGCGCCAACCGCATTTTGAGCAAAGCGCACCAGTCGCATGGCGATACCGCCATGGAACATCAGCTCGCCTGCAAAGATGAAGAACGGAATGGCCATCAATGAATAAACATTGATACCTGAAACGATGCGTTGAAATACGATCAGCATGGGTAGCCCTTCGTGCCAAAACGCGGCAAGGGCGGCAATACCCAGCGCAAAAGCAACGGGTAATCCGATAATGACACACAGGGCAAAGACCCCTAAAAGTAATGCAAGTCCCATGTTCGCCTCTTATTCTATGGAATCTTTACGCCAGTCTTTGCCGAGCAACAGGCAAATAAGATGGCCCATAGAGAAAATAAATACCAGCGCGCCGCAAATGGTCAGTGGTAGTGATCTCAATCCCTCAGGCATATCGATCATTGGTATTTGTGATGTCCATTTGAACTTTGTCAGCGCAAGGCCGTACCAGAACATAAGGGCGCCGAAGCTAGCCATCAGCACGTCGGTGGTGAAAACAAATAGCGTGCGTACAGCTGGAGGTACAATGCTTCGAAATAAGACTACAGAAAGATGGGTATGTTCACGAACCCCAACGGATGCACCCAGAAATGCGATGACCATAATGAGCAAGTGTGATACCTGTTCTACCCACGTTGGTGTATCGTTTAAAACGTATCGCCCAAACACCAACCAGGCAAACATAAGTGTCATTGCGACCAATGCCGTGCCCGCCAAAATATTACAAATACGGGCAAGCAGATTAAAAACACTGTCCATATTCCGTAAGAATACAGACGGTTCAGGTGCATCGCTCAATGTATATCTCCGTTGCAACAACCCGGCTTTTTAAGAAAAAGGTACGACCCTTATTCAAGGCAGCTGCGAGAACAATTTAATGGTTGTTTTTGGTTCAGGTAAAACGAAAAATGCCCCGAGTCACCCCGGGGCACTATCGGTAAAGCTAAGTATTACTCAAACCTAAGTAGTACTCCAGGCTACGTGTTACTCAGTTTCCTGAGCCATCTTAACCAGGTCAGCCATATCAGGGTTGGCCGCTAGGTAGTCATCATAGACTTTAACCATCGCATCCTGGAATGGACCTTTGTCAGCGATTTCGTTAACCATGATGCCGGCAGCTTCAACTTCTTTGCGAGCTTCACCAGATTGAACAGCCCATAGCTCACGTTGATACAACGCAGCTTCTTCAGCAGCACCAGTTACAGCAGCTTGAAGTTCAGGAGACAGTGCGTCGAACTTTGCAGTGTTAACGCAGATGCACTCAGGAATAATCAAGTGCTCACTCAGTGAGTAGTGAGTAGTTACTTCGTAGTGGCCGACGTTCTTAAATGATGGGAAGTTGTTTTCCGCACCATCGACTACACCTGTTTTAAGTGCTTGTTGTACTTCGGCGAATGCCATTGGTGAGGGATTTCCGCCCATTGCAGCAATCATTGAAGTGTACAGGTCATTGTTCATCACTCGAATCTTTAAGCCTTCTACGTCAGCTGGTGTGTTGATAGCCTTCTGAGCGTAGAAAGATCGTGCGCCTGCATCGACCCACGCAAGAGGCTTAATACCTGCGTCCGCCATAGCACCAGCGATGGTTTCACCAGCTTCGCCTTCGAGAACGCGAAACATATGCGGCACGCTTTTGAAGATGAAAGGTAGTGAAACAAGGTTAGCTTCTTTAACGATTGGTCCGATTGGTCCAAGGTTGAAGTTGCCGAGCTCGATTGCGCCGAGACGAACCTGTTCCAGTGCGTCAGGTTGTGAACCCAATACGCCGCCGTGGAATACTTGTACTTTTACTTCACCCTTTGTAGCTTCATCAACAAGTTCTGAAAACTTGTCCATAGCAGCGGTATTTGGATGACCGTCGTTGTGGATATTCCATGCACGCCATTCTTCAGCGGCAGAAGCTGTACCGCTGATCAGTAAACAACCTGCGATAGCGCTGAGTAGCGTAGTTGAAGTTCTTTTAAACATCGTTTTCTCCTAAGTGCGTTTGATAGGTACTACTTATTTTTACTACTAGTTTTGTACTGTTAACTTTTTACTGCAACCAATATTTGAGGCGGTATAGAATATCGCCTTTACCGCCTATTAGAAGGCTAGTATACTAGTTTGTCAAGTAGATTTAAATAAAATGAGACAACCAAAGGCGAAAACTACGCAAACGCGCCATTTTGGTCAGATAGTCGATTTTCAGTAGTGCTGAGTGCTTGTCACCCTGTCTCCGTTTGTCTATACAATAACGCGCTGTATTAACGTGGAATATATTAATGGAAAATCCAATAGTCGGTTTTATCGGCCTCGGCCTTATGGGCGGCAACATGGCTCAGTGCCTGCTGGACAACGGCTATAAATTGAATGTTATGGGGCGCAACGAGGAAGCAGTCGCTGCCACCACGTCACGAGGTGCCACACAAGTAAACACGCCGAAGGAACTTGCAGAGGCCAGCGATATAATCATGCTTTGCGTGACTACATCTGAGGTAGTCGAAAGCTTGATCTACGGAGACGACGGAATTCTGGCTGGTATTAAAGAAGGTGCAGTGGTCATCGATTATGGTACTTCAATTCCTGAATCAACGCGTAAAATTGGCGCTGATTTGGGGGCCAGAGGCGCAGGTATGCTCGACGCACCACTTGGTCGAACGCCCGCGCATGCAAAGGATGGTTTGCTTAATATCATGGCCGCTGGCGATAAGGATACGTTTGATAAAGTTAAGCCTGTTCTCGATGTGCAAGGTGAGAATATTTTTTACCTTGGCGATCTTGGAGCAGGGCATGTGACTAAGCTGATCAATAATTTCATGGGCATGACAACCGTTTGTGCCATGAGCCAGGCGTTCGCCGTCGCAGATCGTGCCGGTATCGAAGGTCAGCAACTTTTTGACATTATGTCTGCAGGTCCATCTAGCTCGCCGTTCATGCAATTTGCAAAAAAATACGCCGTGGATGGTGTTAGCGATTTGGGATTCTCCATTGCCAATGCAAATAAAGATATCGGTTATTTTGTCCAAATGGTGGAAGACATGGGCACTCGTGCGCAGATCGCCGAAGGTACATCAGCCAATTTACAGGCTGCATTGGATGCAGGCATGGGTGATGGCAATGTCCCTGAGATATTCGATTATTTCAAGAAGCTGCAAAAATAGTAAAACTGAACGTAAAGGCTGCATTGAAGTTTTCTTCAAATTCGACATATTCTCAAAATTCGAGGAAAGTTTGAAGGAAGAGATAAAATACCAGGCAGTTTAGGGTTTGCAGCCTAAGAAAAAGAGAAGAGGTAACATAAGAATGAAACAGATATTGTCCATATTCCTACTGACCTTCTCTTGTAGTGCACTGGCAGAGTGGGTTGAATATTCGACTAAGTCGAATGGTGATGTCTTTTTTTATGACAATGAACGAGTGCAAAAGACTGCCGACGAAATTAGGGTTTGGATAAGGGTTAGATACAAGACTTCTGTCATGGCGGCATCGAGCTACCAGAGTCTTCTAATACTGGATTGTTCGGAGAATTCAGAAACGGAATTGCAAAGTACTTTTTTCACTGACAATCAGTGGACCAAACACGCTATGGCAACCAACACTAACGCGAAACCCAAAAAATCAGTGGTGAAAAATTCCGCGACTGATCAACTTATCACTATCCTGTGTAAGGACTAACTTAAACGACAAAAAAATGCTCGCGCTACTTCCATAGCGCGAGTATTTCTGTTTTACTTCTTTACGTAATGTTTATTTCTGCGGGGTCGCTGCGATTTTGTATATGATGCCGTCATCCACGGTAGCATACAGTGCATTGTCCGGCCCCATTACCAGTCCACGATATCTTGTTGTAATCCCGGTTGGCATTATGATCGCACCCTTTATTGATAGTCCATCATCAGCCAGATCGTAAACATCGATTCGTGACCCCGGTGGTGTGGCTCCAAAACCAATCCCCATGATGCCTGCGGCTAATCGTCCTTCATAGATACCCCAATTCTCGCCGGTCAGAAAGGCAGCAGAACCGGTTCCTTGTGAGAAACCATGATTGTTCCACGAAGGTGGCATCAGATCTTCGAAGCGAGTGTCGCTCATAGGAGTATAAGCAGCTCGAATGGCCGGATCCATAGCATCCATTTGATTAGGTTCATAGCCGCAGTACTCATCTGGGCAGTCGCCTCTTCCACCTACATTTTGTGCAGGGTCCCAACCGGCATTGCCACCATTAACCAATGCAGTAATTTCATCACTGTGCCACGGTCCGTGCTCTGCGGTAAACGCTCTACCATCACTTGGACGAAAAGCTATTCCTTGAACATTTCTGTGCCCGTAAGTGTAGATGCGCTTGTCAAAACCTTCAGGTGGATTGTTGCCGGGATGTGCATTACCGTCACCATCTATCCTGAGTATTTTACCGCAAAGCAATTGGCCATCCTGAGGACAAATACCTCTGTGGCGATCACCACCAGTAACCCATAGGTAGCCATCTGGACCGATGCGTAACCTGCCCCCATTGTGAGCGCCGGGCCCACCGAATGGTTGATCGGACTCGAACGGCTTATATTGAATATCTGTGACAATATCTTTACGATCAGAAACACTCATAAGATCATCACTGACCTTGAATGACATTACAATGTTGCCGTCACACTTTTCGAAGTTAGTTTTACAGCCATCACCATAATATTTGGTGGACGAAGAATAAAGATATAGTGTGCGATTCTCTTCAAATCCTGCGTCGGCGACAACACCTAAAACGCCGGCCTGTCCATCACAGAAAAGATCATCTCCCGAATCAGGGAAGCCGCTGGAATCCTTGGCGCCATAGAGTGCATTTATATCACCTGAACTGGTTCTTACCGAAAGGCCCTTGCACTTTTCCGTAAAGAACATGGTCCCATCAGGTAAGAAGGCCATATCCCATGGGTTTTCAAGTTCGGTTACAAATTCAGTTGTTTCGATGAAGGGGACATTCATTCTCGTCCCGTGTCCATCGGCTTGTGTATGCGAGGCTAGTCCAACTAAAGTAACAGCAGTCGCGAATATCGTGGCTTTCTTAAAATTGTTCATTTTTTTTATCCTTCCGGTGAGATTTCTTGTGCGATTAAAGTGTTTTCTCAGTTTTTTACTTCCTTTAAGTATGTTGCTAAATTTGCGATTTCTTCATCGGTTAATGGCTTTGCCATCATGATCATCAAGGACGAATTGGGTCCAACCTTGATGCCATCTCTGTAAGTTTCCAATCTTGATTTGGTAAATGAAATTTCCTGACCAGAAATCCTTGGATAACTCGCTACCCCTTTACCCCCAGCACCATGACAGTTGACACACGATTTTTTGTAGCGTTCTTCTCCTGCCTCGAAATTTCCAGTTAACGCGGCGTTTTCAGTAGACACATCTTCCATAGATACGTCTTTTGTAGACACATCTTCTTTTCTGGGATTTTCACCGCTGAGGGCATAACCGAAATAGCTAAGGAGAATTAAAAAAAGTGCAGTTCTGGATGAGCTAGCTTTTATCATTTTGAGCCGTAACAGAAAAAAGAGATCGTTCTGTGAATATACAGATAAATGGAACCTTAACGGTAAGCGACTACAAATAAAGTACGTCGTGATATAGCAGCAAGGTGCATACTAAACCACATAGGACATATTGATACGTTTAGGTTCGGACTTAGTTAGCAGTGCAGGCCATATCTTGGTGTCTATAGGAGTTTAATGGGCTTTGATTTCGTGATAGATGTGATCCAATTTAACACCACGTTGTTGTTTCAGCGATTTCACATACTGTTTGCGGCCAAGAAGGTGTGCTCGAAAGTGAGGGTGTCCTTCGCGATTTTGACTTTCTAATCCGTGTCTTTTGCAGTTTGTTAAAGTTGCTTTAAGTGCATCAAAGTAGTGTCGATCAATATTAGGTTTTGAGTTCACTACAATACCGACCAGACGCTGTTTTTGGTGGCTTCGCTTAATGCGTGTTTTTTTGTAATTCAGCGATACCCTTTCATCAATGCAGATGCCCCCTATCAGTGGTTCTAGAAATCGCCAGTCGCGGATGGATTGGCTCGACATGGCTATATCGTCCGCATAGCGTGAGTAGTCCATCTCCAGGGCGCCAGCTAAACCAGATAGTCTGCGGTCGAGTCGATTTAGTACCGCGTTGGCAAGTGCAGGGGAGGTAGGTACGCCTTGAGGTAAGTGCCGTTGTTTTAACAGTTCTTGTTGTGCGCGATCAAATAATCGTCGTGCCAACAATTCGTATTGATAGTGTTTGCGATGCTCAGGAGTCGATGCATCGGTACGCCAGAAATTAGCAAACCAATCAAGCTCGGTTACAGTTAGCGATAACCATTTCGCTAAATCGCCTATGGTGTTTATTTCAGGAAGTGGTGTGCCTGCGTGTGTGGCGGAGCTCGGTTGCTGCAACGCAAAGCGCGTAATGGTTGGTTTGCTTGATGGCGCAGCTAGATTATGACCAAACCAGTTTGCCAACCGTTCAGATGAAAGTAAATATTCGGTGATAGACGTTCGAGACGGTTTGGCTGGGTAGCGCAGCAGTAGCTCGTTAACGAGTGAGTCACAATCATCAGGTAGTTCAGACGTGCACTCGATAGTAGCGGCAAGTAAGGTGTTGTAGTGCCAGTCGACTTCTAATAGCCAATGAGCGAGTTGCCTTGCAAAAAAAGCCTGTTTGTTCACTTTTTAATGCTGTTGTCTTTCAAACGATAGTCAGATAAGCGGCACTCTGCTCGATAATTCGCATGAACTGCCATGCATGAAGTGCATCGCCGTTCCTGCAGTGTAATGCAAGTAATACCCAGCCTTGGGGTAACCCCAAAGCCCAGCAACAAATAATGCCGCTGACAAAACAAGAGTGCCGCAACGCAACGGTATTTGAATTGAGGTCTAAAATCAACTAAGCTTTTTGCTTGATACCGTCAGACTCAACAATACGATTTCGCGATAAGGGTTACCGATAAGAAGACGACACTTTTTATCAAGAATCATGCATACCCATACACTCCTCGCAGAGGCAGTTCATTTCTATTTGGGGGGTGACCAGGTGGTAGCCAGCAGAGTCGACACTTTTATGCAGCGCTTTGATGATCGATTCTTTGATACTGACCTCGGTCACCTGGTAACAATTAAAGCAAATTAGAAATTGAGGTGTTGCGTGCTCGTGATCGCACGCTATATGAGTGCAAGCAACGAACCGGTTTGCAAGTTTTAGCTTGTGCACCAGCTCCTGGCTTTCGAGGAAATCCAGTATGCGATAGACCGACATAGCTGGCATAGCCTCATCAAATTCTTCCTTACAGAAATCGGACAGTTCGTAAGCCGTCATAGCCCGTTCGGTTTGCAACAGACCACTTAACACCGCTTTTCTTTTCTTTGTCAACTTTGTGCCATTACGAAGGCATTGTTGCTCAGCATGATCGATTGCTGTTGCGGCACTACTCATAGTGATGGTGTTCCGGTAATAGAGTTTCTGCTACGGGCGAGTGTACCGTTTGCTCTTGCCAAGAGGTAGGTCTTTGATCGACAATATTATCTAGATTAAAATAATGATATGATATATCATATCATTTATGAACTAGCTCAATTTACGAGGAAGAGGTGGTCACGGGCCCGATGCCTGATGCTTGCTCGCTTAGACAATCCAAAGTAGAGAGAAAACTAGTATGAATACTCAAACGGTACTTGATAAGAGTTCTATATCACTGTCACTGGTGTGTGCAGTGCACTGTCTGGCTTTACCAGTTATTACCGTCATGAGCCCTGCACCAATCGGGTCGGCTATAGCTGAAGAATCGTTTCATCTTTGGCTGGCTTTTGTGGTTTTGCCCATCAGCCTTGTCGCGTTGTTTATGGGATGCAGGCATCACCAGCATCGTGGTGTTGTGACACTTGGTTTAGCTGGCTTGCTGGTGTTGGTTTTCACTGCACTATTTGGCCATGACTTCCTGGGTGAGGTGGGTGAAAAAATCGCTACTGTCGTTGGAGCAGGAATGATTGCGATAGCGCATTATCGAAACTATCGCTTGTGTCAGCAGCATCACAACTGTAGCGGTACTCACTGAACTCTGGGACTGCAGGGTCTTGGTGCGTCACGAACTTTGGGGACTTCACCGTCAGGTGTGATGAGTATTCGAAAAATTAGTATGAGCTATTCTTTTTCTGAAATGACGCGGCGCGTCATTGGAAATAATTCGATCGCAAAACGGGATTTTATAAATCCCCATATTCCATTGGGTGCGAACAACATGATGACGATGGCGGTACTGCCGAGAATGACAAGATAAGCTGTGCCCATGTCTGCCAAGGTTTCGCGCAACAAAAAGTACAGTAGTGTTCCGATGATTGGACCTTCAAGTGTGCCGATACCGCCAATAACCACTATAAAGATAACGAAGGCTGTCCAGTCATTTACGCTGAATGCGGCATCTGGGCTGATTCTTAGTTTTTGTAAAAATATAAGCGCTCCTAAAATAGCGGTAAGCCCGGCGGTGAACACATAAACGAAAAACTTAGTACGCCAAATGTTGATACCTAACGATTCAGCCGCTAGCTCATTATCTCTTATAGCTGTCATGGCTAAGCCTGTTCGTGAGCGTAGAAATAGAAACACTAAGCCGATTATCAATACCAGTATTGCAAGTGCCGCCCAATAGCTCAAACTCTCTCGCCCCGAACGACTCCCTGCAATCGATTTCACAACATTGACAGGCAGACTAGTACCAGAGCCCCCACCGAGTGATGTCATTTGTGCAAAAGTTAGCCGAAACACTTCTGCTACCACCCAAGTACCAATAGCAAAGTAGGCGCCATGCAATCTGAAAATAAGCACCGCCACCGGTATTGCGATTAGCGCACCGAGAACTCCGATAACAGGAAGTAAAGCCAATGGGGTCACACCGGTATTTATAGCCAAGGCAAAGAGCAGATAGCCGCCAAAACCAACATAGGCTTGTTGGCCTACCGACACCAAGCCTGCATAACCTGCCAGCAAATTCCAAAGGTAGGCCAGTCCCAGGTATAAAAATACTTCGCTGAAGAATCGAAGTTCAGCTCGACCGGCCCATAAAGGTGCAGTACCGAGAATAATAAGCGTAATCGCTAGCAGCAATAAAAAAACATTACTGCTGCGCGAGTTACGGGTAACGAGCGTATTCAATGTGACACCCGGGGAAAAAGGCCGTTTGGCCTAACAGCAAGAACGACCAGGAAGACAATGTGTCCCGCCAGTTGTTGCCAACCGGGATTTATTTGTGTGCCTATACCCTGGGCAACACCTAGTATGATGCCGCCAAACAAAGTGCCCCATAAACTACCCAGCCCACCAATGATGACTGCTTCAAATCCGAAAATAAGCCTGGCCGGGCCG